>RCUF01000014.1_pt1 | contig 211643 bp, 197 predicted proteins | sample 2166311 | NCBI WGS metagenome assembly RCUF01 (sample SAMN09932608, study PRJNA488358) | compost metagenome | feature: garden; material: soil; isolation source: compost soil in 4-hydroxybenzonitrile-enriched culture | place: Germany: Experimental Botanical Garden Goettingen | collected 2016-01-27 | reverse complement strand
ATCAGCGGCGCGAGATAAAACTCTACACGGGTTCAGCCACGACGCAAAATCGGCCAGTTTCCATGCTTTCCTGCGCAGAATCCCCGGAATCATGCGGATTCCCTGCGGTCCAAGGTGAATATCGGCTAAAAACAACGGAAAATTGTTGTTATGAAGCAGGTCACCCCAATGAAAAGGGGCCATAACTTGCCTTGGCAAAGTTATGGCCCCTTCACGGTGCTTGGAGACTACTTGGACTGTCCAGCGCGCAAACGCGATACCTCGTAGAGCGAGATGCCAACAGCCATCGAAGCATTCAGCGATTCCATTGCCGAGTCGATTGGAATCGAAACGATGGCGTCGCAGTTTTCGCGGACCAGCCGGGACAGGCCCTTGCCTTCGGAACCAACCACGATGCACAGCGGGCCGGTAGCCAATTCGAAGTTCGGAAGCTCCATGTCGCCACCGGCGTCGAGGCCGATCACGAAAATGCCAGCAGCCTTGATTTCTTTCAGTGCGCTGGTCAGGTTGCTGCACTTGGCTACTGGTACGCGTACAGCTGCACCGGCGCTGGTCTTCCATGCCGAAGCGGTCATGCCGACGCTGCGGCGCTCTGGAATGATCACGCCGTCTGCGCCGAAGGCCGAGGCCGAACGGACAATCGCACCCAGGTTACGCGGGTCGGTGATGCCATCCAGTGCCAGGAACAGCGGCTGGGTCCGGGTGTATCCCTTGTCGAAGTCCTTGATGGCCTTGGTAGCCAGCTGGACTGCATCCTTGTATTCGTATGGCGGGATCTGCAGGGCCATGCCCTGGTGGATCGCGTCATCGGTCATGCGGTCGAGCTCGGGCTTGGATGCTTCCATCAGCGGGATGCCCAGCTCGGCAGCCAGCTTCAGGGATTCGCGGACGCGGTCATCGACGTCGATGCGGATGGCAACGTGCAGCGCCTTGGCAGGGATGCCGGCGCGCAGCGCCTCAACGACGGAGTTGCGGCCGGTGACGAACTCGGCGTTGACCTTGATGCGGTCGGTTCGACGGCCGGTGCTGCGCTTGGCGGCCGAGCGCTCAGAGAGCTGCTTGGCACGGTAAGCCTTGTGGTACGGGCGGTCCTCCGCTTTGGGGGTCGGGCCCTTGCCCTCGAGGGAACGACGTCCCTTGCCACCACTACCCTTGGTTGGGCCCTTTTTGTTCATTGGTTCATGTCCTTTAGTTTTGAGTTCGTTGGTGCCGCGCGTGTTCGCGACTAGTTGTCCAGAGTCCAGCGAGCGCCATCGGCCGAGTCCGCCACGGTAATGCCAGCGGATGCCAGCGCATCGCGGATGGCGTCGGAGCGTGCCCAGTCCTTGGCAGCGCGTGCTTCGGCGCGTTCAGCCAACTGGGCCTGGATCAGCTGATCCAGGGCTGCGTGCTCTGCAGAAGATTTCGAGCTTTCATTGCTGCCGGCATCATCCAGGCCCAATACCTGGGTCATGGCCAAGACCTGGCCCAAGGCCTTGGCAGTGGCAGCGTCGTCACGGCTATCCAAGGATGCATTGCCCAGCCGCACGGTTTCATGCAGCGCGGCCAGCGCCATTGGAACGTTCAGGTCATCATCCATCGCGGTGCCGAAAGCTTCCGGAACCCCGGTGGCCACGATCGACTCGGCGACGGCACCCAGGCGGTAGCGCGCGTTGGAGATGAAGGTGTCGATGCGTTCGACCGCTGCCCCCGCTTCGGTCAGCGAGTCCGGGCGGTAGTCGAGCATCGAACGGTACTGCGCCTGGCCCAGGAAGTAGCGCACCACGCGGGCGTCGGCCAGCGCGAGCATTTCTTCCGGGGAAATGGTGTTCCCAATGGACTTGGACATCTTCTCACCCTCATAGGTGACCATGCCGTTGTGCATCCAGAAGTTTGCAAAGCCGTGGCCAGCCGCGTTGGACTGGGCCATTTCGTTCTCGTGGTGCGGGAAGCGCAGATCCAGTCCGCCGCCATGGATGTCGAATTCGCTGCCCAGGTACTTGCCAGCCATCGCCGAGCATTCCAGGTGCCAGCCTGGGCGGCCGCGTCCCCAGGGGCTTGGCCAGGAAGCCGTCAGCGGATCGGTGCCCTTGTAGCCCTTCCACAGCGCGAAGTCGCGTGGATCCTTCTTGCCGCGCGGATCCGAATCCGGCGCGTCCTGCATATCGTCGATCTTCTGGCGGGTCAGTGCGCCGTACTGCTCATAGGAGCGCACGTCGAAATAGACATCTCCGGAGCTGTCGGCCGCCGGGTAGGCATGGCCGCGTTCGATCAGCTGTGCAATCAGCTCATGCATTTCGGTGATGTGGCCGGTCGCGCGGGGCTCGTAAGTCGGGCGTTGGACACCCAGAGCCTCGTAGGCCCGTGCGAATTCCTGCTCGAAACGGTACGCCAGGGCGAACCATTCTTCGCGCGGCTTGTAATGGGCATCCGCCTCGAAGTCCTCGGCGAAGGATTTCGCCGACTTCTCCAGGATCTTGTCATCGATGTCGGTCACGTTGCGGACGGTGGTGACGGCAAAGCCGCGGTATTCGAGCCAGCGCACCAACAGGTCGAAGACAATGGCGCTGCGGACGTGGCCCACGTGCGGCATGCCCTGCACGGTGGCGCCACAGTAGTACAGCTTGACTTCGCCTTCCGCCAATGGCTGGAAGTCGCGTACGGATGCTGTTTTGGTGTCATAGAATCGCAGGCTCACGCCTTTAAGGTTATCCGATGGATGCACCCTTTGTACTTCACTTGTGACACTCTCGATGATCGAAGCCCCGCGGTTGCGCCAAGGGGCCTAGCCCGATACCGGGTAGACCAGTGCGGTGGCATAGGCTGTCACGCCCTTGCCTTCCCCCTCGTAGCCCAGCCCGTCGCTGGTGGTCGCAATGACGCTGACTGGGGCGCCGATAGCCTCGCTCAGCACTTTGCTGGCTTCTTCGCGGCGCGCGGCAAAGCGCGGGCGGCGGCCAACGAACTGCACCGCGACATTGCCGATTTCGAATCCCGCCTCCCGCACCAGGCGGGCGGCTTCTGCAATCAGGCTCACACCGCTGGCCCCGGCGAATTCCGGTCGGTCCACCCCGAAGTGCGTGCCCAGATCGCCAATGCCCGCCGCGGAGAACAGCGCATCGCAGGCCGCGTGCGCTACCGCGTCGCCATCGGAGTGGCCCGAAAGCCCGGTGTCTTCCGGGAAGTGCAGTCCTGCCAGCCACATTTCGCGAGTCGGGTCTTCGCTGACCGCGTGAACATCGATGCCGTTGCCGACTCGTGGCAGGATCATGGTTTCTTCCTTTGCGCTTGGGGTGGCCGCGGGCTGGTTCGCCGCGAGCTTGCCTGCCGCGTCGAGATCTCCGGGATAGGTGACCTTCATGGCTTGCTGCGATCCCGGCACCACATGGACTTCGGCTCCGAAAGCCCGCACGATCGACGCGTCGTCGGTAACCTTCTCCAGTTCTGCCTCGGTGCAGCCATCCAGTTGGGCGTGGGCATCGCGCAACAGCTGCGCGTCAAAGCCCTGCGGGGTTTGCACCGCGCGCAGGATGGAACGTGCCGGGGTTTCCTTGATGATTTCGTGCTCGCCGGCGGCATCGAGCTCCACCACGCAGATGGTGTCGGTGACGTTCAGCGCCGGGATGACGGCGTTGCACTGCTCGTCGGCCAGAGCGCCAAGCACTTGTTCATGCAGCTTCGCCGGGGCAAAAGCACGGGCGGCGTCATGGACCAGAATGTTGGTGGCGGCGGAACTGGCTACAGCCAAGCCGGCACGGACCGACGCGGCGCGGCTGGCGCCACCGGGCACGGTGCGCACCTTGTCCCCGTACTGCGCCATGGCCGCGGCCAGGCGTTCGTCCTGCGGCGGGGTAACCACGATGATTTCGGTGATCTGCGGAATTCCCAGCGCCCGGTCCACGGCATGTTCAGCCAAGGATTTTCCGGCCACCTGGACCATCGCCTTGGGAAGGCCAGCGCCGAGGCGGGTTCCCATTCCAGCAGCCACGAGGATCAGGCTTGAGTTATGCACTTCGCTTTGCTTCACAGCGCCCAGCTTATCGTGCCGCGCGGTTCGGCCTTGGCCGCTTTAACGCCAAAAGCCGTGAAACGCTTGGGAGCGTTTCACGGCGATGCGTTACCGGAACGGGGCTAGGCCGAAGCCAGAACCTCGTCCAAGAGGCCTTCTGCCTTGGCCTCGTCCAGATCCTTGGCCAAGGCCAATTCACTGATCAATACCTGGCGAGCTTTTGCCAGCATGCGCTTTTCGCCTGCCGACAGACCACGGTCATTTTCTCGGCGCCACAAGTCGCGGACTACTTCTGCAACCTTGATGACATCGCCGGAAGCGAGCTTCTCGACATTTGCCTTGTAGCGGCGCGACCAGTTGGTCGGCTCTTCGGTAAATTCAGCACGAAGGACATCGAACACATGGTCCAAGCCTTCCTGACCTACCACGTCACGTACGCCAACAAGATCAACGTTCTCAGCAGGAACCTCGATGGTCAGGTCGCCCTGAGCCACCTTGAGCTTGAGATACATTTTCTCTTCGCCCTTGATCTTGCGCATCTTGATCTCTTCGATCATCGCGGCACCGTGGTGCGGGTAGACAACAGTCTCGCCAACCTCAAAAACCATGTGGATAAACCCCTTTCCCACGCCCTAGTCTACCATGTTTGCTATTCCGGATCCTGCGACTGTGCCCCATATAACCGCGAATTCACGCGGAAATGCCTCTTCCACTTGCAAGAGAAACATGCTATGAAGAAGGTAGGGCAGTCGACTGCGCACCAACCCCCTTCCCCGCATCGGTTGTCTACAACTTGTCGAAATGCGTGTGTTGCACGTCGCTAAATCGCGTCTTTGCGTGAAAAACAGCTAGGCTTAGAGGTAATCGTGGTCCAATTTTCGATTGCCCCGGCCCTAGGTGCATTCGATTAAGCAGACCACGAACCGAAGCAACTCATTTTTCTCACCGAGGAGTTAGTGTCGTGATCACCGCACGCATGACCGCTGGACGTCGCATTGCCGCGTCCCTCGCTGTGGCTGCCCTGGCATTCGGTGTCACCAGCTGTGGCGCCATCAACGAGCAGGCCACCAACACCGACTACGCCGCCAGCGATGGCGTCAACGTCGATGTCGCAGACGCAAAGGTCCGCAACCTGATGTTCGTCACCAACAGCGACGACACTGAAGCCCGCCTGATCGGCTCCGTAGTCAACGCCGGCGATTCCGCGCTGACCCTGTCGGTCAAGGCTGACAACGCAGCACCTGTCTCCATCCAGGTTCCTGCAGACGGCACCATCAAGCTTGAAGAAGACAAGAACCAGCAGATCATCAAGAACATGGGCATTGCAGCTGGCGAACACGCCGACTCGGTCTTCACCGTTGCCGGTGAGAACGTGGAATTCAGCGTTCCAGTTGTCGATGGCACCCTGGCTGAATACCGCGACTTCGTACCAGGCGGTGCTGATCAGTCGGTTACCGAGCACCTGACTCCAGAAGAGACCCACTCCACTTCGGGCCACTAAGCTTCGCGCAAGACAAAACAAGAGCCTCGGGCAGAATCGAAAGATTCTGCCCGAGGCTCTTGGCGTATCGTGGCTCTTTGGCTTTAGACCACGAACTTGTAGCCCAGCCCGCGCACGGTCACCAGGCGTTCGGGGACCGCTGGGTCGACCTCGATCTTGGAGCGCAGGCGCTTGACGTGCACATCCAAAGTCTTGGTGTCCCCCACGTAGTCGCTGCCCCAGACGCGGTCAATCAGCTGGCCTCGGGTGAGCACTCGACCGGCGTTGCGCAACAGCATTTCCAGCAGCTCGAATTCCTTCAGCGGCATGGATACCTCGGTGTTGTCGACCGAGACCACGTGGCGTTCCACGTCCATTCGCACCGGACCGGCGGTGACCACATTGCTGATCAGTTCTTCGCCTTCGCCCTGGCGGCGCAGCACAGCACGGATGCGGGCCAGCAATTCGCGGGAGGAGTACGGCTTGGTGACGTAGTCGTCGGCGCCGAGCTCCAGGCCGACGACCTTATCGATCTCCGAGTCCTTTGCGGTGAGCATGATGACCGGGACCTGGCTGTTCAGGCGGATCTGGCGGATCACCTCGGTTCCGGGCTGGCCCGGGAGCATCAGATCCAGCAGCACCAGGTCTGCGCCATGGCGTTCGAACTCGGTCACGGCCTTCAGGCCGTCGTCGGCGATCCGGACTTCGAAACCTTCGCGTTCCAGCAGGTAGGACAGCGGGTCAGAGAGCGATTCCTCGTCCTCAACGATCAATATGCGGGTCATCGGCGTCCTCCTTCACGATCGGACGCATTCGTCTCGATCGTTCGTTCCTTCATCGTCTGGCCGGCAAGCACATTGCTGGTCGCCGGTTCTTCGTCCGCTAGGGGAAGTCTTAGGGTAAATGTGGATCCGTGGCCCGGCTGCGACCACAGCGACACTTCGCCGCCGTGGTTGGCCAGCACGTGCTTGACGATGCTCAGCCCCAGGCCCGTGCCCCCGGTCTGCCTCGAACGTGCGGAGTCCACGCGGTAGAAGCGCTCGAAAACGCGTTCCTGCTCTTCGGCCGAAATCCCGGGTCCCTGGTCGGTGACCGAGATCTGCGCATAGCCATCACGCTGCCGGATGCCCACGCCTACCGTGGTGTTCTCCGGGGAGTAGCGGATGGCATTATCGATCAGGTTGCGGATCGCAGTCATCAGCAGGTCCGCATCGCCCAGGATCGGCTCCTCGAGATGTCCGCCTACGGTGATGGCGATGCCCTTTTCCTCGGCAATCAGGTGGCTGCGGTCAACTGCCTCGGCCACGACGCTGTCGATATTCACTTCCTGGCCCTGCACGATGGCATCGGATGCCTGCAGGCGGGAGAGCTCGATAATGTCCTGGACCAGGGCGGCCAGGCGCCGCGATTCCTTGTCCATCCGGGTGGAGAAGCGGCGTACCGCCTTGGGGTCATCGGCAGCCTCGGTAATGGCCTCGGCCAGCAGGCCGATCGCGCCGACCGGAGTCTTCAGCTCGTGGGAAACGTTGGCCACGAAGTCGTTGCGCATCGCTTCGGTACGGGTGATTTCGGTACGGTCGTCGGCCAGCAGGAGAATGTACTCGTCGCCCAGCGGTGCCACGCGCACATGGACAATCAGCTGCCCGGCACCCAGCGTGGAGCGTTGCAGCTCGTACTGGCTTTCGGCAATCACGCCGTCGGCGCGAACCTGCCGCACCAGCGAGAGCAGTTCGTTGTGGACGAGCGTGTGTCCTCGCACCAGTCCGTAGGCGTAGGAAGCGGGGTTGGCCCGGACCACCCCGTCGACGTCATCAAGGATCACGAAGGCGCGTCCAATGACCGACAGGACGGCGGCGGCTCCCTCGGGGAGCACGGGTTCGTCGACCTGCGGCAGCTTCGAGGAGCGGTTCTGGGAAAGCCGGAAGGCGATGACGCCAACGATCCCCAGAGCCAGGCCGAGGACGCCGGCTATAAGAGTCGAGATCACTTCGTTCACATCTTTAGACTAGCTTCACCTTTGGGTGGCACCGGCCCTAAATGACGTGATTTAGTCGATTTCGGCGCGCTGTTCACCAAACGTTCACCTTTCGTGGCATATTCGTTAATCACCCGCTGACAAGCTGGAGCAAGACCCTCCACCATGCCACAAAACTGTTTCGGGGCGGTTAGCTGCCACGGCAGTCCACCATCCGGCATGGATACCGACACTCGAAAGGAACTGCTGTGCGTAAGGTATTTCAAGCAGACCTGCAGCAAATTGGCGAAGAACTCATTGAGATGGCCAACCAGGTCGCAACCGCAATGGATCGAGCTTGGGATTCGCTAGCCAACGTCGACGTCGACCTGGCCCAGGAAGTCATCGCAGCGGACGCGAAGATCGACTTCCTGCAGAACCAGCTCGATGAGCGCGCTATCGATACCTTGGCTTTGCAGGGACCGGTAGCCAGCGATCTGCGCATGATCGTCGGTTCGCTGCGCATGAGTGCTTCGCTGGAGCGCATGGGCGACTTGGCACGCCACTTGGCGCAGCTGGCCCGCCTGCGCTTCCCCAACCCGGCAATCCCAGCCAGGATTTCCGACACCTTTGCCCAGATGGCAAAGATCGATATTGACATCGCCAAGGCCGTTGCGCGTTTGCTCGACACCCGCGATCTGCAGATCGCTACCGAAATTATCGAGCTGAACCACCAGCTGGATCGCTTGCACTCCAGCGTCTTCACCCTGGTCGCGGCCGACGACTGGGATGCCAATGCACCCACCACCGTGGACGTATCGCTGACCAGCCGCTACCTTGAGCGCTTCGGCGATCATGGTGTGTCCGTAGCTCGCAAGGTCACCTATCTGGTGACCGGCGAATGGGACCCCACCGAGATCTAGGTCCGCGGACCTAAGATATAAGGCTGCGCCTTGGCGCCTGCCATCCGGTACCACCGGATGGCAGGCGCCATTTTTGCTCTCCAGCTCATTCAGCACTGAAACTGGGTGTCCGGGGTCCGGGAAGCCTTCGCATCGCGGCGCGAACTGGGTACCGCGCCCGCGGCCCGCGGCCCCGTTGGCATGGCAGTGCTGCGCCTCGTCCGGCCATGCAGCTCCACGCGCTCCCGGTGAGCGCACATCCAGCCATTGCCCCGGCAGGATGCCAGCGGACGCACGACGCAGCGCTGGGCAGCCCAGGGACCGTCGTTGGAGTCCGGTCCCATCCGGGGAATCCAGCCCGTTAAACCAGCAGAGGGCAGTCCACCGATCGGTGGACTGCCCTCGCAGGTTGTTGGCGCGCAAGTGGCGCCAGCGTCTAGCGGGCTTCTAGCCTTCGCACTCGACGCAGAAGCCTACATTGCCCTCTTCGCGCACCAGCTGCGAACGGTGGCGAATCAAGAAGCACGAGCCGCAAATGAACTCGTCGTCTTTCTGCGGAATGACCGTAACGGTCAATTCCTCGTTGGATAGATCCGCACCTGGCAGATCCATGCCATCGGTGTGGTCGGTCTCGTCGAGCTCGCGCACCACCGACTTGGCGTCCGGTGCGTTTGCGGACTTCACCGCATCCAGAGAAGCCTTACGTGCCTCAGCAACGTCTGGGCGGACTTCATCGTAATCAGTTGCCACGAATTGCATTCCTAACGTGAGCCATTGAGCCTATTCGAAATAGGAGATTACAGCATACTAATGCCAAAAATACAATCGTGCGCAGTTGTTTCGCTCACAGCCGGACGCTTGGCGTTACCTCGGCGTTAACAAGCGGACGGCGGCATCGCGAACTACTGGCGAGTAGCCAGCAGCCTCGATGCCGCCGAAAAGCGTATCCTACTTGCGGCCTTGGTTGGCAACGGCCTTGATGGCGTCCGCAGCGGCTGCTGGATCCAGGTAGGTTCCGCCCTTGGTGATTGGCTGGAAGTTGTCATCCAGCTCATACACCAGCGGGATGCCGGTTGGGATGTTCAGGCCAGCAATGTCTTCATCGCTGATGCCATCCAGATGCTTGACCAGCGCACGCAGCGAATTGCCGTGGGCGGTGACCATGACGGTCTTGCCTGCCGACAGGTCAGCCTTGATGTTGTTCTCCCAGTAGGGAAGCATGCGATCCAGCACGTCCTTGAGGCACTCGGTGCGTGGGGCGGAGTCGCCCAACGCCGCATAGCGCTCGTCGTTGATCTGGCTGAACTCCGAGGAATCATCCAGTGCTGGTGGCGGGGTGTCGTAGCTGCGACGCCATTCCATGAACTGCTCTTCACCGAACTCGGCCAAGGTCTGCGCCTTGTCCTTGCCCTGCAGCGCACCATAGTGGCGCTCGTTCAGGCGCCAGTCGCGGTTCACCGGGATCCACGAACGGCCAGTGGCTTCCAGGGCCAGGTTCGCGGTAACAATGGCGCGGGTCAGCAAGGAGGTGTGAAGCACCTCCGGCTTGTAGCCAGCTTCGGTCAGCAGCTGGCCGCCGCGGGCAGCTTCAGCACGGCCCTTCTCGGTCAGCGATACGTCGTACCAACCGGTGAACAGGTTCTTTTCGTTCCATTCGCTCTGTCCGTGGCGAAGCAAAATCAAAGTGTGGCTCATGTAATCCATCCTAACCAATGCGCAAGCCTGCTCGTGCGAAAGTTAAGGCCCGTGATTAAAGTGCGAAGACCTGCAGTCCGCCAAGATGCGGATGCAGGTCTTCGGGAAAACTTGATGCCTTGGCACGCCTAGTAGTTGTACCAGCCGCCGCCCTTGCCGCTGACGGCAGGCTTGACGTCCGCGAGGTACACGCAGGCGATGCAGGCGCCGATCAGCTGCAGGAAGCCGATTCCGCCCTGGCTGAAGATGCCAAGCAGTGCCACGGCGGTGCTGGCGACGGTCAGTCCAAGCCAGAACCCCTTGGTGCGCTTGCCTTCCTGGGCGAAACGATCTGCGCCATGGCGCAGGCAATCAACCAAAGCCCAGACGGCGAGCGCAACGATGACAATGCTCAAAGCGATCATCATGTAGTACTCGATTATTTGGGCCATGCGCAACATGTTCATGCTTGTACTCTACCTTTTTGGCGCAAATGATGGGCGCTGTGCCACGCGCGGAAATCAGCGCCCGCGGGCATCAAAGCCGGTCCAGCGCTTGCTGCAGATCGGCCCAGAGGTCTTCCACCTCTTCAATGCCTACTGACAGTCGGATCAGGCTGGCCGGGACGCTGGCCGGCTCCGAAGCGTGGCGGGCCCGACGCTCGGCCAGGGACTCCACGCCTCCAAGCGAGGTAGCGCCGGTGATGAGCTGGAAGGCTTCCAGTACCCGGTCTGCTTCTTCGGCGGTGCTTCCCGCTTCAAAGGCGATCACCGACCCGAACCCGCCCATGAGTTCCGCAGCGCGTGCGTGGCCCGGGTCGTTGGGCAGTCCCGGGTAGCGTACGGCCTGCACCTTGGGATGTGCCGCGAGGCGTTCTGCCAGCACCTGGCTGTTTGACTGCGAACGCTGAAGGCGCACGGCCATGGTGCGCACCCCGCGTAATGCGAGGAAGGTATCCATCGGGCCGGCGATCGCGCCATGCAAGGTCCGGTACCCATGCAGGCGGCTGTGGAGCTGCTCGTCGCTGGTGACCAGCGCGCCCATGATCACGTCCGAGTGGCCCGACAGGTACTTGGTCACCGAGTGCACTACAAGGTCGGCACCGTGGACCAGCGGCTGCTGGAGCAGTGGGGTGGCAAAGGTGTTATCCACGATGCTCACGACGTTCTTCGCTTTGGCGGCAGCCAGCAGGGTCGGCAGGTCGGCAACTTCCAGCATCGGATTGGTTGGCGATTCCACCCAGAGCACATCGGCCCCCTCCAAGGCAGCGAGCACTTCTTCGGTGTTGGCAATATCCACCGGGCGAATGCGCAGCCGTCCCGCCTCTTGCAGCTCTGCGCTCAACGCCAGCGAACCGTTATAGGAATGCTGCGGCATCACCAGCACGCCGGCCTCTGGCACGATGCTCAGTGCGGCGGCAATAGCTGCCATGCCCGAGGAGAACACCAGGGCAGGCAGCGTTGCCGCTTCGAGCTGGCCCAGTACTTCTTCAAACGGATCCCAGGTCGGATTGGAGAAGCGCGCATATACGCGTTCACCCGGCACCGCCTGGCCTTTGGAGTGGTAGGTCGAGGTGAAGGTCACCGGGTGGTTGACTGGAGCATCGTACCCATGGGCCGGACGCCCACCGGCAACGAGCAAAGTTTTCGGATCCCAGGCCGGATTGGCGCCTGATTCTGCGGTGCGGGGGTTCATGGAAAAAACTCTACGCTTCCTTTGACGCTGCCAGCCGGTGGATTTCACTACATTTCATCTGACTGATCCACCACACTGGGTGCATTTTCGTTGCACATCCTGCCGTTGCAACGCACATCTTTAAATGTCCTTGGATAGGCTAGTGGGGTGAGTATCGAATCGAGTACCCCAACCCGTGGCTTGTTCATCGTTTTTGAAGGCGGTGACGGCGCTGGGAAGTCCACGCAGGTCGCCCTGGCCCAGCAGTGGCTGGAGTCCCGTGGCGCCAAGGTCACCACTACCCGTGAGCCAGGCGGAACCCAGATCAGCGAAGAGCTGCGTTCCTTGGTGCTCGAACCCGGCCACGGCGAGATCGATGCCCGTACCGAGGCCCTGATTTACTCGGCGGCGCGTGCCGCCCATGTCCAGCAGGTCATCTCCCCCGCGCTGGAAGCCGGCACCCACATCATCTGCGACCGATTCGTTGATTCCTCGCTGGCTTACCAGGGCATGGGCCGCGCCCTCGGCTTTGATGCCGTCGCATCGATCAACGACTTCGCAACCGGCGGACTGAAGCCGGATGCCACCATCATTCTTGATATCTCCGCCGCGCAGGGACGTGCCCGGCGCATTGCGGCCAGCGGCGGCGTGGAGGATTCGGATCGCTTGGAATCCGAGCCGGATGATTTCCATGAACGCATCCGCAACGCCTTCCTCGACTTGGCGGCCCGTGATCCGCAGCGCTATCTGGTCCTGGATGCCACCGCCAGCGTGGAGCAGCTGCACCAGTCGGTTGCGCAGCATTTGGCAGGCTTGCTGTGACCCGGCCAGTCTTCGCAGAACTTGCCGGGCAGGAACGTGTCATTGCCACGTTGACCGCTGAGGTTGATCGCGGCAACCCGACCCATGCCTGGCTGGTCACCGGTCCCCCGGGTTCGGGCCGTACCACCGCGGCGCGGGCTTTCGCGGCAGCTTTGCAGTGCACCCAGGCCCCGGCCGGCTGCGGGCAGTGCGCCAACTGCAAAATGGTCATGAATTCGGAGCACCCGGATGTGTCCTTCGTATCCACCGACAAATTCGAGTACCAGATTGCTGACGTCCGCCATCTGATTACCCGTGCACAGGAAAGTGCTGGCACCGGCCGCTGGCGCATCATCATCATCGAAGATGCCGACCGCATGTCCGAGCGCAGCACCAACGTGCTGCTCAAGGCCATTGAAGAACCGCCCGCCAAGATGATCTGGATCCTGAGCGCCCCGTCTCCTGCAGATGTTCTGGTGACCATTCGTTCACGGTGCCGCGCGGTAAATCTCTCCGTGCCGTCCACCCAGGATGTTGCGGATCTTCTGGTGCGCCGTGACGGGCTGGAACCGGAACAGGCGATGTTCGCTGCCCGTGTCTCGCAGTCCCACATTGGCGTAGCCCGTTTGCTGGCCCGTGACGAGCAAGCACGCATCCAGCGTGAAAAAGTCGTTACCCTGCCGTTGCGCACCACCACCTTGCCGCAGGCGATGGCCGCTGCCGCAGAAATTTCCAAACTGGCCAGCGAGCGTGCCGAGAACATTACCGGCACCGATCTGCAGAACAAGATTGCCCAGCTGCGCCACGCCAACGGCTTGGGTCCAGAGGAGAACATCCCCGCTGGATTGCGTGGACAGTTCAAGGCGCTGGAGGATGATGCCAAGCGATTCGCTCGGCGTGCGGCTTTCGATGCCTTGGACCGTACCCTGACAGACCTGACCACATTCTTCCGCGATGTTTTGAGCATCCAGCTGAAAACCGGAATTGAGCTGATCAACGAGCACCTTCGCGAGGAGCTCGAACGTTTCGCAGCGGAACAGTCCAGCGAGAAGTCCTTGGCTCAGCTTGATGCCATCAATGAAACGCGCAGCCGCTTGGCTGCCAACGTCAACCAGCTCATGGCCCTGGAAGCACTCATGACCCGTTTGCTGCCGCAGCCGGGACGCCGTTAACCCATCACAAGGAGACACTAAAAGTGCCTGCACGCTCACCGATGATGCGCTTGGCCGCAGTGGGGACCGCTCTGGCTTTGACCCTGGCCGGATGCTCTTCCACTACAGCGGATTCGCAGTCCGGCGCATCGGATGCGGCGCAGTCCGCGCCCAACGCCAGTACGCCGGAAGGATTGGAATCCTTCTACAGCCAAGACCTCGATTGGGAAGAATGCGGCAGCATCATCGAATGCGCCACCATAGAGGTTCCGATGGACTATGCCGATCCCGAAGGCGAGAGCATTGATCTGGCGTTGAACCGCCGCGCCGTGGACGGGGCGACAGGCAATTTGCTGGTAAACCCCGGCGGCCCAGGCGGATCCGGCCTGGATCTGGTGGCGTCCTCGGTACCAGGCATGTTCAGCGCTGACCTGCAGCGCGCCTACAACGTCATCGGGTTCGATCCGCGAGGCGTGGGAGAAAGCTCCCCGGTCACCTGCCAAAGCGGTGCCGAGACCGATGAGGGACGCCAGGAAAACCTGCGGGCTTGGGTTCCTGAAGACCAGGACGAAATTGTCGAGGATACCGAGGACTACGCAGCTGACTGCGCGTCCAATACCGGCGATCTCCTAGGCCACGTCGATACCGTTTCGGCAGCGAAGGACATGGACGTGATCCGTGCTGTGGTCGGTGATGCACAGCTGGACTACCTCGGTTTCTCCTATGGAACTTTCCTCGGAGCAACCTACGCTGATTTGTTCCCCCGGAATGTGGGTCGCTTCGTACTCGATGGCGCCATGGATCCAACCAGCACAGCTTCGGACCTCACCTTGGCCCAGGCCGTTGGCTTCGAGAAGGAGATCGACGCGTGGCTCGCCAATTGCCTTGAAAGCGGTGAGTGCCCGTTCACTGGAACCGTTGAAGAGGCCAAGGTGCAGCTGCAGCAGTTCTTTGCGCAGGTGGAGAACGAACCAATGACTGCCAGCGACGGGCGTGCAGTGCCGATCATCGACTTCATCAACGGCTTCATCTTGCCGCTGTATGACGATTCCAGCTGGCCCATTTTGACCGATGCGATGAACGCTGCCGTCAACAACGCGGATGTGGATATGATCCTCGGCTTCGCGGATCTCTCGGCGGACCGCGAGGGCGACGGCACGTATGCATCGAATTCCACCGATGCTTTCACCGCCATCAATTGCCTGGACCGTCCAATGGACGCCAGTCCAGAAGCGATGCAGGCCGAAGCAACAGAGTTGATGCGTGCGGCCCCGACCTTGGGCAAGTATCTCGCCTACGGCGGCATCACCTGCGAGGCCTGGGACCACGACGCCACTGGCGAGCCTGAAGTCCTCGACGCGGAAGGCTCGAATGAGATCCTCGTCATTGGCACCGTCGGCGATCCAGCTACCCCCTACGCATGGTCTGAGGCATTGGCGCAGCAGCTGGACAACGCGACCCTGCTGACCTATGAAGGCCATGGCCACACCGCATATGGACGCTCCAATGAATGCATTACCAAAGCGGTGGATGAGTACCTGATTGACGGCAAAGTCCCCGAAGCCGGCACCCGGTGCTGATTGGGCTTGATGATGTCGTCGCCGTTTTGACGTTCAGACAATTCCTCGGATAAAGTGACGTGGTGCCTGTTTGCAGGTACAGGCCTCCTTAGCTCAGGGGTAGAGCAGCTCCCTCGTAAAGAGCAGGTCGCCGGTTCAAATCCGGCAGGGGGCTCGGCCTAACGCCCTTGTCAGAATCATTATTGATTTTGGCAGGGGCGTTTTTTGCGCCCAAAAACCGTCTTGTGTGTGCAATGTGTGCACATCATCGTTCTTAGCATCCATCCGTTGCGACACCTTAGATGCCGCATTGCGCGAGGCGTTCGACATCAAATGGCCGTAAAAGCTACTCGTGCCCACAATATTCGAATGCCCCAGGCGCTTTGAAATGATCATCACATCAACGCCAGCTTGCGCCATGAGGGCCGCGTGTTCATACCTCAGTCCGTGCAATGTGGGAGCGGGCGCGCCCGCCGCCACGCGTAGCTTTGCGAAGAGCTCTGCCACGTAGGAAGGGATTCAAAGGTTGGCGGTTAGGCATCGTGAAGACATCGCGTTCTTCAATCTGGCTAATCTTCCAGCATACAAGGGCATCGACTACATCCAAGTCCATCTCAACGGATGACCCAGAAGCGTCGGTTTTGACGCTTCCTTGTTCTACTGCCACACCTCGGACTTCAACCCATGAATTTTTGATATTGATTGATCGGGGTATAGCCCAATGCCTCCACGCGTCGCTGGAGAATGTCAAAGACCGTCGTTAGCAAGGGGCTAGCGCCAATGACTTTGCATCTTTCATCCACGGAACCCTCGAAAAACATTGACGGAACGCGGGCAGCATGATCTGGGCGGCACTCCGAAACGGCCTTCAGGATTACCTATGAGCCGTTAACGCCACTAACAAGACGGTTGGCAAGGCCTACCCGAATCCATACCCGCACGGCGGGAATCGTCTACGCAGTTTGTCGCCCAAATACAAAGGATCCAAAACATCATTCGCAACTAACATGAAATCGCCCCCGGCTAACGATGGGGGCGATTTTTCGTTTAAATCTATTGCTGGCCTGAGGTCATTTCGAGCCCGTTCTGCTCGTACCTGAATACTACCATTTTCGGGTCCAAATCTAATTTCGAGAGGTCTGTCATGATTTGCTGAGCCGCCATTAGACCGTTGCCGTCCCATTGAGGATCCCCTGAATAGTTCACTACCAGTTCGCCATTCTTTCCCGGCTCAAATGAAGTGATGTCGTAAAAAGGAACGACAATAGCGTCTGGACAATCGACACCTCGGTATTTCAGCCACTCTTTGCCAAGCTCATTGGCCCATGCTTGCCCTTTGGTTTTAGCTTCGGGCCACTGCCAAGCAATGCAATTTTTATCCCATGCGTTTTCAGGCCGGCCTGAATCTATAGCGCTTTGCTTTGCTTTTGCAATATCAGCTTCAGATAGCGCAACAGGTTCGGCACTAGTGGACGCGCCGAGCGTTGCTGTGGCGCTTGGCGTGGCATCTGCCGATTGATTACCCGCAGAGCAACTAGCAAGGGCGAGAGTGGTCACCACAGCGGTGGCAAGCATTTTCTTCACTGGCTATTCCGTCCTTCTGTCATTGACTACAAGCATGATTGCGGCGGCCATGATAACTAGGCTAGACGGGAGACGTAGCCACCACGGCATAGGCAGGAACACCACAGCCAGGGCAAGTGCGAAAATCATCAACGGTGTCTTTTTCATGCGCGCTTCACCTTCAACGCCCGAACTAGGAGGGTACCGCCTATGGCTAAGGCTATGACGCCAGCCGGGAACGAAATCCACCATGGTTCCGGGATGAAGAAAGCGACCGCGCACGCTGCCATAAAGACTAGGGCGAATACTGTTTCTTTCATGCCTGCACTTTCTTCAAACGGTTTTACGGTGAGTCTACATAGAGCACTGGACAGGATAGGGGGAGCAACTTCAAAGGACGCTACGCGCTAGCGTACGAACGGCACTATGACGTGCTGGCTAATGCGTGTGCAAATGTATGCACACACTGCCGGGTAAATTCTGAGATGCCGTGCCCCCACAACCTAAATAGCCTTATATCTAGGCCAAATAGCACCTTGCGGAACACTCAATTATCGCCTTCGTCTATCTCGTAAAGAGCCGGTCGCCGGTTCAAATCCGGCAGGGGACTCGTTTTCGCAATTTTCAATGGATTTTCATGACTGGTCCCGGGGTCTTCGATTCCCACGCAGTCCATTCTTATCCCGCATCTTGCCCAACGGCGCTTTTGGATATTCAATTAGGCCAGAGCCGGCAAACGATTCTTCACTCCGCGATCAGCAGATCATGGATCCCGGTTCGCGACCGGCAAAAGCGGTATAAGCCTTCGACAGCAATTTCCAAGGAATTCCAAACTGATGCAATCTTTGCAGTACTCCCCTGAACCGCCCTCGCTAGGCGGCAAGGCGATCATGCGCCAACGGTGGAGCGAAGTAGCGTTCCTGCATTGGCGGGTTAGCCCGGATGAGGTGGCGCCGTACATGCCCGAAGGATGCCGGCCAGATATTGTCGACGGCAGTGCTTGGGTGGGCCTCGTCGCTTTCCAGATGTCGCGCAGTGCGTTCTTCTCCGGTCCTGCGATTCCGTGGTTGGGTGACTTCCCGGAGATCAACGTGCGCCTCTATTCCGTTGACAATCAAGGACGCCGCGCAGTGGTATTCCTGAGCCTTGAAGCATCACGCCTGCTACCTGTGCTCATGGCGCGGGCAGTCTTCGGGCTGAAGTACCAGTGGTCGTCCATGAAAATCCTGAAGAAGGCCGGCACGATCAGCTATGCAACACGGCGCATCGGAAATCCGAGCGCACGTTCCCGCATCGGCGTGCGTCCGGTAGAAGCTTCTGCCAGTGCCGATCCAATTACCCCGGGTTCGCAGACCGCCATCGCGCTATCGGCACAGTGGGCGTTCCACCAGCGGCATCTTGGGCGCACCTTGCACTGCCGGAACCACCATGAACCGTGGCCGCTGCAACCTGCACAACTCGTTGAATTCGACGATGGCCTGCTGCGTGCCGCCGGTTTCGCCACTCTCGCTGATCGAGCTCCTGACTCGGTTCTGTACGCCGAAGGCGTCGATACGCTGTTCGCTGCACCAACCGTACTGGACTGCTAGAGGCCAGGCACAAGGCAGTTGCGGCAGAAGGCTCCCGGTTTCGGAAGAAACCGGGAGCCTTCTGTTCTGCCTAGCTTTTTTACTCGAAGTCGGCGGTTGCCGGGTCAGCCGAGATACGGCCTTCCGCTCCGCGGTCCAGGGTAGCGATGGCAGCCAGATCTTCCTCGTCCAGCTGCACGTTCAGCGATTCGAAGTTCTCGACGATGCGCGATTCGGTGGTCGACTTCGGGATGACCACGTTGCCTACCGCCAGGTGCCACGCGATGACTACCTGCGCCACCGATGCTTCATGCTTCTTGGCGATCTCCACCAGCACTGGGTCGCTGAGCAGTTCGCCGCCGTGGCCCAGCGGGGACCAGGACTGGTGCAGGATGCCGTGCTCGGCCTCGTAGGCGCGCAGCTCGCCCTGCGGGAAGTACGGATGGGTTTCGACCTGGTTGATCACCGGGCGGACGCCGGTTTCGGTGTAGAGCTCTTCCAGTGCTTCCTTGGTGAAGTTGCAAACGCCGATGGACTTGGCCTTGCCGTCCTTCTGCAGCTGGATCAGTGCCTTCCACGTATCCACGTAGGTGCCGCGCTTGGGCTGCAGCCAGTGGATCAGGTACAGGTCGACGTATTCCAGTCCGAGCCGTTCCAGCGAGGCATCCGCTGCGGCGAGGGTCTTCTCGAAACCCTGGTCCGAGTTCCAGACCTTGGTGGTGATGAAGAGGTCTTCGCGTGGCACGGTGCTGGCTGCAACTGCGCGGCCGACGCCAGCTTCGTTGCCATAGATGCGTGCGGTGTCGATGTGGCGGTAGCCGGCGTCGATGGCCTGGCCAACGACTGCTTCCGCGTCCTCGTCGGCGACCTTCCAGACGCCGTAGCCAAGCTGGTCGATGGTGTTTCCGTCAAGGAACTTCAGTTCAGGAATTGTTTGGGTCATGCAACTAATTTAGTCCACTGATGCGCCCTGCGCGGTGGAACACCACGCGAGCGATCGGGAAAACCCAATTATTCGCTGGAAGCGAGAAATTGCACGGCCCGGCTGACGTCTTCTTTCACCAGCATGGCACGATGGCGCACGGCTTCGATATCGATCGGCTTGCCGGCTTCGGCCTGCATGCGCATCATCGCTACGACCTGTGCGGTCGTCGCCAAATCGTTGGCGGCCTTAGTCAGCGAACGATGCGCCGCAGAGGTCAGCTGCGGGATCGTGTCGTCATTGCTCGGGGTGATCCGATGCGCCGCACAGCAAAGCTGGCGCACGGTCGGCAACAGCACAGCCATCTCATTGGCTTCTCGGACCAGCTGGTTGTAAACCTGGTCATCGTTGATGCCCTCTACCACCTGGAAGACCCGGTCCAATGACCGCTGGAAACGGTCATGGGCGCGACGCCAGACGCCCTCGCCAAGTTCGCGAGCAGCAGCACGCTCAGCGCGCAGTCGTGAAAAGAACGCCATTACACTTCTCTGCCGGTGGTTTCCGATGAATTACTGGTTCTAGCCTACCGGGATCACCGCAGTGTTCCCGGCAGCGGGGTCGACATAAAACGAAACCGGCCGCGAGCCCCATCCGCTTTCGCCAATGGTTCTCACGCCGGTACCAGTCGCGTTCAGCAGCAACGCCCTTCAGGATTCTTTTCCTGCCAGTCGGTGTAGTCCTTCCAGAATTGGCGCTCGGTCATTGGCTTGGAGCCAGGATGATTGCGTTCATGGTGTTCCAGGTAGTGCTGGTACTTGTCGGCCCCGAGCACCCCGTCGACAAACTTCTTGGCTTGCCCCAGGCGTTCCAACAGCGTCGCCATGGCTAGTGGCCGCCTCGCTGGATTTGGGCTTCGGCAGGGATTTGCTTCCAAGCCTTTTCAAGTTCCTTTTCGGCAGGCGACGAGATCAAGCCGGCGGGTGCGTACATCTTCGATGGCACGGCAGGATCCTCGGTGCTGTTGCCACCACCGCTCTGCTTGGCCTTGGCGGTTGCGACAACAGCCGAAACCAGCACGATGGCGGTCAGTACCAGGAAGACCACGGACAGCCAGCCCTGGACACCGGTGTTGCGGACCACGGCCTCCATGGCTTCGACGCTGCCCGCCGAGCCGAGGGAAGTCTCGCCATTGGCCAGAGCTTCCTTGTAGGCGTTGTGGTTGGCGAAGTAGCCCACCTTGGTATCTGCGGAGAAGATCTTCTGCCAGCTCGCGACGAAGGTGATCACCACGGTGAAGGCCAGCGGCAGAGCCACGACCCACAGGTACTTGAAGTTGTTCTGCTTGGCGATGATGGTCATCACCACGGCCAGCGCTATCGCAGCCAGCAGCTGATTGGCGATGCCGAACAGCGGGAAGAAGGTGTTGATGCCGCCCAGTGGATCTGTCACGCCGAGGATCAGGATGTAGCCCCAGCCGGCAACCATGATCAACGTGCACAGCCACACGCCCGGACGCCACGAGGTGTCCTTGAACTTCGGGAAGAAGTTGCCGATGGTGTCCTGCAGCATGAAGCGTGCAACACGGGTACCGGCGTCAACCGCGGTCAGGATGAACAGTGCTTCGAACATGATCGCGAAGTGGTACCAGAAGCCCATCATCGCGGTGCCGCCGAACCACTGGTGCATGATGTGCGCAATGCCCACAGCCAGGGTCGGAGCGCCACCGGTACGCGAGACAACCGAGCTCTCGCCCACGTTATTGGCAAGTTCGGTCAGCTGGTTTGGATCCAGGCTAACGCCGGCCAAACCCAGCGAGTTCACGAATGCCGCCGCGGTTTCCACCGTGCCACCGGTAGCGGCAGCCGAAGAGTTCATCGCGAAGTAGATGCCGCGGTCGATGGAAATCGCTGCAACCAGCGCCATGATGGCCACCATGGATTCCATGAGCATGCCGCCGTAGCCCAGGAAGCGGGTTTGCTTTTCCTTCTCGACCAGCTTCGGTGTGGTGCCCGAGGCGATCAGTGCGTGGAAGCCCGACAGCGCACCGCAGGCAATGGTCACGAACAGGAATGGGAAGATGTGCCCGGCAACGACCGGGCCATCGGCACGGCCAGCGAACTCGGAGAAGGCCGGAACATCGATTGCCGGGCGGACGACGATGATCGCCACGGCCAGCAGGCCGATGACGCCGATCTTCATGAACGTCGACAGATAGTCGCGAGGAGCCAGCAGCAGCCATACCGGGAGCACCGCGGCGATGATGCCGTAGATGATGATGGCCCAGGCGATGGTGGTGCGATCCAGGTGGAAGAACTCGGCACCCCACGCAGACTCGGCAATCCAGCGGCCGGAAATGATCGCGAACATCAGCAGCACGAAGCCGATGATGGAGATTTCCAGGACCTTGCCCGGGCGGATGAACCGCAGGTAGATGCCCATGAACAAGGCGATAGGGATGGTCAGGCCCACCGAGTAGACACCCCACGCGGACTCGCCCAGTGCATTGACGACCACCAGCGCCAAGATGGCGGTAATGATGATCATGATAGCCAGGGTGGCGATCAGGGCAGCGGTGCCGCCGATCAGGCCCAGCTCTTCGCGGGCCATCTGGCCCAGCGAGCGTCCGCCACGGCGCATGGAGAAGAACATGACGAGATAGTCCTGGACCGCTCCGGCCAGCACCACGCCCACGATAATCCAGATGGTGCCTGGCAAATAGCCCATCTGCGCTGCGAGGATCGGTCCAACCAGCGGACCGGCGCCTGCGATGGCGGCGAAGTGGTGGCCGAAGAGCACGCGGCGATCGGTGGGAACGAAGTCACGGCCGTTATTGACCGATTCGGCCGGGGTGGCCCGGAAATCATCCGGTTTGGCGATCTTGCGCTCGATGAACTTCGAGTAGAAGCGGTAGGCAATCAGGTAGGTCGCAACAGCGGCGAAGACGAACCAGATGGCATTGATGGTTTCCCCGCGCGAGAAGGCGAGAATCGACCATGCGATTCCGCCGACCAGCGCGATGGCAACCCAGATGGCGATCTTGGCGGGGGTCCAACGCTTTTCTTCGCGTTCGGCAACCTCAGGATCGACACCCGCTGGTGGCAAGGTATTTTGGGTACTCAAATCGAGCAACCTCCTAGGAACAGTGCAAGTGATGTGCGCGACCAGCGGTTATTAGGCTAGTCACGCATTAATGACTACTGAGTCACCTTACAACTGGTTTCCCGCTGCTTTAAACCTCTATGACAACTTTTCCCGTATGTTCACCGGAATCGAAGTATTCGTGGGCAGCGGCCAGCTCCGGGAATCCAAAGGCCTTGGTGACGTTCAGTGCCAGTTTCCCCTGTTCCAGCAGCGGCATCACGCGGGTAATGGTCTGGCGAATGATCTCCGCCTTCTCATGCAGCGGGCGGGAACGCAAAGTTGTGCCGATGATCCGCGCCCGCTTGCTCATCAGCAGCCCCAAGTTCAGTTCTCCCTTGGCTCCGCCTTGCAGTCCGATGACTACCATCCGTCCGCCGACGGCGAGCGCCTTGACGTTCTCCCCCAGGTATTTGGCGCCCACGACATCCAGGATCAGATCCACGCCCCTGGCGTCGGTCAGTTCCTTGACGCGTGCAGAAAAGTCCTCTTCCCGGTAGTTGATCCCCTCGTCGGCGCCGAGGGTACGGCAGTAGTCCAATTTCTCTGCCGAGGAAGCGGTGACGATGACGCGGGCGCCAGCGGCTTTGGCGAGCTGTATGGCCATGGAGCCGATGCCGCCGGCTCCGCCATGGATCAACAACGCCTGGTCTTGGCCCAGTCCGCCTTCGATGAAGAGGTTGGAGACCACGGTGGCGGCGACTTCCGGCAACCCGGCGGCTTCGATGCTCGAAACCGTTCCAGGGATTTCGATGAGCAGTTCTGCCGGAACATTGACGTACTGCGCATACCCGCCAGCAGCGAGCAGGGCGGCAACTCGCGCTCCGGGTTTCCATCCGCTGACGCCATCGCCGATCTCCACGATGCTGCCCGAGACTTCCAGCCCGGGGATATCGCTGGCTCCGGGAGGTGGCGGATACACTCCCTTGCGCTGCTGCACATCCGCGCGGTTCAGTCCGAAGGCCTCGACCTTGACCAGCACTTCCCCAGCTGCGGGGACCGGCATTGGCCGTTGGACCAGTTCAAGGACTTCTGGCCCACCGGCACGGTTGTAGATATAGGCGTTCATAACGTCGTTCATAGCCTTCAATTCCTTTCAACAGGGGTTCATGCCGTATACTTTTTCGGGTTGGATGGTTGTCCGAGCGGCCGAAGGAGCTGGTCTTGAAAACCAGTAGGCGGCAACCCCGTCTCATGGGTTCAAATCCCATACCATCCGCGCTTTTCGAGTTTGGCGGGCTGATCCATGGATCAGCCCGCCAAACTGCTTAGTGCTGCTCCGCGCTTAATCTTTCGTTGGCGATCAGCCCCGCCAGGCGAGCCACTTCGTTCACTACGTTGGCTGCGTCTTGCAAGGTTCGGGCCGCGGGGTGGCGCAGGTCGCCCGCTTGCGCGGCAATAGCGGTCCCCCACTGCGCTGATGACAATTGCAATCCCAGCACGAATAGCCCGCGGTGCGCCAGCCCATCGCTGTTGACCAGACGGTATGGTTCACCGACCACGTCGAAACCGGATCCAGGCAGGCTTTCGCCTTCCGTGTTCTTCCAAGTGTGCACGCGCGCTACGTGATCTCCCAAGAGCTGCTTTATCAGCGCCGCGTTATTTTGCAGCACGCGGTTACTGGGCATCATCGCTTCGCACATGGTCTTCGCAGTGTGCACCTCCGCATCTACCCAGGGCGAGGATGCGGTGAATTGCTCGGAAACCTCGTCGAAGCCGAACTCCGGGTCCGGACCAAGGAAGGTTACTATCCCGGCGCGCGAAAGCGCCAGCAGCTGTTCAATGCGTTCCAGCGGCGGGCCTGAGGACAGTCCTTCGACCAGTGGCTCGAAGTGCGCTTGGATTTCTTCAATGCGCGACTGCTCGTCGATCACGCCGGAAGCAATCAGCTCCTTGACCAGCATGCGTCCGGCATTCATCGTCATGATGGCGCATGACAACGGGTCTTCTAGCCCGCCGGTGCTGTGCCGGGCATTGCCCACGAGGTAGTCGCGTACTGCCTGCTGGTATTGCTCATCGGAGCTGAACCCGAGTTCTTCAAATGGCCTTGCCAGCTTTGGCACATCGAGCCACTGCAATTGCGGGAACTGCCCGACGAACTTGCGCAGTTCGCTAAGCCACACTTGGCTTCCTTCATGGTGCTCCGCAGAGAGGATCGCTTCGAGCTGATCAACGAATTCTCGCTCATCGAGACCTTCCGGGGCACCATGCGCGCGAGCGCAGGTGCTGTAGTAGGCGAACAAGATGTCCCGGTGCAGTTTGGGCCAAATATGGCGTGAGAACACCAAGGAGGAGGCAGGGTTGGTGGCGCGTGCTTCGGCAAGGCGCCCGATGAGTTCCGGAGCGTCGAAGTAGCGTAGTTCAATTTCATCAGGAATGAACTGCTCCACTACTGGCTTGCCCCAGTAGGGGGTACCTCGGCGCGAAGCTACGATCAGTGCCGGCTCCCGGCCTGAGCCGATGTACTGCAGGCGATGCCCCGGCTCGGTGCTGGCCTCACGGAAAATCCCGCCGCGGCCTGCCGTCAGCTCGGCCATGCCGTCAAAGAAATTCAAGCCCAACCCGCGGATCAACGCAGGCTGGCCCTCCTTGAACTGGGAGTAGTCGAGGTCCGCTGGAACATTCGGTGGCAGGTAGGTGGCCCCGGCTTGGGAGGCAGCTTCCTTGAGCTGCTTCTGCCATGGGTTCAGTTCTGCCGGCTGGTGGCCCAAGGCCAGCACCACAGCGTCAGCGGCCAGCTGACGGGTTTCGGCACCCTCCAGGTTACTGCGGAAATCGATCTGATAGGCGTTGCCGACGGGGCGGACCGCAACGACTTCTGCGGCTACATGTTCGATGCTGAAATTCTCGTGGGTGGCAAATATCGCTGCGCTGCGCTCATACACGTGCTCGAGGTACTCGCCATAGATTGCGCGTGACGGATAGGAGCCGGGTTCAATTTGCCCGATCAGCTTGGCATGCTCATCGGTGAGCTTGCGTCCATCGCCGCGCAGTGCGACGAACTGGCGAAAGCTCAACCCCGGTTCATCGCCCAACCGTTCGGGGGCCACTGTCGGAAATGATGACGGGGTGTTCATCAGGAAATGCTCCGACTGTTTCGGGTTCCACACGTGGCCGGAGCCCGGAGGGAACGGATCAAAGACCGTAACTTTCAGAACGGTGCCTTGGGCCGGGAGTTTCAACGCCAAGTTAGCGAGTCTTTCAACCACGCTCGTGCCGCGTGGGCCTGCCCCGACAAGGGCCAGGCTGAACTCGTTCTTTGGTGTTGCTATCTCGCTGTTCACTCCTCTAGGTTATTACCTTTGGAACAGGGCATGGGCCAGACGCATAGACTATGGCCATGACTGAGCATGATTCTGAGGTTGCAAGCGCTGATCCGTATTCCTGGCTTGAAGGAATTCACGACGAAACGGCACTCGAATGGGTGCGGGATCAGACCCAGCGTACCGAGTCCGAGCTGTATGACGACTCGTTCCATGCCACTGCGGAGCGGATCAAAACGGTCCTGGATGCCCAAGACCGCATTCCCATGGTGACCAAGCGTGGCGATCACTACTACAACTTCTGGCGCGATTCCGCCCATCGTCTTGGACTTTGGCGTCGCACCACTTGGAATTCCTACCTCAGCGACGACCCGCAGTGGGAAATCCTATTGGATCTTGACCTGCATGCGCAGCTGGAAGGCCACGAATGGCATTTCGCTGGTTCAGCACTCCTGCGTCCAGCGGCCGGTGGCGCCTACCAGCGGGCGCTGCTTCGCTTGAGTCCTGACGGCGGCGACCAGGTGCGCATTCGCGAATTCGATCTGGCCTCCAAGAGCTTCGTTGCCGGCGGTTTCGACGTTCCCGTCGCGAAGACCCAAGCCTCGTGGATTGACCACGATACCTTGCTTGTCGGTTCCGCCAGCAGCGAGCAGTTCACGACCCGTTCGACCTACGCGAATACCCTGCGAAGGCTCAGCCGCGGCATGGAGATCGAAGAAGCGCCAATTCTCTTCCAAGTCGATAGAGAACATGTCGCAGCCTTCGGCTACTTCGATTCGACTCCGGGATTCGAACGCGTGGTCACCACTGATGCCATCGACTTCTACAATTCCAATGCCGGTGTCCTCATCGACGGGGAACACCATCTGATCGATGTTCCAACCGATGTGCAGGTCAGCCTGCACCGGCAGTGGGTCATCTTTGCTCCCCAAACCAATTGGGAACACCAGGGCCAGAAGATCGCTGCGGGTTCATTGGCTATCGCCCGGCTGGATAGATTCCTCGAGTCCGGCAGCATCGAGAAGGTTCTCTTCGTCCCGGATGCGCACACTGCGCTGGAATCACTGAGCTTTACCGCCAATTATCTGCTGCTCACCGTATTGTGTGATGTGGCTTCGCAAGTGCGCATTATTGATCTCGCAGATCATTTCAGCCAGTCGGACATGCCACTGAAGGATCCAATGCTCAGCGTCTCGGTGGGAGCCGTTGATGATGAGGACCCGGAGCATGGCGATGACTATTGGATGACCATCACCGGATTCATTACCCCTACTACCTTGTTGCGCGGCACAGTTGGTTCGGCAGCAAAGGTCGTGAAGAAATCGCCGGATCGCTTTGATGCCGGTGGTTTTGAAGTCACCCAGCATTTTGCGTCCTCTGCGGACGGCACCAGGGTTCCATATTTCCAAGTCGCGGCATCCGACCTGGTCCACGATGGGAAGAACCCGGTGCTGATGGACGGCTACGGCGGTTTCCAGCACAGCATGACTCCTGGCTATGCAGCCGCCATGGGCACCGGTTGGTTATCGCGGCGTACCGTTGAGGGCCGCAAACCGGTATACGTCATGGCCAACATTCGCGGTGGTGGCGAGTACGGGCCGGATTGGCATCGTGCTGCCCTGCGTGAAAAGCGCCATCGTGCCTACGAGGATTTCGCAGCCATCGCCCAGGACCTGGTGGCTCGCCGGGTGACGTCCCGCGCTCATTTGGCCGCGACAGGGCGTTCTAACGGCGGGTTGCTCATGGGCAATATGATCTCTGGCTACCCGCACTTGTTCGGAGCAATTTCCTGCGGCGTCCCGCTATTGGACATGCAGCGCTACACGCAGCTAGCTGCCGGCCATTCCTGGATTGCCGAGTACGGCGACCCGCAGGTTCCCGGGGACTGGGACTTCCTGCGGACTTTCTCCCCCGTGCATCGACTCACCGACCAGCCTCATCCAGCCAATGACTATCCGGCCTCGTTGATTTGGACCACGACTTCTGATGACCGTGTCGGCCCTTCGCAGGCACGCATCATGGCAGCCAAAATGATGGATCTGGGCATTGCCAATGTGCGGTACCACGAGCCACAGGGCGGTGGCCATGCCGGGTCAACGGATAACGAGTCAACCGCCAAAATGCTGGCCACCAGCTACGAATTCCTGTGGCGACAGGTGCGTTAGCTCTCTCGTTTTGGAACACGCGCCCATCTTCGGGTAGGCTAGATTCTGCTGGAAACAGCGGATGGACACGTGCCAGAGCGGCCGAATGGACTTCACTGCTAATGAAGGGTCGGGCTAAAACTCGACCGGGGGTTCAAATCCCCCCGTGTCCGCCAAGAACCCCCTACTCAGGTAGGGGGTTTTTCGTTCATATGGCACTTTTTCGACGAGAACGTTCCGAATACGGAAAATCCCCCGGATTCACCGATTTTTCGGCGAATCCGGGGGATTTTCAAAACTCCAGGACAGCAGTTTCTCCGCTACTGGTCGTCGCGCTTAACGAAGGTCCGCAGCATGTTCTGCACGATATCCTCTGGCAACGAGGTGTGGCGAACAATGATTTCCGACATCCGATCCAGATCGGTATCGGCGATTGCGTCGAAGAGCGCTTCGCGGTCAGCTTCTGGAAGTTCGGCAGCATCGAAATGCACTGGACCATCCGGGCCCTGGCCTTCAAAGCGGAAGTCTGCAATATTGCCGTTGGCGCTCGCGCCAGACATGGGAGACGTCGCGATCATGCGTTCCAGGTCTTCGACCGGCAGATCCGTATAGCCGTGCAGGATCTTTGCCGCTTCTTCAAAATTGGAATCCCGCAGCATGGAGAATAGCTGGTCGTATTCATTTGCCGGCAGTTGTTCGCTGGAAAATTCGCGGTTCTCGCCATCAAGTTCGAACGCCATCTTGAAGTGCGTAGCACTTGGTTCCTGAAGGGAACTGAACTGCTCGCTCCATTCCTGGGGTACAACCCAAGTGTCATCGGCAGGTGCTGGTGTGGCATCCTCTGCGGCAGTGGCGGCCGCTTCACGATCTTCGCGCTCAACTTGAGCTTCGAATTTGTCGCTCAAAGCCTTGATCTCGGCATCATCGTTCGGCAATTCCTTGGCAGGGGCTGTCTGCGGGTACTTGTCGAGGCTGCGTACTGCAATCACGCAATCCTTGACCGAGTCGCCAGTAGCAGCGCGGAAATCCTTGACCGCGCCCATGACGTCGCCCTTGGCCAGATTGCGGTACACCGAATTGCGTGAAGCATCATCCAGCCTCGCGTTTGCCGCCTGCGCTGCTTCACGGGAAATCGCCTGCGCGATTTGCGCAGTGTTCTTCTTGCGCAGCGCTTGCAGACCGAAGTAGCCCAGGGCAATCACTGCGATGAGGACAACGAGCCAGATGAGAAATTCCATACTTCCAGACTACTTTGTTTAACTGTGCGATTACCCGGCTACGCCCAAAGTGAAAGGCATGACACCCGGTGCGCCGGCGATGCGCAGGGCCCGCCCAGCCATCGCCATGGACCACCGGGAATCAACCAGATCATCAACTAGCAGCACCGGCCCTGGAGCGTCGGCAATGAGCTGTTCGAGCTGCGTTGGAAGTTCAAAAGCATCGGCAACCGCAGCCACACGGAAAGCGGAATTCCCGCCCGGGCCATTCTGTGGTCCAGCACCGCGATATTCGAGCTGCCCCAGGTAGCGCAACCGTCCCACCTCAGCTAGGCCCTGAGCAAGGGAGGTGATCAGCTGGGGACGCTTATTCGATGGCATGGCTACAACGCCCACTGGACGTTCCTCCCAATTCCATTCGGCAAGCACCTTGATGCACGCATCGAACATCGCCTTGTCGATAGGGGAATCGGTGGGGTCGGCAAAGAGCTGGCGCAATCGGTTGCCCCACCCCAGGTCGGTCAGGCGAGCCAGCGCCCGGCCCGTGGCCACCTGCTCGTCAATAGCGATTTTGCCCTTGAGCGTGTACCCCAGCCGGTCCAGTCCCGAAGGGTACAGCTTGCGCGGTTCAATAGGAACTCCCACCCGTCCAAGTGCCGCCTGCGCGCTGTCCTTCGAATCGTCAGGAATATGGTCGTCAAACCAAACGCCAGCGCAGTTGTCGCACCGGCCGCAGGGAGCAGACTGGGGATCATCCAAGGCGTCGGTCAGAAACTGCATGCGGCATCCGCGGGTGTTCTCGTAACTGACCATGAGGTTTTGTTCATGGATCCGGCTCTGCGCCACTCGCTTGTACCGATCGGCATCATAGGTCCATGGCATGTCGGTGCGCATCCAGCCGCCGGCAACACGCTCCACCGCACCATCCACGGCCAGCACCTTCAGCAACAGCTCAAGTGGCGAGCGGCGAAGGTTCACGGCGCTTTCCAGCGCCGGGACGCTCATCGCACCGTCGGTCTTGGCCAAGGCCTCGAGCACCTGGGTGGCGCGTATCTGGTCCGGCATGGAGCTGGTGGCGAAGTATTCCCAAATTTCCGAGTCGTCAGGCCCGGGCAGCAGCAGGACATCTGCGTTGATGCTCCCACGCCCGGCACGGCCCACCTGCTGGTAGTAGGCCACGGGCGAGCTGGGGGCACCGATGTGCAAGACGAAACCGAGGTCTGGCTTGTCAAAGCCCATGCCCAAGGCGCTCGTGGCGATCAGCGCTTTCACTTCGTTATTCTTCAACGCTTGTTCAAGGCGTTCGCGTTCTTCCAAATCGGTGCGCCCGGTGTAGGCAGCAACTTCGTGCCCGGCATCCTTGAGCAGGCGAGCAATATCCTCGGCCGCAGAAACCGTCAGGGTGTAGATAATGCCCGAGCCCTTGAAGTCCTCGATGTGGCTGAGCAACCAGGCTAACTGCATGCGCGGCGAAGCCAGACGCAGGACACCTAGGCGCAGCGAGTCGCGAGCCAGGGTGCCGCGCAGCGTGAAGACCTCCTCGGTGCCGCCGGCCAGCTGTTCGGCAACGTCCTGGACTACTCGGCTGTTCGCTGTTGCAGTGGTCGCCAAAACCGGGAGGCCCTGAGGCAATCGGGCGATCAGGTCCCGGATGCGGCGGTAATCCGGGCGGAAATCGTGGCCCCAGTCCGAAATGCAGTGCGCCTCGTCGATGACCAGCAGGCCCAAGCGCTGCATCAACATCGGCAGCTGCTGCTCGCGGAAGGATGGATTGTTCAAACGCTCCGGGGACACCAGCAGCACATCGAGCTCATTGCGTTGCAGCTTTTCGAGGATTTCACGCCATTCGAGCACATTGGCCGAATTGATGGCCGCAGCGCGGACTCCAGCACGCTCCGCGGCCGCAACCTGGTCGCGCATCAATGCCAGCAGCGGGGAAACGATCAGTGTTGGCCCGTAGCCCTGTTCTCGCAGCAGCAGGGAAGCGATGAAGTACACGGCGGACTTGCCCCAGCCGGTACGCTGGACGACCAGTGCGCGGCGCCGCTCGGCCACCAGTGCGCTGATCGCTTCATACTGGCCATCATGGAACTGCGCGTCTGGGTTTTGCACCAGTGCGCGCAGTTTCTGCAGTGCCAGCGTTTTCAGATCCACTTGCGTTGAGCCATCCATGCCTCCAGTATTTCAGTTCCTGCCCACGATTTAGCCCGTGGCGTCCGCTAATTGTGGATGAGCTCTCGCAAGCTGCGGTGCCGGCAGGGGAAAATAGCTGAAATGTTAGGCATTTCCCATCCGCAATCGCCTAGTTCTCAATGATTTGAATCAGTCAAACCGGTAGGCTGAAAGGCGTGAGTGAAGAAATTGATCTTAATCAGAGCTTTAAGGCCTACGACGTACGCGGCGTAGTCGGCGAGAACCTGGATGCCGAAGCAATTGAAGCCATCGGCGCGGCCTTTGTCGACGTCCTGTCCCTGTCCGGCAAGGAAGTACTGGTTGGCGGTGACATGCGCCCGTCTTCCGCAGAATTCGCCCAAGCCTTCGCTCGTGGCGCCACCTACCGCGGCGCCAACGTGATCATGCTCGGATTGATCTCCACCGATGAGCTGTACTTCGCATCGGGCAAGCTCAATGCCGCCGGTGTTGTCTTCACCGCCAGCCACAATCCCGCCCAGTACAACGGCATTAAGATGTCCAAGTCTGGCGCCCGCCCGATTTCTTCGGCTACCGGTCTTTTCGACATTCGCGACCTGGCCCAGCAGTACCTTGACGAGGGACTGCCGGTCTCCGGTGACGCCCCGCAGGGCAGCATCAGCGAGCGCGACGTGCTGGCCGACTATGCAGCTTACCTGCGAGAATTGGTGGACTTGTCGGGCATTCGTCCGCTGAAGATCGTGGTGGATGCCGGTAACGGCATGGGCGGCATGACTACCCCTGCAGTTCTTGGGGGTACGGTGCTCGCTGAGCTGCCGCTCGAAATTGTTCCGCTGTATTTCGAGCTGGATGGCACTTTCCCCAACCACCCGGCCAATCCGCTGGAACCGGAAAACCTCAAGGACCTGCAATCCGCAGTACTGGAGCACGGGGCCGATCTCGGCCTGGCTTTCGACGGCGATGCCGACCGTTGCTTCGTGATCGACGAGCGCGGACTGCCGCTGTCCCCTTCGGCTATCACCGCACTGGTCGCGGTGCGCGAAATCGCCCGTGTGCAGGCAGCTGGCGAAGAGTCCCCGGTGATCATCCACAACTTGATCACTTCCAAGGCAGTGCCTGAATTCGTCGCCAAGTCCGGTGGCGTTCCGGTGATGACCCGCGTAGGCCACTCCTTCATCAAGGCTGAAATGGCTTCCCAGGGCGCGGTCTTCGGAGGCGAGCATTCCGCCCACTACTACTTCCGCGACTTCTACAATGCCGATACCGGCATGCTCGCTGCCATGCATGTGCTGGCCGCCTTGGGCGAGCAGGAACTGCCGCTCTCCGAGCTGGGTGCCGAATACGAACCCTACGCTGCCACCGGTGAAATCAATTCAGAGGTCGAGGACAAGGCAGGTGCCACTGCCCGGGTCGTGTCGCATTTCCAAGACCAGCCAGTAGAAGTGATCACCATGGACGGCACGACCATTTCAGCGGCCGATGGCAGCTGGTGGATCAATCTGCGCCCATCGAACACCGAACCATTCCTGCGTTTCAACGGCGAAGGCCGGACCGCAGAAATCATTGAGCCCATCCGCGATGCCGTTCTGGCTATCGTGCGTGAAAAGAACGTCACCAACTAGCAAAGGGAAGACATGAACCTCGAAGAACTGGATGAGGGCGTCAAGGACGCGCTGAACAAGGTCTTGGGCACCGCCCTGGGCGTGGCCCGCGAACAGCTCGAAGAGCAGGGCGTGTTCCTGCCTTTTGCGATCGCGCTGGAGCCGAAGGAAGAGGAAGACGAGCCGGAGCTGCGCTTGATCGCTGTTCCGCCAACGGATGATCCTGAGGATCCGGAAGCCGACATCGACACCGAAGCCATGGTTGCGGACCTGATGCAGGTGCTGAACCAGCAGGGCACCCACTTCCAGGCGATCGCCGTCGCCTCGGATGTGCTGCTCCAGGAAAACGACCAGGACGCCATCCACATTGTGGCCGAGCACCGTGTCGGTGCGGCCTTGGCCATCGTGCAGCCGTACACCATGCCTGCAGAGCCAGGCGGCGAATGGATCTTCGACGAGCCAGCGGCAGAGTCGGCGGAAGCCATTTGGGCCAACGCGCTCTAGACCGCAGTTGGTGATTCCGGGGTCGGCATAGTCACTCTGCTGACCCCGGAAGGCTTTTCCCACGTAAAGTAGGAATCATGAAACTCAGTGCCTTCACCGACGTATGCTTGCGAACCGTCATGGTCCTTGCAACGCCCGGCACCGGGCAACTGACCAGCCGCCAGATCGCCGAGTCCGTGGGGGTTCCCTACAACCACGTTGCCAAAGCCGTCCTGGAACTGCGCACGCTGGGAATCCTGCAGGTCACCCGCGGCCGCAATGGCGGCGCGCAGCTGAGCGATGGAGCACTGGATTTTTCCCTCGGCTCACTGCTGCGCAAGTTGGACAAGCGCACCGATATTGTGGATTGCTCCGATCATGACGCGCAATCCAACTGCCCGCTTTCGGGCAACTGCCGCTTGCGGGCAGTCTTCCGGCAGGCCCGCGAAGCTTTCTACGCTTCACTGGACCCGCTGACCATCCAGGACATCTGCCCGGCATCATCCGCGATGCCCTTCACGGCGCTCCCCTTCCCTACGGTGCGCGCCCTTTCCTGATTCCCCTGCGGCCCCCGGGGGTCGCATCGCCGATTTCTGTTACGAATACCGGCCGGTGGATTTGCAATCCTTTTCTACTAGGCGTAGAAATGAATCATAAATCTTGTATCTGTAATACAAGTTATCGCCTACGCCAAGGAGACCCGATGCTGTCCACGAAGTCCTTCCCGGTCGTTGAAGCCACGTTGCCAATCATCGCAGAGCGCATTTCCAGCATTACCCCGAACTTCTACAACCGCCTGTTCACCGCTCACCCGGAACTGCTCGACGGAATCTTCTCCCGTTCGAACCAGAAGAACGGCACCCAGCAGCAGGCCTTGGCGGGATCCATCGCAGTCTTCGCAACCTACTTGGTCAAGTACCCGGGCACCACTCCGGAAACCATGCTCGCGCGCGTAGCCCACAAGCACGCTTCCCTCGGTGTCGCCGAGGAGCAGTACCCCATCGTCTACAAGCACCTCTTCGACGCCATCGCCGAAGACCTGGGCGAGGCGCTGACTCCGCAGATCGCCGAGGCCTGGACCGAGGTCTACTGGCTGATGGCCCACGCGCTGGTCAAGATCGAGAAAGGCTTGTACGCGCAGCAGGCCAACGCCGAGATCTACACCCCGTGGAAGCTTGTCGAGCGCATCGAAACCGGCGTTGATTCGGTCTGCTTCAGCTTCGAGCCAGCTGACCGGACCCCTGCCACCGTCGCCAAGCCGGGCCAATTCGTTTCGGTCCGCATGCCGATGGCCGACGGCCTGCGCCAGGTCCGCCAGTACACCTTGAGCGGCGACATCGAGCGAACCGACCGCCGCACCGTCACGGTCAAACTGGATGTGAACGGCGAATTCTCCCCGGTGATCCACCATGTCCTGAAACTCGGCGACGTGGTGGAGCTATCGAATCCGTATGGCGACCTGGTCATCGATGACGATGGCTCGCCACTGGTGATCGCCACCGCCGGAATCGGCTGCACCCCGAGTGCGGCCGCGTTGCAGACCCTGGCCGCACGCGGCTCCACCCGCAAGGTCACCGTGCTGCACGCAGACCAGACGGCCACCGCCTGGCCATTGCGCGAGCAGATGCTCGAATCCATCGGCAAGCTGCCAGAAGCCACCATCAGCACCTGGTTCGAACGCGGGGAATTGCCGGAGGGGCTGAACGCCACGTCCGGCTACATGGATCTCGCCGGCGCACTGACCGGGAATGCCCAGGTCTACTTATGCGGCCCGCTGCCATTCATGCATGCAATGCGCAACCAGGCGCTGGAAGCCGGCATCCCGGCCGAGCGTATCCACTATGAAGTCTTCGGCCCGGATGTATGGCTCGCCGCCTAGCTTCCTGGTGACAGAGCCGTGCTGCAGGTGGATCCATGGGGAATCCGCCTGCAGCACTTTTTTGCCTTTATTTTCCGGTATCCGCGGGAGAATCCGGCTTGCCACCCTGTTTCGGTGCCTTCTTCTTCAAATCGAACTTTTTCGGGTCCAGCTTTCGAGGATCGATTTTCCCGGCGAACCTGCCAGACTTCTTCTGCCCGGCTTCTTGAGCTGGCGGCGCGGGCTCCCCGGCTTCCAGGTCCTGATTCGCCGGCGCTTCAGCGGCTTGTTCCACCGGTGTTGCTTTCGCGCCGGGTGCCGGCTTCGCAGCCTGCGGATCAACTAGGATCTGGTGCAGACCCGCATCGGAAATCCACTTGCGCAGCACCGAGTTGAACAGGATCGGGTTCTCGATATTCCATTGGTGGTGCATGCCCGGAACCACGCGCGTGATCACCTGCGGGAGCCTTGCGCGCAGCGCGTCAAAGGATTTCTGCACAACTTTCGGCTCCTTGGCTCCAGCGAGGGCCAGTACCGGGCCCCGGTAGGAGCCGAGCTTCTGCGGCAATCCCCCCGGGTCCATCTCGTCCATGATGGCCCGCATGTTCTCGGCTTTGAGCTTCACGCCGTGCTCGGTGAACAGCTCGCGCTCATCATCCACCATTCCGTAGGCACCAGCCTGGAAACGCCAGAACCACTCGCTGCCAATGAGCTTGAGCTGCATCCGTTGGAAAGCCCGGGCCGCCTGGCCCACACCGGTCACCGGAGTGCCGGTAATCAGCACGGAGTCAACGAGCTCCGGATGCCGTGCGGCCACGTGCAAAGCAATCACTCCGCCCAGGGAAATGCCAACCAGGTGCACGCCGCCTTCGGAAACCTCGTCGGCGATCAAGGCTGCGACATCATCGGCGGCGGATTCCAGGCCATCCCAGGTCTCCTCGAACCGGGCGCCAAAGGCCGGCAGGTGCAGAGTCAGGATGTTGCAGTCGCCAAAGGCCAGAACCTGCGGGTCCCAGCTCCAGTTGCCGACGTTTCCGCCGTGGAGGAAGACCAGGGTCTTCATCGACCGTTGCCCATCGTGATGCCGCCCGGGATGCACTTCCGGATAATCGGTGGCATCGCGCCCGGCACCGCTTGCAGGGGTCTTGTTCTGGTCTTTGGCTGCAGTCATGGCAAGTACTCCAATACCGCGTCGAGCCATTCCAGCTCCGCGGCTTGTTGTCGGATTGCATGGTCAAGTGTGGCAGCCATCAAGAAGCTGCGACGGTCCGCAGCGGCTCGCATGTCAATGCCTTCGCGCTGGGAGAGGTAGTCATCGAGGATGAACTGCGTGGCTTGGCGGCGTTCCTCCAGCAAGCTCTGGATATCATCGCGTTCGAGTTCGGCGGCGAAGAACACCTGCCCCATGAAAGGATCACGCTCGGGAGACTGCACCGCACCAGCAGAAAGCCACTGGGCCAGTGCCGCACGTCCCGTTTCCGTGATGTGGTGTTCCTGGCGGTCAGGGTAATTCGACTGCGCGACGGTGCGCACGGTGGCATACCCCTTGTCCACCAGCTGCGCCAAAGTGCGATAGATCTGCGCCTTGTCTGCGTTCCAGAAGTGGTTAATAGAGGAGTCAAAGTGCTTCTTGAGCTCGTAGCCAGTCATGGGCGACAAGCACAGCAGCCCGAGAATCAATCGTGCCAAAACCATAGAGCAATCTTTTCATAAATAGTTGATTTTGCACCCACTTTGCCCCGGCGTGTGGAAACTGTACCCGGATTGTGACAATTCCTCCGTGGCGCACGAGAAAGCCCCGGTGACTGGAATTCCAGTCACCGGGGCGTTCCCATGTGCGGATCTGCTGGAGATCCTAGTCAACTATGCGTTCAGGCGATCCTTCAAGCCGTCGAGCTCTGCACGCAGCGAAGCCGGCAGCGCATCGCCGAACTTGGCGTACCACTCTTCGATGGCCTCGACTTCGGTAGCCCATTCATCCTTGTTGACGGCTACTGCCGCTTCAACGTCGGCTGGGGTGAACCCTTCAAGGCCAGCCAAATCCAGGGACTCGCCGGTCGGGACGTTTCCGATGATGGTTTCCCGGGCGTCCGCGGTGCCTTCGATACGCTCGACAGCCCACTTGAGCACACGCGAATTGTCGCCGAACCCTGGCCACGCGAAGCCACCGTCAGCCGTGCGGCGGAACCAGTTGACCAGGAAGATCTTCGGCATCTGCTCTGGGTTGAGCTTGTTCGAGATCTTGTCCCAGTGGTTCAGGTAGTCGCCTGCGTTGTAGCCGATGAATGGCAGCATCGCCATCGGGTCACGGCGAATCACTCCGGTCGCACCTGCAGCGGCTGCGGTGGTCTCGGAGGAAAGGGTCGAACCCATGAAGATGCCGTTGGTCCAGCTGCGGGCTTCGGTCACCAGCGGAATGGTGGTCTTGCGGCGGCCGCCGAAGAGGATCGCATCGATCTTCACGCCGTTAGGCGAGTAGTAGTCCTCGGAAAGCATGTCGACCTGGTCGATCGGGGTGCAGAAGCGCGAATTAGGGTGCGCTGCCGGACGGCCGGATTCAGGAGTCCAGTCGTTGCCCAACCAGTCGGTCAGGTGCGCAGGAGCCTCGTCGGTCATGCCCTCCCACCAGACGCCGCCGTCATCGGTCAGCGCAACATTGGTGAAGATGTTGTTGCCCTTGGAGATGGCGCGCATCGCGTTCGGGTTGGTGGACCAGCCGGTGCCTGGCGCCACGCCGAACAGGCCGTATTCGGGGTTAACGCCGCGCAGCTCGCCGTCCTTGCCGATGCGCATCCAGTTGATGTCATCGCCCAGGGTCTCAGTCTTCCAGCCTTCAATGGTTGGATCCAGCAGCGCCAGGTTGGTCTTGCCGCAGGCCGAAGGGAATGCCGCGGCAATATGGTACGACTTGTTCTGCGGGCTGGTCAGCTTCAGGATGAGCATGTGCTCTGCGAGCCAGCCTTCATCGCGGGCCATCGCCGAGGCGATGCGCAGCGAGTAGCACTTCTTGCCCAGCAGCGCGTTGCCGCCGTAGCCCGAACCGTAGGACATGATGGCGCGCTCTTCGGGGAAGTGCACGATCCACTTGTCTTCGTTGCATGGCCAGGCAACATCTTCCTGGCCCGGCTCCAGGGGTGCACCTACCGAGTGCAGCGCTGGAACGAAGAATGCGTCCTCGGCTTCCATCTTGCGCAGTACTTCATTGCCGATCTTGGCCATGATGCGCATCGAGGCAACGACGTAGGCGGAATCGGTGATCTCCACGCCGTAGGCAGGCACTTCCGCGTTCAGCGGGCCCATGACGAATGGGATGACGTACATGGTGCGTCCGCGCATCGAGCCATCGAACAGGCCGCTGAGCATGGACTTCATCTTGGTTGGGTCTTCCCAATTATTGGTGAAGCCTGCATCTTCTTCCTTTTCGGAGCAGATGAAGGTGCGCTCTTCGACTCGGGCCACATCCTTGGGGTCCGAGAAACCAGCGTAAGAGTTAGGGAAGTTCGGATCGGTCAGCTTGACCAAGGTGCCGGCTTCAACCAGCTCGGCAGTCAGGCGATCATTTTCTTCAGCTGACCCATCAACCCAATAAACACGATCCGGCTTCGTCAGTGCGGCAACTTCCTCAACCCAGGATGCCAACTTCTCGTGCGAAGTAGGTGCTGCGCTGATAACGTTCTGATCCGAGCTCGTGCTCATTATCCATTCCCTCCATTGGGCTGAACTTGCAATAAATCAAGGCTATTAGGTGCTCAACTCCAGCGCCGTGTGATCGAAACCTCATGAAAGTGAAACCCGGAGGACCAGAAGGAAAAAATTCCCGAAATTCCGGGGGTTGGTCTAAACGAATTGACTCGATTATGTGACGAAGGTCACGTAGACCGGTACCCTTTCAACGTCTTCACATAACCTTATGTTCATCTGGACCCACTAGCTTTGCCCGTCGATTTGTACAGCGCGAAATCGACCTGTATAGTTATTCGAGGTTCGTGAGAACAAGCCACACAAAAGAATATGCGCCCATAGCTCAGCTGGATAGAGCGTCTGTCTACGGAACAGAAGGTCAGGGGTTCGAATCCCTTTGGGCGCACCAACTGAAAAATTCCCACTCGCTCGAGTGGGAATTTTTTGTTTCCCCCAAAGGATTGCCCGATGACACAGCTTGCTCTAGGCGGCCAGCTCAGCCTGCGCCTGCTGGAAGTCGCCGACGCAAAGCAAGTCGCTGAGTCCTACCAGCGCAATCGACAGCACCTGGAGCCCTGGGAGCCGGCTCGCCCCGCAGAATTCTTCACCGAGACGCGGCAAGCGGCACACCTCGCAGCCGCCTCAGAAGCGCGCCGAAGCGGATTGGCCTTTCCCTTCGGGCTCTTCGAACGGGATGCGCTCATCGGACGCTTTAATATCAGCGGAGTGGCCCGTGGCGCATTCCAAAGCGCCAGCCTGGGCTACTGGATCGATCATGAATACACCGGGCGGGGCTTGGCTTCCCGAGCCGTGGCCACCTTGCGCACGGTGGCGCTCAACGATCTGGGCTTGCACCGGCTGGAAGCCAGTACGCTCCCCCACAATTACGGCTCGCAGCGCGTTCTTGAAAAGAACGGCTTCGTCCGAATTGGCATGGCGCCGAACTATCTGGAGATCGAAGGACGCTGGCAGAACCACAACCTCTACCAAGCGATCTTGCACGATCATTCGGCTTCCAATCCCAGTGATTCCGTAGTCGACTAGTTATTTTGTGAATCACGGCACTTTTTGCTGTTTTGGTTCTTGCTCCCCGGAAATCTCGTGTAAAGTTATTCAAGTCGTCAAGACGGCTAATAAATGAATATGCGCCCATAGCTCAGCTGGATAGAGCGTCTGTCTACGGAACAGAAGGTCAGGGGTTCGAATCCCTTTGGGCGCACCAACTGAAAATTCCCACTCGATCGAGTGGGAATTTTTTTGTTAAATCCCGGCGGGGAACGGCAGCGGTGCCGCAACAGACTAGTGCGAAGCGCGCAACACCAATTTCGTGTCCATGATGCTCCACTCGGGTACCTGTTCTCCGTTGATGCGTTTGATCAACAGTTCCGCCATGATTTCGCCCTGGCGCTCCGGGTTCTGCGCAATGGTCGTCAACGGCGGTGTCGAGCTTCGCGCGAAAGAGTCATCATCAACGGACGTTACCGAAATGTCCTCCGGCACTTTCACACCAGCTTCCCCTAGGGCCTGCAAAGCTCCGAAGCCCATCTGGGCACTGGCGGCAAACAGGCCGTCTACCGCAACATCCGCGTCCAGCAGCTGCTGCATGATGCGCCGTCCGCTAGCCGGGGTGAAGTCGCCGATCTCAATAGCCGCAGGCTCCAGGCCCGCGCGTTCAACTGCCTGCTTGAATCCCACCAAACGGTCCAGTCCCGCGCCCATGTCCTGTGGCCCGGCAATAATTGCCAGCTTGGTGCGCCCCTGGCCAAGGATGACCTCAGTCGCTTGCCTGGCGGCGGCGATGTTGTCGATATCGACAACATAGATGTCCTTTTGATCGGTGCTCATGGTGCGTCCGCCATAAACCATGGGCAACACAGTTCCGAGATCCGCATAGGAACGGTCATCCGCGTGGTGCGAAAGCACCAGCGCGCCATCCACATTGCTGCCTTGCAGGTAACGGGTAGTTTTCACCGGATCCGCTTCGGTGGACAGCAGCAAGGTGAGCATGAATTCGGTATCGGCCAGGTACTGGGCAGCGCCCTGGACGACCTTGGCGAAGTACGGGTCTGCGAAGAACTTCGCCGTGTTCTCGGGAACCACCAAGGCGATGGAATTGGTCCGGCCCTGCGCCAGGGAACGGGCGGCACGGTTAGGCACGTAGTTCAATTCGCGGATCGCCAATTCAACAGCCTTGCGAGCCTCTGGCTTCACCCGATCCGAGCCATTCACTACACGGGAGACCGTGGCCCGTGAGACACCTGCGCGTTCTGCCACCAACTCGAGGGTCGGTTTCGGGCTCCGCGCTTCGTGCATGATCATGATCTTTATCCAGGTGCCTTGCAGTAGTCCGTCGGTGAAACACGATGATGGTCCGCAGCACCATCGGCAGGCTGCGGACCATCATGCTCAGGTGTTATGCCATTGTACGGTTTGCGGCAATCAACCCTGCGTAGGCCTTGCCACTATTCTTAATCGTTCGCACCTGGGTCTGGTAATCGACGTGGATAATGCCAAAGCGCTTCGCGTAGCCCCAAGCCCATTCGAAATTGTCCAGCAAAGACCAGACAAAGTATCCGCGGACATCCACACCGTCTTCTATCGCGCGGGCCACAGCATCAAGGTGGTTGAGGATGTATTCCTCGCGTTCGGGATCTTCAACGGTTCCGGCCTCCGTCACCGTATCGGTGTAGGAAGCGCCGTTCTCCGTGATGTACAGCGACGGAAGGTTAGCGTAGTCCCGGTTCAACCGGTTCAACAGCACGCGCAGCCCTTCAGGATTCACTTCCCAGCCCATGGCCGTGCGCGGCAGGTCGCGTGCCGGGAAGGTCACATACTCGCTGCCGACAAAAGGCGAAGACTTCGGCGAATCGGTAGGCACCACGGGTTGCGGCTGGCCGGCGGGCAGCGGATGGCCTGAAACGTTGTCATCGTGGTAGTGGTTCACGCCCAAGAAGTCGATTGGCTGCGAGATGATCTCCAGGTCCCCTGCTTCAATGACTTCAGCCAGCCCCAAACCCCGGACGTCTTCAAGTAGGTCTTCGGGATAGGAACCGCGCAGGACAGGGTCCAGGTACATGCGGTTCCACAATGCGTCGACGCGGCGCGCTGCTTCCAGATCCACCGGATCGCCGGGATTATTCGGGACCGCATTGGTCAGGTTCAGCGTGATGCCGATATGCTCCGCGCCCAGTTCGCGCAGTCGGGCGGTGGCCAACCCGTGGGCCAGATGCTGGTGGTGCACCGCTGCCAGCGCCGCTTGAGGTTCTTGGCGTCCCGGGGCATGCTCGCCGGCGGCGTAGCCAATCAGCGAAGAGCACAGCGGTTCGTTGAACGTCGTCCAGTGCTTCACGCGGTCGCCGAGCTTTTCATGCACAGTCTCCGCGTATTCGAGGAATTTGTAGGAGGTCTCGCGGTTGGTCCAGCCACCGCGATCTTCCAATGCCTGCGGCAGATCCCAGTGGTAGAGCGTCAGCCACGGCAGGATGCCATTCTCCAGCAGCTCGTCGACCAGCCGGGAGTAGAAATCCAGGCCTTCGGGGTTCACGGTGCGGCCCCCGGGGACCACGCGAGCCCAGCTGGTGGAGAACCGGTAGGAGTCCAGGCCCAGTTCGCGCATGAGCTGCACATCTTCGCGGTAGCGGTGGTAGTGGTCCACTGCGACTTCGAGGTTCTCACCTCCTGCGATGGCCCCTTCCTTGCGGGCGAAGGCGTCCCAGACCGAATCTTCCTTGCCGTAGGAATGGCCAGCGCCTTCGATCTGGGCTGCTGCCGTAGCCGAGCCCCACAAGAATTCCTTAGGCCACGCGAATTTTTGGGATAGGTGGTTCATCATTAGCCCTTTACAGCTCCTGCCATAATTCCGGATACAAGTTGTTTGCCTGCAAGTATGAAGAGCACCAGCAGCGGGATCGTGGCCAGCAGGGCCCCAGTCATCACGATGGTGTAGTCAACGTATCGGGCAGACTGCAGTTGGCTCAACGCCACCTGCAAGGTTGGGTTCTGCGGTGCCACCAGCATGGGCCACAGGTAGTCGGTCCAGGCGGTCATGAAGGTGAACAGCGACAGGATCGCCATCGCCGGGCGAGCCGCTGGAACCCCGACATGCCAGAAGGTGCCGATCATGGAGGCGCCATCCACGCGGGCGGCCTCAATCAGTTCATCGGGGATGTTCTCCACCAGGTACTGGCGCATGAAGAATACGCCGAAGGCAGTGACCAGGGTCGGGATGATGATGGCTCCCAGCGAGCCGGTCCAGCCGAATTGCTTCATCATCATGAACATCGGGATGATGCCCAGCTGGGTGGGCACGGCCAAGGTCGCGATCACGAAGACCAGCAGCCCCTGGCGTCCGCGGAAGCGCAATTTGGCGAAAGCGTAGCCTGCCAGGGTGGAGAAGGAAACCACCGAGAAGGTGATCACCGAGGAGACGATGATGCTGTTGCCCAGGGCCGCCCAGAAATCGACGGAGTCCAGGACCTCGGCGACATTGGTCCAGAACTGGCCGCCTGGCAGCAGCGGCGGGTACGCCGAGGCGAACACCGCACCGGTGGAGGAACCGATGACGAACGAGTACCACAGCGGATAGGTGCTGCCGATGAGGAAGGCCAGCAGGATTCCGTAGGTGAGGAAGCCAGGACGGCGGTCCATGGAGAAGTTCTTGCCGCGGCGCTGGGGCGCACGGACCTGGCGCGCGGGGCGTTCCACTGTTGCATTACTCATTTGCTGCACTTCCGCTCTGCGTTCCGTTGGCCGGCTTTGCTGCTTTGGCTTGGGCTCGGGCAGCTGCCCGACGTGCCGCTCGGGTTCTGCCAGTGCTGCCGGCGCCCTTCTTGTCGGCCGAGGAAGCGATGGATCCGGAGATCAGGAAATTGATCACGCCGATCACGATGATGATCAGGAAGAGGATCCAGGCCACGGCCGAAGCGCGTCCGAAGTCCCCGCGATTGAATGCCAGGTCCCAGAGGTAGAGCACCGTGGTCTGGTACTGGCGGTCCGGGCCGCCTGGAACCGAGCTGCTGGGGTTGAACAGCTTGGGTTCGGTGAAGATCTGCAGGCCGCCGATAGTGGCAGTGATGATCACGAAGATCATCGTGGGGCGGATGCTGGGCAAGGTAATCGAGAAGAAGCGGCGGATCACGCCGGCGCCGTCGATGGCCGCCGATTCATGCAGTTCGCGTGGCACCGCCTGCATGGCTGCCAGCAGGATCAGCGCGTTGTAGCCGGTCCAGCGCCAGTTCACCATGGTCGCAATAGCCATATGCGACGGGAAGACCTCGGTCTTCCACGCGATCGGGTCGATATTCACGGCGGCCAGCAGGTTGTTCAGCACGCCATACTGCTCGTCGAATGCCGAGGAGAAAATCAGTGTGACGGCCACCGGCGTGACCACGTAGGGAACCAGCACGCTCATGCGCCAGAAGGTCTTGGCGCGGATGTTCTGGTCCAGCATGGCCGCGATGAACGTCGCGATCACCAATTGCGGGATGGCCGAAAGCAGGAAGATGCTGAAGGTGTTGAACAGGGAATTCCAGAACAGCGGAGAGGTCAGTTCGGCTTTGTAGTTTTCCAGGCCGATCCAGGCTCCTGCTCCGCCGAGCAGATCCCAGTCATTGATCGAGACGACGAACGTGTAGATCAGGGGGAACAGGCCCACCAGGCCGAAGAGGATGAAGAAAGGCGAGATGTAGAGATATGGGGAGTACTTGAAATCCCACCGCCCGCGAAGGTGCCGGCGGCGCGTCTTGCGCTCGTCCCTGGTCTCGGCCGGCTTAGCCCCGGCCGGAGCATTGTTCCCCTTGTTCCAACGCTGGGGCTGCGGACTGGGCGCGCTGGCGTCCCGGTCTTGTTCCGGGGCATCGTGTGTTGTGGTGCTCATCAGTGGCATCTTTCCTGCTGCAGTAGCTGTCCAGGCATGGGCCGCAACCTCGTTGCGTGCCGCGGCCCTTGCCTGGATTCGAAGCGGGCTACGGGATTACTTGATTTCCAGTTCCTGCAGGGTGGAGAGGGCCTTGTTCCAGGCGGTCTCGCTGTCGCTGCCAGCATCGATCGCCTTGATAGCCGGGCCGAAGACCTGCTCCTGGATCACCGAATCCTGAGGGCCCTTGTACTGGGCCTGGACGCCGTTGGCGCGGTTGCCCAGGATTTCGCCCACCGGTGCGTTATTGAAGAATTCGCTCATCTCATTCGTGCCGGTCACTGCATCGGACTTCTGCGCTTCCAGGTTCGAAGGGAACGTGCCGGCTTCCTCGAATGAGGTCGCCTGCGACGATGCGCTGGTCAGGTACTGGGCGAGCTTCGCAGCCTCGGCCGGGTGCTCGGAGGTGGTCGGCACGGTCAGGAACGAGCCGCCCCAGTTGGCCGCGCCGCCCGGGAAGACATCTGCGAAGTCCCAGCCTGCGCTGGAGTCTCCGCCGGCACCCTCAACCTGGCCCTTGACCGTGCCAAGCATCCAGCCCGGGCAAGGCATGACGGCGAAGGAACCGTCAACGAAGGCCTGGCCCTTGCCCCAGTCCCACTGGGTCTGGTTGGCCGACAGCCCCTTGGACGCAGCATCGGAGAGCAGGTCCCAGCGCTCGCGCAGTTCGGCGTTGCCCTCGATATTCAGTGATCCGTCAGCCTTGTAGTAGCCCTCGTCGAGCTGATTGACCATGGAATTCCAGACGAAACCGGACTGGTCGTAGAAGGCCTTGTCGGTCTTCTTCACATACTCGTTGCCTGCCTTGAAGAAATCTTCCCAGGTTGCGTCGTCGCCACCAAGCAGCTCGGCAACTTCTTCGCGCTCGCTGGGCATGCCAGCGTCCTTGAACAGCTTGGCATTGAAGCAGATGCCCATCGGCCCAATGTCCGTACCGTAGCCAATGACGCGGCCTTCTGGGTCGGTGGCCTGCTTGACCTTCCAGTCAACCCAATCCCCCGCTACCTCATTGGCACCGAACTCGCGCAGATCGGTGAAGGAATCTGCAACCGACATCACCTGGCCCAGCCAGCCTTCTTCCACTGCTTGGACATCTGGCAGGCCAGCACCCGCAGCCTGCTTGGTCTTCCAGTCGGTCAACGCGTTGCCACCGGTGTCGATGTTGGTGGCTTCGATGGTGATTCCAGGGTTTTCCTTCTGGTACTTCTCGTACAGCGGGTCCAGTCCCTGGGTGCCGAAGGTCGTCACGGTCAGCGTGACCGGGTTATCAGCCGAGGCCGGCTGGGCATCCTTGCTTGCGTCGGCTGCGCAGCCGGTTGCTACCAGGGCGATGCTTCCGGCAACGGCCGTGGCCAGTGCCAGTGGGGATTTGCGTGAGGGTTTCACGGTGACTCCATTTCGGATATGAATCGTGCGAGCGGGCGAGCGCCAACAAGTTTGAGAGCGCTCTCAAAATACGGCAAAAAAGAAAATTCCTGCGATTTCCTGGATGCCTGAAACGATGAAAGCGACTCTGCCAAACATTTTGTGAGCGCTCTCACAAATCTTCTCCAACAATTCTCCACGATGGAAGTTTTCTGTCAAGCCTTTTCCCCAAAGAATTCTCCGCCCCGCAGCCAGCACCCCTTTGGGTTCCCCAAAGCGGGTTAAAAGAAGGTGGCCAGGCGCTCTTCAGGGAAGAAGAGCGCCCGGCCACCGCGCAGGCGGGAAAAGTCAGTTTTTCTTATCCAGCTGCAGTCCGACGAGCACCGGGTCGTGATCCGAGGAACGGTACTGGTCAGCCGCGAACAGGTTAGTGATGTTGTTGTTGTAGCGGCTGTATTCGTAGCCCACGGATTCAAGGGCGTTGATGTTCCAGATGTCTTCTCCAGTCACCTTGCCCGCCAGCTTCTCCGAAGCGAAGATGTGGTCCAGCGAGCCCACCAAGCCGTCGTAGAGGTAGCTCTGGGAATCGGCTGCGGCGCCCAGGTCCACGTAACCGGCTTCAACCAGAACCTGCATCGGATCTTCAGCCGAATAGGAGTTGAAGTCCCCCGCCAGCAGCACCTGGTCGGTATTGCGCGATTTCTTCAGCTCGTCCGCGAAGCCAACCAGCGCTTCCGCTTGGCCGACACGGGCTTCGTTCCAAGCGCCCTGGCCATCGCCGCTGTCGGCATTGCCCGATCCATCAGCAGGATCCGAGCCCTTGGACTTGAAGTGGTTGGCAACGACCAGGAAGCGGGTGTTCTGGTTTCCGCCAACACGCTGGAAAGCCTGGGCCAATGGATCCCGGGCGTTCACGAATGCTGGATCGTCGAGGATGACCGACTCGTCGATGGGCTTCACTGACTTGTCGCGGTAGATGATCGCGGTGCGGATAACATCTTCGTCAGCGGGCACAACGGACGGGGTCGGGACATAGCTCCAAACCTTCTGGCCAGCTTCCTGGTTCAACTCGTTGACCAAGTGAGCCAGGGCGGCATCGCGGTTCTGTCCGAAGCGTGCCGAGTTCTCGATTTCTTCCAGGACCACCACGTCTGCGGTGAACTTGCCCAGTGCGGCAACGATCTTGGACTGCTGGCGCTCAAAGCTTTCAGCGGTCGCCGCGCCGCGCGCATCGCAACCACCGCGGACATTGATCGGATTGCCCTCGCGGTCGGTGTAGTACGAGCACCCATCGAGCATGTCGCCGGTAGTGGTGAAGTAGTTCAGCACGTTGAAGCTGCCAACGCTGACATTGCCGCCCACCTCTTGCGGAGCGTCGTTGTCGACCTGCTCGAAGTTCACGGCGATATCGGCATCATCGGCGCCGACCACCTGGCCCTGCGGCTGCAAACGCCACATATCGTAGCGGTAGTCCAAAATGACCGGTGCGATGAAGGATGCGTCAGCGCCTACGGTGACGCGCTGCTGCGCGTCGATGTACGGCAGGGCGATCTGCTTGTTCTTGCTGGTGGAGAAGTTCAGCGTGGCCCCGTCATCGACCACGATCGAGCGCTGCTCGTTTTCCGCCGCGAGAGCCTTGGCCTGGGCACTGCCCGGCTTGAAGACATCGGTTGGCTGGCGCAGCAGCCGTTCGCCGGGCAGGATCTCGCTGGTGCCCATGGCCAGGCTCAGCTCGCCGTACTGGTTCAGCGAGTAATTGTCCGAGACGGTGAACTCGCCCTGCGGCTCGATCAGCATGGATTCAAAGCGCTCGCGCTCGGCATCGCTGCTCGGCAGCGAAATCGCCAGCGGCTTGACGCCCTGCGCCGGTTCATCGAGCACCTCGACGCTGCCGGCCTTGAGCTGGGTCAAGCCATAGTATTCGGACACTTCGCCAGAAACCTGGACATGGTCGCCGACGCTCACCGAGGAAACCTCGTCCGGCGCGTACACGAAGATCGCCGAGCTCGCCTGGCCCGAGGCATCTACGCCGCTGCCAGCGCTCTGCAGATAGAAACCGCGGAATCCGCCGTCGGCGTAGGCTCCGGTGACAACACCGCGCACAGTTGCGTCCTGGCCAGCCATGGGTGAGCTGTCGCCGGTCCCCTGGATCTGTTCGATGGGGGTGATTTCGGCAGTATCGGCGTGCGCCGCCGAGAAGCTCGAAACCGCAAGCGCGGTTCCCAGCACCGCGGCAGCGATGCGAGTGGGACGTCTATTGATCATGTTTTTCCCTAGGTAGATATTCAAGCAGCGGCGGCCCTGCCGCGTGCATGGGCCTGGTTCCAAGGTAAGCAAAGCCCGATTAACTGCACCTGAACTCTGCCCCGCTTTTTCGTGACGTACCCAACAACCATCAAAGGTCATCAAACGCTTTACGTCCAGTAGTGATTAAAGGAATCTTTTCACTAATTGAACTGACTGGTCAGTTCAATTAGTCTTTAACTGTGCTTACCGCAGATTCCATTACCGTCAAGGGACGCCACGACCAGCTCGTGGGGCCCACCTCCGTGCAACTGCAAAGAGGTGAACTGCAGCTGCTGGTATCCGAGCCGCAGATTTCCCGGACCGCGCTGGCCCTTGTACTGAGCGGACGCATGGCACCCAGCTCCGGGACGGTGGTGTGGAATGCGGATCCGAAGCTGCGAACCCTACGCAAGCACAGCGCTCTGGTCGATTCGCCGGGGATCAATGAACCCGAATCCCACTTGAAGGTTTGCGATCTTGTCGCAGAAGATCTGGGGCTGATCCCGGGGCCAAGCTGGCGCAAGCCCGGCGCCAGGAAGTGGATGGCGCAGCATGGATTCGACGATATCGCCAGCTGCTGGAGCGATGCCATCGATCCGGGGCGCCTCTTCGAGCTCCAGCTCCTGCTGGCTGCCGAGAATCCCCGTCTTGAATTGCTCATCGTCGATTCACCGGACCGGCACGATCTGGAAGACGAGCATTGGCTCGAGACCCTGGAGAACTTCGCTTCCTCTCATCGGGAATTCGCAGTCCTGGCTATCGTCAGCCGGCTGCCCCAGTGCTGGCAGCAGCAAACCGGGCAGGCCGCCGACCCGGAACCCGCAGTGCTCCCGCTGCCCGATCCATCCACCGGGTTCATCCAAGGCGAACTCGATCTGGGCCTGGATCATCTGGCCAAGGCCAAGGGCATCGCGGACAACCACGACTTCTTCCTCCCAGCCGACGAACTTGCTGACGCTGTTCAGTGCGAAGCAAAGGAATAGACCATGACAACTTTGCGACTTGCCCTCTCCGAGCTCAAGCGGATGAGCCGCGGCACCTTGCCCAAACTGGCGCTCATCGCGGTCACCTGCGTTCCGCTGCTCTATGGCGCGCTCTACCTCTACGCCAACTGGGACCCCCAGGGAAACCTCGACAAGGTCACGGCCGCCGTGGTCAATCTGGATGAAGGCGCCGAACAGAACGGCGAGAAAACCCGAGTCGGCGACGACGTCGTCGAGGAATTGGAAGACGACGGCACCTTCAGCTGGGCGCACGTGGATTCCAAGGCGGAAGCCGAGCAGGCCGTGGCCACCGGCCAGTACGCCTTTGCGCTGATCCTGCCCGAGGACTTTTCCTCGGCCCTGGTCTCGCCGGGCGATTTCGATGATGCCGAACAGGCCAACATCGAGCTGCTGACCAACGATGCCAATAACTTCATGGTGTCCAACTTCGCCAAAACGCTGGCTACCACGGTGCGCACCTCGGTCGCCCAGGAAGTGGGAACCGAAACGGCTTCGGCGATGATCGCCGGATTCGTGGACATCCACGATTCGATGGGCGAAGCCGCAGACGGCGCCGGGAAGCTCTACGATGGCACCCTGCGACTGGGCGATGGCGTGGTCACCTTGGCCGATGGCACCACCAAGCTCGTCGATGGCAGCACCGAGCTGAACTCGGGCACCAAGACCCTGAAGAATGGCACCGCCGACCTGTCGGGAGGGTTGGGCCAACTGGTCGACGGCCAAACCCGGCTGCGCGACGGCAGCGCCGAACTGGCCGACGGCACCGCGCAGCTGGCCGACGGCAGCAAAGAGCTGAGCGACGGTCTGCACACCTTGAAGACGCAGACCAAAGCGCTGCCCGGTTCCGTCTCGAAGCTGGATCAAGGCGCCGCCAGCGCGAAAGAAGCCGCCGACCAGCTTGCTGCCGGTTCACAGCAGGTCGCAGACGGCAACCAGCAGCTGGCCAGCACGGCAGATGAGGCCATCGCGGTAATCGACCAGCTGCAGGCCAACACGAAAACGCAGCTGGATAGCGTCAAGGAAGATACGCAGCAGCGCCTGGACGAGTTGGTCAGCAGTGGCGTGCTCACCCAGGACCAGGCTGATTCCATCCAGAGCACGGTCAGCCAAAGCGTGCAGAATTCTACGCTCGGCAATGCCTTGGATACCAAAGTGACCCAGGTCAATACCGAGTTATCTACCCTGCAAACGCAGCTGCACACCCTCGCCGACGGATCGGCGCAGGTAGCCGAAGGAAACCAGCAGCTGGCCACCGGCCTGGGCACCCTCGCGGATGGCACCAAGGCGTTGGATGACGCCATGCCTGCACTCGCGAAGGGCATCGGCTCGGCAGCCCAAGGCTCGGCGAAGCTCGCCTCCGGCGCCGCCGAAGCCCACACCGGGGCAAAGACCCTGGCCGAGGGCCAGCAGTCCGCATTGAATGGCGCCACCGACGCGGCTGACGGCGCAAGCCAACTGGATCAGGGTGCCGGCACGCTGCTCGCCGGCACCGGAGCCCTGCACAACGGACTGGTGCAGCTCTCCTCTGGAGTCGGCGAGCTCTCGGACGGCACCGAAGAACTGCAAGACGGTTCAGATGAATTGGCCGCCGGCCTGGAGGACGGCACCGGGAAGGTGCCGAACCCCGATAAGTCCACCAGCGGGCAACTGGCCGAAGTCATGGGCAATCCGGTAGCTGTCTCCAATAGCAAGCAGGCCGAAGCGCAGGCTTACGGCGAAGGCCTTGCCCCCTTCTTCATGACCCTGGCGACCTTTATCGGCGTGCTGATCCTGACCCAGGTGATGCGCCCGATGACCAAGCGCGCGCTGGCTTCCAACGGCAGCAACTGGAAAATTTCCATCGGCGGCTGGTTGCCCTTCGCCGCCATCGCAGTGCTGCAAACCAGCCTGCTCTACGCGGTGGTGCGATTCGGGCTGGGACTGCATGCCGCCCACCCGTGGCTGATCTGGGCTTTGCTGGCCGGTTCTGCCTTATGCTTCAGTGCGCTGATCCAGGGGTGCTTCGCGCTGCTGGGCACCGCTGGAAAGTTCGTGGTGCTGGTACTGATGGTCCTGCAACTGGTCACCTCAGGCGGCACCTTCCCCTGGGAGACCTTGCCTGATTCGCTGCACCTGCTGCACCGGATCCTGCCCATGAGCAATGTGGTGATCGGCATGCGCCACCTGATGTACGGCGCGGATCTGGGAGTGCTGCCATCGGTTGCCGGTTCGTTGCTGCTCTACACCGCCATTGGACTAGTCTTGAGTATGCTTGCGGTACGCAAGAACAAGACCTGGAGCTTGAAAACACTGCAACCGGAGCTGAAAGAATGACAACGCCAACGGGCCAACGCCGCCGTGTGCGGGCCACGGATTCGAAGGAGAAGCTCTTCGAAGCGGCCATGCAGCTGCTCGGTTCGCGCTCCCCCGAGTCCGTCTCGGTGGACGAGATCGCGGCCGCGGCCGGCGTTTCCAAGGGCACGGTCTACTACAATTTCGGTTCCAAAGACGAGCTGGTCAGCCAGATCCTCAGCTACGGCGCGCACAAGCTCATGGGCGAACTGGCACGTGCGGCCTCCGGGGAAGACCCCTACCTTGCGCTGAGGCAGATGGTGGAATTCTCCATGGACTTCGTCGCCAGCTACCCCTCCTTTGCCCATCTGTGGATGCAGGAGCAGCTGAGCGCGGACACCGCCAATGCGTTCGCCAGCACCCCGCTGCACACGCAGGTGACCGGGCTGATCATCGAGGTGCTCGAACGCCTGGTCGTGCTCGAGCCCGACCAGAAGCTCTCGGTAGCCACCAGCATTTTCGGTGCCGCCTTGTTTACCGCCCGGATGCGCGCCTCGGGACAGACCGGCCTGGATCGCGGGCAAACGGTGCGCGCCGTGCTGCTCACCGTGGACGGGCTTCGCGCTACCCGTCCGGCGGCCGGCTCCTAGGCCTGCGCGTCCCAGCTGGCGGTTTCCCTGATGCCAGGCAGTCCGGCGCTGAAGAGCAGCACCCCGGGATAGCCGTTGAGCAGTTCGGCCACGTCTCCGTAGGCTCCATCGGGCAAGCGGGTCAGCAGCGAATCGACCACCAGCAATGGCGGTTCGCGCAACAGCGCCCGTGCCACCAGCAACGATGCTTGCTGCCCGGAACTAAGCGGTTCGCCGCCCCGGCGCAAGCGGGCTTCCGCCCCACCGGGCAAATCGGCCATCTTCAAACCGCAGGTTTCAGCCAGCGCCACGGCCTTGCGCAGCGAAGCGCCCGGATGGCGATACCGCAGCGCACGGGCGACACTTCCGCGCTCGGGAACCATGGATTCCAATGCGGAGCCCACGAGCTTGCGGCGGCCGGCAGCAGGCAGATCCTCGCTGCGCCCCTCGGCGATCCACACCCCGGCCTGCGGGTCGGCGCCGTGCACCAGCGCGCCGGTAGCAATGGCCGAAAGCAGCGCCGCGCATTGGCCCTGGCTTCCACGCAGCGCAATTCGCTCCCCGGGCTGTGCCCGCAGGGTGGAAAACTGGTCGGCCATCCCTGCGGGCACCTGGATGCGCACCGAGGAAGGCTGGAGCATCAGCTCCTTGGCATCGCGGGTGCTTGCCGAAGATTCTTCGCGGGCCCGCCAGCGTTCCTGCTCGGCCAGCAGCGGCGCGATGATTCGCCGGCCCGCCTTGTAATTCTGCCGGTACTCCACCACGCGGCCCCACTCGCCCAGGGTTCCTGCGCAAATTCCCATCAGCGTCAGGGCGGTCGCCACGGCAGCTGGCGGAAGCTGCGCCATCGAGGCCGCTGCCACAACCAGCGCGGTACCCAGCAGCGGAATGGCCAGCGCCCCGCCACGCAGGGCGGCGGCGAACCGGGCGCGATGCACCGAAGCATCGATCACCTTCTGCGAGGAGTCCTGCACCCTTTGCACTTCACGTTCCACGCCGCCGCCGGCCGCAATAGCTGTCCGCGCCGCGACGGTATCGGCAATGCGCGAGGCCAGGCTCCCACGGTGCCGGCGCAAGGTCCTGGCGCTCAGGAAAGTACCCCCGGCCAAGGCCGCCAGCAGGACGCCCTCGAGCACCAGGGTCGCGGCCAAGCTCAGGGCCAGGAGCGGATGCAGGAACCACAGGCCCGCACCGCTGACAATCAGCAATGGCAAGCCGGCGACCAGCGGGACCATGCCCTGCACAATCCAGTTGCGGATCGAGGACAGGTCGTTGGTGGAACGGGCGATGGTGATGCCCATGGACGGACCGCGTGCACTGCGCAAAGCGTGCGTGACCAGCCCGCGGCGCAGCTGGGCCACATAATGCTGGCCGAGCTTCTCGGCCAGCACCCGTTCAGCGTACTTGGCCAGGAAGAAGCATCCCACCAAGCCCAGGACCGCGCCAAGAGCTGCCCAGCTGATGCGGGTCGAGAGCTGTCCGATCAGCCAGCCGATGGCAATCGAGAGCAAGCCGGCGAGAATGCCCAGGCTGAGCAATCCGGCCAGCAGCATCCGCCGCCCGGGCGCTACCAGGGCCGGCAGGCGCCCAGGCTGCGCCGGCTGCTCAACGGCGATCTTCTGGTCCAGCATCTTGGCTCCTAGCGGGTTGGCAGCAGGGCGGCGGCAACCTCTGCCTGGCACAGGTCGAAGGTCCCGATGACCGGGGTGGACAGCTGCGCCTGGGCTTCCATCGCGGCCAGCGGGGAGGCCGTGAGCACCCCGGAAACCGCGGCAACATCCAGGCCTGCTTCGCGCAGGATTCGCTCTCCGGCCTGGGCACCCAAAGCGTCCTGGGCGCTGAACAGCACGCGGTCTACATGCTCGGCGAAAATCGGGTCGCGCAGCAAGCGGGAAGTTTCGCCCTGGAACAGCCCGTCGGCGATCTCGATGACCACTGCGTCTGCGCCGGTGGCGCTTTGCTCGCGGATCATCGCCACCAGCAGGTCGCGCACGGTTTCGTAGTCCAAGCGGTAGGTGGTTGGGAAGCCGAAGTCGGTGAAGTCGCAGACGCTGAAGGCGCCGGCATCGGTGAACAGGTTCGGATCATTGCCGGCACCCGTGCCGGTGGCCTTGCCTGCGGCAACTTCCATGCCGGAGTTGACCAGTCCGTTGACCAGGCATCCCAGGGTGGTGGACTTGCCGGAGTTCATCGAGGTGCCCAGCACTGCGATCACCGGCGGGCGCGGCGCGGCAACCTGCGCTGCGCGCGGCGATGCGTTCTCGATGCCCAGTGGAGCGAAGTCCACCAGGTTCACGACCTTGCCGTGGCGCATCAGCAGGCCTGCGGGCTGCAGCTGTGTCGCCATATCGATCGAGGCGTGCTGTTCGATGACTTCGCTGGCGACACCGCCGCCTGCAACCAGCTGGCATGGACCCAGGTTATCCGGCACATGGGCCAGGAACTGGTCTGGTGCGTAGCGGTGGCCGTAGGCGACCATGATTTCCTGTCCGACGAACATCAGCTGGCGTCGGGAAACCGGGGACTGCAGGCGCGTGTGCTTGCCTAGCTCGGTCACAGCCGCGATGACGACGTCACCGGCACGCGGCACCATGTTTGCGCGGCGCACGATCTCGAAATCCTGCGGATTGCGCTGCAGCTCGGCTGCAACGAAGCGGGTGGTGTAGGCAGCGCGGATGGTGCGGGCGCGCTGTGCATCGATCTGCTGCTGCACTTCATTGCGCGCTGCGGGGGTCTGCGTTGGAAGTGATTCTGCGATGATGGCCATCTGCCTATTCCTCTTTCAGTGTTTCCGGCCCGCCGTTGCGGTTTGCCGGTGCTGGCCGTGCTGCCAACGATTCCCAGTGAAACGAGCAATGGTTAACTGAAAGTGAACGGTTCATGAGGCGGCGAGGTGTATTCGATGAGAGGCCTATCATCTGCTTCTCATAAAGGCAGATCACCGCTTATTTACGGGCTGACTAGTGCATTAGAAAAAACTTGATGAGACTTCTCTCATGCGGGCCGCGGTGCGGTGAAATGCGTGACGCGCGCATCACGGGCATCCAGGTGCGAGTACGGATGCTTGGTTTCCAACACCGTGGTTCCCAGGGTCGGATAGTTCATCGCCAGCTCGTAAACGGCTTCTTCATCCGAGTCCATTGCCGCCAAGCGCAGCGCCAATTCCTGGAGCACCGGCTGGTGCCCGATCACCAGCAGGTTGCTGACCGTATCGGGAACTTCATTGATGATGGAGCACAGCTGCGAGACTCCTGCGGTGAAAATGCGCGAATCAACATAGGGGGTCGGGCCCTTCTCGCCGAGTTCGGAAAGCACCCAGGCGCAGGTGGAGCGCGCACGCAGCGCGTCGGAGCAGATGATGTAGTCCGGTATCAGGCCATTCTCCACAAGCCAGGCTCCGGCGGCCGGGGCTTCGCGGTGCCCGCGGGCCGCCAGCGGCCGGTCGTGATCCGCGACGCCCAGCGGGTAGTCGGCTTTGGCGTGGCGCATCAGCATGAGCTTGCGGGAATGCATGGTGTTCATTGTTCCAGCTTAAGACAGCAGTGGCGGGCAAACCGAACCCGGTTTGCCCGCCACTGCTGCCAGCTGATGCTAGATGGAGTATTCCGGAGCTGCCCAGACAACAACTTCTGGGTGCTCGTAGAAGCGGTAGCCCTGGCCACGTACGGTGCGCACGGTATTGGCCAGGCGTCCCAGCTTGGAACGCAGACGACGGATATGCACGTCGATGGTGCGTTCGTTAGGGACTTCTTCGGCATTGCGCCACAGGTTTTCCAGCAGCTCTTCGCGGCCTACGGTGCGGGTGCCGTTTTCCACGAGGAAGTTCAGCAGCTCGAATTCCTTGAAGGTCAGGTTCAGGGTTTCGCCATCCAGGTAGACTTCGCGGCGCGAGAGGTCGATCAGCACGCCAGATGGGCGCGGGGTGGATGGACGGGCTTCAGCGCGTGGCCGGCGGGAAATCGTCGGATCGCCCAAAGCCTGGCGAACTACATCGATGGGCTCACCCTGGGCGCTAGTTGGAGCCAGTGCCACGGCGGCATGGGTCTGCGCTTGCGGCGACAAGGTGGCCAGGAAGGCGCGGACCTGGGTGGCCAGCTTGCCCAGCGAGGTGCCCTGCGCCTGGGCGGCAGTTTCATCCAGGCCCACGTAGAGCACGAAGCCGCGTGCGGAGGTGTCGGCGCTTGGCTGGCCTGTTGACTGCACTGGAGTGCTAGCCGGCTGATGCGATGCATCACGTGTTTCATGAACATTGGAAACCGCGCGCAGCGGACGGTAACCCGCTGGTGCATAGCTGCCAGAAGCTGAACGCTGCGCAGCTGCTGCGCGGTTCTGCGCATTGCGAATTGAAACGTGGACGTATCCGGAACCAGCCGACATAATCTTTTCCTCTTTTAGTGCGAAGGCCAAGTGGTTTGGCGCTCATGCTTCGGGTTTTGCTTGCGCTGTTCGCGGCCTTCGTCCACGTTCAGCAGTTGGGTTTCCCGTCAATAACTCCCAAAATCGGATTACAAATCACTCATAATTCGGCTTGGAGGCCATGGACGCCGAGCATTCGTTGAGGACGATCTTGGGCAACTCGATGTTGGAATCCGAGGTGCTTTTACCGTCCTGCGCCGTACTCACACCTCTAGTTTCCTCGTAACATTGGCAACTTGCAAGTAACAATGAACACCTGCGTCCACATAGTGAGACGAATGTTTCCAAACGTGACGCACAACACTTTAGACAATTCTAGGCTACCTAAGCGCTTAACTAAACAATATGGTCAACATATCAATAGAACTTCGTCATTATGTCCGGTCCATTCATAGGCCTGAATATTCATTCATCACTATGGTCCGTCCACGCTTCAATCATTCGTCGTTCTTGGGGGTTGACCAAATTAACCACTATCGGTTCGGGTTTTCCCCGCATAAAATCGACTTATAGTCATAGCTGACACACAGCAAAAACATATTCTCGGCCCATGGCAATAGGACAAGCTGATTAACATGAATGAATCACGATTCTCCCCTTCGCAATTGCCCCGGCTGACTCACCCTGATGGCACGGCAATCAAAGTTCTCGTGGTCGATGATGAACCTTCATTGGCGGAATTGGTCGCCATGGGAACCCGCATGCTCGGCTGGGAAGCCACGATGGCCCACGATGGGCCCGAAGCAGTAGCCACCGCTCGCTCCCTAGCGCCGGACGTACTGGTTCTCGACTGGATGCTGCCTGGGTTCGACGGCCCCGAGGTGTTGCGCAAGGTGCGCACCCACTTCCCTGAAATCCCCGTACTTTTCCTCACTGCCAAGGACGCGGTTGAAGACCGTATCGAGGGCCTGGGGGCCGGTGCAGACGACTACGTCGCCAAGCCCTTCAGCCTCGAAGAGGTCCTGATCCGATTGCACCGACTCGTGGAACGTTCCGGTGCGGCCACTGCGGATTCCGCTGAATTGGTCGTCGGCGATCTGGTGCTGAACATGGACTCGCACGACGTATCCCGCGCAGGCCGCGAAATTTCGCTGACCGCCACCGAATTCGACCTGCTCAGCTACCTGATGAACAACGCCCGCCGCGTGGTATCCAAGTCGCAGATCCTGGACAACGTCTGGCACTACGATTTCGACGGCCAGGCGAACATCGTCGAACTGTACATCTCGTACCTGCGCAAGAAGATTGACGTTGACGCGGAGCCGATGATCCACACCGTGCGTGGCGTTGGCTACGTGCTGAAGCCGGCTGCATGAGTTTCTTTTCCCCGAACACCAGGGTGAGCTCGCCGCACGCGCTGCAGCGCAAACTGCTGCTCATCCTGCTGACCTCGGTCACCGCCGTATCTGTCTTGCTCGGCCTGCTCTATAACGCGGGCATGCGCCAGACCTTGATGGACCAGCTCAACAGCCAGCTGCGGCTCACCACCGAACGCGCGCTGAATTATTCGCAGGGTGCACCAGCGGTGAACTCCCGGCTTGATGCCCCCGGCCAGTCCGCCGGCACGCTGACCGCGCGGTTCGTCGACAAATACGTCTTCAACGGCGGTGTGCTGGACGAACGCACCGGCGTGCTGAAGCAGCTGAGCCAGGAAGATGCCATCCCGATGGTGGATCTGGAGCTGAGCACGTTGCGTGCCGGCGGGCAGTTCAAGCCGGTACGTGCCCACCTGACTGTGGGCGACTATTACCTCGTCGCAGTCAAGGACTCTGGATCCAACGGCATCCTGATTGTCGGTTTGCCCCTGCACAGCACCGATCTGGCGTTGCGCGGTATGGCCTGGCTGACGCTGTTCATCGCCTTGATCCTGATCGCCGGTGCGGGCCTGGCCGGTTCGTGGCTGATCTCCCGCTCGCTTGCCTCGCTGAAGCGCGTGGCCACCGTGGCTGCTTCGGTTGCCGCCGAAGAGCTTGATTCAGGAAAGGTGGACCTGACCCAGCGCGTCCCGGCGCAAGATGCAGTCCCCGGTACCGAGGTGGGCAATGTCGGCAATGCGCTGAACGCGATGATCAGCAACGTCTCCACCGCACTGACCGCCCGCGAGAAGTCCCAGGCCCAGATGCGCCAATTTGTCGCCGATGCCTCGCACGAACTGCGCACTCCGCTCTCGGCGATCCGCGGCTACACCGAGCTGCTCTCGGCCACTGAGCATTTCTCCCCGGACGGGCAGCGCTCGGTGGACCGCGTTCTGCAGCAAAGCAGCCGAATGAGCTCACTGGTTGAGAATCTGCTGCTCCTGGCTCGGCTGGATGAGGAGAATGCGTTCAAGCGCAGCGAAATTGACCTGTGCTCGCTGACATCGGATATCACCGAGGACTTCAAGCTCACCGCGAACGACCACCATTGGGAGTTCGACTGCCAGGCGCCGCAGACCATTGTCAATGGCGACTCGGCCTCGCTTCGCCGGGTGATCACCAACCTCTTGGCCAACGCCCGCAAGCACACGACGGCCGGAAACACCGTCACCGTTTCGGTGGACCAAGACGAAGACACCGATGAAGCCATCATCCGGGTTCACGACACCGGTGAGGGCATTGCCCCAGAATTCCTGCCTCGGGTCTTCGAACGTTTCACCCGCGCCGACAAGGCGCGTTCTGGCTCCGATGGCACGACCGGGCTGGGCCTGCCGATCGCCAAGAGCATCGTCGAAGCCCACGGGGGCACTGTCACGGTCACCTCCCAGCCAGGAGATACCGTCTTCGAGGTCCGGCTTCCGTTGGACACGCCCGAAACCGGTGAAGAAACGCCGAAGGCTGCGGTGTAGTCACCGCAGCCTTCGGGCACATCGCTTAGCTGGAACTAGGCAATGGGCGGGGTCACGCCATACAGGCGGTCGCCGGCATCGCCCAGGCCTGGGATGATGTAGGACTTCTCGTCCAGCTTTTCGTCCATCGCTGCCAGCACGATGTGCACGCGATGATCGCCACCGTGGATTTCCTTCAGACGCTCGATGCCCTCAGGGGCAGCGATCAGGCAAATGCAGGTAACGGATTCTGCGCCGCGTTCGAAGATGAACTTGATGGCCTCGGCCAGGGTGCCGCCGGTGGCCAGCATCGGATCCAGCACGAACACTTGGCGGCCGGCCAAGTCATTTGGCACGCGGTCAGCGTAGGTGATGATGTCCAGGGTTGCCTCGTTGCGGGCCATGCCCAGGAAGCCGACCTCAGCGGTCGGAACCAGGCGGGTCATGCCTTCGAGCATGCCCAGGCCGGCGCGCAGGATGGGGACAACCAGCGGGGTCGGCTTGGCAATGGAGGTACCGGTGGTGGTGGCGACCGGGGTCTGCACCTCAACGTTTTCGGTTTTCACCTCGCGGGTTGCCTCATAAGCCAGCAGGGTGACCAGTTCGTCGGTCAGCTGGCGGAAAATCGAGGATGGGGTGTTCTTATCACGAAGAACCGAAACCTTGTGTGCCACCAGTGGGTGGTCGACTACCTGTACGCGCATAAGTAGAAATCTATCAGCACCGACTCAGGCAAATCGAGAGATATCCCCGATTTCCCGCCGTTAAAGCACTTTGGTGTGCCCAAGGAAACAGCAAACTTCAGTGCAGTGCGCAGTGCACCACACTCCGGGCGCCCGGCTACCGTCCCAAAACACGTAAAGTGAAAGCACTATGGTGCACGAATTTGATGCTTGGATGGACCTCGCCTTGGCTGAAGCGCGCGAAGCGCTGGCCACTGATGACGTACCCATCGGCGCCGTCATCCTCTCCCCCGAAGGCGAAGTCCTGGCCACCGGACGCAACGAGCGCGAGGCCATCAAGGACCCCACGGCGCATGCCGAGGTGGTCGCCATTCGCAATGCGGTCAAGGCCTTGGAAGCCAAGGGACAAGATGATGGCTGGCGCTTATCCGACTGCACCCTGGTGGTGACCCTTGAGCCCTGCGCCATGTGCGCCGGGGCAATAGTCCTTTCGCGCATTCCCAAATTGGTCTTCGGGGCCTGGGACGAGAAGGCCGGCGCGTGCGGCTCGGTCTTCGATATCGTCCGTGAACCGCGATTGAACCATTGGGTCGAGGTGTACTCGCGGGTCAAGGAAGAAGAATGCGGTGACCTGTTGCGTGAATTCTTCCGGAGCAAGCGCGGCTAGAAACCGACGTTGATGTGTTTCGGAACACTTCAGGCCAAAAACAGCGCTCTCGTTTTTGTTTTCGCCTGATGTTCGTTATAGAGTTATCAGGTCTGGTGACGTGTCCGAGCGGCCGAAGGTGCAACACTCGAAATGTTGTGTACGGTAACCCCGTACCGTGGGTTCAAATCCCACCGTCACCGCCAATGAAAACCCCTGGTCAGCCAGGGGTTTTCTTCTTTTAAAGATCTGACATGGTGCACTTATGGTGCATATTTCACCGGAGGGTAGTTACGACATGCCCATCCTTCGTTGTGAACACGGCTACCACCACCATGCAGGCCCGCACGCCTGCGACTGGGTGAACCACAACGAAGATTGACCATACTGGGCATCGCGCAAGCAGGACGAAAAAGATCTCTAGCCTCCCGCCGGCTGCCGCACCTGCTGCGCGCGCTTGCCTTCAGGAAGCCGGGCACAGAGAAAGGTCCCCCTGCTGCTGTATGCGGCAAGGGGATCTCTTCGGGTTAGGCTCAGCGGATCTGGACATTGCTCGTCTCGGCTCATTCGACGAACGAGCCGGCGTTACCTACTATCGTGAAGTGCTGGTCTTTGAGTGGTGGCGGTAGTTGGTGAACGCCAGGATCAGCGCTGCTAGCAGCAGTACTCCGCCAACAGCCCATCCAACCACGGCGTAGCCGGTAAGCTGAGGGACCCGTGGCAGGTTGATCGCGGCTACCGCAAGGAACAGAAGCACCACTACGGTGCTCTTCCTGGCGGCAGACGAATTGCTAGGTTGCTTTGTCATTTGCCGTTTCCTTTCTCGTGCCTAGCTGGCACCGCTCAGGCACTGTCCTACGGATGCGCCAGCAACAGCGGTGAAACCAGCCACGCAGATGATGCAGCCTGTTCCCACGGTAACAGCACAGAACGCCGCACAGGTGGAGATGATCACGAGCGCCGCCATGGTGGAGATGCCCAGCGCGTTGAGGCACTTGATCACACCTTCGTTGCCAGCGGCCGCAACGCCCACCGACGAGCCTTCAGGAGACATGGCGCTCAAGGCTTTCACAGCCTGAGCTTCAGCTTCGGGAGTAGCTTCAACAGTCCACTGCTTGAGCAAACTCCCATCGACCCACTGCTTCACCTCGGCAGTGCTGTCGCTGGTGTACGTGGCTTGAACCTGTGCGAAGCTCTGGACAACGTCTCCAGCAGCGTCAACGACGGCAACGGCGAAGGAGCCCTCGTCGTGGCCGTCCCCAGACGTAGCCGCTGCCACCATCAGCGAACTGGAGCCATTGATCCGGGCGACGTTTGCCTGCTTGATATCGACTTCTGCACCGTTTCGCAGCTGAGCATCGAAACTCGGTTCGGCACTTGAGATCGCCCGCTCGACAGCTGACTCCGAAAGCGGCTCGTTGTTTAGGAACGAACCTTCGGAAGCGTTGACCGGACTAGCAACCGCGAAGAGCATCGCCCAGCCTGCAACCATCGCGATGATTGCTTTCGAGATCTTTTTCATGTTGACCACTTCCTATTTCTGGGCCTGGTCGATGCAATATCCTACCTGACCGCCCCATACGCCCGCGGCTGCGGCGATGCGACCCACGCAGCCGAGCCCAACAGTTCCTACGCAGACCGCCGCGCAGGCGATAGAGATGGCGGTAATAACTCAGCTAGGGATGCCCGCGTTGGCAAGGCAGATGTTGAGCTTGTCCCAGAAACCGGCATATGTGGTGACGTTGTTTTCCGCGCCAGCTGTGGTCAATTGCTTGCCCATGGTCAGATTTCCGTCGACCCACATGCGGGCATGACCAGATACGTCGTCGCCAATGAAAGCCATCTCTGTGCGCTGCGCAACGTTGCCAGACTTATCAAGCAGCGCACCGACTGTGGCGAGCTGAACGCCGTCGCCAACGAGCGGGTAACTGACATACGATGTCCCGTCGGACATCGACCATGCTTGAACGCCTGAACGATCGACCTTCAGGCCTGAGAGCGACTCCGTTGGAAGATCAGCGCTGTTGGCCAACTGAACAGCCTCGGACTTTGGCAGACTCTCGGCATTCTCGCCAAAGCTGGCAATGCTGGTCACGGCCGGAGACGAAGCGGCCGCCGCTGGCTTCGTCAATGCAGTACTCAGAGTCAGGACCAGAGAAGCGATTGCCACGAACGCGATCGCAAGGTACGTGACCCCGGAGCGGAATTGTTGTCTTGATGTTGGGATTGGAATGCAGTGGTCGTCATTTGACCGGACCGCAATCGAGTGAAGTTTAAGCTTCACGACTATCACCTTTTGAATGAATCGAAATCTACATCCTCGTAAAGATCGGCGCATCATCTGCCGTGCCAAGCGGGGGTCGACCGGAATCGCGCCACCGAATCAAAAGTCCTCGCTCTGGATCGGATCTCCCCAGAAACGAGCACGTTTAATAATCATCATTAAATAAGAACGGCGTAAATACTACTTCAGTAGGAGGGCAAAACCCGCCTCGGATTACTCGATGGTCGACAGAAGGGCAGATGGATGCTCGCCGAGACCACTGGCAATCTTCACGATGATGTCCAAGGTGGGATTCCTGCGACCACGCTCGATTCCGCTGACATAAGTCCGGTCGAGTTCAGGATGGTTGGCAAAGGCTCCTTGCGACGTAAACCCTTGGCTTTCCTCAACTCTCGGACCCGGTCGCCAAACGCGCGTCGATGCTCAGGAATGTTCATATATCAAGCTTTTTGATTATGATGACCATGAGACAACGGACTATGAGTCACATGCACGAACATCTACGCTAGGAAGCCATGGCATCGATCACCATGCCGACAAAACGAATCCGAGCCCTGAGAGTACTCTCACGGACTGCTAAAGGTTTCAAATCCCACAGTCACCGCCAGAAAAACCCCGGGAATCAATGATCCCCGGGGTTTTGCTGTGCCTAGAGCTAGTTCGCGAAGGTATCGGTGAGCTTGCCCTTGGCATCCCACAGCGCCAGCGAGTCGCCACCGTTGTTCAGGATTCCCGGTCCGTCCACGTAGTAGGCTTCTTCGCTGTTGGTACCCGGACCCGAGTACACGCGCAGCTGATCGCCTGTCTCCAGCTCGTATCCTTCGCCAATTTCCAGGATGTTGTTAGCGGCATCGCGAATGATGTAGCCGCTGACATCGATGGTGCGCTTTCCGGTGTTCTCCAGGATCACGTGCTCGCCATTTTCTGGGGCGATGTCATCTCCCGGCACGTCATTGATCGCGTTGGCAATCACCACGCCATTGTTGGCAGGGAAATCCTTCTGGCCAGCGATGTGGCGGTTCACCTGTGCTGGGAAGTCGCCGGTGATTCGCTCGACACCCAGGGCCAGTGCAGCATCGGCTGCTTCGACGGCGTTGACGGTGTAGACGCCCAGGCCCAAGCCTGCGTCCTTCACGCGCTGCGCACCGGCGGCGTCAAGGGTGCGGTAGCTAGTGCCGAAAGAATCCGCGTAGGTCGCGTAGGTTGCCAGTTCCGCCGCAGAAGGCACGGTTCCGGTCAGCTGCTGCAGTGGTACTTCAGGTGCCAGTTGGGCAAAGATCTGGTTGGATGCTGCGTCGAAGCTGAGGACCTCGATCTTGTTGGCCTCTGCCAGTGCCTTCCATTCAGGATCCTCAGCCAGCGCGTCGGCTACCAGCTTCTCCACGCCAGGGGACTTGGCTGGATCTTTGATTTCGATGAATACTCCCGTGCCACCGGTCAGTGCACCTGGAACCTCATCGAAATGGGGAATTTTCGTTCCCTCGAACTCGTCTGAGAAGTAGGAACCCGCATCGAGCTGCTGCAGTTCTTCCCAGGTAAATGACGTGATGGGGTCATTGACGCGGTCAGGGAAAACCTCTGCCACGTTCGTGGTGCGGGAAGGCGTTCCGTCATGGAAGATGAACGGTACTCCGTCCTTGGACAGCTGCACATCGATCTCGATGAATTCGGCGCCGGACTGGCTGCCTGCCTTGATGGCCGCCAAGGTGTTCTCCGGTGCCACACCTGCGGCTCCGCGGTGGCCGATAATCAGTGGATCAGATCCAGTCGGTTCAATCTGAGCAGCTCCGGCAGGAGCGGCCAGGGTGACGGCCAAAGCCAGAGTTGCCGTGCCAAGGGTGATATTGCGCAGTTTCATGGAGCACTTCCGTTGGTGTCATTGGTGTACACCGGCCATGTTTCCGCGCGCTGATGACAGCGACCCCACACTGAGCTGAATCAGAGATTAAGCTTTTCTACTCAATCTCATGCGTGCTGAACTGGGTTTCCAGATTCGTCCCGTTCAATTCAAGGTAGATTTGCCCCTCAGTCACCGAGACGGACATGGTATTGCGGCGGGTCAATGCTTGGCCCGCTGCATCAATGAACTTGGGGTCGAAGGAGCGCACCATGATCTCTTGCGACTGGTGGATCGTCTTGCCACGCCAAGAAGCCAGAAGCTTGGCAGGATCGCGGTGCGTGTAGACGGCGGTGCGGTCTGCCCGCTTGCTGCCCAAATGCAGGCGCTGGGCATCAGGGGCGCCCACTTCAATCCACGCGGTAATGAGCCCGGTCAGGTCCTTGACCAAAATGGCTGGCTCTTCTCCGGTGGATACGCCTCCGGCCGAGAAGGCAATACCGTCTTCATATTCGAGGCAGTAGGCCAGTACACGAGTGACCAGGTAGGCATCGGTTTCGGAAGGATGCTGCGCCACTCGCAGCGAAAGATCCCCGTAAACCCCGCGATCCACATCAGCAAGTTGAATTTCAAAGGTGTGCATAGTCGCGCCGATAGCCATAGTTCACGAGTTTACCGTGAACACCATGGCCTGATCGACGCGCGGCTAGCTGGCTAGGCTTTCGCCTCGCGGCTTCGAGCCACGAAGAAACCTGCCAGCGATGACAAGCTGGCCACGGCCGCAAAGATGCCAACCATCGGATTCCCGCTAAAGGAAAGTACCGAAAACGCAGCAAAAAGAATGGCAGAAACAACGAACAGGGTCTTCATAACTAAATCCTATTTGATACAGCTCACGAATAAAAGATTTATTCAGCGGGTGGCAGCTTTCCGCTCACCCCCTTGGCCACGGGCAAAAGAGTTCAACAGTATTGGGCATGCAGCTACCGGAACTACGCTCAGTTTCATCTGACAGCCCACTTTGCACTATCCACCGTCGAGGATCGAAAGGCCCCGTACGAGGTGCGCGCATACCGCGTGGTGCGCTTATCCCAAGCACACGGACCGGCTGCCGACGCCACGGTTCCCCCCTTGGCTTCACGTCCCGCCGGCATGGTCTTCTTTAAAGCCCACCGGCCACCTGCTGGAGATCCGGCGCCGGAGAGTTGCTGGATAATCTTTCGCCCGTGGCAACGCTGGGCGCACGTGTACGATTCTGGGGTGAAGACTGTGCATTGGCCGCTGGCCGGATTCAAGTGGGACGCCGTATCCGCTGCGGTGCTCATCGGCTTGTCATTCGTCCCCGGGGTGGCACGGTAGGGCCTTGAGCTGGCGGACTCCCCCGATCACCCGCTGAATCTGCTTGGCATAGCGCTCATAGGGCTCCAGGGCGGCTCGGTGGCGGTACTGCGCCGCTGGCCGCATTGGTCTTTGGCCCTCGCCTTTTCGTCTTTTGCCGCTTACCAATTGCTCGGGTTCCCCACCACGTTCGCGGCGCTCGGCCTGCTGGTGGCCCTGGTAGGCGCCGGCGCGCTGGCGCAACGGCACCGGCCGCTGACCGTATCGCTGCTCCTAGCCAGCTACGTCCTGCTTGTCGCGGCCCTGATTCGGATTGACCCCACGCTCACGGTACCCGACGCCTTCGCCTTCGGAGCGATGCTGGCGGCGCTGTGGATCTTCGGTTCCTGGCTTCGCTCGCAGTCCGCGATGCGCCGGCGCCACGCCGAAATGCTGGAAAGGGAGATCATCCTGGCCGAGCGGACGCGCATCGCGCACGAGCTGCATGATGTGGTCACGCACCATGTCACGGCGATGGTGGTGCAGGCCGAGGCCGGAGGGTTCCACCCGCAGCTCGATGCCAAGACGCAGCAGCTGCTGGCTTCCATCGCCGACGGGGGCCGGAAAACGCTGGCGGACTTGCGCAGCCTGCTCGGGGCACTGGACGGGAAAGCGGAAAAGTCACGGGTACCCGCCGAGCAGCAGGCCGCCGAGGTCATCGCCCGGGCACGGGCTTCCGGCCAGAATGTGGAATTCGCGGAGCAAGGCGAGCCCTACCCGCTCACCGGGGCTACGGGACTGGTGGTTGTCCGGGTAGTCCAGGAAAGCATGACCAACGCGCTGAAGCATGCGCTCGATGGCGCCGCAACGGTAGGCATCAGCTACGGCAAGGATGAGATCATGGTCGAGGTGGCCAGTTCCGGCCGCCGTGCCAGGGGCTCGGCATCGAACTCTGGAGGCCGGGGGATCATCGGGATGCGAGAACGCGTGGAACTGGCCGGTGGCCAATTGCAGGTCGAACAGCTCGCTGAGCAGTTCGTGGTCAAAGCGAGGATCCCTCGATGACCTCCACTCCAGCGAACACGCCAATCCGCGTGGTCATCTGCGATGACCACGAACTTGTGCGCACCGGATTTTCCACCATCATCAACGCCCAACCCGATCTCGTGGTTGTCGGCGAGGCGGCGGACGGAGAGGAAGCGGTACGAGTCACCCGCCGTGAGCGCCCGGATGTCGTGGTGATGGATATCCGCATGCCGCTGCTGGACGGAATCGAAGCGACCCGGAGAATTGCCGGGCCGCAGGCCTCCGACGCGGCGCGAGTCATGGTGGTGACGACCTTTTCCCTGGACGGCCTGGTGTATGACGCACTGCGCGCCGGCGCGAGCGGCTTCCTGCTCAAGGATGCCCGGCCCGCGGAACTGGCCGCGGCCATCCGGAGCATTGCCGCCGGTGACTCGCTTATCGCCCCGGCGCTGACCCGCTCCTTGATCGGACGCTTCGGCGACCGGCTGCGGCCCTCGGCAAAGGACGCCGCCATCTTCGAGGCGCTGACCGCGCGCGAACGCGAAGTGCTGCAGCTGATCGCCGAAGGCCTGTCCAACGCGGAGATCGCAGCGCAACTGGTGATCAGTCCCGAAACGGTGAAAACCTATGTGTCTCGCATCTTGTCGAAGCTGCAGGTGCGCGACCGGGTGCAAGCTGTCGTGCTCGCCCACAATACGGGATTCGCCGACTGGTCCTGACGCGCCGGTCCCCCGAACGGGGGATCCCAAGTGCCTGCCCGCGGGTGATTTGCCCCGCGCCCCAACGCCGTAGCGTCTTGTTCACACCCACTATCGGGTAGCGAACAAGGAGCAAGAATGACAGAAGCTACGCAGAAATCGCCCTCCCTCAGGCATAAAACCTGGATCTCCACAACCCTGATGGTCACTGGAATGGCCATCGCAATGCTGATGGCCAATGCCCTGGCCGCGTGGCCGCGCAATCCGGTGGCAGCCTTGATCATCGGACCCATCCTGGCCGTGGCAATGATCGGCCTGTTCAGCATTGCGGGACAACGAGTCGAACGCCGTAAGGCAGAAGAATTCCCGAGGCGCAACGCCGTCCGCCATGTGCTGGTCGGAACGGGGCTCGGGGTGCTGATGTCCGGGGCCACAGTGGGCCTCCTTGCCCTCTTCGGCGCGTACACGATCACCGGCTGGGGCTCCGTTTCCGGAATGCTGGCCGTCGCCGGAATGATGTGCGCGGTTGCGGTGTCGGAGGAAGTGTTCTTCCGCGGCGTGGTCTTCCGCCTGCTGCGTGGCCGTTGGGGTACCACGGTGGCGCTGAGCGTCTCGTCAATCCTCTTCGGGCTCGTCCACCTGGTGAATCCGGACGCGTCGCTGTGGGGTGCCTTCGCCATCATGATCGAAGCTGGAATCATGCTCGGCGCCGCCTACCTTGCCACCGGATCGCTTTGGCTGGCGATCGGCGTGCACTTCGGCTGGAACTTCGCGACCACCGGCCTTTTCGGCTCGGTCACCTCGGGATCCGAGGCGCGCGATTCGCTGGTCACCGCAGTGATCAGCGGACCGGACTGGCTGTCCGGAGGAGCCTTTGGACCCGAAGCCAGCATCGTGGCAATCGTGGTCTGCTCGGTGGCAACCCTCGTGTTCTTCGCAGTCGCCCGTCGCCGTGCCGCAACCGTCTGAAGATTCCCGGCCTGCACCCCAATGCGCGTCACGCATTCGGGCTGCAGCCGAGAATCCACCCGTACAGATCAAGCTGGCTCGGGACAGCCTGAGGGCTACTTGCGCTCGGGATTTTGCGGATCAAACACCGTTTGCGACAGCGGCGCATAGGCGTACCAACCAGGATGCTCCCCACGCAGAGCCCTTTCCCGGGCTTCGGCAACGTCCGCTTGGAACCGGTTGTTTTCCACGACAAAAGCCTCGAAAGCTTCGGCAGCCTGCGGATTCTGAGCTGTACCGCTCGCCTGGAAGCTGCGCGCAGGGCAGTCATCGTCTTGAGCGCTCAAATCGATGATGAACTTGTTGCCGAGTTCATCGGCTACACGCTGTGCCAGCAGTAATCCTTGGGCATAGAACTCGCGACCGAGCTCCGCTGAGTTCCATTCGTAGTCACGGTCCAGGCCTTCATAGAAGAGCTCTTCCCATCCGGCAAGATCGGCTGCCAGTTCGGGCGACAGCCCTGCCGCGTCATAGGGAACCGGGTCTGGAAACCATAAAACTGTATCCGCATGGTCCGGAAACATTCGGACCGTGCGGGACTCGGATTCGTCCATGGAACTGTTCATGGATAGATCATACCGATGACGATGCGGCGTTCCTGCTCAGCTGAGGACAGGGTTCGACTCGTCGCTGAGTTTCCCGAGCATGGCACCGAGCCCGGCTGCCAGGACGTGCGCCTGTGCCAGTGGTAGCCACCAGCATTCCCAGGACTCGGGTGTGCCGCCATGCGAGGGATCTTGTTCACCGGCTATCCAACGCCGTGAAAGATCTTGCCGGGGAACACTGAGTTCGAAGAAGTGCCGGTTAGCAATTTCGTCTCTCATGGGCCGTAAGTCATAGGCCATCGTTCCAAGGTCTCGTGTAACGAAGCCTTCTATTCCAGTCTCCTCGAAGAGCTCACGTACGGCCGCTCGACCGGGGGTTTCACCCGGCTGGAGGGTTCCAGCCGGCACTTGGACTCCGGTGACACGCATAGGGTGCTGCAAATGCGTGAAGACCAGCAGGTGATCGTCTTGGACGACGTAGCAAACTGCTTGTTCTATCACGCTCGGCATTGCTTGATAATACCAACAGCAGCGGCTGGCCTGGCCGGGAGCACAGTCCGTTCCTCATCGGTTTCGCGCCAGGAGCCATGCATTCGGCATCGGGCATTGCCGCTAGCGCTAGGTCGATGTTGGGTTTGAGCTGCACGTGGTTCCCCACCATTGCAGCCGCTCAATCGACGAACTGAAGTGCCGGGGAGTCACAGGTCCCTTATTTCAAAATGTCCAGCAGGGTTCTGGTTCGGGGATCTCCGCCGCAAGCCTGCCGGACGACAGAATCAACACGCCGGAAGAACTAGGCGTTCTCGGCTAGCTTTTTCATCTGCAAGCGTTGTTCTTCCCACTGGTCGGCAGTGAGCTCTGGCAAGTTAGGTGCCGATGGCCGTAGACCGACGAAACCGTCCAGCTGCTCCCGGACGATATCCAAGTGCCCGGCATGCCGGTGCGACTCTGCGATCATATGCACCAGGAGCCGTTCCACCGTGGTGTGCCGATGCTTTCCCCACCATGGCACTACAGCCGGTGAACCCAGCTCCAGCTCGTCAAGCACTCCATCGGCTGCGGCAATCGCTTCCTTGTAGAACATGACTGCATCATTCAGAGTCATCCCCGGTGGCGGGAGGAAGTCTGCTTGCGCGTCATCGGAATCGGAGATGCTCCGGATAATCGGATTCTGAATTTCGCGGCCCAGGCATTCGATGAAATACCCGGATTCGGTGACGGCCAGGTGAAGCAGCAGCCCCATGGCGTGGGTACCTGTCGAGGTCATGGGCGTTCGCGCTTGGGCATCGCTCAGGCCTTCGCATTTCCACAAGATGGCTTCGCGGGCATCGTTGAGATATTCGCGCAGCAGCGCGCCGCGGTCACTTTTATCAATTGGCATGAGCCGAGTCTAATGCCGCGATGGAAACAGGAAAATAGGCCGCTGCAGGACGGTGCACAGCAGTGACCGCTCGCTCTGACGCCTAGGTAACAAGCCCGAGCATCAAGGTGACGTTCGCAGGACGGTTTCAGGGAAATCCGGCTACTTGCAAGATCGAAAGGTGGGGACATTACGCCATTATTCAGTCCGGCCTCGGGTGCAGGTCCAAGGAGAGCCGTGGTTTCCCCCGTAACGGCGGCTACAGGTTGCACGCGCAAACGCAGAATACGAATAGGAGTACATCCCGTATGTGCAGCATTCGCAGCTCCCGGGACAGGATGGATATCGCCTTGCCGGGTCAGTTGCCGTCAGCTGGCCCAATCACCGGTGCCAAGCCTTCCTTGGCCGTTGGGCCGCTTCCGCGCCAGCGTTGTTCAGCACGCGCACCCCACCACGTGGCCCCCAGGAGTACAGCGGCGCCCGCATATCCGAGTGCGCCTATCGGATCTGAGGCCAGGAGCACTCCTGCCAGCAGTGCCCATCCTGGTTCTGTGCCAAGAAGCATGCCCGCACGTGACGCCGAGGTGTGCTTAGTGGCCCACAGCTGCCCGAGAAAAGCGAAGATGGTGCAGCCCAGGCACAGATAGGCGATGGTGAGCCAATTTTCGATGCTGAAACCCGGAAGATGCTCCAGCAACGAATTGCCGCCCCACGCGGCGAAGATCGCAGCTCCGAACACTATCTCGACCGTGGTTAGTCCCAGCACATCAGCGTTCCTGCCAATGGTAAACCGTGCCTCGGCAACACCGAGCAGGGCCCGGGTTACCGCCGCAAGGAGCATCAGGCCATCACCCAGATTGGCCCCGGAAAATCCCTGCCCACCCACGAGCAGCGTGATTCCGACCAGTGCAAGAAGAACACTGGAGACCAGAGACGGGGAAAGCCGTCTTCTCGTGAGTGCGGATTCGAGCAACGGGGTGAAGAGAATGGAAAGGGCTATGATAAGTCCGGCATTGGTAGCACTTGTGAGCGTGACACCAATGGTTTCCAAAGCGATAGTCGCCGCTCGCATGGTCCCGAGCAGGACTCCGGGCAAAGTCGAGTCCCGGAGCCGCATGTTGGAGCGGGCGAGATTCACGCAGAGCAAGATTGCCGCTGCGGGCAGGAAACGGGCGCACATCACCGCGGCAGCAGACGAGGCCATCGCGAGATCTTGGGTTGCCAGGTAGCTCCCGCCCCACATGATTGCGATGATCATCAGGATTATATCGGGAAGAAAGCGATGGGTCGCACGGGGATTTTCTGGCATGCTTTCACTTTAGGAAGGCAAACCATGCAGAACAACGGCCAGTGTCTTCACTATCCCGTAAGCTAAGCTTCATGGAAGTGCATCACCTGCGAACCCTGCGCGAGCTCAGGGACCGGGGCTCGGTAACTGCAGTAGCCCAGGCTCTGCACCTTTCGCCGTCTGCCGTATCCCAGCAGCTTGCAGCGCTGCAACGCGGGATGCCAGTTGCCCTGACCGAGCCGCGCGGCCGCGTGCTGGTGCTCACCCCCGCTGGGGAGCGGTTGGCCGACGCCGGCGGAGAAGTACTGGAGTCTCTCGCACGCGCATAGAATTCCGTCTCCGAATACCTGCTGGCACGTCAAGAGCCCGTTTCGGTCACCGCTTTCCACAGTGCCGGACTGGCCTGGTTTCCGCCGCTCATCGCCAGCAGCCTGAGCGATCCAGACGGCCCCATGGTGCATTGCCGGGACGAAGACGTGTCTATCAACGGGTTCGTCGATCTGGTCGGGAACCATGATCTGGTCATCGCCCACCGCCCGCTGGCCTCAGCTGCATGGCCGGGCAACAGGGTGCACGTCACGCCCGTCCTACAAGAGCCGATCGACGTGGCACTCCACCGGGAACACCCGTTAGCTCAGCAGGAAACGGTGCGCTTGGCCGATTTGGTGGGCGAAACCTGGGTCGCAGCACACGAGGGATTCGCACTGGAACCGTTGCTGGTCCAAGCGATGTTTGCCAGTGCCGGAAACCCGATTCAGATCGCGCATCGCGTCAATGAGTTCAACCTGGTGGCGGCGATCATCGCCGAAACCCGCATGCTTGGGTTGCTGCCTCGATATACGGGGCTGACCCCATATTTCCGCGAGCACGTAGTGCTGCGTCCCCTGGCAGACCTCTCCCTCGGCCGCCATATCGACATCTTGACCAGGCCCGAAGCACGGACTCGGGTGAGCACACGCACCGTGATTGACCGGATCATCAAGATTGCCGACCGGACTCGCCTCCACGCGGAGGAAGCGTTGCCGAAAGTCCACTAGCGCCCCTGCAAGCAAATGGCGCATTCTGGTCGTCTGCTCGTCCTGCGAGACAATCGCGACCAGGAATCGGGCGATTACTGAATCCCCGGTATTCAAATTAACGAAGCTTCCTTGATTTCCTGCCTAAGTCAGGGCTCGGTGAAAAGGCGCACGCCTCGAAGCACTCCCAGGATCTGCAATTAGCGGTCAGTCCGGCAACAAATCGAAAAGGGCCACTCTTCAATTCGCTCCAACCTTGCGCACAATTTCACTGGTATTGCACTGCGGTCTCAAGGGATTCATGGCTTACGCTGTTCCTTCAGGATGCTCATCGGCCCAGCGGTGGGCACGAGAAACCAACTGCTCCGACAGCCCGGACAAGTCTCCCTTGCCGCTGCCCATGGCGAGGCCGAGCAGGAAGGTGCTCAGGGGTGCCGCTGGTCGGGCCACCTCGTGAGCTACATGCTTGGCAACATCAAGCACGGTAGCGATATCCACTTCGCTGGAGTCCAAGCCCAATTCCTTGGCGGCTGCTTCCAGCCAATCATTCAGTGCTTCTGGCGGTAGATGCTGTGCCATGGCTTTCCTTCGATTTTGGCGGGCGCTTTCCAACGCCTGCGGGGTATCAATATCACTGCTGGTTTCATCATCCACCGGCACCCGCGCCAGCTGCAGCTGATTCAAGGCTCGGCGCACCGGGGCATTGACCAGGTTCTCGCCCAGCTCTGCGCAGACCGAACCCAGTGCCGAGGTGCGATAGATTCCTGCCAGCCACTGGGCATGGCCTTCAGCGTCAACCAGCAACAGGCCGTCATCTGCACGTTGTCCAAAGCCACCGATTAATGCGCTGGCCACGGCAACCGGCCGTTGCAGGTCGCAGGCCAGCACCATGGTCCATTCCCCATTGCCGCTGGCGGCAAGCTCGGCAAGCCCGGCGGCGATTCCCGCCAACGGACCGGCAAATGGCGGGTCTTCCCGGATGACAGCGTCAGCCTTGGTACCAGTGGATTCCGGGCCGACCACCACTACCCGTCGTGCGCCGGTCTTGCGGGCCGCGGTGACCACGCGGTCAACCAGGCGCTTGCCGTGCAGCTCAATTTCGGCTTTGCCGTCGCCACCGAGTCGGGTCCCCCTGCCGCCAGCCAGTACCAGGGCATCGAAGCCGGCGAGCTCCAGCGTGTTCATGGAATCATCCTCAGCACTTCGACCGCATCGCCCGGGTTGACCCGCTCGATGCCAGGCGGGACCAGCGCGTAGCCTTGGGCGGCGCCGAAGCCGCCCACCGAATGGGAAATGCTGCTGGCTTGGACCGCCGGGGCGCACCGCAGTTGTTCCCCATGCTCGAAGACTACCGGGATGACCTGCATGCGTCCGGCTGCGGCTTTCCATCCCACCGCGGCGATGGCGCGCAAAGTTGGGCGCAGCACCTCGCGGTGGCCTTGCATGGCCCGCAGGCAGGGGCGCACGAACAGCTCGAAGCTGACCGCCGCGCTGACCGGGTTGCCCGGCAGGGCGAAGACCATCGCGCCGCCCTCCAAGCGGCCTGCGCACTGCGGCTGCCCGGGGCGGATCTTCACCCGGGTTGCCTGCACCTCAGGTTCTGCTTCCAGCACTTGGCGCATCACATCATAGGCACCGGGACCAACTCCCCCGGTGCTCAGGACGACATCATGGGTTGCTCCAAGCAGGTCCAGCTGTTCGCGGACCGCTTGAGTGTCATCCACGCAGTGCACCACGGTAGCTGCCTGGATGCCGGATTCAGCCAGGAGCCCTGCCATGAGCAGCGAATTGGTTTCCGGGATTTGCCCGCGCGACAGCGTTTTCCCGGGCGATAGCAATTCCGCCCCGGTGACCAGCACGGCCACCTTGGGCTGTGTGCGCACCGACAGCTTGCTGGCACCGGCTGCCGCCAAGGCGGAAAGACGGGCCGCGGTGAGCTGCTCGCCGGCATAGGCCACCAGGTCACCGGCGGCCTTGTCCTCGCCGCTGCGGCGGATGTCCTTGCCTGCTGGCACCGGTCCATGGATCTGCACGGTGGCGGCATCCCAGCCATCTGCAGCGGCTGAAGTATCCTCGATGCGCACCACGGCATCGGCATCCGTCGGGATCGGAGCACCGGTCATGATCTTCACGCACTGGCCCGGTTCCAGCTTCGGGTCCCAGCCGCTGCCCGCGGGCACTTCGCCGACGACTTCCAGGGCAATTGGCGCCTCAGCGGTATCCTCGGAGCGCACCGCATAGCCGTCCATCGCCGAGTTGTCCCACAGCGGCAACGGGTGCGTGGAGGTGGCATCCTCGGCCAGCACCGCGCCGTGCAGGAGGGCGAAACCGCCTGCCACCTCGATCTGCTGCGGGGCCAACGGCACGACCTGCGACAGCAGCCGCGCGCGGTGCACTTCAAGTTCCACGGGTTCATTGACGGTACTCATGGCTGCTCTCCCTGGATGCTCCTGGGGTGCTGCGCTGGCAAGGTAGCCACCACTGCGCGCACAAAACGGTTGGCCGGATCGGCGAAGACCTGCTCGACGGTTCCCTGCGCAATGATGTTTCCCCGTTCCAGCACCAGCAGGTCATCGGCGAGCGCCAAGGTGTCGGCGGCCGAATGCGAGACGACGATGGCGCTGGTGGCGGTGCGTTCCAGCTCTTCGCGCACCAATGCGCGCATGTCCATGGCGGCTTCGACATCCAGCGAGGCGAAGGGCTCGTCGATCAGCAGGATCTTGGGCTGGGCGGCCAAGGCCCGGGCCAGCGCAATGCGTTGGCGCTGCCCGCCGGAGAGGGCCTCGGGCCGGTGGGTGGCGATTTCTTCCAGTCCCAGCCGCCCGATCCATTCGGCGGCCACGGCCTTGGCGGCAGCCTTGTCCAGTCCCCCGGCCCGGGCGCCAAAGGCGATATTCTTCAGCGCATCCAGGTGCGGGAACAGGTGCGGGTCTTGGCCCAGCAGGCCTACCTCGCGCAGGTGCGGCGGGCGGTGCTGCTTCGCGTCGGCCAGCAGGGAACCGGAAAGCTCGATGCGCCCCTCGGCAATCTTCTGGATCCCGGCAATCGCATGCACAATGGTGGACTTGCCCGAGCCGCTGGGACCCATCATCGCCAGCGTGCTTCCGGCAGGCACCTGGAATTCGACGTCTACGTCGAATCCGGTACGCGGCACGCGCAGCGCAACCTTCAATGTCATTTCAAGGCTCCCGGACGCCAGGCGCGCACTAGCAGCAGCACCACTACCGCGGTGGCCAGAAGCAGGATCGATAGGGCTACTGCCGAGTCGCGTCCGGTTCCGGCCCCGTTGAACGCGGTGTAGATGGCCAGCGGCATGGTCTGGGTAACCCCCGGCGCATTGCCGGCGAACAGCGCGGTGGCCCCGAATTCGCCGATGGCCCGCGCGAAGCACAGGATCACCCCGGCCACCAGGCCCGGAGCGGCCAGCGGCAAGGTGATGCGGGTGAGCACCATCCAGCGCCCGGCGCCCAGGGTGGCGGCGGCCTGTTCGTACCCGGCGCCGGCGGCACGCAGCGATCCTTCCACGGAGAGCACCAGGAAGGGCAGAGCCACGAAGCTCTGGGCAATGACCACCGCGGCGGTGGAAAAAGGCAGGGTAATCCCCCACATGGAATCGATGAATTGTCCGATGGGGCTGGTGCGCCCGAAGAGGAAGAGCAGGGCCACGCCGCCGACCATGGGCGGAAGCACCAGCGGGACGGCGATCAAGGCCCGCAATAGCTGGGCCACCCGGGCCGAGCTGCGCGCCATCAGCACCGCCAGCGGCACGCCGAGCAGCACGCACAGGGCGGTGGCCGCCACCCCGGTGCGCAAGCTCAGCCAGAGCGCCGAGAGGGCTTGAGGGCTGGTGGCATCGGCCACCAGCGTGGACCAGCTGGCACGGGTGAGAAGCGCCAGCAGCGGCAGCACCAGCAATCCCACGCCCAGCAAGGCCGGGGCAATGACGAAGCCGGGAACCCGCACCCCGGTATCGCTAGCCATTGGCCTGCGCAGCCCCGGTGCCGAAACCGTGCTCTGCCAGGATTTGCTGGCCGCGCTCGCTGATCACGAAGTCCACGAAGCCCTGTGCGCCGGGGTTCTCGCCCAGCGTGGCGATCGGATAGGTGTTCACTACCTCGTCGGCTCCTTCCGGAACGATCGCGGCGACGTTTTCGTCACCCAGCACATCGGTGGCGTAGACCAGTCCGGCATCCGCTTCGCCGGCGGCCACCTTCTGCAGCACCGCGGTGACATTCTGCTCCTCGCTGGCTGGGACCACTTCGACGCCCTGGGCCTGGAGCAGCTGGTGTGAGGCCGAGCCGCACGGCACCTGCTGCGCGCACAGCACCGTGGTGGCCCCGGCAAGGTCTTCCAGCGAATCGATATCCGCCGGGTTCTCCTGCGGCACCGCGATCACCATGGTGTTGCTGGCGAAGATCACCGGCTCGTGGCCGAACCCGGCCTCGGTCACCTCCAGCATGTTGCGTTCATCTGCCGAGGCGAAGACATCCACGTTTGAGCCTTCAAGGATCTGCGTGGCCAGGGTCGAAGAGCCGTCATAGGAGATGCTGGCAATCTGCACCTCCGGATGTTCTGCGGTGAACTCCTCGGAGATCTGTTCGAAGGCGCTCTGCAAGGAGGCTGCCGCGGAGATGGTGATGGGTTCGGACGCGGCCTGATCGGAAGAGCCGCTGGCCGAACAGCCCGCCAAAGCCAGCACGGCCGCCGCGAGCCCGGCAAGGGCTCGGAACCGTGGAAACGGGCGGTGCTGCATGGGATCTCCTTGAAATCGGGGGCTGGTGCCAATGCTACCGTCGAGCCAACCGGAGCCGATCCATTTTGCGTACTTGATTTGTTACTTTCAGGTTAACCGTCTTCCACGCAACGGTGCCGGGGGCTACTGTGGAGTGTATGAAAGCACAAGCGGCCGGCACCCTGGGCGATGCCCGTGGACGGCCCCTGCATGACCTGCGGATTTCGGTGACAGACCGCTGCAATTTCCGCTGCGTCTACTGCATGCCCAAGGAGATCTTCGGCCGCGACTTCGTTTTCCGCGAGCGCTCCGAGCTGCTCAGCTTCGAGGAGATCGAGCGGCTGGCCCGCGTCAGCGTTTCGCTGGGGGTCACCAAGCTGCGGTTGACCGGCGGCGAGCCGCTGCTGCGCCGCGGCATCGTGGACCTGGTGGGCATGCTCGCCAAGCTGCGCACCCCCGAGGGCCAGCCGGTGGATCTGGCAATGACCACCAACGGGTCGGCGCTGCCGGTGCTCGCACCTGCGTTGAAGGAAGCCGGGATGAACCGCGTGACCATCTCCCTGGATTCCTTGGATGACGAGAAGTTCAAGGCCATCAACGACGTGGACTTCCCGGTCTCCCGGGTACTGCACGCCATCGACGTGGCCCGTGAAGTGGGCCTGGGCCCGGTGAAGATCAATACCGTGGTCAAGCGCGGGGTCAATGACTCGGAGATCCTGTCGCTGGCCGAGCACTTCCGCGGCACTGGGGCGATCCTGCGCTTCATCGAATACATGGATGTGGGCACCACCAACGGCTGGAAGCTGGATGAGGTGCTGCCCTCCTCCGAGGTCGTGGCCATGGTCAATAAGCGCTGGGCGCTGGAACCGGTGACCAAAACCGAACCGGGTGAAACGGCCAACCGGTGGCGCTACCAGGACGGAGCCGGGGAGATCGGCGTGATATCCAGCGTCACCAATGCCTTCTGCGGCAATTGCTCGCGCGCCCGGGTCTCGGCCGAAGGCCAGCTGTACACCTGCCTGTTTGCCGGCTCGGGCTATGACCTGCGCCAGCTGATGCGCGACGGGATCAGCGACGAGGATCTTGCCAAGGCGCTGACCGGGCATTGGCGCAAGCGCGATGACAATTATTCCGAGCTGCGTGCGGCGCTGACCCCGGGCAACCGCAAGCGCATCGAAATGTCCTACATCGGGGGCTAGGGGTTCTTGTTGCTTCTTAGACGCCGTGCGACGGTTATGGCCTCTTCTGCGACAATCTCATAATTTTGCCGACTCCCAGACAAAGGAATTGAGTCTTCTCCATACTTGTCATAGGCGAGTTCAAGTAATTCGCTGGTGTCGCTGAGTCTTAAAGCGTTGACCAGGTGCCCTAAATCAAGAATGTCTTTGTCGCGCTCCGCCGCCAGCTTCATGGCGGTCAAAGTCGGCAAATCAGCAACTTCGACTGCGGAAAGAATAGAGTCCGGCGCGGGAGCCCAAGAGGCATTGTCGGGGATGAAAGCGGCTGCACTAGAGTTCAACCACTTTTTAGGCAAACCGTGTTCGGCCGCCATCGCCTCTATGATTTTTTCGACTTCTGTCCGATGCGAGTAGTAAGCATCGATATCTTCCGTAGCACGATCAATCAGGCCGTGAAGAAGCATAGCCGAGCCCCCGACGACTCTAATTCTCACGTTGAGTCCCTGTTCGTTCAGGCGCCGTTCGAGTTCTGCGAGCAGGTCAACGACTCTGTTTCTTCCCAAGCCCGTTCTACTCATGCTGTTCCCAAGCTCCGTTGTCGAATCCACACATTCAGTTCTTGAAGTGCTGGAGGCGTCTCAGCGCGAATTAGCTCCTTCATCTTCTCCCCTACCGGATACAACTTTTCCGAGAGGAACACGGGTTCCGTTGGTCGCACAATGTCCGAGGTCCACTGCGGGACTGGCGTATTGGTCTGGCCCGCAATCCACTTAGTTATGGCCGCCAGAGCCACTTGGTATTGCGAGTCCTCCAATTCAGGCGACTGTGCCAAGAGTGGACGCCCGGCTTCAAGAGATTCAGTCGAATATTCACTGATGAGACGCAGTGCGAACTCGAAATTTTTGGCTTCCAGGGTCTGTCGGAAGTCCTCAGCTATTTCAGCGCCCCTGTCATTAATAATGCGTAGCCCAGGCTCCTCAAACCCAAGTCTCTTCAGAACCCTAAGCACTAATCCCAGAGCCACCGTTTCTTTCCCTGCTTCCAAGTCAACGATGAACTTACGCGAAACCCCTACCGAATTTGCCAAGGCAGCTTGGGTCAGCCCTAGGAAACCACGTTGGGTCCGGATCTTATCCGCCAGGCTTCCGACAGTGAACGATGGGGTTTTCATATTCAAATGATGTCACCGTACGGTGACTTTGTCTAGAAGTTTGATTGCCGCCTGTTGTTATCCCATGGTCTTCTGCCCATCCAGGGATTCGCGGATGATGTCCGCATGCCCTGAATGCTGGGTGGTCTCGGCGATGATGTGCAGCAAGGTGCGGCGCACCGACCAGTGGATATCGACAAACCATGGGGCCGAAGGCAACTCGTGCACGGTGTCCAGATCCAGCTCAGCCAGCAGCGCATCGGTGCGGTCGGCAATCAAAGCGTAGTTTTCCAGCACCGCGTCGAGAGTATCTCCTGGCTGCATATGGAATTCGTTATGGAATGCTTCGATCGCTTCGGGTGGCATCTGGCTGAAATCCGCACCGTCCCACGCCATGGCTGCCCGGCCTTTGACCATGAATTCCTGCCACTGTTTTTCGACTGCGCTGACATGTTTGATCAACCCGCCGAGGGTCAGCTCGCTCACGGTGGTTCGCTGCTCCGCCTGCTCATCGCTCAAGCCTTGGACCGTAAAACGCAAAAAATGCCTCGCGTTGGCCAGGGTCTGGAACAGGTCGGCGCGTTCTCCGGTGAGCTTGGTGTTGGTGATGGCCATGGTGCTCATGATTGCCTCCTGGCATAAGCTGCAGCCGGTATTTCCAGCTGGTAGTAACCAGAATAGAAGTGAAAAGTGCCAGTTTTTGTCCTAAATCAAGGCAGACTTATCGTATGAGTACCAGTACCAGATTCTTGCGCTTACTCTCGCTACTGCAGACCCATCGCTATTGGTCCGGAGACGAGCTCGCAGAACGCCTTGACGTCAGCCTGCGCACCGTTCGCCGGGACATCGACCGGTTGCGTGACTTGGGCTACCCAGTGCAGGCCGATCGCGGTGTGGGAGGTGGTTATCAGTTAGCCTCCGGCACCGCGTTGCCTCCCCTGGTGCTCGACGATGAGGAAGCGGTGGCACTGGTGGCGTCGCTGCAATCCACCGTGCATGGCGGGTCCTCCGCTCTGGCTGAAGCGGCGCTGCGAGCATTGGGGAAAGTGGTACCCGTGCTGCCGGCCAGGCTGCGTAAACGGGCACAGGCCTTGACCGCGAGCACCATCCCGCTCAATTCCCAGTCTTCCGCCTCGGATCCCGTGGATCCGGCAGTATTAGTGGCCTTCGCCCAAGCCTGCCGTGATCATGAACGAATCGCTTTCGACTACAAGGATGCCAAGGGAGTAGCAACTTCACGCCGGGTAGAACCGGTCCAGTTGGTGAATGTTGGCAACCGCTACTATCTCGTGGCTTTTGATCTGGACCGCGATGATTGGCGCAGCTTCCGCGTGGACCGCGCACAGAACCCAACACCCAGGGCCTTGCGCTACACACCCCGACAGGTGCCAGGTGGCGATGCATCAAGCTTCGTTCGTGCTGGACTGCGTGGCAGCGGACAACCAGATGTGAGTGCGCGGGTGCATGCCAGCGCAGAACAACTGGAGCCGCTGATCGGCCGCTGGTTCCAGATCGAAGAAATCGACGACGGCAACAGCCTGGTGAGCACCGAGAATATGAACCTTAACTGGGCCGCGTTCGGGCTGGCGATGAGTCAGGCCAAAGTCAGCGCTGTTCAGCCGACAGAACTGCGAGAGCTACTCGATTCGTGGATAGCGAACCTTTCGTCAGAGCCCTGTCGCTAAAACCAAGCTCCGGAGGATCTCTGTACAACGCACGCAGGCCGTTAGCCCTTACGCTCATGAAATCGTAGTTATATCCCCTCCCGAACTATGACATTCGCGTGGATGATGCACCCGGTCAGTGTTCGAACGTGGAAGAAAACCCAATGAATCCGAAAGCAAGTCTCCAGATATCTTATTGATCCACTGGACACGCAATCCGGCGGAACTTGCGCGCTCTCTCTCGAATTCCAACGAGACGAGCGCCGATAATAGACGGTCACAAACACGTCACTCAAAAAATCAACACCGGCTGCAATGATTTCCGGGGGCTTCAAATGACTACACAGCTAATCTGCACGAACGGTCACAATCGTTCAACATCCACTACGTTGGCCAATCCGAGCTAAATCGAATGGAGCCTTTGAAACTTGATACCGATCAACGGCAAAACTGGGACTAGTAACTCCTCCGGGTCATCTCCCCCGCAAACAGGTCCGACCATAGATACTCATTATTTGACAAAGCTCGCAACGGGCACCTTCTTGAAACGTATCCAAAGACCATCGGCCCGTTTGACCAAATTATGGGTGATCGCTCGTCAAAAATTTCATCCTCTAGTTTCAATTGTGCATAATGACTCCAAGACAGGAGATAAATTGACAGAGATTATCACGACAACAGTTGCTCTTGTTGGTCTATTCGTAACAGCAGCACAGTTCACGGCGGCCGCCAGGGCACGGAAAGCGGCCGATTTCTGGGGAGACCAGATCGAAAAAACCGCCTCCTTGCGATCCGAGGAAGATGAGACGATATCCGATCACTACCAGAATGCCTTGTCGCTGGTTTACGCCGTTGAGCGAGTCCCTGGATGGAAGTTCGCTCTACCAGTTGGTTCTCTTTGCTTTCTAACTCTATGGCTATTCGCAACAAGCGTTCTTTTCAAAGGATTCATACTTAGTCCAGTGTCAGCGGAGGGGCAGTTGGTGGCATTTACAGGCGTCTACGCTCTTGCGGCCACATTTGGAATTTTTGCTACATTGCAAAAACTATTGACCCTTCAGGTTCACCGCACAAAGACCAAGATCGGATTCAAAGTCGAAGAATTTTACGACCCGGCACTCTTCGAAGTAAGACTATTTAAACATGTAAAGAAGTGTCTTGCCCTTGCCACTGCTGGGATCTTGTTGGCTTCTTTCGCGGTTGCTTGTTTCTCCGGCTTTCCGGTTCTCACTCAAAATAATGATGAAATCCTCGCCGCGGGCTTCCTTAGCAGCATTATTGCAGCCATAACCTTATGGTTTTCCATTCACAAGTTCACCTCAATCTACAGGAACCCGCTTGACGAAAATAACCTGGTAGTCACTCTTAAAGCCCATTGATCTACGAATAAAGGATCGCCGCCTTACCCGAATCTAGTCAGCATCCGAAGACGAAATCCCCTCCCAGTACGACCCCAAGGGAACGCCTAAGTAGATTCACTGATGGCTGGAAATGCTATTGCATTCCGCATCAGCCCGCGAGCGGTCCGCATGAAGCCATGCCCCGTTATCTTTTTGATAGTCCCTAAAAAGAGGATCATAGGGACTGTCGGCCGACCAATCTCGGCATGGTGTCTTGCCTCTATCTAACCAATGATCATAGGGGGTGTTGCCACCGAGATTGGGATGGCAGCGTGGTGATTGCTGATTAGGGGCGCGGCGCCAAGACACTGGACGCCTGTCATAACGTGGATGTAAGACTTCGCTACCGACGGTTGGTCGACCTTGAACAAGAACTAGTTCAAAGGAGCACTAGTCATGATCACCGCGGATATCGATATTTTCCTCGGCCTGGACGTAGGGAAAACCGACCACTGGGCCTGCGCCGTCACCAAGGACGGCACCAAAATATGGAACAAGACCCTGCCCAACGACGAAGCCAAACTCGTCTCGGTCTACCAGAATCTCAGTGCCAAAGGCACCGTCCTGGTCGTCGTGGATCAGCCAGCTACCATCGGAGCCCTCGCTGTTGCCGTCGCCCAGCACCTCGGTATTCCGGTGGCCTATCTGCCCGGATTATCGATGCGGCGTATCGCAGATATGTATCCTGGCACGGCGAAAACCGACGAAAAAGACGCGTTCATCATCGCGGACGCGGCCCGCACCATGACGCACACGCTGCGCAGCATCCAGGTCTCTGACGAAGACGAAGCCACCCTGGGCATGCTCACCGGATTCGACTTGGATCTAGCCAGGCAGATCACCCAAACCAGCAACCGGACCCGCGGGCTATTCACCCAAATCCACCCGCCACTCGAACGTATCCTCGGCCCTTGGCTGGAACACGACGCGGTGCTGGAGGCCCTCGCAGCCTGGCCCACACCGGCGCAACTGAAGCATGCTGGCAAAGTGCGGATCGATGCGAAGTTGAAGAAATATAGTGCTCGCCGGCACACCGCCTGGGCTTCAACCATCATTGACGCTTTGGAGGAGCAGAGCGTCATCGTGGTCGGCACTGAGGCCGCGGGGCTGGCGATCCCTCACCTCGCCCGGCAGCTGGTCTCGTTGCATGCCCAACACGTAGACGTGGCCACGCACTTGGAAACCATGGTGGAGGCCCACACTCTTTACCCGGTCCTGACATCCATGCCAGGGGTCGCCGTCAGGACCGCTGCGATCATCATCGCCGAAACCTCCGGCAAGACCTTCACCAGCGCCGCCGCACTGTCCTCCTACACCGGATTGGCTCCGACCACGCGCCAGTCGGGAACGTCGATCAAGTCTAAGCGCGTCAGCCATTCAGGGAACAAGCGCTTGAAACGAGCACTGTTCCTCTCGGCGTTCGCGTCCATCCGCTTTGATCCGACCAGCCGGAACTATTATGACCGGAAACGAGCTCAAGGTAAACGCCATAACCAAGCGCTCATCGCTTTGGCCCACCGACGGCTCACGGTCCTGTTTGCGATGCTCCGGGATGGCTCACTCTATGATGTTCCGGAGTTGAAAATAGCTTGACACAGAACATAGGGGCACCCCCAGGTCTCGGTATCCATAACCAATGCATCAACCTGATCGACACTACCCGTTACCGAACGAGAAGATTAGGTTACCGGTCCGTTTCCATCTTTAACTCCCTATGCGCACTACTCAGTAATGCAAAGAGCCTTTTTGGACATTGACACCTCTAATTTGCAATAAGAAGTTAACTGCAAAACGTGGACGAGCAGGCATGCCGGCGGCGCTAATTCTTCGTTGAGCCTGCCCCGCCCCCGACACCATTCAAATTGAATCTCAAGTACTGTCTTGGCTCTACACTCAACGAACATCATCGAGAAATACGAATAATGATTCTTTAACGCAGTGTTCTTCGTGCGGCTCACCGAGCCTTATGCCCCCGTAACCGCCCCATAATTGAATGCGGCATCACAGAAGTAAACAGCGATAGTTTTCGCGACGTTCACGCTGATCAAGCGAGAGGTTCCACTAAAAGTACCGCATTGGCTTCTAGAAAAACTTCACATCATTTCACCCTTGGCCAAAGTCAGCGACGTCCACCCGGCAGAACTGCGAGACCTACTCGATTCTTGGACGGAGAATCTCGGCTCCTGATTGCGAAAGTTGTGAGATGCAACAAAAAGCGTCTTGAGAGCTTGACGGCGACACAACCGCGAGGCGTATAGTCACTCGCGTGCTAACAACATTCAAATCGTTCGGAGTAAATGCTTTGATTAGTAATTACTTAAAGTTTGAATCATCGGCATAGTCATCTCTACGTACCCTGAGGCTCTCCGCCCGTCTGTCGACGACGCCTACGAAAGGCTGATTCATGTCCATTGCCGACTTTACCGCTGATGCACAAACCATACTTCCCGATCTGATTAAACTGCGCCGTGAGTTGCATGCGGACCCCGAGCTCGGACTTAATCTGCCCCGCACTCAGCAGAAGGTGCTCGACGCGCTTGAGGGGTTGCCGCTGGAAATCACTACCGGCACCCGCACCAGTTCGGTCACTGCAGTGCTTCGCGGAGAACTGCCCGGCCCGACAGTCCTGCTCCGCGGCGATATGGACGCTTTGCCGATTCTCGAAGCGACCAATCTGGACTTCGCCTCTGCCAACGGCAATATGCACGCCTGCGGCCACGACCTGCATACCGCGGGACTGGTGGGCGCAGCCAAGGTGCTGTCGGCTCATCAAAGTGAACTACATGGCTCGGTCATCTTCATGTTCCAGCCAGGCGAAGAAGGCCACGGCGGAGCGAAGATCATGCTTGAAGAGGGACTACTCGCCGCAGCCGGAGACCCTCCAGTTGCTGCCTACGCGATCCATGTGGGACCCGGCCCACGAGGAGTCTTCGCAACACGAGGTGGTCCAGTAGCTGCTGGCTCGAACCAGCTGACAGTGAAGCTGAAAGGGCGCGGTGGACACGGTTCGCAGCCTCACCAGACCCTGGATCCAGTTCCTGCCGCGGCCGAACTCGTCCTGGCCTTGCAAAGCTTCGTGACTCGACGATTCAATGCCTTCGACCCGGTGGTACTCTCGATCACCCGGCTGTCCACCGGAGACGGTGCAATCAACGTCATCCCGGAGAGCGTCGAGCTGGCGGCCACTATCCGCACCATGTCTCATGAATCGCTGGCTGTCCTGGAAGAAGGACTGCCACGAGTCATCAACGGTGTGGCGGCAGCCCATGAACTCACTGCTGATGTGAGCTTTGAAACGCTCTACCCGGTGACCGTGAACGATCCCGCCGAGACGGAGGCGGCGCTGACAACGATGCGCGAAATCTATGGTGAACAGCGCGTGGCTGTAATGCCTTCGCCAATGATGGGCTCGGAGGATTTCGCGTTTGTGCTCGACGAAGTACCCGGCACGTTCATCGCATTGCTGACCACTCCACCGGAAATGACCGCCGAGGAGGCCGAGTGGAATCACTCACCACGGGTGGTCTTTGATGAGTCGGTGCTCTCAGATCAAGCTGTAGCCCTGGCAGCGATCGCTTTTAAGCGAACCGCCAGCTGAACTTCGGAGCTGCGCGCTAATTCTCGAGAATTACGGTGGTTTGGGTCCCCACATACTCAAACCCAGCGCGCAGCGCCGTTCTGATTGACGCGGCATTATCAACGTGCGCGCGCCACTGAAGAATCAGCCCGGCATCCATTGCATGCTTTTGAGCAATGCCGACAGCTTGAGAACCGAGTCCACTGCGCCGACTGGCAGGTGATACGAGCGCGCCAAGGTGGGCCAGTTTTTCTTCCCACACGTCATAACCAGCACCTGCCAAAGGTCGCGGCTGGTGCTCAGAATCGCTGAGCAAGATAAAGGTATTCTCCATCTCGCTCAAGCCGACTTCTGCAGCGTCTTCGGCTGGGCAGGCTGTTTCAAGATCAACAGCGTGCACTCGCGCATGACTTACCTTGGCGTTGGAGCCAGACACCATTGGCGCTGAATCACTAAAGTACAGCTTCGCTTCCCCGAGAGCCCGCCCACCATAAGGAGCACTGAGTTCTAAAAGTTTCTCGTGGCTGGCTAGTTCCGAGTCGGGTAGCTCTCGACCAGCTTCTATTGCCCACGAGGGGCCGACCAAAATCCCGGTGCCAAAGAATGATACGAACATAAGCACGGCGCTATCGTTCTTCTCGCGATAAACGCGATCTTCTCCTCGTGCCAATGCTTCTACCGAAACACCGAGGATCGATGCCCAGGATTGTCGGATGGTCGCGATGGTGTCGGGTTGAAGCGTCATGCCGAAAGACTATCGGAATTCAAATTATCTGTGTCTGCCAAACAGACCGAAAACTCGCGAAGCAAGCCTTTAGTCCAAACGGATCTAACGTTCCAGAGATTCTAACAATGCAACAGCATTGGTATTTTCAAGCCAAAAATACGCATGAATCGCCAACAAGACGTCGTCTATTGACTGTTCAATTGCCGGCCCACTCCACAGGGCAACGACCGCACTCGCGACATTCGAAATCGCCGAGTTTTGACTGGCCCTGCCGAGCTCAACGCCGCGAAGCACCAGCAGGTAGTCGAGAGCCAAGTTGCGTAAATCTTGATTGGAAAGCATCTTCCGCGTCGAATACCCCAGAGCTCGTTGCATCGTCGAGATCGATGAATCCACGTCCGGAAGCGGCAAACATTGTTGTTGAAGCCTGGACAACAGGAATTCACCGCGAGGGACGTCTCCCGGCATCACTTCCTTGTAATCGGTCCTGCTCCCTGAGCCGGGACGATACTCAGTCAAAACGTAACTTCCGTTCCTCACTAGACGTATTCGCTAGGTAGGTCCGGCCTACAGTCCAACCCACTCGGAGCTGCCGGAAGTGAAGTGTTGCTTCTTCCAGATCGGAACTTCGGCTTTGATGCGTTCAACCAGGTTCTCAATGGCATCGAAGGCTTCCTTGCGGTGCGCTGCTGCCGAGGCAGCCACCAAAGCGGCATCACCAATCTTCAGCGGACCCACACGATGCACAGCCGAAAGCTTCAAGCCCGTGCGCTCTTCTTCCTCGGCGATGATCTTCTCCAGGAAGTCCTGCGCCTGCGGGTGATGCGAGTAGTCCAGGGAATTCACCGACTGCCCACCATCGTGGTTGCGAATGATTCCGTGGAAAAGCACCACAGCACCGGCGGTATCAGACTGCACGGCATCGCGGACTGTGGCCTCATCGATTGGTTCCTCGGTGATCAACGCGTAGCTCATGAGCGGGTTCCTTCGGTTGTTGCGGGTTCGGCCAGTAGTTGCGGCGCCACCGCGGCCAGTGCGGGAAGCCCGCCTTCAAGATAGTTTGTTTTGATGCCCCGGCCAGCGAGCAAGGCGGCCGCGCGTTGCGAGCGAGGACCGCGTGCGCAGTAGACCGTTACCTGTGCCGGGATCTGCTTCAGATCTGTGCCGGATTCAACAGCTGCTTCCAGCTCAGGAAGGGGCAGATGCAAGGCACCGGCGATGTGCTGTTGTGCGCGTTCGTCATCATTGCGCACATCCAACAAGACAGGTGCTGCACCACCAGTTAGGGCTTCGGCGAGCGCCTCGGCGCCGATGCCTTCAGCTTCAGGCAGCGTTCCCGAGCAAAAAAGCACATAATCGATCAGCTCGGTGACTTCAGCGCCTCGGGGGTCCCGGGAGAATTCGAGGGTGCGGGTGCTGGCAGCCAGCGCATCGTAGATCAGCACCTTTCCCACCAGCGGGGCACCGATTCCGGCGATCAGCTTCAAGGCTTCAGTAGCCAGCAGCGAACCGACGGTTCCGCACAATCCGGGCAGCACGCCCCCGGCGGCGCAATCCGGCACGGTGCCCGGGGCAGGCGGGACCGGGAACAGGTCGCGGTAACCCGGGCCGTGCTCATGCCAGGCCACGGAAACTTGTCCATGATGCTGCAGGATCGATCCCCAGATTAGCGGGATGCCCGTGAGCTGCGCGGCGTCATTGGACAGGTACCGCGTCGGGAAGTTGTCGCTGCCATCGATGACGAGGTCATAATTCGCAAAGATCTGAAGCGCGTTCGATGAATCCAGGCGCAGGTTGTGCTCGATAATCTTCACATTGGGGTCCAGCGCCGTGGCGGCCTGCGCCAGGGAAGCGGTCTTGGCCAAGCCGATATTAGCGGTGGTGTGCGTGACTTGGCGGTGCAGGTTGGATAGCTCCACCACGTCATCATCCACGATGCCGATGGTGCCTACTCCCGCTCCGACCAGATACGGGACGCTGGCGCTGCCTAGTCCGCCCGCGCCGATAACCAGTACCCGGGCGGCAGCCAGCCTGCGCTGCGCAGTGTCATCAAATCCGGGCAACGAGAGTTGGCGTGCAGCTCGTGCAGCCTGTTCGCCGCTCAGTGGCGGCCCGGGGGCCACAAGCGCGGGAAAATCGCGTTCGCTTTTCATCGTGCTCCTTATCGCCTAGGCGCGATAGCATGAAGTCATGTCGAAGATTACGATACGCTACTTCGCTGCCGCGGCGGCAGCAGCGGGCTGCGAGCAGGAGAGCTGGGAACGCCCCGATACACTCGCCGGGCTGCGTAGCGAACTGATCGATTCCTACGGACCTGAAATGGCCCAGGTTTTGCGCGCCGGAAGTTTCCTGATCAACGGCGTGGTGCGCCGCGATGCCGGCGAGCTGGGCACTGCCGACGATCTGACCGTGGATGTCCTGCCGCCGTTCGCAGGCGGATAGTCCATGTCCTGCACTCTGGAAAGCCATCGCACGGAACTTGAAGAGCTGCTGTCCCCGGTCTTCGCCTGTCTGGACAGCGAAGTGCTGCCCGTCGATAGCCCTGAGGCCAGCGATCGAATCCTCAGCGAGGACCAGTACGCCCTTTTGCCCATCCCTGCGTTCACCAACTCGCAGATGGATGGCTACGCTGCGCGCAGTGCGGACTTGGCAACAGCCTCGCCTAACTCCCCCATCTCTTTGCCATTGGGTTTCACCGCTGCCGCCGGCGACCGGCAAATACCCCTGGCTGAAGGCACAATCAGTCCGGTGATGACCGGTGCGATGATCCCGCTGGGTGCTGACACTGTCATCCCCATCGAGGAAAGCGGCTCTGGCGCTTTCCCGGAATTGGTTCGTGCCGGCTTTGGCACCCCCAGCGGCCACGCGGAATTCTCGGCCCCCAGCGCCGTGGGCCGCTTCATCCGCCCCGCCGGTGTTGATCTCGAAACCGGCGCTTTGGTGGCCAAGGCCGGAACCCGGCTGACCCCGACCATGATTGCCGCACTGGTTTCCAGCGGGCTGCGTGAAATACCGGTGCGCCGGGCCTTGAAGGTGGCCGTGTGCACTACCGGTGATGAGCTCAGCGATGGGCAGCGATCCCAGGGCCAGATCCCGGACTCGAATTCCCCTATGCTCGCAGCCTGGCTGCGCCGCTACCAGGTGCAGGTGCGCACCTTGCAGCTGCCCGATGATCCGCAGCGCTTCGCCCTGGCCATCGATGCCTTGCAGGAACAGGTTGACCTGATCGTGACCGTGGGCGGCATCAGCGCTGGAGCCTATGAGGTGGTCCGCCAAGCGCTGTCGCCGCTAGGCGGGGTTTTCCATCATGTGGCCATCCAGCCCGGCGGCCCGCAAGGCTTCGCCCGACTGGCCAAGGCAGCGGTACTGTGTTTCCCGGGCAACCCGGTCAGTGCCCTGCTATCGGCAGAACTGTTCCTGGCCCCGCTGCTGCGACAGCTCAATGCCCTGCCAGAGCCCTTGCCCAGGCACTACCCGCTGGCAGCCGATGCCAGTTCCCCCGAGCACAAGCACCAGGTGCGCCGAGCGCTGATCCGCGATGGCCAGGTCACCATCCTGGATCCGGGATCCCACCTGGTCCACGATCTGGCCCGCGCCGATGCGCTGGTGCATATTCCGGTAGGCGTCAGCCAGTTGGCTGCCGGCCAAAGCATCGAAACTTGGAGCATGAATGTCTGAGAAACTCACCCACCTGCGCGAAGACGGCAGCGCCCATATGGTCGATGTCAGCGACAAGGCCGTCACCAAGCGCGTGGCCACCGCAGAAGCCATCTTCGCCACCCGCCCGGATGTTGTCCCGATGCTGATGACCGGGCAGTTGCCCAAGGGCGAGGCGTTGGGCACCGCAAGGGTCGCTGGCATCATGGCGGCCAAGCGCACCTGGGAACTGATTCCGCTGTGCCACCCGCTGCCGATTTCCAAGGTGTCCATCGATTTCACCGCCGAGGAATCCGCCGTGCGCGTCACCGCCCAGGTCACCACCAAGGGCGTCACCGGGGTGGAGATGGAAGCATTGACCGCGGCCAGCGTTGCGGCCCTGACCCTCTACGACATGGTCAAGGCCGTGGACAAGCACGCCGAGGTCCGCTCGGTGAAGGTTTTGGCGAAGTCCGGCGGCAAGAGCGGTGACTGGGTTCGTGGAGACTAGCCGCACGGCGGCCGTGGTGGTCGCTTCGACCACCGCCGCAGCAGGCTCCGCCGAAGACAAGACCGGCCCGCTGATCACCCGGTGGCTGTCCGAGCGCGGCTTCGAGACCGGCGAGCCGACGGTGGTGGCCGACGGACAGCCGGTGCGTTTTGCCGTGGACGACCTGCTGGCCAATGACGCGCAGGTCGTGATCGTGACCGGCGGGACCGGGGTCTCACCCGATGACCAGTCCCCCGAAATGGTTGCCCCGCTGCTGGATGTCCAGCTGCCCGGAATCATCGAGGCCATCCGCCGGCGCGGAGAAGCGACCACCGCACTGTCCATCATTACCCGCGGGGTTGCAGGATTCTCCGGTAACAGCTTCGTCATCACGTTGCCCGGGTCCACCGGCGGAGTGAAAGACGGGCTGGCCGTCCTGGATCCGATCCTGGAGCACCTGCTGGTCCAGCGCAGCGGCGGCACCGGGCACGGCCCGCGGTAAGTTCTCTAGCACCATCATTGATCAGAAAGGCCACCAGGTTGAGCATCGAACCCGGAATCTACCAGCACTTCAAGGGCCAGCGCTACGAGGTGCTGGCCGTGGGGAAGCACAGCGAAACCGAAGAGCCGCTGGTCTTCTACCGCAAGCTCTACGACGACTACAGCTTCTGGGCTCGGCCGCTGGAGATGTTTGCGGAACACGTTGAACGCGATGGCTACAACGGCCCGCGTTTCGCCAGGATCGCCTAGGGCAAGTTGCAGATTTCCCTGGACCTACTGCGAGTCGGCAACGTTATAGCGTTCCAAGGCTTCGGCAAAGGCCGAGATCTGCTCTTCGCTCCAGCCCTCTAGACGATCGGTTACCGCAGCGCGGTGCACGGCGGCGGAAGCCTGAAGCCGCTCGCGGCCCACGCCGGTCAGTTCCACTACGCGACCGCGCCCGGATTCCGCATCGTCATAGGCGATATATCCCAAGTCCAGCAGCGTGCCTACCTGCCGGGAGACTGTCGAGCGGTTCAGCGAGAACGCCTCGGCAATGTCGGTGGCCCGGGTTCCGGGAGTATCGGCAATGAAGCGCAGCAGGGAATGCTCCACGAGTGTCAGCGGCTCGGCCAGCTGGCGTGAGCGCGTATTGGCACGTCGGGTAATCATTTGCATGTGATGGAAGATCGATTGGATATCGGCTTCCCGCTGTTCCTTGCCCATGTTCCGAGTCTAGTACGCAGGGCTTTGCCGGGCACTCAATGTTGCATCATGCAACATTAAGCGTATTCTTTAATGCTGATGACTCTCACCGACAACGCCCCGCGCCAATCCCCCGCTTCCAAGCATGCCGATAATCCGGCCAAGAAGAAGTCCCCCGCAGCCAAGCCGGCACCACTGGGCTGGGGAAAGCTCGTGTTGACCATGCTGATCCCGTTCTTCCTGTGCGCCATCATGGGCTTGTTCTATCTGGGGGCCTTCCACGCGCCCAGTCCGCACAACGTGCAGGTGGCGGTGGTGGGCGATTCCGCGCAATCCAAGGTTTTCGCCCAGACCCTGCAGGATGGGTCCGACGGTGCATTGAATGTGCGCACCGTCGCCGATGCGGACCAGGCCCGGAAACTGGTAGAGCAGCGCGAGCTCGTGGCCGCCTACGAAACCAGCGGCGGCACGGCAACGCTCTACAGCTCTAGCGCCGCGTCGGAAACCTCGGCGAATATCGCCCAGAAAGTCTTCTTGGACGTGGCCTACGAACAAGGCCAGCCATTGCGCATCGAAGATGTCGTGCCCACCGGCGAGCAGGACACCACCGGGCAGGGGCTGTTCTTCCTGCTGGTCGCCTTGAGCATTGGCGGCTACGCCAGCGCCGTGCCGCTGGCCGGGTTCATGGGCAAGGTCAAGCTGCCCGTGCGCTTCGCCATGGCGGCGGTTGCCGCAGCGGTGGTTGCCACAATCGCGGTGCTGATCGCGGGCCCGGTCTACCGGATCATCGAGGATCATTACGCGGGCATCTGGCTGATTTCCTGGGTTTACGCCGCCGGCATCACCCTGCTGGGCCTGGGCCTGCATCCACTGCTGCGCCACTGGACCACCCCGACGCTGACCTTGTGCTTCGTCGCACTGAATTTCACCAGTTCCGGCGGGATCTTCCAGCCGCAAATGCAGCCGGGATTCTACGGTGCACTCAATACCTTCTGGAATGGCGCCGGGTGGCTGCACGCAGTGCAGACCCTCGTCTACTTCCCCGGGCAGTCCATCGGCATGGATCTCCTGCGGCTAATCCTCTGGCTGATCCCCGGCATCCTGCTGGTCATCCTGACCCACGCGTGGAGCGTGCGCAAAACCCGCGTGGCCGATGAAAATGCCAGGATCCGGGACGTCGAGGAAACCGTCGCCGCGTAGCGGCACGCGCCGCGGGGATTGCTCCCTGCCAGATGCCGCTCCTAGCTGCGCAAGAGCCAGGAGCGCGCGGAGCCCAAGGCTCGGCGCAGTCCGCTCACCGCGTCATCCATGACCGCGGTTCCCACATCCTGGAAGGACCCCATGCCGCCGCGGTAGAGTTCCAAGGCCTTCCGGGAAGCCTCTCGCAGTTGCTCTCGGCTTTCGATATCCTCAAAGAGGCCATCAAGCCAGCGAGCCGCATGGGCGCGTTGCGCGTCATGGTCCTGGGCCGCTGCGAGGTGCAGCTTCTCGATAGCCGCGCGGATTCTGCCCAGTGCTTGCTCAACATTGTCCATGGCACAAGGTTATCCCGGCCGGCGGGCCCTGCTGCCCGCCAGCCGCGCTTCAGGACTTGCCCAGCGGTATCAGGTCAAGTTGCGCGGTGATATGGCTGCGGACGTCGTTCAGTTCATCCATGTTGATCCCGTGGGCCAACCCCGAGTAGGTGCGGGCGGTCAGGGTCGAATGCTCGGGCAGGAACTTGGTGGTGCGTTCAATGGCGACCGGGGCAATGACCCGGTCTTCGGTGCCACGGCCCCAGAACACTGCTGGACGCTGCGCGGCGATGATTTCATCGGCTGACTGGGTGCCGCCTAAGACGAATCCGCCCAGGATCGTGGTGGCCAGCACCCGCTCGGGCCGGGTGCGCAGCAGCTGGCTGGCCATCAGCCCGCCCTGGGAGAAACCGACTGGAATGATCTTGGTGGCGGTGTCTACATTTGCATCGATCCAGGCCCAGATCGCCGCGGTGGCCGCTTGCACCGGCGCCGCGTCGGGGACGCCCGGAGTGGTGATCTGGAACCAGGCGGCCCCGCCGTGGCCCAATTCCAGCGGAGCGCGCAGCGAAGCCCAAGGCAGATCCAATCCCAGCGGTTCGGCGAGCGAGCCCAGGTCGTGTTCATTGGAGCCGAAGCCATGCAGGAAGACCAACACGGCACCGGATTCCGGGGTGCTGCTCCAATTGGCGGAACGCACATCGCTCAACAGGTTGCTCATAGCAGGCCAACTCCTCATAAGTTGTTTGCGGGCGGTTCCCGATGGTGGAATCGCAGCCTTCCGGCGGCGTTCCCAACAAGGTTCAATAAGCCAAGCATACCGTAATTGATTGAAGATACAAGTAAATTCCATTACCGCGATCCGTCACAGTACCCCGGGCGCCACCCGCTCAGAAAATCTGAAGCGAAGCGCACCCAAGTCCCGCTCGCCCTTCTGCCGGCCACCACATGCGAGCCTCAAAAACCAGCTAGTCACCTCGGATAACTCCGGCCTAAAGCAGGCTTCAAGCTAGTGCGAAGGCTTGCGGGCATTCCATGGAAAATTCGCGCAATCTGGCGGGAACGCATCCTACTTCACGCAAAACCTTGTCGCCAGAAAACCCTAGACAGAAACCAAAATTACTGTGATCATTTCGTGTTACTACCGGCCAGTAGCAAGTGTCTCCCATCTTTTACTCGAAGGACCACCATGATCCTGTAGTCCACCGCTGGGTGCTCAACGCCCTGAACACGGATGGTCCGGCCGATCCAGGCTACCGCCCTTCCTGCTACCTGTAAGCGGGAATCGGCGCATCCTGGCGTGCGTGCCGATGCCGGGATGCGCCTTGGCTCGCACCTAGGCAGAGCGCCTGCCAGCTATTAGATTGGTGGCCATGGACGTTCTTTCCAGCAGGGTGCTGCTGCGGCCAATTGACCTGGCCGCAACCCAGCAGTTCTATCGAGATGTGCTGCAACTAGCCGTGGCCCGGGAATTCGGTCCGGCACAGCAGCCGGGCTTGGTGTTCTTCCTGGGCAATGGCCTGCTGGAAGTCTCCGGGCACCGGCCGCCAGGGATGCCGTCCACGCTGGTGCTGTGGGTGCAGGTGCGCGATGTGCAGGCAGAGCTGGAACAGTTGGCGGCCTGCGGTGCGACGGTGCAGCGCGAGGCGCGCAAGGAGGACTGGGGCCTGATCGAAGCATGGATCCAGGATCCCGACGGCACCAGAATCGTGCTGGTGCAGGTACCCGAAGGGCACCCGATCCGCCGGGACGTGCGCGAGCCCTAGCAACTGGTGCTGGCCTGCGCGGCTCGCCGCGATCACCACGTGTGCTGGCATCGAATGGGATCCGGCCACCGCCTGACCCCCGCGGGTACTAGCGGCTGGCGGCGAGGGCTTCGCGTACCTGCGCGGCAGCTTCGAGCAGCTGCGGCAAGACCACCTCGGCTGCCTGTTCGGCGCTCTGCGTAGTATCGGGACGCACGCTCATCGACACGTTCATCGCGGCGACCACGGTGCCATCGGCACTGAATACCGGCACCGCCACCGAGCGCAGGCCGATCTCCAATTCCTGGTCTACCACCGCATAGCCCTGGGTACGGATCCGCTGAAGTTCAACGCGTAGCGGATCCGGGCGATCGATCCCCAGCCCTGTCACCGAGTGCACGCCGGCGGCGATCACCGCCTCGCTGATTTCTTCGGGCTGGTAGGCCAGCAACACCCGGCCCATGGAGGTGTTGGCCGCCGGGAAGCGGGTGCCCACCGAAATGCCCACGCGCATGATCGAACGGGTATGCACCCGGGCGATGTAGACGATCTGCGATCCGTCCAGGATGGAAGCGGAGGCCGATTCATGCACAGCAGCCGAGAGTTCCTCAAGCACCGGTTCGATCAGCTGCGGCAAGGTGGCGCTGGACAGGTACGAGTACCCCAGCTGCAGGACCTTGCTGGTCAGCTCGAAATGCTTGCCGTCGGTGCGCACATAGCCCAGCTCCACCAGGGTCAGCAGGAACCGCCGGGCGGTGGCCCGGGACAGGGCAGTGCGTGCGGCGACCTCGGAGAGGGTCATCGACGCGTGATCGGCATCGAAGCTGCTGATGACCGCCAAGCCGCGGGCCAGGGACTGGACCGATGTGGTTGTTGCTGCCTGCTCGCTCACCGTGCTCCTTGCGCGCTGGAAATGATTGCGGGGTGCACTTCCGGGACTCGGATGCGCACCCCACTAATCTACTGGGTCTTCTAGGCCTGGGTCAGTTCCACCGGGACCTTGGCGGCCAGCTCCTCGAAGCTGATGCCATGGGTGGAGCGCACGAAGACCTTGGCATCACGCAGCTCGAAGACGGCCACTTCGGTGTAGATCCGCGAGACGCAGCCCAGCCCGGTGACCGGATAGCTCAGCGTTTCAACCAGCTTGGATTCCCCGGCCTTGGTGAACAAGCTCATCATCACCCAGGTCGCCTTGGCGCCGATAGCCAGGTCCATGGCGCCGCCCACGGCAGGAATGGCGCCTTCGGCACCGGTGTGCCAGTTGGCCAAATCGCCATCCTTGGAGATCTGGAAGGCGCCGAGCACGCATACATCCAGGTGGCCGCCGCGCATCATCGCGAAGGAATCCGCGTGGTGGAAGAAGGAGGCCCCGGGCAGCTGCGTGACCGGGATCTTGCCTGCATTGATCAGATCCGGGTCGATGTCCTCGCCGGTGGCGACCGGGCCCATGCCCAGCATGCCGTTCTCGGTGTGCAGGGTGACTCCCTGCTCCTTGGTGAGATAGTTCGAGACGTTGGTCGGCTGGCCGATTCCCAGGTTCACGAATGCTCCGGCCGGGATGTCCGCGGCAACGAGCTGCGCCATTTCATCGCGGGTGAGCTTTGCTTCGGTGGTGGTCATTGCGCTCATTACTTTTCCCCTCCCAGTTCCACCACGGTATCCACGAAGATGCCCGGGGTGATGACGTTTTCCGGATCGATGGAACCGGCCTGGACGACCTCGTCCACCTGCACGATGGCCGACTTGGCCGCGGTGGCCATGATCGGGCCGAAGTTCCGCGCGGTCTTGCGGTACACCAGGTTGCCCAGCGTGTCGGCCTTCAGTGCCTTGATCAGCGCGAAATCGGCGTGGATCGGGGTTTCCAGCACATAGCCCTTGCCATCGATCACGCGGGTTTCCTTGCCCTCGGCCAGCAGCGTGCCGTAGCCGGTGGGGGTGAAGAACCCGCCGATGCCGGCGCCAGCGGCGCGGATGCGCTCGGCCAGGTTGCCCTGCGGAACCAGCTCCAGCTCGATTTCCCCGGCCCGGTAGGCCTCATCGAAGTGCCAGGAGTCGGACTGGCGCGGGAAGGAGCAGATGATCTTCTTGACCCGGCGTTCCTTGATCAGCAGGGCCAGGCCGGCGTCGGCCTGCCCGGCGTTGTTGTTCACGACCGTCAGGTCCTTCGCGCCGCAGTCCAGGAGCGCGTCGATCAGTTCCATCGGCTGGCCGGCGTTGCCGAAGCCGCCGATCAGGACGGTGGCGCCGTCGGTGATCTCGGCGACGGCGTCCGCGGCCGAGGTGGCAATGCGTGGTGCCATGATGCTGCCTTTCTATAAGCTACTTGGTTGCGTTCACGTTTTCGACGACGACAGCCAGGCCCTGGCCGACGCCGATGCAGATCGCGGCGAGCCCGTAGCGCTCGCCGGATTCTGCCAGGCGGCGGGCGACGGTGCCCAGGATGCGCAGGCCCGAGGCTCCCAGCGGGTGGCCGATGGAGATGGCCCCGCCCCAGGCATTGACGATAGCCGGGTCGATATCCCAGGCCCGGATGCAGGCCAGGGACTGGGCCGCGAATGCCTCGTTCAGCTCGACCGCGGCGATATCCGACCACTTCAGGCCGGCCTTGGCCAGAGCCTTGTTGGCGGCTTCCACCGGGGCGAAGCCGAAGAACTGCGGATCCAGCGCGGCAGCGCCGTTGGAGACGATGCGGGCGATCGGATCGGCGCCCAGCAATTCGCCGCCGCGCTCGGAACCGATGAAGGCCGCCGAGGCGCCGTCGCTCATCGGCGAGGCGTTGCCAGCGGTCACCGTGGCATTCTCCCCGGTGCGGAACACGGTGCGCAGCTTGGCGAGAGTTTCTGCGGTGGAATCGGCACGAATGGTTTCGTCGCGGGTGACTTCGATGCCGCGCTTGTTCGCCGGCGGAACCGGAACCACCAAGTTGTCGTACTTGCCGGCCTCCCAGGCGGCCGCGGCCTGCTGGTGCGATGCCGCGGAGAATTCATCCTGGTCTTCGCGGGAGATGCCGTGCTTCTCGCGCAGCTGCTCGGTGGCCTCGCCCAGCGATACCGTCCATTCCCCCGGCATGGCCGGGTTGACCAGGCGCCAGCCCAGGGTGGTGTTGGCCAGCTCCAGATTGCTCATCGGGAAAGGACGCTCGGTCTTGGGAAGCACCCATGGAGCACGGCTCATCGATTCGACGCCGCCAACCAGGACCAGGTCCGCGTCGCCGGTGGCGATCTGGCGGGAAGCCGCGATCGAGGCATCCAGCGAGGAGCCGCACAGGCGGTTCATCGTGGTGCCCGGCAGCGAGGTCGGCAACCCGGCGAGCAGGGTGGCCATGCGGGCCACGTTGCGGTTTTCCTCGCCGGCGCCGTTGGCGTTGCCGAAGATCGACTCGTCGATATCCGCGACACCCAGCTGCGGCGCCCGTGCGACCAGCTCGCGCACCACGTGGGCGGCCAGGTCATCGGGGCGGTGGCTGGACAGCGCGCCGCCGATCTTGCCGAAGGGGGTGCGGATTGCGTCGTATAGGTAGGCCTGCTGCATCGTGTCACTGCTCCATCGCTGCGGTATGTTCACATTGTGAACTTATGTTCGTACAATGAACTTTAGCAGTTGATATCCGTACCTTCAATAGATTTCCCTCGCGGTCCACCCGGTTCCCCGCACACAAAAGGCCCCGGCTGCCGAAGCAGCCAGGGCACTTTCCAAGTCACATATTGCTATTGCGCGTTAATCGCGACATTTAGCGGCTGCCATCCGGAAGACTCGTCGAACGCCGGATCCTGCACAGCTAGCGAGCAAATGGATCCAATGAAGTTTCCATCCTCGTCATAAGCGATCTCATCCCAATTTTCTTCAAAATCCATGCAGGAAACCGGCTCAATTTCGCTGGTCGCCTTTCCATCTGCACCGAGGACTTGGCCAGCGGCTCGCTCTATTCCAAAGCTGGCAAACACAACCTTGGGCTCGCCCGGCGATGCTTGATACTTGTCCAGGGTGCTCATGGTTTCAACAACCCTGAATTCGCCTTCGTCAATGCTTCCGCCATTGGCATAGGCCTGGTCGGTCTGGGCGATTAGCTCCTGGCACAAGGTGCAGTCCGCTGCCGAGAAGCCCTTGAGTGCGGCGGTGTCACCGCTCGCCACCGCATAATTCAGCAGCTGCACCCAATACTCCACGGCACCTTCCAGCCCTTCCTCGGATTTCTCGCTGAGGACCGCCGGGCGCTGCGGAACTTCAGCATTTTGCTCCGGGGAGCTCGGCGTGGGCGACACCGTGCCAGCAGAAGGATCACCGGCCCCTCCCTGGGATGCACTGACGCAACCGCTGGATGCCAGCGTCAATGCAGCCATCAAAGCTGCAAGCTTTATTTGATGATTTCGAACCATTGCCGCCGCCTTCGTGGAGTTTTTTCCGCGTTCAAAAACGACATTACATCAAGCATTTCGATAATACGACCACTATTCAAATAACGTTTTGGCTACTCTTTTCAATGAGAATCGCTGGAAAAATTCCACGTTAACTCTGGCCGAACAAGGGAAAATCGGCGCGATAGCGAACCCTGCTTGCACTAAAGCGCAGAGCCGCTCACCTGGATGCAGGAGAAGCGAAGCAGCCACTGCCCTAAAATAGTTCCATGGCCAATTCGCCCAGTGGGGACTCTATGCTGGACCGCTTGGTTCGGATCCTGAATTCTTTTGATCTCAACAATCAGTCGCTCAGCGTCAGCAGCCTGGCCCGGCGTGCCGACATCCCCAAAGCAACCATGTACAGGTTGCTCGATGAATTGGTATCCCATGACTTGCTGGCACGAGACGGGTCTGGCCAGGTGCGGCTGGGTTTGCGCCTTTGGGAATTAGCCAATCGAAGCGCTGCCACCCAGGACCTTCGCACCGCGACATTGCCGTTCATGGAGGACATCAACCAGCTGCTGGGGCAAAATACCCAGCTCTCGGTACTGCACCAGGATGAGGTGCTGATCATCGAGCGTCTCTCGCGGCCCGGCTCTGTTGTCAATCAGGCGAATGTCGCCGGACGCATGCCTGTGCACCGAACTTCGATGGGCATGGCACTTTTGGCCTTTTCGCGGCCGGAAACCATTCACGGGTTCCTGGAACGCCACCACGAACTGATGACCGCCACCCATCCTGAACTCCGCGCAGAAATGGCGGAGATCCGTCGCAACGGATTCGCCTCGTTCGACGGATTCATCGACCCGGAAACCACCGGTGCCGCCGCCCCGATCCTCGACGAGGCGGGCTATCAGGTTGCGGTTATCTCGGTGGTTGTTCCCCGCGACTCTGGAACACTGCAGTCCGCAGCTCTGGCGCTACGCACCGCAGCCCGGGGCATTTCCCGTGCAATGCATTTGGGCGACAACCGCTAGGCGCAATCAGGATCCCGCTGTTCGATACACGCGCTACATCCACTGGCAAGCAGTCAATAGCTTCCGAGACCATCGCACTTCTCTGAACTCCTTGTGGAGTTGATGCCACCAATGAATTGGTCTGCGTTTCTTCCGACAACGGGCGGAAAACAAGTGGTTGGTTGCTCTCCGATCTCGGTTTCGAGCGAGATAACGAGGTAGCTCCAGATCAAGTAACGTGTTGAGATCTTCCGGGATGAAAATGTCGTAGCCAGGGCCATTCTGGTTTCCACCATCCAACGGCACGGACTACTTCAGTTCCCGACTCATCCGCGGGTGCACTATCCGAAAAGCACTCAGCCCAGGCGCATTTCGTGCATCATCACCGCCAGGCAGACCTGGCCGGCCGCTCTTGCCGCCAAGCAACCGGACACTGCCTTGCCCAAACAGGTAGGTTTCATCCCCGAGCTCTTCCTGAGGCGCGGCTCGTCCCCAGAGTCCAAGAGCGGATCTGTTCATGATGAAGCGCCAAGCCGGCTTCGTCTCGATGGCAAGCCCGCCAGTGTTGTCCACGTGCGACCGAGAATTTCGCTTGAACCCGGACGCCGCACACCATCCACGTGCCGGCCATGATTGGATGGGATCCATCGTGGTCCTTCTAATTCGTTTGCCTTCTGGAACCAGGACCTTCCAAGTCACTGCCTGCAGCGCCATTCCTTGGCCAGTACCCGCCCAGATCCGAGGTGGCCACTGCGAATCAAAGACTGACCGCTCCCCGACTAAACGCGCCATTAAAACGCTGAAGGGGCGAAGCCCGTTGGCGCCGCCCCTCCGCTGAGAAATGTCCTAGCTGGCGGAATTCGTGCTTGCCGAATCCGAAGTTTCCTTCTCCGGGGCGTGAGGCGACGCGCCGCCGCGCAGCATCATTAACGCAACTGCCGCGCACAGCACCACAATGCCTACGCCCAGGTACAACTGGGCGGCGGTCCACGAGGAGTCAAGCAGGCTGCCGGCAGCCAGTGGAGCCAGGATCGCGCCGAAACGGCCGATGCCAATAGCCCAGCCAACGCCGGTTCCACGTGACTGCGGTGCATAGGAGGACGGCGTCAACGTGTAGAGGCCGGCTACGCAACCGTTAATGAGCATGCCAACCAGAACACCCAGGACGAAGGCCAGTGCAAGGATGCCTGCCGCCGAGATGAACACCACCATGAGCACTGAGGAAAGTACAGTGAACGCAATGAGCACCTTGCGAACGGCCCACTTGGTGGTCAAAGCGCCGAAGAGCAGGGAACCGAAGGTGCCACCGAGGGTCAGCATCAGGCCGCCGACCACACCTTGGCTTTCGGTCATGCCCGCGGTTACCAGCAGCTTCGGGGTCCAGCTGTTCACGAAGTAGAAGCCGAACATCACCGCGAAGAAGGCCACCCAGATCACCGCGGTCACCCGGCGTGTATCCGGCGAGAAGAGCGCAAGGACTGCGTTGCGGCTTCGGCCAGATGCGGAGCTGCCCTGTTCTGGCAGGGCCACGTTCTCGGCACCCAGGTGCATTTTGCGTGCCAGCTTGCTCAGCTTCTCGGCGGTTCGCGCAGTACGCCGGGTCAGCAGGAAGTCAACGGATTCGGGGACGACGGCCAGCAAAGCCAGGAAGGCGACCATCGTCAGCACTCCTCCGAAAATGAAGACCGAGCGCCAACCGTAATGGGCCTGCAGCGAGACCGCCGCCATGCCGCCCAAGGTAGCGCCGACTCCGTAGCCGGCGGTGTAGATGCTGACCGCCATGCCTCGCCAGCGTCCATTGGAGTATTCGCTGGTGATCACGTTGGTGCACGCCAGAATGCCGCCGACTCCCAGGCCGGTGACGATACGCCAGATGGCAAGGCTCGCCATGGAATCCGCGGTGGCTGAGAGGAACATGCCCAGCGATGCCAGCGCGGTGGTTCCCAAGAGCATCGGACGGCGTCCGAACAGGTCGGCGAATGGAGCCAGGAACAATGAGCCGGCAGCCATGCCAAAGAGGCCTGAGCTGAGCAGTACGCCCAGCTGGGCGCCGTTCAACGAGAATTCTTCGGAAACCTGATTTGAGGTAAAGGCCATGGCCAACACATCAAAACCGTCGAGGGCGTTCAAGAAGGTGCAGACTGCGACGACGAGCCATTGAAAGGCCGACATCGGTGAATTTTCAATTCTCTGTTTGATGTCCATGGGGAACTATCTCCAGTTTTAGGGTGCACCAAGCCGCCCGCGAAACCGTTTCGGTCCGCCGGCGAGGGTGCCAAGATGGGAAATTTGCTAGTTCGGTTCGATGGTGACCACGGCGGGTCCGCCGGTGCGGGCGGCATCGGCCTTGGCACCGGTCTGCGAGGTAATGGCTCGCGAAACGCAGCAGTTCATCTTGCTCGACTGGCATTTCTGCCGTTCGGAGTAGAACACGTCGCGGTGGTCAATCCGTCCGGTGATTTCGGTAATGCGCACCTCGCACAAACCGCATTCGCCCTTGCGGCAGTCGGACATCATGTCCGCACCGGCGTCCTCCAAGGCCTCGAGCATGGAGCGCCCTTGGGGAACGGTCACTTCCAGGTTCAGCTTGGGAACCCGGACAATGAATTCCTCCGGGTCGTACCAGCCCGAGTTGCCAAAGGTTTCATAGCGCAGCGCCGATGGATCCAGCTCGAGTTCTGCCCAGCCACGGCGAACTGCATCCATCAACCGGATCGGCCCGCACATGTACAGTTCGGTTTCCTCGCCGGCACGTTCCAGCAGCTCGTTGACCGACAGGGACGTGCCTTCATCGTCCACGTGCACTTCCAGCCGAGAACCGTGTTCCGCCTCCAGCTGTGCCAAGTAGGCCATGGCCGAACGCTTGCGGCCGGCAAACACCAGTGTGTAGTCGGCATTCAAACGCTTGAGCACTGAAGCCATATTCGCCATGGCGGTAATGCCGACACCGCCAGCCAAGAGGATGTAGTGTTTGGCACCCACGCGCAGCGGGAAGTTCTGCAATGGCTGGGTGATCTGCAAACGGTCTCCCACTGCCAGCTCGTGCATATAGGTCGATCCTCCACGGGAGAGCGGAGCCTTGAGCACGCTGATCACCAGCGTTGTTCCGTCAGCGCTCGACTCGACCACAGAGTAGGAGCGCTTGGCATCCTCTGCGTTGATTTGCACCTTCAAATCTATGTGCGAGCCAGGCTCGGCTCGCTTTGGCAGCTGCGGGGCAAGCTCGATGCGCTTGATCCCATCGGCCACGTCTGCGATGCCGGTGACTTCTGCTTCCTGCCAGACTTCAATATTTGTCGCTGCCATTGCGTTGGCACCAACCTTTCAGTTTGAGCGCGGGAGCCGGCTAGGCGCGGACGGACTGGTTGGCTTCGGCGGCGAGCATGCCGTCAAGAATGCGGCGAACCCACATGCCGCCGGCATCGATGTTCAGGTTGTAGAACTCGTAGTCCGGGTTGGCATCAATGGCTTTCTGCTGGGCCTTGAGCATCGCCTCGTCTTCGCCGAAGACCCCATGCACCCCATCACGCAGCTGGGTGGTGATCAGCTGGCTGTCCAGGCAGTAGTTGCGCATGAACGCCCAGAAGTAATGCGAGGAACGATCAGTTTCCGGGGTGATCGTGTTCATGACGAATCCATTGACTCCTTGGCTGCGGTCGCCTTCAGGCGCGCCGGTTCCAGCCTTGGCTACGCCGACGTCAATGGTAATCGTTGCCGGCGCTTCGAAGTGGATGATCTGCCAGCGGTCCACCTTGCCTTCGAAACCCGGGAACTTGTCGCGCATGTTCTTCAGCCAGAATGGCGGTGCGTCGATATTGTGCATCCAGCGTGTGACGGTGACCTTGTTGCCTTCATGAGTGGTGATGAATTCCGAGTCGCTCAGCTCATCTTGGCCGATCGAGGAGGAATGCACGAATTCCTCATGGGTCAGGTCCATCAGGTTGTCCAGGATCAGCTGGTAGTTGCAATCGGCGGCAATGGTCATGCCGTCGCCTGCCCATTGTTCGGAAGACATCTGGTGCATGTCCGGGACCAGCTCCGGGTCGGCCAAGGTGGGGTCGCCCATCCAGATCCAGACATAGCGGTAGCGCTCAACAATAGGGAAGGAAGGAACAGTAGCCGAAGGATTGATGGTTTCCTGGGCCGGCATCGAGACGCACCGGCCAGCGGAGTTGTAGACGATGCCGTGGTATGGGCACTGCAACCCGTCCTTTCCCACGGTCTTGCCCATGGATAGCGGAGCCAAGCGGTGCCAGCAGGAGTCAGCCAGTGCAACGGCCTTGCCATCTTCGGTGCGATACAGGGCAACCGGGCGCTTGGCAATGGTGCGCGACATCGGCTTGCGGGTGACCTCGTGATCCCAGGCGGCTACGTACCAGGCATTCAGCGGATGGTCCATGATCTTGGCGGTGGTGGTGCTCTTGGCGGCAACCTCGGTCATGACGGTCCTCTCGATTGCGGACCCGGCAGTGCTCGGCGATGGCGGATCCAATATGTGGTTTGCCCAAAGGCGGAATATGAGAAACTATCTATGCACATAGATAGTTCGCATGCCATTAGACTAGCTATATAGATAGTGATACGCAACACATTTCTGGAAAGGGGCGGTTTTGAGTCTTCGCAACGCGCTGCTTTCACTGCTGACAGTTGAACCAATGACCGGCTATGACCTGTACAAAGTCTTCGAATCGTCGGTCGGGCACGTCTGGCACGCCCCGGATTCGCAGATCTACCCCGAGCTGAAACGCATGGAATCCGAAGGTCTCATTGCAGGGCAGGATGTGCCTTGGGGTCCACGCGGAAAGAAACGGCAATACACCATCACCCGGGATGGCGTCACCCAATTCAAGGATTGGATGAACACGCCCCTGGAGTACGCACGCACCCGCGATCCCGCGCATCTCAAGGCTGCCTACCTGGAATGGGCGGAACCCGAGGCCGCGCGCGAGCAGATGCGCGGGCATATCGCTCATCACCGGTCATTGCTCAACCAATGGCAAGAACGCATCGCGGAATTGGAGCAAGGCAGCAACTCCATGCTCACCAAGCGCTTGAAGAACACGCCGCGCGAGGAGTGGGAAGCCACTGTTGCCTACAAACGATTCACCTATGAAGGCCTGATCGCCCGGGCAGAAGCTGAAATCCAGTGGGCTACGCGCGGGCTGGAACTCATCGACCTGCTGAACCCCTAGGCTGCCGGCCGGCGCAATAAAGCCGCCGACCCGGCACGGATCGGCGGCTCAGAGCGCTACTTGGGATTCGTCAAGAACTTCGTCTTGGCCTCTTCGGGGCGATGCCCTTGCTTGGCCTTCTGGATTTCCGCGTAGACATGGTGGCGAAGCTCGGTGAATCGCGGCAACGACCGGGTTTCCAGCTGGTCGCGCTCCGCCGGCAGATCGATCAGGATATCCTCCTGCACCACGGTTGGCGAAGAAGACAAGATGATCACGCGCTGGCCCAGGTAGATCGACTCGTCGATGTCGTGGGTTACGAACAGCACGGTAACCCCCAGCTTCTTCCAGACATTGCGGATCAGGTCCTCGAGGTCTGCGCGGGTCTGCGCATCAACGGCCGCGAATGGCTCATCCATCAGCAATACCTCTGGCTGGTAGGCCACCGCGCGGGCGATCGCCACGCGCTGCTGCATGCCGCCGGAGAGCTGCCACGGGTAGGACTTGGGCACATGGCTCAGCCCCACGGCTTCCAGCGCATCGTCCACCAATTTCTTGCGTTCGGCCTTCGGGACGCCGGCGTTCTTCAGCGGCAGTTCGACATTGTCCGCCACGCGCAGCCACGGGAACAGCGACCGGCCGTATTCTTGGAAGACCACGGCCATTTTCTTCGGCGGTCCGGTGACTTTCTGCCCGTCCAGCAGCACCTCGCCGCTGGTGGCGCCCAGCAAGCCGGCAATGCACTTGAGCAATGTGGTCTTGCCCGAACCGGAAGGACCGACCAGGCACACCAGCTCGCCATGCCCCAGGTCAAAGGTGAGGTCCCGGACCGCTTCGATATCGCCGCCGTCGGTGTGGTAGACCTTCTTCAGCCCCCGGACCGAGAGCAGCGCTTCGCCTTCTGGCAGGGTGCGCCCGCCGGCGGTTCCATTCTGGCTAGACAGCATTTTCAACCTCTTTCAGACCGTTGTACCAGCGCAGGACGCGGCGTTCGATCCACTGGAATATAAATGACATGATGACCCCGATCAGGCCCAGCACCACGATGCCGGACCACATTTCCGATACGGCGAAGGAACGCTGGAACTGGACGATCGCGAAGCCCAGCCCGGAGGAGGATGCGAACATCTCGGAGATGACCATAAGGATCAGCCCGATCGACAAGCACTGGCGGATGCCAGCCATGATGGTCGGGGTGGCGCTTGGCAGCACCTGGTAGCGAATCCGGGCTAAACCGCTGATGCCATAGGAGCGGCTGGTTTCGTTCTGCACCGGATCGATGGCGCGAACGCCCTCAATGGTGTTCAGCAGCACCGGCCAAATCGCGCCGGAGATGATCACCGCGATCTTCATGCCGTCGTTAATGCCAACCAAGAGCATCAGCACCGGAATCAGCACCGGCGGCGGCAAAGCACGGAAGAACTCGAACACCGGTTCGGTAATCGCCCGGGCGGTGCGGTTCATGCCGACGAGCAACCCGAGCAGCACACCGAGCACAATGGCCCCGAGCACGCCGAGAACCAGGCGCTGGACGCTTGGCAGGACGTCGGTGAACATGCGTTCGCCAACCCAGGTCTCGATGAAGGTCTTGCCCAAGTCTACCGGGGTAGGAACGAAGAAGCTCGCTCCACCAAGGGTTGCCGCGACCCACCAGAGGATGAGCAGAACCGGCAATGCCAGAATGAAGGAAATCGACTTCAGGAGTTTCATGCGGCGTTCTCTCCCCGGACTGAGGCGTGCCAGGAAAGCACGCGCTTTTCGATGATGCGCATGCACAGGTTGATTGCCACGCCCAGCAGGCCGGTGGCAACAATCAGCGCGTACATTCCGGCGATTGCGCCGCCTGACTGCGCCAGCTGGATTTCCTTGCCCAGACCCGGTGCGCCGATGATCAGTTCCGCAGTAATCGCCAGGATCAGTGCCACGGCAGCGCCCAGCCGGATGCCAGTCATCAGGTAAGGGAGCATGGTCGGGAAGATGACGTCGCGGATGCGCTGGATCCGGGAGAATCCATAGGATCTCGCGGTCTGCATCGCCACATTATCCACGTCTGCAACTCCATAGAGCACCTGGATCAGCACCTGCCAGAAGCAGGCATAGATGATCAGCATCAGCGAGGATTCGATTTTCGTGCCGAACAAAAGCACCGCGAGCGGGATCAATGCCACCGACGGAATTGGACGCAGGAACTCGATGGTGGAGTTGGTCGCACGACGCAGGAAGCTCGACATGCCGATTACCAAGCCCAGTACCAGCGCCAGCAGCACCGCTGCGGCCAGGCCGATGAACCATGCCAGCATGGTTTCCCCCACCGCGACCCAGAAGGCGGTCAAGGCAAGATCAGCGAACAGCGTCATCAGCACTTCGGAGGCGGGCGGCAGGTAAGCCGCCTCGACAATTCCAAGAGCCGGGACCAGTTCCCAGATCCCCAGGAAGGTCACGATGCCAATCAATCCCCAAAAGCCATTGGGGAATTTCGAGCCCGATTTCCTGCGCTTGGCTTGGCGCGCCTCAGCCGGCGCTGTGCTAGTGATGGCACTCATGGCAGGAGCTTCTCCAGGTCGACTGGCTTGGACAGGGTGCCATAGCTCAGTGCCGCATCGCCGAGTTCTTGCACGGCCTCGCGGTTGAAGTCAGGGCGGAAGCGCGGCAGCACCATATCGGCGCGGACCTCCTCGCTGATCTTGGTGTAGGTTCCGACAACTTCGCGGACCTCGTCAGGGTTCTCCTGCGCATACTGAAGCGACTTGTCCATCGCCTTGGTGAACTTCTCGGTCACCTCGGGATTTTCCTGGGCGTACTGCGCAGAAGTGAAGTAGCCGGCAACATCCAGCTCCGGATCGAATTCGGCGAAGTTCGCAGAGAGCATTTTCGCTCCGGCGTCCAAGGCCGAACTCTGGAACGGCTCCAGGATCCAGGCGGCATCGACGATGCCGTTTTCCAGTGCAGCAGGAGCATCGGGGAAAGGAACCTCGACGAACTCGATGCTTGCCGGGTCTCCCCCGTCTTCTTCGACAATTGACTTGATGGTGGTATCGCCGATGTTCGACAGGTTATTGACCGAGACCTTCTTGCCGGCCAAGTCCTTGGGCGAAGAAATCTTGGAATCATTTTTGACCAGCACGGACCCGACGTCGGATTTCACATCACCTGTGGTGGAGATGCCATTGGCGACGAACTTCATGTCCAGTCCCTTGTCGTTGGCGACCATTACCGAGATCAGATTGGAGAAGGCGAAGTCATAGCTCCCGGATTGGATGCCCGGGACGATAGCCGAACCGCCAGTTGCGGTTTCGATTTCCAAGTCCAGGCCTTCTTCGGCGAAGAAGCCCTTGGATTCTCCCAGCCAGATTGGTGCGGTATCGACGATGGGGATTACCCCGACGGTGATTTTTTCCAGCGAGCCATCTGATCCTGCAGCATCTTCCCCGGCCGAGCCGCCGCTAGGCGAACCGGAGCTGCAGGCAGCAAGCGCGAGGACTGATAGCGAAGCGAGTGCGAGCTTGAGCGAGTGTTTCATGGCAACTACCCCCAATTGAGTGTCATTGCTGCTGCGGCGTCCGGAATCTGGAACCGCAGCAGCAATAGCGTGAAGTTGTGGAATTACTTGGCGATGAGGTTGTTCATGTCTGGGGCCTTCTCCAGGAATTCGAACTTGGCGGCCAGATCTCCGAGCTTTGCCAGTTCCTCAATTGGGGTTTCCGCTTCCCAGGTTTCCATGAGCAAGCCTTCGGCTACCTTGGCATCCATATTGATGAAGTCTGGCAACATGGCCCTGGCGGCATCCGGATCACTATCGGAGGCCGGCAGTACTTCCGCCATAGCTGCCTTCCACTTGGAAATGACTTCCGGATTCTCTTCAGCGAACTGGCCGCTGGTGAACGTCACCATGGTTGGCAGCCCCGGAATTGCTTCTTGGTTTGGATAGCCAAGCAGTTCGTTGTCCTTATCGCCCAAAGCACGCGAGAGGAACGGCTCTGGAAGCCAGACGGCGTCAACGTTGCCGCGATCCAGCTGCGCCTCCATGTCCGGGAAAGGCATTTCGCTGAACTTCAGGTCTTTCGGATTGGCTCCAGCCATTTCTGCGGATTCCATAATCGTCAGGTCGCCCTGGGTACGCAACGCGTTGACCGATGTGGTTTTTCCAGCCAGATCTTCCCAGCCGCCGATGCCCGAGTCCTTGCGCACAACTACTCCATTGACATCCTCCCCATCAGCCTTGGAAGCGGAATAGCCGGTGACGATCTTCATGTCCAGGCCTTTGTCCGCAGCGGTCATCACCGATAGCGGATTGCCCACGGCAATGGCCAATTCTCCGGTGGATACCGCTGGGAGCATCGCCGCACCGGCGTTGGAAGTGCTCAGTTCTACATCCAGGCCATGCTTTTCAAAGGTCCCGGCGTCGATACCCTGCTGCACTGCAACCGACGGTGCGATTGGCAGAATGCCTACGGTGATTTTGGTGAGCGAGCCATCCTCGGCGGCGGCGGATGTGCTTCCCTCTGATTCTGTCGAGCCGGACAGCGAACCTCCGCCACAGCCCACCAGGCCGAGTGACAGGACCGCTGCGCCTGCAAGCAGTGTAGACCAGCGCTTTTTCATATTTCCCCCTAGAAAGCCATTGCCGCAACCCCGAGTGGCGGGTCGAAGAAAGTGTGTGATTTGAACCACAATTCAAGACTAAGCCAACTATTGAGAATGTCAATGGTTGATTTTATGATGATTTATTCTCTGCGTATGGGCGGTATCTTGCACTTATGCAAACGTGAGGCCACGGAATCCGCCACGAAGCCGTGGAGCGCTCAGCTGAACTGCTTGCGCAAGTCGGCTTTGCGTATCTTGCCGCTTGCGGTGCGCGGCAACTCATCCAGGAAGACCGAGGTGCGCGGTATCTTGTAGCGCGCCAAGCGTCCGTCGAGATACGCCACAACATCCTCTTCGCCCAGAGAGCTACCGGACTTCAGCACAATGACTGCACGCGGGACTTCGCCCCACTTCTCGTCAGGGACGCCAATCACTGCCACCGATTCAATTTCAGGTAGTCCCATAATGACTTGCTCGACTTCGGCAGGATAGATGTTCTCCCCGCCGGAAATGATCATGTCCTTAAGCCTGTCCGAGATGAACAGGAAGCCTTCTTCATCCACGTGGCCGATATCCCCGGAACGGAACCAGCCAGATTCATGGAACGCCCCTGAGGTAGCCTCGGGACGGCCCCAATACTCCTTGATCACGTTGGGGCCGCTGATCAGGATCTCGCCAACCTCGCCGGCTGGCACCTCATTGCCCAGCGAGTCCGCGATGCGAATGTCGGTGAAGAAATGGGGCAGGCCGGCCGAACCCATTTTCGGTCGGGAGTACATTGCCTGGAGCATGGTGGCGCCGGGCGCAGTTTCGGTCAGGCCATAGCCGCCACTAAATCCGAGCCCACGCGCTTCATAGGCTTCAAGGACACGTAGCGGCACAGCGGAGCCTCCGCAGGTGAGCATCTCCAATGAAGACAAATCCGTTTCCTCCCATTTTTCATGCTCGGCTAGCAATTGGAAGGTCGTTGGGACGCCCGAGAGCTGGGTGACCTGGTAGCGCTCCACCGCATCCAGCACGGCAGCGGGATCAAAACGCTCCTGGAGGACCACTGTTCCTCCCTTGAGCAGCATCGGCAAGGCGCCCATGCCCAGCGCCGCTACATGGAAGAGCGGTGCAATGAGCAAAACAACAGATCTGCTGGTGACATCGTAGTCAACGATGACATTGTAGGAATTCCACGTCATGTTGGCATGCGTGAGCACCGCGCCCTTCGGCGTTCCGGTAGTGCCCGACGTATAGAGGATGATGGCTGGATCCTCTAACTCGACGGCGATATCGTCGTGACCGCTGCGCCCTGCCTGAAGGGCCCGTTCATAGGATGAGTCCGCGCACGGAACCGAAGCGACTTCCCAGGCGATACTGACCGGGCTGCCTTCGATGGATGCATGCGCTTCGCTGGCGAAGTTCTCGACATAGATCAGCACCTCGCTGCCTGAATCGCGCAGCGCAAAGTTCAGTTCCCGCGGCGCCAGACGCACATTGAGAGGAACGAACAACGCCCCAAGCTGGGTAACGGCGAACATGGTTTCCAGGTACGCAGCATGGTTGGCGCCAAGGAACGCTACACGGCTACCGCGGGCGACTCCGCTGGCCGCCAAGGCACTGCTGAGCTTGTCGATGCGTTCTGCCAGCTGCGCGTAGCTCAAGCCGACTCCCGCATGAATCACCGCAACCTGCTGCGCGGATTTCATCCGACGCCGGTGAATCCAGTTGCCAAACCCCTTATTCAACATCTGCCACTCTTTTCATTAGGTCGTACGTTGCCGTTGCGGCTCTAGCTCAGCTGGCTCTTTACCTAGGCGTAGAAGCGGTAGAGGCCCCGGGAGACCACGGCCGGCTTCGTGCCGCCTTCGACTTCGATGACCTGGTCCACTGCAATCTGGTATCCGCCCTTGACCTCTTCCACCTCGGCGATAACCGCCTTCATGCGGATCTTGGAACCCACCGGTACGGGCGAAGGGAATCGAACTTTTTCCAGGCCGTAGTTCACCTTGGTCTTCACACCGGTGACATCGAAAAGCTCGGTCCAGAACGCAATCTGCAGGCTCAAGGTAAGGTAGCCGTGGGCAATCGGGCCGCCGAAAGGGCCCTCCTTGGCCTTCTGCGGATCGGTGTGGATCCACTGGTGATCATCAGTGGCGTCAGCGAAGGTGTTGATTTGTTCCTGTGTGACCACGCGGTATTCGCTGTAGCCCAGGTCCTTGCCCTGGGCGCTGGCGAGGTCTGCGTAATCCAAAACGGTTGGTGCCATGATATTTCTCCTCTAGATGGGTTCTTTGGTTGCTCGAGTTCGCGAATGCCGCTTTAGCGGAATGCGCTGACGCCGGTAATCGCGCGTCCGATAATCAGTGAATTGATCTCGTGTGTGCCTTCGTACGAGTAGATCGCTTCGGCGTCGGCATGGTGGCGCGCTACGTTGTTCTCCAGCAAGATGCCGTTGCCGCCGCAGACCTCTCGGGCGAGGGCTGCCGTTTCGCGTAGCATGCGTGCGGTGAACATCTTGGCCATGGCCGAGTTTTCATCGCGGTAGATGCCCGCTTCCTGCTGCTGGGTCAGCCGCACCACCAAAGCCAGGCTCGCGGTGGCGTTGGAGAGCATATGCGCCAGCTTTTCCTGGATCAGCTGGAATGAACCCAGCGGCTTGCCGAATTGGCTACGGCTGGCAACGTAGTCGCGAGCCGATTCGTACGCGCCGAAGCAAACGCCTGTGGCAATCCAGGCGACGTCTGAGCGCATGTTGCGCAGGCAGGCCGCTACGTCGGCAAAGGAGTTGATCTTGGCCAGTCGCCCGCTGGCTGGCACCCAGACATTCCCCAGCTCGATGTCGGCGTTCTGCATAATGCGCAGGCTGGTCTTTCCCGGAATTTTCCTGATTTCCATGCCCGGCGCGTCCGTTGGAACCAAGAAGCATTTGATCTGCGAATCGGCTGCGTCGCGGGCAAATACTGCCAGCACGTCCGCTTGGCTCGCGCCCCCGATCCAGCGCTTCTGCCCATTGATCACCCAGCCAGCCACACCATCGCGTTGCTCCTGCTTGGCCGAGGTGGCTAGCCCTCCGGCAATATCCGAACCGTGTTCTGGCTCGGTCAGGGCGAACACTCCCTTGCAGGCAAAAGATGTGATCCGCGGCTCAAGCACGGCTACCTGCTCCGCACTTCCACCCAGGTTGACGGTGGTCCGGAATAGGCCGGACTGCGCGTTGTAGTAAGTCGCTACGGAGGCATCCATGCGTCCCAGCTCGAAATTGCGGAAGCCCGAGTAAAGCGCGGAAGGCTTCTGGCCCGTGGCAAGCACTTCGGCCGGGTTCATCAGATCAGCATCGATCAGCGGTGCCACGATCTGTTCCGGGAATTCTCCGCGTTCCCAATAGTCATCGACTATCGGACCCACATGTTCTGCCAAAAGGGAACGCAAACGGTCCAGGGCCGCACGCTCAGCGTCGGTGAGCAGGTCCTTGAATCCATAGAAATCACTAGTTGCTGCCGGTTGGATCATTCTTCTATCCCCAACACGCGCAGTGCATTGCCCTTCAGGATTCCCGGTCTCACCGAGTCCTTCAACTCCAATTCTGCAAAGGCCCCCAGCCACTTCTCCGGGGTAATCAAGGGAAAGTCCGTGCCGAACAACAGCTTGCGCGACAGCACGTTATTGCCCATCTTCACCAAGGAGCTGGGGAAATACTTGGGGCTCCAACCGGATAAATCGATGTAGACATTGGCCTTGTGCGTGGCAATGGAGTTCGCTTCATCCTGCCATGGAACCGAGGGGTGAGCCATGATGATGACCAGGTTCGGGAAGTCCGCGGCCACATCGTCGAGCAGCAGCGGATTGGAGTAACGCAGCTTAATGCCCCGACCGCCAGGCAGCCCTGCTCCCATGCCGTTCTGCCCTGTGTGGAAAATGCATGGGAGGCCTAGCTCCTGGAGCTTTTCCCATAGCGGGTAGAACGCTTCATCGCTGGGATCGAATCCCTGGAGCGAGGGGTGGAATTTGAAGCCGCGCACTCCGAGCTGTTCAGCCTGGTACTGCGCATCGCCGATGGCTTCGGCTCCTCGGCGGGGATCGACCGAGCCAAAGGGAATAAGCACGTCATTATTTCGGGCGCAGCCCTGGACCAAGTCCTCAATGGAGTTCGGATCATGCCCGAGCGCGGTGCGTGCATCAACGGTGAACACCACGGCAGCCATGTTCGACTCGCGATAAAGCTGCGCAATGCGATCAATGGAGGGTGTACGCTCCGATGATTTGAAATACGCTGCCGACGCTTCGAAAAGATCCTCCGGCATTGCCTTGTGGCCGCATTCGTCGACTTCAAGGTGCACATGCATGTCGATGGCTTCAAGCGAAGCGAAATCGATGCCCAGTTCATAACGCAAAGTCATAATGATTCCCCCAGTTCCCTACTTGGCTGGTTCCGGGCGCAGTTCTTCCGGAAGTTCCGGGAACTTCTCCCCAACGGACTGCTGGTGGGATCCGAAGCGCGCAGGGAATTCATTGGCCAGCGTTTCATAGTCCCATCCGCCGTCGTGCAGCTCGGTGACCACAGCTTCAGGGTGGCTCCAGACCTGCAGGCGGTCCCCGCCGACTCCAATGGCCTGGCCGTTGATCTCTGCAGCCGCGTCCGAGGCCAGGTAGGCGATCAGGCCGGCCACATCATCTGCGGTGCCAAAGCCCAGATCCTTGCGGAAGAAGTCCGGCATCGCTTCGCCGCGCTCGTCGGCTTCCACGGCAGCTGCAAAGAATGGAACGGTTTTGGTCATTTCGGTGGCTGCCACCGGGATCACTGCGTTGGCAGTAACCCCGGCTCGTTTCATTTCCAGAGCCCAGGTGCGCACCATGCCGACAATGCCGGCCTTTGCCGCCGCGTAATTGCTCTGGCCGAAGTTGCCGCGCTGGCCGGTCGGCGAACCAATTGCGATGATGCGTCCGGAGACATTGTTTTCCTTGAAATACCCGTAGGCCTCACGCACGCAGGTGAAAGTGCCGCGCAAGTGGACGTTGATCACCAGATCAAAATCTTCGTCGGTCATCTTCAGCAGGGACTTGTCACGCAGCACACCCGCATTGGTGACCAGAATATCCAGGCGACCGAAGTTCTCGACAGCGCCGGCAACCAGCACCTTCGCGGCCTCAGTCGTACCTACCGCCGCCGCAACTCCCGCCGCCGTGCCACCGGCTTCGGTAATGGAAGCAACCGCAGCATGCACGGCCGCAGGATCGACATCATTGACAATCACCGAGGCTCCCTGACGCGCCAGTTCTTGCGCATAGCTCAGGCCCAGTCCGCGTCCGCTTCCGGACACGATGGCAACTTTTCCTGCTAGGGACATGAGAACTCCAATTCGGTGAGGTGTTTCAATTGCTCCACTTGGAAGAAAAGTGGGAACCTTGACTACATACATAAGAACTTTAATCCTTGAGAAAGTCAATGGTTTATTTTTTCATGAAAAGTGGGGACAATGAGATGACTAGCAAAATCACCGCCAAATCAGCGAAGGAAGAACTGTTCATGAAATGCGACCTCGTTCAGGAGCTGAACTTCCTAGTGGCGCGCATGCGCTCCCTGGGTTCGACTCGGGCCAACCATGCGCTGAAGCCACTCGGCCTCAAGGTGCGTTCCTACTCGGTACTTTCCTTGGCGTGCAGCGACATCACCCCCACCCAACGCGATCTCGCTGAATTTCTCGCGCTCGATCCAAGCCAGATCGTGCCACTAGTGGACGGGCTGGAAACCAGTGGACTAGTCTCCCGAATTCCAGATCCCAGCGACCGCCGCTCCAAGGTGATAGTAGCCACCGCGGCCGGCCGGAAGCTCTACGCGCAGGCGCGCAAGATCACCAGGCAAAACGAGGACGAGACCTTGGAAGCGCTAACCCCGCAGGAGCGGCTGCAGCTGCGCGATCTGCTATCCCGGGTAGCGCTGGCTGACGCGGAGTAGCACCCCATTTTTCTCATTCATTGAGAACCCGGCTGTCTGCCCGATCACATGCGCCGCATCATGAGGGAAGTTCTTATTACTTCCTTAGACCAGATGCATCGGTCCGGCAACGCAGCCGGCAGCGCGGCTCTGGTCCAGACGCTAGCGAGGCAGGTCCCATGGCTCAGAATCCGCGCATTCTCAAGACCAAGGTCGGCATCATCGGCGGCGGTCCAGCAGGGCTCATGCTCTCCCACCTGCTGGCCGCATCCGGCATCGAGAACATCGTCGTGGAAATGCGCGACCACGAGGCCATCCGCAACACCCACCGCGCGGGCATCCTCGAAGCCCAGGCTGTCAAGATGCTCACCGAGTCCGGCGTGGATGGACGGGTCCTGACCCACGGCGACGAGCACGCCGGCATCGACCTGCGCTTCAACGGCGAATCCCACCCGCTGGACTTCCGCGATCTGGTCGACGCCACCGTCACCCTGTACGCGCAGAACGAGGTCTTCGTTGACCTGGCCGCGGCGCGCCAGCGCGACCAGGGCGACGTGCGGTACTCCTGCGAAGTCACCGAGATCCTGGACATGGAGACCTCCACCCCGAAGTTCCGCTTCACCGATGAGCAGGGCAACCTCTTCGAGGTGCACGCCGATGTGATCGTCGGCGCCGACGGCTCGCGCTCCTTCGCCCGCCGCCAAATGCCCGAAACGCTGCGCAAGGATTTCAAGGTCGCCTACCCCTTCGCCTGGTTCGGCATCCTCACCGAGGCGCCGAAGTCCGCGCCGGAACTGGTCTACGCGAACTCCCCGCACGGCTTCGCGCTGATCTCCCAGCGCAGCGAAACGGTGCAGCGCATGTACTTCCAATGCGACCCGAACGAAGACGTGAATGCCTGGAGCGATGACCGTATCTGGGCCGAGCTGCAAAAACGCGTGGACGGGCCGGATAATTTCCAGCTGAAAACCGGCGAGATCTTCGACAAGACCGTGCTGGGCTTCCGCTCCTTCGTGCGCGAACCCCTCTCCCACGGGCGGATGTTCCTGATCGGCGATGCCGGGCACACCGTCCCGCCCACCGGAGCCAAGGGCCTGAACCTGGCATTCGCCGATGTGAAGGTGCTCTTCGAGGCCCTGGACTCCTACTTCTCCACCGGCAGCGAGCAGCTGCTGGACGGCTATTCGGACCTGGCGCTGAAGCGCGTGTGGAAGGCGCAGAACTTCTCCTACTGGATGACCTCCATGCTGCACACCCCGGTAGGCGGGGACCCTTTCATGGCCAAGCGCGCCCTGGGCGAACTGGAAACGGTCACCTCCTCGCGCTTCGGCCAGCAGTACCTGGCCGAGTCCTACACCGGCTGGCCCCACGCTTAGCCTTCGCCCTTGCCAAGCATTTCCTCCACCACGCCCGTACGCCCCCTTCGAAAGGAGCACGCAGTGAGCACCGAAACCACAGCTAACGAGTCGTTCAGCGATTCCCCCGTGCTGGACCCCGCAGCCACGACGCTCTCGCAAGAATCCATCAGCCAGGAAATCGCCGATATCCATGCGGCCTACCGCCAGTCGGTGGTCGAGGGCAAGAAAGCCGAGACCCAGCCGCGCATCGACTTCGCGCCCTACCGTTCCTCGCTGCTGCGCCACCCGACCAAGAACCTGCGCCATGTGGACCCGGAAACCATTGAGCTGCACTCCCCGGCCTTCGGCCAGCGCGACGTGCACGCGCTGGAATCGGATCTGACGATCCAGCACAACGGCGAGCCGATCGGCGAGCGCATCGTGGTCGCCGGCCGCGTGCTCGATGGCGACGGCCGCCCGGTGGCCGGGCAGCTGGTGGAAATCTGGCAGGCCAATGCCGCCGGACGCTACATCCACAAGCGCGACCAGCATCCGGCCCCGATCGATCCGAACTTCACCGGCGTGGGACGCGCCATCACCGGCCCGAACGGAGAATACTCCTTCACCACCATCAAGCCGGCACCCTACCCGTGGAAGAACCACCACAACGCCTGGCGCCCGGCGCACATCCATTTCTCGCTGTTCGGCACCGACTTCACCCAGCGCATGATCACCCAGATGTACTTCCCGGGCGACCCGCTGTTCAGCCTCGACCCGATCTACCAGGCGATCACCGACAAGGAAGCGCGCGACCGCCTGGTCGCCAGCTACGACCATTCGCTGACGTCCCATGAATGGGCTACCGGATACAACTGGGACATCGTACTCACCGGCTCCAACCGCACCTGGATGGAAGATGAAGAGGGAGACCACTAGCATGGCTCAGGCACCAGAACTGAAGCTGGCCCCCACACCGGGCCAGACCATCGGCCCGTTCTACGGCTACGCATTGCCCTATGAGAAGGGCAATGAGCTGATCAGCCAGGCCCATCCCCGCTCGGTGCGCCTGCACGGGATGGTCTATGACGGCAACGGCGAGGCCATTCCGGACGCCCTGCTGGAAATCTGGCAGGCCGACGAGAACGGCAATGTCGTTTCCCGCGATGGCTCGCTGGTCCGCGACGGCTACATCTTCACCGGGTGGGGACGGGCGGCGGTGGATAACGCCGGGCACTACACCTTCACCACCGTGAACCCGGGCGCTACCGAAGAGGGCAAGGCCCCGTTCATCATGCTCGCGGTTTTCGCCCGCGGCCTGCTCAATCGCCTGTTCACCCGCATCTACCTGCCGGAGGACACCGAAGCGCTGGCTAGAGACCCGTTGCTGTCATCGCTGGGCGAAGCAGAACGCGCAACGCTGATTGCTGCTCGCGAAGACGACGGCTCGCTGCGCTTCGATATCCGCCTGCAAGGCGGGAACGAAACGGTGTTCCTCTCCTACCCGCGCGAGAGCTAGTTGCCACCGCGACACCCCGCTGGATTGCCCCAGCGCCCGCACTGTTACGGGCGTTGGAGCGCCCGGCGGGGTGTTGCCCGTTGCCGGGCACTACAGTTCTAGATAGACGGCTTATACGCTCAACAGCTAAGAATCGAGGCACCGAATGGATGGCGCAGACTACGGCGTGCTGGCCCCCGCCTGGGCAGGAACTGCGGCCGCGGCCTTGGCCAGCGATGCGTCTTTCGTCCAAGCCATGCTGGATGCCGAAGCCGGATGGGTGCAGGTCCAGGCGGATGCCGGCCTGTGCAGCGTCCAGGATGCGCAGGCCGTGCGCGAGGTGGCCAGCGTGGACCGCTACGACCTGGCCTTGCTGGCCTCCCGGACACCGGATGGGGCCAATGCGCTCATCCCGCTGCTGGGCATGATGCGCGACCTGCTCAAGCACGACGGGGCCGCGGCAACTGCGGGCACCGCGTTGCACCGCGGTGCCACCAGCCAGGACATCATCGACACAGCGCTGATGCTGGTCCTGTCCAAGACGCTCACGCTCACGCTGGCAGATCTGCGCAGCACCGCTGGCGGGTTGGCTGCCCTGGCGCAGGCCCACCGCGGGACCGTGTGCATTGCCCGCTCGCTGACCCAGCATGCGCTGCCCACCACCTTGGGCTGGAAAGCGGCCAGCTGGCTCTCGGCCGTGCTGGATGCCGAGCAGCAGCTGGATGCCGCGGCACGGCAGCTGCGCTTGCAATGGGGCGGTGCGGTGGGCACGCTCGCCTCCCTGGAGCAGCTGCTCTCCGGCCAGCCGGAGACAACGGCCACAAGCCAGTCGCTGTCCTCGGATTTGGCGACCCTGCTGGGCCTGGAGGATCCGGGAACGCCCTGGCACACCAACCGCATGCCGATTCTCCAGCTTGGCTCCGCACTGGGTGCGGCCATTGCCGCGCTGGGGACCCTGGGCGCTGATGTGCTCACCGCCTCCCGTCCGGAAATCGGCGAGCTGTCCGAACCTCGCGAGGCCGGCAAGGGCGGCTCCTCGGCCATGCCGCAGAAGCAGAACCCGGTGCGCTCGGTACTGCTGCGCAATGCGGCATTCAGCGCCCCCGGATTGCTCTCCACCCTGTTCACTGCTGCCGGCACCGCGGTGGATGAACGCCCCGATGGCGGCTGGCACGCCGAATGGAGTGCCCTGCGCGAACTGGCCCGGCTGGCATCAGGGGCGGCATTCCACGCTTCGTTCCTGGCCAACGGCCTGGGAGTGGATCGCGCTGCCATCGAGCGGAACCTCGCCCTGGGCGGAGATGCCGTGCTCTCCGAACGACTCGCTGCCGCCCTGGCTGATCTGGTGGTCGGCGGAAAACCGGCCATCCAGGCATTGGTGCGCCGCAGCCTCGACGAGGGCATTTCCCTGCGCGATCTGCTGCGCCTGGAAATCTCCGTGCATGACTTGAACGACCAGGACCTCTACGAATTATTTGATCCAGCTGGCTACCTCGGTGCCGCGGATCGCTTCACCGAAACCGTACTCGCCGATTACTCGGCACGGAAGGAATCATGGCAGTCCCGCAACTAACCCCCTCCTTGCTGCACACCGACAAGGCACTTCCCACCCTCATCGTCGGCCCCTCGCTGGGCACTGCGGCCCTGCCGCTGTGGGCCCCGGCCTTGCCTTACCTCAAGGACAAGTTCCAGGTCATCGCCTGGGACCTGCCGGGGCACGGCGAAAGCAAGCCGTCCACCGAAGCCTTCTCGCTGGCCGAACTGGCTACCGGCGTCACCAAGGCCGTCGAGGCGCTGCGTGCCGACGGCGTCATCTCCGAGGGCAGCAAGCTGTACTACGCCGGAGTGTCGGTCGGCGGGGCCACCGCCCTGCAGCTGGCCGTGGACCACGCCGGCTTCTTCAATGCGTTGTCCTCCATCTGCTCTGCGGCGAAGATCGGCACCCCCGAAGGATGGACCGACCGTGCCGAGCTGGTCGCCAAGGCCGGCACCCCGACCATGGTCGCCGGTTCTGCCGAGCGCTGGTTCGCACCGGGATTCATCGAGAAGGAGCCGGTGATCAGCACCGAGCTGCTGCACAGCCTGCAGAACGCTGACCGCTTCGCCTACGCCCACGCCTGCGGCGCCTTGGCAGGATTCGACGTGCGCGGGCAGCTGGCTTCAACCAGCGACCCGATCATTGCCATCAACGGCGCACAGGACCAGGTGTGCCCTCCGGCAGACGCGGAGTTCATCGCCGAAAATGCACCCCGCGGAACCATGGCGGTCATCGATTCGGCCGCCCACCTGGCCCCGGCCGAAGCACCCGAAGAGACCGCGGCCTTGCTGGCCGAGTTCTTGCTGGCCAACTAGAAGCGAGGACCTGCAGAAATGGCTGATTCACCGCGCCTTCCCGGCGATACCTATGATGCTGGCATGGAGTTACGCCGCCAGGTGCTGGGCAACGAGCACGTTGAGCGTTCCACCAGGAACTCGAATGAGTTCACCGACGAATTCCAGGAAATGATCACCCGCTACGCATGGGGTACCATCTGGACCCGCGACGGCCTGCCGCGCACTACCCGCAGCGCCATCACGCTGACCGCAATGATCGCCGGCGGCTACTGGGAAGAACTGGAAATGCATGTGCACGCGGCCCTGCGCAATGGCATGGCTCCCGAAGAAATCAAGGAAGTCTTCTTGCAATGCGCCATCTACTGCTCCGTTCCGGCGGCGAACGTGGCGTTCAAGATCGGCAAGAAGGTGCTGGAGGAGTACGCGGCAGCCGAAGGCCAATAGCGGTGGCGCGCGCCGCTAGCGGCGCGCCGCCGCGGCTTGCCGGATCGAGTGCAGCAGGGCCCACGGGACGATGCCGCTGGTGCGCGGGTTGCGTGGCGAGGGGTGGTTCTTGATCGAGAAGCTGTACTCGCCGGCTGGGCCGCGCGCCTCGATGCGGTGCTCGGTCAGGCCTGCCTCCGGATCGGCGATCAATCTGGCTGTCACCGCATCCCAATCCCCCACAGCCAACGCCACCGCCGCGGCCACATTCAATGACTTCGGGAAGTCCTGGGCCGCTGCCGCGGCTGGACCGCGAAATACCTCTACCGGTCCGGCGGCCTGCTCCAATTCACCGCGCCGCTGCGCATCCATCCACGGCTGCACCAAGGTGGCCGGCAGCTTGCGCGTCGTCACCAGCACCTGGTCGATGCCGCCCATCCGGGCAGCCGCGCCCAGCAGGTCCAATCCGCCGATGGCCCCGGCAGTGCTGGACAAGCGTCCTGGTCCGGCGGCCTGCACTTGCGCGGCGAACTCCGGGTCAGCCAGCGCTCCCATGGAACTGGCCAGCAGGTCAACCCCGGAGGCCAGGATGCGCACCGCATTCTCGCGCAGGGCTTGCTGGCCCGCGCATTCGACCACCAGGTCGCAGCGCTCCAGGGCCGACTCCCAGCTCAGCTGCTCATGCTCCAGCCCGGTTTGCGGACGGCGCAGGATCACCCCTTCGAGCTGGGCACCGTGCACCGTCCCGGCTGCCAGTTGCTCCGCCACCACGGAGCCGATCGCCCCGTGGCCCAGTACTCCCACCCGATACATGCTGCCCGTGGCCATGCCCGTCCTGTCCGAAAAGATCGATGTAAGCTACCGCCAGCTTAGGCCAGCTCGCAGGCTCGGCACGAACTGCCAGCTGGCCAGTGTGCGGGCCATTGCCGCTAGTGCCCGGAAGCGGCCGAATGGTCCGTGCGTTCCATGAGCCGGGAGACGCCATATCCGATGAGGATGCCCCAGAAGGCGGCGTGGATGTTGAACAGGTCCAGGCCGGAAATGGTCACCACGAACGTCACGAGGGCGCCCAGGGTGAATTTGGTGGCGAAGGCCGTCACAAAGGCCTGCTGCAGGGCCTTGAGCATGGCGATGCCTCCCAAGGCCAGCACGAAAGCCTCAGGGGTGGCCAGCATGAAGCGCGTCAGCGTTGGAGCGAACAGGGCGAAGAGCAGGGACAGGAAGCCATAGACCACCGCTGCGGTGTACTGGCGGTGCTTTTCGCCAGATGATGTGAGCAACGCGTTGGTTGGCCCGGTGACGCAGGCGGACACCGCGCCGAAGCAGGCATTAAGGATCGAGAACCCGCCCGAGGCCAGCGCAAAGGCATTGACCGGGGGCCGGTGCCCGGCAGAGCGCAGCACCGCGACACCCTGGCCATTCTGCACGATCAGCACGATGATGGCCAACGGCACCACCAGTTCCAGCTGCGCAGCCCAGGTGAATTCCGGAGCGGTGAACACCGGGGTGGCCAGCACGGGCCCGCCAGCTGCGTCCAACGCGAACTGGCCACTGGCGGCCACCGCGATGACCCCGGCGATCAGCGTGCCCAGCACCGGGGGAATTCTTCTGCCCAGCGCCGGCACCGCAGCGAGCAGGACGAAGACCAGCACCATGGGGCCGGCCACCACCGGGTTGGCTTGGGTGGACGAGACGATATCGGTGCCGAAGCGCAAGAAGACCGCGGCCACCATGGCCATCACAATCGGCATGGGAATGGCCGCCATGATCCGGCGCACCACCCCGGTAGCGCCCAAGGCCAGGACCAGCACCCCGGAGACGAAGAACGCCCCGACCACCTCGGGGAAGGACAGGTGCTGCAGCGAAGGACCCAGCAGCACCGTGCCGGGGATGGACCAGGCGAATCCCAGCGGCTGGCGGTAGAGCAGGGACATCACGATGGTCGCCAACCCGGCGGAGAGGAAGATCCCGCAGACCCAGGAAGCCATCTCGGCCTGGGACAGCCCGCCAGCGGCACCCACCGCAAGGGTGACCGCGATGGGGCCCGAAGCGGAGAAGACCAGCCCGATCACGCCATTGCTGGCATACACCCCGCCCACGTCGCGCAGCAGGTCGCGAATTCCGGCAGGCCGCTGCGCGGCCCGCTCCAGCAGCGGTTCGCGCGGTGCTCCCGCAGCTGCTGGAGTCGATTCGCGGGTCGGCAGGTCATTGGCTGGTTTGGGCATGTGCGCTCCTGGGCGATGGTGGCAGTGTCATTGGCAGTGGCAGTGGCAGTGGCAGTGGCAGTGGCATTAATAGTCCACCACCATTGCACGGTCCCAGGGGCCGTAGGGCGTGGCGTATTGATCCGGGGTATGGCATTCCTAGGATAGTTCTGGCTGCAGATCCCAAGGTACGCAGGGCTAGGATAAGACCGGGGCGATGCGGCCCGCGGATGAAAGGAATGCAGGGATGAATTCCAATACCGAGCTCGGCGAATTCCTCAAGGCCCGGCGGGCCCTGGTCAGCCCGGCAGGCGATGGCGGCCCCCGGCGGCGCGTGCCTGGGCTGCGCCGCGAAGAGGTCGCGGTCCTGGCCGGTGTGAGCACCGACTACTACACCCGGCTGGAACAGGGCCGGCACAAGCGCCCCTCCGAATCCGTGCTCGGCGCGTTGGCCAAGGCCCTGGAACTGGATGAGACGGCCGCCGGGCATTTATTCAACCTGGCCCGCTCGGTGTCCGGCTCCGGGCGCAACAGCCCGTCGAGCAGCATCCAGCGGGTACGCCCCTCATTGCATCAGCTGCTGGATTCCTTCACCGGGCATCCGGCCTTCATCCGCGGACGGCGTACCGAGGTGCTGGGCATGAATGCGCTGGCCGCCAGCCTGCTCACCGACTTCCTCGCCAAGCCGGTGCGCCACCGCAGCCTGATCCGCTGGGCCTTCCTGGATCCCGAAGCCAGGCAGCGCTACGCCGACTGGGAGCAGATCGCCGCCTCGATGGTCGGCACCTTGCGCCTGGATGCCGGGCGCCATCCGCATGATCCGCTGCTCGCGCAGCTGGTCGGAGAGCTGTCCATGAACAGCGAAGAATTCCGCACCTGGTGGGCCGATCACCGGGTGGTCGAGCGGCGGGACGGGATCAAGCGGTTCAACCATCCCCAGGTGGGCTATCTGGAGGTCAACTACGAGGCCTTGGACGTGACCGGGGCACCAGACCAGACCCTGTTCATCTACACCACCGAGCCGGGCTCGGACTCCGAAGCGAAGCTGCGCGATCTGGCCGCGCTGCTCAACGGCCAGGGACCGGTGCCCAAAGCCTAGCTGCGTGCTGGGATCAGCGATTTGCCGAGCCAGCTGCGCTCCAGCTCGTTGAGCGGGCGTGACGAGACGCCATCGGCTGCCAGCGGCACCATGACCGTGGTCGAGTCGAATACCGGCTGCCCGTCCTGGTAGCCGATGCCCCGCACGGTGAAGGACTTGTTGCCCAGCCGGCTGATGCCCATGCGGATGAGCATCTCGGGCTGGTAGTACAGCGGGCGCAGGTAGTCGATCTGGATGGATGCCACCACGGTGCCGAATTCGAAACGGCCTATTGTCCCGGCCTCGCGCGTCCAGCGGATGCGGGCTTCTTCCATCAGGGTCACGATGCGCGCATTGTTCACATGGCCCAGGGCGTCCTGGTCCGACCAGCGCAGCTGCAAGATGACTTCGGTAGCCGCGGCCAGTTCATCGTTTGTCGTTTCGCTCATGGAACCCATTGCACCAGAAACCCGGGCTGGCTACTGCGCCCGTGACGGCTCATGAACTTGGGCCATCGCCGGAAGGCACCCAGCGTGCATCCTCGTTGTTGGCGTCCAGGCAGATCCATTCCTGTGCAGGCCCGTAGCACCGCAGCTCATCGGTGAACCAGAACGTCTGGTCCGGGTCCCACCCGGCAATCACGCTGGCGTATTTATCATCGATGTCGAGGCATTGCCCGGCGAGCGCCAGATAGGCGCCGATACCCAGATGCACCCCGTCGTAATCGCGCGCCACGGCCAGCCAGTCGGGGATCTTCCATGCGCCGTCGCGCCCGGTGGACAGGTACCAGTCGTGGCGCTTGTGCGCGGTGACCTCGATGCCGTGCTCGCGGCAGAGCCGGATCCAGTCCTCGGCCGTGGCGATCTCCAGCACCTTGGCTGCGGGAGGCACGCTCGTGAACCTGACGCTGGCTTGCTCCCATCCAAAACCGTCTTCCACGCAGCTCAGGCCCACTGGCTCCCGGTCTGGGAACACACCGGTAGTGGAGGGCAGGCGGCTGCTGGGCTTGGACCACCATTCCCCGCTGAAGCTGCCCAGCGGGGTGCTGCTCATTTCGGCGGCATCGCGGGCTTCGGTCGCCAGGATGCCGGCCCTCCACTCCTGCAGTAGGCCCAGGGCATTGCTGCCGGGAGCCTGCGTCCTGCCCTGCGGGTCATGCTGGTCGAATTCGACCTGGAATTGGTTGCGCAGATCCACGGGATCCAGCCACCAGGCCGCGAGCCCGCTGTCCGCCAGGTGCCGGGCCACGCGCTCAAGCGGCGCGGCCAGTTCCGGCAACGCCAGCAGGGTGTCTTCCCCATCCGGTTCCTGCCAATAGCGGGCACTGTCGACCGAGCGGACCAGCGCTTGCTGCAGCAGCGCTGCGGTGGCCGGAACCAAAGTGGTGCCGTCCAGGCGCCGGGCGATCTGCTGGACACTGGTTTCGGGCATGCTGGATTCATCCGCGCCAAACAGGCCAACGCTTTCGCCGCGTTCTACCGCCACGTGATACGCGGCGTAGAACATCGCCGCATGCAGCGGATGCTCCCCGAACGCCGGTAGCAGCTTCTCTTCGCTGGCAGTGGCGAACTCCCACAGCATCCTGCGCCCGCGTGCGCCTGCCATGAGCGCCTGCACTAGTTCCATCCGCGCCACTTCATTTCACTGGTTCGAAAACAGTAAATCCCGCCAAGACAGTCGATAACTATTTACGGGATCGATTATTAGACATTACCTGAGCAGGGGTTGCAATTCACCTGCCATTGGCACCGTGGAAGACGGCCGGCCAAGGGGCCGGCAGATTGTCCCCACCCGGAGGAACGTTCGTGAAAATCTTCGCTCGACCCGGCAAAACCAATCATCTCACCCCACTGCATCTCACCGCCGGAAGCCTAGTTGCCATTGCAGCTTCCACCGCATTCATCGGCGCCACCCCGGAACTCGAGGCAGTGCCGGCAGCCAAGTCCGCCGCGGACTGGAGCTCCTCGGCCTACCGCGGGTCAGTCGAGGTGATCCCGGCAGGAACTGGCCGCAGCGGCACCGCGCAAGAGACGCTCGACGGAGTGGTCTTCGAGGATCGCAACAAGAACTCCACGCAGGATGCCAACGAGCCTGGCCTACCGAACGTCACGGTTTCCAACGGCCGCGACGTCGTGGCCACCGATGGGCAGGGACGCTACGAACTTCCGGCATACAACAACATGACCGCGTTCGTCACCCAGCCCCGGGGCTTCCAGGTTCCGGTCGACGACGACAACGTCGCCCAATTCTTCTACACCCACCTGCCTGAAGGCTCCCCGGACCTGAAGTACGACGGCATCGCCCCGACCGGGCCGCTGCCCGAGGCAGTCAACTTCCCGCTGGTGGCCAGCAGCGCCACGCAATCGCCCGAGCAGAGCTGCGTCATCGGTGCGGATGTGCAGACCTATACCCAGCAGGAAGTCGAGTACGCCAGGGAAGGCGCTTTCGCCGATCTGGCGGCCCGCACCGACTACACCGGCTGCGGCGCCTTGTTCATCGGCGACCTCGTGGGCGATGACCTGAACTTCTTCCACCAGACCCGAGAACTGTCCTCCATGCTCAACGGTCCGGCCCGGTTCCTGCCGGGCAACCACGACATCGACTACGACTCGCTGGACGGGCAGCACGAGTACGATTCCTTCCGCGCCCAGTTCGGTCCGGAGTACTACTCCTACGACACGGGCAAGACTCACGTCATCGCCCTGAGCACCATCGATTACCCGACTGCGGTTCCGGCCAAGAAGAGCGACTACACCTACGATCTGGGCAAGCGCCAGCTGCAGTGGCTGCGCGCGGACCTGGCCGAGGTACCCGAGAACAAGGCCATCGTCCTGGCCGGGCACAGCCCCCTGCTGGAGTTCTTCTACAGCGACGAGCATTCCACCAAGCAGGTCCGGGAGATCTACGAATTGCTGGAAGGACGCGAGGTCGTTTCCCTGGGCGGGCACACCCACATGTCAGAGAACCTGCGCGCCGGGGACCTGATGGATGGCTGGCGCGACGAGGTCGGCGAGGCAGGCCTGCCGTTCACGCACTTGACTGTCCCGGCCATTTCCGGGCAGTGGTATGACGGACGGGTTATCGAGAACGGCTACCCGACTTCCATCCAGCGCGACGGGACCCCTCCGGGAGTGCTCACCTTGGACATCAAGAACACCAGGATCACCGAGCGCTTCACCGTGACCGGCGGGGATGCCAGCAAGCAGATGTCCCTGGGCTTGAACACCCCGGCGTACCGGCAGTGGTACGAGGAGAATCTGGAAAAGGAGCGCGGCACGGTTCCGGCCCTGGATGACCCGTTGGCGGTGAGCCGGCAGGGACTGGCCGAGGACACCTGGCTGACCACGAACTTCTGGATGGGCAGCACCGGCTCCGCTGTCGAGGTCTCCATCGACGGACAGGACCCGGTTGCGGCCGAGCGGACGCAGAAAATGGCCGGCGAACGCCCGCTGTCAGGCGCCGAGTACTCGGATCCGGCGGCCATCGCCGAGCAATTCGTCCATGGCGGCGGCTTCGCCGAGAAGACCAGCCACTTGTGGCGCTTGGAACTGCCAGATGATCTCTCCGTCGGGGCGCACACCGCCACGGTGACTGCCACCGACGTGCATGGGCGTTCTTTCACCGAGGAATTGGATTTCACGGTCATCGGGTAGCGCCATCCTTCGTGCGTGCATGAAAAACTCCCCAAAAGTTGTTGTGACTTTTTCAGTCCAACTTTTGGGGAGCAGTTCAATGAGCAGGCACCAGCTTTTTGTTACGCCCACAGTGGGACAGCATCGGCTGAAGGTGCCTAGGATGAATCCATGCGCATTGCAATCCTGGATGATTACCACAACGTGGCCCGCTCGCTGGCCGATTTCGACGGCCTCGCCGTCGCCCTGGACGCCGAAGTCACTGTCTTCACCGAGCACCTGGGCCACGAGGACAGCACCGTCGTCCAGGCGCTGCAGCCCTTCGACGCCATCGTCGCCATGCGCGAACGCACGCCTTTCCCGGCCGCCCGGCTCAATGCCCTGCCCAACCTGAAGCTGCTGGTCACCACCGGCCGCCGCAACGGATCCATCGACCTGCAGGCTGCCAAGAACCAGGGCATCGTGGTCAGCCACACCGGCTATGTGGCTACCGATGCCGCCGAGCACACCTGGGCGCTGATCCTCAGCGCCGCGCGCCGACTGGACGTGGAGCTGTTTTCCGCGGACCGCCCGCTGGCGGCTGGCTCGGGCTGGCAGACCACTTTCGGACTGGGCCTGTCCGGCAAGACCCTGGGCGTCTACGGCCTGGGAAATCTGGGAGCGAAGGTTGCGAAGGTCGGCTTGGCCTTCGGCATGCGGGTCATCGCCTACAGCCAGAATCTCACCAAGGCCCGCGCCACCGAAGTGGGCGTGGAGCTGGTCTCCGAAGCCGAGCTGTTCTCCACCAGCGACATCGTCACCGTGCACCTGAAGCTCTCGGAGCGCAGCACCGGGGTCATCGGACCCAAGCAGCTGGCGTGGATGCGTCCCGATTCCATCCTGGTCAACACCTCGCGCAGCAGGATCGTGCAGACCGACGCGCTCATCGACGCGCTGGACAGCCGGCAGTTGCACCTGGCCGCGGTGGATGTCTTCGACGTGGAACCGCTGCCGGCCAAGGACCGGCTGGCCGCTACCCGGGGCGTGATTGCCACCCCGCATATCGGCTATGTGACCATCGAGCAGTTCGAGATGTTCTACCGCGACGCGGTGGAAGACATCCGCGCGTGGGCTAGCGGCGCACCGATCCGGGTGCTGGCCTAGGGACCTGCGGCCGCGGCACGAAGTAGTAGTGCAGGATCGCCACGACGGCGGCCCATGCGGCCCCGATCAGCAACCCCACCAGCACGTCAGAGACCCAGTGGTGCCCGATGTAGATTCGGGAAGCTCCCATCGCCAGGACGAATAGCGCCGCGACGATGGAGATCAGGTACGCGTAGCGGCGCAGCCCGTAGATGATCGCCAGGTAGCTGGCGATGCCGATCAGCGCGGCCGAGTTCAGCGTGTGCCCGCTGGGGAACGAAAAGGTCTGCGGCGGCGCCGGGCCTCCGGGAACGCCTTGGGGACGCGGCACCTGGAGGCTTGTCTTGAGAATAACGGTCAGCAGGACCGAGACCAGTGCAGTGAACGCGATGGCCGCCAACGGCCACGCGCTGCGGGTTTTCCAGCACAGCAATGAGGTGATCACCAGCATGATCATGGTCATTCCCGGTGTGGATCCCCAGAAGTACAGGAAGTCGGAGACCGCAAACAGGAACGGCGACTGGTGCTCCAGTGCCCATTGGTAGGCTGGGGCGTCCAGATCCTTGGCCCATCCGCCCGCGTGCAGGGAGACCAGCACCCTGCGGGTGAAGTAGAACATGGCGACGACCAGCCCGAAAATGATCCATAGCACCTGTGCGCCGCGGGAACGTTGGCCTTGCCGGAAATACCATGAGGATCGCATGGCTTCCATCGTATCGGGATGGGCGCGAAGCGCTGAACTCGATCGATGCGGAACAATGGAAGCATGACGATCAAGGTGCTGGCAGTTGGCAAGAAACACGAATCCTGGGTGGACGAGGGTATTTCCCGCTACGGGAAGCGGCTGAAGAAGCCCTTCGACCTCACCTGGCAGCTGCTGAGCCACTCCTCGCGCGAGAACGACGCGGCCCGCACCGAGGAGTCGGCCCGCATCTTGGCGAAAATCGATGACCGCGACTTCGTGGTTCTGCTCGATGAGCGCGGAAAGAACGTGGACTCCCCTGCGCTGGCCAACACCCTGCGCACGCCGATCGATGCTTCGCGCAATGTCGTGATCATCATCGGCGGTGCCTACGGAGTGGACGCATCCGTGCATGCGCGGGCCAATTTCACCTGGTCGCTTTCGAAGCTGGTCTTCCCGCACCAGCTGGTGCGCTTGATCCTCACCGAGCAGCTGTACCGCGCGCAGGACATCCTGGCAGGCGGGAAGTACCATCACGTTTAAGCCATTCCCTTGACTTTCCAATTTGGAAAGACAAGACTTTCCATAACGGAAAGTGGGGAAATCATGGCTGAGGGGCAAGAACGAATCGACAAGCTGACCGCCGCGGAGCGCCTGGCCTCCGCGAACCAGGCCTCGAACAAGATGATCGCTGCCGGCACTTCTTCCCGGGCCACCCTCTTCGTGTACGTGGTGCTCGGGAGCACCGCGATGAGTCTTGAACATGTCATTTCGCCAAAGATGGCTCTGGCGTTATTCGCGGTGGCTGTCGTTGCAGCCCTCGTTCACTACGTGATTATGCGCAGCCGCGCCAAGATGCGCCCTTTGCTCAGCAGCTCGGCAACCTACGGCTGGTACGCGTTCCTGGCGTCAATGATCGTGATGTGCCTGCGCTTTTGGGTCGCCGAGGACCCTTGGAGCATCGGTGCGAAACTAGTCGTCTCCTGCACCGCCTTATGGCATTTGCTTTCCTCCGCGCAAGCGGCATGGGACAAAGACCGTGTGCAAGATGCCCAGGAAATGGCGGTGTAGCAGGTGAGCCATTCGCAGAATCCGCTGCCCGATGAGGCGGCAGAACTACTGTCGCAGGCTGAGCGGTCATCAGCCGACAGTGTCCACTCCACCGAAGCTCCTAGGGCGTTCATGATTGTCTTGGGTATCGTCTCGGCGGCAATCTTTTCGCTCTACGGAGTCATCGACATCGCCCTTTGGTACTGGTCGCCGGTGCTCTTTGTGCCATTGATCGCCTGGTACGCCTACTGGTCGCGACAGCGGCCCAAGTCCCGTCCTGCATTGAGGCACTCGGGCAAATACATCGCTGTCATGCTGTTCATGATGCTCACCCTGCAATTGTGCACCTTCTGGATTCCCCAGACTTGGCTGTTCGCGATACCCAAATTCCTCGCATTGGCCGCTGTCTTCACCGGTTCCCTGTGGATCATGCGCCGCGAAACCATCAAATCCCGCATCAAGGATGGAAATGAACAAGCCATCTAGCAATGCGCAATTCGACGAGCTGATCCATGCACCCATCCGGCTGCGCATTTGCGCCAGCCTCGCCCCGGTGCAGTGGGCAGAATTCGCGCACCTTCGCGGCATCCTCGATGTCGCCGACTCCGTCTTGAGCAAGCACCTCAAGCAGCTCGCCGATGCCGGGTATATCGGCATCGAGCGGTTCACCAAGCTGGGGCGCAGCCATATGCGCGTTTCGCTGACCAAATCCGGACGCCGGGCCTATGTCAGCCATGTGGCGGCCCTGCGGGAGATCACGGCGGGCGGATAATGGCCGATCTTGTCGTTCGCAGACCGTAGTATCGATTCCATGAGCGATGTCCTGTCCCGGTTCGGCGCAGCCACCCGCAAGTGGTTCACCGACGTCTTCTCCGCGCCCACGGTTGCCCAGAGCGGCGCCTGGGAATCCATCTCGGACGGGAAGCACACCCTGGTCATCGCGCCTACTGGCTCGGGCAAGACCCTGGCCGCGTTCCTCTGGGCGCTGGACCGGCTGCACCACGCGGAACTTGACGCTCCAGCATTGCCGGGGATGGACTCCGATGCCGATCATCCAGCAGGCAATGGCACCAAGGTGCTCTACATTTCTCCGCTGAAGGCCCTCGGGGTCGACGTGGAGCGCAACCTGCGTTCTCCGCTCGCTGGCATCCGCGCCACCGCGCACGAAATGGGCTTGTCCCAGCCGTCGGTGTCGGTGGGAGTGCGCTCGGGAGACACCCCGGCCAACGACCGGCGCAAGCTGCTCAAGGACCCGCCCGAAATCCTGATCACCACGCCCGAGTCGCTGTACCTGATGCTCACCAGCCAAGCACGCAAGTCCCTTGCCGAGGTGCACACCGTCATCATCGATGAGGTCCACGCGATTGCCAATACCAAGCGCGGAACCCATTTGGCCCTGTCACTGGAACGGCTCGACGCGCTGCTGCCCGCCCCGGCCCAGCGCATCGGGCTCTCTGCCACCGTCGAGCCGCCCGAAGAAGTGGCCCGCTTCCTGGCCGGATCCGCCCCGGTGAACATCGTGCGCCCGCCGTCCACCAAGAAATGGGAGTTGGCGGTGCGCGTCCCGGTGGAAGACATGACCGACCTGCCTTCCGCGGCCGGAGCGCATGATCTGGGTCCGGGTTCCTCCCCCGCGGCATCGGCGAGCATTTGGCCGCATGTGGAGAACCAGCTGGTGGATCTGGTGCTGGACAACCATTCGACCATCATCTTCGCCAACTCCCGCCGGCTGGCCGAGCGGCTGACCGGGCGGCTGAACGAAATCTACGCCGAACGCGAGGGATTCAGCGCCGAGGATGCAGCCACCTCCACCCCTGCAGCGCTGATGGCCCAGGCCGGCTCCACCGCTGCCGCGCACCCGGAAGCTCCGTTATTGGCCCGTGCCCACCACGGCTCGGTGTCCAAGGATTCGCGCGCCCAGATCGAGGAAGACCTGAAGCTGGGCAAGCTGCGCGCCGTGGTGGCCACCAGCTCCCTGGAACTCGGCATCGACATGGGGCTGGTGGATCTGGTGATCCAGGTCGAATCCCCGAACTCGGTCTCCTCGGGGCTGCAGCGCGTGGGCCGTGCCGGGCACCAGGTCGGCTCGGTCTCCCGGGGCGCTTTCTTCCCCAAGCACCGGGCGGACCTGCTCTCCACCGCCCTGGTGGTCACCCGCATGCGCCAAGGAGCCATCGAGAAGATGGTGATCCCCGCCAACCCGCTGGATGTGCTGGCGCAGCAGACCCTGGCCGCGGTGGCCATGGACGACTTGGACGTAGAGCAATGGTTCGACACCGTGCGCCGCGCCGCCCCCTACCAGCAGCTGCCGCGCAGCGCCTATCTGGCCACCTTGGACATGCTCTCGGGCAAGTACCCTTCGGATGAATTCGCCACGCTCAAGCCGCGGCTGATCTGGGACCGGGATGCCGGCACCCTCACCGCCCGGCCCGGGGCGCAGCGCCTGGCCGTGATTTCCGGCGGCACCATCCCGGACCGCGGGCTGTTCGGGGTTTTCCTGGCCGGATCCGAGGATGACAAGGCGCCCAAGCGCGTGGGCGAGCTGGACGAGGAAATGGTCTACGAATCGCGCGTCGGAGACATTTTCGCCCTCGGGGCGACCAGCTGGCGCATCGAGGACATCACCCACGACCGGGTGCTGGTCACCCCGGCCTTCGGCCAGCCCGGAAAGCTGCCCTTCTGGCACGGCGACGGGCTGGGACGCCCGGTGGAACTCGGGGCGGCGCTGGGCGAATTCACCACGAAGCTGCTGGCCAGCGAACGCACCGAAGCGGCCGAAGTGCTGCACGGCAGCGGGCTGGATCCGTTCGCCGCGAACAATCTGCTCAACTACCTGGACGAGCAGCGCCGGGCCACCGGCCAGGTGCCCAACCACCAGAATTTCGTGGTCGAGCGCTTCCACGATGAACTGGGCGACTGGCGGGTCATCCTGCACTCCCCGTTCGGCTTGGCCGTGCACGCCCCGTGGGCGCTGGCCGTCGGCGCGCGGGTCCGCGAACGCTGGGGGCTGGACGCCTCGGCGATGGCCGCCGACGACGGGATCGTGCTGCGCATCCCCGCCATGGACGATGAGCCGCCCGGGGCGGACCTCTTCGCCTTCGAAGCCGACGAGATCATCGAGGTGGTCACCTCGCAGGTGGCCAATTCCGCGTTGTTTGCCTCCCGCTTCCGCGAATGCGCCGCCCGCGCGCTGCTGCTGCCGCGGATCAACCCGACCAAGCGCACCCCGCTGTGGCAGCAGCGCCAGCGTGCCAGCCAGCTGCTGGATGTGGCCCGCAACTACCCGGACTTCCCGATCATCCTGGAAACCGTGCGCGAATGCCTGAATGATGTCTACGATCTGCCGGCGCTGTCCAGGATCCTCTCCAGCATCTCCTCGCGGGCCATCCGCCTGGTGGAAGTGACCACCGAGCTGCCTTCGCCCTTCGCCCAATCCCTGCTTTTCGGCTACGTGGCGCAGTTCCTCTACGAATCCGACGCGCCGCTGGCCGAACGCCGCGCCGCCGCCCTGAGCCTGGATCCGGTGCTGCTGGGCGAATTGCTCGGGCGCAACGACGTGCGCGAGGTGCTGGACCCGCAGGTCATCTCGGCCTTGCAGGAGCAGCTGCAGCATCTGGCAGCCAACCGCCGGTTGGCGGGCATGGAAGGCGCCGCGGACCTGCTGCGGCTGCTGGGTCCGCTGGACGCCGGGCAGCTGGCCGCCCGGCTGCGCGATCCGGCCGATGACGAGGCGGCGCTGGATCCTGCCAGCGCCCGGGCCCACGCCGAGGCCCTGGTTTCCACGCGCCGGGCTTTCACCCTGCGCCGCTCCGGCCAGCTGGTGTACGCGGCCATCGAGGATGCCGGCAAGCTGCGCGATGCGCTGGGCACCCCGCTGCCCACCGGCATCCCGGCGGCCTTCCTGGAGCCTGCCACCGCTCCGATCCAGGACCTGGTCTCGCGCTTCGCCCGCACCCACGCCCCGTTCACCCTCGGGGAGCTGGCCGCGCAGCTGGGACTGGGCGTCGCGGTGCTGCGCCCGGTCCTCGACCAGCTGGTGGCCGCCGGCCGCTTGTCGCTGGGGGCCTTCCGCCCGCTGGAGCTCGTCCCCGAAGGCGTGGCCGGCGACGAATACTGCGACGTGGCGGTGCTGCGCACCATCCGCACCCGATCCCTGGCGGCGCTGCGCGCCGAGGTGGAGCCGGTGGACCAGCACACCTACGGGCGCTTCCTGCCGGCCTGGCAGCAGATCGGTTCTTCGCTGCAGGGAGCCGACGGCGCCTATGAAATCGTTGCCCAGCTCGCCGGCGCCGAGGTCCCCGCCTCCGCCCTGGAATCCTTCGTGTTCCCGGCCCGGCTGAGGGGCTACCAGAATTCCTGGCTGGATGAGCTGTGCAGCTCCGGGGATATCCTGATCTGCGGCGCCGGAGCCGCCGGCGGCAAGGACGGCTGGCTGTCGCTGCACACCGCCGAGCATGCAGCGCTGAGCCTTCCCCAGCCCGATGCCAGCGCGCTGCAAGCCCTGGACCTGCGCGTGCTCCAGGCCTTCGAGTCCACCGGCGCCTACTTCGCCGAGGAGCTGGCCGGGCGCATCCACCGCAGCGATGAGCCGGCGGCCAGCAGCCACGAGGTCGCCGAATCCTGCTGGAGGCTGTTCTGGGCCGGGTACATTTCACCGGATACCATGGCGCCGATCCGCGGCTACCTGGCCGGCGGAAGCACCGCGCACAAAATCGCCAAGCCCGCCCCGCGGGCCCGCGCCGCACGATTGAACCGGCTCTCCGGGCTGAACCGGCTGGCCCGGGAACAAGCCGGCGGGCCGGCGCGCGGCTCGCGCGGCGCGGCCCGCTGGTCGCTGCTGCCCGCACCGGTAGCGGACCCCACGATCAGCGCCCACGCCACCGCGGAAATCATGCTGGAACGCTACGGGGTGCTCACCCGCGGCTCGGTGGCCGCCGAGTCGGTGCCCGGCGGCTTCGGCCAGCTCTACCGGGTGCTCTCGAAGCTGGAAGAAGCTGGCCATGCCCGGCGCGGCTACTTCGTCGAGAAGCTCGGCGCCGCCCAGTTCTCCACCTCCACCACCATTGACCGGCTGCGCGGATTCCAGCTGGCCGATGACCCGCGCCGCCAGCCGGTGGCCACGGTGCTGGCTTCCACCGATCCGGCGAACCCCTATGGCGCGGCGCTGGCTTGGCCTGCGACCGAAACCGGGCACCGCCCCGGGCGCAAGGCCGGCGCAATCGTCGGGCTGCTCGACGGGGCCCTGAGCCTCTATCTGGAGCGCGGCGGGCGCACGGTGCTGACCTTCGGGCAGCTGCCCGAGCCGTCCTGGCGCATCCTCGCCACGGCGATGGTCGCCGCGCTGCGCACCGCCCAGGTCGACAAGATCGCCATCGCCACGGTCGACGGGCAGCCGGTGCAGGGCCATCCGGTCGGCGCCGCCCTGCTGGGCGCCGGTTTCTATGCGACGCCCCAAGGCATCCGCTTCCGCCGCTGACCCGCTATCGAAGGAGCGCTGCCCATGCCCGAAGGCGATACCGTCTACCGCGCCACCGCCCGCCTGCACCAGGCGCTGGCCGGCGAAATCCTGCTGGCCTCCGATTTCCGCGTCCCGGCCCTGGCCACCGTGGACGTCGCCGGGTACACGGTGCGCGAGGTCATCCCCCGGGGCAAGCACCTGCTGATGCGCCTGCAGCCGCCGGCTACTGCGAACCCGGCCTTCGCCCAGCCTGCGCTGACCTTGCATTCGCATCTGCTCATGGAAGGGCGCTGGGATCTCTATGCGCCAGGCGAACGCTGGAAGCGCCCGGCGCATACCGCCCGGGTGGTGCTGGAAACAGCAAACGCCAAGGCCGTGGGCTTCGAGATCGCCCAGGTGAAACTGCTGCCAACCGAACAGGAATCCGAGGTGGTCGGCCATCTGGGACCCGACCTGCTCGGGCCGGACTGGGATGCGCAACGGGCGCTGGACAACCTGCGCGCCGATCCGCAGCTGGGCATCGGCCAAGCGCTGCTGGACCAGCGGATCATGGCCGGGGTGGGAAATGTCTACCGCAGCGAGATCCTGTTCCTGCGGCGCGTGCATCCGCTCACCGCGGTGGGCGAGGTGGCCGGCCTGCCGGCATTAATCGAACTGGCCCACCGCTTGCTGGTGGTGAACAAGGACCGGTCGCGGCGGGTGACTACCGGGCAGCCGCGCACCCGCGACCCGCTGTGGGTCTACGGCCGGGCGTCGAAGCCCTGCCTGCGCTGCGGAACCCGCATCGGGCTGCTGCGCATTCCCTCGGCTTCCACCGGTGCCGAGCGGGACTGCTACCTGTGCCCTTCCTGCCAGCCAGCGGCCTAGGCGGCGGGGCGCGGCTGCAAGCCTAGAGGTCGACTTCGCCCTGCACGCAGCTGTTCACGTCGCCTCCCACCCAGACCACGCCGTCCTCCACGCGCAGATGCACCCGGCCCTGGTACCCGATCGCGGTGCCTTGGGCGGCGATGTAGCGTTCGGGAGCCAACCCGGAATCGGCCAGCCACCGGGCCAGGCCCGCATTGAGGCTGCCGGTGGCCGGGTCTTCCCACACTGGGTCCCCGCCGACGAAAGCACGCACTTCGAACTGCGTGCCGGCCCCTGGCTCCTGCGGACCTGCAACCCCGATGGCCAGCGTCCCCAGGGCGTTGGGATCCGGGTCCAAGGCCAGTACCTGCTGCGCACTGGAGAGCCTCACCCCGATCCATTCCGGGCCGTTGACCAGCCATGAGGCATCCTGGATCTGCTCCCGGGGAATCGCCAGTACCTCGGCGATGCGCTGCACCAGCAATTCGGCAACCGGTTCGTAGCGGGTCAGCGGCGGGGCAGCGAACCATAGCCGTTGCGGCTCAACGCGCACCTCCACCAGCCCGGCGGCGCATTCCTGGATGACCCGTCCCTTCTTCTTGGGAACCCCGCCGGCCTTCAGCCAGGCAAAGGCCGAGCCCAGCGTCGGGTGGCCGGCGAAGGGGAATTCCTGGGTGGCAGAGAAGATCCGCACCCGGTAGTCGGCGGCCGGATCCTCCGGTTGCATCAGGAACGTGGTCTCGGCCAGGTTGGTCCACTTGGCAAATCCTTGCATCTGCCCGCTGGCCAGGCCTTCTGCATCGTGGACCACAGCCAAGGGGTTGCCCAGATATGCAGTGGGAGAAAAGACGTCGACTTCGCTGTATTTACGCATGGCCATCGAACCAACCTAGCAGACCGCGGCCTGCGCAGTCCTGGCAAAGATGGGAGAATAGCCCCTATGGCTATGGAATCCCCGCTTCCCGTGCGCAACGGCGTCAATGCAACTCGTCTTCGCCTCCCGCGGACCGGTTCGTGGGCAACTGTCGCAGATTATTTGCTTGAGCGCTTCGGCCATGTGGATCCAGAGGGCATCCTGCGCCGCTTCGATGAGCAGCAGATCGTTGGCTTGGGCGGCACTCCGCTCACCCGCCAGACGCCCCTGGGCGAGCACGAATTCATTTGGTACTACCGTTCCCTGCCGGTAGAAACTCCCATTCCCTTTGAAGCCAGGATCCTGCACCAAGACGAGCATCTGCTGGTCGTGGACAAGCCGCATTTCCTCCCCACCACACCCGGCGGACGCTTCATCCAGGAATCCGCGCTGGTGCGCCTGCGCAACCAGACCGGCATCGATGATTTGGTGCCGATGCACCGGCTGGACCGGGCCACCGCCGGGGTCATTCTTTTCGCGGTGAATCCGGCGACCCGCGGCGATTACCAGATGCTCTTCGAACGCCGCGAGATCGCCAAGCGCTACAAGGCGGTGGTCGCCCTGCAGCCGGGCGAAGGCCTGGAAACTGGACGGGTGCTGCATCCAAATGGGGAGCATTCGCAGGTCAAACCGGAATCCGAGCTGCGTGACCTGCTGCAGCGGATGCCGTTGCTCTTCGAGAACCGGATGGCCAAGGTCAAGGGCCAGCTGCGTTCCATTGTGGAAGAAGGCGAGCCGAACGCCCAGACCCTGGTCAAGCTCGAGGCGATCGGAACGAGCACCGGTTTCCATGCCGGGCTGGAGGTCGCCTTGATGGATCTGGAACCGCGATCGGGCAAGACCCATCAGCTGCGAGTGCACCTGGCTTCCTTGGGCCTGGGCATCATCAATGACGCGTTCTATCCGCGGCTGTGGGATCTGGCCCCGGATGACTACCGGCGCCCGCTGCAATTGCTGGCGCACACCATTTCCTTCACCGATCCGCTGACCGGCCACGCGCGCAGCTTCAGCTCGCAACAGCGGCTACTGGAAGCGCCGTCGGTCCCATAACCCCTTCTCACGGGGGAAGAATTGCCCTAGGCTGGTGCCTATTATCCCGTGACCCGTAAGGATGAAGGCAAGATGGCCGAACACCAGCGGACCCCGCAACTCGATTCCCTGGTGGAGTCGGCCCAGTCTGCCATTGCTTCGGCGGCAGAACGGTCCTCCTTCGTGTTGCCCTACACGGCGCCAGATCATCGCCCCAACCCCGCAGTGGAACCTTTCGACACGGTCCGCGGATACCTCTTGGGCGCGTCGGGCTTATTGCTGCTGCTGACCTCGTTGGCGTTGTCTTCCGGCCTGCATGGACGCGCGCCGTCCAGCCTGCTGGATACCAGCCTGGTGCATTCGGTGTTGTGGCCGGCAACTGCCATCGCGCTGGTCCTGAGCGCCGCGTTTTCGCTGCGCCGCAATCAGCTTTCGGCGCGACGCCAACGAATCATTTCCGTTTATTCGATCCCGGCCACAGCGATGATGGCCTGCGCCATCACCCTGGCCTCCGGGTTCTTGGCCATCAGCGCTGCCATCCTGGCAACCATCGCTTCGCTGCTGTCCCTGTACGGCGTGCTCCAGCTGAACAGGAATACTGCGCGAAACCGCTTGGAGCGCTGGGCAACGGATGCCCCGGTAAGCTTCTTTGCCGGTTCCAGCCTGGTCTATGCCCTGCAACTCTGGTTTGCCGCCGCCGGATGGAATGACGGCGGGCAGGGACTTCCTGCTGTGGTGGTGGCGGCCGGAATTTCAGTGGTTGCCGCCGCCTTCGCCCACTCGGAGCGCGGCCGCCACGCCTTTGCCAGCGGCTTCGGAATCTGCATGATCGCCGCTGCCATCCAGGGCTGGCTCAATGAGTCCGCACCGCTGTGGGTCTGCGCGGTCTGGATCTTCATGGCCTTGCTGGTCTTCCTGATGGCCGAGAACCGCCGGTTCCAGATCAGCCATGCCGAGCACCGTGCGCAGCGCGGCAAGCCCATAGAGTTCTAGGACTGGCCGCGCCCGCCACGGGTGCCTAGCGTGGCGCCATGCGGATGGCTCCATCAAGGCGAATGGTTTCGCCGTTGAGCATCGGGTTGGCCACGATGTGCTCCACCAATGCCGCGTATTCTTCCGGACGTCCAAGACGCGAAGGATGCGGCACCTGGGCTCCGAGCGAGTCCTGGGCAGCCTGCGGCAGGCCGGCCATCATCGGCGTGTGGAAAATGCCCGGTGCGATGGTCATGACGCGGATCTGGTGGTTCGCCAGCTCGCGAGCCAGCGGCAGGGTCATGGCCGCTACTGCTCCCTTGGAGGCCGCATAGGCCGGCTGCCCGATCTGGCCGTCAAAGGCCGCCACCGACGCGGTGTTGATGATGACCCCGCGTTCGGTGGTTCCCTGCTCATCGCTCGGCGCTTCGCTATGCGCCATGGCTTCTGCGGCCAGGCGGATCACGTTGAAGGTGCCGTTGACATTGATGTCCAGCACCTTGGCGAAGCGCTCCAGCGGCAGCACTCCCTCGCGGCCCAGCACCTTGCCTGGTGTTGCCACACCGGCGCAATTGACCAGCACCCGCAGGGTGCCAAGTTCCTTGGCACGTTCGATGCCGGCAGCCACCTGCTGCGCGTCAGTGACATCAGCTGGCACGAAGCGGACATTCGCGCCGATCTCGGCGGCGATTTCATCGCCATCCTCACGCGGCAGGTCGAGTACCACCACATGCCTGGCCCCGGTGGCCAGCTTCTGCGCCGTGGCGCGTCCCAATCCCGATAGGCCGCCGGTGACCAGAGCGACTGAATCCTGCAACTGCATGTTTACCCCTTTGTAGACAGTGGTCTTGTGATCTACATTACTGGCCAGTTGCGTGGAGGCGAAGAATCTTGCCCGCGGGCATGGAAAAACCGCTGGACCCCGCGATGGGATCCAGCGGCTCTTGCACTGTCCTGCAGCCTAGTGGCTCGGAACCGTCGCAGGCTCGGCTTCGACTCCAGCCGATTTCTTCTTGCCGCCAAGCAGGAAACCGATCACCACGATGCCGACGCTGCAGCCGGCACCGATCAGGAAGCCAGGTTGGAAGCCTTCGACCGAAGCGGTCAGCGGATCGCCGCCAGCTGCGATCTTCGCGGCGGTGGATGAGGCGACAACGCCAACCAGCAGGGCGGTGCCCATGGCGCCCGCCAACTGCTGCAAGGTCGAGAGCAGGGCCGAACCGTGCGAGTGCAGGCTGTGCGGCAGCGGGTTCAGCGCAGTGGTGAAGGCCGGGGTGAAGATGAAGGCCAGGCCCAAGCTCATCACCAGGTGCATGACAACCAGCAGCCAGATCGGAGTGTCCACATCCAGGACCACCGCGTAGCCCAGCAGCGAAACCAGCAGCACCAGGGCGCCGGGAACGATCAGCGGACGGGCGCCGACCTTGTCGTAGAGCTTTCCGACCAATGGCGCCAGTACACCCATCAGCAGACCACCCGGGAGCATGATCAAACCGGTGGTCAGGGTTTCAATGCCCAACACGTTGGTGAAGAACATCGGCAGCAGGATGATCACGCCGAACAGCGAAATCATCGAGAACATCATCAGCACCAGCGAAAGGGTGAAAGCCCTGTAGTTCAGCGGACGCAGATCCAGCAGCGCCTTGTCTTCCTTCTGCAGGTTCAGCTGCAGGAAAACGAAAGCGAGCAGGCACAGAATCGCGCCAACAAGGATGCCCAGGTTCAGCGGGGTGACGCCAACCGACAAGCCGCTGAGGCCGTAGACCAGGCCACCGAAACCCGGGATGGCCAGAATCAGCGAAGGAATGGACAGCGGCGTCGAGGCGCCGTCAACGTCCTTGGACAGTCGAGGGGTGCCGATCAGCAGAGCCGCAACCGCGATCGGGATGATCACGATGAACATGAATCGCCACGACAGGTACTGCAAGATCAGTCCGGATACCGTCGGGCCGATGGCCGGGGCTACGGAGATCACGATGGAGACATTGCCCATCAGCACGCCGCGGCGCTCAGCCGGGACCAGATGCAAGATGGTGGTCATCAGCAGCGGCATCATGATGGCGGTGCCGCTGGCCTGGATCACGCGGGCCACCAGCAGGACGCTCAGGCCCGGCGCGAGGGCAGCCAGCAGGGTGCCCAGAGTGAACAGGCCCATGGCCAAGACGAAGACATTGCGGATGCTCATCCGCTGAAGCAGGAAGCCGGTCATTGGAATGACCACGGCCATAGTCAGCATGAAGATGGTTGACAGCCACTGAATCGCGTCAGCGGTGACATTGAATTCATCCATCAGAACAGGCAGGGCCACGTTCATGATGGTCTCGTTCAGGATGACCACGAAGCTGGAAACAATCAGCACCGCAATCGTGGTGAAGTTCTGTTTGCTCAGTCGTTCTGGAGCGTTCGTCACGGCAGGAATCTGCTTCCACGAGGATTCGGAAAAGGAAACGCTATCTGACGCTTGCGGCTGCTTCGCCGGGCAAGAAAGTTCAAATAGCTCTATCGATTTTATCGCTTGGGATTGCGGTGCACTAGGGGTGCAGGAAACCTTATAGGTGAGTTCGGCAACACAGATCCAGCTTCACGGAATGTCGAGGGTTTGTGTACGAAGATAGAACCATGAACGTGCGCACTCCTGACCCATACCCTGGATGGCTCTCCGAAGAAGACCTCTACGAGGCACGGCAGCGCCTGCCCATGCTCTACGTCGAGGCCATTCCCGTGCGCCTGGACCCGCTGGGCTACGTCAACGAGGTGGGCCTGCTGCTCACCGGCGATGATGACGGGCGCATGCTGCGCACCTTCGTTTCGGGGCGAGTGATGTACCGCGAGACCATACGCGCCGCGTTGATCCGCCACATCGAAAAGGACCTGGGCACCATGGTGCTTCCGCAGCTTCCTGCTTCACCGGTGCCCTTCACCGTTGCAGAATACTTCCCGGCGCCGAGCGAAACCGGTCTGACCGATGATCGGCAGCATGCCGTATCCATGTGCTACATCGTGCCGGTTCGCGGCGAGACCAGCCCTCGCTCCGATGCGTTGGAGCTGACCTGGCTTTCGCCCAGCGAAGCGCTCAGCTCGGACATCCAGGGCGAGTTCGCTGGCGGTCGAGAAAATATTCTCCGTCAGGCATTAGCCCATGTCGGAGTGAATATCTAGCCCTGCTGCCCGCTATTTGGAATGATTCCCTGCCGGCGCTTGATGATTGATCCAACCCAGCTTCCCAAGAGCACCCCGAGCATGCCCACGGTGCAGCCGATCAGGGTCTCGACCACGCGGTCGTACATCACCGAGCCGCTCAGGCCCGTCACCAGCGAGACGCCCACGAGCGCCATCGGGGTAATGAAGACCTGCGCCAGGAAATAGTTGCGCATGACCAGCAGCTCGGCCATGAATTGGCATATGGCGATGAAGGCGAGCAGGATCCAGACCTGCGGGTTCAGGAAGATCAAGATCGCCATCAGGACCATGCCTGCCAGGGTGCCGAGCATTCGGTGCACGCCGCGCCGGATGCGCAAGGTCGTGGTGTGCCCGACCAGGGGAACCACCGCGGCCACCATCGCCCAGTAGTTGTGCCCGGCTTCCAGGCTGCTGCCCACGGTATTGGCCAAGGCGCCGGCCACGCCGGCTGTCAGGATGTAGAACAGCCCTTCCCACCAGATGGCCTTGCGGACGTTATCCGATAGTGGCGGCAGCGGGGTGCGCTTCCACAAGCTGGTCCACTGCCCGAGTGCACCGGCCGCACCGATGGCTACCGACAACAAGATCGTCAGGGCCGACACGAGCAGGGCTTCGCCGATTGGCGCGGGGACGGGGATCGAGGCAATTGCCGCGAATGCGAAGATGTGGAACAGCGAACCGCCGGGCCGCAGCCGCATGAAACCCACCAGCACCGAGCAGGCACCGGCCACGAGAGTCGTCGCGCCAACTACTTGCCACTGCTTGATTCCAGGGTCCGAATGGTCGATCCACCAGTGCGAAGCGGCCAGCGCCAGGGCGATTACCGCGAAGAACAAGGCCCCGGAACGCACCTGCATCCGCAACCGGTTCCAGTAGCCGTCCACGCGCCCATACACGCCGGTAAAGGCGCCGAACACGGCAAAGACCACAAGGTCCAGCCGGTCAATCGCGAAGAGCGTGATCAGAGGCGCAAAAACACCGATGCCGGTGCGCAGGCCGATCCAATGGTCCTTGCGGGCAGGCCCCAGCGTAATGAGCGCCTTGGCGGATTCCTTCAGATTCTCCAGACCCACATCTTCCTTCCGTCGCGTTGGACACAACACGTACGCTCCATTATTCGCGCTTTGCCTTGTGAAGCGTTAGGTTTTGGCGCACATTGCCCCTGTCGTTTTCCTCACCGCGCGGTTAATACGGCACACTTGGTACGTGTCCGAAAAGAACTTTGACCCCAGTGCCCCGCATGCCCGCCAGGATGAATTCGGCTTTGAAGTCGGAACCCGGCTGACCGCTCCGGACGGTTCCCCGATGTTGGGACGTACCGGCGTTATCCGTACCCCGCACGGCGACGTCAAGACGCCCGCGTTCATTGCGGTAGGCACCAAAGCTACCGTCAAGGCAGTCACCCCGGTGCAGGTTCAGGAGCTTGGCGCGCAGGCTGTGCTGTCAAACGCCTACCACCTGTATCTTCAGCCAGGCGCGGATATCCTCGATGAAGCTGGCGGACTAGGCAAGTTCATGGGCTGGCAGGGGCCGACCTTCACCGACTCCGGCGGATTCCAGGTCATGAGCCTGGGCTCGGGCTTCAAGAAGGTCATCGACATGAAGTCCGTAGACCAGTCTGGTCCGGACGACGCCGTGGCCCCGGGCAAGGAACGCCTGGCCAATGTGGACGAGGACGGCGTCTGGTTCAAGTCCCATCTCGACGGCACCAAGCACCGCTTCTCCCCTGAGATCTCCATGGGCGTGCAGCACCGGATCGGCGCGGACATCATGTTCGCCTTCGACGAGCTGACCACCTTGCAGAATTCCCGCGGCTACCAGGTCGAGTCCCTGGAGCGCACCCGGCGCTGGGCCGAGCGCTGCATTGCCGAGCACTTTGCATTGACCGACTCCCGCGAAGGCAAGGAATACCAAGCCTTGTTCGGCGTCATCCAGGGCGCCCAGTACGAGGACCTGCGCCGCAAGGCCTGCCAGGACTTGGGGGCCATGGCCTTCGATGGCTTCGGCATCGGCGGCGCCTTGGAGAAGGAAAATCTGGGAACCATCGTCGGCTGGTGCGCCGAAGAGCTTCCAGAGAACAAGCCGCGCCACCTGCTGGGCATTTCCGAGCCAGATGACGTCTTCACCGCGATTGAGAATGGTGCCGATACTTTCGACTGCGTCTCGCCCACTCGCGTTGCGCGCAACTCGGCGTTCTATACCCCCTGGGGCCGTTTCAATCTTTCCGGCGCACGCTACAAGCGGGATTTCACTCCGCTGGTGGAAGGCTGCGAGTGCTATGCCTGTAAGAACTTCACCCGTGCGTACATTCACCACCTGTACAAGGCCAAGGAACTGCTCAGCCACACGTTGATTTCCATCCACAACGAGCAGTTCACTGTTTCGCTGGTTGAATCCGCGCGCCAGGCGATCGAAGATGGAACCTTCTTCGAGCTCAAGGACAAGGTGCTCTCCAGCTACTACGCTGGCGAACCGGATCCGCAGGGCCAGCCGGCCGCCCTGTAGCCAAGGGCCGCAAAGCAGTCGAGGCATCGATTCTCCACGCACTGGGCAGTGCAAGGAGAATCGATGCCTCTGGCTTTTCTAAGCCGAAGCCCTCTGCCCTGCGCGGGTCATCGGCAAATGCATGATCCCGTCGTCGTCATAGTCTTCTCCGGAGCGGAGGAAACCGAACTTTCCGTACCAGCCCTCCAGCTGGGTCTGGGCGCTGAGCTGGATCTCCGCCTCCGGAGCGCAAAGCGCCACGGCACGCTGCATGAGTTCCCCGGCCAGGCCCCGGCCTCGGGCTTCTGCGGCCGTTGCAACCCGCCCAATGCGCGGAGTGCCGCTTGCGCTGTCCATGATTCGCACAGTACACAGCACTTTCCCGTTCTCGGTGGCCACCAGATGCACAGTGCCGGCATCCAGATCGCGGCCATCGATGTCCGGGTAGCACGATCGCTGCTCGACGATGAATACCTCGGCACGCAGTTTCAGTATTGAGTAGAGCAATTCTGCGGAAAGCCCATCGGGCTCGTGGATGGAAATCAAATCGTTCATCCTCCAAGACTACCTACGCCCCCGCGCCCAGCTTCCTGCCGGAAACTTGAACCAGGGCACTTGCACCAAAGAGCATTGCCGCGATCCACAGCAACAAGGGAATGGGAGTACCGGGGCTGAGCACCAAGAAGAAAATTGGCGAGAACGTGGCAGCTGCCCGAAGGAAAGTCGCTGTTTCCAGGAAAAGATACGTGGCCACGGCCGACTCGCTGGTGGCTCCCCCGAGTAATGCATCCCAGTCCCGTTCTTCCCTGCTGGCGTGGGCACTGCTTGCCGCAGCACACCCCAACGCGGCGACCAGGCCTGCGGCGATCCAAAGCCAAATGCGATCCAGCTGGATCATGCCCAGCATTCCCAGCCCGCCGGTCAAGAACAGCAAGGCGGTGGCTGAAAAGAGCATTGCATACAGCGTTGCTGCCCGCATCAGGCGCTGTTCCGAAATCCCTAGAAGCTGGGTGAGCTGCCGTTCGGAAACGAGCGGTGCAATGGTCGCGGAAATGCTCAAGGTGAGAACCAGGCAGAGCACCAGGTAAAAGGCCGCTGCGCTCAGCGGGTTGGCAATTCGCTGAACCGTGGCGGCCAACGCGAAAGCCAGGAGCAGGAACCCGGCCACCGAATGCCAACGGCCTCCCCTCAGCAAACGGAGGCAGAGAATGCGCCACGCCACCGGCAACTTGGCGGTGAGCTTGCCACCGCGTGCGCGCCTGCGGCTAATAGCGGATGTCGCCGGAGCCGAGAGGCCTCGCGAGTCGCCCTGCATCAAAGCCCCCACGGCGAATTGCTGGTGCTCTCCGGCAAAACGCAACGCCTGGCCCGGAATCTGGTCAAAATGGCGAAACGCACCGTACGTACTCGCGCCGCTAAGTACCAGGATAACGAGCAAGGCGAGCACCCAGGCAGCCGGCTTCAAGGTGGCCGCAGCCATAGCGCCAACCAGGCTTTGGGCCCAAGGAATCTGGAACATCAAGAGCATCCACAGCACGGCCAAGGCGATGAGCAGCCCGAGGCCCACCCAGTCGCAGATCCGTCGCGCAGCTATTTGGTGGTTCTTCCCCTGGATCGCCGTGGCCGCGTTGGCAAGCCCGACACCGGCCACTGCGAAGCAGGCGAGCCCAAGGACTGCAACGGGTACCGGGAGCGATCCGGCCAGCCCCAGCATCACGATCAGCCACAACGCACCGGCAAAGCTGCTCGCGAAAAGACCGATGAGCACCGCATTTCGCCAAGTCGGCTGGCGGATAGCCCGGAGCTTGACCGGTAGCGGCAGCCACCAGTCGGCCTTGGCCGCACTGAGCCCGCAAGGCCCCAGGTAGAACATGAGCCGAAAGGTTGCCAAGCCGGCCAAGGCCAATAGCACGAAAGAGAGGTCCTGCAAGCGCCAGACGGCGCTGGGCAGCTCTTGGTGCGCTACGCCCTCGCCCAAGAGCACAAACAGCATGCCAAAGAGTGCGCTGAAGAGGTAGGCCAACGCCACCAGCGCGGCCAGCACCCAGACATAGGCATCGGAAAAGCTGTCGAATTTCTCGGAGAAATTCCGCCGCTTCTTGGCTCTATTGACCAGTTCTCGAGGATTGAAATCAACGGCATGGCTTGCAACCCGGCTAGCGCTCAAGCCACTGCGCCCCTGCCTGCGGATCAAGCAGTTCACCCTCGTCTTCATCCAGAAGCAGCACTTGGTCCACGCAGCTTCGCACCATCAGCGGATCATGGGTCACCGCTAGCAAAGTTGTTCCCCTGGCGCGTACCCCGGCAAGCCGCTGGTACAGCTTCTGCCTGATACGCAGGTCCAGGCGTTGTTCCGGTTCGTCAAGAATCAGCAGTTCTGCCGGACGGATCAAGGCCGCGGCGAGCAGCAGCTTACGGCGTTGGCCAGAAGACAGCTCGCCGGGAAGGTGATCGGCAGCAGCAGTGATTTCGAAGAAGTCGAGTTCTGCCTGGACTAACTGGGCCCAATCATCCAGTCCGTGTCCACGAGCGACCATTTCCAGATGTTCGCGCACCGTGAGTTCTTCGAAGAAGGCGCCGTCGGTGACCTGTACTGCGACGGTACGGCGAAAATGCTCCGAGCTTTCATTCACGGGAAGGCTTTGGAACTCGACGGTGCCTTCCACCGGAATGAGATGTCCCAGGATCGTGCGGATCAGTGTTGATTTTCCGCTGCCATTGGCACCGATAATTCCTAAGCCAGCACCGGGAGCCAGCTGCAGGTTGATCGGCCCGCAGATCACGCGATTGGGATAGCCAATGGTCAAGTCGCGTGCTTCTAGCTGAACTTCAGCGCTTTGACCTGTCTGCATGCCATCGATTCTAGTGTCCGGATACAGCTGTGGGCATCGCCCTCACGGATGATGCCCACAGGATCACTAGCTTGCGATGGCCGCTTGGCTGTAGCCAGGTTCGCGCTTCTTGAACCATTTGATGACCATCGAGGTCACCGGAACAAACAGGACCTCCACGGCAGTCTTGTAGATGAAGCCCACCACCACGTAGTTGATGAATGTCGGCGCATCGGCGATGCCGATAACTGGCGCTGCAATGGCACAGAAGATCAGGGTATCCAGGAACTCCCCAACACCGCTGGAGCCGATCAAGCGGAGAATCAGCCCGCGCTCGCCGGTACGTTCCTTGAGCTTGACCAGCACCCATGAGTTGGCCAGCTGCCCCACCAGGAAGCCGCAAGCGGAGGCGACGACGATCTGCCAGATCGGGCCAAGGGTGCGCTCAAATGCGTCTTGCCCGTCGTAGAACTCGGCTGATGGCAATTGGATCATGACCCAGAAGCAGAACACTGCGAAGAACGCCAAGGCGAAAGTCACCAGGATTGAACGGCGAGCCGCCTTCAATCCGTAGACTTCCGCAATGACGTCGCCCAGAATGTAGGCCAGCGGGAAGAGGAAGAAACCGCCATCGGTGACCAGCGGACCGAAGCTGACACCTTTGGAGGCGCCGATATTCGAAAGAATCACGACCGCGCCCATCAAGGTGAGCACCGTGGAGAAGTAGGGAGAACCCGAAGAAGCGAAAACCGCGTTCTTGGTTCGAATCAGATTGTTGCTGGCGTTGGAATCGCCCATGAAATTTTCCTTGTCAAAGTGGTTCGCCAGAACATCGCTAAAAGGCACGGCCCTGCCCACGAATCAAAAGGGTGGAGGTTCCATGCCTGCGCGCTGTCCCGCTGTATTAGCACTTACGCAACAAGTATCCCATGCATAACTGCGGCCACGTTCTCACCTGTTGAAGGCCAACCATGTTTCAGAAATCAAAGAATTCCAAAATTCATATCTCACTTGAATGTCTTCGAACTATAAATTCGAGGAAACAAATAGTGCAGTGACCGTCCTCCCGTACATCAGCATGAAAATTTTCCTTTTTTGAACGCGTTCAAATAATTGGTAGAATCGGATTCACCCACTTCCATCCAAAGGCTCCATGACAACGCAACCACGCACCGAAAAAGGCCAGCAGACCCAAGCCAAGCTCTTGGCAACTGCCTTGGAGTGCTTTGCCACGGACGGATATAAAGCCTCGAGCATGCGTGCCATTGCTTCGAACGCAGGGGTTTCCCTGTCGCATGCGTACTACTACTTCAAGTCCAAAGAGGAGATCGTTGCCCAGCTCCTGCTGAACCTGCGCAGGGAGCAATTCGATCTTTGCGCGGGGATGCTCGCAGAGGGAAATACCCTCGAAGCCAACATCCGCGCAGTACTCGACACGGGCGTCGAAGCGTTGGCTCCCTATCACGATTTCGGGCCTGCGTTCCTGCGTCTGATGCTCGCGCGCGATATGGGCAACGACGAGATTTCCAGCATTGAATTGGAGATATGGGAGAAGGTCGTTTCCGGATCCCGCCCGTTGCCCCCATTGGGCATACGACGCGATCTGCCGAAGTTCTTGCTGCTGGTCTCCCGCCAGATCTTCTCGGCGTGGGCTTTCGACCAGTCGCCGCAGCAGCGCCGATCCAGGCTTCTGATGAAGAACATGGCACCGGTTGCCGCCAAGTTCGCGGTGCTCTGCCGCTTGCCTGTGGTGCGCTCGCTCTTTGAAGATGTGCTGGCACTGATGGATCCAGGGCCAGCAGGGATTGCCGAGGTGTCCATGGCAGATCCTTCACCGCTGAGACGGCCGAAAGCCTCCTGAAAAGCTGCGGATTGCGCGAGCCGGCAAACACCCTGACACAGAGTTCCGTATCACCGCGCCTTAAGGCGTAAAGTCAAACATGCCGATAGGTGATCCCTAGCGAACCAAAGGAGAATGCAGCACTATGAGCGCAATGGCACGAGCACTGCCAAGCTGGACCCACGACTACGCCACGCTGCGTGATCGCATTGCTTCCTTCCCGAACCAGCACGAGATTCGTTCGGTGAATCAAGACGGTGAAGACGTGGAAATCCTCCGCTACTGGCCTGATGCTTCCTGGTCCGCGCCAAAGGACGCGCAGCGCTTGATCCTCTTGGGCACTCCCAACGACAGCACCGCTGCAGAACTCGCCACTTCGGGTTGGCAGCCAAGCACGACCATGCATCTGCTGGCCGGCAAGCCCGACGACGTCGAGCAGGTAGTCAAGCTCGCCGATACGTCCGGGCTTTTCGAGGCTCCAATGGATAACTATGACGTCGTTGAGGTTACCGACTTCGACCGTCCGGTCGCCCGAGGACGCATGCGCTACGGCGAAAACTACGGCCTGCTTACCGACCCGGACCTTTTCTCCCCCGCTGATCCCGATGCGGCTCGCCGCGCGGTACTGGCTAACTTTGCAGGCGCAGCTTTCGGCCACGGGCTGCCCTGGCTGCTGCTGGTAGCCACCGCAGAACACGCCCAGCAGCTTCCCGAGGGCTGGTCCAAAGCGACCACGCTCAGCTTCTGGCAGCACGGCTAATCCCATTCCCTACCCGCACTACCCGCAATTGAGACTATGACTAATACAAACACTGCCTCTCCAGCCATGACCCTGACCATCGCTGGTTCCGAAGCCACTGGCGGCGCAGGCGCCCAGGCCGATTTGAAGACCTTCCAGGAACTGGGAACCTTCGGCATCGTGGCTTTGACCTGCATCGTCTCCTTCGATCCCAAGGACTCCTGGAACCACCGCTTCGTTCCCGTTGACCAGCAGGTAATTGCCGATCAGCTCGAAGCCATCCAGGCCTGCTACGAGGACAAGCTCAGCACGGTCAAGCTGGGCATGATGGGCTCGCCAGCAACGATCAACACCGTTGCCACCGCGTTGAAGTCCCAGCAGTGGGACAACGTACTGCTGGACCCGGTGCTGATTTGCAAGGGCCAGGAACCAGGCCACGCACTGGACACCGACGAAGCCCTCAAGGCTGCCTTGCTGCCCTTGGCTACGTTCGTCACCCCGAACCACTTCGAGGCTGAACAGCTCTCGGGAATCAAGATCACCACCGAAGATGATCTGATCGAAGCTGCCAAGAAGATCCACGAGGTCTCCGGCGCGGCGGTCCTGGCCAAGGGTGGAGTCCGCATCGCTGGCGAAGACGCCGTGGACGTTTTCTACGATGGCACGACCCTCGAGGTCTTGCGCGAGAAGAAGATCGGCGAAGTTGCGGTCTCCGGCGCGGGCTGCTCGCTGGCCGCAGCCGTAACTGCAGAGCTGGCCAAGGGCGCTACCCCGCTGGAGGCAGCCCGCACAGCCAAGGCGTTTGTCACCGAAGGCATCCGCAACCGCGTTTCTGGCAACACCCCGTTTGACGCACTCTGGCAGGGCGGCCGCCGCTAGGCCCTGGCTGCTGGAGTGTTTGCTGGCCACTGCCGTTCACGGCGGTGGCCAGCAAACTGCTTTAACCGTGATCCCAGTCATTGGCCTAAGCCAACCGCACTTGTTATGGTTATTCCGGAAGTGCTCAGAATCAATGCGTGGAGAACCACAGGAAGGAGCGGTCGGCTATGCAAGCCACTTTGACGCTCTGCCCGTTCGTCTGCGTATCGAACGGGGTTGGCAACACATTTTCCGCTTAAGGCTCCTGCCTTAGGCAATGTTCCAGTGCCCCCAATTTTTCGTTCCCTTGCAGACCTCAACACCTTGACGATTCGTGATTCCGTGCGCCCATGAAGCGCGTGCGGACTATTTGAGGATTTCCCATGCAGCCATTGACCGAAAAAACCATCCGCTCTTCCTTCATCAACGCCAGCCGCCAAGAAGCGAAGAAATTGACCCTGCCCGAAAACTTTGCCTCCCTCGAGTGGGATTCGCTGGAGTACCTGGGTTGGCGCGACCCGAAAATGATGCAGCGCGGCTACCTGCTCCACACCGATGAAGCGGGGCAGACCCGCGGCATCCTCTTGCGCCCCACCGACGGTGGCCGCAAGCCGACCAACGCCACGATGTGCGAGATGTGCCGCGATGTGAACATCCCCTGCGCGGTAGGCATGTGGACGACCAAGCGCGCTGGCCAGGCTGGACGTGACGGCAATACCTTGGGGACATTGATCTGCCTGAACTTCGAGTGCTCCCGCAATGTGCGGATCCCGCCTCCGAAGAATCCGATCTACCCGGACCCAATGGTTGTCGTTGCCGAGCGCATCCAGCTGCTCGACGAGCGCGTGCATAGCTTCCTGAACCGCCTCTAGGCAACCGCAGCCTTCAAGCCGATTCCGGCGCCGCCCGCCCAGCAAGTAGTGAACTGATGAGTAACAAAGCGTCCAAATTTTCTCAAAAATGGACGGGCCCATCAGGCCTTGCTGGGCGGGTTTGTCGCAGTGGTTCGCGGATTTTATTGTGAAATTCCCAAGCCAGCACAATATCCAGCCAAAGGTTACTATTCAACAACCCCTTGATATATGAGCTACGTCACCTAAGATTCCAGCTATGGGTATACGCACTAGCGGACGTTTACCCCGGACGATCATCAAGGCTCGCACCGCTTTTATGTCGCCCGCCCATGACGGGAGCAGCACCGCTATCCAGCCCAGCTAGGAGAATCATGGTCACTCGCCGCACGCAGAGAGTGCCGCGCCTGATTTTGGGATCAGCCACTGCGCTTGCACTGGCTGTTACCTTGTCAGGACCGGCAAGCGCAGCAGGAATCCCCCAACCAGGCGACGGCGAAAATGCCGCGTCCCTGCCAATCACCAGTTCATCAGCGCTGTCCAACCTGAAAGTCTCCGGACCTCTTGCCAAATCAACTGGTGAAGTGTCTGTTTTCGTTCAGTTCCAGGGTGATGGCGCCTTCGAGACGGTGAAGAAGTCCGGCAAGAAGAAGGACACTGCCAAGGTCTAGAAGATCGGCAAGGAGGTCAAGGCCAAGGGCAAGCAGCTGGCAGCCGAGGCCAACTCGAAGGTCATCTACACCACGCACAACGCACTGCAGGGTGTCGCACTGACCGGTGATGCCGCTGATCTGCGCAAGCTTGCACAGCGTAGCGACGTTGCCAAGATCAGCTCCATCGTTCCCAAGAAGCCCTCCAACCGCAGCTCGGTAGTTGACACCGGCGCCCTGGAATCATGGAAGTCCCTGGACAAGACCGGCGACGGCGTCAAGGTGGCTGTACTGGATACCGGTGTGGATTACACCCATGCCAGCTTCGGCGGCCCGGGCACCTTGGAAGGCTACAAGGAAGCCCAGGCTTCCGATGAGCTGCCCGGTGCAGATTCGGGCCTGATCGACACCAACAAGTTCATTGGCGGTTGGGACTTGGTTGGCGATGACTACAACGCCGACTCCGACGATCCCACCTACCAGCCAATTCCGCATCCGGACCCTAACCCGCTTGACTGCCAAGCTGCCGGACACGGCTCCCACGTTGCCGGAACCACCGCAGGCTATGGCGTCAACGCCGATGGCTCGACCTTCACCGGGGACTATTCCTCGCTGGACGCCGACGCGCTGGCGCAGATGAAGGTCGGCCCGGGCTCGGCCCCTGACGCACAGCTCATCGGCATCCGCGTCTTCGGTTGCGGCGGCTCCTCCTCCGTGGTTGGCCAAGCACTGGACTACGTACTTGATCCGAACGGCGACGGCGACTTCTCGGACCGCGCCGACGTGGTCAACATGTCCCTTGGTTCGGATCATTCCCCGGCCAACGACCCTGAAAATGACATTGTCGACGCCCTGAGCGCAGCCGGCATCCTCTCGGTTGTCGCTTCCGGCAATGCCGGCGATGTCACCGACGTGGGCGGTTCGCCGGGCAACTCGCGCTCCTCGCTGACCGTAGCCAACTCCGTTGGCTCGCACGTCACCCTGGACAAGATCCAGGTCGATGGTCCCGACAATGTCGCCGGTTCGGCCTCGGGCCAGTACTCGGCGAACTTCAACTACACCAATGCTGATCCGGCCGTCCTGTCCGGAGAAGCAGTGATGGCTCCGGCCGATAACGCATTCGGTTGCGACGCTTTCGAAGAAGGTTCGCTGGAAGGCAAGTGGGTTTGGCTGCAGTGGAGCGAGAACGGCGAGTTCCCTTGCGGTTCCGGCGCCCGCTTCAACAACGCTGAAGCCGCCGGTGCCACCGGTGTCCTCTTGGATGCAGAAAGCAACCTGTTCGATGCAGGCATCGCCGGCAACGCGACCATCCCAGGTGCGCAGTTCACCTTGGACGAGTCGAACAAGCTGCGCCCAGCAGCTGAAGCTGGCACGCTGCAGGTTACCCTGTCCCCCGAATTCGTTGGCGGTTCCTCCAGCGAGTCCGGCGTTGCAGACACGCTGAATTCCTCTTCCTCGCGTGGCGTCCACGGTTCCAACGGCGTGGTCAAGCCGGATGTGGCTGCCCCAGGTACGCAGATCGGCTCGGTTGGCGTGGGCACCGGTACCGGCACCGCCGTGATGACCGGTACCTCGATGGCCACTCCATTGGTTGCTGGTATCGCCGCGCTGGTTCTGGAAGACAGCGACTACACCCCATATGAAGCCAAGAGCATCATCATGAACACCGCGGCCACCGACATCAAGGCCGCCAATGGCGAAGCCTACGGTCCGAACCGTGTTGGTTCCGGTCGCGTGATGGCCGATGCAGCACTCCAGAGCCCTGCTTTCGCCTACGATTCCGAGGCAGCGGATCTGACCAGCGTGGTCTTCGGCGTTATCGAGCTGGGAGGCAAGAAGCCGTTCAGTGCGCAGCGCGAAATCACCATTGAGAACACCAGCGGCAAGGCGCAGAGCTATGACGCCAATTACGTGGCCGCTACCGAGATCCCAGGCGCAAGCTTCACCTTGGATCGCAGCAGTGTCACCGTGCCGGCCGGCGGCAGCGCCAAGCTGAACGTCACCCTGAGCGTTGACCCGCAGCAGTGGGCCAAGACCATCGATCCAACCATGGCTACCAGCCAGTCCGGTCTGGCTCGTGCCTGGGTTGCCGATGCCAGCGGTCGCGTCGAGCTGACTGCCATCGATGCTCCGACCCTGCGCATTCCAGTCCAGGCAGCACCCAAGCTGGCTGCCGACATGGAGGGCAAGCTCAAGAAGCTGAAGAAGGGCGCGGATACCACCACCCTGAGCCTGAAGGGCAAGGACATCACTGCTGGCGAGGGCGCTACTTCGGTGACCTCCCTGCTCGGTGCCTTCGAGCTGGGGGCTTCGAGTGAGCGCGGCGACGATTCGCTGGACAGCATCCCGGCGGCCCGTTCCGTGGACCTGCAGCACGTTGGCGCATCGAGCACCGCTGCCCGCACCGGCGTGGCTGACGGCCTGCTGAATGTCGGCATCTCCACCTGGGCCAACTGGGCCCATCTGGCTGGCGGCACCGAGCTGGATGTCGAGATCGATACCAATGGCGACGGCGAAGCTGACTTCGTTACCTTCAACGCCGCATTCGACGAAGTTGACCTTGACCTGGCAGCAACCTTCAACCTCGCCACCGGCGAGCAAGTTGATCTGCAGCCAGTGAACGGCATGCTCGGCGATGTCGATACCAACACCTTCGACACCAATGCAGCGGTCTTCCCGATCTCCCTGTCCGCCCTGGGGCTCGATGAGGATTCGTCGGAGATCTCCTACCGTGTTCTGGGCTACTCCTGGTACAACACCGATGAGAACGGCTCGATGATCCCGGTTGACCAGACCGACTGGATCGACTTCAACGTGGCAGCGCCACAGGTTGATTTCGGTGCAGAAGGCACCTTGTTCACCGATCTGTCCGGTACCCAGATCCCGGTGACCGTTGCAGACAGCACCAAGGCATCGAAGGCACTGTTGCTTCACCTGCACAACGGCAATGATGACCGTGCACAGGTTCTGGAAGTAACTGACGGAAAGAAGAAGGGCAAGAAGTAGGCCTTCCACCTCCCAAGAGCAGGCCCGGGGCACTTCCTAGCGAGTAAGGAAGAGCCCCGGGCCTACACCTTTAAGATCCAGCCGCGCAGCTTATTGCATGCGCAGCTTCTCTTCGAGAACCAGTACTGCGGCTTCTCTTACCTGGGCCGCGAATTTCCCATCGGCCTTGGCCTCGGCTGCCAGGGCCCTCGCCATGGTGATGGCCGGAGCCGATTTTACGCATAGCGGAACAGTTCCGCCGGCGGCCACGAACTTCACTGCGCGCTCGCCCACCGGCAGGTAGCCGACCTGCTTGGCTTCGCACAAGTCATCGGAAATCACGATTCCCCCATACCCCATTTGCTCACGCAGCAATCCGGTGATGATCTTCGAAGAGAACGGTGCATCATTCTTTCCATCGAGCCGGGAGTAGCGGGCGTTGGAGACCATGACCCAGGACTTGCCCTGCTCGATAGCCTGCTCGAATGGCTGCAGATCGCTGGAGTCCGCATCGATCTTCGTATCGGTCACTTTGGTACTGGTATCGGTGTTCCCAGCGACCCGGCCCAATCCGGGGAAGTGCTTGACTACCGGTTGCACGCCTTCGGAGCGCAGCGCTTCGTTCACCGTCGAAATGGCCTTGGAGACCCCCGAGGCGTCATGGGCGTATTCGCGGCCAAAGTAGCCGATGGGTGCGTTGCCGGTGCCGATACTGGCAGGAACAACGTCAGCCACCGGAGCCAAATTCACGTTGATGCCGGCTTCAGCCAGTTCTTTCCCGGCGGCGCCCACTTCACGCTCCAGCTTCGATACAGGCCACCCTCCCTGCGTCAACGCAGTCGGCAGTTCGGTGAAACCGGGGCCCTGGAGCACCCGGACAAAACCCCCTTCCTGATCGGTGGCCACCCAGACCGGCAATTGCCCGGGAATGCCGGACTCCAAGCCCTGGGTAATTTCCTGGACCTGGGCGGCGGTCTGCTTCACCGGCAGTTGCGAACGGCCGCGCAGGAAGACATTGGAAATTCCCTGCTTCTTCATCGCAGAAATTTCCGCAGCGGTTGCTCCTGTTGCCGGGACACCGGCCATCACGAGGCTCGCTGCCTGTTCGCTGGCGCTCAGCTCGTCGGCCAGCGCTTCTGCTTGCTGGCGCAGCGAGGGTTCCTGGCTGCGGCTAGGCGATGGCCTTTCTTCAGCCCCGGAGTTGCCGGACGGGCTGGGAGTTGCCTGCCGCGCAGGAGTCCTCGTACTGCTCGGGCTGCTGGAACTGCCCGCGGACGTGCTCGAAGCTGGTTCTTGGGTATTCGGCGCACTGCAGCTAGCGAGCATCACCGTCATCAGGATTCCGACTGACATGAGCTGCTTGGCACGGGTAGTCATGAGATCATCCTCCCACCGTAAACTGCGAAGTTGCCGAAGAGCCGAGAACCTTTTGCCATGGGCAGAACGCTAGGCACGCACCACCAGCAGTTCATCCCAGTCGGTGGTGTAGCGCTGCGAAATATGCTCTCGTTTCATCGACCATTCAGGGATTTTGGCCATCCCGGCATGCCCCAGTCCAATGGATTTGGCACCGAACCGAAGGGAGATATCCTGGACTACCGATGAGACGTTCTCTTGTTCCTCGGCAGCCGGATCGGGACTCTGGCCAAAGAGGTCCAGCTGTTGCTCGCCCGGAGAATCGCTGAGCCCGGAGAGGATCACTCCCCCGCGAACATAGTCCATCCCCGGTTTCATCAGATCCCGCATCGCTGCAATTGCCAGCTTGCTGAGCACGATGGGATCCCGCGTCGGACGCGGCAGGCGCACCTGGGCACTGGGGAATGAGGCTTCTCCCCGGGCGAAGCGGCTGGTGCCCGCGGTGACGGTAAGCAATGAAGCGTACAGGCCTTCGCGCGCCAAGCGACCGGCAGCCTTCTGCGCATAGATGGACATGACTTCTTCCATCGCTTCATAGGTGCGCACCGGCGTGGAGAAGGAACGGGTGAACATGACCTGGCCGCGGTCCGCGCGTTCCTCCACCGGACCGATGCAACGTTGCCCGTTGAGTTCGAAGACCGTGCGCTGCAAGACGACAGAAAACTTCTTGCGGATCGCCAATGGGTCAGCCGCTTGCAGGTCCGCGATGGATTCAATGCCCATGGCTGCCAGCTTGGCACCGGTTTTGCGGCCCACACCCCAGACATCGGTGACTGGAACCCGGTTCAGGATACTGCCCAGGACCTCGGGATCCATGAGCTGCTGGACGCAGACTCCGCCCAGTCCCGGATTGTGCTTGGCAATATGGTTGGACAGCTTCGCCAGGGTCTTGGTGGATGAGACACCCACGCAGACTGGCACCCCAATAGTCTTGTCAATGGCGGCACGGATCTGGGCCGCGGTGCTGCGCACCTGCTCCAGGTTGCCTTCCAGGCCGACGAAAGATTCATCGATGGAATACACCTCGTGCCAGGTCCCGAAGCGTCCGAGCAATTCCATGACCCGGGCAGAAATGTCCCCGTACAGTTCATAGTTGCTTGACCGCACCGCAAGGTTGTGGGAGTCCATATAGCGTTGGACCTTGAAGAAGGGTTCTCCAGTAGGAATGCCCAGATCCTTGGCTTCCTGGGAACGGGCCACCACGCAGCCGTCATTGTTCGACAGCACCACCACGGGACGATTGCGCAGCGAATAGTCGAAGGCCCGCTCGCAGGAGACGTAGAAATTGTTGACGTCCACCAGGGATACGTGGTCAGCGGACATGATGCAGGCACCTGGTAATGACGCCGAAGACACTGACCTCATCGCCTTCGGCCAGTACCACGGGCAGGGGCGATTCATCGCTGAGCAGCCCAACCTCGTGGCCGTCAATCTGCCAGCGGCGCACCAGCATCTGCCCGTTGAGGTTGACGATGACCACAGAGCCGTGGCGCACGGCCAGCGATCGGTCCACGATCACTTCATCGCCGTCGAAGATACCAGCTGACCGCATGGCGTGGCCCGAGACGCGCATGATGAAAGTGGAGACACGGTCACGGACCAGCAACCGGTTCAGGTCCAGTCCGCCGTCAAAATAATCGCGTGCTGGCGAGGGGAAACCCATCGCGGATACCGCTTGGACCGGCCCTTGGGTTGCTCCCGGAGGCATCAGCTCCTGTTCTTCAGCCACACCCCACCACTTTCTAGTACAAATATTCGAATACTTGAATTGTAGCGCGTTATCCAGCAACCTTCATGTTTCCGGCGAGCGCGCTACCCCCGGGATTCCGTAGCAGAGGTCCTCCCATGGACCCTGGCCTGCGCTTTCCAGATGTACAGCGCGGCGGATACAACGATAACCAGCAGCGTCGCGGCACCGGAGATCACGATAATTGCCCTGGCCGGGCCAACCAGCAATCCCGGGGTGCCGATGAGATAGCCCAATGCGACCATGATGTTGATGAGCATCCGCAGCTGCGCCCAAGCAGCGCCATGGCGGGATTCCGGCACGTATTCGTAAATGGCTGTTCGCACTCCGGTATTGTGCAGTCCATTGCCCAGCCCGCCGGCAAGGAACACCAAGGCCAGGCCAGCCGCGTTGGACCAGAGCCCTTCCGTGAGGATCGCGGCGCCCACCAGCCCTCCACCGAGCAGAATCGGCAAGGCGCTTCGGGTACCGAAGCGGCGATTGCCTCCCAGCAGGGAACCGAACACTGCGCCCACGGACCAGGCACCGAGCAATACCGCGTATCCAGTGTCGTTATCGGTGATCCCGCGCAGGTAGAACACCCCCGAAACGCCTTCTGCTGCGGTAAACAGCACGATCGCCGCCACCGGGAGCAGCAAGATCCGCAATTGTGGATTGCGCGTCAATGCAGCTCCACCGGGCGATACCGGTCCACCCGGATCCGGCTCGTTCCCTGCGTCTGCTCCTTTCCCGTTGGCGGCTTGCGAGCGGGACAGGAAGATGGCCGCCAGGGCCAGTGCCAGGAATCCTGCCGCCGCGTACCAAAGCACCGCGCCGATCCCCGCTTTCGCGAAGACGAGTGAAGCTATCGCCGGCGCGATGATTCCCGCCAGGGACGTCGCTACGACAAGGAAGCTGCTGGCACGAGCAATGCTGAAGCCTCCGCGGATGCGCGGAATGATCTTGAAAATGACCGCTCCGTTAACCACCGCGCAAATACTGGCCACAGGCATCAAGGCGAGGCTCGCGAAGATATTGGAGGCAATGGCCATCACCGCGAAAATCGCCACATGCACGCACAGGTTCAGGATCCACACCCTGAAAAGGGCTGCCCCGTCCACCCAACGCCCTATAGCCGGGGCGGCAAGGATCGGCGGAACCAAGCCGGCGAGGAACAACGCGGTTACGCCCCAGGACCCCAACTGATCCGCGGATTCCAGGGTCAAGGCAAAGACCGCCATGCCCTCGCCGAGCATGGAGAGCAATGCAACCACGCAGAACAGGACACAACGCACCGAAGACTGCACCTGGCCCCCTTCCTCCGCGCGCATGCCACGCTGGCCTAAAGGTTCTAGTCTATGGGTAGGGGGATTCGCCTCCGAGGACATATCGCGCCAAAGGAGTCTCGTGAAAGTATTACTGGTCAGCTGCGGAGATGTCGCCACCGAGGCAGGACTGCGGCTCCAGCAGGAGGGCCATCGCGTCACCGGCTGGCGGCGCAACAGCCAGAAGCTGCCCGCAGGATTTACCGGCCACAGCGTAGACCTGCTCGATGCCGCCCAGTGGCCAAGCATCGATCCGCAGACCGAAATCGTCGTGCTCACTCCCGTGCCAGCCACCCGCGATGCCGATGGCTACACGCGCGGCTATCTGCAGGTCGCCAAAGAACTGGCTTCACGGCTGGCAGCCCAATGCCCCAATCTTCGCCGGCTTATCTACATCTCCTCCACCGCAGTGATGGGCGGCGCCAACGGAGAACTCGTCGACGAATCAGCACCGCTTGCCCCAGCTAGCCCCACCGCGCAGGTCCTTGCGCACACCGAGGCAGCGCTCGCCGGCAGCGGCCTGCCGGTAACAATCCTGCGGGCGTCGGGAATCTACGGCCCGGGCCGCACCCGGCTCATCGATCACGTCACTGCCGGAGCCGCACAGATTCCCGCGGGCTCGCATTGGACCAACCGCATCCACCGCGATGACCTGGCCGCGGCCATCGTTCACGTTGCGGCGCTGGGAGAGCAAGCCGCTGGCCTCTACCTGGCCAGTGACAGCACCCCAGCCCAGCTAGGCGAGGTCTACCAGTTTTTGGCTAAGGAACTTGGTTTGCCTGCGCCGGAAGAGGCAGGACAAGCCCCGGCACGACGTGCTGCCGACCGCCGGCTCGATAATTCCAAGCTGCTAGCCAGCGGGCTTGAACTGCAGTATCCAGGATTTGCCGAAGGCTACCGCGCGATCCTTGCCGGGACATCAACCCGCCATGCCTAAAGCGCGTAAAAGACAGCCTTAAAGGAAAACCGGCTTGCAGCGCATCGCCATGATGCACCGCAAGCCGGTTGTTTTATTTCGTTCCGGGTGTGGACCGAAACGCTTAGAACCCCTTGCGCAAGGGGTTGAAGTGCCGGGCGATGCCTGGAACCTGCTGGCCAGCAATCTGGGCAGCCAGGATCTTGCCAGTCAGCGGTCCCAGCGCAACGCCCCACATGCCGTGGCCGCCGCCAACCGACACGCGCGAGGATCCGGTCTGGCCAATGAGTGGCATGCCGTCCGCGGTGCATGGGCGTCCACCCACCCATTCTTCTTTGCGGTTCTCCCAGTTAATCCCCTGGTAGACCGGGGTCGCAGCGGCAACGATGGCCTCAATGCGCTTCGGCTCCAGCTTGTGGTTGGCGTCGCGGAATTCCATGGTGCCGGCGATGCGGAAACGATCGCCCAGCGGGGTGCAGGCAACGCGCTGGGTCGGGAAGTAGATCGGGTGCGTTGGCATGTGTTCCGGCTCCACGGTGAACGAGTAGCCGCGGCCTGCCTGAACCACAACGTTCACACCGAACTTGCTGGCCATGTCGGTCATCCAAGCACCGGTAGCCAGCACCACGTGATCCGCGGTGATTGAACGGCCTTCGGAACCGATGACGGTGACCGAGCCGCGATTGTCGCGCACATCGGTGACGTTGAAGGCTCCGATGATGTCGCCGCCGCGGGCGATGACGGATTCGGCCAGTGAATCCATGAACTTCGGCGGGTTGATGTAGCGCTGGTTCTTGATGGCTACGCCCGCAGCGACCTTATTGGACAGGGTCGGCTCGATGCCGCGCAACTCGTCGCCGGTGAGCAATTCGTAATCAACTTCGCCGCCGGTCTTCTCGATCATCTCGAATTCATGCAGCAGCGCATCGCGGTCGCTGAGCGAGGTGAATCCGGTCAAGAATGGATTTGCCGGCTTGGTCGGCTCCTGCACGCCCGGCCCTGCCGAAGTCGCCTGCGCGATTTCGTCGAAGGCATCCAAACCGGTTGCGCCGATTTCCGAGTAGACCCGCATGGCTTCTTCCCACTTCTTCGGGGTCGAGTGCCAGGCAAAACCGATCAGGAAGCGGAGCAACTTGGCATCGGCCTTCAGCGGAATGTACAGCGGGGATGCCGGGTCGAGCATCATCTTCAGGCCGTTCTTGAAAATTGCAGGCTCCGCGATGGGCAGGGTCAGGGCCGGGGTCAACCAGCCGGCGTTACCCCAAGAGGAACCGGACGCGATGCCGCCGCGATCCACGACGGTGACCTTAATGCCCGTTTCCTGCAGGTACCAAGCGGTCGACAGGCCAACAAAGCCAGCGCCTACAACAACGACATGATCTGGCACGCCTACTCCAGCCATGATCCACTCTCCTAGCATTTCGACGGCCTCTCCACACGAGCCCGCATGTCTTCACTGTCGCGCGATCCCCAGGGAAAATCAACGCGTCCTGACGATTCGACGGTGAGCGCCACCACACCGGCAGGAGGTTCGTGTTTCTTGCGGTAAATGATTGCCTATTCCGAACTTTCAACAAGTACTTCCTCCCGTACGGGCACTTTCCCCAGAGGCTGCATCACTATCGCCCATCGGGAACTTCTCCCCCAGCGCGTCCTGCGTAGACTGGAGAGAAGCGAATTACCAATCCCGCCGATCAGCCATTTCTAAGGAACTGCACCACACTCATGGCCTCACGTAAACCAGCCAAGAAGAAGCCTGCCCAGGGTCATCCAGCCCGCCGTTCCGGCGCCAGCAGCGTGCCTTTTGAATCCGAAGTGCGCCAAGCTCTTCAGCCGTTCAAGTCCTCGCTCTTCCGCCACTTCCACGAAGAGGGCCAGGCAGCCAGCGAGACCCGCGCAGCGCTCGAAGGGCTCACTACCCTGCTGACCGTGCATGCCCAGTTGCGCCAGAGCGTTGACGTCAAAACCCTGGATCCGACGATTCTGGGTGAACAGCTGGGCCACTTGACGTCGCTGGGCAAGGAAGTTTCGGAAGCCAGCGCTGCGATCCTCAAGCATTACCTGACTTTCCTGGGCACGACCGCTAATTTCGGCGGAAGCGTGGATGACTTCAAGCAGACTTTCGAATTCCTCTCCCGCATGGCTGGCGATTCACCCATCGTGGCACCCTATCTCGAAGATGATGAGGCCAACGGCAGCCTCGAAGCGATGCCCTTCGTTTTTGCGGCTCGCGAGTTGATCAGCTGGGTTGGCGAAGGCAAGCCGACCACCCCAGCTGGCGTACTCACCGGCGATACGCTGCAGGATGCGGCCAGCGCGCTGGGCCTGTTCGTCAAGGTCGATGAATCCGCCGGCGTTCCAGAGGATGCCCAATGGGAGCCGGAAGACGGCACTGCCGTTTCTTCGCTGGCCGACGTTCCACGCCTATCGGCATACTGGGACGCCCTGATCGGCACGGCCATGCTGCGCTACCAGGAACCGAACGCAACCCCAACCGAGTCGCTCAGCGATGCGCTGCTGGCATCCAGCGGACAAGGCGCCCGCTTGGTCAAGGAGCTGATTGCAGAGGTTCTCTACTCGCACATCCTGATCAACACCTTGGAGCAGCCGGGCAAGGCGCAGATCGCCGAGATGGTGGCCGGCGTGTTGAGCAATGCCGCATCATCGACACCGCCACGTGCCGAGTTCGCGTTGCAAGTTCCGACCGAAGATGACCTTCCCGCCGAGCAGCATCACCTGATTGCCAGCCTTGAGGAGGTTGTCCCCCAGGTCGAGTCCCTGCTGCGCGTCTTCGAGCGCGAAGGCCTTGTCGAGATTAATGACGAGATCACGATTCCTGTGGTCTTGCGCTCTTCACTGGAACGAGCGCTGGCCAAGGTTTCTGATCATGTTTTGAAAGACACCCAAGAGGCAGAGGCTTCCGAGGCTTAACCACCAGCAACGGCAAAGGGTGCGAGAACTAATTCGAGTTCTCGCACCCTTTGCCGTTGCTTCATCGATTAGGAGCTGCGCGTGGCCAGCTCGGCGTCGTGCCATAGCAGGCGATCGAACCATGGGCCCCGCTTGGTTCGCCGGCCTTCACGGCCAAAGAATCTGCGGTTGCTTCTGCGTTGATCGCAGCATCTGCCGTCTTGCTATCAAAGCCGCCCTTAGGCTCCACGGCCAGGCCTTATTGTTGCCAAACAACCGTATCTGCCTGGGTACTCATGCGCTCTCGCTTCCCAGACAGGAAATGCTCTCCATAGGCGCAAAACCCCGCCACGCAGGCCCATTCCGACCTGAGGTGTGAGGCAGAACGCAGAAACACGGGCTGGGTTTAAGTTATAAAAGGTACGTTGCATTACTGACAGACAACGGCGTGCGATGGGGGCACAGCGCCGATGAAAGATCAGTCCGTTTACGCAATGCAACGTACCTTTTAATCACCCTCGGATCCTTAGTGATGCCACTCGCAAAACACCACCAAGTACCTTCCCGGTGATCGGTCTTCACCGATACATGTCTAACTTATCGCGTCCTGCGAAAATCCGAAATCATACTTTAGTAGGAGGGTAGGGGTCAGAACGGGATGCTTGCGCGCAGTGCCCAAACACCGTTTTCGGAACTGGTTGCAAACTTTCCACCAAATGCACGCATCCTGTCACCCATGCCAATCAGGCCTGTCCCGCCTTCGGGCAACCCACTCGCCTTCTTGTCGAAATTCCCCATCTGATTAGTAATTTCCAGGATGCCCTCTGCCCCTTGGACCGTGAGTTCGAAGGTGCACTTCCCGCCCAAGGCACCGTGCTTTATCACATTTGTTGTACCTTCTTGCATGACCCGATAAATCGCAGTCTGTGCAGAACGGGGCAATTCGGAAATTTTCTCGTCAGTGGTGGAGCTCACCTCGAAATTTGCCTCTTTTAGCCTCTGAACGAAAAGTTCTGCACCCTGAAGCGCGTAAACAGTAGTAGCGGCCGGCTTATCAATGCCCTGGGACGAGGGATCTGCCATGGTCCCATCAGCCCTCAGGACATTGAGCATCAGGCGTAAATCGTGCAAAGTCTCAGTACTCAGTTTGGCGATGACATCCAGAGCTTCGAGGGCCTTCTGACCATCGTTTGCGAACTTCGCGGCCTTCGACTGCATGGCCACGACCGTGATGTCATGCGCGACAATATCGTGCAGATCCCGGGCAATGTTCTTTCGCTCCCGGTCGACAGCAAGACGAGTCTGCTCTTTGACCGTATGCATTTGCCGAAGAGCGAGCTCGTTCTTCTCGCGCAGCAAGTAAATATTCCTCGTTAAGAAGAACGCCATCGCCGTCAACGGGGCAATCCCGACAAGCAGAACCGCGTCTTGCCCGGACTGGATGCCGAACTGCACCATCCACGCTGCGGACAAGGTTAGGAATAAGGCCCTAACGCTCATGGCACTGGCCGTAGCTGCCAGCGCCGAAAAAATCATGAATGAAACGACAGTCCAGAAGAACAAGGCGCCGTCCGTGAGGAAGAAATAGGCAACTGCCACAAACAATCCGACGGATACGGCAACCCAGCGAAGACCAAGCGCAAGAATTGCGCACAGTCCTACGCCGAGCAACGCGCCTCGAACCGAAATATCCGACGAACCACTAAATCCGTCTTCCAGCAGAGTCACGAACTCGCTACTGGAAACCGCGATCAGAACCGCAAAACCAGTCCAAACAATGACACCCCGACCAGCGAAGAGCTTGGTCAGGGTGTCCTTTAGTCGTCCATTCATATGCCGAATAATTCCCGGCTCAGATGATCAAGTCAAATAAACCGCGTTATGGGCAGGCGACGCCGTAGCGTTTGCAGAACCACTCCGAGAAGGCTGAGCCAAAGCCAGCAGGAGTAGCAACGTTGCCACTGCTGGAGGCTGGAGAGCTCGCGGCAGATGCAGGAGCTGCCACGGCGGTCAATGGTGCCAGAACTAATGCTGCTACGGCCAGCATTTTCAAACCCTTCATAACAAACTCCACATCAGATCAACTTATATACTTTCAGGTGAACAGGCCAACATGAGGCCACCCGCATCGAATCAGAGGAATCAGATGGAACAAATAAAGGTCCTTATTGTCGATGATGAACCTCTAATTCGGCATGCGTTGGGCACAATCCTAGCAACAGACCCCGGAATTGTAACGGTTAATTCTGTTGAAAATGGGCAGGCCGCCGTCGAGTATTGCAGCGGCAATCAAGTGGACGTTGTGCTCATGGATTTGCAGATGCCGATAATGGACGGGGTTAGCGCTACTAAAGCAATCAAATCTGCCGAAGACAGCCCCTCCGTGCTTGCCATTACCGCCTTTTCTTCTGACGACTACCTGGTTCCGGTACTGACCGCTGGGGCCAGCGGATACTTGGTAAAAGACTCTGAACCAGATGAAATTATTCATGCGATCCATGCCGTTCACCAAGGAACTGCAGCCATTTCCCCGTCGGTTTCTTCTGATCTAGTTTCTGCGGTTCGCGAAGCTTACCGGGATAATTCCCAAGACATTCAAGAACTGGCCTATGACTTGGGAATTACCAATCGGGAATTCGAGATTCTAAAACTGCTCGCACGCGGGCTAAACAATACCGAGATTTCAAGAACTCTGACTATTTCCGAAACTACGGTTAAAACCCATATGGCGAAGATTTTCGTTAAGCTGAATGTTCGCGATCGGGTCCAGGCCCTGGTTGCGGCCGCGCGTATGGGCCTTATCGAAATCCCCAAAGACTAGCGCCTGCTTTCCAGCTATTAGTGTGAAGTCAACCTCTTTGACACCTTGCCCGGCTGGTTCGGGAATATCTGCGCGCCATATGCGTTGAACATGAGCATAGACCGCTCAAGTTTCTATTAGGAGGCTCACTTGCCAGCATTTTTCGGCGCACCGTCAGATGGCTCGTTTGAGGAATTCCTCTCTCGATTCCTGTCTTCACGTGCTCAGGCAGCACGTCCCATCGACCTCACGCGCCTGCTTTCCGCCCGCACCCACGAAGCGGTAGCCACCGCGGCAGCGATTTCCCAGGAGCATGGCCACGACGAGATTGATTCCCTGCACCTCCTGATGGCTCTGCTGCGCACCGAACCAGTCGGCGAGCACCTGACCGCCATGGGTATCGACATCGAGGCTTTGAGTGCAGATGCCATCGCGCGCATGCCCAAGTCCCAGGAGAAGGGCGAGAAGCCATCCCACCTATCGTCGGCAGCTCAGCGCAGCCTCTTTGACGCCTATCAGGTTGCTCGTAACTACGGTTCGACCTACATCGACCCTGATCATCTTTTCCTGGCCTTCGTTTTCAACCCGGAATCTCCGGTCAGCCAGCTCCTGGCGCAGCACGGCATCACCGGCCAGTCCTTGCAGCAAGCCGCCATGGAGCAGGCCCAGCGTGGCCAAAACGATGCCCAGAACCAGTCCGATTCCGAGTCCGACGTGTCCATGCTCGAACGCTACGGAACCGATCTGACCCTACTGGCCTCCGACGGCCAGATTGATCCGGTGATCGGACGCAAGGAGGAACTGGATCAGGTTATTGAAATCCTGGCCCGTCGCACCAAGAACAACCCTGTGCTGATTGGCGAGGCCGGCGTGGGCAAGACCGCCATTGCCGAAGGCCTGGCCCGCGCCATCATCGATGACCAGGTACCAGCCCAACTGCGCAATGCGGCCTTGATCTCCATTGATCTTCCGGGCATGCTCGCCGGAACCCGCTACCGCGGAGATTTCGAGCAGCGGCTCACCGGCCTGCTCGACGAGGTAGCCGCAGCCGAGGGGCAGGTGCTGATATTCATCGATGAGATGCATCTGCTGGTCGGTGCAGGCTCTGGCGAGTCCGGCAATATGGACGCCGCAAATATCCTCAAGCCGCGTTTGGCGCGTGGCGAGCTGCACATGATCGGCGCCACTACGCTCGATGAGTTCCGCAAGGTGGAGAAGGACAGCGCGCTGGCTCGGCGCTTCGGCAAGGTTACTGTCGCCGAGCCGTCGGAGGAAACTGCACTGGCCATTTTGGACGGCCTGCGCGAATCCTACGAGGATCACCACCAGGTGCAGTACACCCCCGAAGCGCTCAAGGCCGCGGTGACGCTCTCTGCCCGCTACCTGAACGACCGCCAGCTTCCTGACAAGGCCATCGACTTGATCGATATCGCCGGTGCCCGGCGGTCCATCGCTGCCGGAGATGCCGAGGATGTGCAGTCCCTGCGTGCCGAATTGGTAGACGCCGAGCGTGAGAAGTCACGCGCTATCGGCGAGGAACGATTCGAAGAAGCTGGCGCATGGCGTGACCACATCGTGGAGATGACCGCGCGCATCAAGGCTGCTGAGGAGGCCGGCGATGCAGGGGTCACCCGGGTAGTGGATGAGAAGCAGATTTCGGAAGTGATCTCCCGATCCACCGGCATCCCCACCTCGCGCATCTCGGGAGATGACAAGGCACGCTTGGCTTCGCTGGAAGATTCCCTGCATGCTTCGGTCATCGGCCAGCACGATGCCGTTGCCGCTGTGGCACGCGCCGTGCGTCGCAACCGTACCGGAATGTCGCCAGCAGGTCGCCCCATCGGCTCGTTCCTTTTCCTGGGTCCCACCGGCGTCGGAAAGACCGAACTGGCCAAGGCTCTGGCTGCAAACCTCTTCGGTTCGGCCGAATCGCTGGTTCGCGTCGATATGAGCGAATACGGTGAGAAGCACACCGTGGCGCGCCTGATCGGAGCACCTCCGGGGTACATCGGCCATGACGAGCCCGGCCAGCTGACCGAGAAGATCCGCCGCAACCCGTATTCGGTCGTGCTGCTCGATGAAATCGAGAAGGCCCACCCGGACGTGTTCAACGTGCTGCTGCAGGTACTCGATGACGGCCGGTTGACCGACTCAGCCGGGCGCACTGTCGATTTCTCCAACACGCTGATCCTGATGACCAGCAACCTCGGCGGCGAGTACTTGGCCAACAAGGCCGGAAACTTCGGTTTCACCTCCGCCAATGCCACCAGTGAGGCTGGAGAAATCCGGGCCAAGGTCATGGGCAAGGTACGCGAGTTCATGCGCCCAGAGTTCCTGAACCGGCTGGACGAGGTACTGCTGTTCTCCAAGCTCTCGCAGTCCGAGATTGGCCAGATCGTCAAGCTGGTCATCGCCGAGACCGAAGCTCGCTTGGTGGACCAGGAGCTGAAACTGGAGGTGAGCGACGCTGCCGTACAGTGGCTGGCAAACGAAGGCTACGACCCCGAGTTCGGTGCTCGCCCGCTGCGCCGGCTGGTACAGCGGAAGGTACAGGATGCCATTGCCGACCTGCTGATCAGTGATTCGCTTGCCGCTGGTGACACCGTTTCGGTGGACTACGCCGCTGGCATGCTGAAGGTGCAGAAGAAAGTCGAGATGCCGACTCCACCTGCTCACAACGAGCACGCGCCAAACTACTTCGATAGCTAGGCCGGCATAGCCCATAAAGGGGCTTGCTCGGTCGGGACTTCCGTCCCGGCCAAGCAAGCCCCTTTTCTTCACTTAGAAAGTGCGCTAGTCAGCGGCAGAAATGCAGTCAACCTCTAGCTAAGCAGGAAGACTCCCGGTACCTTTGACTGCATGGCGAACATTGGAATGATCACCCTTGATGCCCTTGACGAGAAAGCTGCCTCGGCTTGGTGGAGGGCTGTTCTGGGCGGGAAATATCTGGGCCAGTACCCGGGGTTCACCATGATCAGCGTCCCTGGCTTCAGCGCTCGGTTGGGGTTCCAAAAAGTTGATGAGATCACTGCCGGCAAGAACCGGGTTCATCTCGACTTGGAAGCAAGCACCAGCCGCGAGCAGGAAGTCACCCGTTGCATGGCTGCTGGCGCAACACGCGTTGAGGACCACACCGAAGATCCCACTTTTGGCTGGACCATTATGCGCGATCCTTACGGAATCGTCTTTTGCATTTCCGACCCACACGAGGACTGAGGACATGTCGCTGTTCGCCAGGAAATCATCGGAGGCTTCGACTCACCGGGTGCAGATCCATTTTGCCCAGCCGATGACCGAACGCCTGCGCAAAGATCATGAGGCGGGCCTGCTCGATACATTGTTGCCCAAATACAAGTCTTCCGGAACCATCATCAGCGCCAAGACCACATTGGACGCGGCTGAGGAGCCGATCTCCAGCGACATTAACCTTGAAGTGGCCACCCCCGAACCGAAGAAGCTGTTTTCCGAATTGCTCTCTTCGCTCATCGATGGAGGACTGGGGCATGGTTCCTGGCTGATTATTGATGGACAACGCACCGAAGTAGGCGGCAGCGAGTACGTTTTGCTTCGAACCAGGCTTGGGGCCGAATCGGAATCGGATCTGGAGCCAACAGTCAGGGCCCTGCAGCATGCATTGGGTGACGGCGAAATCGGATGGCATGAGGATGTCTACTACCGGCATGATGGCCCGGTGTTCGTTTACAACGGCGACTCCGCCCAAGCCATCATCCACACATTGGAAACAGAACTGGTGAAGCATCCGTTGCTGGGCAACGCAGAGATCCTTTCGGTTTCCCCGCAACAGTAAAAGGACTCGATGGAACTCTCCACCACTAAGGTGCCTTCCGAGGAACAAATACTCTCGCTCTACAACGCGGTGGGCTGGAGCGCCTATACAGACAACCCAGACGTACTATTTGAGGGCCTGAAGAATTCAGCATGCGTAATCTACGCCTACGACGTAGACCACCAGTTAATCGGCCTTGTGCGCGTGGTCTCGGATAATGCCACCATCTGCTACGTCCAGGACATCCTGGTGCGTCCATCTACGCATCGCACCGGCGTAGGCCGTGCTTTGTTCTCTGCCGTACTAGTGAAATATGAGCATGTGCGTCAGCTGGTCCTGATCACCGATGATGAACCCGGGCAACGTGCCTTCTACGAATCCATGGGGCTCACGGAAGCGTCGGATTTCCGTCCCGGTGCGATCCGGACCTTTGCCAAATTCTCGTAACACCTCTCCCTTCGCTGCCTGGCCTGTATAGACTGACCATTCATCGATAATGAGGAGTTATTCTTGCGCACCCGTTCGGTCATTGCCCTGTCATCGTTGGCTTTGCTTCTAGCAGGGTGCAATGCAGCTCCCGAACAAGCAGCGCCAGCCGATTCGACGGCGGCTTCCGTCGCTGGCTCCACTCCGGCGGCACAGCCCGCGGCCGAAACCGGTGAACCCGGTGAAACCGCCCCCGAGCCTGGACCCGCGGAGTTGGACGCCAACGCCAATTCGGGACAGGCCTGGGCAGATTCCAAAATTGAGATGTGGAAAGAAAACTCTGGCATCAAATCCACCAAAGGCTTCTTGTATCCCTACAACCTAATGACTTCTTGGGAATCTCCAGCACCTGGTGCCATCAATATCTTCTTGGATAACAGCATGAAGTTTGGAACCCAGATGCGGGAAAGCTACGAAACCAACGAGGATGAGCTGCGCATGATGGGCCGAATCATGTTCGAAAGCGTAGGCGAGGCCTCGCCGGAATTGGAATCTGTCACCTTCGCTACTGAAGACGGCAATAACTCAGGAACTTTCACCCGGGCTCGTACTGGTGCCGATCCCGAGGACCGCAAAGCCTGGGCCACGGAAAAGTACACGCAGTGGCTGTCCGCCATGAACGATACCTACAAATCCCTATGCGGCGCTGAAATCACTGAGCTGGAAATCTACCGCACATGCCTGCCCGCTGACCCCCACGCCTACGTTGAGAAAGTCGAGTCGCCTGCGCTTGGCGAACTCGTCGTCACCCTCGCAGACGGTCCATGGATCGACGGCGAATACGACATGCCCGCATCGATCTTCGTCTCGGGAAATATGATGCTCAAGATCAACGAGCGTGCGGCAACCGGCGAAAAAGTTGAAAAGCTGACGGTACTGGCCAGAAATGGCGATGACACCGATACGGCACTCCGCAAGGACTGGGAAATGTAGTTCATTTCCTTTCATGATCAGTTGATGGGCCCTCAGCCCCTAGGGTGGTACCTATGACCCAAGAACTCTCCATTCCATACGAAGACCTGGAACTCAGCGCGCTCTGGGACCGAGCAAAGGCGGCGAAGGCCGTCATCGTGCTCGCACACGGTTCAGGTGCTGGAAAGGATCATGACTTCATGGCCGGCTTTGCGCTAGCCGCTGCGAATCTGGGTGCCAGCGTCCTGCGTTTTAATTTCCCCTACATGGATGCTGGAAAGAAGTTTCCCGACAAAGCGCCAGCTGCGGTCGCAGTGTGGCACCAGGTCCGCCGTTGGGTTGAAGAACACTTGGCTGAAGGCCTGCCAATCTTCACGGCAGGAAAGTCCTTTGGCGGGCGCATCGCTTCCCTGTCAGTTGCCGAGGGCATGCCCTCGGCAGGGTTGATCTTCCTGGGGTACCCGTTGCACGCGCCTAAGAAGGAAGAGAAGCTACGCGATGAGCATCTCTACCCGATTGCGGTGCCGATGCTTTTCCTCGAAGGCACCCGAGATCCCTTTGCCAACCCCGAAAAGATGGAAGAAGTCGCCAGCAAGCTGAACGAGCACAGCGAACTTTCCTGGTTCGAAGGTGGCAACCATTCCTTCAAGGTAGCCCGCTCCGGCCGCACCGTTGCCCAGGATGGCGCGTGGCTGGCGGAAACTGCTCTTGCCTTCATCTCCAAGCACATCGCATAGTCCAACGGTCCTAGTCCACCTGCTTTTCCAGGAATCGGTAGACCTCGGTTTCATCTACTCCGGGAAAGGCTCCGGTTGGCATGGCCGCCAGCAAGTGGGTATTGGCGCGCGTAGCCGGCCACGCATTGCCGAACCACTGGCTGGATAGGTCAGCAGGTGGACGGCGGCAGCAGTTCTCGTCCGGGCAGGTGGATTGGCAGCGCTCCTTGGTATCCCGCCCGCGGAACCACTTCACATGCTCAAAAGGCACGCCAATGGACAAGGAATACAGTCCCGAGGAATGGCGCTCGGTGCGCGCCGTGCACCAGAAGGTCCCATTGACGGTATCGGTGTACTGCTCGAAGGAACGGAACTTATCCATCTGCTCGAAGACCACGCGACTTGTCCAATACCGGCAAATGGTTTGTCCTTCAATGGCACCGGTGTGATCGGCTGGAAAGTTCACTCGGTCATTCTCATAAGCCTTGTGCAAGATGCCCGATTCGTGGACCTTCTGGAAGTGGCAGGTCATCCCCAGATGCTCGGTGGCAAGGTTGGTGAACCGGTGGGCTGCGGACTCATAGGACACGGCGAAAGCATCGCGCAGATCCTCGATGGCCAACTCACGGTTGTTCTTAGCTCGCCGCAAGTAGTCCACCGTGGACTTTTCCGGCATCATCAACGCCGCGGCAAAGTAGTTGGTCGCGACCCTCTGCGAGAGGAAATCGAAATAATCGGTTGGAGTCCTATGACCCAATACGTGATGCCCTAGCGCCTGCAGCAACACCGAACGAGGATCATGTTCCGAGCGGTTCGCCTGCGTCAGATAGATACGCTTGTTCTTCTGGTCAGTCACCGAACGCGTGGAATGCGGAAGATTGCCCACAAAGCGCAGGCTGAATCCCAGATGCTCGGCGATATCTGCTGCACGATGATGCGAGAGCGGCCCTGAATCGTGGCCAACTGCAGAGAGGACTTTGGCGGCTTCCTGCTCGATATCCTTGTAGTAGTTGTTGCGTTGGCGCATCTCATGGCGCAACGCGGTATTGGCCCGACGGGCTTCTTCAGGGGTCGCGGCCTGCTCGTTCAGGCGGCGTTCCAATTCATGCTGCAGTCCCACCAGGGATTCCAGGACGTCCATGGGCAGACGCGTGCCAACACGAACGGTAGGCAATCCCAAGGACTCGTACAGTGGACCGCGTTGGGCACGTTCCAATTCGATCTCCAAAGCAGCACGGCGCGATGGCGGTTCGGTGCCCAGCAGATCGTCGACGCCAACCCCCATGGCTCCAGCCAGGGACTTAAGCAGCGATAGCTTCGGTTCGCGCTTGCCGTTTTCAATCAGCGACAACTGGCTCGGCGCGGTGTCAACGAGCGCCGAGACATCATCCAAGGTCAGTTGCTTGCCCTTGCGCAGAAAGCGGATTCTGCGGCCGAGAGCAATGGCGTCGAGTTCTGTATCTTCGCTGCCAGCGCCATTGCCGGCTGAGTTCACTGAGCGATTCCATGTGGTTGCAGTCACATGACAAGGTTATGCCAAGGATCGTGAAAATTTCTAGATCTTCCGGATTCAACCCGTAATTCAATCGCCCAGCAGTGACGCGGAAGCAAATATTCACGGTTCTTTCCTTGCTTCCCCGGCGAGCTACTCTCAACAAATGCACAGCCTTTCTGCGGAATCTTCAGCGAAGCGCAAACGTTGAAACTACAAAGAGATCCAGCAAGGAGCACCATGCACGCAGTCTCCACCCGCCCCCTACCGGCCCCGCGCCATGCCCACGATCCACCCCGGACTTTGGTCATCGTCGGCACCGATGGCGCAGGCAAAAGCACCACTATTGAAGCTTTAGTACAGCAGCTGCGCAACGATCGCATTCAGGCTCGTAGGCTCGCAAACGTCGCCGCGCGGAGCTGGCTTACCAAATTCTCTCGCGCCCTGGGAATGACGTTCCCGACTTTCACCCAGGATTTCTTCGAAACTTCCATTCGCAGCTTCAATGTTGCCCGCAATATGCTTTTCGCGGCCCGCTCTCCCGGACTCAGCGTGATGGACCGGCACCTGTATTGCCAATTAGTGCTGCGGCGCTTACGTGGCCATCCTCCGGGACTGCTTCTCCCCTGGCTTGCGGCGAAAAGTACCGAGCACGCGAGAATTGTCCTGCTCGACATCGACCCCATCCTTGCCTTTGAGCGGATCAATTCCCGTGGCAAAGACGACGAAAGCATGGAGTATCTCAGGGACAGTCGAAATGAGTATCTGCGTCTTGCGCAAGTGCACGGTTGGATAACTCTTGATGCCTCGCTGCCCACATCCCAGCTGGTTGAACAACTTCGCTTGGTCATCGGCAAGTAGACTCGTCCCATGAGCGAAGCACAAGCATCTTTTGCACCGGGTTCCATTCTCGAATTGGCGCAAAGCACCAAGAAGCAATGGGAGCTAGGACAGGTCCGGCTCATTGCGAGCGGCATTCTGGCGCAGGACGGAACGTTGTGGTCCAGCGAACTGCGGGAATCAACCTGGCAACTGTCGATTCGCTCTATCGAGAAATCTGCAGCCTTCACTCCGTCGCCTTCGGCTCAAGTCTTCACGTTGATCGCCGGCGATTTCGTGCAGCTGGATGTAGACGGGCAAGAGCACGGATTGGAACCGCTGCGCCCGTTGAAATTCGAAACGAGAAATTCTGTCCAGGCGAGCCAGCCCGCCGAAGAACTGCTCATCGTGCACGTGGCCGCCATTCCAGAGCAGGTACGACCCACCGTTCGCATTGTCGAGCTGTCCAAAAAGCGCGAGCAATACCTCTTTGATGGGCAACTGGGCCTTTTGGTCCAGGGCTCCGCCAAGCTCTTGCTCGGCGACAGCGAACAGTCGCTGAACCTGCGTGACACCGTCGTTGGCTCTGACGCCGGTGAACCACGCATCTCCGGCCGCGGTTTCATGGCTGTGGTTTCTTTCGACCAGCCCTAGCCCGTTCCGGCTCAATCAGCCATGGTCGCAAGATCCATAAATCTTCGCACTCAGAAACTGCACTGCCGGCCAAGAATATCGGCCATAGCGACAAGTCCAGGCCCCCATCTGGCAAAAGCCAGCTACCAGTCCAGACTCTGATACTTCACGTTTCCTGGCCCGATACACAACGCCTGCCGTGGCGAATCAGCACCTGCGGTTTCCATAAAATCCCAGATCATCAGTGATTCGCCGATTCTCGCAGACCCCGGAATCGGTCTGCTTTGGCTTCGCCCTTATCTAGGCTTGCTGTTAAATTTTACTCTTCTTCGCTAGGGATTGATTCAATATCGGCAGATTTCCATGCCTTGACTCACATTCAGCGCAAGAAGCGATAAATTTCCATTTTTGTGAAGAAGTGAAAATCTTAATTCAAAAAACCTCTGTTGAAGCCCTCGCACCTGCGGAAAAGTAGTTGTCACGAAGAAGTTCACAAGATCACCTTCCGATCGACATGAACCCGCAGCTTGTGCGAAGGAGCCGAAGCAATGACTACTGAAAACACCAACGAAACCTCGATCGACAACCGCATCGCAGCCATCGAGAGCGACTGGGAAAACAACCCCCGCTGGAACGGCGTAACCCGCGACTACAGCGCTGCCGACGTCGTGAAGCTCCAGGGCCGGGTCCAGGAAGAGCACACCTTGGCCAAACGCGGATCCGAGAAGCTGTGGAAGCAGCTCACCGAGGAAACCCCCACCGGCGGCTACACCAACGCGTTGGGCGCACTGACCGGCAACCAGGCAGTGCAGCAAGTCAAGGCCGGCCTTCGAGCCATCTATCTTTCGGGCTGGCAGGTAGCAGCGGATGCCAACCTTTCAGGCCAGACCTACCCGGACCAGTCGCTGTACCCGGCCAATTCGGTTCCCCAGGTCGTGCGCCGCATCAACAACGCATTGCAGCGTGCAGACCAGATCGAGTTCTCCGAAGGCATCCAGACCGTCGAAGACTGGATGGTCCCCATCGTCGCTGATGCAGAAGCCGGCTTCGGCGGCCCGCTGAACGCCTACGAACTGATGAAGTCCATGATCACCGCTGGCGCATCGGGCGTCCACTGGGAAGACCAGCTGGCCAGCGAAAAGAAGTGCGGCCACCTCGGCGGCAAGGTGCTGATCCCGACCCAGCAGCACATCCGCACCCTGAACGCGGCCCGCCTGGCCGCCGACGTGGCTGGCACCCCTTCCGTAGTTATCGCCCGCACCGACGCTGAAGCGGCAACGCTGATCACCTCGGATGTCGATGAACGCGATCAGCAGTTCATCACCGGCGAGCGCACCCCGGAGGGCTTTTACAAGGTCACCAACGGCATCGAGCCATGCATCGCCCGGGCCAAGGCCTACGCACCGTACTCGGACCTGATCTGGATGGAAACCGGCACCCCTGACCTGGAGCTGGCCCGCAAGTTCGCCGAAGCGGTCAAAAAGGACTTCCCGGACCAGATGCTTTCCTACAACTGCTCGCCGTCGTTCAACTGGAAGAAGCACCTGGACGATGCGACCATCGCGAAGTTCCAGCGCGAACTAGGCGCCATGGGCTTCAGCTTCCAGTTCATCACCCTGGCCGGATTCCACGCATTGAACCACTCGATGTTCGACCTGGCCTCCGGCTACGCGAAGGACGGCATGAGCGCCTACGTCGAATTGCAGGAACGCGAATTCGCTTCCGAGGCCGCCGGCTACACCGCCACCAGGCACCAGCGCGAAGTCGGCACCGGCTACTTCGATGCGATCTCCACGGCGCTGAACCCTAACGCCTCAACCCTGGCCTTGGTGGGATCCACCGAAGAAGGCCAATTCCATTAGACCCTGATGGGTCGATGGTGCTAGCCGGCAAAGGCGCCGGCTAGCACCAGCACCATTTCCAAGATTTTTAAGGACGCTGCCATGAACTCCCCCATCACCCTGAACAACATCACCATTACCGCTATCCCCGTTCGCTACCAGGAGCAGATCCTGACCAGCGAGGCCCTGGACTTCCTTTCGGCCCTGCACACCGCATTCGAACCGCGCCGTGCCGAGTTGATGCAGCGCCGCCAGGTCAACCGGGCGCGCATTGCCAATGGCCGCGATCCGAAGTTCCTGGACGAGACCCGCGCTATTCGCGAAGACGATTCATGGCAGGTCGCCCCGATCGCTCCGGGGCTGGAAGATCGCCGGGTGGAAATCACTGGCCCGATCGAACGCAAGATGGCTATCAATGCGCTGAATTCCGGGGCCAAGGTCTGGCTGGCCGACATGGAGGATGCTTCCTCGCCAACCTGGCAGAACGTCATCAAGAACCAGGTCAACCTGATCCGGGTGCTGGATCAGGACCTGGACTTCACCGCGCCGGATGGCCGCGAGTACAAGCTGAACAGCTACGATCTGCAGCAGCTGCCAACCATCGTGGTTCGTCCCCGCGGCTGGCACCTGCCGGAGAAGCACCTGCTGGTTGCCGGCACCCCGATGTCCGGTGCGCTGGTGGACTTCGGACTGCACTTCTTCCACAACGCCAAGCGCCTGCTGGCAGCCGGACGCGGCCCGTACTACTACCTGCCGAAGCTGGAGAACCATCTGGAAGCACGGTTGTGGAACGACGTGTTCAACATGGCCCAGGATCTGATGGATATCGAGCGCGGCACTATCCGTGCCACCGTGCTGATCGAGACCATCACCGCCGCATTCGAGATGGAAGAGATCCTCTACGAGCTGCGCGAGCATTCCTCGGGGCTCAATGCTGGCCGCTGGGATTACATCTTCTCGATTATCAAGAACTTCCGTTCCCGCGGACCGCGCTTCGTCTTCCCGGATCGCGACACCGTGACCATGACCGCCCCGTTCATGCGGGCCTACACCGAGCAGCTGGTGCGTGCCTGCCACCGCCGCGGGGCTTCGGCCATCGGCGGGATGAGCGCATTCGTTCCCAACCGCAAGGACGCCTCGATCAACGAGCTGGCGTTCGGCAAGGTCCGCGAGGACAAGGCCCGCGAAGCAGCTGATGGCTTCGACGGCTCCTGGGTTGCCCATCCCGACCTGGTTTCGGTTGCCCGGGAGGTGTACGACGAGGTGCTCGGCGAGAACCCCAACCAGTTGCAGCGCACCCGCGAAGATGTCGAGGTTTCCGGCCCGGCCCTGCTGAACATCGAGAGTGTCACCGGCAAGATCACCGAACGCGGCATCCGCGACAACATCGAGATCGGCATCCGCTACATCGAGTCCTGGCTGCGCGGCAACGGTGCTGTGGCGCTGCGCAACCTGATGGAAGATGCTGCTACCGCCGAGATCTCCCGTTCGCAGCTGTGGCAGTGGATCCACCAGTCGGCGATCACCGATGAGGGCGAGATCATCACCCGTCGCTGGGTCCAGGAACTGGCCGAGGAGACCATGGAGAGCTTGGAGCGCTTCGAGGGCGATCGCTTCGAGGAAGCCGTGGAAATCTTCGAAGCTTGCGCCCTGCGCGATGACTTCCCGACCTTCCTGACCAAGAACGCCTACCTGCGCTACCTGGATGCGCCAGCCCGAACCCTGGAAATGGCAGGTTAGGCAGTACCCGAGACCCGGCCGATAGAAAACAGTCGTCCCTGAACGTCGGCCACGCAAAGCGGCATTCATCCGTTGGTAACCAGTCCAGCGGGTGGATGCCGTTTTGCGTGTGCGGTGGCTAGGCTGTAGCCATGGCTTTCCAGTTCAAGAACCCGGCCGAGGACCTGTGGCAGCCCGATCTGCTGGGCGAGGATTTCTCGCAACGGCCGCTGCCGATGTCGGACGGTTCGACCGCGACGTTGATCAGGCACCGTCCGCGCAGAACGCTGCGCCTGCCGCCGCCATTGCGCGGGATCGCGGTGCTTTATGTGCATGGCTGGTCGGACTACTTCTTCCAAAAAGAGCTCGCCGAGTTCCTCAGCGAAGCCGGAGCGGATTTCTACGCACTGGACCTGCGCCATTATGGACGGAACTTGCCGGTAGACCAGGCCACCGAAGTCGCCGAGCACAGAAGCCCGGGCTTCACCACCGATCTGGAGGAGTACTTCGAGGAATTCGACGCGGCCCACCGCATCATTTCCAGCGCGCATCCGGGCACCCGCTTTGTCCTGCTCGCCCACTCCACTGGCGGGCTCAGCGCTTCTCTGTATGCGGCAGCCAACCCGCAGAAAGTTGATGCGCTGGCGCTGAACAGCCCGTGGCTGGAATTCCAGGCCAGCGAGATCGGGCGCACCGCCTTGGCGAGGATCGTCCAGGCGGCCAGCAGCCGCAACCCCCACCGCTTCTTGCCGACGGTGGATCCAGGGTTCTACACCCGCACGGTCTCAAGCCAGTTTTCCGGCGAATGGGATTACGATCTGGGTTGGCGCCCGGTCAACGGCTTCAAGCTCACCGCGGGTTTCATCTCTGCAGTCTTCAATGCGCAAGCCAAGGTGAAGAAGGGGCTGGATCTCCAGATGCCCACCCTGGTGATGCTTTCGGCGGAAGACTATTTGCTGCCACGCTGGCACGACACCGCCACCCGCGCCGACGTGGCCTTGAATGTGCAGGTCGTCGCCCAGCGCAGCATCGACCTAGGCCGGGAACTGCATTTGGTGCGCCTGCCCGGCGCGCTGCACGACGTGTTCCTCTCCTCGCCAAAGATCCGCTCCAAGGCCTACATGGCGTTGGGCTCATGGCTTGCGGTCGTCAAGAACCGGCAGCGTGATTCGCTGGTGGCCTCCAGCATCCGCCGGATTGTTCCTTCCGGCATCTAGTGCGGCTTAGCCCGCGACCTTGCTGGGCACCTGGTCATTGACCAGTTCCAGCTGCCAATCGCCGGGCTCATTGCCGATGATGGCAACCGAGCCATTGCGGATGGTGTCCAGCTTGTAGCCGGCGAAGTGCGAGAGCGTGTAGCGGATAATGGTGCCGTGGCAGATTACCGCGACGTTCTTGCCCGGGTAGTCTGCTGCAATCTGGTTGATTGCGCGCAGGCCACGGTCAACTACAGATTCCAGTGGTTCAATTCCGCCACCGTTCTTGTCCGGCCATAGCGCCAGCGCTTCGGCCTCAACCATGCCCTCGCCCTGGGCGTAGTCGCGCTCGATCAGCAGGTCGTAGCTAGGACCCAGTTCCAGTCCCAGACCGTCGGCGATGATCTGTGCCGTCTCGCGTGCACGAGAGAGCGGCGAGGAAACGATAGCGTCCCATTGGCCGCCGTCCAGCACCGAGACAGCCTCGCGGGCTTGGGCTCGCCCGGTGTCGTTCAGGGGGATGTCGCTGGAACCCTGCAAGCGGCCTTCGAGGTTCCATTGCGTCTGTCCGTGGCGGACGAATCCTAGTTTCATATGCCCATTCTCCCACCCGGCAGGTGGCCAACAGCAACCGCTGGTGGCCAAGCTCACGATGGATCTGCAACACTTAAGCGCGTCATGGCTGCCTGGAGCGCATAGGATTTTCACGGCTGTGCCCTGCCTTTGGCGCGGGCCCGTCCCCATCGAACGCACCCCTTATAGGATCCGAGCATTACTATCGTGAACGAAATAAAGGCGTCTCTCGCCCGCGGGCTGACTGCCCGCCACATCCGCTTCATGGCCCTCGGCTCAGCTATCGGAACGGGCCTTTTCTACGGCTCCTCTTCTGCTATCCAGGCTGCTGGCCCTGCCGTCCTCTTCGCATACATGATTGGCGGCGCTGCCGTCTTCATCGTCATGCGTGCCATGGGCGAGATGGCTGTCAAGCATCCGGTTTCCGGATCCTTCGCTCACTACGCTTCGCGCTACCTGGGCCGCTTCGCCGGCTTCGTCACCGGCTGGACTTTTGCCTTTGAAATGGCCATTGTCGCGATCGCCGATGTGACCGCGTTCGGCATCTACATGGGCTTCTGGTTCCCGCAGGTGGCGCAGTGGATCTGGGTGCTGGCGGTCGTCCTGCTGATCGCTTCGATCAACCTGATGAAGGTCAAGGTCTTCGGTGAAACCGAATTCTGGCTGGCTATCATCAAGGTGACCGCAATTATCGCCATGATCATTGGCGGCGCCGCCCTGATCATCTTCGGCTTCAACGCCCCTGAGACCGAAACCGCAACCGGCATCGCTACCCTGATGAGCGCTGGCACCCTGTTCCCCAACGGCTTCGTGGGCCTGCTGCTCTCGTTCTCCGTCGTGATGTTCGCCTTCGGCGGCATCGAAACCATCGGCATCACCGCTGGTGAAGCAGCTGATCCTGCCAAGTCGGTTCCAGCCGCCATCAATACCGTGCCATGGCGCATCCTGCTCTTCTACGTAGCTTCGCTGGCCGTAGTCATGATGCTCTTTGACTGGCGCCAGATCGACGGCTCAGCTTCGCCATTCGTGCAGATTTTCGACGGCCTGGGCATCCCGGCCGCCGCCCACGTGCTCAACGCCGTGGTGATCACCGCAGCCGTTTCGGCGATCAACGCCGATACTTTTGGGGCTGGCCGCATGCTCTACGCCATGTCCGAGATCGGCCATGCTCCGAAGTCCTTTGGCCGCATCTCGCGTAACGGCGTGCCGTGGATGACCGTGGTCATCATGGCCATTGTGCTGCTGGTCGGCGTGGTGCTCAACGCCCTGCTCCCGGAGTCGCTGTTCACCATCATCGCTTCCATCGCTACCTTCGCCACCGTCTGGGTGTGGATCATGATTCTGACTTCGTACCTGGCCATGCGACGCAAGGAAGCCGCGGCGGGCCGCGGACCGGCCGTCGCCCGTGAATACGCTGTGCCCGGCGGCACCGTTGCCGTATGGATCGCCTTGGCCTTCATGGTCTTCGTTGTCGTGCTCTTGGCCCTGAGCCCGACGACGCGTGTAGCCCTGTACACCGGAATCGCATGGCTCGTGCTTCTGGCCGTGCTCTTCAAGCTGCTGGTACGCCCAGCGGCGCCAATCAAGCAGGACAGCGACTCCTTGCTGAGTTAGCCACCGCACAATAAAACAGGACAGCGACTCCTTGCTGAGTTAGCCACCGCGCAATAAAATATGCCTGGTTTCGCATAAAGCGAAGCCAGGCATATTTTTTATGTCTTTCTACTTGATCCCGGTGGAGGTTCCGGCCTGAGGCCCCGAGGGCGGCTCCAGGCCATGGGGTGTGCGCAGCTCCTGGAACAACGCCAGGCTGGCCCACGCGAGCATGCCGCCTGCGACGATCCACAAGCTGCCGAGCCCCAGCCGCAGGTAGGCCAAGACGCCACCCAGGGAACCCATGGTGATCATCAGCCAAAGCACTGCGTAGCGCATCCATAGCATCCGGTAGCCGCCTCGGTCCGACCCGGTGGCCAACCCGATGATTGCTCCACCGAGTGCCTGCCCGAGCTTGACCAACGTGCCGGTCATATACGTCAGGCCCAGGGAAACCTCTCCCGAACGAGTGTAGGAAACATTGACCACGCCCATCGCGGCGGCCAGCAGCAGAGCCGTCAGCTGCGGCAAGAAATTCCCGGAGATGGCCGCAGCGAGCAGCAGTGCCGCACTGGAATACATGGCCACTGGCCGGCGCAGCCTATCGAGCCGGAAGGTAACCAGCGTTGCGAGGATGACACCTGCGACAAAGCAGCCCACCAAGGACATCGCCATCGCCCATCCGGCAAGGTCCCCTGTCATCAGCGCCACGGAGGAACGCGTGGAGTTTCCCGACATGAAGGAGAGGAAGTAGCCGCCGAAGTGCACGAATCCGACGCCATCAACAAAGCCTGCCATCGCCGTAATCGTTCCGGCGAAGAGGATTCCGCGCCATCGAAGGTTCTTTGCCACTTGCCCTGCTTTCTCTCGCCATCAGCACCATCCGGTTTCCGTAGGAGCCCTGCCATTATCTCCCCCGAAATCAGCAGCTGCGAATAAGGAATGCCCGGTGAGCAAAAGTTGTTACCTCAAGCATGAGCGAAAATACGGCTGTCCAGTCCCCGGAAGACAAGCGCATCCGCGTGGATATCTTCTCCGATATTGCCTGCCCTTGGTGCTTCATCGGCAAGCGCCGCTTTGAGCGGGGTGTCGAGGCGTTCGAATACTCCCAGAACGTGGATGTCTACTGGCACTCGTACCAGCTGGACCCGAGCCTGCCTGAGAACTATGACGGCAGCGAGGCCGAATACCTCTCCAAGATGAAGGGGCTGGGCCAGGAACAGGTCGCCCAAATGCTTGACCATGTCACCGCCCAGGCTGCTGCCGAAGGATTGAACTACGACTTCGCCAACTTGAAGGTCGCTAATTCCTTCACTGCACTACGCGTACTGGAATACGCCAAGAAGCATGGTGCCGGAAACGAGATGAAGGAAGCGCTGCTTTCTGCCCACTTCGAGAAGGGCCTGAACACCGGAGACCTAGAAACGCTGCTCGAACTGGCCGGAACGCTGGGGCTGGATACCTGGGAACTGCGTGCGAAGCTCTCGTCCGGATCCTACGTTGAGGAAGTCAACGCAGATATCGTCCAGGCACGCGAGCTGGGCATCAGCGGTGTTCCTTTCTTCATCATTGATGGAAAGTACGGCATTTCCGGCGCCCAGCCAGCCGAGGTCTTCGCAAATGCGCTGGCCCAAGTGCATTCCGGAGATGTGCAGGCCCCGTAGCCAGCTATTTGCTGCAGACCAGCTTGCCTTCAGAAGTATCGAGCTTGCGTTCTTTTTCCAGGCCGTCGAACTTCTCCCCCAGCGCCAGGTCCACCCGGCTGCCCCACTTCTTTTCGTCGTAGATGAAAACGATGCCGGGGATCTGGCGCTGCACGGTGAAAGCCTGGGCATAGCCATCAGGCCCGGCAATGACCGCGCCAGTGGTTTCGGAGAGCGACTTCCACCCGGAAGTCAGCGACGAAATCTTGAAGCCACGCTTTTCCAGTGCCTCGGCAGTGTCACCCGCAAGACCCGAAATATCGGTAGTGTTCAGCACGCGTATTTCGACATCTGAAGGTTTTTGGTACTTGAAATCGATGGCCGGGCACTTGGGGTTTTCGATTTTCGTCTCGCTTGGCTTCGGGCTCGCAACGGCGGCAGGCTCGCCACCCAACTTCAGCGTTCCATTGAAAACGAGTACGGCGCCGGCCAAAACCGCGATCACCAGCAGGGCCATCACGGAGAAAACAATGTTCTGGCGTTTGCGGGCACGCCGCTTAGCCTGGCCGTCCGAGCTGAAACTTAATTCTTGCTCGTCGACAATATGCGCACCGTGCCATTGCCCCGGGTCATCGCGATCACGCATCATTCCACCTTGCTCTGGTCAGCCTTCGGCAGCTGCTGGCCTGAAGGCGACGTCATCGTCATCCTCGTGGCGCTAGCTTATCTAACTAGCGTCCAGATCCAATATGCGTGCGTGTATTACCGAGCGATGATGAAGCGCCGAGCGCAGCGCGCGGTGCATCCCATCCTCCAGATACAACACGCCCCGATAGCGCACTACATGCGGGAACAAGTCGCCATAGAAGGTGGAATCCTCAGAGAGCAATGTTTCAAGATCCAAGGTGGCTTTGGTGGTGACCAAGTCAGCTAGTTTCACTTGCTGCGGGGGAAGTCCGCTCCAATCACGCGCCGAAGAATAGCCGTGGTCCGGGTATGGACGGCCTTCACCTACCGCTCGAAAAATCACTATTCAAGCATACGGACAAACTCTCCAGACCCACAGACCTGCAGATCAAGCGCAAATTGGCAGGCCCCAGGAAGGCCACTTCCCGAGACGGCGCCGATTGAACCGGCCGGCAGCTGGACTCGCCGCGCAGTTGCCGGGCGAATGCTACACGCGAATGCGAATAGTCAGACAAGCAATGCGAAAAAGCAAGGATTGTTACGCCAAGGGAAACTTGGAGGAACCGGGCGTAACTTTAGCTGGTAACAATCGCGTCATAAGGTGCACTCTGGGTTTATGAACAACGTAGTCACCGAGATCCCACTGCTCGATATTTCTACCGCACGCAACGCTGACGGCTCCTTCAACAAGGATTTCGTTACCGCGATTCGCGACGCCGCACACCGCGTCGGCTTCTTCCAGATCGTCGGATACAGCGCATATGCCGGGCAGGACCAGGAACTGCTCGACACCATCGCAGAATTCTTCCAGAAGCCCGTTGAGCAGAAAATCAAGCTCGATAACCGCAATAGCGCCCAGTTCCGCGGCTACACCCGGATGGGCACCGAAATCACCCGCGGCCGCGCCGATGCCCGCGAACAGATCGACTACGGACCGGAACGCGAGACGTTGGCGGTCGTTCCCGAGGACAAGCCGTACTTGAACCTGCAGGGCCCGAACCAGTTCCCTGCCGATTTCCCCCAGCTCGAAGAGCGCGCCATGGCGTGGGCCGAGCTGATGAACAAAACCGGCCACGAGCTGCTTTCGGCCATCGCTGTGGGGCTGGGCTTGCCCGAAGGCCACTTCGACGAGCCATTCGCCAACACCCCGTCATGGATGGGCAAGTTGGTGCACTACGTTTCGGGCGACGTCGTACCAGAGTCGGGCAACCAGGGCGTTGGCCTGCACGCCGACTACGGCTTCGTCACCCTGCTGCTGCAGGACCAGGTTGGAGGGCTGCAGGTGCAACCCTACGGCCAGGAAGAGTGGATCGAGGTGCCGCCGACCCCGGGTGCATTGGTAGTGAACCTCGGGGAGATGCTCGAAGTCGCGACCAACGGCTACCTGATGGCCACCATCCACCGCGTCATTGCGCCACCAGCTGGCGTTGACCGCTACTCGGTGCCGTTCTTCTACTCCCCTCGACTGGATGCAGTGATCGACAAGGTCGAACTGCCAGCCGAGCTGGCTGCCGAAGCTCGCGGCGTCTCCGATGATCCGGAAAACCCAATGCTGGCTTCCTACGGTGCCAACGTGCTCAAGGGATGGCTGCGAGCCCACCCGCAGACCGCGGCCATCCACTACCCAGAGCTGGCCAAGGGGCGCAAAAGCGCCTAGGCCGTGAGCTTCTGCAGGGATCAGGAGCTGCACACGCAAAACCTGTTGGCGTCGAGCTGGTGAGAGATTACCGGCCCGGCGCCAATAGGCATTTAAAGCGCCTCGCTTATTCGACGCCGGAAAGCACGCAGAATTCGTTGCCTTCAGGATCAGCCATCACGATCCAGCTCTCGTCCTCCCGCTGGCCCACATCGGCGTAGCTGGCCCCCAAAGAGATCAGGCGATCAGCTTCTTCTTGCTGCTGGGCGTTTTGAGGACGCAGGTCCAGATGGAGGCGATTCTTGATGCTCTTGGTTTCGGGCACTTGCGCGAACGTCAATTTCAGCCCGCCCGGGCCTTGGGATTTGGACCCAATACTGACCAAGCCGGCTTCTTCTTCCAATACGTCATAATTCAGCGCTTCGCACCAGAACCTCGCCACCAGCATCGGGTTCGCGCAGTCGACGGCGATTTCGCTCAATACACTTGCCATAGTCTTACCTTGCCGAAAGATTGCTGAACAGTTGCCACGGATACTACCCGCCAGGTTCTGGCAATGCCGGTAAGCGCAAAAAAATAATGTCCCGGCTCATCGTTTTCACGATGAGCCGGGACATTACATTCGGCGGAGGATAGGGGATTTGAACCCCTGAGGGCGTTAACCCAACACGCGTTCCAGGCGTGCGCCATAGGCCGCTAGGCGAATCCTCCTCAGTTTGCTCCGTGGAGCAGGATCAAGCATATCTAAATTCTCGCTCAATCACGAATCGGACGTTTCCACGTTGCTTCCCAGCTCATTCTTGAGGCGTCAAACCCCTGAAATTCGGTAATTTTGCACCTTTTCACCATCCCGATCTTTTCTCCAAAGGCTGCCGTTTGAACAGATCAATACTGTAAACATGAGTAAAAGAGAGGTATTTCACAGCCAAGACGACCCTCGCCGACTGCCTATCAGCCCGCCCGGGACAAGGAGTATCCCCGGAATCGATGGTCTTTGGGCCGCGAACCTGGACAAAGACAATCTCTTTACCCAGATCGCCGCTACCGCCATAAACCTTTATGACCAGTCGCCGGTCACTGCATCCGCCCAGGGCCTGGAGCGGCTGAAGACCATTGCCCGGCTGCACAGCATGCTGGATGCTGCCGAGGCAGCGGTGTTGGCCGATAGCTACGAGTATTCGGTCGCCGAGACGATCAGCCACGGAACCCAAGAGCCGCTGCTGGATGACCCCGGCACAACGGAAGAAACAGCTGAAACTCATTCTGCCTACTTCTACGGTGTCAATCGCTCCGACGAGTCGCTGATCCGTTCTTCCTTTGTTGCCGAGGCATCGGTGGCAATGTGCTCCTCGGAAAAGAAAGTCCAGGACAAGTTGTTCTTCGCCGAAGGACTGCGCCATCTTTGCGCAGACACTTTGGACGCCCTGAGCGTCGGTGAGATCACGACCAGATCCGCGCAGGAGATCGTCAAGCACTCTCAGGATCTGGCACCCGAGGACGTGGCACTAATGCAACGAACCTTGCTGCCGATAGCGCGGCAGGCCGCTGACTCCGCGATAGCCCTACGTGCCAGGAAAATGCGTGAGCGATTGCATCCAAAGCCCATTGAAGAACGCCACAAGAAAGGTGCGGAGGACCGCAAGATCACCTATTGGCACGAGGCCAATGGAATGAGCGTGATTCAGCTGCATCTGCCGGTGGAAAAGGCGTTGGGCATTATCAATACCGTCAATTGGCATGCCGTACGCAATGTTGATCCAGCTGATAATCGGACCGAACAGCAACGACGGCTGGACATTGTTTGCGATGCGTTGCTCGATGGTTGGCCCGCAACCGAAGGGACCCCGCTCAAAGCTCGTGTAGCTGTCACGATTCCTGCGCTGGAAATGCTGGCCAACCCTAAACGCGCACTAGCTGACCTTGAGGGCTACGGGCCGATCCCAGTAGGGACAGCGCTGCTGATCGCAAAAGACGCCCCGTCTTTCATCAAGGTGCTCACCGATCCTTGGTCAGGGGCAGCTATAGACGTGGGCCGCGAAAAGTACCGTCCGTCCAAGGCGCTGCGTGATCTGCTGCGAAATCGGGATATCGTCTGCCGCTTCCCCGGGTGCAATCGGCCCGCCGAAGCATCCGAGATTGACCACATCGATGCATGGGCAAAGGGCGGGCACACCACGCGCAGCAATACGCATTTATTGTGCAAGCGGCATCAGATGTTCAAGCACGTGCTGGGATGGCAAGCCACCTATCTTCCGGACGGTTCAGTGAACTGGCGCTCCCCCAACGGCATGATCTGTGTTGAGCTTCCCGGCAGCGTCACCAGCGTCCAGAACTTCGACTTCGAGAAGGAGCAGACGCCCATGTTGCCTACCGTCCAGCTCAATGACCGCGTTCGACGCGTACTTGGGTGGCTAGAACCGCCTGAAGAAGCGACCGGCTGAGGACGAACAGCATTTTTGGTCAAGATCTCCGAGCCATGATTTGCAAGCTGAGAGCAAGCGCACGCCTGCCGATTTTCATCCAAGCGCCAACCTCGGGTAGTATTTTTGGTGACCCCTCGTGTGGTGTCATCCTGTTGAACTCCCCCAGGACCGGAAGGTAGCAAGGGTAGATGGGCTCTGGCAGGTGCATGAGGGGTCTTTTACTTTCTTACGCAAGCCGAATGGAGTCCACGTGGGCGCTGGCCGTTTCGCCCCTAGCCCTTCGGGGCCACTCCACCTTGGCAATTTGCGCACGGCCATCCTCGCTTGGCTTTTCGCCCGCTCCTCGCAACGCAAATTCCTACTGCGCATTGAAGACTTGGATCGTGTTCGTTCCGGCGCCGAAGCCATCCAAATTGCTGAATTATCGTCCTTGGGCCTTGATTTCGACGGCGAAATTCTCCGACAGTCCGACCGCCTTCCGATTTATCTCCAGGCCGTTGAGCGGCTCAAGGCCCGCGGCTTGGTCTATGAATGCTTCTGCTCGCGCAAGGACATCGCCGAAGCCGCAAGTGCTCCGCATGCTGCGCCCGGCGCCTACCCGGGAACCTGCCGCGATCTGAGCGCCAGCGAACGCTCGGCTAAAGCACAGAACCGTCCAGCCGCCTTGCGACTGCGTTCAGAAGTGAACGAATTTTCTGTTCATGACGAACTATTCGGCGATTACACCGGTGCGGTAGATGACTTCGTCCTGATCCGCAACGATGGAGCTCCCGCCTACAACCTTGCGGTTGTCGTCGACGATGCGTTCTCAGGCATCGACCAGGTCGTGCGCGGAGATGATTTGCTCTCTTCTGCGCCGCGGCAGGCCTACCTGGCAACGCTACTGGGCTACACGGTCCCGGCCTACGCGCACGTACCGCTGGCACTGAACACCAAGGGCCAGCGCTTGGCTAAACGCGACGGTGCAGTAACACTCGAAGAGATCACCGAACAAGGTGTGCATCCAGCCAACGTTGTGGCGATTTTGCTAGAGTCATTGGGCTTGCCCAGCACAAGTTTGCAGGCAGCCCTGGAAGCTTTCGATCCGGCGAATCTGCCACGTGAACCGTGGACCGTCGAACCATTGAATATTGTCCAACAGCTGATGCCTAAAGCATCAGGCAACTGATAGGGAACCGGTGTGAGTACAGCGCTATATCGCAGATATCGTCCCGATACGTTTGGCGACGTTATCGGCCAGGAGCACGTTACCGCGCCCTTGATGACGGCGCTGGAGAAGAACCGCGTCAACCACGCCTATCTATTCTCCGGTCCGCGCGGTTGCGGCAAGACGACTTCTGCCCGCATTTTGGCCCGTTGCTTGAACTGCGAGCAGGGCCCTACGCCCGTTCCTTGCGGCACCTGCCCAAGCTGCGTGGACCTTGCCAATGGTGGCCCGGGTTCGCTGGACGTCATCGAGATTGACGCGGCCAGCCATGGCGGCGTAGATGATGCCCGCGATCTGCGCGAGCGCGCAACCTTCGCGCCAACTCGCGACCGCTACAAGATCTTCATCATCGATGAGGCCCACATGGTCACGGCGGCAGGCTTCAATGCCTTGCTGAAGATCGTTGAAGAGCCACCGGCGCACATCAAATTCATCTTCGCGACTACCGAGCCGGAAAAGGTCATCGGCACCATCCGCTCGCGTACCCACCACTACCCATTCCGTCTGGTTCCGCCAGAGGCATTGCTGGCGTACCTGCAAGTGCTCTGCGAACGCGAAAGCGTCGCGGTAGCCGAAGGCGTACTGCCACTGGTGATCCGTGCTGGCGGCGGGTCGGTCCGCGACACACTTTCGGTGCTGGATCAGCTGATCGCTGGTGCCCGCGATGGCAACCTGGATTACGAGACGGCCATTGCACTGCTGGGCTACACCCACTCGACACTGCTCGATGAGGTCACCTTGTCGCTGCACGAATCCGATGGCGCTGGTCTGTTCGGTGCGATTGACCGCATCATCCAGACCGGTCTGGATCCCCGGCGCTTCGTTGAAGATGTGCTGGAGCGCTTCCGCGATCTGATCATCGCCAAGGCCATGCCAGAAGGCCTGGAGAAGATCTTGCGCGGCGTACCAGAAGACCAGCTTGAATCCCTTCGCTTGCAAGCTGGCTTGGTCGGTGCAGGCGAACTATCGCGATGGGCCGATGTCACCAACAAGGCCCTGAGCGAGATGACCGGCGCAACTTCGCCTCGTCTGCACCTGGAATTGCTGGCCGCGCGCTTGATGCTGCCCGGTTCGCACAATTCCGACAGCGCTTTTGCCGCTCGGCTGGATCGGTTGGAGCGCCATGCGATGACCGGTGGAGCGCTGCCTGCGCTTGATGAGAACGACGCTGCAAGTGCTGGTGCCTCAATGAACGCCACTCCTAACCCGGGCGCCGCGCGTCAGGGTGCTGCCGCAGTACGCGAAGCCCTGGCCGCCGCCAAATCCCGTCGTGAGGGTGCACCCGAACCGGCTGAAGCGCAGGGCGAACCAGTGGCTGGCGAACAGGCCCCACAGGTTCAGCCAAATCATGCCCAGCCGCAACAGCAGGCTCCCGAGGCTCCAGCGCAAATACAGCAGCCCGCGCAGCACGCAGAACCAGTTCAAGCTCAGCGCACCGAGCAGCCTCAAGAGACTCCGCAGCCAGTGCCTGCCGAGCAGGAAACGCATCCCCAGCAGTCCGCGCCATCACAGCCACAGCCACAGCCACAGCCACACGATGATGATCCAAATGCTCCGCTGGATCCAGGCGCGGCAGCGTCGCTGAACACTGGTGAAGCCGCTGACTGGGGTGCAACTTGGGGTCCAAAGGGCGAAAACTACTCGGTGACCACCGAGGTGCAGCCTGGTCCGAGTATTCCGGCAGCTCGTCCGGAAGGCGTGGCACCATTCAGCTTGGTCCCTGATCCTTCCAGCGGTGAAGACCTGTCATTCGGCACCGGGGTCTCCATTGATGACGTGAAGCAAAATCCTGCCATGGCCGAATTCGCACGTCGTGCGGCTGCCAACCGAACACCACAAGCACCGCAGTCGGCACAGCCGCAACAGGCACCAGAAGCTAGCCAGGCTGGCGTGGATGCTCAGCGCCACGCTGCCCACCAGGCGCAAGAACAAGCCCAACGCGAACAAGCTGAACGCGAAGCACAACAGCGCGCCGCACAAGAACAGTCCCAACGCGAACAAGCTGAACGCGAAGCACAACAGCGAGCCGCGCAAGAACAGGCCCGACGCGCTCAAGCACCGCAACAGCAACAGCAACAACAACAACAGGGTGCTCAGCAACCTCAACATGGTGCCCCTAGCGGGATGCCGCAGAGCCAGCCAGCACCACAGGACACCGGCTCACCGGTGGCGATGTTCCAGCAAGCGTGGCCAACGATCTTGCAGCAGTTGCAAGGCAGCTCGCGCGTCCTGCATTCCATGGTTGCCACCTATGGCTCTGTGGCAGGCTTCGATGGCCGCACCCTCACCTTGGCGTTCAGCAATACTGGCCCAATCGTGAATCTGCGCAACCGGCCGGATCTGATGAATACGCTGACCGGGGTTCTATCCCAGGTCACCGGTGCACCGATCGAAGTGATCCTCACCGAAGGCGGCTCCAACCCCAACGGTGGTGGTTCCCCAAAAGGTGAGCGCCGGCCAATCCCGGCGCCAACCCCAGCACCAACTAAGTTCACCAAGGCTGTAAGTTCTGCTGGGGCGGCTGCGCGCGCTGCGGCACGGGCCCAAGCTGCCGCTCCGGCACCGCAGCAGCGCCCGGTATCCGCTGTGCCAAGCTCGGCACCAGTCGCGCCTGCACCACGCGCCCATGACGGGTACGACAACTCCTACGATGACGTCCCGCCTCCCGCGGATGAACCCTACTTCGACGAGCCACCGTTCCCGGATGACCCGTACTACGTGCCAGCTGGTTCTGTTCCGGAAGCGCAGCAGGTTCAGCCGCAGCAACAGGCTCCGGTCCCGGCCGTGGCTCCGCAGCCGACCCCGGCAGCGCCAGCGCCAGCGCCGGCGGCTAGTGCACCACGGAGTTTCGGTGGACCTCCGGTGGCTCCTAAGCCCCGGATGACTGCCGGAATGACAGCGCGCCAGGCTGAGGGCGGTGTTCCGAACATTGCACGTCCGGTTTCTTCGACCCCGTTGCACCCGGAAAGCACCACCGATTCCTTCGGGAATCTAGCGGTTGGCGAATCCGGGCAGCAGGCTCCACAAGCTGTGGCGCCATCAGCTCCATCGGTTCCGGAAGCCCCGGCGCCGCGGGCTGCCCAAACGCAGCCGCAGGTCCGCCCCCAGCACCAGGAACAGCCTCGCCAGGAACCGGCCGCACCGGTGCAACCCCCGGCAGCCCCGCAGCCGGCCCCTGAATCCGCTCCGGGATGGGGCGCTCCACAGGCTGAACCGGCACCGGATCCTGCGGATTCCGCACCGGCGGCCTCAGGCCGCATGAGCCGATACCAGCAGCTGATGGACCAGGCGAAGAACGCACCCAGTGCGCCGGCGCCTGCCCAGGCGGCGAGCGGCTGGGGCGGTCCTGCTTCGGCTCCCGCGCCTGCTCCGGTGCAAGAGCCCGAGGAATTTGTCCCGAGCGACGATGATATCGAGGTCGAGGATTCGGCACTGATCGGTGTTCCAGCCGTGGAACGCCTGCTCGGCGGCATGGTCATCGAGCAGCGCGACGTCAACGGGAATGTAGTGGAAATCAAACGAAGCTTGTAGCCGGCACCACGGCGAACTGTCGGAGTGAGACACTAGGGTGTACCACGGAACGATTTCACGGTATTGAAGCAAGCTAGAAAGTAGGCGCACGTGTACGAAGGTGCTGTACAGGAACTGATCGACGAGCTCGGTCGCTTGCCTGGCATCGGCCCGAAGTCGGCTCAGCGCATTGCTTTCCACATTCTTGACGCCGATGCCGAGGACATGACCCGGCTCGCCGCCTCGATCCAGCTGGTCAAGGAAAAGGTGAAGTTCTGCGAGATCTGCTTCAACATCTCGGAGCAGGAAACCTGCGCCATTTGCCGCGATGAACGCCGTGATGGCACCAAGATCTGCATCGTGGAGGAGTCCAAGGACGTCCTGGCCATTGAGCGCACCCGGGCGTTCTCCGGCAAGTACCACGTGCTCGGCGGTTCCATTAATCCGCTGGCAGGCATTGGCCCGGAACAGCTGCACATCCGCGAGCTGGTAACCCGCTTGGCCGATGACTCGATCACCGAACTGATTCTGGCCACCGACCCGAATCTCGAGGGCGAAGCCACCGCCGTGTACCTGGTGCGCGCGCTAGCCCCTTTGGGCATCCACATCACCCGGTTGGCCTCCGGCCTGCCGGTGGGCGGCGATCTGGAATACGCCGATGAAGTGACCCTGGCCCGCGCCTTCGAGGGACGTCGCGCTGCCGGCCGCACCGCGCCGGGTCCGGCCCGCGCCAAGGCCCAGAAGCAGGGATCCGAGGAGCAGGCGCCGCAAGATCAGTCCGGAGAAGCTGCAGAGAAGCCGAAAGCCCAGCTATCCGAACCTCGCCTGCTGCACGTTGGCGGTGCGCCGGTTTCTTCCAGCAACGCTGGCGAAGGGCCTTCGCATCCGGTAGTCCCCGAGATGGATAGCCGTCGCAGCCAGTAGTTCTGGTTGCCTTGGAACGCTCTGCACTCTTCCGGTTCGCCGGCTTGAGCGCAGGGCGTTTTTCTATGCCAGCACGGTGATGTGGGGTGAAACACGCTTAGTTGATAATAGTCAACTATCGCCGTATAGTTGATATCAATCAACCATTCAGGCCCTCTATGCCTGACCCTAAATTTTTGGAGCTTCCATGACCGCAACCGCACCGGTCGCCAAGCCCAAGATGACTCACCGCGAAATCCTCACTGCCCTCACGGGCATTTTGATGGGCATGTTCGTCTCCATCTTGGCCAGCACCGTCGTTTCCAGCTCGCTGCCAGTGATCGTCTCCGATCTCAACGGCAGCCAGACCGCCTACACCTGGGTGGTCACCGCCACCTTGTTGGCGACCACCATCTCCACTCCGATCTGGGGCAAGCTCGCCGACCTGGGCAACCGCAAACTGCTGCTGCAGATCTCGCTCGGCATCTTCGTGCTGGCCTCGGCCGCCGCAGGTTTCTCGCAGGACACCAGCTTCCTGATCACCATGCGCGTCGTCCAGGGCCTGGCCGGTGGCGGCGTAGGCGCCTTGGCGCAGATCGTCATGGCCGATTTCCTCTCCCCCCGCGAACGCGGCAAGTACATGGGCCTGTTCGGCGCGGTCATGGCCGTTGGCACCGTGGGCGGCCCGCTGATCGGCGGCTTCGTTACTGACACCATCAACTGGCGCTGGAACTTCTTCATCGCCCTGCCTTTCGCCATCGCTGCGGTCATCCTGATCCAGCGCACCTTGCACCTTCCGGCCATGGCCAAGCGCAAGGTCAAGATCGACTACTGGGGCATCGTCCTGCTTTCCTCCGGCGTCTCGCTGCTGCTGATCTGGATGTCGCTGGGCGGCTCGCAGTTCGAGTGGGCCTCGACGACCAGCTACCTGATGATTGCCGGTGCGGTAATCCTGCTGGCGCTGTTCATTCTGGTCGAAGCCAAGTCCTCCGAGCCGCTGCTGAGCCTGGGCCTGTTCAAGAACCGCACCTTCACCTTCGCGGTCATCGCATCGCTGGCCGTTGGCGTTTCGATGTTCGGCACCTCGGTGTTCCTCAGCCAGTACATGATCATGGCCCGTGGCGCATCAGCCACCATGGCCGGCCTGATGACCTTCCCGCTGATGGGCGGCCTGCTGGTCATCTCCACCATCGGCGGTGCGATGATCTCGCGCACCGGCAAGTGGAAGGCACTGGTTGTCACCGGTTCGGTGCTGATCGTCGTTGGGCTGTTCCTGCTGGGAACCATCCACTACGACACCAACTACGCGTTGGTCGCCGCCTACATGTTCATCCTCGGCGCCGGCATGGGCCTTGTCATGCAGAACATGGTGCTGGTCGTGCAGAACTCGGTCCACGTCAAGGAACTGGGTGTAGCCTCCTCGGCCGTGAACTTCTTCCGCACCTTGGGCGGCACTGCGGGTACCGCAGGCCTGGGCGCCATACTGGCGACCACTGTGCCGAACATGATCGCCGACCGGCAATCCGATTTGGCCGCAGCCCTGGCTTCCCTGGGCGACCAAGCCAAGGAGCTGACCGCAGCATTGGGATCGGGCACCCTGCCTTCAGTTGCAGCGATGCCTGAACCGGTCCGCGTGATCTTCGAGTCCATCTACGGCGACGCAGTGCCTTCGCTGTTCACCATTGCCGCTCCGCTGTCGCTGCTCATCGTCGTGGCTGTCTGCCTGATCCCCAACCAGTCGCTGAAGACCCAGACTGCAAGTGAACGCATGCAGGAGCTGGCTGCTGAGGACCAGGACGCAGCCAAGGCAGAAACGCCAGCTGGCAACTAGGAGATCCGGTGCAGGTTTCAAGCAAAGCCGAAGACGTTCCCGCCGCTCAACGTCCCGATCTCTATGCCTCAGCCGAACAGGAGTTATTTTCACTGATCGCGCTGACGGCGCGTGCCAAGCGGGAACTGGCCACTCGGCTCGACAGCCGGCTCACCCCGGGATACCTGCCCGTGCTCGGGATGATTCTGCGCAGCCAACGCATCACCCAGTCTGAAATCTGCGAACACTTGCTGGTCGATAAAGCTGCGCTATCGCGCATGATCACCAAGCTGGAACAGCTGGCGCTGGTCAAGCGTGAAGTCGACCCGGAAGACCGGAGGGTGTTCCACATCCTGCCTACCGAGCTTGCGGTTGAAAGGTGGCATGAATGCTTCCAAGGGTGGCGTACAGAGCTCCGCTCGCGCATGACCAATTGGGACAATGAGGATCTGTCGGCACTCATCGACCTCCTGAGCCGATTGAATTTGGAAATCAAGTCCCTCTAGAGCGGTCCAATCCCAGGCCGGTCTTCTCGGAATTACCGAGAAGACCGGCCAGGGGCTTTTAAAGCCCACTACATGCACCGGCAGTTCACGGCTTCGCACAGCGCCCTCGCTCACGGCCCATTCCCCGGCGCCAGACAGCGGCGCCGCGGCCACCTTGTTGTTGGAGCTTGCCAGGTTTCGGTACATGGGCACTTCACTGGGCAGATCAGGGAAAATCGAAATCCGCACTGGTTCAAGAGTGGAAGGAATGGGCAGGCATCATGGATGCCGCGGGCCTGCGCGACATGACGCAGAACGAATGGATTCAGAGGCTGCTTCCGCTGATGCAGGACCCGCAGAAAAGCGGCAGGCTCCTGCGGGCCCGGCGCATCGCTTCGGAGTACCGACAGCTCCAAGTCCGCCCTAGACTGTCCTCATGGCAACAAAAAGCAGCAACCTCCCGGCCATCGCCAAGGCCACCGGCATTGAATGGGATCAGTGGTGCGCCAAACTGCGCGCTGGCGGAGCCGTTCAACTTACGCACAAGCAGATAGCCGAACTGGCTTTCACCCACATGCCCCCAACCGTCGATACTCCGGGCTGGTGGGCTCAATCCGTGGCTGTAGCCTATGAGCAGCACATTGGCCGACGCCTGCCCGGCCAATCCCAAGACGGCACCTTCCAAAGTTCGGTGAGCAGCACGATCGATGCTGATTTGGATACCGCGCTGGAACGCTGGATCGCCTGCGTCCAGGGGCGCCAGGAGTTCAACGGCCACCAGCTTTCCGAACCTGCACGCACCAGCGGCTCAGAGCGATGGCGCTATTGGCGAGCTGATTTCAGCGACGGAACCAAGACACAGGTAGACATTGGCCTCAATGGTGGAAAATCCTCGGTTGCCATAAACATTACTAAGGCTGGAACACCTGAACAGGTGTCTGGATGGAAGAGCTTTTGGCGACAAATTTTGGCTGAATTCAAGGGGTAGCCAGTGTTTTTCAACAACCTGCATTGAGGTTCCTAGGCAATATGACCAATGGTTACCTTCACAACTAGGACATGTCGCCCCGTAGCTGTCACAATATTTATCTGGTAGATGTCTCGCGCCACAGTTCCATCAAAAACCACCGGCGGCGAGGCACAGCTTTCAACAGGTGGAGTGAGTGCCCATGGGCCTAATTGTTCAAAAGTTTGGCGGTTCTTCCGTTTCAGATGCCGAAGGCATCAAGCGTGTAGCGCGCCGAATTATTGATACTAAATCCAAGGGCCATGACGTCGTTGTCGTTGTTTCCGCAATGGGCGACACCACCGATGACTTGCTGGACCTGGCAGGCCAGCTTACCGATGATGCACCAGCCCGCGAGATGGACATGCTGCTCTCCGCTGGCGAACGCATCTCGATGTCGCTGCTGGCGATGGCGATCAACCAGCTCGGCGAGCAGGCTGCTTCATTCACCGGCTCGCAGGCAGGCTTGATCACCGACTCCACCCACGGCAAAGCCCGCATCATGGAGGTCTCCCCGCAGCGCGTACGCCGTGCCATCGACCGCGGATTCATCGCCATCGTCGCCGGTTTCCAGGGCATGAGCAAGGAATCCAAGAACATCACCACCATGGGCCGTGGCGGCTCGGACACCACCGCCGTCGCGCTGGCCGCAGCGCTGGGCGCCGATGTCTGCGAAATCTACACCGACGTGGACGGCATCTACACCGCCGACCCGCGCGTGGTCGCCTCGGCCAAGAAGATCGAGAAGATCACCAGTGAAGAAATGCTGGAAATGGCCGCCAGCGGCTCGAAGATCTTGCACCTGCGTTGCGTGGAATACGCCCGCCGGTTCGGCGTGCCGCTGCACGTGCGCTCTTCATTCAGCACCAACGAGGGCACCTGGGTGCTCCCGGATCCCGAAGACAAAATCAAAATTCAAGAGGGAGAACCCTTGGAACAGCCAATCATCTCAGGTGTCGCCCACGACCACTCCGAAGCCAAGGTCACCATCATTGGCGTTCCGGACATCCCCGGCAAAGCAGCACAGATTTTCGGGGTTATCGCCGCTGCGCAGGCCAATATCGACATGATTGTGCAGAACATCTCGACCCGCGGTTCGGGTGCCACCGATATCTCCTTCACCCTGCCGATGACCGAGACCAAGCATGTGCTTGAAGCACTGAACACCGCGAAGCCGGAGATCGGTTTCGAGGAAATCGAGCACAATGACGAGGTTGGCAAGCTCTCGCTGATCGGTGCCGGAATGCGCTCGAATCCAGGAGTCTCCTTCACCTTCTTCGAGGCATTGCACCGCGCGGGCGTGAACGTGGACATGATCTCCACTTCAGAGATCCGCATCTCCGTGGTCACCGACGCCGACAAGCTCAACGATGCAGTACGCGCTATCCACACCGCGTTCGATCTGGATACCGATGTGGAAGCCACCGTCTACGGCGGCACCGGCCGCTAAGCGCCGACAAGCTAATAAGGAGAACGCCTGCGAAACAATTACTGTTTCGCAGGCGTTCTCCCTATTAACTGCTATTTATTCGGTTCCAGTGTCTTGGTATAGACGATTTCGCCCAAGCCATTGCGCAGCGTGACGGTGAACAGGTCCTGCTCATCCAGCTCGACGTGGCCGAAGAACTGGCCCTTGCCTTCGCGCGGCGACTGGTTGGTGCTGCCAGCCAGCGAGAAGTCCACACGTGGTCCGAAAGTGCCATCCATTTGGTTCGGCCCGAAGGAACCGGCATTGACTGGACCGGCCACGAATTCCCAGAACTCATTGAACTCGCTGAAGGCAGCACGCTCTGGAGAGTAGTGGTGCGCCGCGCAATAGTGCACATCCGCGGTCAGGAAGACGACATTCTTGATGCCGCGGTCCTTGATGGCCTTGAGCAGGCGGGCAAGTTCCAGCTCGCGGCCTAGTGGTGCGCCGTGGTCTGCATTGGAAATTGATTCCTGCGCCTTGCCGTCCGGAACAATGATGCCCAGCGGCAGGTCGTTGAGAATGACTTTCCAGGTTGCCTTGGACTTAGCCAAGGAATCGACTAGCCAATTCAGCTGCTCTTCGCCGAGAATTGAAGTGGACTTCTCTTCCATTCCGGTGGTGTTCTCGGATTTGTAGCTGCGCATGTCCAATGCGAACAGGTCCATTGCTGGACCACGCGAGATTTTGCGGTAGATGCGTGCCGCCTCGAATCCGGTGCCTGCGCGCATGGCGCGCGGGTCGGCGATCGGCTGGTATTCCTGCCAGGCCTGGCGGCCACGGGCGGCAAGGGTGTTGATATCGCGCACCGTGTAGCGCTCATCTTCGAGGACCTCACCCGGCCACCAGTTGTTATGGGTCTCGTGATCATCCCACTGGGCAATCACCGGAACCTCTGAATACATGGCACGCACATTGTGGTCCATCAGGTTGTAGCGGTGCCGCCCACGGTACTCGGCCAGGGTCTCGGCCACCTTGGAGACTTCCTCGGTGACCAAGTTGCGCCAGATCTGGCCGTCCGGTTCCACAACTTCTGCGGCAATCGGACCGTCGGCGTAGATGGTGTCGCCGCTGTGCACGAAGAAGTCCGGCTTGGTTGCATGCATGGCCGCGTAGGCGCGCATGCCACCGATTTCTTCGTTGATGCCCCAGCCCTGGCCAGCGGTGTCGCCGGACCACACAAAACTCTGGGCACGGGAGGCGTCGTGGTTGCGGCGACCGGTCAACGCCGGTGCGGTGCTGAACCAGCCGTTCTGAGTCTCGCCAAGGGTGCCGTTATCGTCCTCGAAACCGATGCTGACTGCGAAACGGGTACCGGCAGGCAGATGCTCGGCATTGATCTTTGCAGTGAAGTCAGTGGCCTCGCGGGCGTAGGCACCGCGCAAAGTCTTGGCGAAGGATCCACGGCCGCGGATGATTTCCCCTGCTTCGTCCACCGCACGCAGCTGCGCGCGCAAGCGGCCTTCCCCGGAGCTGCGAGCCCAGAGTACGGCGTTGCTGGCAGAGACATCCCCCATGGAAAATCCGCTGGTCAATCCCAGGCGGGAACGCACGAGTCGGGGACTGCTGGAAGCCAGCGCTGCTCCAGTGGGCCCAACCAAGGCCAATGCACCTGCACCAATGGCGCCGGTGAGCAATTTGCGTCGCGAAATATTATTCATGGGATTCAGTGTTCACGACTTGATCAGCCATTTCCTTGAGCCCAGATGAACACCAAGAGAAATCATTCGTGTCCAGTCCACACCACGAATCCAGAGATCCTGAACTCCAAAGCACGCCCATTACTGGCAGACTGGAAAAATGAGTTCACCTCAAGTCATTTCTGGCCCGGCGGCGGCTGGCCACCCAATTCCTCCGGCTGTGCGCACTGCAGCCGGCCAGGCGGAAATCGAGGGTATCTGGCAGAAAGCATTAGGCGGGATAACATACCGGATTGGACAGGGCGAGCAGATGCGCTTCGCCAAGTGGTCGCCGGGATGCCCTCCCGCAGAGGACGGCGATCTCCTGGCTGAAGCCCTGCGCATGCGGTGGGCGGGAGAATTCATCAGAGTCCCCGAAGTGCTCAGCTGCGGACAGCATGCTGACGGCCAGCTGCTCGTCACGGCAGCATTGCCCGGGCACAGTGCAGTCAGCGAGCTTGGCAAAAGCGATCCGGCGCGATCCGCGTTTGCAGTGGGCGCCGGTCTGCGCCACCTGCACGATCGGCTGCCGGTCGACCAGTGCCCCTTCAGCTGGGATCTGGAATCCCGCATCCAGCACCTGCCTGCCCGGGAGCAAGCTGCTTTGCTGGCTGAAATCCCGGAGCTTGATCTTGTGGTCTGCCATGGCGATGCTTGCCTGCCCAACACGATCATCACCGATAGCCATGATTTCAGCGCGCATGTGGATATGGGGAAATTGGGTGTCGGAGACCGCTGGGCGGATCTCGCCGTTGCCGCATGGAGCACCGAGTGGAATTACGGGCCTGGTTTCGAACAGCATGTCTACGCCGGGTACGGAATCGAACCCGATGAGCGGAAGGTGTCGTTCTACCGAAAGGTCTGGGACGCAACCTAGGAGGCCAAGCCTCTAGCGTGCCACGTAACGGTGCTCGGGACGGCCACGAGTTCCGTATCCAAGCTGCAGCTCCAGGGATTCATTGGCCACCAGCGCCGCCAAATACCGTTGCGCTGTCGCACGGGCAACCCCAATTGCCTCCGCGACCTCGGCGACACTCATGGGTTCGGTAGCATCCTTGACGCAGGAAAGAACTGCCTGCTCGGTGGGGGCGGCACCCACCGATGCGTTGGTTTCTTCGCCCCCTTGAAGCGCCCGGTACAACCGGTCCACGCCCTGCTGGTTGAACTCCGCGGTCCCGGTCAATTGGCGACGATAGCGAGCCCAGCCTTTGAGCTTGGCGGCCAGGGTCTTGGCCTCAAAGGGCTTGATGATGAACGCCAGTGCGCCCGAGCGCAGCGCTTTGTCAATATTCTTCGGTTCAATCGCCGCGGAAATCATGATCGCATCAACATCGAGTTCTCTCAACAGCTCGATTCCACTGACATGCGGCAGGTAGAGATCCAGCAATACCAAATCAGGTTTCAGGCTCTGCACCATTTTGGGCACAACACGCGGATCCTGCACAGGATCCAGGGCCTGGAACCCGGGGATGGTGTTGACCATCTCAGCGTGCAGCTCTCCTACCCGGAAATCGTCATCGACAATTAGCACCCGGTAGTTGCCGCTGGAATTCTCGCTCAATGTTGCGCTCCTTCAATCTCGTCGTTTTCCGTATTGGCTGGCTCGACCAGTACCGCCGGCAATCTTGCTGCGATAACCGCCCCGGAACCATCCGTCCCGCGGTCCGCTATCCAGACGTCCCCGCTGCGGGCTTGGGCGAGCCGTCTGATCAGCGGCAATCCGACGCCATGCCCATGATCGCCACCCAGATGGGATCCGGTGCTGACATCCCGGGCGAAGATATCCTCGTCGGTGGTAATGCCGGGTCCAGAATCGGCCACGGCTATGTGCAAGGTGTTCCCTTCGGAGAGCAAGTCGATTTCCACCCAGGGTTCTGCATCTGTGCAAAGAGCTGCAGTGAAGGCGTTATCCAGCAGATTCCCCAGGACTGCGGTGGCGTCTTGGGCATCGTGGGCCGAGGCGATGTGTCCGAAAAGCATGGATTGGGCAGACACTCTCAGTTCTATGCCTTGTTCGTGGGCGCGCACCGCCTTCGCCGAAATAAAAGCCGAGAGGTAAGCGTCCTGGATGGCCTCCAGCCCGGGAACCTGAGCGATCTTCGGCCCGGATTCCATCACCTCACGCAGGTAGTCTTCTGCCTGTTCGATCTTGCCCAAGTTGATCAGCCCGAGGACTGCGTGCATCCGGTTGGCGAATTCATGGCGCTGGGCGCGCAGCGCATCGGCCATGTCCTGGACTGCATCGAGTTTGGTGCCCAGCGCTTCAAGGGTGGTGACATCATGGAGCAGCACGACCAGTCCGAGGTCCACTCCGTCACGGTCGACCTTGGTCACGCGGGCTATGAGCGAGTTGCCATTGGCCGCAAAGCGCACCGGTGCCGGGTCGCATTCCTTGATCGCCCTGACCAGCCGGTGATCCAATCCAGCGGATTCAAAGTGGCGGCCGACCACGTCTTCCAATTCGGTGCGGTGCGGCAGTCCCAGCAATTGCCTGGCAGCCCTGTTGCGCACGGTAATCCGGCTATCTGCGCCAATGCCCATGACACCTTCGGTAACACCGTAGAGCACGGCCTGCTGGTCCCTGACAAGCTGGGCAATTTCGGCCGGTTCCAGCCCGAGGGTCTGGCGCTTCAACCGGCGTACGGTGACTCGTCCGGCAAGCACTGCCAAGGCTGCGCAAATCGCCGCAAGCAATACAATCCAGGCGAAGGACTCAAGCAGCGCCCCGGTCAAGGAGTCAGTGGTCACGCCCACGGAAACCTCTCCGATGACCGCACCCGCGGTACTGTAGACCGGGACCTTGGCACGCACCGATTCACCAAGGGTTCCGTGTTCCCGGGAGACCGCTTCAATGCCTTCCAACGCCACCGGGTCAGTAGAAACCATTTGGCCCAGTTCCTCGGGGTTCGGATGGCTCAAGCGCAGTCCGCGGTCCTCGGTAATCACCACGAAATACGCTTGCTCTTGCCCAATGACAGCGTTAGCCAGTTGCTGCAGTTTTCCATCGGCGAGCTCCTTGGCTTCCAGTTTGTCCAGCTTTGCATAGTGCGAGACCTGCTCAACTACTTCCGGCAAGACGGCGACCGAACGAGCTATGGTCAGCGAGGTATCCTCGGCTTTCGAATAGACGCGGTCATAGCTGGCGAAAAGCGTTCCGGCAGTAACGAGAACAATCAGCACACCTACGACCAGGAATTGAAGCCGCATGATGCGTGATGCGAAATGCCGGGTGCCGGCGCCAGAACGGAACATGCCACCCAGCATAAACCCATCTTTCCACTCTCGTGATTTTAATGAGCAAAAAGTTGGCAAAGAACTTAAGCCTTCAACAATAAGCACAAGACGCGCAAAGTGAGCACCGACACGTACCTTGAATGGGTGCCCCTCCTAGCTTGTGGGGACTAAGGATTCACTCACACTGAAATGGAGGTCGGGTCAATGCTCGTTGTACTCGGATTCCTCATGGTCGCCACCTTCATGGTGCTGATCATGACAAAACGCATGACGCCGCTGCTGGCATTGATTCTGGTTCCAACCATCTTCGGCTTGTTCACCGGTGCCGGATTCGGCCTTGGCGACATGGTCATGGACGCGGTCAAGGACATGTCCAGTACCGCAGCCCTGCTGATGTTCGCCATCATGTACTTCGGCATCATGATCGACGTCGGCTTGTTCGACCGATTGGTCTCCGGCATCCAGAAGCTAGTGGGCAACGACCCCGCCAAGGTCGTCATGGGCACTTCGCTGCTCACCGGCGTAATTTCCCTCGATGGCGATGGCTCGACCACCTTCATTGTGGTTACCGCGGCACTGCTGCCGATCTACCAGCGCCTGGGCATGAGCCCAGTGGTCCTGACCTGCGTTGCAGGCCTGACCAATGGCACGCTGAACATCGTTCCCTGGGGCGGCCCAACGGCCCGCGCGGCAGCGGCACTAGGTGTTGACGCCTCGGAAATCTTCGTGCCGATGCTCCCTGCGCTGGGAATTTCCCTCATTGTCATTGCCCTGTTCGCATGGCAGATGGGCGTATCCGAACGCCGCCGCTTGCAGCGCGAGCGTCCGGAAATCTGGGGCACCGAACTCGGTGGCGGCAACGTTTCCACCCCTACCGGAGGAAAGAGCCCTGCTGGCACTTCCCCTGCCGGAGGCAACCTGGCCGTACTGGAATCCGTGGCTCGCAAGGGCGATGGCACCGAAGCTTCCACCTTGGACGGCACCGTCCTGGATCCGGATCGCGAGACCCTGCGCCCCAAGACCTTCTACTTCAACCTGGCGCTGACCGTCGCCATCATGGTGCTGCTGGTAGTCGATGTCACTCCGTTGCCCTACCTGTTCATGGTGGGTACCGCGATCGCCTTGATCGTCAACTTCCCCAAGGTCTCCGACCAGGTGAAGATGATCGCCGCGCACTCCAGCGAAATCATTGCCGTGGTCTCCATGGTGCTCGCCGCGGCAGTGCTCACCGGCGTGCTCTCCGGCACCGGCATGGTTGATGCCATGAGCCAGTGGCTGGTGGATGTCATTCCTACCTCCATGGGTCCATACATGGCAGTACTGACCGGGCTGATTTCGATTCCAGCTACCTTCCTGATGAGCAATGACGCCTTCTACTTCGGCGTCTTGCCAGTTCTCGCCGAAGCCGGCGCGCATTTCGGTGTACCAGCGGTGGATATGGCTCGCGCCTCCATCACCGGACAGCCAGTGCACATGCAGTCTCCGCTCGTTCCAGCCATCTTGCTGCTGGTGTCGCTCTCTCGTGTGGACTTGGGCGATCACCACAAGAAGGTGCTGTGGCGTGCGTTGGTGGTCTCCTTGGTCATGCTCGCTTCGGGCATGCTCCTTGGTGTCATCCACATGGGCTAACGCCCCAGGACCAAAGGTCCGTCGTCAGCCAGGCTCCGTGCCACCCGGACATTTCCAAGCGGGTGGCACGGAGTCCGGTGTTTAACCCGGGCTGACCCTGTTGGCAGCCGGCCGGAGGCTGCCGCATGCAGCTATTCGAGCACCCAGTTGCTTCTTCCCGGCAGCCATTGACCATCTGCACAGGGCGCCGGTTCAGCAAGCACAGTTTCCCGTGAAAAACTGGAGGCAGGGCAAGACGTGCACAGCGCGTGCTTCCCCTGGACCGGATGGACCCGCCACTGGGCCACACCGCGAATTCGACCGTCTTCTCCCGACGCAAAGGAAGGCTCCAGCGCATGGAAAGAGAACCTCTGGACAACAGCATCTCCCTGGCCCAGCTCGAAGCGGTTGTCATGATTGTGGACTATGGTTCCTTCACCGCCGCCGCGGATATCCTTGGCATCTCCCAGCCCTCCTTGTCCCGGCGCATTAGCGCGTTGGAGCGCACTCTTGGCATGCCCGTGTTCCGGGCCGCTGGAAGGGACATGGTGCTGACCGAGGTTGGCCGGAGCATCATTCCTGCCGGCCGCCGGGCACTGCGTGAAGTCGCCGCGATCGGAACCATCGCCTCCTCCACGCGTGCATTGGCCACCGGATCCCTGCGCATCGCGGGGTTGCCCTCCCTGGTTGGAGGAATCATGCCCGAGTACATCGGCCCCTTCCATCGCCAGCACCCCGGTGTCCGGATAGAGATCCTGAGCGTGGAGGACGATGAGCAGCTTGCCGATGCGCTTCGCCTGAATCGTGCCGATGTGGCTTTTGGCGTGAACGAGCGCATCCCCGCGGACCTCATCGGCAAATCCCTGCGCGATCAGCAATTCTCGGCGGTCGTATCCGAGGATACCGAGGTGGACCCGGACACTGGGCTAAGCACAGAATTGCTCAATTCCCTGACTCTGGCCACCCTCCCCCAGGGCACCTCGATTCGCAAGATCACCGACGAAGTTTACCGGAGCTTGAAGGCCACCGCTCCGCGGCTCATCACCACAACGCAACGCGACGCATTGGTCCATCTGGGCATCGCCGCCGGCGGCATCACCTTGGTTCCACGGATCATGGCCAGCACCGCCGTGATCTTCGGCGGCAAGCAGGTCCCGCTGAGCTTGCCAGCCAGCAGGCCCCTGGGCGTCATCTACCGCCGCGAAGAATACCGCAATCCGGCGCTGGGCGAATTCCTCGAATACCTCTGAGACAGAGATCTCCAGGCGGTTTCCGCTCTCCTGAACCTGCGCGCGAAATCGGCCTTTCATGCGCTGCATGCATGGCTCTAATCAACCATGCTATTGGTTCCAGCGGCGTTCCACGTGGTCAGCTTGATGGGTAATCCGGCCATGGTCCTACCAAGGAGAGCAAGATCGTGAATTCCCAACGAACACCGTACTCTGCCAGGCGTAGTTCCAAACGGCCGCGGCGCCGGGTAGCTGCCATCATTGCAGCGGCGCTGGTGCTGGCAATAGTTGTGCCGACCAGCATTGCCTTCCTGCGCCTGCAGGGGAATATTTCCGTCTCGGCGCTCAGGGCTTCTGAAGCGGATGTCCCGGACTCCAGCGAAGGCCTGAATCTGCTGGTGCTCGGTTCCGATAGCCGGGATTTCAGCTCCACCGGCTTCGGCACGGATAACGGCTCCCGGCGCAGCGATTCCATGCTGCTTGTCCACTTGTCGCCAGGCAACGAGCGCATCGAGGCGGTCCAGATCCCACGCGATACCGTCTTGCAGCGCCCGGCCTGCGCGGATACCGGGTCCGGCGCTTATGCCGGAGGATACGGCATGATCAATTCTGCGCTGAATTACGGTCCCGCGTGCTCTGTCGCCGCGGTGGAAGCGCTCACCGGAGTTCACCTGAACCACTTCATTGAGGTGGATTTCGAGGGATTCATTTCAATCATCGACGCACTCGACGGGGTCAGCGTGTGCCTGGCCCAGCCAATGACCGATCCGAAAGCAAACCTGGATCTTCCAGCCGGGCTGCAGGAGCTGGACGGAACCGATGCGCTTGCCCTGGCCAGGACCCGCCATGCCGTTGGCGATGGAAGCGACCTCGCTCGGCTCGGAAACCAGCAGAAGGTCATGTCCGCAATAGTCCAGCGTGCCACCAGCAAGGAAGTTCTCGCACGCCCGGACCGGCTCTACTCTTTCCTTGACGCGATTACCTCCTCGATGACCGTCGACCCGGAACTGAGTTCGCTACCGGAACTTGCAGGATTGGCTGCGCGGGTCAAGGACGTTCCCACGGACAGGATCACCTTCATGACCATGCCGACCCAGCCTGCACCATCAAACGCCAACCGGGTGGTCCCGGCTCCGGACGCGACCCTCATCTTTGAACGCATCAAGCAAGACATCCAGGTGAATCCGGATTCCGAGTCCGAATCCGGCTCCGAATCCGATGCAGGAGAAACTGCCACGGCGAAAGCCTCCGCCCGGCAGCTACCTGTCAGCATAGCCAACGCAGCGCGAGTGAGCGGACTGGCCGGCAAATTCGCCAACGAAGCCACGGAGCAAGGCTTCACCGTCACTTCAATCACTACCGCGGCGTCCTTGCAGGCGCAGACACGGCTGCTGATTCCGGATACTGATGCAGCCAGGAAAACAGCCGACGCATTCGCCAAGGCAGTCGATCTCGATATCAAGGCAACAGTCGCCGATGTCGAAAGCATCGAATTGATTCTGGGCCAGGATTACCAAAACCTGGAGCGGCCAGAAAAGCAGCCCGTCAAGGTGAACAGCCGCAAAGCAGACCAGAAACTCTGCGGCTGAGCCGGCCCCAAGGGCGGGCAGCGCCACCGGAACATCCTGCCATGCCGCGATGGCTGCCAGGCGAATCTCCGTTTGCCCGCGGCTGTTGGCCTTCGTATTCCGGTTGGGCTGCACCTGCCAATTCCGTTTGACCGCGTCCCTTGCAGCGAGGTGATTCACAGTGAGCATTGCAGGCATCAATGGCAATGAATTCATCGTGCTGGCCATTTTGGCGGCCGTGCTGCTCGGACCTGAAAAATTGCCGGACTACGCAAGGAAACTAGCCACGCTGACTCTCGAGTTGCGCAGACTCGCCTCTGGTGCCCAGGAACAACTCCGCGAGGAGCTTGGCGAGGATTTCGCGGACATGGATCTGAAGAAGTTCGATCCGCGGCAATATGATCCTCGAAGGATCATCAGCGAAGCGCTGCGAGATCAACTCGAAGAGCCGCCTGCCCAAGGATTCCCGGATTCTGCCCGCTCAAGGGGACCCGAGACCA
>RCUF01000013.1_pt1 | contig 212603 bp, 133 predicted proteins | sample 2166311 | NCBI WGS metagenome assembly RCUF01 (sample SAMN09932608, study PRJNA488358) | compost metagenome | feature: garden; material: soil; isolation source: compost soil in 4-hydroxybenzonitrile-enriched culture | place: Germany: Experimental Botanical Garden Goettingen | collected 2016-01-27 | reverse complement strand
AATTTTTTTGAAGGTCTGTACCTTTTCCTATGAGGTGAACTTTTTCAGTGGCCTCGACGTACGCGGGCCCTTTTGAATTTTTCTCGTTTCCTCGCCTTCTAGTCTTCAAATTAATTCCTTGAAGCTCAATTTACGGATACCTCCCGATAGACAATTATCTATTGCGCCATTTCTTACTTACAAGCGAACAGTGCAAGTAATACCAATACAAGCACTGCATTATGGCCTCCGCACAACCCTATTTAAGGCATCAATGAACAGATAGAAGCATCATAAAGCGAGTAACAAGGCGTTAGTGTCATTCTTTTTACGCCTCCAAAATTAGCAAGTGTTTTTCACATGCTTAAAAAGACATTAGTATCATAAATTCGACCCGCTAACACTACCGCCAGAAAAAACTATTGGCGGATGACCAAAGACCATGCATCCTTAGTAAATCTCTCTATGATACTCCAGTTAGAGCAGACTTAGCACAGTATTCAGCATCCGGAGCCAAGATCCTTGACGGACGTCCTCTTTGTTTTTTTGGGGGCCAGAAGCAGGAGGGTTTAATAACTCGTATCTTCGTCTTTATATCGCTTATTTCACTAGATTTCTACGATTTGTATAGTTTGTGTATGAGTCCTAGTCTGTGAGTATATAATTAAGTACTTCTTAGCTTTATTGGATCAAACTCGTGGTATAATTTGAACCAACACTCAAAATGGAAATAAAAATAAAAATTAGGAGGTTTCCTTATGTCAAAGATACATGTTACACAGGTAAAAAGAGTATTAGACGAACTATACTCCGATTTAATCGAAATTGATATGAATAAAAATGGACATGATCAAAAAAGCATATTTTATACACGAAGCTTAGCTGCTTACGCCGTCAAAATGCTTTCCAATGCAACCAACATTGAATCAGTTGACTCAGTAACAGACGGATTTGGGGATAATGGAATTGATTTTATACACATCGATAATGAGTCCAAACGTTTAATTATTGGCCAAAGCAAATGGACTCACGAAGGTCAAAAGTCTCCAGAGCTAGGTGAGATTTTGAAATTCATTAAAGGATTTAATGATTTAATCAATGGCGAACTTGACAGCTTTAATAAAGAAATAAAAGAGTTAAGTAATGACATTGAAGACTTGGTTTCAAACACACAATGCAAATTAATAGCGGTTATTGTATATAGCGGGTCTCAACCGATTTCTAAAGAAATATATAAAGAGCTGGAAAACCTTAAAGGAGAATATAATAACATCTCAGAAATACTTGATTATAAAGTAATTGACTTAAAAAAAATATATCAGTCTATTCCATATGTTGGTCAAGGTCTACCTATTAATGCTAATCTATCTATCAACAATTACGGTAAAATTGAAGAACCTTATATCGGATTGTACGGGAAAGTCGATGCTTCTGAAATTTACAACTTATACAATGAATTCGGAGAATTCTTATTTGAAAAGAATCTAAGAAAATTTATAACTGATTCTAGTATAAATGAATCCGTCCAAGCAACTTTAGTAGAATCTCCAGAGAAATTCTGGTATTTCAATAACGGGATCACCGTTTTATGTAATAAACTTAACGGGGCACCAAAAGGAGCGAATAGCAAAAGTGGGACTTTCACACTTGAAGGTATTAACATTGTAAATGGAGCTCAAACAGTAGGGAATATTTTCAAAGCAAAAGAGCGAGGAGCTGATATATCCAAAGCCTCTGTAATGATAAAAGTTATATCACTTGATGAATGTGAGGATGATATTTTCGCTGATGAAATAACTAAATCCACAAATTCACAAAATAGAATCTTAACAAAGGATTTTATAACCCTTGATAGTGTTCATAAAAGACTATACAAAGAAATGATTCTTTATAATTATAAATATTTATATAAAACTGGGGATATGAAAGACAGTAATGAATCTAGTTTTTATTTTGAAACTGCAGCAACCTCACTAGCATGCGCTAATGACAATATTCGATACGCCATGCTAGCTAAAACTAGTGTAGGTAAGTTGTGGGAAGATATAAATAAACCGCCTTATTCTACCTTATTCAATTCTAAAACAACCGGATTAAGAGTATTACGTTCAGTACTCGTTGCTTCCTTGGTAGAAAAAGAATTGGAAAAGATTGAATGGATGTATGGTAAATTAACCCAACACTCAAACCGCTTTATGTTACATATGGTTTTTTGCTGTCTCCCTAAAGAAAAGTTTGATGATCCTGACTTTCAATTCAATGTTCTTGAAGAATCAATCTCCAAAAATTTCAAATCATTTTTCACTTCTGTTAAACACAGAATGGATATACTTTATCCATCAGCTCATATATATCATTTCTTTAGAAATGGTAGTAAGTGTTCCCATTTAAAAACAGATATATTAAACAATATTCAAAATCCCTTCTAACACTACGGTTAATTATAGAACAATTATTCGCCATCAAGATAGACAAAAACTATCGAGTATGAGGCTTCTTAATAATCGAGTAGTCTCATACTCCCCACACTGTATGTCATATTCAAATACAACGTTGCAGCTATTTAAATGCAAATTGACTTGTCACAAAAAACTGCTCGCTAGTAAAAGAGAGTTTCAGTATCACATTCACTGTAGTTTTGGCTAGAGTTTCCACATACATAGGCTTGCACTTTGGTATCTCAGCTTGTGCAAACCCTTGACTTGTTTCTATTTATTCCATATATGTATATGTATACCTTTTTCAATCGGCATTCAATCCAGATTTGCAGGATTCGCTTCTAGCCGGATATAGAAATAATCGCTCATCCTGGATATGTGAATCTTTTTTCTCCATCATCTGACGAATATTATTGTCTTAACTTCTGCTCGTCATCTATTCCAGATTCCTCTCCACCTTTAGGAGATTAGCAATTTGTAAAAAGATTGACACCTCCTCTGTTTTTAGCTTAGCCAAGGAAGAGCAACGAACTTCCTCACCATGGCGCTAAATAATTGCGTTTATACGTCTATTTTCAAGTTTGAATTTGCTTCTCAGATACATCAGCGGTGCTCTATAGCTCATCTCCGCTGGTATGCTCCTTACCCGCCTCTTAGTCAGTCTCATTAAGGTATATTTTGCGATTCAGAGTAATTAAGAATTACTATTTCTGGAGCCCTCTTCCGTTTTACAAAGCGGTCATCCACCATCCCACTTTTCAGATAATTCTTGATCATATCTGTAATCGCTTGTCCTAGATATGATTGGCTACAAGATTCATGAGTTGTACAAGGTATACATGGTTTAAGACAATTGATTTCGGCCTGCATAGCTTGTAATCCTGTTTCTCATAAGCATTCAATTTAACTTTTTAGGGCACGTGGCATAGCATGGTGGGGATACCGAGTCTCATTAATTATTTTCTAATTCCCCCGGCATCACCAACTCAACTTTCATTCTACTGATACCTAGTGATCCTAATTATGCTTAACTTGCTTGTAAATATTGTTTAAGTTGTCTCTATCCAATATCTGTATCAGCAAATTCTTTGATCTGTCCTTCTTTCTAATTTGTTGAGTTTCGATGCTTTATGGTTCCACAATATTTATTTTTGTGTAGGCCTTTCACTTCATCTAGCCGCCTTACAATATGTGCTTTCTAAATATATCTGACATATTTACAGGATGGGACTCTTCCTTTGTAACATACTTATCACTATTCCAACTTGATTTCCCTACAACAAAAAGCCACTGTTTATAGTTACTAAAAGCCAAAGCAATAATTATACTCATTATTTTAAATTTATTTCAGCAAGCAATAGTTTACTTATATTTCGGTATATAATTTTGAAAAACCACATATACACTAAATTACAACGATAATTAAGAGGTGGTTAGTTGTTTATGTCTTTTTTTACTACACGATCAAATTATTTAACATTTAATGCTGTTAAAGGAATCCAATTCAATAAAGATATTATTTGTTTTCAATGTACTGCCGAACAAGTGTTGAAATTTATAAAAATAGATAAAAAAGTTCAAAGGGATATAATAGATCAACATCTAGCAGAGATTCAACTGTACATTCAGTTTGGTTCGGATGGAAATAACATTTACTTTCCCCCTCTTATTCTATCAGCTAGACAAAATGGAGTATATGATACTGAAAAAGAAGAGTTTAAACTGAATTTTGACGAACAATTAATTTTATTAGACGGTCAGCATAGAGCCCGAGCATTTGACATGGTAATAAAAAGATTAGAGACAAGAGAAGATGAAACAAGCAAAAGAAAATTAGAATATGTAAAAAAATTCCCTTTATCATTACAAGTTTTTAGTAATTTGACTAAGGATGAAGAAAAGCAACTGTTTACTGATGTGAACACAAAATCTTCAAAAGCAAATAACTCCCTGTTAATAATGTATAAAAACCATAGTTTGTGTGGTGAATTAGTAAAAGACATTATAGATAATCATCCTACTATTCCCTCTGAACTTTTTGAAACTAGAGCAAAATTCACAAAAACAAAAATTATGACTGCAGCAACACTACACAATATAATAATTACATTGAACGAAGGTTTAATTCACACTCAACTGTTGAAATCTAAAATAACAAGTGGAAATTATAGCGATTATAAAAAAAATACAATAGCTTTTTTAGATTTGCTATTAAAAGTTGCGCCCTATAATACCTTCAATAGGTCTCAATATATTATCTATATTCCGAAAGTGCTAGCTGGAGTGGCGCACTTTGTTTCAAACACATTGAAAAATGACCCAACTATTAATATGAACCAACTATTCGATTTAATAATTTCCAAAATTGACTGGTCTCATGATAATTTTGATTTTAAAAAACAAGGGATCCCTTACAATGAAAATACGAAAAAATATTATTTTACTAACGGAGCAAGAGGGATAAAAATGATCTCTGAGTATCTAAATACTAAGCTGAAGGAGATTTAAAAATGGAAATGATAAAACTCAATGGTTCCATTAATCCAATTGATGGGACCGAGTCTAAGGGGTTAATGACAACAATAATTAAAGTAAAAGATTTGTTGAGTATTTTCCACATAGACCCCACTATAAACAGGGACATCAATGCTTCTCGACTACCGAAACTCATTAATTACATAGATCAATATGAGGAATTCCCTGGAGTATTCTTTCCTTCAATAACGTGTGCATATTCAGGAGAAACTATTGAGTATGTAGATAATGTCCTTACAATCATTCCAAATCACCAATTAATTGTTATAGATGGCCAGCATAGAATCAAATCACTCGAAAGCTATATTAACAATCCTAGAATTATCTTTAGTCGTAGAGAGAAAGTTTTAAATAGCGATCTAACTTTACAATTATATTTTGGCCTTTCAAAAGATGACATGAAGCAACTTTTTGTAGATATAAACTCAAATGCTGTGAAAGTTTCGATGTCTTTAATCACCTCATTCGATAGTAGAGAAATAATGAACATTTTAGTAAGAGAATTATATGGTTTATCACAGCCATTACAAACCTTAGGCATCGAATTTAATAAAACTACTATAAGTCGACCTAATAGCACATATTTCTCAACTAGTGTTAGATTGAGAAAATTTATAAGTATCTTGTTATTTAATAAAAAAATATTAAGTTCAAAAGATGAATTAGTTCTAAAAAATAACTATGACCATATTTTAAGTTTTTTAGAGAGATTTTTTTATCACTTTACTAATTTATTACCTGAAAAATTAGGTGATGTACAAAGCTATATATTAGGTCACGAAGCAGTTCAAAATGCAATTGCATCTTACTTGCATCAAGCAATATTCAAACTAGAAAATAGTAAGTTAGAATGGGATTTTGAGTGGGAAGAAAAATTGGACTCAATTGCGTATATTGATTGGACTCTTTATAATACTACATGGGAAAAGTACTTAATAACTGCACGGGCTAATACGTCCTCTGAATTTTCAACAATTGATATTTCAGATGAAAAAAACATCTTAAAAGAAATAAACAATCTAGTTTTATAACTTATAACTCAACTTTCGCACTTCAATAAGTTTCTTCAGTGCTTACCGTACTTGAAATGTACAGTAATAAAATCCAGTTATTGACGATTAAAAAAACAGAAAAACACCTCTGCTATTTTGGTATAGTGAAGTTGTCGACCAACACTAACCGAATAGAAGAGGTGTCTCCCTATCATGATAGCGCAATCGGACCAAACTGCACAACTACCGGATGAAATGAAAAGTGTCTTTAAAGAACTCAAAATGTTTCAGCATCTGAGAAACGCCCATATCACTAAGGCTTTAGGCTTTACCTGCTCATACCTATTTCAACTTGTCTTTTGTCTTGTGTTTCAAAACAAGAACTGGTTTCGCTTACTGGACTCCAAACCGAATCAACAGTTTCCAGCCAAAGATGCCGTTTACCGTTTCTTGAATTGTTCGACTTTTGCTTGGCGTTCGTTTCTAACCCGACTTAGCTCCTTTACCATACACAAGACTCAGCAATTAACATCGGCCAAGCGGGTAAAGGTCCTGATCGTGGATGACTCAGCTTATGAACGCAATCGGAGCAAAAAAGTGGAACTTCTTTCCCGATGCTTTGAACACAATCCTACGAAAAACCGCTATTATCGCGGATTTCGCATGCTGACGCTGGGCTGGTCGGACGGCCATTCTTTCTTTCCGGCGGATTTTGCTTTACTGGGCTCACCGAACTCTCTCCTTCATGGCATAGACGAAACAGTCGACAAACGGACTTCCGGGTATCGACGTCGTCTTGAAGCGTTGCAACCGGCTCCGCAACTTGTCGCTGCCATGGTGAAACGGGCTTTAGATACCAGTATAGAGGCTTCCTATGTGTTAATGGATACCTGGTTTACCCACGAACCCTTAATTCTGTCCTTGAAAGAGATCGGTATCGAGGTCATCGGCATGATTAACGACCGTAAACAACGCTATCAGGTCAAGGGGAGCCACTACACATTAAAACAGCTTTATGCGGTTGCGTCCCCCGTTCACCAAAAAGCGGGCATTCTTCGTTCCGTTTGTGTTCAGCTGAAAAGTGGGTTACCAGCCAAGATTGTATTTATTCAAAACCGAAATAAGAAAAGTGAATGGCTGGCGATTTTATCCACCGACCTTGCGTTAACGGAAACAGAGATCGTTCGGACTTACGGAATGCGATGGGACATCGAAGTCTTTTTTAAGTCTGTCAAATCGCTGCTACGCTTGCAAAAAGAATTCCAAGGACGTTCGTTTGACACACTGATTAGCCATACGACCATAGTGTTCGCCCGTTATATCGTACTGTCATGGCAGCATCGCTGTAGTCGTGACCCACGTACGCTAGGGGGGCTATTTTACGAATTGTGTGATGAGGTCAGTCAATTGGACTGGGCCGTCGCTCTCCGAACGCTATTGAATTTACTCGAAGATGTCGCTAAGCAAACGGGACGTAAGCTCCAACGTTTGATCCAACGTCAACTCCAACAATGGATTGACGGTTTACCCAGCTACATCAAGGCGTACCTGGCTATTTCGCCCTGCGAAAGTTGAATTATAATACTAGATTGTTACAGCTACTTAAGGGCTTTCTTCTATACGGTCTTTTTCTTTCCACATCGTGAGCTCTGAATAATACAGGCCTTCCAGATTGGATTCGGCAATAATCGTGTGCTCCAGCTCTTTCAACACTTCCTGGTAATGCGCAAACTCAACGGTATAGTGATCCTGCAATTTGCTTTTCAAGTCTGTTAAATAATTAGCGGAATGCATCAACTCACGTAAAGGAACATTGGCCGTAAGGCATTTTCTTCGGCTCCTTCAAGCAATCATGCTAAGGGTATGTAGGGTCATTTTTATCACAAAGCAAAAAGAGAGCGGCAAGGCCACTCCCTCTTCAAAACTTTCAACACGTCAGTATTATGACAAAAGACGAGCTAACGAGCTTATTTCGCAATGGTCTCTACAACCTGATCAACGAGAACCTTCGATGAAATCGGTCCGCCAAACGTCCAGGTCGTGGCTGCCAACGGATACGTGCGATTTTCTTTTACAAAATTCAGTTGATTCCATACAGAATTATCTTTCATAGCCTCACCGAACACATTATCATCCGGCTGTACAATATAAATGAAATGGCTATCCTGCACTTTGGACAAGGCTTCAATACCTACGGTCGAGAAGCCGTACTTCTCGATACTATCGGATGTCCAGTCATTGATCATGCCGATTCTCGACAGCGTTCCGACCACCACTGAATTATCGGTGAACATGCGCAGGCTGGCTGCGTTCTGGGATGTAAATGCTTGGGTAAGCACATAATGTAAGTCTGCTTTGCCCGCCGCTTCCAGCTTTTGCTTCGCTTCGGCATAGTGAGCATCAAGATCAGCCAGCACCTGCTTGGCTTGCTCTTCTTTGCCGACTGCCGCAGCAATATTGTTAAACAATTCAACCATTCGATCATAATCATAACCATTTCCTTTGTAAGGATCATATTCAATTGTTGGCGCAATCGCCTTCAGTTGATCATAAAGGGCCGGAATATTATCCGAATTCGTAATGATCAGATCCGGCTTCAATGCCGCAATTGCCTCCAGATTGGGCTCGGCTCGGGTGCCGATATCCGTAACACTGCTGTCCAATGCCGCTTCCGAAGTTACCCACTGGTTGTAGCCAGCATTGTCGGCATTGCCGACCGGCTGCACTCCAAGTGCTATTAAATTCTCTGCAAACGTCCACTCCAGCACCACGACACGCTTCGCTGGCTGCTCCAGCTTCACTTCTCCGCGGTCGTCCTTGACGGCCACCTCACCAGCTGCCGCTTCCACGGGCGCACTATCTGCTGCACCAGTCTCACTTGGCTGTGACGTATTGCTTGCCGCTCCACAGCCCGCCAGCATCAGCGTAAAAGCAAGCAGTAATACCAGACTATACAATCCTGTTTTCATGCCTAAGATCTCCCCCGTGATGTATGTATAAATAGATAATGATTATCATTATCAACATATGCATTATGGGGTTCACTATACTCTTTGTCAACGGGAAATTAACAATGATCTCAAGAATCTCTTCGGCTAGGGCTATCTTTGCCAGACTATCTCCAAAAAGATACACTCGCTATCTCTAACATAGCCAGGATTGATATATAGTATCAGCATTAATTATATGGTAGCTAGACAAAGAATCAGGAATCCAGCGAGGAGGAGATATTATGGGGTCGTCTGCTAATGAAGGCTTGACCAAGCGGTTAATGGAGCATTTAAAGAGTCTGCATTTTATAACCCAGATTGCTGTAGTTGGAAGTCGGGCTAAGCAGGTCCCGGATGCTTACTCCGATGTAGATTTATTGCTTATTATTAACGATATGGCTCCGGATCAAGCCTTGTACGAGCTGACCGAGAGCGTAAAGACGAAGTTCCAACCAGCGTGGTATGATTTTGCTAACAGTCTGATGCCGGATAAATTTTTAGTATCCACGTTTATTGGAGGTGACAATCCTTTTGCATTTTATGATATCGCGATCCTCAACACGAATAAGAATCTGGTCTATGACCAAGCTCGGTTCGAAAACGACCCAGGGATTCATCTGATGAAGCTATGGGTGATGAACTTCAAGTATATGATGCGCGGGGCGCCTCAGTTTGAACAGCGATATGCCACCATGATGGATAAAGCGGGCCTCTCCCCTAACTCTGATTATAGAGTGGGTTTTTATCAATTATTATTACAACTCAAAGGTCAGAAAAATATTAATAATGGCTATCTAGCTATGCTTGAGAAGGTATTCAGAGACGGCGGATGACGTACGGATAGGCTGCTTCCGATCCATATCGGAAACAGCCCTCTTTGATTTCCCACACACTTGCTTGGGCGAGAAGCTGAACTATAGGCTCTTATACGCACAATTCCATATCTTCCTTGGCAAAGACAAACCGAAGCATCGGGCTGAACATCGGCTGTAACACAGACATATGTCCTTCACCCTCGAACATATCATAACGAAGCCTTTGAAGGCCTTGCCCCACAAATGGCCGCAGACGCTCGTAGAACTGTTCCGCATTGTTATGCATCACGGCCTCGGTGCCTCCAATTGCAATCATCAGCGAGCATTCGAGTAACCCGCGCTGAAGTTGATTTTCCAGCGTGGGAAGCATATCGAACAACACCCGCTCCTTCCACCAAAGCGAAGGACTGCCTGCTACGTAAGTCTGGAACAGATGACTCCGCTGAATCAACGTATACAGTGTAAAAAAGCCTCCCAGGGAATGACCGAACAAAGACTGCTGTTGACGGTTCACGTCATATCTGGTCTGGATCAGTGGCATCAGCTCATATTCGATGAAATCCAGAAAATGATCAGCCCCGCCATTCACTGGCCAAGATGTTCCATCCGGGCGAAGACCCTGCTGCTTATCCGGTATAGTCAGATCCCGGAAGCGACGCTCGGAGACGAATGGCCCATCCTCCGTGTAGCCGATGGACACAATCATTCCCGAGGGTAAGCCCCGAGGATGTCGGGTCTGCAGACGCATCGCATCGTTGAGGGAAGCAAAATAAGCATTGCCATCCACTGTGTAGAGCACAGGATAACCCTCCGGCGGGGATGGCTTCAACGGAAGATGAACAAAGATGCGATAAGTTAGCCCATTATGCAATGACGTCATGTCCCATACCTCCGCACCCGGCACAGCGCACTGTGTAACAGGCGTAATCCGTGTCTCTGTAGGTGAGATGACATGTGGTTGTTGCTCATGCACCTCTTTTGCATTCCGCGGGTCCCCAGTCGCTGTCTGCGGAGCATACAACCATTGCAGGGCCTCAGGGAACTGCCGTGCCATGAAGATCAGATCATGCGTAGCTCCCTCCACTATATCCAGCTGCAGTTGATCCTCGGCTGTCTGCTTGTACAACCAACGATATACCTGCAGGGTACAGTTGACAGCCTGCTGCTGCATATTATGCTTGTACACACCTTCACGGTTACCTACAGAAATGTACATGCGCTGCCCCTTCGGGGATAACGTATGCTGCTGTACATAGTCCAGCATCCCATCATACCAGATTGATGGTGACAGCATTCCAAGACGGCCAAAGACCTCGGAACGGTGGTAAGCGGCATACAGCGTAATCAGTCCGCCCAGCGAATAGCCTATCATGCCCGTAACCTCGGAACGCGGGTCAGTACGGAAGCTCCCGTCAATATAAGGCTTGATGCGATCAGCCACCTCATCAATGTACTGTGCTCCCTCGCCGCCAAAAGCTTCCCTTCCTGCTGTCACGGCTGGCCTTGCCCAAGGTGTATATTCCCGATTCCTTGCAGACGTCTCGATCCCCACCACGATCAGCTCTTCCAGCATTCCCTCCCTGAATAGTCTATACATGTAATTCAAGGCGCTCATCATCAGCTTTGCTCCATCATGAAGATAGACCACAGGATATCGCCTCTCCGATTGTGTATAGGACGGAGGAAGAAATACCGCCAGCTGGCGCCCTTCGTACTCCAAGTGCTGAATATCAAACATCTCTCTCCCACCCTTTTGTTCACATCTCAATACAAGCCCAGCTACTGTATGACCATGCCCTACATAGGCCTGACATCAGTTCCAATAGGTCTCCCAAAGCTCTAGTATTAGCGCCTAGCCTGAGACCACAACAACCACACAAAATAAGGAACTCCAACAATCGAGAGGACGACCCCTACTGGCAGTTGAGCTGGGGAAAACACGGTCCGCCCGATAAAATCACTGACAAGCACTAGCGCTGCGCCAAGCAACCCGCTCATGGGCAGGGATCTCCGATGGGATAGGCCTGTAAGACGCATCGCCATATGTGGAGCAATCAGACCCACGAAGCCGACGCTACCAGCTACAGCCACTCCAGCAGCTACCAATCCAACGCTTGCAAATAACAATATCTTGCGTTCTCGCTGCAAGAAGACACCGAGTCCCAGCAGGCTCGTATCTCCCAGTCGCAGCAGATCCAGAAGGTGGGTCTTGCAGAGCAGATATGGGATCAGGAGCAGCAACCAGGGAAGCATGGAGCCAATGAACAGCCAATTGGCCGAGTTCAGATTTCCAGATAACCAGGATGCCGCACGCTCAAAGTCATGAGGATTCATCTTCAATGAGATGTATAGCGTCACTGCAGAAAAGCCAGTCGTTACGGCAATCCCCACCAATACCAGCCTCTGTGGCTCCATACGACTGCCCTTTCGTGCAAGCACAAAAATCATCATAGCCGCCAACAGCCCACCCACGATCCCAAATATCGGCATAAGCATCATGGCTGCAGTACCCGTAGCCGGAAGCAGTTCCTGGAACACGAACATAAATAACACCACGAACATCCCGGCACCGGCATGGATGCCAAGAATGCCGGGATCTGCCAAGGGATTCCGAGTCAGACTCTGCACCGCAGCTCCTGACATGCCTAATACGATGCCTATCAGTGCTCCAAGCACAATGCGCGGTAAGCGGAACTGAAACAACACCAGATCATGCTCAGGCTGTGCTGGGACTCCTACAAGAGCACTGAGCACCTCTTTGATGGTAAGCTGCATGTCCCCGGTGGTCAGACCAAGGATAATGAAGAGCAAAATGACTGTCACCGTACCCAATACTGCAGCAGCGTATCCAGCAGCCAATAACCACCGCTTGCTTTGCTTCTTGGTGACGGACGGTTGAATAAGCAGATTCAAGTGATCTCCTCTCCTTTCTTTCGCCGGATCAGATACAGAAAGAAAGGAACGCCGAACAAGGCCATGACTACACCGATGGGTGTCTCAAAGGGCGCGTTCATGTATCGGGACAGCATATCGCAAAGTCCCAGGAACACTGCGCCCAGTACACCCGACAAAGGAATAATTCGCCGATAATCACTCCCGATCAGCATCCGCGCCACATGCGGAATAATCAGTCCCACAAACGCAATCTTGCCCGCAATGGCTACTGCAATGCCGGTGAGCAGTACGACAGCCAGCATCCCCCCTGCCTTAATCAAGCCGGCCCTTTGCCCCAGCGCAGCCGAGATTTCTTCACCAAGCGCCAGCACCGAGATGAATCGGGACAGTAACAGAGCCAGTAGCAGCCCTGCTGCTACATATGGCCATACCAATTGCAATTGCTCTGGGACAATCTGATACAGCCTGGCATTATACCAGAAGCTTATTTTTTGCGGGATATGATTGTACAGCGCTATCGCATCGGATACCCCGTTCAGGAACATTCCCGTAATGATACCCAGAATCGCAAGCGTAACCGGTGAGCTTCCTTTGGGGATGAGTGCAGCCATTCCGAAGACAAGCGCTGCGCCCAAGGCAGACCCAGCCATGGAGACGAGGAGCAGCCCCGTACCTGTGACACTAGGTGCAAAGACCATGCATAGAGTTACCGCAAATACGGACCCGTCGGACACCCCCAGCAGAGAAGGCGAGGCCAGATCATTCCGGGTAATCCCCTGCATGATAGCTCCTGATACCGCCAGCAATAGACCGACTAGCAGAGCTCCAAGCGCCCTGGGCAGCCGTGAATGAAGAATGATCTGATGCTTCAAATCACTGGAGTCATAATGAATCAGAGCATTCCACACATCCGTAGCAGAGAGGTTCTGGGAACCGTACAGCACAGAGCAGACTACAAGGCTCAGCACCACTACCGGAGCAATGGCAAGAACCACGCCGAGTACCCTGTTGGGATGTATGGGGAGCTTTAAGAAAACACGCGTGTTCGTTGACATGTTGTACACCCATCCGTCGACATTAGCTCTTGACCTTAGCCATGAAGGCCTTCAGGAACTCTATTTTGCTATAAGCTGTACCGCCCTGGGCCAGCGGATCTACTGCATTGACGAATACTTGGCCATTCTTCACGGCATTCACACTCTGATAGATAGGGTTCTTCTCCAGCTCGGTTAGCACCGAGGTGTTCTCCGGGTTCTCGTCCTCAGAATACTGGATGAACAGCACATCGGGGTTCATCATGGCGAATTGCTCAATAGACAAGGCCTCCTGCGAATCAGCAGCAGCCACCGTATCCGGTACACTCAGCCCCAAATCCTCGTATAGCAAAGGATTGAAATACAGCTTGGGACCATAAATGCAAATGGCTCCTTCACGGATTCGTACCACCAGCACCTGCTTGTCCTTCAAGTCCTCCTTCACTACCATCTTCGCCTGCTCAAGGTCTTGCTTGTATGTATCAATCAACTGCTGAGCCTGCTCCTGCTTGCCACTAAGCTCACCCAGCAACAACAGATTTGCTTCCCAATTCGTAGCGATATGTGAATAAGGGATGGTCGTCTGGATTTGCCCAAGCTTATCGAGCACAGCCGCATCAAACTTGGTGCTGCCCAGTATGACATCAGGCTTCAGGGATAGAATCTTTTCAAAATTCGGATTAATCTTCTCCCCAATCGACTCCGCCTGATCCGTGATTGATGCGAACATGGTGGGAAATACTCCTGCCGAAGAAATGGCACCTACCGGGTGAATATCCAGTAGAATCGAATCCTCCATCGCTTCGAGAGCACCCGTGATTACGATACGCTCCGCCTTCTCCGCTACCTGATACTCTGTTCCCAGATACGTGATCGTTCGAGTTCCAGGCTGCTGATCCGCAGGTTCAGTAGATGCACTGTTCGGCGTGCCAGCCTGTACACCTGAGTATGCTGACTCTCCTGGTTCGTTGCTATTCTGGTCTCCGCACGCTGCCAGGACGGTCAGCATGACAATGGATAGCATAAGGTATACTGTTTTTTTCATCTTTAAAAGACTCCCTCCATATACTGAGAATAATTCTCAATAAATTATGAAGGGTGTATGTCATTAAGACCATAGATTAAGGACGGATTCAGCATGGACTTTTGTATCTGACAATAGTTGCTGCAGCAGATCCTCACGGATTCGTTCCAAAGCCAGCGGGGAATATTCGCGCCATGGGCTGGACGACAGCATACGAAGCCTTTGCTCACGAACAACACGCAGATTACACCAGTCAGAGCTACGGCTCAGAGCCTGCCACTGCTCCAGTGTCTCTGAGTCCTGACGGATCAGCAATGCGACATAATCCACATCCTCTGCCTCCAGTTGCTCCCAGACTACAGGCGCTTCAGAATTATCATCTTTCGGAGTCAGACGCGGACGACGTATCCCCAATTCGTTATATATATAATCCAGCGTGCCAGGCGAGTCGAGACCGAGGAGCTGCCCTCTAATCATCCTCACGAACAATACAGACGGAGCAGAGGTGCCGGAAGTCTGTCCAGACGGAGTACTCCCGCCAAATAGCTTAATGTTGTGACCTCCCCTGCTTAGCAGGTTCCGCGCCTGCTGATTGTCCATCTCGAATCGCCGTATCCAATACTCTGCATCCTCTGACACATCTAGCAGACTACCCAGTCTCCTTAGTCCGTCCTTCCAGGCTCCAGGTAGCTCCTGAGGGAGCTTGACCACCTCGCCAATGGCGCTTAATCGCTCATATTCCAGCGGACTGATATAATCCGGGCACACGATGATATCCGGCTCAGCTTCAGCCATACGCTGCATATTGGGATGCTCCATGTTATCGATCACACCGTACTCCAGATGACAGGGAATATCTGCGCCATAGCGTTCCAGATAGTAATTCGTCCATTTAGGATGAAGCGGAGCGAGATAAGGTATTTGCTCCAGCGGCAGCAGGTAGCCTAGCGTGGAGGCACAGGCATAGGCTGCTATTTTACGCCTGCGCTTATGAAGATAGCTTGATGGCGAGATGCCGAACTCCTTTTTGAACAATCGACTGAAATAGAATTCATCCTGATAACCCACCTCGTGCGCCACATCCTTCAGTCTTCGATCAGCACGCAGCATGAGCCGCTTGGCCTTGGATAGACGTAAATCAGTCAGGTACTCCCGTGCGCTTTTTCCATAAGTCTTCTTGAATTGCTTGGCAAAGTGCTTGGGGCTGAGCCCTGCCAGCTGTGCAAGCTTCTCGGCGTTGACTGACTCGTTCGGATGCTCCTCCATATACTGCTTGACTCGTTCTACTCCGCTGACATGTGAGGATTGATCCAGAGTGGAGGAAGACGCTACCTCCAGCACCAATTCCATCGTTAGCAGCTGCGCACGCAGCCTGTGCACGGAATCACCCGCTCTTAAGCTCGCGCAAATGGATCGGCAATGATCTCCCGCAGCTCCAGGTACCGGATGCACCGTCTCCTCAGCCAATAGCTGCGGGATGTATTGGGATACGGCTCTCAGCACGCCCCCCTGTGTATTTACAGGCTCATAGAGCTCAACACGAAGTACGGCCACCAGTGGAGAGTCCTCTGCGCCGAGTAACTCAAAGGTTGTACCCGGATAGCAGATATAGAGCGTATCCATCTTCATCGGTATGATCTGACTTTTCTTCTTAAGTTGACAACTGCCTTCCAGCAGAACAATCATTGTCGTCTGCGTCACCATGATTTGCGTCGTTGTATAAGATGAGCCCACATGGGCAAGCTCGGCATACTGAAGGTGGATAGTCCAGCCGCGGGAATCCGGTTGATGAGTGAATGATGCTTTGGATTGCTCCATACCCTGTTTCCCCCTCTTTTCTTCCATTGAGAATCATTATCATTATAGCAAAAAAAGAATGGATCTTCCTATTCGATTGGACCCAGTAGAGCGGTGGCCAGTGTAATGTATAATAGAGTGCAGCTACTGTATGCATTGACTGAATCTTCTCTTAATCTCACTTCATACTGCCTGAATGCCTGAATGACATTAATCTCAAAGGAGTGCCCTAGTTGGAGCTGTATCATTATGATCTTGGCATCTATCCGCTGGATTGGGAATTTGGCTTATTCCATATCGAAGAGTACAAAGCGAAGCTGGCCGACAAGTATGCTCAAAATGAACCCTTCTACCAAGCTGTAGCAGGAGAACTGACCGTTATCCTACAGCAGATTGACGAGCTTCTGCAAGAAGTTCTTGTCCATTGGAAGCAGCAATTCAGCTACAATTCTGAGCTTCGCTGCCCGCCCATGATTTTTGCCCTCCCCTCAGGGGATCACAGGGGTAGTGTCGTATTCGGAATCGTTCTGAAGCGTGAAGAGGATGGTGACACCATCCTGTACTCCCCGGTCCGGCTGCCCCATTTGGAGGAATATTAATGCCGATGCATCCGTTAATGCTCAAAAGAATCTATGAACCTCCAGACTCCTCCGATGGTCTTCGTATTCTGGTAGATCGACTCTGGCCCAGGGGTGTTGCAAAGGAGGCGGCACAGCTGGATTACTGGATGAAGGAGATCGCTCCCAGTCCAGAGCTACGGCGCTGGTTCGGGCATGACCCTGCCAGATTCGAGGAGTTCAGTGAGCTGTACACACTTGAATTGACTACAGAAAGTATCCAGCCTCACGTAGCCCGAATCGTGGAGCTTGCTTCCGAGAAGCCAGTCACGCTGGTCTACGCTGCGAAGGATGTGCAGCATAACCACGCTGTCGTGCTACGAGAATTCCTGGAGTCGCTAAAAATAGAATAGGATCTGTATCTGCTTCGGTCCTCATTTAATCCTCAATGAGTAACAAAATTGAATGCTTTATTGAATACCTATTCTGCATATTATTTAAATAAAAATATCGCTTTCTAGCAATTATATAGTTATTATGTAAAATGATTTCATTTTTTCAGTGCTCAATATCACAAAACAACTCACCTCTACCGACTAATATAGTTATACACAAAAATAGAGGTGGGTTTATTATGAATAATTGGCTCCTGAGACCATTCACAGCAATCATGTCCCGTCTGAAGTATGCACAAAAGTTTATCCTGCTTAGCCTTCTCTTAATTTGCCCCCTAACACTTCTAATGAGCAATTGGCTTACAGAGCTTCAGAAGGATATTCGATTTGCTGTCAATGAACAGGAAGGTGTTCATTACATTAAGTCATTATTCCCGGTCATCCTGCAAATCCAGCAGCATCGTGGCTTAGCGAACGGCTATCTGAGTGGTGACTCGGAGTCCAAGGCCAAGCTGGACCAAGTTAGTCAAGAACTGGGCAATCTGCTTGCCTCTATTGATATAGAACAATCTGGTACTGCCGCCAAGCTTAATACGGAGACAGAATGGAGCAATATTAAAAATGAATGGAACACGCTGCAGTCGAGCGTGACCACGTTAGCCCCAGAGGAGAGCTTCCAGCGACATTCCGAGCTAGTTCAGAGCATACTGGATCTCATCATTCATGCTGCCGATCAATCTGGCCTGACTCTCGACCCGCAGATCGACTCCTATTATGTGATGGACCTGATGGTCAATCACATGCCGGAGCTGATCGAACTCTCCGGACAGGTTCGCGGATCAGGCAATGGCATTTTAGCCCGCAAGCAGCTAACGGAGGATGAGCGAGTTAATCTGGTGATTATGAAGAATCAAATTCAGAATACACTTGAAGGTATTCAAAAGGCGCTGACGAAGCTAGGAGACAACAACGCCTCCTCCAGCCAGCGAATTGGGGATATCGGTACAATTAACGTTCAATCCATTGAACAATTTGCATCCGCTCTTGATGATCAGATTCTTAATGCAACGACGCTGTCCATGAAGCCTACCGATTTTTTTGCAGAAGGAACGAAGACGATTGAGACTTCAACACAGCTATTTAATGTCGTCGTTGATGAAATGGATCATCTCTTAACCGAACGGCATACTTCGATAAGTGACACCCGGACTGTCATGCTCGTCATTGTGTCAGTAGCAGTATTACTTGTAGCTTTATTCTATCTTGGCTTCTACAGTAACGTACGCTCCACCATCCGTAGCTTGCGTGATGGCGCGGATAAGATGGCTCATGGAGATCTGTCTGAACGGTTCGCGCTGGAGACTAGAGACGAGCTACGCTATGTGGGTGAATCGTTTAATAATATGGCTGATTCGCTGAACTCCCTGCTGCTACGCAATCAGGAAATTTCAGAGCAAGTCGCTGCAGCCTCTGAGCAGCTGTCCGCACTAGCTGTGGAGTCTACCTCAGTCACGCAGCAGATTGCGAATTCTGTGGGCTCCATATCCGATGGAGCTGATACGCAGCAGAAGGTGTCGGAGGAGAATGCGCAAGCCATGGGTGAGGTAGCGGCTGCCATTAATCGCATTGCTGAGACTACCTCGGATGTATCAGAATCCGCTACGAATATTACGCAAGGAGCAAAACTTGGGGAGACGAAGCTCCAGGAGACCTTCCGTCAGATGAGCAGCGTTCAGGAGGCTGTCCACCATTCCAGCGAATTGGCAGCACAGCTAAATCAGCATTCTAATGAGATTGAATCCATCGTATCAGTGATTATGGATATCTCAGCTCAGACTCATCTTCTTGCCCTGAATGCCAATATCGAAGCTGCACGCGCTGGCGAGCATGGGCGAGGCTTCATGGTCGTAGCCAATGAGGTCCGCAAGCTGGCAGAGCAGGCTACTCATTCGGCCCAGTCCATTACCCTGCTTGTCAGCAATGTCCGAACTCTGCTGGCACGGGTAACGACCTCTATGGAGGAATCCACAATCGTAACAGAGCAAGGAATCGCCGCCAACAAGGAAGCCGTTGAAGCAATCGGTACCATTCTGCATTCGATTGGTCAGGTAGCCGAGCATATTCAGGAGGTATCGGCAGCGGCTGAGGAGGTATCAGCGAGTACTGAGCAAGTCACGGCTGCGATTGGGGAGATGGTCGGCGTTACGAGGACAACAGCGGATGAGACACGTAACGTAGCTGCTGCAACTCAGCAGCAATTGTCTTCGATGGAGGAAGTTCAGGCCTCCTCAGAAATGCTTAGCGCAAGCGCGCAGCAGCTACAAGATGAATTGGGCAAATTCGTTCTTAGACAATAAGCAAAAGGAGTATTAGCACCACAATATATTGACCCTGCATTGGTCGCGCAAATGCGAAGCATGAACATTTCGGCATTGTAAAAGAGGCTGTCCTCATAAACATGCACCTTGTTGCAAAACAGATGAATCGTACCTGTTGTCGCAAAGGAAAGCATGCCGTGAGGCAGCCTCTTTTCATTCTCATCACTCATACTCCTCACTACTAATCCACTACATATTCTGAACACTGGAACCTTCCAGCCAACAGACTCACCTTCGGCTTGGCTATTTCTGATCATCCATGGCCAGCAATTGGGCCAATCCGTCGAACATGAGCTTCCATCCATCCTCGGAGGCAGTGTGATACTCCCGCTTTGCTTGCTCGATCTCCTCGTTCTGCCATTCCTCTTCATAAGGAACAACGATCTCCTGTGTGAAGTTCATCTCACAGCCGGATTCCTGGGGTTGGATCTCGACGATAATCGCGTCCACCGTATCGCTGAACTGCGGCATCTTGAAGGTGAATACCAGACGCTTCGGCGGATCAAGCTCAAGATATTCCCCCATTGCTGTGTAATCCTTTCCCTCCCGATGGTCTGTAATCTGCCACTCTCCCCCGACATGAAGTTCATTGCGGGCAATTTTGTTGGTAGCTTCCTGCGTGAAGAGCCATTTCTTGATTTGGTCCGGGCTCACCCACGCCTCATACAGCCTCTTCGCTGACGCCTCGAAGCGTCTGGTCATGTGCAGATGAATCGTTGCTGTTGATGTCTGGGCCAATCATCTCGCTCCCTTCCATAATTAGCTTTGCAATATTTAACTTTCACATTCGCAATAATTAGCTTCCACAATATGTACCGATCCATTCTATTATCTGTTAATACAGGGACTATCATACAGCTGTATTCAGGCACAGGCATGCAAGTACAGTTATGTGGTTCAGTATGTGGTTCAGTTATGCAATTACGCTTTGTTCAGGATCACTTGTGCGATTCGCCCTGTTCCATCTATTATAGAGCTTATGGTCTCTACTTTTAGAGCGTGTAATTTTCACTTTAGAACATGTAATCTTTATTTTAGTGTATGTAAATTTTACCTTAGAGCGTTATCATCTCATTTCCAGGGTACCAGGCTCATTGAAGCTGAGGCCCAAGTGAGCGCATACCTACTCGTTCAAGCCCTGCAGTGCAGAGCTTGCTGCTTTACTCTTATGTTGAACTGGAGGATCACTTACTATGAAATTTGCCAAACGCATGAACCCTTTCAGCGAAGGAATATTCAGCCGCTTGCTGGAGCTCAAAAAAGAGCGGCTAGAGCTCGGACAATCGGTTATTGACCTTAGTGTGGGGGCACCAAATATCCCCCCGGCACCGCATATTATCTCAGCTTTATGTGAAGCTGCTGCCAACGCCGAGAACTATATCTATGCATTGAATGACCAAATGGAGCTGCTGCAGGCGGTTAGTGAATGGTACGAAAGGCGCTATCAGGTGGAACTCGACCCCCGCACGCAGATATGCTCCCTATTAGGCTCGCAGGAAGGGCTTGCTCATATCTCCCTCTCCCTTGTCGATGAAGGTGATCTGGTCCTTGTCCCTGATCCTTGCTACCCAATCTTTGCAGATGGGCCGCTGCTGGCTGGAGCAGAACTATACTACATGCCGCAAAAAGAAGAACACGGCTACGTTATCCAACTGCAGGATATTCCGGAGACTATTGCTGACCGTGCCAAGTTCATGATTGTGTCTTATCCGAACAATCCGACGACAGCGATGGCACCAGAACAATTCTATATGGATCTCATTGCTTTTGCCAAAAAGCATGACATTATCGTACTCCACGACAATGCCTATAGTGAGCTGGTGTTCGATGGCAAGCAGGCCGGGAGCTTCCTCTCGTACCCTGGAGCTATGGATATTGGCATTGAATTCAACTCTTTGTCGAAGACCTATGGCTTGGCTGGGGCACGAATCGGCTTCTGTCTCGGCAATGCCGAGATCGTCTCCATGCTGAAGAAGCTGAAGTCCAACATGGATTACGGCATGTTCCTGCCGATTCAGAAAGCCGCTATCGCTGCCATTACGGGTGATCAGTCCGAGGTGGAGCAGGTCCGGGCTATTTATCAGGAGCGCCGAGACATTCTATGCGATGGAATGAGCAGTCTGGGCTGGCCTATGTCTAAGCCTGATGCCACCATGTTCGTCTGGAGCCGAATTCCTGCCCACTACGACTCCTCGGAGCAATTTACCATGGACTTGTTGACTAGAGCTGGTGTAATTGTAACACCCGGCAGCGCCTTTGGACCCTCTGGAGAAGGTTATGTTCGCCTGGCACTAGTACAGGATCTTGAGCAGCTAAGACAAGCAGTCCAATCGGTCGCTGAGAGCGGAATTCTTAACGTGGGCAGACGTTGATTGGATGTTCGCCAGTGAGCTAGTGTAGTCCATTGACCGTATCTGATTTCAGGTCCAATGATGCGGAGAGCGTAGACGTTAGCGGGAAGCGGGGCCACATTCCCCTTTGATTCGGTCAAAATACTAGCCAAGTGTTTAGGAGGACGATCTGTATGCTTCATCAGCATTTTCTACAATGGGCAGAGCACATACAGGAGCACTTGCAGACTAATGACATCGCAACGATTGAATTCATTCATTCCAAGGAAGCGAGACAAGTACTACTACGGATCCTGCGACAGGAGTGCTCCATGAATCTGAGCTCTGCTTGGGCAAGATCGTCGTCTGGTCCTCCCAGCAAATGGAATATGAAGTCATCCACATCGCGTCTGAGGAACTGATCCTGTAGAGATATATCGAGCATGTTGAGAACACTGCTGATTTTGATGAGCTGCTGACAGACTACTGGCAAGCACTTCGTTCCGGAGTACGGCCTTAGGCTGCTGCTTAAAGGAGGAATACCTTGTGACAGATGACATTCAGTATGGACAATTGGAGCTACGTGAGGGAGGCAGGAGGCTGCTGCTTCACAACGGGTTAACAGAACAACAGCTAACCGGTTCAGACATGTACAAGCACCTATCTGTAGAGGTTCGTGATCTTGGGAATGGAAATGTATGGCACAACCTGGGGTGCATCCAGGTATCCAATATGCCCTTTTACGTCTCATTGTGCTTTCGTACGCCGTGCCTTGTGTGCGCCTATTTATCTGCGGATAGATCTGACTTCCCTAAGTCTTGGGAGGAATGGAGCGAAGAAGCTGAGCTTGTCAAAAAACAGCTGCATGACCGCTTTCTAGTGGATATGCTGGGCAGACAACCAGATGTACGACGCTCACATCCTTATCCCTACGTGGAATATCGTATGGCTTGGGGGACTGTGAACTCTAGCTACGATCCACGGTCTGCTGCCTCTACTATTGGAATTCATTATGATCTTGAGGCATCCCCTTGAGTCAGCAAAAGAATGACGTACGAAGGGTGATTTTATGTGTACACTTACAGCTTTTTTGGAGGGGGAAGCCTATCGCTTACTGCTAGCCCGTATTCAAGAAGCAGACCCCACCGTAGACTTCGATGACACAAGACTTCGATGACATACTGGATTCCTTCCAGGTAATGGAACGGATCAAGCAACGGCATCTCGTACTGAACGGCTCTCAAGGAGAGATTCCTGATGAGGAGCAAGCAGCGACATGGTTCTTAGAGCTGTTAACACAGAATCAAGATTCGTTACTCGCCTACATGAAGGCACGGTTTTGCTTTAATAAGGTGCTTGCAAGTGATGGTGACGGAGAATTTCCCGAGGAAGAAGAGCCTAACCCGAAGGATCGCTCAAAGGTGATTCAAGTGCTGGGCTACTCCTACACAGCGGTAGCTGATTTCATGATTGAGTATGCTCTGGTCAAGGACCATCCCAAGCTACTGGGGGATTATTTCAAGCAAGTCCGTATTCCTGGGGCCGCCAGATTTGCTGGCCAAATACGAAAGCTATACCGCTCGGTTCAGGACTGATTCCTATTATTGCTTGCATGTATCTATGGACAGGAAAATGACCGATACACTCTAATAGGGACCTGATTTAGTCAGATCCCTATTATCTCAAGAACTAGATTAATTGCATCGTCGTAATGCAGGTATTATCCCCCTCGCGGGTAGAAATGTCCGCCTCAGACGTCTTGCCCTCATGCTCAATCGTAATATGATAGGTCTGATCACGCGGCAGCCACAGATCGATGAAGCCGTTGGACTGAGACTTCACAACGTCACGATTCATCACGCTATTGCCGCTCTCATCCTCGATTGATATCGTGAACTCTTGATCCGGAAGCTCTCCTTCACATCCTGTCAGGCTATGAATCTCACATGGATGTGTCTGCTGAATATAGGGCGCGATAGACACAAAAAAATCATCACCATCTACCGCATAGGTCTGGGTTCGCTCCTTGCTGTCGGTAACCGTCAGCTGATGTGAAGTGATGGAGGCAGATTGTGCATCCACTTGGCCTGTGCTGATCTGCTGAACGAAGGACTTGATATCCCCCGTGACCACACTGGAGGTATTCGTCTCCTCCTGCTGCGGGCCTCCTGTGAACAAATACGTGCCAACAGCAATTACCATCAGTCCGAAGACTATCGAAATTCCTTTTCTCATACAGTTCAACCCCTCGTTCCTGTCTCTGATCTGATGCCCATTAGATGAGTGCAACTGGTATACATCGGCACACGAGCTTCTCTCCTTCGTATCTCGAACGGGACTATAGCGTACGAAGGAATACAACATATCTATCCATTATAGTAAAGAATGACAAGTATGCATGAAATTCGGCATGGAAGTCACTGGATCTTCACATTTCCCTCTGTTTTAGTAGAGATGGTATACTATAGCCACATAATGGTCACACATTGCAGGGACCAACCAAAGCTACAGGTAGACCACAAATATGGATGAAGCAGGTATACGAATAAACCAGTGCAACAAAGCTGATTGGTGCCTAGTTGAACAGCTAATACAGACCTATTAAATTCATTACACTTCACTTGGAGGATGATCGATATGAAAGTCTGGCTCTTTCTCTTATTCTTCGCGCTCGCCTGGACCTTCATGGGACTGGCCTTCGCGCTGATCGGTGTGCTGCGCAAAAGCAAGGCACGACAATGGCCGTCCACGGGCGGCGTAATCATCAAGAAAGGGGAATTAGGTAAAGACGTTTCCGACCGTTGTCCTACCGTCCAATATCTAGTGAATGCTGTACAGTACGAACACACCTCCTCCGTGCGTCATCCCCCTGGTTTCAAGCCGGGAACTCCTGTGTCCGTGCGCTATGATCCCGAGCAACCAGAGCGCGCGATCATAGATACCATCGCCCAGAATGGCACTATTTTCGCACGAATTGGATATATCTTTCTTGCGACCGGGCTGGTTCTCGCTCTGATTGCAGCTGCCTTTGCCTGGAGCTCTATGTAATCAACAGCTTGCCAGGCTATTCACCTGCAGAGCATATTTCGATAATTTGCCAACAAAGAGACAGCCTCATATAACAGGAACAGCGAATACACTTCAAAAATACATAACTACACAATGGCTGTACAATGAAAGTACATTGCAAATAATCTATCGATAGGACGTACAAAAGCGCCTGATCCGAAGACATGTGTCCTCGGCATCAGACGCTCTTTTTTGTTAGCACGACCCTACTACCTTAACCGAATCTGATTTCAGGTTAAATGATCTAAGAGAGCCTAGTCGTTAGCGGACAGCGGTCGACAGGGCTTCCTGTTTGGAGCAGCACCATGCTCATATTTGATCTGATCGAGTTATTAGGTCGAATATTGCAGAATCATTGCTTCACGTGAATATTCATCATAGGCGATCCATAGCTCATCATCTGGCACCACGCCATATACAGGCTCAATGGATTGGTAGATCTTATAGACACTGCCACCTCGCTCCACCGAGATATGGGCCAGCGGCCGCTCACTTAAGGTCCCCTCATATCGTACATCTATGACCCTTGCAGCTCCTTGCTTGCCATTCAAGAGTCTTAGCTCCCTGGTATAATCCTCTCTTCTCATGCTGACAGGTATCACAGCGCCTTCCTGCAACGAGAGCTCCTTGGGCACGAACATGCTGTTCGTCCTGCGAAGTTGTCCCGATCCGCCCAGTCCGCTTCTCTTGGCAGTTGTATCATGATCTGTATTCTCAGCAGACATGCGCACTTCCATCACCATGAGCTGACGGTTCTGAATTGTCACCGAATGCCGTTCTAGCCGGATGATCTCTCCCTGCATTGTCACCATATCAGAGTCCTCCAGCCTGGTTGCTTGACCATAGCTGATGAGTCGCGTCAGCCCACCGATGACAGCAAGCGTCGCTCGTTCACCAGCTCGGTACTCGAATCCGACAGGCTGCACCACAGATACAGCATATTGACGATCATTAGCCCTGAAATGAAGCAATAAGGCTTGCCCCCGTCCGACCTCACCATATTTATCGATCCGTTCCAGTGTAGCGTTGTCTATGTTCTGACGCTCCGGCTCTGCCGGTATGTCTCCTTCTGTGACAAAAACGGCACGGTTCCGCTTCCGATCATAGCTGATCAGGACAGAATCACCGACACGCACCTCGTTCAGGTAGGATATGACCTTCTTGATCTCTACCTCCCTCATCTGCCCTTCATCCTCAAAGCTGATTCGGAACGCAACCATCGGCTGATGATTGACCTCCAGCCCTGTCTCCTTCATGCTGATAATCGTTCCTTGACGTATGATGCCACGTGCCATTGCACGTGCTTGCTTGTGTTGCAGCAGCATTGGAGCGAGCACCAGTATTCCCACGGTGAAGACTGAGATTGCAATCCAGACCACCCAATTGATCACGAGTGCCCCGCCTTCAAGCACATAGCTCCAAAAGCTCTGCAACGATATCGTATCCTTGCCTGCATACAACAGCTGTAGAGCCTGCTCAGAGGTTAACTGCTGTGCCGTCGTCTGTCCGATGTGCATCAGCCCAACTGTCTTCTCATCATTTACATAATAGAGAATCCCGCTTCCAGTAGCTTTGAAGAATTGCAGGGTGGAAGCATTCAGCTCATTGTAGCTAAGCTGTCCGACTAGTGGGGACACATCCGCGAACTCGCCCGTTGCTCTCTGCAGCACATAGCCGATGACCTTACCCCGAAGCGGGTCCTTCGCAGAGGAACCGACTATGAGTGCCTCCTCTTCATTCAGCGAATACACCTTGGCTTGATATACAGGCTGTGGTGTAGGTACAACTCCCCCCCATTTATCAGTGGATGCGTTATAATACTGGGCTTGCTTCGGATAGCTACCTTCTACTCGCACCAGTCTCGTATTATCCCTGCCCAATTGCTGTGCAAGCTCTCCAGCGATTCGGTCTCTTTCGTCAAAATAAGAGGCCTTATCATCTTCCAGCCCCACCACCGGAAGTCCGTCCTGATCCAGAATACCGCTGATGTAAGCCGTCTTGTCATCAATCAGGTCGGTCTCAAATACCGGAATTGCCGCATCCTGATCGAAGGTCCCGCTCACTTGGCTCATCCGTACAGGTCTCGCTGGCAGCTGCTCTACCTGATTCAGCATGATTTTGGCCAGCTTCCCTTCATGTACATCTGCCATGAGCAGTTCTTCACCAGAGGTCTCGCCTGCAATGAGGATTCGGTCCTGCCACGTCATTATCCCGGAGGTCAGATAGCTGGGTACTGGCAAGGTGGACATCGCCAGCTCGCTGACTTCACCAGATGGATGGATGACATTCAATTGCAAGCCGCTGCTATCATCATAGGTGACAATAATCAATTGATCCTTCTGATAGGATACAGTCAGCACTTCATGGACGTTGGCCATGATCGTGGTCTCCTGCAGCCGTTGTCCCGTCTCTCCATCGAACATATGTAGCCGCATGCGGATTCTGTCCTGCTCATCAGTCAGTACGACTACCTTACGCCCTTCATCAAAATAATAGAATGCATCTGCTTTGGAATTCTTATAAAGGTTATCAATCTTATCCGTGTAATCATTCCACACAAAAATGCTTAGCAATATTACAGGGAATAGAAATATCAGATTCATGAACAAGCGGCCTAAGCTGAACTTACTATTCAATGGTATCTCTCCTTTCATCCACCTGTCATTTCCTACACAGGCGAATCCTGGACAAAAGCTATACTTCTACCCTTGGTCAGGCCTTAGGTCCTGCTGTTCAGCTCCTTACGCAGCACACCTCTGACCTGATGCATGGAAGCCGGAACCCCCTGCTCCAGCTCCTCTAGTGAAGCAAACGGGAACTCCTTCAGTCGGTGAGTTACATTGGATCGAATATAACCCTCATTCGTAGGGTGCTGCACCAGCAATTCCTCGTACACCTCTAGCAGACACACTTCCGTTACCCCATGAAGCGCTTGTAGAGCGGTTAGCTGAACATAGGTTTCGGGGTCACGTAATGCACGTATAAAATCAGCAATATGCTCAGACTTCGCCTGTGCTGGACTTTTCTCTGCCTGGTATAGCGACTGTACCCGGAAGTCCTTATCGGGATGAGTGAAGAAGGGCAGCACCGAGGGCAGCATATCCGTCCCCGCAGCAGCCAGAATATAGCCAGCAAAGCGAAAGGTCTCGATGTCTTCGATCTGTGGCAATAACGCCAACAGCTCCTGCTCAAAGCTGTACATTCCTTCCGGCATGGACCATTGAATGCTCTGGACAGCAGGTAGCCAGGCAGCGCGATCCACCTCCTGCAGCCATCTGCGGATGACAGGCTCTGCCTCAGCGAAGCGCGACTTCGCCAATACCTGCAGCGCGTTGTAGCTAATCTCTCCCGCACTCTCCCAGCATAGCCGCAGCAAAAATTCTGCCGTGTCATCATGAATGACCGGCAGCTTGAACATGCCCTTCAGAGCCTCCATCCGTACATCGTCGCTAGTTGTCGACGCATAGAGCTGCATCAGCGCCCGATCATCGCCACCACGAGTCATTCCGAACCAGGAGCTATTGTAACCAGCTATTGTCTCATCCAGCCAGCGCTCGTACCAATCCAGATAGGTCTCTTCATATGTAACAAAGGTCTGATGACTCTCCAAATCCAGATAGATCACTTTGCCCCGGAGCTCACCCGTAACGACTAGCATGGTCTCATAGCTACAGCCTTGCTCACCAATGTTCAACAGTCCTTGTGTCAATCCCGCTATGTATTCATCATATTCGGTATCGCTCATCTCATCCGTGTCAGCCATCACAGTGTTATCAGCAGCTTCAATGGCGCCTTCCATCAGACTGGCAGATTGAATTCCTGAAGGCTGATGAAGTCGTTCCAGCTCCATGGACTGGTTAGAGCCTAACGGGTGGATTCCATAATATGGGCCTGCACCTCCGTTACCAATGTCTGTCACAAATGCAGCATAGGACTCTGGTAGGATAATTCCATGTGTCTGCTCGAATTCCTGAAGGTCCGCACGGTGGAGTGGGGGATTCAGCTTATAGCGATGGGAACTGGCTCCGAACACCTCACATTCCCGGTCTGCTTGCGCAGCGAGCGGGAGCTTAAGCCTTATTCGGTCCAATTGTTCTTTAAACATTTTTTCCACTCCTTTCCTCTTAATTATATTAAACTTCCTCTTAATCGTATAATCTTACTATAGACCTAATTTTCATAGCGGATATTCTAGCTGGTGATCTGTTGCAAATTACTAATGATAATTAATCACATCTGTATTATGATAATTATAACTTTTATCCAAAGTATTCCTTTTCCGACAACCCAACAAAATATATGAGGTGATCATATGTCTAATGAGCTGATCAAGACGTTGCAATGGCTGCAGCAAAAGGAATGGGTCGATCTGACACATACCTTTGGCCCGGATTCTCCCCACTTTCCCGCCTTTGCCGCGGCGCAATTCACCACCCTGTTCGACCATGACCAAGGCTTTTTCGCCCAAAGCTTCACCTTCCCCGGACAGTACGGCACCCATCTGGATGCTCCCATTCATTTTGTGCGAGGCAAGCGGTACCTGGAAGAGCTGCAGCTGAAGGAATTAGTGCTTCCTCTGATCGTCATTGACCAATCATCCGAGGTCTCTGCCAACCCTGATTTTACCTTGGGCATCGAGCATATTGAGCAATTCGAAGCGCAGCATGGTACCATTGATCCGGGATCATTCGTTGCACTTCGAACGGACTGGAGCAAGCGTTGGCCAAGTCAGGAAGCCTTCGAGAACAAGGATGCCGAGGGCAATAGCCATTCGCCAGGCTGGTCTGTGGATGCACTACGCTTTCTATTCACTGAGCGAAAAATCACAGCTGTCGGGCACGAGACCTTCGATACAGATTCTGCGATAGATGTCAGCAAGAACGGGTCCCTAATCGCCGAGTACTATGTGCTGGAGCAGGACGCCTATCAGGTTGAGCTGCTCACCAATCTCGATCGATTGCCTGCGAAGGGAGCTGTCATCTTCAATATCGTACCCAAGGCTGCCAAGGCCTCGGGCTTCCCGGTTCGCTCCTTCGCCATTTTACCGTAATCACAACAGCACTGCTGTGTTCCTTCAACTTATTTCCTTCAACTTATCATAGAAAGGATACTACTTATGCACACCTTTCAGAGCCAGCCGTTACAGCAATCATTGACTGCCTTCATCACACAGCATCACCAGTACAATGAAGCCTACGGCTTGTTCCCTGGAAATGAAATTCGTTTCTCCACGCAGCCTGTTTCGCCACAGATCGATGAGAGGATTTCACTGTCCCCGGAACTAACGTATTTCTACACGCACTGCAAGATCAATGATCCTGCAGCCGAAGGCACAAAACGAATGAAGCACGCGACCATCGAGATCGGTGACGGTCCGTTCATGGACTTCCCTGCGCCAGAGGAGCTATACCGTCAGCAGCTCGGCTACCGCTGGATAACAACAGCAGACCCGAACACACTGGTGGAGTCTCCGCACTGGCCTGAGCATCACGTCGTCATAGCCAACTATAACAGTGACCCGATCATCGTCGATACCTCGGCCCCGGGCTCACCCGTGTATGGAGCAGTAGAGGGTGGTCAAGCGAAGCTACTTGCACCGTCACTCGCTGATTTTTTTCAAACACTATCCATCCTGATCGAAGCTGCTCTGGCATTCGACGGACAAATTACGGATGAAGACACCTACGAGGTCAAGCCGGATTATGTTACGCTGATCAAGGAAAGATTGCATGTTGTGCTGGAGGAGCAGGCGATCCATCATTTGCTGGATTACCTATCCATGAGTGAGTGGTCGAGTTAGTCATTCAGGCTGCAAAGTATTGAATTCGAATAAAGGTGGCAACGCGAAAATGATCTATGTTGCTTTATTGCGCGGTATTAATGTCGGTGGACATAATAAAATCAACATGAAGCTCTTAAAAGGCACCTTTGAGCGAATCGGAATGAAACAGGTCACTACCTATATTAATTCTGGCAATATTGTGTTCGCCTCCGATCCGCTTCCTAACGCTGAGCTTGCTGTTCAGTTGGAGCAGGCCATTGCTGCCGACTTCGGCCTCGCCATTCCTGTATTAATTCGCAGTCTGTCAGAGATGGATGGGATCATCACCACCCTCCCCGACGAATGGAGCAATGGGGATACCATGAAGAGCGACGTCCTATTCTTATGGGAAGAAATAGACGACAGCTCGGTGGTGGAGCAGCTCCCGCTCAAGGTCGACACGGCAACTGTCCTCTATACACCAGGTGCGGTGCTGGTATCAATCCCCCGGGAGCTGGTAACTCGCAGCGGCATGAACAAGCTGGTCGGGACCCGCCTGTATGCCGCCATGACCTTACGTAATGTCAACACAACGCGGCAAATATACAAGCTTATGCAGGCTGCTGCCCAGCAAGAAGCTGCCACAGATACGAATTAAATATGGGCACATACAAAAGAAGAAAGGGAGCTATGTTGCTCTCTTTCTTCTTTTTCCAAGCTATTCGTTATGAGTGAAGCAGTACCTGTATATTTTTTTGCAAAATGGCCTTCCGAAATTGAAACCTCTAATTTTCTCACGGCGTATCACTGTGTAATAGATCATCAAGGAGGCCAACACAATGTCCATGTTCAAAAAAATGCTTGCCAGTGTAGGGATCGGAGCAGCCCAGGTTGATTTGATGCTGCACGAATCTCATGTTCGTCCAGGAGACACGCTCACTGGGGTCGTACGTATTCAGGGAGGACGGGTCGAGCAGCAGGTCGACGCCATCCATGCCTTCGTCAAGACCAACTACACAAAAGAACAGAACGACAAGAAATACAACGTGGAGGCCACCGTATCCAAGCATCAGCTCACAGGGCCCATGCTGGTAGAGCCTGAGCGCACATACGAATTCCCAGTCTCCTTCGAGCTTCCAGCGAATACACCCGCTACTCTGGGGAGAACGCCTGTCTGGATTCAGACTGGATTGGATATTAAGGATGCCGTAGACCCTAAGGATCGGGATATGCTGCATGTCAGTCCGCATCCTTATGCTGCTGCCGTGCTGGCAGCCGTCGTAGATCACCTGGGCTTCCGACTACGTGAGGTAACTTGTGAGTACGCACCAAAATACAGTAGCTCGGGACAGCCCTTCGTGCAGGAATTTGAATTCGTCCCTACGAGTCAATTCCGCAGCGAGCTAGATGAATTGGAGATCTTCTTCACACCTTACGAGCAAGGTATTGAATTGCTGCTGCAAATTGATCGCAAGGCACGCGGGTTATCCGGCTGGCTGGCAGAAGCGATGGATGCTGATGAGCATTTTGTAAGAGTCAACTTTAGCAGTCGCGATATTGAGCAAGGCCCTCAGTTCATAGCAAGTGAGCTGCAGCGGCTGATCAGATCGTACGTATAGACTTCGACCCCAACTTCGCCCAAGGCAAGATGCTGCCGCAGTCATTTTTCACAGAATATAGCAACACTCACAACGGGAGGACGTATGTCTCTCCCGTTGTCTGCGTCTTGCATCTCCAATCTATATCCGCATCATGCCGAGTCCGAGAGGCGTTCAGTCAGGGCAACGGTTGTGACTACTCAAGTGCTGCAAGCTGCACAGCGGTACTGTACTGCTATGGCCTACATTGCCTTAAAGTATCGATAGATCTGCTCGAGTCGTTTGGACTGTTGACCATTCTTTTTCTCCATCGATCCAAATTCGAAAAATTTTACCTTCTTAATGCCGATATATTGAAACAACGCGCGCTTCATCAGTACCTTGTGTGCATTATTTAGCCAAAGCAACGGGTATCTCGTCGGTCCCTCCATCGTGGAAATAACCACGACAGATTTATTCTTCAGCAATCCCTCCGGCATGAGCCCTCCAGATTTGCGATAGGCGAAGTTCGTCGACATGATTCGATCTATGTAGCCCAACAGCATGGCAGGAGGACGTCCCCAGAAAATCGGATAAATGAACACATATTGATCTGCCCATAGCAATTGTTCTCGATACTCCTTCATCTCCGGGTCCAGATATAGATCTCGTCTCCGCTTATGCTCATTAAAGACCAAGCGCGGGTCGAAATCCTCCTCATACAGATCAAGTACCTTGATCTCGCCAGCACGTGCATTTTCCGTCAGTCCCTGAACGGTCTTCTGCAAAAAGGCATAGTTCAGACTTTGATGGTTGGGGTGAGTGTAGATAATCAGGGTTTTCATTTGGCACCTTCTTTGTTATCATTTGATAATAAGCTAGCACAATATTTTGATAGTTGTCAATAGATAATTATCATTTGAAAATTAATATACTAACTTGAGGTGATCTATATGAATGCCAAAGAAGCACTTTTTCAACAGACGGTGGCTTTCGTAGCCTCGGTACATCAGGTGCATACCGAATGGACCAAGCTGATACCCATGGATGGCATCACACCGCTGCAATATCGTATTATCGAATACCTAATGGTTCATCAACCGCTATCTCCCAGCCAGATCAGTGCATGCATGGATGTCTCCATGCCGAATACAAGTCGTGAGCTCAAGAAGCTGACGGACAAGGGACTGTGTGAGAAATTCAACGACCCTTCCGATCGTCGCAAGCAGTATTTTCGTTTATCTCCGGCAGGCGAGCAATATATGGGGCATGCATTCACATGTATGCAGGAACAGCTCGGTACGCAGCTGGAGGGCTTGAGCGAAGCAGAGCTTGGTCGAATTATGGAAGCAATGCAGCTACTGCAAGAAACCGTATTCAAGACAGCCAGCCTGCAATCTGCTACACCCACAGATGGAGCTTCATCTGAACAATTTTAGGGTTGTAATACTTTCGCCATGTTCGTAGCCTCCCGAATACGGCAGAATGAGTACCAAGAGGTCGGTGCTGCATCGACAATTCACTCTGCGAATTGCAGTTGCTCCGCCTCCCTCTCAGGCTATTGCCGTCCTTCCTTCTCTCTATTGATAAGATATAGGGCGGCAGCTCTCCTGGTCATTCCCACATCAGGCTATCGCATATCTTCCTTCTCACCCAATTGATATGGCATATAGATATGCGGGTTCCCTGATGCGGGATTATTATAAAGGTTATGCAAGCGAAAGGAGGCAGCCGTGACTCCCTGCTCACAGTCATCCACAAGGCCCTGGTGCCCGAGGACTTAGCGAGAGCTTCACAGGCTAATAATGACTTATGAAGAACAACGATATTTTATTACGTAGACAACGAAAGTGGGCTGTACAGCCAGGAAGGCACGAGCTTCCTCTTCCCTATATGGCTACTGCACTTAAGAATATAGAACAACTCGGCTTCACATGTTCCCCTGCCCTGATCAAGGTTCTCTCTACCCTGACTCCAGCCGCTTTCGTAAAGGAATACAAGCAGATTGTACATCAACTCAAGACGCTGGTCGGCGCTAATGTCACTTACACGCCACTGTTCCCACACTTCCCGAATGATCTCATTGAAGAGAACTATGCCAAGCTATACGTACATAACCTGATGCATTATTTCGGGCTGGCTATGCCTGAGCGTGAACGCACTGCACGCCCGGTCCTGATCGATCATCCAGAGCTGAAGGTCATTGAGCTCGGAGGTCAGGAAGAACTGTCATATCTCATCAGCCAGTTAATTCGGGCAGGTACCTCCATATCGGCCACGGACCGGGAGGATATTGATCAAGTCATCGCTTCCACGGATGATATCTCTTCACTCTTGCCTGCTCACATTCCGCACAAGGAAAATGCAAGCTTCGTAGTTGCTACGCTTCTCCGACACGGCAAGGCGAGTCCTGAGCACATCGCTCCCTACTTCAAGACAACTACAGATATATTGCGACTAGCTGTTGCCCTGTCTGACGGAGACGTCAGCCTGGCCCAGAATACCCGCTTCCGCAAATTCAAGCGTAGTGAGCGACGCTTGCTGCTGGCGCTGCTGGAGCAATGTTCGAGCATCACTGAGGATATGCTTCGCTACAAGGAGCCTTGGATTCGACTTGGTGAGATCCTGCATCCATCCGAATACAAGCAGCGTTATCCGCAGAGCTTCGCCGCCTTTGATCTGCTGCGCAACAACCGCCCGTATGCTACCTTCGGGAGCAAGGTTGAACTGGCACTACGCTGGCAACAGACCGATGATGCTCTGCTGCTGCTTGCCGAGCGTCCAGGCGAGCTGGCGCGCAGATTGGACCACCTGTTGCGTACACACCCTGAGCCCTATTTCGTCATCGAACTATTCGGTGACGTCATAGATCAGATAGCGACGCCTACGCTGCTCCAACTCATTACGCATTTCACGCACCGTAATGATGAACAAGCATGGCGTACGTTCTTTCCAAAGGGAAATACAGCCAAGGCCTACACCATACCGAATCTTCTGCCAAAGCTGGATACCACACTATGCGCTACATTGGTACACCTCATCCGTCAGACCCTGCTGAATCGCTTCGCAGAGCTTCATCCACTGGGCAAGGTCTATATCGATGAGCAATTAAGACAGCACATGGTGCCATTCTCCCAACGCTCAGCCAGCAAGTCGCTGCGCACACTCGTTCGTGGAAGCCGGGTGAGCCTTCCCGAAGGGAACACCGTGCGCTTCTTCCTGTGGTGGAAGGAAGGCGTCGTGAACGGCAAGCCAACTGGCCGCGTGGACATTGACCTGTCTGCAACGCTGTTCGATGCGGATTGGAACTATATGGATCATATTTCATACACACATCTGAGCTCACGGAAATTCAATGCTGCACATAGCGGTGATATCGTTACCGCTCCGAAAGGAGCCTGCGAATTCATCGATCTGGACATCGAATCTGTAATTGATAATGGTGGTAGATACGTACTTACCTCCTTGCATTCCTTCAATAGCCAGCCTTATTGCGATCTGCCGGAATGCTATGCAGGCTGGATGATGCGCAAGCGCCCAAGCTCAGGCGAGATCTTCGAGCCGTCCACCGTACTGGACAAAGTCGATATTACCTCCGATACGCAGATTGTGGTTCCGGTCATTCTCGATCTGTTGGAGCGTACAGTCATCTGGTGTGATCTGTCGTTCACAAGGGATGTACGCCATCACAATAATCTGGAGGGGCATCTGTCCGGGTTCGCTCTGACAGGATATACAATGGCGAACTTACGGAAGCCTAATCTGTACGATCTCTTTCAGCTCCATGCCCAGGTACGCGGTGAGCTTGTAGCTGCGCCGGAAGAAGCGGATATTGTATTCTCCGTTCATTCTGGCATCACCCCTTTCGATCTGGAGACGATTATGGCACAATACATCGCCTAGCCCATAGAGGCATCTGGGCAATTACATAAGTACAAGAAAAAGTAAAAGGCTGTTCCCAAGTGCCTCGACACCAGGAAACAGCCCTTCTATTGATTTATTCATACTGGCTTGTATGTATCGTTATTCTTGCGCCAGCTTAGCTAGTGACTGATCCAGCCACAGCTCATACCAATCCAGAAAATTCAGCCTCTCCTTATTGCCAAAATATTGATCAGGATAAATTCCACTGCTATTCCCGCGGTCGTCTACCCAGATCTCTCCATAGGACTGACCATTCACGATCAAGTTCATCGTTACACCGCAGCCAAAATTACTGATGCGCAGCATGCCTGCAGAGTGCCGATCACTGAAGTACTCCTCATCCTTGGCTGCACTTTCATCCTCATCCACATCTTCCTCAAGCCAATCCACTTCTGGGTTCCACGTCTCCGTATAAGGAAATTCACCCGAGATATCATTCGGTAGATCCTTGTAATCCAGGTCAACATAGATGCCTTCCTCAGGCTTCTCCAGTCCATAATATGGCCCAGCTCCACCTGCACCGATCTCCATCAGGAAGGCTTTGTAATCCTCCGGGAGACTTACATTCCAGTCGGTCTCCAATTGCCGGATTTCTTCTGGTGTCTTGACGGGATCCAGCTCATAATCATGGCAATCCGCTCCGAATAAAGCAAGCTCCGTGTCTGCTTCTCTGAGCTGATGGAGCTTGGAGCTGATCCGTTGTAGTTGCTCTTTATACATCTGCTTCACCTGTCCTCAATGTAATACTATAGCTATGTACCACCACGAACAATAAATGTATTGAAAAATTCATGTTACAACCACGATGCTTATAGTTTATCAGATTTCTAGCCTCTATAATTAGGGCCCCCAAGAACTATCCACATCCAAGTTAAAAGTTCGCAAACCTTGCAAAGCCAATAAGCCCCTAGACCCACTTCCTTAGACAAGTGGAGCCCGAGGCTTGAACATCCTGCACGCCAGACTTGAATGTGCATAATATTCTTGTGCTCTTGTGCTATAGCTCTCTAGTGTATAGCACTCTAGTGCTCTTGTGCAGCGACATACTATAGATTTAGGCTTGCAATCGCACCTCTCTCATCGCCACTCCCACGGGATGGTTATACTACTGCCTATCAGGTCTGCTTCGCGCAGTATTGTTCGAATTTGTGCTGTCGTTGCTTCCGGGTCAGACGCGGGCAGGTATAGCAATAATCCTGTCCTTCCACCCGGTAAAATTGACAACAGGCACTCTTCATCACAGTTAACCGGTTCGGTACCAGCGGCTCCAAATGAATAATCTTAATGGCAAATGGATTCCGGCGGCAGCCAAACACCTGAGGTGCATCCACTTCATCCCTTAGCAGTTGGTAATCGTCTGTCACCCTTTCCCGAAGAACCGACTCTTCCAGCTCCTCGGACAGCCATTGCTGCTCCCGATAGAAGCGGCTCGGCCACTGCCCCCAGAGCTGTGTCTCAGCAATTCCACTCACCTCGGACAGTTGCTTCAGCAAGGGCCCCAATTGACCTTTATAGAGCGCTGTCCATTGCTGCCTGAGCCAGCTTTGTCTTGTATCGACGTCGAGAGGACCCATAGCTTCATCCCAGCGCTCCAGCACAAAATCCACCTTGGCCCGACCATTGCGCTCCCCTAGGCGTAGCGATAGGTTCGCAAGTGAGAAATCAACAGCCGTATTGTATATTGATACCCCGTATTGGAATGCCAGCGGAATGGCGCCGATCCAGCCAGCAGTGAATGCTGCAGCTACTTGACGATCCTCCGCACGCGCAATTCGGATGTAGTGATCCAGGTAGTCTGCTACCAGCCTGGGGTCGAGCATGTCCGAGAGTCTATACAGAGCTTTGTCATCGTGCGTAATTGCTCGCTGAGCCTCGTCCAAGGGCAATTGGTCGATGTCAGCATGGAAGACGATACCATACTCTTTATTCAGTCGGGGATCTTCACATAGCCTCATGATCCTTCCTCCTTTTGGATCGCAGCGTTCTCCCATTGTCGTCATAAGCTCAGGAGGCGACGAGCAACGGGGCAGCAAATCCTTACAATTTCTCTATTGATATTGATTATCAATGAAAATTATAAGAAAAAGCAGGGCCGGGGAACATGGACTTTAGCGTTCACTATCTGGACAAAGGCGCTTGATATCAGTTGCTCTCTGTACTTAAATCAGAGCCATCGCCCCCCTGGAATTTGTATCCAATCCCACGCACAGTTGCTATGTACCGATGAGGGCTGTCTGCATACTCCTCAAGCTTACGTCTGAGATGATGGACATGTACCATGACTGTACGGGTATCGCTCCAGTGCTCGAGCCCCCATACCTGCTCGTACAATTGCTCGACACTGAATACTTGGCCAGGATGACCAGCCATGTACAGAAGTAGCTGCAGTTCTTTTGCTGTCAGGACAAGCTCTTTGCCGTTAAGTCTTGCCTCATTTCGGATAAAGTCCAGCTCCAGCTGGCCATCACTCCATACTTGTCTCATGGCAGCAGCATGCGCCCCCCCAGACATGGATGGGCTTCTCAGCCGTGCCTTCACCCGTGCGATCATAATGTCGGGGTCAAACGGCTTGGTAATATAGTCATCACCATGCTCCAGACCTGAAATGATATCCTCGCTCTCCTTCAGACTGCTCAAGAAGATGACCTGAATATCCATATTTCGCTTGAGGGTCTGTATCCACTCCTTACCGGAGCCATCAGGAAGCATGATGTCACAGATGATCAAAGCTGGTCTATACCCATTCAGGAGTCCCACAGCTTCAGCCAGGCTGCTGGCCACACGAGCCGTAAAGCCGTGATTATGCAAATAAAGGGACACTAATTCGGCGATATCCGCATCGTCTTCCACAATTAAAATATCGCGTCGCTCCTCAATCGCATTCATTGATTGGTTCCTCCTTCTTGATCCATACAGGCAAGCTGAAATAAAAACCACTGCCTGCTCCCGGCTTACTATCTACCCAGATATCTCCCCCATGATGATGGATGATCTCCTTGCAGATCGCCAGTCCCAGACCAGATCCAGTATGACGGCTGTCAATAGCTGCACCGGGTCCCTTCACCTGGCCGAAGCGTTCAAAGATATGCTCATGCATGGATGGATCGATTCCAATTCCTGTATCCTGCACCCGGATTACGGCCATTAGCAGGGCTGCTTCCTCGTCAGCCTGCCGAGACACCTCCATACGGACGTGAAGGCTGATTGCTCCCGGGGGAGTCGTGAACCGTAACGCATTGGAGATTACATTGGAGAGCACCTGCTCGATCCGTACCGGGTCCAGGCGAGCGAAGCATGACGAATATGAGTCAAAGGGTGGCAACTCCTGCTCATACTGAATACCTCGATCCGCAATTTCGTATTCGTATTTATTAAACAGGTCCTTCATGAAAGGAAGTAGTTCAACCTCCTGCATATGTAACTTGCTCTGATTCGTCTCCAGCTTGGTTAGCTCAATCAGATCCAGTATCATTTGTTCTAGAAGAATGGAGCGCTCGTAGATTCGATTAGCATATTTGGGAGCATCCTGGGTGATAATCCCGTCTCGCAGTGCCTTTGCGAAGCCCTTGATCGACGTAATCGGCGTACTTAGCTCGTGCGAAATATTGGCCAGCAGACGCACCCGGAACTGCTCAATATCCGCCATCTTCCGATTGGCCTCCTGGAGATGGCTATTGCTCTGCAGCAAGGATTGCGTCCTCTCTTCCACGGTGCGCTCTAGTGAGCGATTCGTCTCCAGCAGCTGGGCCGACAGCTCTTCCTTCGCCTGCAGCGCACTTGAGAAGCGATAGGACAGATTGAGTGCCTGGGTTAATAGAAAAGCAAGCAGCCCCATGGACAGCAGGTCATCCGTCGGCAGCAAGCCTGAATAGAACAGCATATCGTTCAGGGCGAAGATCATGAAGATCAGGAAGCCCATCGCATTCATGAATGAGCCCTTCCGGCGACTAAATACTGAGCGGGCATACACATATGTCGTGTATAGCAGAATCGGGAACAGCACGCACCAAATATAGACAACAAGCCAATAGGTATACACGCGAGCAGGCAGCAGCAAAAACAACAGCGTACAGCCAAGCATCACGATGGCCGTCAATTGAGGTGCACGAGCGTGAGATTCCGCCGGATACTCTCTATGTATGAAGAGCACTAGAATCAGTCCCGTCATGGATATTGAGATATACTCGGCCTTCACGGCCCATTCCCATGGTAAGGACGGCAATAGATACAAGGCTGTAGTCTCACCTAACACGACTGTTCGTACACCTACAGCTATGCATAGCAAGCTGAATAGCAGTGCGGAGAAATCCTGTCTCTGGTTCAGATAGACAAGCAGATAATACAGCGACATCACACAGAATATTCCCACAATGAACATCTGGGTTGCGACACGATATACACGTAACCAGGATATCCCCTCGGCCATCCCTATCTCCATCTCCTGCCATATCCCTGCATTACGCTGCGAGAAGTTGGAGACCTGGATAACAATCTCATTCCAGCCCTCGACTGGCTCAAAGTAGAAGGTCTTGGGGTAGCTTGCTGGCTGCATGGTGGCATGGCTTGTTCCGACGGTTCCGTTGCCGCCCTTCAGGTCGCCATTCACCCATAATCGATAAGCTGAGGCAATGCTCTTGGGGTATATGCCCAGCATCTGATGCTCACGCACCAACTGCTCGGGAGCAAGAAAGCGAAGCCGGTAAGTGGCATATCCCTCGTTGGGCAGATGCCCATCCCCCTGCTTGTAAGCTGTCCATGGCTGAGGAACAGATTCCAGGACAGGCTGCGGTAGGATAGGATTTTGGAAATCCTTTGGCTCCAGTAGCGCCTCCCAATAAAATTCCCATTCCCCATTCAGCTCCAGCGTAGGCTGCTGCTCTCCGTTCCAGCTCGATAGATCCGCAGTTCCAGCCGTCACCTGTCCGAGGACAGACCCAGCAGAAGCAGTGGGGAGCCCCCACCAGGATGAGGCTTGGGGCAGCATGCATACGAGGATGACGAACGATATCGCTAAGCATGTAGCTACCGCTACTTTGCTGACTTTCCCGCAGACGAATCTGCAATAATTCATGATCGCCCATGACGCACTGACAATCTTCATGTCAGAGATTAACGCTACCTTAGAGGCCCGTTGTACTTCATTGGATGGCTCAATAGATGGTTTAATAGATGGTTTAATAGATGGTTTAATAGATGATTCACGGAATATTCCCAAGGATTCGCCTGTGTCTGTCTCCTGCACTGTTCGTTCATTTAGCATGCCAAAGCGATCCCCCATAATTACAGTCGACTGACCATATCCGCAATAAACGACCCTCAGCCGTTTTTTAGAACACATCGCTATTATATCAGGAGGTTGTAAAGATCGTATTAGCACTTTTTTGAATATAACGATTGGAGGCCCTGAGCCATTGTATTGTCCCGTAATCTGAAAATGCCCCTTCCATCAGCCAGATGGCTGTGTAAGGAGCTGTGGAGTTGCTTAGTAGGTATGATCGAACAAGAAGCTTATGGGCCTATTATTTAATTATCATGCTTCTTGTGAAGTTGACATACAGGCCCTAATTAAGAACGTAGAGCCTTATCCGTCCAGACCCGACTGGGCTTTGGTTAGCAGCTTGCCATTCTGAAATGTGAACACGGCATTCGCACCGATACCCCCAGTACCGAAATAGGAATAGACAGCCATACTGGAGGACTCGCTGATCGCATTGCCATTACCACCCATAATCGCGGCGACCTCTTCATAGGTCATGCCGATCTCGACCTGCTGATACTGCTCAAATGTAATCCGAACGCCTTCTCCCTGATCCAGCGGACCATTTTTGCCTGGCTCCGCATCTTCAGCCTCTGCTTCCTTTACTGCCACGCTCACAGAATCATGCTCCTTCAGCTCTTCCGTAAGCTCCGCAATCTTCTGATCACGCTCAGCCAGCCGTTGCTCCAGCTCTGCTATACGCTGTTCAAGCCTATCGTACTCGACTTGAGAAGGACTGGAGGATTCTCCACAAGCGGCTAATAGCGAGCACATCACCACAAGGCCCACTCCGCCAAGTATTCTGCTCATTCTTTGTTTCATGAAATACTGCCCCCTATACCCATTGCATTTTTTCTCATCTGTTATATTGTGTGACCTTTATACTGTGAAAAAATAATCCATCCTAGTGTATCACGACTGGATTTTTCTGTAACTGAGTCTCAGGTCTGTTTTACGATGCCCAAACGTACATCACATGGATGCCCAGGGGGCACTGGCACATGTTCGGCAGTATAGGCCAATAGCGTAATATCGTATCCGCCTGGAGGTGGCTTACTTGGAGGATGGCCATAATGGAAACATTTCCTTAAGATGTTCCAGAGATGTTCCTGATGCTACGGGATATATAGCTATCTTTCCTCACGCGAGTATTGCCTCATCGCTACACTCGACTCTCGTACAATCAGCCGCGGCTCGAACTCCACCCGCTCATATTCGGCAGGCTCCGGGGATTGAATACGCTTGAGCAGTAGCTCTGTAGCAAGCCGCCCCACTTCACTGCCCATGATGGATACCGAGCTAATCTGCGGAGAGGTGACGGTCGCCCACAGATTATTATCAATGCCGACCACCGCTACATCCTCCGGAACACGCACGCCCAGTTCCTTGAAGCGATTCACAATACCAATAGCTACCATGTCATTTACTGCGTAGATGGCATCCGGCATGAGCTTCAGATTATAGAAATAATTAGCAGCCTGCCGTCCAGTCTCGAAGGTGAAGTCCTCTCCAAAGTAGACCAAAGACGTATCCACATGCGCCATAGATTGCTCGTATGCCCGGTATCGCTCCTCAATCTTGTCCTTGGGCGCTCCGGCATAGGCAATACGAGTCCTGCCGATCTGGAGTAGATGCTCCATGACCAGCCTTCCTTCCTGACGGGCCAGGCCGACGACATCTGCTTTGAGCTCGGGACTAAGCAGCTTGCTATAATTGATCACGGATACCGGGATGCTTGTCTGGTTAATCATACTCTCGATCGTCTTCGGATAAGCCAGTGGCATGATCACCAATCCATCGACATGGAGCTTCTTGATGTCACGCAGCACCTCCAACTCCAGTCTTGCGTTTCCAAGGGTATTAATCTGCACGACCCGGTAGTCATGCTGCTTGGCAGCCTGCTCCACCGCCCAGGCGATGTCCGGAATAATGGCATTGCGGATATCCGGCACCGCGAGCGCAATCTGACGAGTCTGGCGAATTTTCAAGCTTTGCGCAGATGTATTGGGCACGAAGCCCATCTCCGCCACCACCTGCAAAATATGGGCTTTTGTCTTGGCGCTTATGCCGGGACTATTGTTAAGTGCTCGTGATACTGTCGCAATACCGACCCCTGCATGTTTTGCCACATCCTCGATCGTCACTTTCTTTCTACTGGCCATGGTTACTACCCTCTCCACTCGGAATCGTTTCCTGTTATCACGGAAATTTTCACACTTTTCATTTAGTATATCATGAATTTTGATTTCTCTTCATCGGTCGAACCTATAACTGTATTGAATAAATTGAACTAAGCTAGTAAACAAGCATAATTAAGCATTATAGTTATCTTTTCATGTGTCGAAAATGTGACTTTCTTCCCCCAAAACGATTGACACATTATATAAATTGTGACATCCTTGTGTAGGAAACGTTTCCTATAAAATTTTTCTAATTTAATATTTATGATATTATACAGCTAGATAGGGAGATGACTTTCATGCAAGCACTAAGATGGCACGGAGTAAAGGATGTCCGGATGGAACAGATTGAGGAGCCAGCCGCACTCAAGGGAAAAGTCAAAATTAAGGTGGAATGGTGTGGAATCTGTGGCAGCGATCTGCACGAATATGCTGCTGGTCCTATCTTCATTCCGAAGGACGCACCTCATCCGTTGACACAGGAGCAGGCTCCAATTGTTATGGGGCATGAATTCTCTGGACAGATTGTAGAGGTCGGTGAAGGAGTAAGCAGATTCAAGGCTGGGGATCGTGTCGTCGTCGAGCCGATCTATGCCTGTGGTCAATGTGTCGCCTGCAAGCAAGGCAAATACAACCTGTGCGAGAAAATGGGCTTCCTCGGCCTGGCAGGCGGCGGTGGCGGCTTCTCCGAGTATGTGGCGGCTGACGAGCATATGGTGCACAAGATTCCGGACAGCGTATCATTTGAGCAAGGTGCACTTGTGGAGCCATCGGCTGTAGCGCTGTATGCCGTTCGTCAAAGCCAGTTCAAAGTAGGAGATCGTGCAGTTGTATTCGGTGCAGGACCAATCGGTCTGCTGGTGATTGAAGCACTGAAGGCTTCCGGTGCATCGGAGATTTATGCCGTCGAGTTGTCTCCTGAACGTAGAGCCAAAGCTGAAGAGCTGGGAGCTGTCGGACTGAACCCTGCTGAGGGAGATGTCGTAGACGATATTCGTCGTCTAACAAATGGTGGTGCAGACGTCTCCTACGAGGTGACTGGCGTTCCTGTTGTGCTGACTCAAGCAATTCAGGCGACGAAGCTGAGTGGTCAAATCATGATCGTCAGCATCTTCGAGAAGGAAGCACCGATTCACCCGAATCTGATCGTCATGCAGGAGCGCAACATTGCCGGGATCATCGGCTACCGTGACGTGTTCCCAGCAGTCATCAGCCTGATGGAGCAAGGGTATTTCTCTGCGGAGAAGCTCATTACCAAGCGGATTGCCTTGAAGGATGTAGTGTCCGAAGGCTTCGAGACCCTGATGAAGGAAAAGAGTCAGGTGAAGATCCTTGTCTCGCCGAACCTGTAAGCTTTTTTTCAGATCAGAGGCAGTCAAATGGCAATTCAGGCCAGGCAAGCTCATTAGACCTTTTGCTTACCGGCTCATGGATGCAAGGTGGACATGCAGAATGCAGCCCTTCAATAGAAAGCAGGTAGAGGATATTGTGTTCCTCTACCTGTCTTTATAGTAGTAGCTTATTTTGTTAGATTCGCTGCGTCCTCTCCAGCCGTTCATAGATTAAGCAACTATATTCTCTATATCTAGTTGAATGATGAAGCTATCACGGGTCAGCTACAGTAGCTCTCCGTTGCTTGCAATGACTTGCTTATACCAGTCAAAGCTTTTTTTACGAATCCTCTTCAAGCTTCCATTCCCTTCATTATCTTTGTCCACATAGATGAATCCATATCGTTTCTTCATTTCCCCTGTACCCACGGATACTAGATCAATGCAGCCCCATGATGTATATCCCATTACCTCTACCCCATCAAGTTCAACCGCTTTCTTCATTTCTCGGATGTGCTCCCGAATATAGTTAATTCTATAGTCATCCCGGATAGTTCCGTCCAGTTCTATGCTATCCGTGGCCCCAAGACCATTCTCTACGACGAATAAAGGTAATTGATAACGGTCGTACAAGCTGTTCAGAATAATCCGCAATCCGATCGGGTCCATTTGCCAACCCCATTCACTGGCCTCCAGGTAGGGATTCTTGACACCTCCTCTAATCATATTTCCACTACTGGATTCTGCATATGGTCTTGTAGTAACTACTGTGGAGGCATAATAGCTGAATCCAATGAAATCGACAACTCCTTCCTGAAGGATGCGTTCATCTCCCTCTTCCATATGAATTGTAATTCCCTTACGTTCGAATTCCTTCAGCTTGAATGCAGAGTACTTACCACGGCACTGGACATCCAGATAGAAATGTCTTCTTTGCATCGCTTCTGCAGCCATCTGCACCTCCACAGGATTGCAGGTCTCTGCATAGACAGGGCTGTAAGCAATTATCATACCGACCTGCATACATGGGTTGATTTTTTTAGCCAATTGCACTACCTTGGCGGAGGCTACAAACTGGTGATGAGCAGCCTGATATTCCGTCTGTCCATCCTTTGCCTCCAGACTGCCGAATCCACCTGCATACCAGGGATGATAGCAGATTACATTAATCTCGTTAAATGTCATCCAGTATTTCACCTTGTCCTGGTAGCGAGTGAACAGGGTGTGACAATACCTTTCATAGAACTCAATCATTCGCCGGTTGGTCCATCCCCCATAGGCTGACGCTAGATGCAGTGGAGTCTCATAGTGAGAGATCGTCACAACAGGCTCAATTCCATATTTCAAGCATTCATCAAACACACTATCATAGAAGCAAAGACCCGCTTCGTTCGGCTCTTCTTCATCTCCACGCGGAAATATCCGAGCCCAGTTAATGGATAATCGAAAGCACTTAAATCCCATTTCGGCAAACAAAGCAATATCTTCCTTATATCGATGGTAGAAGTCTATGGCCTCATGGCTGGGATAATATTTTCCTTCCTGAACCACATATGTCAATTCTCTTGGAACGCCGTGACTACCAGCAGCTACCACATCTGCTGTACTCAGTCCCTTACCATCTGTCTGGTAGGCACCTTCGATTTGATTAGCAGCGGTTGCCCCTCCCCATAAGAAATCAATCGAAAAACCCATATACCCCCATCCTTTCTCACATAAATTTAACTACTTGCTGTCGCTGCATTTTTTTATTCCGAATCCACAAGTTGCTTTTCGTATGCTTTAAAGAACGGATACCAGATTACAATGGATATAGGAACCAGTATCCAGGAGAATATAAAGTTCTTAATACTCATCGCTTGAATAGCTGCCCCTACACCAATTGGCAAATAGGCTTTGAGATAAATATACGAGCCCTCAATCCAGCCCAGGCTTCCGGCAATATAGCCAAGTGTCGCACAAAATACTGGAGAAAATATTAAAGGGATCAGCATAATCGGATTTAGCATAACGGGTGCCCCAAAAATGATAGGCTCATTAATCCCGAATAATGCTGGAATGAGCCAGCAAGCTGTTCATTAAGTGATCCTGTGCATGAATTAGAAGAACGGAAATTTCTGTTTTTTTGCCCTCCGATTCAACGAACAATAGACGGGATTGTACTTTATGAGCTAGCTTCGAGCAACTTTCTGACTGTTTCATTAACGAAGCTGCCTCTTCAAACTGCTGCTGCTTCGCTGCCTTCAATGCTTGGAATGCCAAGCTTCTTGCCTCTCCGGATTTACCGATGAGCTCCATTGCAATTTGCTCCATATTTACAGTATTATTCTCCACTTAACTAATCCTCCAAGAAGTTTCTATTAATTGTACCTACCTTTGAAAAAACGCCACTATACCTATATGGGGTCGCCCTGCATTAGAGCTTGTTAAATACCTCGAGAAATTCGTCATAGGTCGTAGCCTGTGCAGCTTCGTTGATTCTCCCAGGCGAATCCAGTAATGCCTCGATCTTTCCGTACATCATCGTTAACAAGTCTTGCTCTTTCGTATTCACTGCGAATAGTAATATAAGTTTGATTTTTCGCCCCTGATATCGAATTGGAGTTGGGAATGTACCGATGGCTATCACTGACTTTTTCGATACAGCCTCCATTGGATGGGGTATGGCAACTGCGCAATCCATAATTGTGGAGTATAGCGTCTCCCTTTTTAAAACCGAATCATAAAATTCCGACTCATTCTGGATATATCCCGTGTTATGCAGCTTCTTGCATAGACAAGCGATTCCTTCAAGGTAGCCCTCGTTACCAAAACGAACATATAATTCCGAGTCCAAAAAGCTATACCCGCACGCTCTCTCATCCCTAGTAACTGGATAAGCTGCCTTATTCAGAAAACGGTTGACCTTAGCTACATCCTCATTGGTTACTAGAGAATTCACATGAACAATGGGGATGTCATAGCTACCCTGAATCGGTAGAGTCGTAATAATCAAGTGAACGGCACCAAATTCACCACTAGCCACCTTGGGCAGCTGATACAGTGGAAAATGGCCTATGATATCAATCTGATCGCCAAATGAGGACAATAGTCTACGCTTGACCAACTGGGCAGTACTCAGACCTGAGCCGCACAGAATAGCAACCCGCTGTTTCTCTATTTTTTCCTCCAAAGCGACTGCAATGTGTAAGGCAATATACGTAAGCTCGGACTCATTGATTACGAGATGAAGCTTTCTCTGAAGAATGGGGATAATTGCAGTCGCGATCTCAACAGCTAATGGATAGTTCTTCTTCACTTCTTCTCTGAGCGGATTATCCGTAAAATCATAACCATATTTGTGCTGGATCTCTTCCATTAAATGATTTGATATCTCTTTAGTTTCATCTTCAATAGTGATTTCTTCACTGTCCATTTTCATAACTCGTTTAGCCTTGAAGCTCTGCTCCAAATAAGCTTGGTCACCTGCTCCTACATGGATGTGAAAAGCGCGCTCCAGTTCACCAATGAACTTTTGAACCAGATTCGAGCTGCTGATATCCTGTTCAGGAAGCTCCGCATAGAACCCAAGCTGGATTCGCTTGCAGCTAAGCAGAAAGTCAACTGTTAATAAATCAACATCACTATCCGTCATGGAATACCCTGCTTCATTCAGACCACCGACGATCATATCGTAAATGTACAGGATCTCCCGATTAATGTTTCCGTGACCATATGGTTCAGCTTCCGTAGCAACGAGCCCAAATCCGTCAACTTCTCCTGGCTGAGCACCTGCGAGAGGACTATTCGCTTTGTGCTTTCCGAGCCTTGAAGACACAGACCTTTGACGGGAGAGATAATAAGTTCAATTTGTGGAAAAGACTTTAATAACTCAATGATTTTCTTGACGTCAAAATTGATCGTTGCCTTGGACACATAAATTTCTGATGCCAGTTTCTCCATACTTATGCTATCCTGCGTGGAAGCAAGCTTCAGAAGAATGAAAACCATTCGCTCCTCTGGTGTATTGGGAATGTCCCCCAACCACTCCTGCTGTTGCATCATTTTTTCAAGTAGATTTGAATTTCTCACCTCTTTTTTCAAATAATAGCCATGCTGAATGAGGAAATGGCCTCAGGTCAACTTCTCACTTAACGAAATTCGTACAAAATAGTGCAAAGTAGATCACGTTACGATCCACATAAGCATTTGACTTTTACATGCCGAATTAAATATCTCCATGATAGAAATCCTTGTCAGAAACATCCTCCTTTGATCGCTTACATAATATTAGCTTCTTAAAGAAATTACACAATAGGAGGAATGAGCATGACTAAGAAACGTACACGACGTTTTGCAACAGGACTTCTGGCCTTGACTGTATTATCAGGTAGTTTGACCTCTCTATTTGTAAGCGCTAACAATTCTTAAACGCTAATTATCAATACACCATTATCCAGCAGCACCCCTTGAAAAATACAGAAGGCAGTGAAGTTAATAATCTGACTACAACCAAAAACGATCCTTATACTGTAGTCGAGCAGACCGTCGATGAATTTGATACAAGTGGAAAATTCAACTACACAGATGCACAACATGGCGATATCACCCTCACCTATGCGTCCTACAAGCCTGAAGCCGCTTCACAAAAGCGGCCCCTGATTATATGGCTTCACGGCGCTGGGGAGGGTGGTACCGACCCACGCATTTCTGTGCTGGCCAATAAGGTAACTGCATTGGCTGAAGAGCCGATTCAGGGGTATTTTGGCGGCGCCGAGGTTCTGGTCCCGCAGACGCCAACCATGTGGATGAATGACGGCAGTGGGCAATATACCAAGGATGGCAGCAGCATGTACACCAATGCACTGCTGGCTTTGATTAAGCAATATGTTGAGGACAATAAGGATACGATCGATACAAGTCGCATCTATCTTGGGGGAGGCTCGAATGGTGGCTTTATGACCCTGAATCTGCTGCTGGCAGACCCTGATTATTTTGCGGCAGCCTACCCTGTAGCCGAAGCTTACCTGGATGCCTGGTTGAGTGATGAGGACATCGCGAAGCTGAAGCAAACGCCGATCTGGTTCACTGCAGCTGGAGAGGATCAGGTTATCAACACAGCCAACAATACCACGGCAACCTATAAACGCCTCGTAGCAGCCGGAGCACCGGATGTGCGTTTTTCTTACTTTGACAAGGTTACGGATATCCGAGGTGAGTACGCATTAGCGGGTGGAAGCGAACAGCCGTATGAATACGATGCACACTGGTCCTGGATCTACGTATTGAATAACGACAGCACCAAGGATTTCGACGGCACACCTGTGACCGTCAATGGCAAGGCCGTCACTCTGATGGAATGGCTCGCAGCCCAGCGTAGATAGTCCGCACCAAAAAGGACCTTCATCTCCGTAAGCAAGCGTGAAATCCCCCCAAGGCAGGAAAGCTAGCCATGGGGAGACCCCTTAGCGGAGTGGGGTCCTTATTTGTGCGTTGCTTTGTTAACGTATTACTTACTTTTTTGCTATTGCATGCTGCTTCCATTGGCTGACAATGGAGTCGGCCCTCCTAGAGCGGGCGAGTCTGGATCATCCGTCTTGGTGCGGCTGATCATCTCTGCAATCTTCATCTGAATAATAGGTACAACGAATATATTGAGTAACAGCAGAGACGATCCCGCTAGCGCCAAGGCCAGCACATACACATTACTATTAGCCCTTGTACCCAACACCTCCTGCAATCGATCACCAGGTCTGGCCAGTGTGGAATGGCCATGGAGCAGATTATAAGACAAACAATAATAAGAGATGATCTCAATCAACGCCATAATATACGCCGAGACGATGGCATAAATGATCCATCCCAGAATCGGAATCCAAAGCAATACCTGAGAGAACATATTCAATACAGTTCCCGCACAGCCACCACCAATTATTACAAGCAAGTATACCCACAGGAATTTACGTGTCCCTACCTGCATAATTGAGGGCAGCTTCATGTCTCCCCGGACGGCCAGAGCGGGCATAAAGTATAGTCCCGACCGTAAGAAGGTCCAAGCGATCCCGAATAACATAGCCATCACGAACACCAGTAACAAATCTCCCAGTGGTGTCCAATCCATCGCTGAGGGCAACTCGTCCTCTACCTCCAGTATCAGGATAAACATATCGAATATTCGAGCAAAATTGTCCTTCAGCGTAATGAAATACAAGGTGACCATAATAATTAGTGGTAAGGTCCGCAGTAAAAGGTTGTATTTCAGATAATCAACATACGTGGGCTTCAATAATAAATCTCCTTTGCGACATACTTAATTCAGGCTCAGTTATTAGACACTATGACCATCCTCACCATGAATTTTGTAGTCTGCAATCAATGAATTGAGTTGTACCGCACTGTTCTTCACCTGATCAGACTGCTCGGTAACCTGGGAGGACTTCTCACTTGATACTACCATATTTTCGGCGATATGCTGAGTAGATACTGCAGATTGCTCGCTAGCTGTTGCAATTTCATGGATGGCTCTTACCATGGATTCCACCGTATCCTGCACCTGCTGGGAGGTACGGTTCAACTCCTGCACAGTATGGGTGTACTCCACCGTATCACGGAGATATTGCCCGGCTGTGTCTTCCAGCAGCTGATAATCCCGTCCCACCTGATGCTTCATGAATTCCAGCAACTCCTCAGCGCTAGTGGACAAATACTCCACCGATTGCACGACCTCATGCGTAACGTTCTGGATCTGGTCCACTGCGTGTCTGGAGCTGTCAGCGAGCTTGCGAATCTCATTCGCAACGACGGCAAAGCCCCGACCTGCCTCACCTGCGCGAGATGCTTCGATTGATGCATTCAGGGCAAGCAGATTCGTCTGTGCAGTGATCTCCAGAATTGACTGCGAGAGCATACGAATCTGTTCGACGGCCTTGGCCTGCTGAAGGGCTTCAGCCATTTTCTGGCTCGCCGTCTGATACACTTCTTTCGCTTGCTGACTGGATTCACCGGCTTCACGCTGCAATGCCTCTGCCCTCTGACTCGTGCTCTGTGCTGTCTCAGCACTCTCATGAGTGCGGCTGGCGATGGATTCGATTGCACTTTTTACCTGTGTTGCAGAGTCATTCATATTTTGCGCATAAGCACTGGTCTCCTGCATCGTGGCAGACAGCTGCTCTACTGTAGCCGAGACATCACGAATCTGCTCATTGAGCTCAGCAATATTATGATTCGTCTGATCACTTAGTCCGCTAATATTACGAGACTCACGTACAATACCAGTAATGACCCCAGTTGTATTGCTCGTCATTTCCTTAATGGCACGTGAAATAACGGCAATCTCGTTGTTCCCCTGTAGCAGTCGGCGATCGAGCGATGCTGTCATATCCTTTTGGATAATCTGGCCACAGTATTGGGTAATCATTTTAATCTGACGCTTGGTTCTACGAATAACCAGGAAGGAAATCGCGGCGAGCAAGAGGACAACCCCCGTCATGACTGCAACCAGCAGGTTCCTGTTCTTCGTTATTTCTTCCTGAGCCTCTCCATACAGCAGTGCTGATTGCTCATTATTGTAATCAGTTATTTTCGTAATCTGTCCAACAATGGCCGTACTGGACGTATTAATGCGTCCCCGTTCCTCATTATCGTAGGTTCCCGTGTCCTTCTTGACTGCCATAATACCTTCAATATCCTGATAGTACGTATCCACTGCAGCCTGCAGCTGGTCATACATCGCCTGCTCTTCGGTGTCCAGATTCATTTGCCCGAAGCTGCTCAGGTTATTGCTTACACTGCCCTTTCCCTTCTGCACCTGCTCGTACTGCTTATCCGTGTACTCCGGATTGTCGAGAACCTTCGTATAGTTCGCTCTCATATTATAGAAATCTGCCTTGAGCTGAAGAATCACTGTCTGGTGCTGAAAACGGTCGTTGTAGAGCGTGCCCGAATCCTTCTTCATCTCATTCATTCCTGATAAGCCCACAAATGTTAACGTTAACAAACCAATAAGGCCAATAATGACCATCATCAACATTGCCGTGCTGATCTTGAGATCCAACCTAGCCTTTGAGCTACCTACTTTGTGTGTTCCTTTTGTCCCCATTTCCAAGTTCCCCCATTTATCTGTAAATGAAATAACCTACTTTGTTATATATCGGCTATTAAGGGCTTGCTCTACATACACTTAGGTCTCAATTCTTATGGAAATAAATATAAAAAATTACCATATATAATGTGAATTTCATTTTATAATTGCTTTTTATTATATAATTTACATATATATACCATATTGATTGCGCAAAAGAGAAGTGCTTACAAGCCCAGAAAATGAGGCTCTGGTCACATACAGGGGCTCTAATCGTAAAAAAAACGTCTATCGACGTACTCTCATAGAAGACAGACCGCATTTAGCTGAAGTTTTTCTTGCGATAATCGAATTGTTCAACTCCGTTGAAAAATTATAAAATATAGAAGTAGAGCATCGTAACTATGCCTACAATAATGGCTGTCGCAAATCCGACCGCACTGCCATAACCTAGCTGCTGCTGCACCTGTGCGTCTGGCGACACCGGGAAGAGGAGCTTGAACAGGTACAGATACATGACCTCTGTCTTGCCATAAGGCCCACCCTCGGTTAGTACCATGATGCTCTCATAGCCCTTCAGAGATATCGTAATCGCAAGCATAATGATCATCTGCATAACAGGGCCCAGCAGTGGGATTGTGATACTCCAGAGCTTCCGAACCTCACCTGCACCATCAAGAGATGCGGCCTCATACAGATCCTCGGGAATGCCCTGCAGACCTGCCAGGAAGAGCAGCATATAATTGCCGACCGCTCCCCAGATGGCAATCATGATCGTAGTCAGCATGGCGTGGTTAGGCCCCAGCCAGCTGATCGGCTCGCTGATTATGTGATATTTCATCAACAGCTGATTCAGCACTCCGTTATAGGAATTGAAGATAATGAAGAAGACGACGGACATGACAGATGCGCTAAATACAGTCGGCAGATAGTAGATCGCTCTCAGCAGTGTACGACCCTTGATCTTGCGATTCAGAATGAATGCAAAGATCAACGATAAGGGAATTGTAATCAGTAGCTTGCCCGCTGCATAAATCCCGGTATTCAATACCGAATTCCAGAAGTTATAGTCACGTATGAGACGCGCGAAATTTCCAAATCCTATAAATATAGGGTCACCATACCCTTGATAGTTATAGAACATATATCGCAGAGCCCACAGCAGTGGATATACACCCAGCACCAACGTTAGCAGCAAGCTAGGAAAAATAAAGAAATATGCTGTCCTTCTGCTCATTCTCCAACCCCCTCTGTTATATTACACACAGTATATAAGAGGAGGAATAGGGTAAGAGATAGGGTAATCAACTTTAAAATGTAGGGTATTACAACTAATTAATGTTGGATAATATGACTTATTAGTGTTTTTTACTGAAAAATTCATGTAAAATACATTTCACATGTAAAATAACATGACATATTCGCGACAACTAGAGCATGAATACAGTTAGGATACAGACCTGGCTCGAAAAAACTCGATTTATGGTGAATACATCATACTACGAAGACCTAGCATTGGATACTTATATGGCAATATTGCTATATCAATTTTTAAGGAGTACAATTTAATGATGTGTACTTCGTAATTGATGTCATTCTCAAAGATAGGAATGGTAGTATGAAAGACAAAATCGTAATGCCGATCTGGACCTGCTGTCTGTTCATTGTCGTCATGAATACAACGATGTTCAACGTATCCTTACCTGCCATTATAAAAGATCTAGATATTACGGCTGATCTCGGCGCCTGGGTCATCTCCAGCTACTCGATCGGTTATGCCCTCTCTACTGTAATCTATAGCCGCTTGACTGATCGCTTTCCGCTGCGCAAGCTGGTTGCCATTGGTCTGCTGACCTTGGGCTTGGCTTCTGTGCTTGGACTGTTCGCACATTCCTTCGCCCTACTGCTGGCTACCCGCATTCTGCAATCCGCCGGTGCCGGAGTGATGGCAGGTCTGGGGCTGGTCATCGCCAGTCGGTATGTGCCAGCCCAGCGCAGAGGTGCCGCCATAGCTATGATCTCATCAGCTGGAGCCATGGCCTTCGGTCTTGGACCAATCGTCGGTGGTCTGATTAGCGAATATTGGGGCTGGAATGGGCTGTTCGGGGTTACTGTACTTGTTCTCGCTGCTTTGCCTGTTCTCTTGTATTTCTTGCCTCGGGAAAAGTCCTCCGCTGGCAGCTCCTTCGATGTTATTGGCGCCATGCTGACCGTTATCAATGCAGCTTCGCTGCTTGTGGCGATCACGACGCAATCCCTGCTGTGGTTAAGCGCTGGAGTCGTGTCGCTCATCGTGCACGTCATCTATATACGTCGGGCGAATAATACATTTATTCATCCCCAGCTCTTTGCCGTGCCTGGCTATACAAGGCTGCTGATGATCGGCTTCGGTATCCTGATTCTGAATCTGGGCAACCTGTTCTTAATGCCCTTAGTACTTGCCAATGTCTTCCACCGCAGCTCACTCATGATCGGATTGCTGATTGCTCCTGGTGCATTGCTGTCCGCTGGCTGCGCCCGGTTCGTCGGTCGCTGGATCGATAGTCGCGGGGGCATACGCTTCCTGCTAATCGGACATGTCCTGCTAAGCGCTGTCCTGCTGCTGTTCATGCTGGAAATCCATGCTTCGGCGCTGATCGTGACCATAGGGTATCTCATCTTCTCTCCTGCATTCTCGGCCACAATGGCTTCCGTCAATAATGAAGCTGCCCGGCTGCTGCCTCGGGAGCTGGTGGGCTCCGGGATGGGCTTATTGCAGCTGATTCAATTTTTTGGCGGCTCCATGTCCGTAGCCTTCTGTGGTCTGCTGCTGCACAGCAAGAGCTATCTTCCATCCGCAGAAGCCTACAGCTATGTGTACGGCGTCCTTCTGATCGTCGCTCTCGTCTCCTTCGGTATTGCCTTCTGGCATAGCAAGGCTGCAGCGTCCGTAGCGAAGGCTGTGTCTGGCCATTAAGGAACACAGACGGTAACCCTTATCATTTCCAGCTATAGACTTGCTACATCGGTAAGCAGCTACTAGCCTTCTAGTACTCTTGAACCAGATAAATATGAGTGTAGAGCCGCTGCAAGCGGGGAGCCCTGTCGAACAACGATCACGCTTCTAGGGATCATTCAACGTTAAATCTACGACTACCAGTGCACCAGCTGTAGCAGATTATCACAGCCAAGACATTACTGCATCGTCGCAGTAATAAATTTATTAAAAAAAGCGAAACGCCATGGCCTGAACAGCCTGCGTTTCGCTTTTTTTCGAGCTTTTTTGAGATTACCTGAACTTACAAAAGAACAGTAGCCTATTCTTGGCGAATCATCCCCCATAACCTGTCTGTAAGCTCCTGCAGCTCATCCTTCATAGCAAGTCGTGCACGCCAGTGCTCCGGAATCTGATCATAACCATAGTAAGCCCCAGCCAGCTGACCGTATACCGCCCCAGTCGTGTCCGCATCATCTCCGAGATTCACAGCGAGTAGCGCTCCTTCCGCAAATGAGCTCGTATGATCAAATGCCCATAAAGCAGCCTCCAGCGAGCGAATAACATACCCGGTTCCCTTAATCTCTGGCGGCTCCCTGTGCTTATACGAACCATCAATGACCTCCTGTAGCCCGGGAGACAGCTCCTTCTCCCCAAGCCAGTCTTGCCATGTCGTCGGCGCTAGCATAGTCTGCTTATCTGCTCCCTGCATACCGGATACCAGCATCGCAGCCAATACGGCGCAGGCTTGTACGCTCTCGACCGCACCATGTGTCGTTAATGAACTCAGCTCGGCATAGCGTATGGCCTGTTCAGGCTGATGAGCATAGGCCATGGCCACAGGTGCCAGCCGCATAATAGAGCCATTGCCTGCCGTCATCGGGTCCGTCAGACCGCTATATGCCTCACCAGTATGCTCGAAGCGCTCCAGGGCAGTGCGGGTCGCATTTCCGATATCAAAACAAATTCCAGTACTGCTCATATATCCGATTCTGTACCAGTTCACATATCTACGCACCTGGTCCCCTGCATCGAAGCCACCGCATCTGACCAGACTTTCCCCCAGACATAGCGCCATGGAGGTATCATCTGTCCATTGACCTGGCTGAAGATCAAACACTCCTCCACCAACCATATCCTCCACTGGAGGGAAGGTGCCCGGACTGCTGAACTCCACGGTGGTGCCCAGCGCATCGCCTACCGCAAGACCGACCAGACACCCCTGATGACGATTCCGATTCACTCCGTATTGAGTCATGCCAATCTCTTCCTTTCCAAGAGGTAACATTCTATCCTATCTAGTACACTCAAGTTAAATATACTGTTAAATATACTATAAAATAAGCTATACATAAGCTTTTTTTGTGATCAGGATACATAAGTTGGATTTATGTCAAATGCTTATTATGGAACGACAGCGATTACTTCTTCACCCAGATGAATGATGATGAATTACCAGCCATGCTGGATCTGTTCCAGCAACCGCTCTATCAGACGATCCCGGCCGTGAAGAATGCTCGCATTATTAATGTAAGTCGTAACAAGTGGAACTACGGCCCTTACCTGGTTGAAGAAGCCGTTGATGAACTCATCAAGCTGGTAAACGAGAAGATGAAATAAACAACTTGGGTCATAGTCAAAGAACTGCCATTCGTCATATAAATGATCGAAGGCAGCTCTTTGCTGTTTGCTGTCTACTCTTTGCTCTTTACTTTGCAGTAATGGATTACTAATTAGTTCTCTTGTTCAGCTGTGATCCTAGCTTCAGTTACAATAATGTACGGGTACTCTCCATTAGCAATTTTTCGCTTCCATTCCTGAATAATGTCCTCGCGCGTGCGGGGCTTCTCCTGAACGACTGCCCCTGTAGTTACTTTAGCCATCCTCTTTCCTCCTATGCCATGCGTTATTGGATGTTGACCTTCGCACCGGTTATGGACACATTCCCATCCATCTCCAGCAGACTGGTTTTGCATTTAAGCCCGATCGCGTCCTTGGCAGTGATCTGTACGGTATTCCCTGCCTTGAGGGAGAGGGTGCCATCCGCCTTAACTCGAATATCCTTGGTGCTGCGCAGCTCAATTCCGTGATCATCCAGCAAACGAATCACCACTTCATCGTCCTGACCCGTAATCAGGATTTCGTGCTGATCGAAAATAATAGCCTTACGATACTTTGTCATGAATAGCTTGACTGCTGGATCTTTGATGAAATCACCGCCCTTGGAGCGTCTACGGATCGAGTGGGTTATGATCGCCTCCTGCTCTTTATTGCTCGGGAAATATACATCTACAAAATCGAACAATTCAGGCATGCAATACCATCCTGTATTCCCCTCTGAGGTATAGAAGGTGGCATATGGAAAAGCATGTGTCTCAGCTACAACTGGCTTTTCCTTATCAATTTCGTAGAAAAAGACCTTCACATGATCCTGTTCAAGTCCAATCACTTTGGATTTCAGAGTCATTCCCCGGATGTTATCGTTGAGAATCAATTCCTGCTGCATTCCTTCCTTCGTAGTAAGGACATATTCATACCAGATGGCACTATGGCGAATAATGGTTGAGGATTGCAGGACCCACAGCGTCATATTCCTGAACTGGGTCTCGTCGCCAATGCCCAAGCGCTGCCCGCCCATTCCTTTCGTCTGCACCTTGTAATACAAGAGATTCGAATCGTTAGGCTCAGCTTTTCTGGTAACGGAATAATTGTATGAGCTCAGCTTGCCCTTCTGCGTACCATCAGGCAGACCGAAGTAAAATTGTTGCTTGCTCGTCAATGGATCAGGAATCAGCCCCCAGCCAAAGCGAGAAGCCATACGCTTCAAGAACTCCCAGTCCGTCTCATCATACTGTAAGGTGAAGTGCTGAATGTTCTCATCTCGTAGAGGATGTGTGCAGTTGGCTTCCTTGTACCTGGCGAGAACCTTATCCAGTAATGCCTTATAGGTCATATTCTTATTCTGAAAAGACCGGCTGCGCGTCTCCTCATCAAGCTTGATGGTATAGGATACTGCCTCTGCCACAAGGTGAGCTACGTCTGCTACCATTTTAATGCGTACCTGACTGATGAGCCCCTTGAACAGTAACATTCGCTTGTCGTCATCATCCTGGTAAGACAGCATCAGACCTGCTCCTGTATCCATCGCTTCCACATATTTTTCCGGCTCTTCACCTGTTAGCACAGCTGTAATATGCAGTTTCGCATGATTATTAATTCGCTGGACCAGCTTGATTTTCGGATTCTTCAAGGACAAGGCGCTGCCATTAAGATAGATGATTGGTATACCCATAGGATGATCCTCCTTCGAACGATGACTGCTACGTAGCAGCGATGCATATATACTTCCTGATTCTCTGGCTAATTCACAGTATCTTCTACTTGTAGTGGCTGATTTCTCAGATATTGGATGACATCCTCAACTGTTTTATTATATTCAGCCTCATTTATTGCTTCATCCAATTCATAGTTTGTTGAAAAGGTCTGATCTGTATTTTGAAAATACAACCCAGCAACAGGGAATGGCTCGACTCCATCTGGGCCTCCTGCTCCAGTATTATGATAGGCGATAACAATAATATCATTTAAACCATCATGGTTAAGATCCTTAATCACAACATCTTGTATTCCATCTCCACCGTTCCATTTCATACTCCCATAAAAAGATGGGAATAGATAAATAACCTTCCCTTGTCTATCCAAAAGGAAAAATTGGTATTTTCGATTATCATCTATTTTTTCTATGGCAGCTCCAAACTTTAACTCCCCCTTCCCTTCTATATGTATTGGATATTCACGCTCAACAAAGTACTGATTCGAGTCCAGTTTATTTCCGATTAGACTGGGTTTAAGCTCAGTATTACCTAGACTTATGATGTAATGACCATTCATCAGGCATAGAAAACTCAATATAAAAATGATAATGTTTTTATTCATAATCCCATCCATCTTTAACCTTCCCCGGATCACTAAGAGTTCTTGTAAAGCTTAGTATTCTTTTTTAATTTTTCAGTATAGTCATCAACTTTACCAGGACCGTTATACGATTTAACAAAGCTTCTTAAATCCTCTTTTTGAAGATATTTAATTTTATTACCGTTATTATCGTTCTTCAAAAAATTCACAAATCCCTTAATTTGTTCTTCATTACCTGTACTAAATTTTAAAAACATTTCTTTGGCACTGCTGTAACCAGTTGCTTTATAATTACTACCTAAAATTTGGCACAAGCCCATACTGATCGATTTATATGCCCTCTCTTCGTTTTGAGACGCGGCAAGATCAAGAGCTGCGTATTCACTTGTTTGATTCTCATGCACGTTCTTCCAGTTTTCACTGGAGCTTTTTCTATATTTATGCCCTTTATACTTGGGACTCCCATATGTAAATTGTGAAGTGGGGGAATCTACAAAGTGATGTACTTCAAATCTAATCTTTAATTTTCCATTTACAAAGCCTGATCCCCCTGATTCCACAAGAACTACGGCTCCAAGTAAATTAGGATCAATAGATAATTCCTTGCCTAACTGATTCATTAACTCTCCATATTTGGCTTTAAAATCACTTACAGACCCAAATGAACTTTTATCACCTTGCTCGGGCACAGTCGGGGCAACTTTAGGTGGGTTATCTTTACTCCCTTCTGGTTTATCCTCCACAGGTGTGGCTGGCTTTTGATATTTCCCAATAATCGCCTGCGCCTCCTGGTTGTATTTATCCTTCGCTGCTTTTACAGCCTTAGGGTCCTTGCTGAGATCTTTCCCGTCTACGAGACCATGATCGTGAGCAGCATACCATTTGGCCGTCAGCTCATTCAGCTTGTCTGCATCAGTCTTGGAGGTCTTCGCAATGGTACGAATCAAATCCAGCTTCTCGCGAATACCCTTTCCAGCTTGCTCTGCTGTCTTCATTAGTCGTATGTTACCGGTAGCCTGTCCCTCCATCCAGAGCAGGGTCTGCTTCTTCATTTGCTCCTGCGCCCACTTCGGCATGTTGGCCATTTCCCGAAGCTTGGAACGGAGGCCCTCGGCCAGCTTTTGCGCTTTGCGCATGCCTACCTCATCGCCGTTGGCCTTAGCAATATACCAAGCTTCCTTATACTTTCTCATCCATTCCTGGGCCCAATCGGGATATATCAGCTTTTGCTTCTTCTGCTCCGCCACCAGGTCAAAGGACTTGGCCTTCTTATGCGCACTGGCCGCTGTTAATGCTTTTAGCATAGGTGTAGCACCAAAGGTAGGTTCTTTCCATTTCATGCCCTGCTTCACCTCTCTCCTGAACAGAAATCTATCAGAACACCCTTACTTCGGAAATGCATGTATCAGGATATTTTGTGCCAGACTCTACTTCGAGAATGGTCAGCTTGATCCACGAGGTCCGTACTGGCTCATCCAGCTCATACTGTAACGCATGACTACTCATCACAAGACGCTGCCCTCCGGAGAACTCCAATTGCACTCGCTTGAATCTATTGTTGGCGAGATAAGACGCCTTAGATTTGGTTAACCCATTCAATATTTCAAGCCCGTTCACCACTTGGGATTGACCAAAATCCAGCTTCACCCACTCCCCCACTCCATCGCCAGCGACACCCTCGCACCATGCCGTATTGGTATTTCCATCAATAAGATTAGCTGGACTATAAGTATTTCCTGATTGGTCAGGCAGCGTTGATGAGGCCGTAATCTTTTGTACAGGAATGCTTGTGCGATACTGTGTAAAATCAGTCCTACTCTCGATCCTTTGTACCGGCCTCAGAGTGTAGCCAATTCTGTTCAGTACAGCCGGGTATCGGACGACATCATTACTTTTCCAATTCCATTCCAGGATCGGACCGGATTCCTCGGCAAGCAAGAGCTTCTCACCATCCAATGTCATGACGGGAGCTTCTGACGAATCCACTGGGGGCTGACCGACACTCTTGGATTCACCTGTTGTCATGTCTACAAGGAATAGCTCTTTGTCTCCAATGCCTGCATATAATAATTGATCCTTGCTGAGCCACTGCTTCAGCTCCAAATCTGTTGTTATCACATGCTCATATGGTCTCACAGCATAATCCTGCAAATTAACAATGAACAGTGAACCACCTGTTTGTATAGCCAGCCTACGGCTGTCTGGTGAGTACACCACTCCGTAGATAGCGCCTTCTTCAAATTGTCCTTGATCAGTAGGAGACTTCAGCTCCTGCAACGTCTGATCCTGAAGGCGATATACATACAGCTTATTGTCCAATTCGTACACGCAGCTCTCCAGATCAGGTGAGAATTGAATGTATTGATTGGGCACATCAACCTCCAGCAGCTTCTCTGCTGTGCCTAGATCGTATAATCCAACCTGCTGGTGATCTAGCTCATGCGATTGACGAACTAGGGCAATACGGCTACCATCTGTCGATATTCCTCCGAGATATAGCTCATTCCATGGGTACTCTGCCCCGTCCTTCGCATGTAAGCTCCTGATTATGTCCTCTATCCGTACATAGCTGCTTCCAGTCGGATCCGTCAGGTCAACTAGCTGATCCAGGCTCTCACTATCATTTTCACCATACATCAATAGCCAAGGAGTGCCCTGTTGAATTGACACATCTGGATTGTTGGTGCCATTTTGATTATGACTAATAGTCTGTTCAACGATATTGGAAGATAGAGTCTGCTCAGCTTGTGCAGCTATGGATTCAGAGCTAGCTCGTTCCTTGCTTGTACACGCGCATAGAAGTACCAACATGAAGACAAGATACAGTAGCTTGACTGCATTTGCCCTTTTAAGTAACCGCTCAATCTTTTGATACATCCCAGCACCTCAAATGATATTGTCAGCATCTAGCGTGCTGCTAAGTACTTCAAATAATCGATATTACTCATAATCCATTGCTCCGGGTACGTCCAATTCCCATGACCATTAACTGTACTGGTAATGTCTCTTTTCTCATCATTCTGTAGATTCACAAGAAAGATCTTGACAAGCTCCTGGTTGACTTCAATCATTTTCGTATGATCTGGTGACAAGACAAAAGTATCCTCTGCTGCCCCAATTCTTTGACTCTGCCCTGTCGTCATATCCAGCACATAGATGTCACTCAGAAATGAATCCTCATGCTCATTCACCGTATATATAAGCTGCTCTGAGTCGTCCCACAGCACGATTGATGATATTTTACGGTCTGTAAGAATAAGCTCTGATGTTCCTTTCTGAATATTCGCGACCACTATACCATTATTAGCAGCAGGCAAACTGATCTCAGTATGATCTGGAGAAAATTTACCATGTCTGTATCGATCCAGAGCACGATCTTCATGGGCTGCTTCCAATGCATGATCCTGTTCTAGTCTAATGTTCAATTCTTGACCTGCTATAGAATCATAGACGTAGAATTGCTCCTCCTGCTCATAGAAATAGTGAGTCAAATCAGCAGAAACATCGAGCAAGTCTCCTGGCATATCAAATCCTTGCACCTTTTTTCCTTCCCGAAGGTCGTAGATCTCCACTACAGATTGTTCCTCGCCATCCCACCAACGATACACAGCCAATCTACTTCCATCCCTGTTCAGCTTTCCCATCGACAGATAAGAGTCTTGACTCTCCTGACGCTCTTCATCTGTCTGTAATGCGTTAACTAATTCCTGAACCGAAATATAAGACTCACCTGTAGAATCATCCAATCTGGTCAAGAACATCTCATCCTCGCCAGGGCCACCGCCTAATGTCGCATTTAGTAGCCATTCACTTGCATCTTCCATGGGGTCTACAGTTGTTTTTGTCATGGCTACGGTCGGTTGTTCTGGTTGAATCGCTGCATCCGTATTTGATACGGGAGAAGCGCAGGCAGATAAGAATAAGACAAGGAATACGATAAATAATTTATTTAAACAATTCATATTGCACCACTTTCTTACTCGTATTACAGCTAATTTTTTAACGAACCATCATCCTGGATAATTCTTCTGACAGCATTTACATAGCTGCACATTTTACGATTATTTGTCCAAGTGGCTGTTAATTTATTAATCCGGACATTTTTTTTCTTATTGTTTCGATCAATATTTTTAGGATTCGTATTACTTCCTGATTCATGGATGACCTCTCCATTCCCAATATAAATACCAACATGATCAGGAGGGCCGTCTCCACCCCAATCGAACAGAATGAGATCCCCAAGCTTTAAGTTGCTAACGTCTCCCCCAGACCTTAATTTACTATGGTCAACTTTCGCCCCACGTTTGATCTGCACCTTCGTGTTCGACCCAATATTGACATTCAACACCGTCAAATACACGGAGGATGTGAAATCAGAGCAATCCATATATGGTGGGGGGTTATTCACATCCAGCATCATTGTAGTTATCTTGGTATCCATGCAATACGGTATCCTGCCTTCAAATTTTTTGGCCAGTTCTACAATAGCCTTTCTCTTCTCTTCTGCGGTGCTATTGGAAGGAGCAGGCTTCGGCTGTTCTTCCTTCGGCTTATCAGGAGTTTTATCCGGCTTCGCAGGCACCTCGGTTACGGGCTTGCTCACAGGCTTGGTAGCAGCCACCTTCGGCCACGGAAGTATACCGTTAGCCACCTGATACAGGTATACCTCCAGCACCTCACGGCTGTAGCCCTTCCCGGCAAGACCATATTTCTTGGCAAAGTCGTATAACGCTGCATTAAGATCTGCATCCCATTCGTCTCCCAATGGAAGCTTATAGGGGAAGCTATCCGGGAATTTACGGCCCAGCTTATTGAGATTCTCACGAGCCTGCAGATTGCCGATACCATACTTCTTGCGCAGCTCAGCAGCCTCCTTCGCCAGCGCTGCCTTGTCGGCTACCGTAAGCTTGTGTGCCGCATCGGCATACAGGGCAGATAGCTCTTCCAGAAGATTGGCATCCTTATACGACATGGCTGTACTGCCTCGGATCAGATCGTTGATAAGCACATGATCCCGCAGCTTGTTCGCCAGGGCATGGATTTTATTTTGCCGGGCCTTGTCACCGGCTGCATGAGCCTCCCACCACTGAGCCGTATATTCATGCATCTGCGATCTGGCCCAATCCGGCATGGCATCAATCGCCGCAAGCTGCTCACGCACCTGCTTGGCTTTGGCCGCCGCAGCCTTCGCCCCCTTCTGGTCGCCAGCTGCTATAGCCTTATAGTATTCTGCCTTGTATTGCAGCAATAGCCCCTGCGCCCAAGACGGATACTTCTTGCCCTGTAGTTCTTTCATTAGTGACTCATACGCCTTCAGCTCTTCGAGCGGCACCTGTGCTGTCAGCAGCTTCGATGCCTTCAAGTGGAACTCCTCGTCTGCCTTCAGGTAGCTTGTTTTGCTCGCCAAATTCAGCCCCTTGGTTGCCATGATCTCAACCTTCTTGCCATGCAGGACCAGATCAACATCTGCAGTGAAGCTCATATCATGTCTACTATATACATGCATGCCGCTGGCTGGATTCAGTCGAATGAGAAGCTTCTCCTTCTGAGACGATAAAGCAAGCTCCTTCTCATCGAATTTGGCTTTTTTCCCCGACCGAGTATGAAAAAGCTTGCGCTCAGGCTGCTGGATCTCATCTCCTGCAAGCCCCTTCTTGCGGAGCGCCTGGATAACATAGGCATCTCTCTCGTTGGCCGAGGGAAAGTATAGCTGCACCGTGTCCCCGAGCTCTGCCACGCACTGCCAGCCCACTCCATTCGCGGTATACATCGTTGGGTAGGAGAACCACGTACTGCCTGTCGGAGGCTCGGCATCCATATGGAGATGCAGTCGGACAGACTCATTAGCCCTGTCAATGACTACGCCATCAATCGCTGTCCCGCAGATCGCCGGATGATATGTCTCCTCATACGACAGCCCCGCTCCAGGGACAAGCTCGTACACAAATGTCAGGAGACCCTTGACTATTGTGCCTGTTGCACGGTGTATGCTCCACTCCCTATTCTTGAATATCACCATGTCCCCTGGCGCGAAGCGACCCGAATCCTCAACCTCGTAATATGTATTTATTTGGTTATTGTCACGACTGCCCGAGGCTGCAGCACTTCTTCGTATAGTGTAGTTGGCGCCCTCAAGTCTGCCTTTCACTTGCCCTCTGGATGTGCCCAGCCAGAATCGTGGAGCCTCAGAGGTCACTTCAGGAATTAATCCCGTTCCTAATCTGGATGCCATTCGCTGCAAAAACAACCAGTCGCTCTCCTGATACTGCATGGTAAATGCACCCAACGGCCGTTCAGCATCAATTAGATCAATAAAGTCACCGTGGGGATAGGCGTCAATCCGGTCACGAAACAGCTTGTAATAAGTCATCTCCGGCTCTTGATAGCTGCGGCTTGTCGGCTTTCTATCCAGCAGAATCGTATGAGAGGCAGCGCTGAGGGACATGGAGTAGACTCCATTGACTGACTTGGCAGTCAACTCGGTGATCAATCCCTTGAAGAGGCATGCTGCTACTTGACTCCCGTCCATCTCATACACCTCGACCGGCTCATCCTCATACATCAGCTTGTCATAGCCATGCTCATAGTCATCAGAAATGACAGCGGTTAGATGAAGTCTGCCATGGTCATTAACCTGATGGATCAGATTAAGTTCCAACAACCTGACAATAGGATAAGGAGCCTTGATTTTAATATTTTCATAAGTAAGTATCCGCTCTGACAGGAGCCCCATTAGCCTTCACCCTTTCCATCCGAGTAGTTCATTCCTGACCATCTGAATCAAATGAGATAACCCCGCACCACATACACATATTCGTAGAGCAACTCAGCAGCGCCGGAGAATGATCCACCATGACGTTGTTCTTCCCATTCAACCAAGCCATAGAGACCGAAGGTCTGCATGGCTGCGGGACCAAGTGGTCCAGCTTCCCCTGACTGGCAGCAATGACGTCTGGATTATGCTTGCTGCTGCACATGCCGAATGCGGGGATATGTAATCCCGGCTCACAATCCCTAATACTTCCTTGCGCTCTGGAGTGAATGAACACCTGCCGTCCTGCTCCGGCTCGAAATACACCTGTTGCGCTCCCATAGCTGCAACGGACTGAAGCTCCATCTACGATATAACGATCACTCATCTCCCACACACACCCTTGCTATATTAATCCTTGCCAGCTAAGACATCCCGCTCGATCTCAAGCCTCTGCAAATGTATCCCCTTCAAGAGGAATCGAAGCATGCATTCTGCCACATCCAGATCTACGATGACCTCAGGAGCCCCGGCTCCTTGAACCCGGCATACCTTGTGGCCTCGAAGCTTTCTTTCATCCAGCACCATCTTTTTCAACGTACCATCCTTATTCCACTCACTAAGCGGAGACAATGCGTCAATAACCTCCCCGGAAGCCATAAGCCAACCTAACCGCTGTGTCCTGGTATGCTGATCAGCAAGGACTACTTGCCGCCAGACGAGGCTGGGCTGATACTGCTCCCAGATACACTTCAGCTCATCCGATAACATGTAATAGGGATCATCCAGCCAGTCCAGAAAATCAGCCTGTCCATCGACATAAAATTGAAGGGAGGATATATCCTGCTCCTGTGCTGCCGCTATTTGCTTCAGCAGTTGTTCCTTGGTCAGATTGAGTGGATAGGCATAATCCGTGAATCTCTCATCCTGTACAACACGATAGTACTCTGTCTCCATCTTGTGAACTCCACCTGTCTGCCAGCCTTTTAGATCCAGCCCATCAGTTCTTCTTCCTCCTGAAGAGGTTCTTCAGGGATGGAGTAAATCACCTTGCTGATCCCTTTGTACTCGCCAATTCTAATCTCAAGCCCCTCTTCCCGCTCCAGCTCAGCGAATTCTGGGAGCTTGACGGCCTGGCCTATAGATTCCGCACCTAATCTCATTACATAATCATGAAAATCCGGAACACAGGCCCAATGGACCTGCTCTACCTCCGGTTGGAGAAGGCGATCCATATACAGCTTGCGCCGGGATTCTAGCTGCTCACCAAGCTCATGCCAGCAGGTCCACACCCACCCGGCATCATAACGATCTTCACAGGGCTTGGCGTCAAAAAACCAATTCCGGTCGAATGCCTGCACAACATAGTCATATTGTCGACGCATCAGATAGGTTCGTCTCATGGAAAAGGTGATATAGCCGATCGCTCCCTTGGCTCCCTCATCTTGTTCAGCCTTGGCCAGCTTGCATATGCGCCGAAATGCTTCGACAAATTCAGCAGACCTGACATGAAATTGGTTACGATACTCCTCTTCCAATTTATGAATATAGTTCTTCTTATGTACATCTATGTAATGCTCGCGGAAATGATCCATGGCTTCTACTCTATTCATAAATCCCCCTTTTTTCCTAGTATATAGGAAACCGAAAATCCTACAATGATAGGATAAGCCCATTTTTATGGCAGTCTATGCATATTCATGTAAGCCTCCAGCATATACAAAAAAACGACACTCTCCATAAAGAGAATGTCGTTAGTTGTAACAAGCGATATGATTCGTTTTGAACTGCAGACTACGCTATTGCATCAGCTGTATTAATAATCCCAGAAGAAACGTCCCTTCAGTACATCTTCTGTCAGCAGCTGGTAGGTATCCTCCGGGAGATCCTTCTTCATTTTCTCCAGGACAGCTTCCTTGTCGCCATTGTAATCCTCAGACATACCGATGATTGCTTGTTCCTTATCGCCGTCGAATTTCATGATGCGTTCCTTGCCATCCTCGGCAGTCCATGGTGTCCACGCCTCAAGATCACCCTTAGCGCCAGTGCCCGGATTACCTGTGTACAGGAACTGCTTCAAGTAGGAATTCATCGCAGCCGACAGCTCCAGACGTCCTTGGAGATTGTCCTCAGTGAAGTATCCTTGTGGGAAGTAGGACGCAATTCCGTCAGCACGGCCAGTGTAGAAGTCTAGATCGGCGCCGTGCGGAGCACCCAGCAGCGTATGAAGACGGTCAGAGATTACGCCCTCTTGAGCTCCCCATGCGAAGCGGTAGGCATATACAGAAGGTTGTCCCTCTACAGCCGTCAGACGCTCTGCCACACGCTCGGCGTTGAAGCCAGCATACATCTCGCTACCGTACTTAAGAGCAGCTGCGTATTGCGCTCCCTTGGTCGAATCCGTGAACAGTGTTCCGTCATTGATCGAAGGAGCAAAGTTCGGATCACCAAAGGCAAATCCGGAGAATTCTGTTTCCAGACTGCCCAGCAATACAGGAACCTTGTTATAGTTGCCTTGATCCAGGGCGTCAAAGCCTTCCTTCGGAATTACTGTACCATCACGGAACAGATGCGGGAACGGCTCCATGCGAATAGCTGTGCTACCGAAAGCTTTGACAAGACGATCAGCCGAGAGGGAGCGAACGTACGCATCCATTTGGCTGGAGGACAGCTTGCTGATCCATGCCTTGGCATTGTCCAAGGAGTTCGCTTTGCCATCCTCAAGAGCCAGCTGTGCGAGTACTTCCTTGGATTTGCGCTCTCCATCCTCTGGAGCTGCTGTAGTCAGACCGCCACTAAATGCAATAGCCTTGTGGTACAACCCTTTACTCAGTGGAGAAATCAGCGCCGCCAGTACGTCCCGTGCTCCAGCAGATTGCCCAGCCAATGTGACGTTGTTCTTGTTACCGCCGAATCCTTCAATGTTGTCCTGCACCCACTCCAATGCACGGAACATATCGAGCAAGCCGTAGTTCCCAGAGTCGTCGAGAGCATTGCCCGTAGCGAGCTGGCTATTTTTGAAGAAGCCCAGGGCTCCCAGTCTGTAGTTCACGGTAATAATGATGCTGTTGGTGCTGCGAGCCAGCTTCTCCCCTTGGAAGTCCTTACCGGAGCCAGTCATATTCGCACCGCCATGGAAGAATACCATAACTGGCAGGTTCGTCTCCTTCGTGTCTGGACGCCAGATGTTCAGGTAGAGGGAATCCTCGCTGCCAACTATTTTCTGACCGGAGAGCTGCAGACTATTCGAGGCAAATGTCTTGGCTGCACGAATGCCCGTCCATGCTTCTGGCTCACGCGGTGCTTTCCAGCGGAGCTCGCCTACTGGAGGCGCAGCATACGGTACTCCAAGCCATCCCATTGTGCTATATACATCATTGGTAACCCCATCAATCAGACCATATTGAGTCTGCTGGAGCGTATTATTTTGGAAGCCTGTATTCTGAAGCTTGTATACACCTGCATCCGCTGCATTAGATACGGCAGTCAAGCCGCTGTTTGCCGGGATTGTTCCAGCCACCAGACCAAATACAGTAGCTACTACCGCTGTACGTTTCAACAAAGCTCTTGTCTTCTTGCTCTTCATCAAGTGATTTCCCCTCGCTGCAATGATTTATGTGAATATATAAAAAAACCTGAATTAAGTGAACCTCTATAGCCATCATGACAATGCTACAGATCTTCAGCTCAATTCAGGTTTTGCCATAAACGTAACAATCCTGATCGAATTTAATAACACATATATTGTAATAATATACAGTTAAAACAAGTCCTATTCAATTCATTCATACAGGGTTTTGCCCGCCATTAAGCGGTTACAATCCTTTTATTAATTTCATGTTAACATATTAATAAAGCGTTTGCAATCATAAATATACAAGCCTTCGAGCGAGGCTCACCTTCGTCGCCAAGGCTATTCTACTGGCTTACTAGCGTCACTTTCTCCCCTACTGCTCAGATGCTTGTTTCCTTACTCGTTATGGTAAACTTTAGGTTGCCCTGTTGACGTGATTCTCCAATTACAGTTTACTAATTTACACAATCACTGATTTCACTGCTACACTGAAAACTATAAATTCTATCATCTTAACAAAAAGAAGGAATGCCCTCCTCTATGGAAGGTCATTCCCTCTGGCTCGAACTATTTTGCAAGGATAAGCTCAAGCTGAACCGTGAATTCATTCTCGGTCTCAAGCACAACATTATGAGGGTTCGTCAGCCCGAAGTCGGAGAACGTCACCTTTGTTGTACCAGACAGCATCAGCTTGCCTTCATTGTACACCGCCTGACTTTGGAACACGACATCCTTGTCAACGCCCTTCACTGTCAGTACGCCATTTATTTCGATTGGTACCGCAGTACCCTCAGTCCACTCCTGTGGCAACTCCGAGAAGGAGGTTGCCTTGAAGGTCGCTTCAGGATATTGGCTGATATCCAGGAAGTCCGCCGCCTTCACATGCTCGTCCCGCTGCTCATTACCAGAGCTCAGTACGCTCAGATCTACGACACCCTCTCCAGTGCTGGCAGACGGATCATTCAGGTTCAACGTCCACTTTCCTGTAACAGCAGCATCCTCAAAGTTAACAGTCTCTCGGGAAGTGGTTACCGACCAGTACACCTTGGAGCCCTCGGCAATGTTCCAGTCCCCGTTGAGCTGATCAGCTTGTACTGCTGCGCTTCCCGAAGCTGCCTCCGTTGATGTCGGCTGCGACTCAGCCGGCACTACGGATTGAATTTCTACATTGTTGCCCAAGGATTGGTTCATGACGTTGTAACCGATGATACCTCCACCGATAATGACGACTGCTCCAATACCTATAATCCACTTTTTATTGTTTTTCATGGAATTCTCCCCTTCACGTAATCTCCTCATCCTTGGCATATTATGATATTGAGATATCAAATTTTAGGACATGAGCAGATTGTAGCAAATGTTTGTGTCAGGAAGATGTCCGACAACGGTGAATGTGATAATTTTCGCGATTTTATTTTACGGTGATAATCACACGCTGATAGTGCTTCAACGGATGCTCCCCGTTATCTTGGACCTCTGCAATGATATGAATAGTATCACCAGACTTGGCATTGGCAGGGACGGTAAAGCTTACCTTCTGGGTATCGCTGCCCTCTAGTCCTATCGTATCCGTCTTCTCATCAGGACCGAGCTCACGGGCCAGACTTAATTGCAAGCCGCCCATCACTACAGGCTCCGCCTTCGTCGTCACCTCGCTATCCTGATAGGTGTCCGCCTCGAAATATCTCCACCATTTGTATGTCAATGCATCGCCATCCGGATCACTACCCTCAGCTGTCAAAGTAACCTTCTCACCCGGTGCTGCCGTGAGATCCAGTCCTTCCTTAATGGCCAGCTTCGGATTATGGTTGGCATTCTCATATTCTGGTGTTATCGCCCAATCAGCACGAGCCGCGAAATCATTCTGAATATCATCGAACCAGCGCATCAGCGAATACTCTGCTTCATATTTCTTCGTATAGATATCGTAATCCAATACGTTATTTCTATACAGCTTATCGCTCACTGTACCAAAGCGTCCTCCCCAGCCTCCATAGCTCGGATCTTCCATGCTGCGCAGTCCGTTGTCAATCAGATAGAAGAAGGAAGGGGAATCCCCCTCTGAAATGAAGTCATAACGCTTGTACTCTGGATTGTTCTTCAGATAGGCATCTGCTCCGCGCTGCTCCTCGTCGAGCTCGCCTTCAATGATGTTGCCATCGCCCATCAAGGCGTACATGCCCAGCAGATTGCCGTGTCCGTCCTTGATATTCGGGAACATCCACTCACCCTGCAGCTTGCTGTTCACTTCATCTGGATGAAGCTTCCACGCGTAGGCAAAGTGCCAGAAGTTGGACTGGTCATTGATGATGCGAATATCCGGCCAGTTCTTGGCGATGTATTCATTGTAGCTGTCATCTTGATCGAGAATAATGTAGAGGACTACTTTATTGCTGACCTTTTGTCTAATCTGATCCCACTCTGGTGTGCCCTTGTACTTCTCTTCGATGGACTTAAGTGCTCTAGCAGTAGTATTCGTGCCTCCCCAAGTCTGGACGTACAGATCTCTGGAGTCATCGTCAAGGAATAGCTCCTTCAGGAACTCAGAGCCCTCCGTCTCCTTGGTCATTTCGCCTTTGTCGGAGATATTGCCGATTTTCGTCATGCTTTTGAGCGTCTCAGGCTCAGGGTAGCCGTCTGCATGCTTGGACAGATTCGGATAGATTTCCCCGTAAGCATCAAGCATATCATAGAGCCACTTCGTGCCTGTCCAGCGGAACGGCTCAATGCCTGCTTCCTTGTCTCCAGCATAATGGTACACTGAGCTAGTCAGCACGATTCCAGCTAGATCCATCTCATTGGAATATAGCAAAAAGCGGATAACCGAGTTCATATCATCGACTTCACCATCTGTCGTAATGACTGTTCTCGCTTTCTCGGATTGCTGCTTCGTTGTCTCCTGCTGTGGCGGCTGCGGTGCTTGCTGATTCGCCTGCCCTGGTGTACCTGCACAAGCACTCAAGCCAACCGTCAGTACCGTACTCACAGCCAGCATATTCCACCATGTGTTCTTCCTCATTCCGCTCTACCCCTTTTCTTCGATTCTGGATGCTATAAAATGCTATAAGGATTATTTCCATGTATTCCTTCGTTGTTGCATGAAGACAAAAAAACCTGAGAATAAAGCTGCCACTCATGTGGACAACTCTATTCTCAGGTTTTGCCTGCATACACAGTTACAATCCTTTAGTGGACAATATAGCATACCCTCTCAGGAATGTAAACGATTTCTCTTTTTATTCATTTGCACCGCTTTACTTCCCTTGCAGCATGAGCCTCCTCAAGCGTACATAACCAGCCGCGTAACATATAATCGTGAAGACGAGCAATACCACGACCAGAAGTACAGTTCCTGTTGCCGAAAGCCCGCCCGCTCCCGCCCATGCACCGGCTGCGCCGTAAAGCAGGGACAAGCCGATCCCCGTCCATGCGCCAATACCGCTGGGCATTTGCTCGGAAGCCTGGGACATGAGCTTCGAGTCGGCCACTTTCTCCATGTGTTTGGTGCTAATTCCGGCCGCCGCGCTGCCGATCATCACGAAAATCATACCGAAGCAAAGCAAAGCACCAATGACTGCCAAGCGAAACTGCTCGGCCCACGGCAGGCCCGCAAAATAGGCGAACAGCCAAGTGCTGATCAGCCCCGCAATACCCGTCGGGATGGAAGCCAGCATTTTACCGAGCAACAGCTGCTTGGGCGAGGTGCCAGCGATAACGTAAAAAGCCAGATTCGCCCCTTCACCGATAAACATCGCGGCGAGCAATTCTCCCAAACTGAATAAAACGACCAAATACGCGGCAGCAATGATCAGATATGCCGTCCAAAATTCCGGCTGCTTCGCCAGTATAGGACCAAGGAGATAAGCTGCAATCAACCCGGCTACGAAAAAAGCCGCCCGCAGCAGCGTAAAGCGATTGCGTCCCGCTTGCAGCCACTCCTTTGCTTGGATGGCTCCGATCGGTCCTCCCGCCAAGGCAGGCCATTTGGACTTGCGGACTGAGCTGCCTCCGGAAGCGTACCGTTTGTAGACGACTTCCCAACCTTGGCGATATACCTGACTAACAACGGATGGGATGACCAGCAGGGCAAGCAGCATTAGTACTCCCGGCGCCAAGGCGATGAGGGAAATAAGCCGGAAGCTGTCTTCCATCTCAGGAAGAAAATTTTGCAAGGCACTGACAGGAAAGCCTGTAATTAGAGTGTATACGATATACGCGATGAGGCTAATAAATACACCAGGCACCAAAACTCGTGTAATCCCCAAAATGCTGGGCGCCAACCTCACCAAACCGACAAGCATAAGCAATCCTGCAAGCTGGGCAAGTACGGCGGTTAAGACGCCAATCGCCCATAAGCTGAGCCCTCCAGTCACATACATATCGCTTGGCAGTAGACGGCCAAGCACAATGGCAGGCAGCGCTGCCGTAAATGCCTGATGCGGGATATCGGCGATCACTGCCGCTATGAGTACGCTGGCAGGCGGACAAGGCGAAATATGTACGAACGGTAGAAAGGGGTTCGAGTATAGAAAATCCTCCTGTTTTCCAAAAACATCAAGATAACTAAGCAGAACGGTAAGAAAAATGAGCATCCAAACGACTGTGGAAAATTGAAAAACCTGTGCTTCCTGAAATTCAAGCACAACCCAAACCACTAAAGCGATTTGAATCAGCTTGATCCATATTCCCATTTTTAACGCGCTAAACCGGATGGATTGATTCCATTTCTCCTGCAAAAGGGCACGAACCAATGCGCGAGTCGTTCGCCATCCTTGCATCATGTCACCTCCTGGGTCGCCGGCGCCGCCGTGCCGGTGACATGCAGGAACACTTGCTCCAGATTGGCTTCTGGCAGATCAAGCTGCTCGCGAAGCTCTTCCAGCGTTCCTAGCGCTTGAAGCTCACCGCGGTCAATAATGGCGATCCGGTCCGCCAGCTCTTGTGCGAGACCGAGAATATGCGTCGTAATAAAGACGGCTGTTCCCCGTTGTGCTGCAGCGAGCACCAAATCTTTGACCTCACGTGCCGCGCGAGGATCTAAACCATTGGTCACTTCGTCGAGCAGCAGCACCTTCGGCTCATGGATAAGCCCAGCAGCGATCGCCATTTTGCGTTTCATCCCCAAGGAGAAGCCGCGGATCAAATGGTCGCCCCAACTGTCCAGCTTAAGAGATTTCAGCAACTCTTCGGCTCGCTTCTTCGACTCTTGCTCAGGAATATTGTATAAACCAGCCACCAACCATAAAAATTCGCGGGCGGTCAGCCCCTCCCGGAGCAAAGGATTGTCCGGCACGTACCCAATCAGCTTGCGGGCATGTAGGCCTTCCTTAAACAAATCCTTGCCGCAAATAGCAATCTCCCCTTCGCTTGGTTCGAGCAGGCCAATCATCATTTTGATCGTGGTCGTTTTCCCCGCACCATTGCTGCCCAGGAAGGCAAGCACCTCCCCCGGCTCCACCGTGAGGTCGATACCCTTCACGGCCTGGAAGCTGCCGTACGATTTTTTCAAGCCGTTAATGCGGATCGCTTTCCCCTCGCCTACTGTATGATTGATACTCTTTGTGCGCGGACGCAGCACAGCGACCGAATAAGGCTGCGCGTGTTCAGACGCCGCAGAAACTGCAGCATCGGTGGTTCCTACGTTCTCTCCCGAACTCGCGTAGGATGATACCTTGTCCACAAATTGATCTGGTTCGTCCAAGCTGAAGATTACGCGCGTGAATTGTACAACCGTTTTACTCGGCCAGGAAAGCTGAGTCTCGATTGGGTGGCCCAAATCAATTTCGACCAAATTCGCTGAGTTGGCCACGAGATACAACGTAGTGCTTTCCTCAGCGAACTTGGGCTCGTGCACAGGAAGCCCCAAAAGGGCTGGAAGTGATTCCTGTACCCGGCGAACGCCAACTATTTCTTCAATGGGGACAAGCAGCTTAAATCCAGCATATTTGAACTCGAGCCCCTGCTCGCTCCAAATATGAGCTTCCTTTGTCATCACGAACATGCTCCAGCCTGTTGGCACAAGAATCAAGAGTCCGACACCAAGACATATCCAGTTCCAAGGAGAGGGCAGCACGAAAGCTAAGATGAAAACCACAATAAAGCCGACAGCAAGAGCCACAATGAGCCCCAATAAATTCGTCTGAAGCTCTGGAGCATTCTTGCGATAACTGAATCGTTCCATGATCTACCTCCACAAAAAGATGACTCGCTATAGTAAGGGATACACAAGAAAGTATACCATATTTTACCTAACCACTTACAGTTTTCTCAAGTTCGGAATTTTTTCCAACCATACCAGTTCATTAGCAACTTGAGCGAGCAGCTCCGGCTGATGTGTGTTTAAGAAAAAGTGTCCGCCAGGCAGCATGTGATGGGAGAAGCGTGACGAAGTGAACCTTTTCCATTCCTTAAGATTCTCTTCAGGCACCATCTCGTCCTGAGCGCCTCCAAGTACGGAGATCGGGCAAGATACCTGACCTGCTTCGGCTTGGTACGCATACGTTTCGCAAAGAGCAAAATCAGCGCGCAGCATTGGGGACACCAGCTCCATTAAATCCTCCTGTGCCAGCACGTCCTCCGGCGTTCCCCCATATAGCTTGAGTCCTTTCCGAAATTCGGGCTCGGGCAAATGATGGATGGGCGGAATCGGACTGAGTGCATCAGGCGCGTTCCGCCCGGCAAGGATGAGTTGAAGCGGGCTTTTTTCATAAAAACGCTGCAAATGCAGAGCAAGCTCAAAAGCCAGTATCGAGCCCATACTATGCCCGAAAAACAAAAAGGGCTTCTCCAACAGCGGTTGAAGGGCCTCTGCGGCGGCGGCTACTAAAGCGGAGGCATCATTGAGAGCCTCTTCGTTCATCCGGGTACCGTGACCCGGGTATTGAATCGGACAAACTTCCAGATAAGGAGGCAATTGCTGATGCCATGTGCGAAAAACGGAAGCTGAGCCTCCCGCGTACGGAAAGCAGAATAGGCGAATGGACGCCTGTGGATTCTTGTGGGGACTGACAATCCACCGGTTGCTTGATACGGATACTGTCACCTTATCCACTCCTTTGGTGTCGTGTCTAACTCGTCATGTTCGATCCGGTAGAGCCGGAAGGGACCTTACGCCCCTTCCTCAGCTGTCTACCGTTAAACGGCGTTCAGTGCTTAGTTCAGTGAAGAAACGAATCGATTGAAATACATACAAGATCACATTCAGGTAATCACCTTACAAAAAGCGGCGTAATGCGGCTACGACTTCATCAACATAAGGCGCATCCATCATATCCTGGTGCTGTCCACTCACATACACGACATCCACGCCGCCAAGAGCGACACCGCTCCAGCCCATGGTCTCTTCGCGGTACATTTCGCCTTCGTTTCTTACGCGAATAAGGGCCACCTTGCCGTCATATTTGCCAGGCACATAGGAGGCTGAGGCTTCGCCATTGCTACGATACATGCCGATCATCGTTCGAGCTTGCTCCACTGTCATTTCCTCGGTCACGATTTCTCGCTTGACAGCCACTTCTACCAGTTGATCGAGCGTCAAGCCGTTTTCATACGGAAGCTCCATCAGGCGCGCCCACAGCGCTTCGTCACAGAGCTTCAGCTCGTCGTCCTCGGACGGCTCATAGAAGGCCGGAGTATCGAGCAAGACAAGCAGATCTACTTCCTCCCCGCGCTCGTGGAGCAGACGAGCCATTTCGTAGGCGACAGAGCCACCTGTCGACCATCCACCTAAGCGGTAAGGGCCGTGAGGCCGGGCCGTTTGCAGTTCCTCAACATAATCGGCCGCCATCATTGGAATATCCCCTGGCTCCTCCCCGTTCAGTACACGGGATTGGAAGGCATAGAACGGCTGGTCGGAACCGAGCTTTTTAGAAAGCTGCGTGTAGGCGTACACGAGCCCACCCGCCGGGTGAACGAAGTACAGCGGAATTTCACTCCCGCCAGACTGGAAGGTAACCAGTGGCGAGAATGGTGCATCGCTTTGGCTTTGATGAACAGCACGGGCAAGCGTCTCTACCGTACCTCCTTCCAGCAGCACACTAAGCGGGACTTCGCGTCCGAATTCCTGCTGAATTTTGGCCATCAGACGAATCGCGAGCAGCGAGTGTCCGCCCAGATCATGGAAGTGATCGGTGACACTCACGTTCGGCACCTGCAACACGTCTTCAAACATTCGCTGAAGGCGCAGTTCGATCATATTGCGCGGCTCGACGATGCCGTCGCGGGTGTCGCCTTGATCTTCCGGCGCCGGGAGTGCTTTGCGGTCCAGCTTGCCGTTCACGGTCAGCGGCAGCCGCTCTAGCAGTACGATCGCAGAAGGTACCATGAATGAAGGCAACTTGGTGCTCAGCTCGGCTTTCAAGGCAGAGGCCGATACGTCTGCCCCTTCTTCGGCAAGGACGTAGGCCACAAGCCGCTTTTCACCTGGACGATCCTCGCGTACAAGCGTGACGGTCTGACGGATCGGCCCCAGGGCAGAAAGCGCCGCCTCGACTTCTTCCAGCTCGATACGGAAGCCGCGGATTTTGACTTGATGGTCGATTCGGCCGATAAAGTCCACGTTGCCATCCGCCTTCCAGCGGGCGTGGTCTCCTGTGCGGTACAAGCGCTCACCCGGAACGAATGGGTTGTCTATAAATTTCTCCGCGTTCAGCTCAAGACGGTTAAGGTAACCGCGGGCCACCCCCCTGCCGCCAATGCACAGCTCTCCAGCTACGCCGACAGGCACCGGATTGAGCTGAGCGTCGACGATGTAAAACCGTGCGTTCGCCCATGGTTTGCCGATTGGCACGTTCCCAGCTGCTGGAAGTTGCTCCAACGATTCCTCATAATAGCTGGAGTCGATAGCCGCCTCGGTTACCCCGTAAGCATTGATAATGCGGAAGCTCGGGCTAGAAAAGCGTTCCTGCAAAGTCCGGTAATCCGCCACGCTGCAGCTGTCGGAGCTTGTGATTAACAAGCGCATGGATGGCAGCTGTAGTCCTTGCTGGTAAATGTAGTCCATCACCGGAATGATAAGCGCCGGTGTCGATTCGAAGATCGTGATCTCGTAATCCATCAGCCAGCGGTACAGACGACCCGGATCAAGCCGGTCTTCACTTGGGCATATAACCATCGTTCCGCCATTGATTAGTGTTCGGGCGATATCTCCGACGAATACGTCGAATGAGAAGCTTGCGAGCTGCAGGAGTCGCACCGGGTACTCGGTCAAGCGGTATTCCTGGCGATAAGCGTATGCTGTACTCATAAGGCTGCCATGCTCAATCATCACGCCTTTCGGCTTACCGGTCGTTCCTGAGGTATAGATGATATAAGCCAGGTCGCTCGGCTCCGGCTGGATGGCCGATTTCGTGTCGCCGTTCACGAGGACAATATCGGCTGCGTACAGGGCTTCATCGTCAAGGAGCAGAACGGCCTTCAACTCCGATGCGCCTGCCGTAATTTCTCCGGTTCTGTCCAACTGATGCGATTGGGTCAACAGCACCCTGGCACCGCTGTCCTCCAGCATATAAGCTATGCGCTCAGACGGATAGTTCGGGTCCAGCGGCACGTAGGCGCCACCCGCTTTCCATACGGCGAGCACCGCGGTCATTAAATCAACCGACCGCTCAGCCAGAATACCGACGACTGACTCCTGGCCAATGCCTTCGGCCTGTAATCTCACCGCCAGACAATCCGCCTTGCAGTTTAACTCCGCATACGTGAGCTGCCCCCCTGCGGCGACTACAGCCACAGCGTCCGGCGTAAGCTCCGCTTGGCGGGCAATAAGATCGTGAATGACCTCATCGGGCTGCTCTTGATCCGTAGCGTTCCAAGCAACGATTTGCTCAAGCTCAGAGTCAGTTAGGATCGGGAGTGCATCCACTTTTTCCCTCGGCTGGCGGATTAAATGCTCCAGCAGCAAACGCATATGCTCCAGCATGCCCCGGATTGTCTGTGCGGAGTAGCGTCCTGCGTCATAAGCCAAGCTGAGACGCAGTTCCATGCCCGGGATGACTGATAAGGAGAGCGGGTAATTCGTCTGGTCGGTGGATTGCAAGCCGACGAGTTCCAGCTCTTCCTCAGACACAGTATCGGAGGGTGCCAGCGCTGCGGCAGCTTCCTCAGCGGGTAATTTGGCCCGAGTGGTTGCATCGGTTGAGGATGCCAGCTCCAATGTGTTCGTCTGGATCGGATAATTCTCATATACGAGAATGCTTTCAAAGAGCGGTGTTCCGTGCGGCACGTCGCTCCAGCCCTGAATTTCCGTTAACGCGGAGTATTCGTACTGGCGCTGCTCAAACTGGGCGGCTTGAAGTTCCTTCAGCCAGGTAAGAACATCAGTGTCGGTGCTGATTTTCACCCGGACCGGTAAGGTGTTGATAAACAGTCCTACCATAGACTCCACGCCTTCGAGATCGGCCGGACGGCCGGATACGGTGGCGCCGAACACAACGTCAGCATCGCCGCTATAGCGGCTCAGCAGGATGGACCAAGCTGCCTGTACAAGCGTGCTCAGCGTGAGCTGATGGTGACGGGCGAAAACTTGAAGCTCCTTGGACAGCGACTCTTCAACGTCCAAGCAAAGCTCGCCGTAACCGCCTGCTTCCATAGAGAGCGGACGATTCAGTGACAACGCAGTCGCCGCCTCAAAGCCTTGCAAGTACTGACGCCAGTAAGCTTCGGCTGCAGCAGCGTCTTGCTTTTGCAGCCAGGCGACGTAGTCCCGGAACGGTCGCACCGGTTCCAGTTCAAGCGGCTGCCCGGCAGATATCGCCTGGTACAGCGCAAAAAATTCCTGAATCACAATCGGCGTGCTCCAACCATCGAACAGCAGGTGATGGAAGGTCCAGACGAGCCTTTGCAGATCATCGCCAAGGCGGATTAAGGTCACTCTCATGATCGGAGCATGTTCGAAGTCAAAGCCACGGCTCCGGTCAGCTGCCAGCCATGTTTCGAGCCATGCGTCGATGGAGCCGTATCCCTCGCTGCCTGACAAGATTCGCCCGTCAAGCCGTGCCACGGCAATCGCTGCTGTACTTTGAACGATTTGAAGCGGCTGCTCCAGCCCCTCCCACTCGATCCGCGTGCGGAAAATATCATAACGTCCCACTAGGCACCGCCAGGCTTCCTCCAGCGCTTTCTCATCCAGCTCTCCACGGAACGTGAAGCTGCTTTGCTCCGCATATACGCCGGAATCTGGCGTGGCTAGCGAATGGAACAGCATGCCCGCCTGCATCGGCGTCAGCGGGTATATGTCGCGGATTCGACTATCCGCGCGGTACAGCCGATCAAGCTGCTCTTGCGTCAACCCGGCCAGTGGAAAGTCGGACGGCGTGACACCTCCAGCATCGGCACTACGGCAGTGTGCGATCAGCTCACGCAGAGTCGACAGGTACAACTCAGCCAACCGCTCGACCGTTTCCCGGCGGTGCAATTCACGGCTGTAGGTCCAGTTCAGAATCAGCTGTTTACCGCTGACCACCCCGTTAATCTCCAGCACGTTTTCACGCGGAGCGGTCGGACTGACAGGGGAACCGTACGATTCCGGTGCTGGACCGATGAGCCCAGCTTCGTGCGGCGCTTGCTCCATTTGCCCGAGATAGTTGAACAAGATCCCCGGTGCTGCCGCTTGTCCCAGTTTCTCCGAAGCTTCAGCATCCTTGCGGAGATAGCGGAGCAGGCCATAGCCGATGCCCTTATGCGGGACGCTTCGGAGCTGTTCCTTGATCCGTTTGATATCCTGACCCATGTCCCCATTCGGGCTCAGCTCCAGATAAGTCGGGTGCATGGCCGTAAACCAGCCAACCGTGCGTAAAAGATCAAGCTGCTCGAACAAGTCCTCCCGGCCATGCTCTTCGAGGCCCACGACCAGTGAACGATGTCCCGTCCACTCGGCGTGAACTCGGGCAAGCGCAGTAAGCAGCAGATCGTTGATGCCTGTCCGGTAAACAGACGGTACTTCCTGCAGCAAAGCGCGCGTAGCTTCCGGCTCCAGTATCGAGGTGATCGTCTCCGACGACCCATACGTATTGCGCTGAGCGATCTCGCGCTCAGCGACCGGATAGTCCAGTGGCAATGGCTGTGGTGTCAGGTGCTGACTCGCCAGCCAGTAGGCTCGTTCTTCCAGCAGCTTGTCGCTGTTCGCGTAAACCTCCAGTTGCTCAGCCCATGCCAGGAAGGAAGAGGTTCTCGGCGGAAGCAGAATGTTGCCCCCTCTCCGTGCCTGCTCATACGCTGTCTCCAAATCTTCCAGCAGGATACGCCAGGAGACTCCGTCCACTGCAAGGTGATGCACGACGAGGAACAAGCGTGCTGCGCGGTCTTCACCCAAATCGAACCAGATGGCTCTTGCCACCGGACCATCGGTCAGATTCAAGCTGCTCTGCCAGCATTCGGCCTCGCGTTCGACGGCTGCAGACTGATCAGCTTCCGGCAAATGCGACAGGTCGATCCGCGTCCAAGGCAGCTCGCCTCCAGGCGGCACGATTTCCTGCTCCCAGCCAGATTCCGTCTGCAGATAACGCAGCCGTAGCGCATCGTGATGCAGCAGCAGACTTTCTATCGCTTGGCGCAGTGCGTCGCCGTTTACCGGCTGCTGCACGGCCAGCAGCATCGCTTGGTTCCAATAATGAGGCTCCGCGAGCGGCTGCTCGAAGAACCAACGCTGAATCGGGGTAAGCCGTACCGGGCCGATGACCGGACCTTCATCGGCGACCACCGGCGCAGCTTCGGTGACGACTGCCGCAAGCTCGGCTACCGTCTGGTGGTCAAAGAGCTGCTTCGGCAGCAACTTCAAGCCCGCTTGACTTGCACGCGATACGATCTGAATACTCAGAATCGAATCACCGCCCAGTTCGAAAAAGTTATCGTGAATGCTTACCCGCTCCAAGCCTAACGCTTTCGACCAAATCCGGGCGAGCGTCTCTTCCTTTGCGTTGCGTGGCTCGGCGTAAGCCCGGCTTGTTTCGATAAGCGCTGCGTCTGGCGCAGGCAGCGCTTTACGGTCGATTTTACCGCTTGGCGTGAGTGGAAGCTCAGGCAGCAGCACGATGGCCGACGGGACCATGTAAGCCGGCAGATGCTTGGCTGCTTCGGCCTTCAGCTCCGCAGCCGTAAGCGCCGCACCTTCTTGTAGGACGACGTAGGCGACCAGCCTCTTCTCACCCGGCCGGTCTTCTCTCGCCAGTGCAATCGCATGGCGGATGCCTTCGTGCTGCGCTAGCGTCGACTCGACTTCTTCCAGCTCGATGCGGAAGCCGCGGATTTTGACTTGGTAATCTTTCCGTCCCAAGTATTCGATATTGCCATCAGCCCTATAACGGGCCAGGTCACCCGTCCGATACAGCCGTTCTTCCGGCTTGAAAGGATGCGGAATGAATTGCTCGGCTGTCAAATCCGGCCGGTTCCAATATCCGCGGGCTAGTCCGCTTCCTGCCACGTACAGCTCGCCCGGAACGCCTGGCGGTACCTGCTGGTAATTGCGGTCCAGCAAGTAAATACGGGTGTTAGCGATCGGTTTGCCAATCGGCACCTCTTCATAAAATGGGCCTCCCTGCTCGTCCGGTTTCGGAGCACGGAACGCCGTGCAAATGATGGTGGCTTCTGTCGGCCCGTAGGTGTTGAACCAAGCGACGCGATCGCCGGCAATTCGCTGCCACTGCGCAAACCGCTCTGGCGACGGACGCTCGCCGCCGATGATCACAGCTCGAACGCTTTCCGGAAGGTCAATCCCTCCCTCTGCAAGCTCATGCACCCACTCGTGCCAGTAGGCAGTCGGCAGGTTGATGACGCTAAGCGAATGCTTTTCGATGCAGCGGGTGAACTCCAGCAAGCTCATCAATCGCTCCTTCGGCATGACAAGGGCCGCTCCGCACAGCCAAGTTGGTAGCATCTCTTCTACCGCTGCGTCAAAGCTGATGGTGGCGAACTGGAGAATGCAATCCTCCCGGCTCAGCTCGTACAGTTCCACGACGCTGAGATTATGGTTGAGCAATGCGCCGTGAGGCACGACAACGCCTTTCGGCTTGCCCGTCGAACCCGACGTGTAGATCACGTACGCCGCATGCTCGCCGATCACTTCACTCTTCGGCGTTTCGACGGATTGCTCCGCAATCGCCGGCCAGTCGGCATCAAGACGGATCGTGGTAGCCGCGTGATCCGGTAGGCTGTCGGTCAGCCGCTCCTGTGTCAGCAGGAAAGACATTCCCGCGTCCTCGATCATATAGGCGAGCCGCTCCTTCGGATAAGCCGGGTCGAGCGGAACGTACGCTCCGCCCGCTTTGAGAACACCGAGGATCGCGACGGCCAGCTCCGGTGAACGTTCAGCGCAAATGCCGACGAGCATCTCCGGGCCGAGACCTTGCTCCTGCAGGTATCGGGCCAGTTGGTTCGCCCGTGCGTTCAGCTCGCGGTACGTCAGCGTTTCCGCCTCGGTGACCAGCGCCGTGGCCTCTGGCGTCTGCTTCGCCTGCCGATCAATCAGCTCGTGCACTGTCTGCTGCGGATATTCGGCTTCGGTCGCATTCCATTCGCACAGCAGCTCCTGCTCTGCCTCCGTAAGCATCGCCACTTTGTCTAGCTTGCGCTGCGGAGCAGCAGAAAGCTGACGGAGCAGCAATTGCAAATGCTCCAGCATCCGCCCAACCGCTGGTTCAGCGTACCGCCCCGGATCAAAGCCGATGCTAAGGTCGAGCCGCTCGCCAGGAACTACGGACAGCGTAATCGAATAGTTTGTCTGCTCGAACGTGCGAATGCCAAGCAGTTCCAAGTCACTGTCAGCAGACTCGGTATTGGCAGTAGCAGACGCTTCACGCATCGCATCCGACTCCGACACAGTCACTTGAATGGGATAGTTCTCATATACAATTAAGCTATCGAACAGAGGTGTACCGTGCGGAACTTCGCTCCAGCCTTGAATTTGGCTGAGCGCCGCGTATTCGTACTGGCGCTGTTCGATTTGTTCGGCCTGGAGCTGACGCAGCCACTCCAGTACGGTGGCGTCAGCTGGAAGCTGTGCACGTACCGGCAGCGTGTTGATGAACAGGCCGACCATCGTTTCGACGCCTTCGAGATCTGCTGGCCGTCCCGACACGGTAGATCCGAACACAACGTCGGACTCGCCGCTATACCGGCTGAGCAGCAATGCCCAGGCGCCCTGCACAAGCACGTTCAGCGTCAATTGATGGCTTCGTGCAAAAGCTTGCAGCTCCGCTGTCTCCGTCTCACTCAAGTGCAGATGCAGCTCGCGGTAGCTCGGGGCTTCCCCTGACGAGCGTTCCAGCGGAAGCGGCGTTGGTGCCTCGATTCCATCCAGATAACGCGTCCAAAAACCGCTCGCAGCGTTCTTGTCCTGCTTATGCAACCAGGCAATATAATCGCGGAAGGGACGCACTGGCTCCAGCTCGACGCCTTCAGCTTTTCCCCCCGCAGACAATGCTTGGTACAATGCGAAAAATTCCTGAATGACAATCGGATTACTCCAGCCGTCCAGCAGCAGGTGGTGGAAGGTCCAGACGAATTGGTACTGATCCTCTTCCAATTGAATGAGTGCAAAGCGCATAATCGGCGCCTTCGTAAAATCAAACCCGCGCAAGCGGTCCGCTTCTAAATAAGCTTCCAGCTCCCGGCTTCGCTGATTGGGAGCATAGCCGCGCAAATCGACTTGCTCGATATGTGGTAGCGCCTGTCCAGCATCGACAAGCACTTGCACGGGCTGATCCAGCCCTTCCCATTCGATCCGCGTCCGCAAAATGTCATGTCGTTCAATCAGCCGCTTCCAAGCCTGCTCGAAAGCTTCCGCGTGAAGCACTCCGCGCAGGGTAAACCCGCTCTGTTCGCAATACACGCCCGAATCTGGCGAGGTGAGCGAGTGGAACAGCATGCCCGCCTGCATCGGAGTAAGGGGATAAATATCCCGAATGCGACGGTCCTCTTCATACAGCCGATCAAGCTGTGCTTGGCTCAGCTTCACAAGCGGGAAGTCCGACGGCGTCACGCCGCCCGCCCTCTCCGTCCGGCAGTGTGCGATGATGTCACGCAACGCCTCCAAATACAGTCCGACCAGCTGTTCGATCTGGCTGTCAGAGAACAGGTTGACGCTGTAAATCCAGCTCACGTGAAGGCTGCCGCCCGACACGACTCCGGCAATATCCAGGAGGTAGCGTCGTTGTCCGCGCGAGCTGCCGTCTAGCCCCGTCTCCTCGTAAGCCGAAGTGAACAATCCGTCGCCACCTTCGCCCTGATCCATTTGACCGAGGTAATTGAACATCACAGGTGAATCAGATACGCCGTCCAGTTGCTCGCGCACGAACGGATTCCGGCTTAAATACCGGAGCAGACCGTAGCCGATACCGCGCTGCGGGATGCGGCGAAGCTGCTCTTTTACATTTTTAAGTAGCACACCCAAAGGAAAGTTAACGCTAGAGGCTGCTGTTTCACCTGCTGGTTGCACCTGAGCTTGCGATACATTGTCACCGGCGCACCCGTCTTCTAACAACTCCAGACGCAGCGGATAAACGCTGGTAAACCAGCCAACCGTGCGCGAGACATCAACGTCGTCGAAGAGTTCTTCGCGGCCGTGGCCTTCCATATCGAGACGCAGCGAGGTTTGGCCCGTCGCCCGATAGAAAGCGAGGAGCAACGCAGTCAGCAGCACATCGTTGATCTGTGTCCGGTAAACAGCTGGAACTTCTTGTAGCAATGCCTTCGTCTCGTCGGCTTCCAGCGACACGGTTAAGGTACGGCTTGATGCAACCGTATTGGCCGCACGGTCCGCTCCTGGCTGAAGAAGCTTGGCGATGCCTGCTCCCTCACCTTCCCTCTCACCGCCTGTGTGGCGGAGCCAAAGGTCCAGCTCCTCCTCGGCCGCTGTCGTTTGGGCATAGGCGGCAAGACGCTGCGACCATTCGCGGATGGAAGTCGTTTTGGTCGGAAGCTCCATCGAAGCGCCTTGGAGAATCTGCTCGTAAGCCGTTAACAGATCCTCAGTCAAAATACGCCATGACACGGCATCCACAGCTAAATGGTGAATGGCGATAAACAGCCTGGCCGGCTGATCGGCTCCGAAATCAAACAATGCTGCACGGAAGATTGGTCCCCGCGTCAAATTCAAGCTTTCTTGCAGACGTTCGGTATGGTCTTTAAGCTGCTCTTGCTGCTTATCCTCTGAGAGCACGGACAGATCAATGCGCTCGATCGTGACGCCTTTGCTGCTCTCGGCCTCTTCCAGCGAAATGATCGATGGAGCCCAGCCGGACTCTGTCTCTACAAACCGCAAGCGCAGCGCATCGTGATGCCCGGCCAGCGCACGGAACGACTGCTGCAAAACATCCGCATTCACCGGCTGGCGAATGGCCAACAAGGTGGACTGGTTCCAGTGATGCCGGTCAGCCAACTCGTGTTCGAAAAACCAGATTTGCACCGGTGTAAGCGGCAACTCGCCCGTCACTTCCCCCTGCTCGGCGGAAATTTCCTTCACGTGAGACGCCGCCACCAATTGGGCAATCGTCGGATTTTCAAATACCTGCTTCGGCGTAATGTGCAGCCCCGATTTGCGTACGCGGGAGACAACTTGCAAGCTCAGAATGGAGTCGCCCCCCAGCTCAAAGTAGTTGTCATGGATGCTGATATTCGGCATACCCAGCACATCTGTCCACACCTGGGCCATGATCTGTTCAGCTTCGCTGCGCGGAGCCACATATGACTTGTCCGCGTCAGGACGAATATCACTCGGTGCAGGAAGCGCTTTGCGGTCCAGCTTGCCGTTCGGCGTCAGCGGCATGACGTCCAGGAATACGAAAGCCGCAGGCACCATATAATCCGGCAACGTCTCCAGCAGGAAACGGCGAAGCTCCGCAATCGGCACCGACCCGCCTTGAACCAGCACCACGTAGGCTACCAGGCGCTTGTGGCCTGGCGTATCCTCACGATCAATGACCGCCGCTTCCTGGATATCCGGATGGCCTGCGAGGACGCTTTCGATCTCGCCCAGCTCGATGCGGAAGCCGCGGATTTTGACCTGGTGGTCCAGCCGTCCCATGTATTCGATCGTACCGTCCGGCAAATAACGGGCCAGATCGCCTGTTTTGTATAAGCGGGCTTCGGGCTTGGCCGTAAATGGATCCGGAATGAACTTCTCTGCCGTAAGCTCGGCCCGGTTCAAATATTCACGCGCGAGACCGACGCCACCGATATGCAGCTCGCCCGGAACGCCGACTGGCACCGGATGAAGATGGCGGTCCAACAAATAAATTTGCGTGTTCGCAATCGGGCGGCCGATTGGCACCATACCTAGCGTCTCCTGGCGTCTGCATGTCCAATGCGTGACATCGATGGCCGCTTCGGTTGGGCCATACAGATTATGAAGCTCTGCCGAAGCTATTCGTTCGAAGAAGCGCTGCTGCAGGTCGTACGGCAGCGCTTCCCCGCTGCACATGACTTGACGTACCCAGCCGCATTGCTCCAAATTTTCTTCTTCCAGGAAAATTTGCAGCATGGAAGGCACAAAGTGCAGCGTGGTGATCTGCTGATCGGCAATCAGATCGCGCAGGTACGCCGTGTCGCGGTGTCCACCCGGACGCGCTATCACGAGCGCTGCTCCAGTTATCAGCGGCCAGAAAAATTCCCACACCGACACGTCAAAGCTGAACGGCGTCTTCTGCAAAACGCGGTCGGCTTCCGTCAGCTGATAGGCATCCTGCATCCACATTAAGCGGTTAATCAGCGCCCGGTGGATGTTCACAACCCCCTTCGGCCTCCCAGTAGAGCCGGAGGTATAGATCATATAGCAGGCGCTGCCGGGAGTTGCCGCGCTTTCTACAGGGTCGCCGCTCTCCCGGGCGATCAGCTCCCACTGCTCGTCCAGGGCCAAGACATGGCCCCGATACTCTGGCAACGACGCCAGTAGACGTCCCTGGGTAAGCAAAATCGGCGAGTTCGTATCCTCGAACATGTAAGTCAGCCGATCCATCGGGTATTCCGGGTCCATAGGTACATAAGCACCACCAGCCTTGAGAATCCCGAACAGAGCGACAACCATTTCTACTGACCGTTCCATGGCCACGGCTACAAGCACGTCCGGTCCGACGCCCAGCTTCTGGAGATGACGGGCCAATTGATTGGCACGCGTATGTAACTGCTCATACGTCAGCACCGTAGCTTCGAAGACGATCGCTGGGAACTCCGGCGTACGTGCAGCTTGAGCTTCGAGCAGCCCATGCAGCGTTTGCTCCAGATCGTAGTCGGTCGGAGTAGCATTCCATTGTACGACGATTTGCTCGTATTCGCCCGCCGTCAGCAGCCGCAGCTCGGAAAGCGGCTGCTGCGGATCAGCGGCCATCCCTTCAAGCAGCATTTGCAAGTGAGACAGCATGCGGCCGATTGATTCCGGTGCAAATTTATTGGTGTCGTAGGATATCATCAGGTTCAGCCCCATATCGGGGATCGCAAACAAGGTCAGCGGGAAGTTGGTCTGCTCGAATAAAGCCATAGAGCTGACGGATACGCCGCCTTCCTCTTCGCTCGCGGAAACCGCTGCGGAGGCCGGGTAATTTTCAAACACAAACAAACTCTCAAATAAGCTCGTTCCTCTAGGCAAGTCGCACCACGTCTGAACCATCGAGAGCGGGCTGTACTCGTAGTCGCGCTGCTCAACCTGCTTGGCTTGCAACTCCTGGAGCCAGCTCAGCACTGAACGATCGGCAGGCACCTTCACACGCACAGGCAGCGTATTGATGAAAATACCCATCATGGACTCGACGCCTTCCAAGTCGGCCGGACGTCCAGATACAGTTGCGCCGAAGACCACATCGTCTTCGCCGCTATATAAACTGAGCAGCAAAGACCAAGCCCCTTGCACCAGCGTGTTGACTGTCACCTGATGCTGGCGGGAAAGCTGCTGCAGGCGGTCGTAAAGTCCGTCCGGCATGCTGAGCTTCTCGCGGCCATACTCGGCCTCTTGAGCACCGGAGGATTCGACCCGGCGTTCTATCGTCAGCGGAGTCGGAGCACTGAAGCCGCGCAGCGTCTGGCGCCAGTAGACCTCGGCTTTGCCGATGCTCTGCTTCTGCATCCAGGCAATGTAATCGCTGTATGGACGTATCGGCTCCAACTGCGGCTCGCAGTTATCGATCAGGTCTTGGTAGCAGGTCAGTACTTGGCCGACCAGCGCGTTCATGCTCCAGCCGTCCAGCAGCAGATGATGGTAGCTCCATACATATTGATAGCTGTCGTCGGTCAGCCGGATGATCGCCAGCCTCATGAGCGGCGGCTTCGACACATCAAACCCGCGAACCCGGTCAGCCGCGTGGAATACTTCCAGCTTCGCTTCGCGCTCTTCCTCCGTGAGCAACCGCCAATCAAGCCGCTCTGTCGGGATCGTAGCCGACGCGTACACTACTTGATGTGCGTCGTCCAGCTCGTCCCAGAAGAAGGCCGTACGCAAAATCTGATGATGCTGAATGACCCGATTCCATGCCGATTCCATGGCATCCACACGGAAATCCCCTTCGAGTCTCCAGCTCATTTGTTCAAAATAAACGAGCGATTCCGGCGAATATACGGTATGGAACAGCATACCCTGCTGCATCGGTGTCAGCGGGTACACGTCCTCCACCCCTTGGCCCGTACCGATAAGAGCGTCAAGCTGATCTTGCCTAAGCTGCGCCAGTGGATAATCCGACGGCGTCACCCCCCGCGTCTCTGGACGACTGCAGTGCTCGATCAAAGCACGCAGCTCTTCCAGGAACAGCTCCGACACCTGCTCCACTGTTTCCTGACGATGCAGATGCTCGCTGTACGTCCAAGTCAAGCGCAGCACACCTCCAGCAACAAGACCCGTCACATCGAGATCATGAGCGCGAAGCTCCCGCGGATCCTGCTCTGGTCCGGTCGATTCACCCGCTGGGCGGAACAAATCATCTTCCCCGCCGCCTCCCAGCGACTGGTCGAACTGACCCAAATAGTTAAAGCTGATTTGCGGCTCGTTTGTTCCAACTATTGCTGCGCCTATCCGCTCCAGCTCTTGCGCCGTTTCCGGGGAGGCTAGGTAGCGCAATAGCCCGTAGCCAATTCCTCGGTTCGGTAAACGGCGAAGCTGTTCTTTGACGGATTTGAGCGCAGAACCCGCATCTTCCTTTTCTGGCAGTTCCAGCACTACCGGGAACATCGACGTAAACCAGCCCACCGTACGCGACAAATCCACCTCTTCGAACATATCTTCACGCCCGTGCCCTTCCAGATGCAACAGCAATCTCTGCTGGCCCGTCCAGCGCGTCATAGCGCGCAGCAGCGCCGTCAGCAGCACATCGTTGATCTGCGTGCGGTAGGCCAGCGGTACGTCTTGCAAAAGTACGCGGGTTTCGGTTGGAGTTAGAAAGGTCACGTGATCACGCGACGATTCGATCGTATTCGGCCCCTGGCGGAAATCGGACGGAAGCTGCCCGGTACGCTTACCGGCTTGAGCCAACCAGTAGTCCGCCTCGTTGCGCAGGACATCGGAAGCAGCATACTCGGAGAGCTTGCCCGCCCAGTCGCGAAAAGCCGTCGTTTTCTCCGGCAGTTGAACGGCTTTGCCTTCCAGCAATTGCCCGGCTGCCGCGTGCAAATCTTCGATAAGAATACGCCAGGACACGCCGTCTACGCCCAGATGGTGAATGACGAGCAGAAGTCGCCCATACCGCTCCAGTCCCAGGTTCATATAAACGGCGCGGAGCAGCACGCCTTCGGTAATCTTAAATCCCGCCTGAATTTCAGCGGCGGCTGATTCGATGGCGACCTGCTGTTCTTCCGGCTGAAGATCCGATAGATCGAGCACTTCGAACGGAAGTTGCTCGGGCAGATCTCCGTTCGTTTGTTCCCAGCCCGTTTCGGCGCGAGTAAAAGTCAAACGAAGAGCATCGTGATGCGCCAACAAATGCCACACCGTCTTGCGAAGCAGCTCTGCATTCAGTGAAGTATGCACCTCGAACATCATCGATTGATTAAAATGTTGCGGAGCTTGAAACTCTCGCTCGAAGAACCACCGCTGAATCGGAGTCAGCGGTACGGCTCCGGTAACGAGGCCTTGCTCGGCTTCAAGTATTTTCCCCTTTCCGACAGACGGGGCCAGCTCCGCGATGGTCTGATGTTGGAACAGCTGCTTTGGCGTCATATGCAGGCCCGCCTGGCGCGCACGGCTGACAATCTGGATGCTCAGGATCGAGTCTCCACCCAGCTCGAAGAAATTGTCGTGCACACCCACGTTTTCCACACCCAGCACATCCGACCAGATGCGAGCGAGTTGCTGTTCCTCCGCCGTGCGCGGAGCGGCGTATTCGTTTCCCGCCATGGACTGGTCCGGCTCCGGCAGCGCCCGACGGTCAATTTTGCCGTTCGGTGTGACTGGAAGCTGTTCCAGCACCATGATGACGGACGGTACCATGTAATCTGGCAGCCGCTCTTTCATCGAAGTGCGCAGCTCCGAGGCAAGGCGGGACGCTTCCACTCCGACTGCAGGCGTCACGTAAGCGATTAGACGCTGGTCGCCTGCGCGAATTTCTTTTACGAGCGCAACGGCTTCCTGAACGTCTGCGTAATCTGTCATGGCCTTTTCAACCTCGCCCAGCTCGATGCGGTATCCGCGAACCTTCACTTGATCGTCTGTCCGCCCGATAAAATCAAGCGACCCGTCTGGCATAAACCGTGCCAGATCTCCGGTCCGGTACAGCTTAGTACCCAGCTGAAAAGGATTAGCGATGAAACGCTCGTTCGTTAGCTCAGGATGGTGGAGATAACCTAGCGCCAGACCATCACCACCTACATGCAGCTCGCCCGCTACACCGTCCGGTACCAGCTCACCCTGCGCGTCCAGCAAGTATACCTGCGTATTTGCGATGGGATGGCCGATATTGGGCAAATGGGACGGTACATTCGAGCTTGCGTCTGCGGTAGAGACGACACCCGCCGTAGCCACGACGGTAGATTCGGTCGGACCGTAATGATTCACAAGGACAAAAGGCAGCCTTGCCCGCGGATATTGGCGCAGACGGTCGCCGCCTGTCAGCAGGAAGCGCAGACGGCTGTCCTTCGGCCAGTCGAAGGCGAGAATCGCTTCCGCCATCGGCGTCGGCAGGAAGCTAACGGTGACACCGCTAGCCGTGAGCCAATCGCGCAGGGCCGACGGATCAATTCGCACGTCCCTGTCAGGAATGCAGACGCAGGCCCCGACCGCCAAATACGGCCAAAGCTCCCAGACCGAGGCGTCAAATGCCGGACCTGCAAACAGCGTGCCTTTATCCTGTGTCGTAATGGAATAGCTGCGCTGATGCCAGAAGACGAGATTGAGCAATCCCTTGTGGCCGACTTCGACGCCTTTGGGGCGTCCTGTGGAGCCAGAGGTATAAATGACGTAAGCCGTTTCAGTTAGCTGCTTTCGACTAGGAGACCCGGCAGCAGGCTTCGCCTCATTCCCCGGCTCCTCATACACTGCTGGATCTTCAAGTACGACAACGATCGGCCCGTTTTCACCCAGCTTTAACTCTGTCGCATAGCGCTGTTGTGCCAGCAATATTGGAACCTGCGAATCCTCCAGCATGAAGCTGACGCGTTCTTCTGGATAAGCCGGGTCGATTGGCAGGTAAGCGCCGCCTGCCTTCCAAATCGCAAGCAATCCAATAACCTGCTCGAAGGAGCGCTCGGCCAGCATACCGACAAGCGTCCCGCGTGTAGCGCCAAGCTTCCGTAAGTGGCAGGCCAACCGATTCGCCTGATCGTTCAACTCACCGAACGTGAGCATGCGTCCATCTGCCTGAAGAGCTGGGGATTCTGGCGAGAGCAGGGCTTGCTCCTCGATAAGCTCGTGCACGAGCTTGTCTGCCGGGTAGTCTGCCTGCGTACGGTTGCGCTCATGCAGCAGGCGCACCCTTTCTTCCTCGCCAAGAAGCGGCAGTGTCTCTATGGGGGCGTCGGAATTAGACGCCACGCCTTGCAGCAGCTTGTTCAGATGACCCAGTAACCGCCGGATCGTACTCTCTTCGAACAGATCCGTACTGTATTCCATCTGTGCTATCAGCCCTTGCGAGCCGGTATCGAACATCGTCAGGGTCAAATCGAACTTGGCGCTGCGGCTTTCGAAAGCATAGGGCTCTACGCTCAAGGCTCCTGCACCGGCCGAGTGCTCCTCAGCCGTACCCGAAGCAAAACCCGCATCGGGGGCGCTGTCCAGCGTAAACACGACCTGGTACAACGGAGCATGGCTCAGCGAACGTTCCGGCGACAACGCTTCAACCACACGGTCAAACGGCAAGTCCTGATTCGCATAAGCGTCGATTGCCGTCTGCTTCACCTGACGCAGCAGCTCGCGGAACGTCGGACGGCCAGACAGGTCGGCCCGCATGACGAGCGTATTGACGAAAAAGCCGATCAGCCCTTCGATTTCAGACAACCCCCGATTGGCCACGGGTGTACCGATGCTGAAATCGCGCTGACCCGTATAGCGGAACAATAGCGCCTGGAAGGCCGCCAGCAGGGTCATGAACAGTGATGCCCCTTCCCGGCGGCTCAGCTCACGCATTGCCGCTGCGGTCTCTTCAGATATGGGCACCGATGTTATATCCCCCCGGAACGACTGCACTGCTGGACGAGGTCGATCGGTTGGCAGCTCCAGAAACGATTCGGCAGCGGACAGCTTCTTTTTCCAATAATCAAGCTGCTTTTCGACGGCTTCATCGGTTAAACGCTCGCGCTGCCACACAGCGAAATCTGCATATTGGATGGGAAGCGCAGGCAAAGAAAGCTGGGCTCCAGCCACAAATGAGCCATAATAGCCCAATAGCTCATTTTGAAAAATACTCAAGGACCAGCCGTCGAACACGATGTGATGGAACGTGACGAGCAGGATATGCTCCTGTTCGCCCAGCTTCCCTACCCAGCCGCGCACGAGTGGCCCTTTCTCCAGGTCGAAAGGACGTACCGATTCGGCATTGACGGCACTCAAGGCCACTGCTTCCAAAGCGGAAGAGGCTCCTTTTGTATCCCCCGCGTGAGCGGTCAAATCGGCAGCTATCCATTCGAACCGCTCCTGTTCTGGAGAATCCACCACTTGCAGCGGCTTGCCGTCCACAGCGACAAAGCGTGTTCTCAGTGCTTCATGCCGCGCCACGACTGCCGCAAGGCTCTGCCGTAAAGCGTCTATGTCAAGCTCCCCCGTAAAACGAAGCGCGAGGGGAATATTATATAAACTGGTATCCGGCTCCAATTGATCCAGCAGCCAAAGCCTTTGCTGGGCAAAAGACAACACCGAGCCCTGCGGATTTCGTGCTTGGGAGGGGATAAACGGCCGGGCGGCCGTCTTTTTCTCCTCCAGTTTTTGGGCTAACAAGCGACGTTGTTCCGGGGTTAATGAAGCCAGTCGTTTGTTCAAATCGCTCATGAGTCGACATCCTCCTTGTCAGCCGCCTGCTCAAGCAGCAACTGCTGAAGTTCTTCCTCTGAAAATCCTTCCAGCTCATCGAGAAGCTCTGTCATTAAGGCGGCGTCTGCTCCTTCGAACATCAGGGAATCGATGTGCATCGCAAGCATCGATACGGTCGGCAGCTCGAAGAGCTTGTGCAGTCCGACGTCCGTGCTGAACGTATCCCGGATGCGGGAAATGAGACGGGTCGCCAGCAGGGAATGGCCTCCTAGCTCGAAGAAATTATCCTCGGCCCCCACGCGCTCGATGCCGAGCACCTCTTGCCATAGAGCGGCCAATTTTTCCTCAGTCGGACCGCTTGGGGCCGTGTAGCTATGCTGCAAATCTGGACGCTGGGCATCCGGTTCCGGCAGTGCTTTGACGTCAACCTTGCCGTTGCCCGTCAGTGGTAGTGCCTCTAGAAAGACGAAGGCCGATGGAATCATATAATCCGGCAGCAGACTGGACAAGTGGGAGCGCAGCTCCGTCACTGTCAGGCTGTCCTCCGAAGTTCCGGCAACGTACGCGACTAGCAGCTTCTCGCCAGAATCATCCAGCTTCGCCAGTACGACGACCTCGCGCACAGCAGCGTGGCGGGACAGCGCCGCTTCAACCTCACCGAGCTCGATGCGGAAACCGCGAATTTTGACCTGCTCATCCAACCGGCCAAGGTATTCCAGATCGCCACTTGGCAGCAGTCTGGCGACATCGCCGGTTTTGTACAGCAGTGCGTTCTCGTCCGTAGCAAACGGATCGCGGATGAACCGCTCCGCTGTCAGCTCTGGACGGTTCAGATAGCCTCGCGTCACGCCCGCTCCGGCGACATACATTTCCCCGGCTACCCCCACCGGCACATGCTCAAGCTGGGCGTTCAGCACATAGACGCGCAGATCCGGGATCGGCCTTCCGATCATGCTGCCGGCGCCGGATTCCGCATCGTGCTTTGTCAGCGGACGGTAAGTAACGTGTACGGTCGTTTCCGTAATCCCGTACATATTCACGAGCTGCGGATGGGTATCGCCATGCCGCTCGAACCACGGGAGCAGCGCCGGAAGCTCCAGCGCCTCCCCTCCAAAAATAACGTAGCGCAGCGCCAATTCGGCGGCTTGCCTGGCCGATTCTTCCGTGCGTATGAGCTGCCGGAAGGCGGACGGCGTCTGGTTGAGCACGGTCACCTTTTCCTCGTGGAGCAGCTCGTAGAACGCCTCTGGCGAACGACTCGTCACGTAAGGCACCACGACAAGCCGTCCTCCGTAGAATAGTGCTCCCCATAGCTCCCACACGGAGAAGTCGAAGGCGTAGGAGTGGAACAACGTCCACACATCCTGCTCGTTAAAGCCGTACCAGGCATGGGATGCGTCAAAAAGACGGCTGACATGCGCGTGAGTGACGAGCACGCCCTTAGGTTTGCCCGTCGAGCCGGATGTGTAGATCACGTAGGCCAAATCGTCCGGTGTTCCGATGCCGGAAAGATTCTCTGCACTCTCGGCGTCAATAGCTGGACCATCCGTGTCGAGGCAGACGATTTTCGCCGTCAGCTCTGGCAGTGCACCGAGCAAATGCGATTGCGCTACGACGATTGGTAGCCTGGCATCTTCGGCCATAAAGCGCAGCCGTTCGCTCGGATATACGGTATCCAAAGGCACATAAGCCCCGCCCGCCTTCAAAATGCCAAGTATGGCAACTGTCAAATCCAGCGTTCTTTCGACCGACAACCCGACCATAACTTCCGGCCCTACGCCTAGGTTGCGCAAATAATGAGCCAGCTTGTTCGCTCGTGTGTTCAACTCTTCATAGGTCAGACTTTGACCTTCGAACGACACTGCGACGGCTGACGGTCGGCGTGCTGCCTGCTCTTCGAAGCGTTTGTGAATCTGGCGTACTGTAGGTACCGACACAACGGTGCCATTTGCTTCTTCTGCTCCGGTGAAAATGAGTTTCCGCTCCTGCTCCGTCAGCAACGAAATCGAGCTGATCGGGCGCGCCGAGTCCTCGCTGATTCCAGCGAGCAACAGCTCCAAATGTTCTGCGATGCGCGCCACTGTCTCTTCTTCCAGACGGGATGTGTCGTACGCGAGGCGCAGCGAAAGCTCCGCTCCCGGCGCAGCCACGAGCATAAGCGGATAGTTCGTCTGGTCGATCGTCTCGGAAGATACGATCGACAGGCTTTCCCCATCCTCCTGCTCGGCCTGGTTGTCGGGGTAATTCTCAAAAACAACGATAGACTCGAACAAGCTCGTTCCTCTCGGCACTTCGCTCCAGCCTTGAATCTGTACAAGCGGGCTGTATTCATACTGCCGTAGCTCGACAAGCCGCTCTTGAAGGCCGCTCAGCCATTCGCCCACGGAAGCCTCTGGAGCAACCGGCACACGTACTGGCAGCGTGTTGATAAACAGGCCCACTATGCTGTCCGAGCCTGGCAGATCGGCGGGACGTCCGGCGACGGTGGCGCCGAAAAGCACATCTTTCTCACCTGTGTACCTGTGCAGCAGAATCGCCCAAGCGCCTTGAATAAGCGTATTCAGCGTCACTTGATGCCTACGTGTCAAAGCTTGCAGCTTGCCCGTCAGCCCAGCAGACAGCGTGAACTCGCGGTCGCGGTAGCCCGTGTTGACTTTGGCTTCCACGAAAGCCGGACGCTCCAGAGGCAGCGGTGTCGGAGAGGTGAAGCCCTCCAAATAGCGCGTCCAGAACTGCTCCGCCTCCGCCGTGTCCTGCCGATGCAGCCACGCGATATAATCGCGGTAAGGCTTGGACGGCTCCAACGTCAACGTCTGACCCTGGCTTAAGCTGCGATACAGCGCGAATACCTCGTTAATCAAAATCGGCGTGCTCCAGCCGTCCAGTAGCAGGTGATGGAATGTCCAGATAAACTGGACCGAATCGGCTCCGCGCCGAATCAAAGCCATCCGCATCAGTGGAGCGGTGCTGACATCAAAGCCACGCTGACGGTCGTCGGCTAAATACTGCTTCAATCGTGCTTCCTGCTCCTCACGTGATAAAACCTGCCAATCATCGCGGTGAAGCGGAATGTCAATATGCGTTTTTACGGCTTGATGTGGCTCAGCAAGTCCTTCCCACAGAAAAAACGTACGCAGAATCGCATGGCGGGCGCAGGTTTGCTTCCAGGCTTGCTCCCATGCTTTTTCGTGGAAGGTGCCTTTCAGCTCTACGCTAACCTGCTGAATGTAAACGCCTGACGCCGGTGCGTAAATCGTATGGAAAAGCATTCCTTCCTGCGCAGGCACTAGGGTGTAAACGTCCTCGATGTCGGAGCCTTGACCGAAGCCTCGGTCAATCTCCGTCTGCGACAGCCGGGCATACGGGAAATCCGAAGGCGTAAAGCCGCCAGCTTCTGGTAACTGGCAGTGCGCAATCAAGCTCAGCAGGCCGTTTTTGAATTGAGCGAGCAAGCCCGCGATTGTTTCTTCCCGGTGCAGGCTGGCGCTGTAGGACAGCGTGAGATGCAGCTTACCTTCAGCGACGAAGCCGCCGACGTCCAGTGTGTGCCGTCTCAGCTCGCCCGTGCTTTGCACGGCACCGTACGATTCACGGGCTGTACCGAACACGCTTGCTTCTCCCTCCTGTGACTGCTGGAATTGGCCCAGATAGTTGAAGCTGATTTCTGGTGCGGGCAGTGCCGCCAGCTTTTCTTTTAGCCCCTCATCACCGGATAAATACCGGAGAACGCCATACGGGAGACCTTTTCCCGGCACCCTGCGCAGCTGTTCTTTTATGGCTTTGAGTGCCTGCCCCGGATCGGTGTCCGGCTCAAGCACGAAGTGTACGGGATAGATAGCTGTAAACCAGCCTACCGTACGCGACAAGTCGAGACCTGGCGTAATTTCTTCCCGGCCGTGACCCTCCAGGTCGATTAGCAGCGAAGAGTGACCCGTCCAAGCCATCACCGCCTGTACGAACGCCGTTAGCAACACATCGTTGATTTGCGTGCGATACACCGACGGCACGTCCAGCAGCAGTGCGCTCGTCTCTTCTTCACTGAGCACCGCCACTTCTGTGCGGATCGTGGATGCAAGGTTGCCTTCGGGACCGCTTAGCTCGACTGGCAACGGCTTCAAAGCTTCGGCATCAAGCGACAGCCAGTATTCAGCGTCGTGGACCACTTTCGGCGAATTGGCATATTCGCGAAGGCCTTCGGCCCATTCGCGATACGAAGTCGTTTTGGGTTGAAGCCGGATCTTTTCTCCTCTTCTTGCCTGCTTGTACCCCTCTTCCAAATCCTCCAGTAAAATGCGCCAAGACACCGCGTCCACGGCCAAATGGTGGATGACCAGCAGCAGCCTGGCTGGATGACCACCGCCCAAATCGAACAGGACAGCTTTGAGCAGTGGCCCCTGTTCCAGACTCAAGCTGCACTGCGCTTCATCGGCCAGCCGCTCGATTTCACCCGCAATATCGGCTTCCGCAACCTGCGTCAGCGAATGAACGGTCAGCGACGGCACGCACTCGTTCACGCCTCGCAACACCTGCTCCCACCCGGCTTCACCTGCGGAGGAAGGCGCGAACGTCGCCCGCAGAGCATCATGCTGCTTGGCCAGAGCGGTGATTGCCTCGGTCAGCGCCTCGACGTTCACAGGCTGGGACACCGTCAAGAGGTTCGCCTGATTCCAGTAGTGCCGCGCCTTAAACGGCTGCTCGAAGAACCAGCGCTGAATCGGCGTCAGCTCGACCTTGCCGGTCACCGCTCCCTGCTCGGCAGACGGGGTTTGCTCAGCGAGCTCAGCGACCTGCGCCAGCTCTGCCACCGTCGGATAGCGGAAGAGCAGTTGGGGTGTCAGGCGGATGCCTTCACGGCTGGCGCGCGACATGACCTGGATACTGAGAATCGAGTCTCCTCCGAGCTCAAAGAAATTATCGTGAATGCCGACCTGCTCCTGACCGAGTACGGACGTCCAAATGGAAGCCAACTTGCTTTCCAGCTCACTGCGGGGAGCAGCGTAGATGGAATTGGCGCCTGCGCGATCCTGTGCAGGTGCTGGGAGCAAACGGCGGTCCACTTTGCCATTAGCGGTAAGAGGCAGACGATTCAGTACCACGAACACACTCGGCACCATATAGTCTGGCAGCTTTTGCTGCAAGAAGTGGCGGACGGCCTGCACAGCAGCGTCGTGAGCAGCGGCGTAGTCCGATACGAGCCCATCTTGGGCTTCAGCCGATGTTTCGTGTGTCTTTGGTCCCACGGCCGATTGCGTGCCTTCAGCGTACTCCCTAAGATCCGCATGCTCCAAAGTAGCTGCCTGTTCCTCATGTCCGAGTACGACATACGCGACCAGTCGTTTGTCGCCCGGATGGTCCTGACGGTCCTGGCGAGCCAGTACAGCCGCTTCGCGCACAGACGGATGAGCAGCAAGAGCCGCTTCAATCTCGCCCAGTTCAATGCGTAAGCCGTGGATATGCACCTGGTCGTCATTACGTCCGATGTATTCTATGGAGCCATCTGGCAAATATTTCACCAAATCCCCGGTACGGTACAGCCGTTCATTCGGAGCAAAAGGACTCTCGATAAACCGTTCCTCCGTCAACTCAGGCCGGTACAAGTATCCGCGGGCAAGTCCGCCCCCGCCGATGTACAACTCCCCGGGCACGCCCTGTGGCACCGGACGAAGGCTGCGATCCAGTACATAGACACGCGTATTGGCAATCGGGCGGCCGATGGACGGACGCATGCCCGCAGCCGCCTGTTCCGCCGATTGGGGCGGGATGACGCCGCTGGTCGCAACGACCGTCGATTCCGTTGGACCGTAGTGGTTGACCAGCTGGAATGGCAGCGAAGCTGGTGGATGCTGAAGCAGACGGTCTCCGCCCGTCAGCACCGCGCGCAGCTTTGTTTCGCCCGGCCATTCAAGCGCAAACAGCACTTCGGCCAGTGGCGTCGGCACGAACGATAGCGTAATGCCGCTCGCGAGCAGCCAGTCGCGGAGCTGAACCGGATTGAGGCGTGTATCCTCATCCGGGATATATAGCGCAGCGCCTGCCGTCAAATATGGCCAAATTTCCCAGACCGATGCATCGAACGCTACCCCGGCCAAATGCGTAGCCCGATCATCTGGCGTTACCTCGTAGGTCCGGCGATGCCAGAATACGAGATTGAGCAGGCTGTCGTGCGTAATCTCCACACCCTTCGGTTTGCCCGTTGAGCCGGAGGTGAAAATCACGTAAGCCCTGTTTGTTGCTTCGTTTTCTCCGGCAGATTCAGTCTTCTCTTCCGGACAGACAGGCGCTGTCCCTTCATTTACAGCAGAAGCGCCCGTTCCGACCCCTTTCTCGCTCCAGTCTTCGCCCAGCAATAACACACGACCTGGGAACGAATTCCAATCAGCGTCTACTCCCGGCTGGGTCAGAAGCACGGAAATACGCGCTTCCTCCAGCATGTACGTAAGTCTATCCTGCGGGTAAGCAGGGTCCATAGGAAGGTAGGCCGCTCCAGCCTGCAATATTCCTAAAATTCCTGTCAGCATTTCCACCGATCGGTTCATACAAATCGCTACAATGTCACCAGGCCGTACGCCCTCGTTGCGCAACGCTTCTGCCAATTGCATGCTTAAAGCATGCAGTTCGCCGTACGTTACGGAACGATCTCCCGCCAGAACAGCCACAGCTCCCGGCTGTTCCAACGCTTGGGCTTGGAATAGCTCGTGTACTCGGTGGTCCTGCGGATAGCTTTCCTCCGTCCGGTTGCGCTCGATTAGCAGTTCTCGTCGTTCCGTGGTCGGCAAAATTTGCAGATTACCGATCTTCTGCGCGGGACGAAGCGCGATTTCTTGCAGCAGCGTGCCCAAATGACCAAGCAGCCTCGTCACATCCTCGGACGCAAAACGGCTTTCTTCATAAATAAGCTGCATCGCCAGCTCATCACCCGGAAACGCCACCAGCGTCAGTGGGTAGTTCGTATGCTCGAAGGACTGGAACGTGTGCATCCGCAGCACATCAGCGCCGCCCTCTTCCAGCGCTTTGGAAACCGGGTAATTTTCAAAAACGACTAAGCTTTGGAATAACGGTGTTCCATTTGGCACTTCACTCCAGCTCTGGACCTCACTCAGCGAGCTGTACTCGAATTGGCGCATCTCAACTAGACTCGCCTGAAGCTTCGTTAGCCACTCCGCCGCTGTCTGTTCCTCGCGGACCTTCACATGAACAGGCAGCGTGTTGATAAATAGACCGATCATCGATTCAAAGCCTTCCAGCTCCGTTGGACGCCCCGCCACGGTCGAGCCGAACAGGACATTGTTCTCGCCCGCGTATCGGCTGAGCAAGATCGCCCAGGCACCCTGCACCAAGGTCCCAAGCGTCAGTTGATAATGACGGGACATGGCCACCAGTTTTTGCGTGATTTTCGCCGGAAGCATTTGGGCTACGCTGGCGTAAGAAGCTTCCCGCTCCGGTATCCGCCTTTCGATCCCAAGTGAAGTCGGAGAGGTGAAGCCGGCAAGCTGTTCGCGCCAGTACATTTCGGCGGCCGACAAGTCCTGCTCTCCGAGCCACGCGATATAGTCGCGGTAAGGACGTACGGATGGCAGTTCCGCCTCCCGCCCTTCCACATCGGCATGATACAGCTCGAATACTTCGCTCAGCAGCGAAGGAACACTCCATCCATCCAGCAAAATATGGTGAAAGCTCCACACACACTTGTACAGATCGTCACGCCACTTCACAAGGCTGATTCGCATCAGAGGGGCCTGCGTCAGGTCAAAGCTCCGCTGCCGGTCCGCCTTCAGGAATTCCTCCCAGCGACCTTCCTGCTCCTCATTGCCGGTCTGGGTCCAATCCCACTGTTCAAATGGAAGCTTCACCTCTCGCCTCACTATTTGATGTGGCTGATCCACCCCTTCCCAAATGTAGGCGCTGCGCAAAATGGAATGACGCTGCACGACCGTCCGCCAAGCCCGCTCGAACGCTTCTACATGTAGTGGCCCTTCCAGCGTAAAGCTGGATTGCTCGAAATACATCTGCGCGCCCGGAGTGTACACGCTGTGGAAGAACATGCCTTCCTGCATTGGCGATAGCGGGTATATATCTTCAATTTGCCGTCCCACTCCCAACTGCTCATCGAGCTGCCGCTGAGTCAGCTTGGCCAGCGGGAAGTCCGAAAGCGAGAAACCGCCAGAAGCAGACGACAAGCAGTGAGCAATTAGAGCACGGAGCTCTTCGACATACCAACGGGCTAGCCGATCAATAGTTGTAGCTTGATGCACGTTCCGGCTGTAGGTCCAGCTCACCCGCAGCTTGCCTTCCGAAACGAGCGCGTTGATGTCCAGTAGATACGGCCGCTTGTTGGCCGGGTGTAGCACAGCACCCGCATCCTCCTTCGCCGGAGTGAAAAGCGCAGGCTTATCTGGCTTACCATGGCGTGTCTGGTTCATCTGGCCGAGATAGTTGAAGCTGATCTCAGCTTGCGGAACCTGAGCCAGTGCTGCGGCCGCCTCAGCCCCGGACGCATAGCGGAGCAAGCCGTAACCGACGCCGCGATTCGGAATAGCAGCAAGCAGCTCCTTCACACGGACGAGTGCTTGACCAGCGTCCGACGCTCCTCGAAGGTCGAATTGCACCGGGTAGACCGACGTAAACCAGCCGACTGTACGGGATAAATCGGTACCCGGCGCGATATCCTCCTCGCGACCGTGACCTTCCAGGTCCACGGCAAGTGTCTCCCCGCCCGTCCAACGGGTGATCGTCCGTACCAACGCCGTCAGCAATGCGTCGTTGATTTGCGTCCGGTACGCAACCGGAACCTCGCGGAGCAGCAGATGAGTTTCTTCTTCATCAAGCTCTGCCGTGACGATATCAGCGGAACCTTCCACATTGCCAAGCAAGTGCGACATATCTGTGTCCGAATTCGCTAAGCTTGCCGTGCTTGCCAGATCGGTCGGCAGAGCCAAAGGCTGCACTCCGGCTGCTTCCGCCCAAAATGAAAGCTCACTTCGCAGCGCTTCGGATTCTGTGTATTGCGCGACCGCACGCGACCATGTTTGGAACGAGGTCGTCTTCGGCGCGAAGCGCACGGGTTTGTCTTGGAGAAGCGCCTCATACGCTCCTTGCAAATCCTCCAGCAAAATGCGCCAAGATACCCCGTCCACCACCAAATGGTGAACCACAAACAACAACCGGGCCGGTTCGTCAGGCCCGAGATCGAGCAGCGCGACTCGGGCAAGTGGTCCACTGAGGCTCACGCTACGCTGTACCTCGACTGCCGCCGCTTCGATAGCCTGCTTGCGCTCTGCCGCAGGTACCCCTGATAAGTCGATGCGCTGGAAAATCCGGCTAGCTGCCGATTCGACAGCCTCCACCTGCTCCAGTCCTGCGTTCGACTGCGTCCAAACACCAGATTCGCCATCTTGACGAAACTGCATCCTAAGCGCGTCATGGTGCTCCCACAGAAGTCCCGCTGCTTTTTCCAAAGCACCGGTATCCACAGGCTGACGGACTTCCAGGAAAGACACCTGGTTCCAGTGAAAGCGGTCCACCACATCCTGCTCGAAAAACCAGCTTTGAATCGGCGTCATCGGCACATCACCCGTGACTGCCCCTTGCTCCTGAGCTTGAGTCGATGAGGATTTGACCTTCGGCGCTAGTTCCGCAATCGTGCGTGCTTCGAAAATATGCTTCGGCGTCAGACCGATTCCTTCCTGAGCGGCCCTGGAGACGACTTGAATAGAAAGGATCGAGTCCCCGCCAAGCTCAAAAAAATTATCGTGAACGCCAACGCGCCCCACGCCCAGCACATCCGACCAAATCCGGCACAATGCCTCTTCGGTGGCGCTGCGGGGAGCAGCATACCCATCGCCGTTGTCTAGCTGTGACCAATCTGGCGCAGGCAGCGCCTTCCGGTCGATTTTGCCGCTCGGTGTCAGCGGAAGCTCCGCGAGACTCACTACCGCCGCCGGCACCATGTAAGCCGGCAGCTGCTCTACCAGATAAGCCCGCAGCTCGCTTTCTTGGGCAGGCTGATTGCCCTCAGGCACCACATAGGCGACCAGTCGTTTCTCTCCCGGCCGGTCCTCTCGGGCGACCACAACCGTATCGCGCACCTGCGGATGGCGCGACAGCACCGCTTCTATCTCTTCCAGCTCGATGCGGAAGCCGCGGATTTTGACTTGGTAATCTGTCCGTCCCAGGAACTCAATATGACCGTCTGGCAAATATCGTCCCAGATCTCCCGTTCGATACAGCCGCTCTCCCGGAGCGAACGGGTTCGGAACGAATCGCTCCTCTGTCAGCTCAGGACGGTTCAAGTAACCTCTCGCCAACCCAGCCCCACCAATATACAACTCGCCCGGCACGCCTATAGGCACAGGCTCCAGACGCTCATCCAAAATGTAAACTTGCGCATTTGCAACCGGCCTCCCGATTGGAACCTCGGCGTATACCGGGCCTTCGGCTCCCTCCGCCTCCGTCTGCGGAGCTTGGAATACCGTGCAGCTCACAGTGGCCTCCGTCGGACCGTACGTGTTGTACCATGCCACACGGTGCCCCGCTACGCGCTGCCACTGAGCAAAACGCTCTGGCGATGGGCGTTCTCCGCCGATGATGACCGCCCGGATGCTGGTCGGCAGGCCCAAAGCCCCGTTGGACAGCTCGAACACCCACTCGTGCCAGTAAGCAGTCGGCAGGTTCAACACGGTAATATCGTGCTCTTCGATCAGACGATTGAATTCAGCCGGACTCATCAGCCGCTCCGCCGTCATCACCAAAGCACCACCGCACAGCCACGTCGGAAAAAATTCTTCTACCGCCGCATCAAAGTTGATCGTGGCGAATTGCAGCACGCGGTCCTGCGCGCTCAACTCGAACGAATCAGCTACGCTGCGGTTATGGTTCAGCAGCGAACGGTGCGTAATGACGACACCCTTCGGCGTGCCTGTCGAGCCGGACGTATAGATCACATAGGCTGCGTGATCCAGCGTGACGCCGCTATCCAGCGTATACTCTGGCTCTTCGGCGATTTCCTCCCACTCCTCGTCAAGCAGCACGACAGACGCCGTATGCTGCGGCAGCTCGTCGGCGAGCTCCCGTTTGCTGAGCAGGAACGCCATGTTTGCATCCTCGATCATGAATGCGAGCCGCTCCTTCGGATAATCCGGATCAAGCGGGATATACACACCACCCGCCTTGAGCACACCGAGCAGCGCCACCGCAAGCTCCAGTGATCGGTCGATGCACAGACCGACCGATACTTCCGGTCCCACTCCCCGTTTGCGCAGGTAGTGAGCCAGCCGGTTCGCCTCGCTTTCCAACTCACGATAGCTGAGCGTCTGTCCGTCGATTTCAACCGCCGTCAGCTCGGGAGCCTTTTCCACCTGCTGGCTGATCCATTCATGAACACAGAAGCGATCACCGTAATCGGCCTGCACGCCTTGGGACACTTCCAGCACTTGGCAGCGCTCCGCTTCCGTTAAAGTCGGCAAAGCGGCGAGGGTGCTGTCTGGGTGCTCACCCATCGCTTCAAGCAGCGTTTGCAAATTGCCAAGCATTTGTAGAATGACATCTCGTTCAAACTTGCTGCGATCGAACGAAATCGAGAATTCGATTGCTTCGCCTGGAATTACGCTGACGGTGACTGGGTAGTTCGTCTGCTCTTCCGACTCAATGCCACCAATCATACGGAACAGCCCGTCCGCTCCGTCTTCTGGCTGGGAAACCGGGTAGTTCTCAAATACAACAATGCTGTCGAACAAGGATGTGCCACGGGCCATTTCGCTCCATCCCTGCACATCAGTTAAAGGGCAATATTCATACTGCCGAATATCTGCCTGAAGCTCCTGAAGCCTCGTCAGATAATCTCCGACCGTCAGCTCAGGATCGACATGCACGCGCACGGGCAGCGTGTTGATGAACAGGCCAACCATCGATTCGACACCGGGCAGGTTGGCCGGACGACCTGAAGCGACGGAGCCATACACGACATCGCGCTCGCGGCTGTAACGGGAAAGCAGTACAGCCCAGGCCCCCTGCACGATCGTATTGAGCGTAATCTGGTGCTTACGCGCAAGCTGCTGCAAAGCCGCGGAGACGCCCACAGGAACGGCCAGCCCGATTTCCTCATAGCCGCTTCCCGTCGATACCCGGCTGAACGGCAGCGGCGTCGGCGCTTCGATGCCCTGCAGCATGCCGCGCCAGAAGCCTTTCGCTTCCTGTAAATCCTGCTTTTGGTTCCAGGCTATGTAGTCGCGGTATGGGCGAAGAGCCGGTAGACGCAAATTTTCGCCTTTCATGACCGCATCGTAATAGGCGAACATATCGCCCATGACAATCGCAATGCTCCATCCGTCCAGCAAGATATGGTGAAATGACCAGACAAATTGATGGCGTTCTTCGTCTAGCCGTATCAGCGTGAAGCGCATCAGCGGCGGCACTCCGAGATCGAAGCCCTTGCTGCGGCCCTTGTTCAAATAGTTCCGCAGCGCCTCTTGCTGCTCTTCCGGGCTCTGGCCCGTCCAATCGAGTGTTTCCAAGGTAACGGGCATCTCCTCGTACACCACCTGAACAGGCTTATCGATCTCCTCCCAGACAAAGCCGGTACGGAGAATGTCATGCCTGCGAACGACATGATTCCAGGCATGTTCCAAAGAAGGACCATGAAGCGGCCCCTCGAACAAGCATCTATACTGAACCACATAAACCCCTGACTCAGGAGCATACAGTGTATGAAACAGCATGCCCCGCTGGCTTGGAGAAAGCGGATAAATATCTAAGACTTTCGCATTTGCCCTCATTGCTTATTGTTCCTCCCGCCGCTTATTTTTGCTAAGATGAGGTCCAACTCTTTCTGATTTAATCCTGCTTCCGCGAAATCGGAAGGCGTAAAATGGCTGTCCTCGGCCGACTGGCGACTGCCCGCAATAATTTCATGAAGGGCGGCTTTAAAGTCGTCCGCAATCTGCTGAATCGTCGCCTTGCGGTGCAGCTGGCGGCTGAACGTAAAGGTCATACGCAGATGGTTATCCGCAATCAGACCTGCCACATCCAGCAAATGCTCGCGCGAGTTCGCCGGGTCGAGGCTAAGGCCACCGGTTTCTGGCGCGGTACTGAACCTTCCGGCGCTTTGCTGGGAAGAGCCCATTTGACCCAAATAGTTGTAGCTGATTTCAATCGGAGGCAGCGGAGCGAGCTTCTGGCTGAGGAGCGTTTCTTCATCAAAATACCGCAGCATACCATAACCAATGCCTCGATTTGGAATACCGCGAAGCTGTTCCTTCACCGCCATTAGTCGGGAGCTGACAGAAGGTTCAAATCCGAGATCAATCAGTACTGGATAGATTGACGTAAACCAACCGACAGTTCGTGATAAATCAGCTTCCTCGATGATGTCCTCACGGCCGTGCCCTTCCAAGTGCAACAGTAGCTGGCTGCTGCCCGTCCACGATTCCAGGGCGGCGGCGAGCGCCGTCAGCAGCACTTCATCAATCCGCGTCCGATATACCGCCGGAACGTCTTGCAGCAGCGTCTGGGTATCTGTCGCACTCAGCGTGACGATTACGTCGTCGGCCGACTCGATCGTGTTCAGCTCGGCAAATTGTCCCGGGTCCGCCGGATAATCGAGCGGAAACGGAGACACCCAGGCGTCCGCGATTTTGTTCCAGTAGTCCAGCTCTTTGCGGAACGCGCCGGATGAAGCCTCTGCCTCCAGTAGCCGGGCCCATTGCTGGAATGAAGTTGTTTTCGGCAGCGGCTGAACATCGCCTTTGTCAGCCAACTGGCTGTAGAAGCTTTCTAAATCCTCTAGCAAAATGCGCCAGGACACTCCGTCCACCACCAAATGATGAGCGACGATAAACAACCGGGCACGAGCGGCTGGCCCCAAATCGAACAAAGCAGCGCGTACGAGCGGTCCCTCCTCAATATTCAGCGCGGATTGGAGCTTCGCCGCCGTCTCTTCGATGACCGTGCTTTGCTCAGCTTCCGGCAGTGCAGACAGATCAAACCGCTCGAACGGCACGTCGTCGGATTCACCTTCGTTCACTTGAATCCATGCGTCCCCGCGACGGATATACCGCATGCGTAGGGCGTCATGCCGGTTCAGCAGATGACGGAACGTTTCACGGAGCAGCCCGGCATCTACTGGTTCGTTCCCCAGTAGCATGACCGATTGGTTCCAGTGATCGCGATTTACGAGCGGCAGCTCGAAGAACCAGCGCTGCACGGGCGTCAGCGGAAGCTCGCCTGTCACGAGGTCTTGCTCGGCTTGCGGCGCGGCAGACTTCTCGACAACGGTAGCCAGCTCCGCAATTGTTCTATGCTGGAAGAGCTGCTTCGGCGTAAGCTTCAGCCCCTGCTGCGCAGCACGGGCGACGATCTGAATGCTCAGAATCGAATCTCCACCCAGTTCGAAGAAATTGTCGTACAGACCGACGTGTTCGACGCCGAGTACCTGCGCCCAAATATCTGCTAGAATACGCTCTTCCTCCGTCACCGGAGCGGCATAGCCTTCCTGCGAGGCAAAAACCGGCGCAGGCAGCGCTTTGCGATCCACCTTGCCGCTCGATAACAGTGGCCAATTGTCCAAAATCATCACAACGGATGGCACCATGTAATCCGGTAAAAGCTCCTTGAGGTAGGCGTGAAGCTCCTTCTCCGAGGTCGAACCCGCCTCTTGGAGAACTGCGTATGCGACCAGCCGTTTTTCCCCGCTGTTCTCGGAGCGGGCCACCACAACGGCTTGCCCGACCTTCGGATGTTCGCTGAGCTTCTTCTCGATCTCCCCGGGCTCGATGCGGAAGCCGCGGATCTTCACCTGATGGTCCAGGCGGCCCAGGAATTCAATCTGCCCATCTGGCAAGTAGCGAACCAAATCACCCGTACGGTATAGCCGTTCACCCGGCACTAATGGATGGGGCACGAAATGCTCCGCCGTCAGCTCGGGCAGGTTCACGTAGCCAAGCGCCAAGCCGTCGCCGCCGATGTATAGCTCACCCGGCACGCCGATAGGCGAAAGCTCGCGACTTGCATTCAGTACATACACCTGCGTCCCCGGAATGGGACGTCCGATCGGGATCGAACCGGTTGCCTCCGGCAGCGTGCTCATCGGGTAGCAGCACGTAAACGTCGTGCTTTCCGTCGGGCCGTAGCCGTTGATCAGCTCGAGCGAGCCGGTCGCCAGCGCCTTGCCCACATGCGGTACGCTCAGCGCATCGCCGCCTGCCCAAAGCTGCTTGAGTCCGGTAAGCGCCGCAAGGTTTTCCTCGACCATCGTGTGGAATAACGGAGCCGTCAGCCAGGCTGTCGTTACACCGTAATCGTGCAGCTTACCGCCAAGCTCCTCGGCTGACGGCAAGCCTGGAGGCATGATTGCTAGCGTTCCGCCGTTCAGCAGCGCTCCCCACACCTCGAAGGTCGAAGCGTCAAATGAAATTGGGGCGAATTGCAGCATAACCTCTCCCGCGCCAAAGCGGGCGAATTGCATGCCCAGCGCCAAGCGCACAATTCCACGGTGCGGAACCGCGACGCCCTTCGGACGTCCAGTCGAACCGGATGTATAGATGACGTAAGCCAAATCTTCAGCAGAGCCCGGCACCGTCAAGGGCTCGTCGCTTTGCCCCGCGATCTGCGCCGCATCGCGGTCCAGCAGGATCACGTCGGCAACGCTCACCGGAAGCCGGTCCACCACAGACTCCTGTGTCAGCAGCACAGTTACGCGATTGTCCTCCAGCATGAGCTCCAGCCGATCGGAAGGATAATCCGGATCGAGGGGCACATACGCACCACCTGCCTTCAGGATGGCGAGTAGGCCGATTACTGTCTCCAACGACCGTTCGGTTGCAATCCCGACCGGCACCTGCGGACCTACGCCTTTGTCCCGCAAATATCGGGCCAAACGATTGGCCTTGGCGTCCAGCTCACGGTACGTTAGCAGTTCACTTTCCAGCACGAGCGCCACAGCATCCGGCGTCAGCTTAGCCTGCGCCTCAAACAGCTCATGAACACGGGCGTTCTTCGGATAATCACCCAGTATTTTGCTCCATTCGTGGAGCAGCAGGTATTCCTCTTCCTCCGTCAGCATCCGCAAGCTGCCGATCGACTTTGAGTCGTCCGCTTGCAGCCCTTCGAGCAGCCGCTCTAAATGGACAATCATACGGCGGATCACAGTCTCCGAATACCGATTACGGTCGTACGTGAGCCGCAGCTCCAGCGTCGGTCCCGGGAATGCTGTGACCGTGAGCGGGTAATTCGTACGCTCGAACGATTCAATTTCAAGAAGCTCTGGTTTCTCCGCGGCTTCCAGCGCTTCGGTCGCAGCCGTTTCATCCTGAATCTGCACCGGGTAATTTTCATACACGACAATGCTCTCGAACAACGGATTGCCACGGGGCACGTCGCTCCAGCCATGCAGCTCGGACAGCGACGCATATTCATACTGCCGCTGATCCATCTGCACCTCTTGCAGGTGTTTCAGGTAAGCGAGCACGTTCGCTTGCGCCTCGGGACGAACCCGCACCGGCAGTGTATTGATGAACAAGCCAACGATCGATTCGACGCCCTCCAGATCAGCTGGACGTCCAGATACAGTCACCCCGAACATTACGTCCGTCTGCCCCGTGTAACGGCTGAGCAAAATCGCCCATGCGCCCTGTACGAGTGTGTTGACCGTCAACTGGTGCTTGCGGGCAAAAGCCTGAAGCCTATCCGTCAAAGCTACCGGAAGATTTTGCTTGATCTCTTCATAGACGGCTTCCTCACCGCCCGGGCTCAAATCCGCTGGAACCGCCGTCGCCTCCTCGATGCCTTGCAGATATCCACGCCAGAACGACTCAGCCTCCGCCTTGTTCTGCTGGGAAAGCCAGGCGATATAGTCGCGGAACGAGCGGGCAGGCTGCAGACGAACGGAGCGGCCCTGCGATTCCGCCTCGAACAGCGCAAAAAATTCCTGCACGACAATCGGCGAGCTCCACCCGTCCAGCAGGAGATGGTGGAACGTCCAAACGAATTGCAGCAGACCGTCTTCAAGACGGATTAATGTAAAGCGCATAAGTGCCGAACGTTCGAAATCAAATCCTCTACGTCGGTCCTCTTCCAGGAACTGCGCAAGCAGCACTTTCCGCTCTCCAGCTGGAAGCGAACGCCAATCCAGCTCTGTTACATCCAGCGGGGGATGTTCACTCAGTATCAAATGTGGCCTGTCCAGGCCCTTCCATTCGACCCGTGTGCGCAATATGGAGTGTCGGTCCATCACCTGCCGCCAAGCAGATTTAAAGGCATCCGTATAAAACGGCCCCTGGAACGTAAAGACGCTTTGCTCGCAGTACAGCCCTGAATTCGGCAGCTCCAGCGAGTGGAATAGCATCCCTTCCTGCATCGGTGCCAGCGGGAAAATATCCTGGAGCTGCCGATCCGCTGCGTACACCCCGTCAAGCTGCTCCTGCGACAGGCGCGCCAGCGGAAAGTCTGAGGGCGTCACCCCGCCGCTAAGCGGCTCGGCGCAGTGAGCGATGATGGTACGCAGCTCATCTATGTACAGATCAGCCAGCTTTTGTACCGTTGCCGCCTCATGGCGGTTCTCGCTGTACACCCATGTAAGATGCAGCGAACCCCCAGTCAAAATTCCGCCAACGTCCAGTAAATGCGCCCGGACAGCCTGCGGATCCTGGTCGCATCCTGTCCGTTCAGAGGCTGGACCAAACAGTGCGTCTTCACTGCTGTCCACCACTTGGTCGAACTGCCCCAGATAGTTGAAGCTGATTTCTGCCTTTGGCTGACGGGCGCCCCACGCGGTGATCTCCTCATCCTTAGTAAGATAACGCAGCAGACCGTAGCCGATGCCCCGGTCGGGGATGAGGCGCAGCGCTTCCTTGACAGTCTTCAGATCGCGGCCGATGTCTCCACACCCTTCTGTCTTCAAAAGGAAAGGGAACATGGACGTGAACCAGCCGACCGTCCGGGAAATATCCACACCTTCGATAATTTCCTCGCGGCCGTGTCCTTCCAGATGAATGAGCTGTCTGTCGGCCCCGGACCACCTCGCCAGCGCCCGTCCGAGTGCAGTTAGCAGCACATCGTTCATTTGCGTGCGGTACACCTGCGGCACTTCATGCAAGAAGGCGTGCGTCTCCTCAGGCGAGAGCATGGTCACAATCTCTCGCGAAGACTCGACGGAGTTCGGTCCCTCCATTCGATCAACCGGAAGCGTGGAAGCCTGCATGAAGTCCTGGCGGGACCAGTACGTGAACTCCTCCTTTGCCTGCGGGGAAGATGCATAATCCGTCAGCTTCAATGACCATTCCTGGAACGACGTCGTTTTTGCGGGAAGCTCGACTTCGCGCTCATTAAGCAGGGCCTGGTAGATACTGTGCAGGTCCTCCAGCAAAATGCGCCAGGATACCCCGTCCACCGCCAAGTGGTGAACGACGAGCAGCAATCTCCCCCGTCGCTGTACCCCAAGTTGGAAATAAACCGCTTTGAAAAGCATGCCGTCCTCAAGCACCAAGCTTTGCTGAGCCGATTCGGCCCCCTGCTCCAAAGCACCTGTCAGCTCCTCCTCAGACAAATGTGAAAGATCGACAACTGCGTAAGGAATAGCTTCGGCTTCTGTCCATCCAGCGTTCGTCTGTTCCCACCCTTCCGGTCCTTGCTTATAAGTCAGCCGGAGCGCATCATGATGTCGCAGCAGATAGCCTACGGCTTCACGAAGTGCATCCGCATTAGCGTCCTCAGGTACAGACAAGAACAACGATTGGTTGAAATGATTGCGATTATTGTACCTTTGCTCGAAGAACCAGCTTTGGATTGGCGTCAGCGGCACCGCTCCTGTAACAAGACCTTGCTCGGCTTCTGCTTGCCGCGCTTTACCGACAGCCAGCGCCAGCTCGGCGATTGTCGGATTTTGAAACAGCTGTTTTGGCGTCAGTTGCAAGCCCTGCTTTCTCGCCCGGCTTACAATTTGAATACTCAGAATCGAGTCTCCGCCCAGTTGAAAGTAGTTGTCATGGATACCAACTCTCTCGACGTCTAGCACACCCGACCAAATGTCAGCCAGCTTCTGCTCCTCGTCCGTTCGCGGAGCGACGAACGAATCGGCTTCTGTCTGCCATTTGTACTCCGGCAAAGCTTTGCGGTCCACTTTGCCATTCGGCGTCAGCGGCAGTGCTTCCAGCACGACAAACGCGGAAGGCACCATATAATCTGGCAACCGCTCCTTTGCATGCTCGCGAAGCTCCTCTTCAACCTTCTCTGTCGCCCCTTCGGCCAGCGTCACATAAGCGAGTAGTCTCTTGTCACCCGCAGCTGCTCCTGCTTTCATTTCGCGAACAAGAGCTATAGCTTCACGCACATGAGGGTGCAAGGCCAGCAGGGTCTCGATCTCGCCAAGCTCAATACGAAAGCCGCGGATCTTCACCTGATCGTCAACCCTGCCGACATACTCGATCTGACCGTCCTCTAGGTACCTGCACAGATCGCCTGTAGCGTACATGCACCGCTCTGAGCCTTCCACGGCAGCGAACGGATCGCGCACGAACCGCTCCGCTGTCAGCTCCGGCTTGTTAAAGTATCCGCGGGCCAGCGAAGCTCCGGCCACGTACAACTGGCCAGTAACTCCGACTGGTACGGGCTGCCCGTGATGGTCCAAAATGTAGCAGAGCGTATTGGCGACCGGCCGCCCGATCGGTGGCGCTTCTGTGATCGCTGTGCCGGCAGGAACCGCAGCGCACGTCGAGACGACGGTATTCTCCGTTGGTCCGTAGTGATTGACCAGCGTAAATGGCAGCGGCTGATCCGGATATCGGTGCAGCTTGTCGCCGCCCGTCAGCATAAAACGTAGCGATGCTTCCTGCGGCCACGGCAGCGTGATGAGACGCTCGGCCAGCGGCGTTGGCAAAAAGCTGAGTGTGATGCTGTGAGCCAACAGCCAATCTCGCAGCCGGTCTGGTGTGAGCCGTGTTTCCTCATCCGGTATGTATAGCCCCGCGCCTGCTGCGAGATACGGCCACGTTTCCCAAACGGAAGCGTCAAAGGCTGGTCCCGCAATCAGTGTGGCGCGGTCTGCTTCCGTCACTTCATAAGTCTGCTGATGCCAGAACACTAGGTTCAGCAGCGCCTGGTGTGTAATTTCGACTCCTTTCGGAAGTCCCGTAGAACCCGATGTATAAATGACATACGCCAGATCGTCGCTGGATACGGCTACAGAGACAGCCTCACCGCTTACTTCGACCAGCGGCTCCCACCTGCTATCCAGCTCTACTGCGCGAATCGGCAGATCGGGGAGACGACCACGCAAATGCGGCTGCGTAAGCAAAATCGGCACCTGTGTATCTTCCAAAATAAAGCGCAAGCGCTCCTTCGGATATTCCGGGTCCAGGGGCACGTAAGCGGCTCCTGCCTTCAAAATCCCAAGTAGGCTAACGACCAGCTCCGGTGAACGTTCGGCGCAGACGCCGACGATGGACCCCGGCCCCGCTCCCGATTCGGTCAGCAAACGAGCCAGTTGATTCGAGCGCAAGTCGAGCTCCCGGTATGTCAGCTTCGTGCCGCCCCCCGCCACAGCCACCTGCTCCGGTATACGCTCTGCCTGCTTCTGCACCAGCCGATGTATGGCGGCTCCGGCGACGGGAAACGGCGTGCTTGTCGCATTCCATTCCTCCAGCACAAGCTGCGTATCTGCTTTACCAAGCGAAGGAAGATCAGCCAGACGGCCCTGACTGCGCACAAGTCCCTCCAAGATGGTTATGAACTGTCGGTACAACCGACCGATTTCGACCGCCTCGAACCGCTCTTGTGAATAGATGATTTTCATTTTAAGGCGTTCGCCCGGCATAGCAACTACGGTCAGCGGGTAGCCCGTTTGCTGAACGCTTTCCACCGCCGATTCGAGACTCAAGTTACCGACTTTATTTTCAACCGACGTATCCGCTGGATAGCTCTGAAACACGACGATCGTATCAAACAGACGGCTGCCCTTCGGTAGACCGTTCCACTGCTGCACTTGAGTCAGCGGACTGTATTCATACTCGCGAAGCTCCGTCTGGTACGCCTGAAAGGCACGCAACCAAGCGACGACCGGTTCGCTGCCAGAAGCTTTCACACGTACCGGCAAAGTATTGATGAACATCCCGATCATCGTCTGGACTTTCGGCAGATGAGCCGGACGCCCCGTCACGACGGCGCCGAACAGCACGTCCTCCTCCCCGCTGTTGCGGCTGAGCAAAATCGCCCAAGCTCCCTGAATGAGCGTATTCAAGGTGATTCGGTTCTTCCGCGAAAAGGCTTGAAGCTCCGCCGTCAGCCCCTCGGACAGCTCTTCATTCAGCTCCAGGCTGAAATGATCCTCGGCTGTTTCGTTTTTTCCGAAGGTGATGGGAGTCGGGGTAGTGAAGCCTTCCAGACTTTTTCTCCAGAACGTCTCCGCTTTCTGCAAATCCTGCTTGCGCAGCCAAGCGACGTGATCGCGAAACGGGCTGACCGGAGCCAGCTCCACCTTCGTGTCCTGCACGTACCCTTCATAGAGTGCAAACATTTCTTTAAACAGAAGGCCGAGGCTCCAGCCATCAAGCAGCAAATGATGTGCCGTGAATACGAACGTATAGTTCTGCTCTCCGGTCCGGATCAGAGTCAGCCGCACAAGCGGCGGTTGACTCAAATTGAACCCTTCATGTTTATCCCGATGCAAAAGCTCACGAAGCCTACGCTCCCGCTCTTCCTCCGGGAACTCTGTCCAATCGTGCACCGTCAGCGGCAGCGACACCTCGCGGCGCACCACCTGAACTGGTTCCTTCACCTCATCGCTGATAAAAAAGGTTCGGAGCACACCGTGTCGCCGGAATATATCCGTCCAGGCAGCTTCCCAGGCGGGAAGCTGCAAATCGCCGACCAGGCCAAGCGGCGACTGAATGACATACACACCGGTTTCCGGTGCGAACAAGCTGTGAAACAGCATCCCCTGCTGCGTCGGCGAGAGAGGATAAAATCCTTCGATATTGTCGTGGCTCATCGATATCCACCAGCCTTTCGAATCAGATTAGCCTTTATGTTTGTCGATCGCTCCGAGAATATCGCTTAGGTCGGAGGCATCCCAGCCAAAATCGTCTGTATCTTCGTCCGAACTTTCCTCAGCCTCTGGCTCGGCTTTCTCCGCAAGCGGAGCCAACTCGGCAATAGTTTGATGCTCGAACAACTGCTTTGGCGTCAGCTTCCATCCTGCTTCACTGACCCGGAAAATAATTTGCATGCTCAGCATTGAATCTCCGCCCAGTTCGAAATAATTGTCGCGAATACCCACACGCTCTTGGCCGAGGACCTTGCTCCAAATGCGGCAGAGCAGCTTCTCCATCTCCGTGCACGGCGCCTCGTATTCGTCGCCGGCCGCCTGCCAATCCGGCTCGGGAAGAGTCCGCCGATCCACTTTGCCATTCGGCGTTAGTGGCAGCTCCGCCAGTGTGACGATGACGGAGGGTACCATATAATCTGGCAGCCGGTCTTTCAAATGGCCCCGCAGGCTATCCGCGTCTGGAGCTTCCTCGAAGACGTGCGGCACGACATAGGCGACTAGCCGCTTGTGTCCCGTCACCGGCTCAAGCGCCAGCACCACCGCTTCACGGACATCCGAGTGCAGCGACAGCGCCGTCTCAATCTCGCCCAGTTCGATGCGGAAGCCCCGGATTTTCACTTGATTGTCGATTCGCCCGATATATTCAATTTCACCGTCCTCACGGTAGCGGCACAGGTCACCCGTCCGGTACAGCCGTTCGCCTTCATTCGCGCTGAACGGATGGAGGACGAACTGCTTAGACGTCAGCTCCGGCCGCTTGAAGTAGCCACGGGCCAGTGAAGCGCCGCCCAGATACAGTTCACCCGGAACGCCTACAGGCACCGGCCGACCATGCTGGTCGAGAATGTAGCAGCGGGTATTGGCAATCGGCCGACCGATTGTCGGGGATAGCCTGTCATCCGCTTCCGCCGCCAGCACGGGCACTTCCCCGTATGTGGCGACGACTGTGTTTTCAGTCGGTCCATAATGATTCATCAAGGCAAAAGGCAGCTTAACCGTCGGATGCCGGTGCAGCTTGTCGCCGCCCGTTAGCATCGCACGTAGTGGCGTTTGCTCCGGCCAGTCCAAGGTCACAATTCGCTCCGCCAATGGCGTCGGCAGAAAGCTAAGCGTAATGCCGCTCGCCAGCAGCCAATCGCGCAGCTTATCTGGCGTCAGCCGCGTTTCTTCATCTGGCGCATGCAGCTCGGCTCCAGACGCAAGGTATGGCCAAATTTCCCATACGGAAGCATCGAATGCCGTTCCAGCCAACAGCGTCGCCCGGTCCTCCCCGGTTACCCGATATGCGCTGCGATGCCAATGAACGAGGTTGAGCAGTGAGCCGTGTGTGATTTCTACGCCCTTCGGCTGCCCCGTCGAGCCCGACGTATAGATGATGTAAGCGAGGTTCCCAACACCTGCGCCTTCGTTTATGTTGTCCTCGCTCTCAGCCGCGAAGCGCACCCTTTGTGCATCAAGTGCGATCACTTCAGTGACGCCCGCTTTCGGCGTCGGCAGTCTCTCCAGCAGATGTGCTTGCGTCAACAGAACAGGAACCTGCGTGTCTTCCAAAATAAAAGCAATCCGTTCCTTAGGATAAGCCGGGTCGATCGGCACATAAGCCCCACCCGCTTTCAAAACGCCAAGCAACGCCACCAGCATCTCCGCTCCGCGCTCCATGCAGACGCCGACCGGTACCTCAGGCCCGACATTCTGTTTGCGTAGGTACCGAGCCACCTGGTTGGCCCTGGCATTCAGCTCAAGATAACTGAGCCGCTCGCCTGCCGCCACCAGCGCTGTGCCCTCCGGCATCAGGGCCGCCTGCTGCTCCACCAGACGATGAATGCAGGTCTTGGAGTCCAGAGTAACGACGGCTTGCTCATTTGAATTTGCAGAACCTTCGGCCCCGCTTGTAGGTTCCGCCGAATCTTTTTCGTCGTCCGATTCAGCAGCAGTCCCTGTTGCGGTGCACGGTTTTTCCGCAAATTGTGCATCTGTGGCGTTCCACTCTTCAAGCAGCAAACGGAGCTCTTCCTCCTCCAGCAGCATAAGCGAACCGACGGTCTGTGGGAGTTCCGCTGCCAGTCCTTCCAGAATGCGCCGCAGATGCCGCGCTATCCTTCCAATGGAGCCCGCGTCGAACCAAGCAGGATCATAAGAGAGCGAAAGTGTTATTTCCTTGCCCGGGGCGGCAATAACGGTTAACGGGTAATTTGTCTCCTGCGGAGAAGGCATAATATCAAGCAGAAGTTCCTTGCCGCTCGTATCACTTAATTCCTCGTAGACCGGGTAATTTTCAAAAACAACCAGCGAATCGAACAAAGATATGCCTTTCGGCAGTCCGCTCCAGCTTTGGATATCCGATAGTGGCGTATATTCAAACTGCTGCAAATCGGCCTGACGGGCTTGAAGCTCGCGGAGGAACTCTCCAACCATCTGCCCTTCGTCCACTTTCACGCGGACCGGCAACGTATTGATGAACAATCCCACGATCGCATCCGCTCCCGGCAGATCTGTCGGTCGTCCCGAGAACGTTGTGCCATACACGATGTCGTCTGCACCACTATACCGACTGAGCAAAATCGCCCAAGCCGCTTGAACCATTGTATTCAGCGTCACCTGATGACGGCGCGCCGCCTGCTGCAGCACGGCGGACAGCGCCTCCGGTAGCTTGCTCGCATGCCACCCCTCAAGCGTAGGCTTGCTGGTGTCTGACGCTTTGTCAGCCGACTTAAGAGGCTGAGCCCGCTTGACTGGCAGCACAGCTGGCTCCGTATAATCGTTCAGCGCTTCACGCCAGAAGCTCTCAGCCAGCTCCATTTCCCGGCTTTGCAGCCAATCAATAAAAGCACGATAAGGACGCGCTTCCAGCAATGCCAGCTGTCCGCCGCGACTGAGCGTCTCGTACGTTTGCAGCATCTCGTACAGTAGAATTGGCACGCTCCAGCCGTCGATCAGCAGATGGTGATGGCTCCAGACCAGCGTATGGCACCCTTCCCCCTCGCGGATCAAGGTTACCTGCATTAGTGGCGCTTGGCTCAAATCAAAGCCTCGCTGTCTTTCCGCCTCAAGGAAGCAAGTCAGTTTTTCCTGACGTCCCTCAGCCGAAAGCCCACACCAATCCAGCACTTCGAACGGTAATTGTACACTCGACAACACCGCCTGATGCGGTTCATCCATCCCTTCCAGAATCAGCTTCGTCCGCAAAACGGTATGTCGTTCTGTCATCCTCTGCCACGCCTTGCGCAGCGCATCTTCCTGCAAAGCTCCAGTCAGCGTGAACACCGTCTGTTCGAAATAAACCGACGATTCCGGCGTATAGAGCGTGTGGAACAACATGCCTTTTTGCAGCGGAGACAGCAGGTACAAGTCCTCAATGTCTGGTGTGTCTGCTAGCACACGGTCCAGCTGCTGCTGGGTCAGCCTGGCCAGCGGGAAATCAGACGGTGTCAGCACGTTCGCCCCCGCCTCTGGACGAAGTCCAATGATTCGGCGCAACGACTCGGCCAAGCCTTCGGCAAGCTGCCGAATCGTTTCCTCGCGGTGCAGCTTCTCGCTGTACATGACCGTCAGTTGAAGCTGTCCTTCCGCGACTGCGGCATTGATCTCGATGGCGTTCGAGCGTATCGATTCCGGACTTTGCATGGTCCCTACCGATTCCTCTGCCCCCTGGAACGGACCGTCCTTCATCACCTGATCAAACTGCCCAAGGTAGTTAAAGATGATTTGCGGCTCCTGCAAGGCCTCCATCTGTTGCTTTATGTCCTGGTTTTTGCTCAAGTAACGGAGCAGGCCATACCCAAGGCCTCGGCGCGGAATACACCGTAGCTGCTCCTTTACCCGTTTGACAGCTTCAAGGGTCACATCTGCACCTTCCAGGTTCAGCTTGACCGGATAAACAGCCGTAAACCAGCCGACCGTCCGCAGCACGTCGGTCCCCTGCGGCAGCTCTTCGCGACCGTGGCCTTCCAGCTGCAAGAGCAGTGAGTTAGAGCCTGTCCGCTCCCGCATCGCCAGAGCTAGTGCCGCCAGTAGCACATCATTGACTTGCGTTTTTAATACAGCAGGCACATCTTGCAGCAGGGCTTTGGTCTCCTCTGCTTCCAGCGAAAGACTGACCGTCCGGGTCGTGCGAACCGTATTAATTGCAAAGCACTCATCCTTGCCAGCTGGTGCATCCGGTGCGTCAGGAAGGATGTCCGCTGCGTCCGTTTGCGCGAGCCAGTAGTCCAACTCGCCGCGGATGTCCTCACTTTGCGCATAGGCTTGCAGGCTTTCAGCCCAAAAACTGTACGAGGCCGTCTTCGGCGGCAGCTTGGATGGCTGACCGCTTTGTAACTGCATATAGCCTTGCTGCAAATCTTCCAGCAGGATGCGCCAGGATACGCCGTCCACTGCTAGGTGGTGAGCCACCAACAGCAGCTTCGACGCCCCCTCAGTTCCCAGATGGTACAGCACCGCTTTAAACAGTGGACCATTCTCCAGACTAAGGCTGCACTGTACCCGTTCAGCCTCATCTAGCATGGCGGCTTTTTGCTGCTCAGAGGATAGGGCCGACAGATCAATCCATTCCAATATGGATTCTTTCGTTTTCTTTGCTTTTTCCTGAGCATCGGCTTCGGAACAGGCTAAAAGATCTGTCGCAAGGTCTTCGCCTTCCTCTTCCGAACTGTTCAGGGGCGCATATCTTTGCTGCCAGCCTTCTTCGGTGTGCGTGTAACGGAAACGAAGCGCGTCGTGATGACGGAGCAGCGCATCTACGGCGGCTTCCAACGCATTTCGGTTCACCGGCGCCTGCACACTCAGCATCACTGCCTGGTTCCAGTGATGGCGCTGCTCCAGCGGCTGCTCGAAAAACCAGCGCTGAATCGGTGTAAGTGGTGCTTCGCCCGTCAGCAAGCCCTGCTCCGCTTGAGGCGCAGAAGCAGCGGTTACGGCTACCCGCGCCAATTCGGCCACAGACTGATGCTGGAACATCTGCTTCGGCGTCAGCTTAATGCCTGCTTGGCCCGCCTTCGCCACCACCTGAATGCTGAGAATCGAGTCTCCTCCAAGCTCGAAGAAATTATCGTGTATCCCGATGCGGGATACCCCTAGTACCTGCCCCCAGATGGAGACTAAGCGGTCCTCCAGTGGCGTTTGCGGCGGTGTGTAGTCCCCGCCGTCTTCACTTAACGACCAGTCCGGCTGCGGCAGCGCCTTGCGGTCCACCTTGCCGCCTGGCGTGATCGGCAACTCGGGCAAAATCACTATCGCCGCAGGCACCATGTACCCCGGCAGTGACACTTTCAGCGCCTGGCGCAGCTCTATGGCACTAACCGTTTCCGCCGCGCTTTCTTGCGGCACGGCGTAGCCAACGAGCCGCTTGTCGCCCGGTCGAACCTCCAGCGCTTCCACTACCGCCGCCTTCACCTGTGGCTGACGGGCCAGTGCCTGCTCCACCTCTCCCAGCTCGATGCGGAAGCCGCGGATTTTCACCTGGTAATCGGTCCGTCCCAAATATTCGAGCTGTCCGTCCTTATTGAAACGGACCAAGTCTCCAGTTTCATATAAACGTTCCCCCGGATTGAACGGGCTGGTAATGAACTTCTCCGCCGTCAGCTCAGGACGTCCAAGATATCCCCGGGCCAAGCCTTGGCCGCCAATGAACAGCTCGCCCACCACACCTACGGGTACCTGCTGACGATAACGGTCCAGCACGTACACCTTCGTGTTGGCAATTGGACGTCCGATCGGAATTTCCCCGTAATCCGCCGATTCCCCGGCAGGAGCACGGAACACGGTTGATGTAACCGTAGCTTCCGTAGGCCCGTAGGCATTGAACCAAACCGCCCGGTCACCGGTCAGCCGCTTCCAATCCCCTAGGTGCTGCGGCGACGGCCTTTCGCTGCCAACGATGACGGCACGCACGGATTCTGGCAGGATACCGCCTTCCTCCGGCGCTGCATCGGTCCAGCCCTGCACCCACTGGTGCCAATAAGCAGCCGGCAGGTTCAGTACAGTCAGCTGATGGTCATCGGCAAAATTCGTGAATTCTGCTGGACCCATCAGCCGGTCCAGCGCCATGACGACGCACGCACCGTTGATCCATGACGGCAGCAGCTCTTCCACGGCCACGTCGAAGCTGATTGCAGCGAATTGTAGCACGCGATCCTCCAGCGACAAGCCATACAGCTCGCTTACGGCCAGGTTATGGTTGAGCAGGGAGCCATGTGTCACCACGACACCCTTCGGCGTTCCGGTCGAGCCGGATGTGTAGATCACATACGCTGCTTGTTCGAGTGTTACCCGGCTTTCCGGTGCTGTGTCTGGCTGCCGTTCCATGGTGCCCCAGTCAGCGTCGAGCCGGATCGTCGGAGCTAAATGCGACGGCAGCGCATCCATCAGGTGTTCCTGCGTAAGCAGGAACGACAGCCGTGCGTCTTCGATCATGAAGGCGATCCGCTCCTGCGGATAAGCAGGGTCCAGCGGCACATATGCGCCGCCCGCCTTCAACACACCCAGAATTGCAACGGCCAGCTCCGCCGAACGTTCTGCGTAAATACCCACCAGCGTGTCCGCTCCAACACCCTGCCCGATTAAATAATGGGCCAGCTGGTTCGCTCTCCGGTTCAGATCGTCGTAAGTAAGCTCGATCTCTCCCGCAACGAGTGCCGTCGCCTCAGGCCTTAACGCCGCCTGCCGCTCGATCCGCTCGTGCACAGTCTGCTGCGAATATTCAATCTCAGTTGTGTTCCATGCGGCGAGTTGGGAGCGCTCGTCTTCCGTAAGCAGATGGAGGCTGCCGACGTGCTCGTCCGGATTCTCCGCCATTTGCTCATAGATCAACCGTAAGTGCCCCATCATCCGTTCGATGGTCGCCGCCTCGAACAATGATGTGCTGTAATTCAGTGAAGCGACCAGCCCTTCCGGCATTTCGCCGAATGTCAGTCCCAGATCGAACTTTGCCTCGCCCAGCTCAACCGGTAGCGGATGAGCCGTAAGACCCGGCAGCTCGATCGTGCCCATCTGCTTTGTTTGCATATCGAAAATGACTTGGAAAAGCGGCGTATGGCTCAGCGATCGCTCCGGCTGTATTGCATCTACCAGTTCCTCCAAGGGCAGATCCTGATGATCATAAGCACTTAGCGTTGTATCCCGGCTTTGTCGCAACAGCTCGCGAACCGTCCGATTTCCGGTAAATTCGGAGCGAATGGGTAGCATATTGACAAAAAATCCGATCAGCCCTTCGATTTCTGGCCTATTTCGGTTCGCCACCGGCGTTCCGACGCACAGCACATCCTGTCCCGAATAGCGATGCAGCAAAATTTCAAAACCCGTCAGCAGCGTCATATACAGCGTTGTGCCTTCTTCGCGGCTCAGCTTCTCCAGCCTTTTGACCAATCCTTCCAGCATCAGGCGGTTCAACGAAGCCCCCTGATACGACTGCACCGCGGGACGCGGATAATCGAGTGGAAGCTCCAGCACAGGCGGCACATCGTGAAGCCGCTCCTTCCAGTAGGCAAGCTGCTCCTCGCGCACTTTGCCTTCTATCCATTCACGTTGCCAAATAGCGTAATCCGCATATTGAATCGCCAGCTCCGGCAGCTCTAATGCTTCCTCCTCTGGCTCGGTGCTAGAGCTCTCGTACAGGGCGCCCAATTCGCGTACCAGCACCGAAATCGACCAGCCGTCGGAAATGATATGATGCATCGTCACGCACATCACGTGCTCCCGATCGCCAAGGTGTAGCACGGCTACCCGCAACAGCGGTGCTTTCGTCAGATCAAAGCGCGTACCCGCTTCTTCCACAGCGAGTCGTAGCGCCTCCGCTTCCTGCACTTCTCCGCTAAGATGCGTCAAGTCCTCCACCCGGACCATCAGCGACAAGCTCGGCAAAATGCGCTGGCTGGCTTTGCCTCCATCAGATGCGAATACCGTCCGCAGCGACTCATGACGGCACACCAGCTCATTCAAGCTGCGCTCCAGCGCCGGAACGTTCAGCTCACCCGTCAGGCGCAGCGCGGCATAAATGTTGTAAAACTGGCTGTCAGGCTCCAATTGATCGAGGAACCACAGCCTTTGCTGGGCAAACGACAGCGGTACTTCCTCCCCGCGCCCGGAAACCGGGACAATCGGTGCAAACTCTGATACTTTCTTGCGGCGTTCACGCTCCACCTGCGCCATGAAATCGCCGAGTAGCGGATAGTCGAACAAGACCCGCAGTGGCAAATCGATACGGAATACCTCACGCACCCGCGAAATGAGCTGCGTGGCGAGGATAGAGTGCCCGCCAAGCTCAAAGAAATGATCGTACAGACCCAGCCGCCTAGTTCCGAGCACTTGCGCCCAAATCGTTGCCATCAGCTCCTGCTGCGGTGTCAGCACTGCGTGCTCGCGGACTGTGCCGCCGTCCTCCGCAAGCGGATCGACAGACCACTCTGGCTCGGGAAGCTCCTTTTTGTTCACCTTGCCATTTGGTGTCAGCGGAAGCTCCTTTAGCGTGACGTAAGCCGACGGAATCATATAGGACGGCAATTGAAGGCCCAGATAACCGCGCAGCTCCTGCCCTGTCCACTCTACTCTAGTGTTCGTTTCCGTCTCCGGGACGAGATAAGCGGCCAGCCGTTTATCTCCCGGTGCAGGCTCCAGCATGACTACCTTCGCCTCGCGTATGCCTGGATGGGAGACGAGCGCCGTCTCAATTTCGCCGGGCTCTATGCGGAAGCCGCGGATTTTGACTTGCTCGTCCGCACGCCCACGGTATTCGATTGCCCCGTCAGAGCGGTACGACGCCAAGTCTCCCGTACGGTACAGCCGCTCTCCTTCGCGGAAGGGGCTGGCGATAAATTGCTCCACCGTCAGCTCCGGCTGGTTGCGGTATCCGCGAGCGACTCCAACTCCGCCGACGACCAGCTCGCCAACGACTCCGGGCGGCAGCAACCGTAGCTTTTCATCGACAATGTAAGCCGTTGAATGAGCGATCGGGTAGCCGATCGGCGGTGCCTCACCGTACTCCCGCTTCACCGGATAGAATGTGGAGAACGTCGTATTTTCCGTAGGGCCGTAAACATGCACGACGTTAAGATCCGGATTGTCTCTTACCACGCGGTTCACATGAGACAGTGAAATCAGTTCGCCCCCGAACAAGACCGTGTTCAGCCCTCCGAACACCCGGCTGTCCTGCTGCGAAAGCTGGTTAAACAGTGCCGTCGTAATGAAAACTGTATTGATTTGGTTATCGTCAAAGACCCGTTTGATCGCTTCAGGGTCCAGAATCGTTTCTTTGTCAGTTACATGAACCTGTCCGCCGTTCAGCAGCGCTCCCCATATTTCAAAAGTCGAGGCGTCGAACACAAACGGGCCTGTTTGTAAAATTCGCGTGTCCTCACTGAACGTGACATAATTCGTGTTTTGCACCAAACGCACCACACCGCGATGCTCAACCATGACGCCCTTCGGCTTGCCCGTCGAGCCCGAAGTATACATGACGTAAGCCAGATCGTGCGGCGAAGCCTTCTCCAGCGGCTGCAGATTGCGCAAGGCCCCGCCTTGCATAGAAGACTCTGAAGCCTCTGAAGATTCTACGAATGCATGCTCTGCTTGCGTCTGTCCCTTATGCTCCGCCTCAAGCAGACTTTCGAGCTGCCATATCTCCCCTTCGAACGAGACACCCGGAAGCTCCGCCCCCGCAACCGTTAGCAGCACAGCCGAGCCGCAGTCCTGAAGCATCCATTCGATGCGCTCTGCTGGATACTCGCTGTCGATCGGCACATAAGCACCTCCGGCTTTGAGAATACCGAGCAGAGCGACAATCATTTGCGGCACGCGGGTTGCCAGCACCGGTACAAGCTGATCACGCTGAATTCCCCGTTCGCGCAGCTTCCGGGCTACCACGTTCGCCTGATCGTTCAACTCCGCATATGTCAAGCCCAGTCCCTGACCAGTAACTGCCATTTGCTTCGGCACGCGGGCAACCTGCTCCTCGAACAGCTCATGAATGAGCTTATCGCCTGGGTAGGGTGCTTGCGTTTTGTTCCACTCCAGCAAAATCTTGCTCCGTTCCTGCTCCGTCAACAGCTCCAGTGAGCCAACCGGCGCCTCGATGCCTGCCGCCAGCCCTTCTAGCACCCGCTTAAAATGGCCGAACAGCCGCTCGATCGCTTCCAAAGTAAATCGGCTACGGTCGTACAGCGCATGAAGCTCCAACTCCCGGCCGAGCGCAGCCGCCATCGTCAGCGGAAGGTTCGGACGCTCGTACGCCCGAGCGCTCTCGATGAGCAAGCTGCCAACGCCTTGCCGGGCAACAGAGTCCATCGGGTAATTTTCAAAGACGACGAGACTTTCGATAAAGGCCTCGCCTCGCGGAATGTCCGTCCAGCCTTGAATATCCGCGAGAGAGCAGTGCTCGTATTGCCTCATGTCGAGCAGCGCGCTTTGCAGCCGTTCCAGCCAATCCCCGATCGGCAGTTCGGCGTCGACCTGAACGCGAATAGGCAGCGTATTGATAAACAAGCCGACCATGGCGTCAGACCCGTCCAAGTCAGTCGGCCGTCCTGCCACGGTGATGCCAAATACGACGTCGGAGCTGCCGGTGTACCGACTCAGCAGGTACGCCCAAGCACCTTGTATGAACGTGCCCAACGTCAACTGCCGCTTGCGTGCCAAAAACTGAAGTTGCTCTGCCATTTCGGCGGACAGCACAGCCGTGTGGCTTCCGATGCCGGAGGCTTCCTCCGTCGGCCGCTCCAAAGGCAGCGGTGTCGGTTCCGTGAGTCCCTGCATCAAACCTCGCCAATACGCTTCCGACTCCCCGGCCGGGCGGCGTTTCACATAATCAATGAACGCCCGGTAAGGGCGGCTCAGGCTAAGCTGCAGCGTGCGGCCTTGGCACAAGGCTTCATACGTTTCAAGCACCTCGCCAAGTACACGCTGAAGGCTCCATCCGTCCAGCAAAAGATGATGGAACGTCCACGCCATTTTGTAACTATCAGGCGCAAACCGAATGACAGCCAGACGCATCAGCGGCCCGGTTGCTAAATCAAAACCCTTGGCCGCATCCTTTGCGAGGAAGGTTTCCAGACGCACATCCAGCTCTGCGTCCATCACATCGCTCCAATTCAGCCACTCGAAGGGAATCCGCAGGCCGCTAATCACCGCTTGATGAGGCGACGTTACGTTTTCCCACAGAAATACAGTGCGCAAAATGGGATGCCGGTCCGCTACGCGCTGCCAAGCCTCCTCGAACAGCTCCCACTGAAGCGCACCGCGGAAGGTATACATGGCCTGCTGTACATACACCTGAGAGTCTGTATTCAACAGCGATTCAAACAGCATGCCTTCCTGCAACGGCGTCAGCGTATACAGGTCCTCCAGCTTGCGCCCAGCAAGCGCCCCGTTAAGAAGCACGTCAAGCTGATGCTGCTCCAATTCGGCCAGCGGCAAGTCAGATGGAATCAGACACGGCTGCTCCGGCGACTTGCCGTACTCGATCAGTCCGCGCAGCTCGTCCCGGAACCAGCCCGTCAACGCGGAAATCGTCGCTTCTTCGAATAGCTCGCGGCAGTACGTTACATACATCACAAGCCGGTCATCAATGACCATCACGTTAAAATCAAGCAAATGCGGTCGGTGACTTTCGGCACCGAGCATAGAACCTGCCGATTCGGAGGCCAAGTCGAACAGCGCGGAATCCGAAACCGCTTGGTAGAAGCGTCCTAAATAATTGAAACTCACCTGTGCCGCCTCTGCGTTCCGAAGCTGCTCCGCCTCCGGCCGTCCGCTCAAATAACGGAGCAAACCATAGCCAATTCCCCGGGCGGGAATGGTACGAAGCTGATTTTTGACCATTTTTAGAGAAGCTGCCCACGACCGGTCTGTCCCGAGCTCCAGTGCCACTGGATACATCGATGTAAACCAGCCGACCGTGCGCGAGACATCCACCTCGTCAACCAGCTCTTCGCGGCCGTGGCCTTCGAGGTTCAGCACGAGAGAAGCTTGTCCTCTCCACCGTCCCATGGCTCGAACCAGAGCCGTCAGCAGCACTTCCTGCACGTGGGCTTTGGAGTTCGCGGGTACTTCTGTGAGCAAGGCCGCCGTCTCCTCGGCGCTCAGCTCCGTCGTGAATAGCTCAGCGTTAGCCACCGTATTGATGGCGGCCAGCTCTTCCAGCGTTCCGGCTCCTTGTTTTTTATCGAATGGCAGCGTTAAGGCTTTCTTGCTTACAGCTGTCCAATAATCCAGTTCTTCCGCAAGCTTATCGGTTTGCGAATAAGCGGAGAGTGCTTCGGCCCACTGGCGGAACGACGTCGTTTTACGCGGCAGTCTGACCGCTTCCCCGCGTCCAAGCTGGTCGCAGACCGTCTGCAAGTCCTCAAGCACTATGCGCCACGACACCCCATCCACCACCAAGTGATGAATGACGATCAAGAGCTTAGGATGACGGCCTGGACCCCGGTCAAAATAAACTGCGCGCACGAGCGGGCCATCGGTCAGATTCAGACTGCCTTGAATTTCCATCGCTGACTGCTCCAAAGCCGTCTTCTGTTCTACCTCCGTCAAATCGGACAAATCTACGTGCACTAAGGCAAAATCGTTCGTAACCGGGCCGATCTGTTGAATGACAGCACCCGATCCCGTACGCTCATACCGCATCCGCAGCGCATCATGATGCGCCAGCAGTCGGTTGAACGCCAGTTCCAGGACGGAAAGGTCCACCGACTTGCGAATCGTCAGCAGCATGGCCTGGTTCCAGTGATGTTCTCCAGTGAAACGTTGGTCGAAAAACCATTGCTGAATCGGCATCAGCGGCACCTCGCCCGTCACTTCGCCCTGTTCTGCCGATACAGCGCGCCTCTCACCCGCCGCCTTAGCCAGCTCGGCAATCGTCCGCAGCTCGAAAATTTGCTTCGGTGTTAAACGCACCCCTTCTTCATTCGCCCGCGAGACGATCTGAATGCTCAAAATCGAGTCACCGCCAAGCTCGAAGAAATTGTCGCGGGTGCCAACCTTCGGTACAGCAAGCACCTGCTGCCAAATCTCGGCTAGCTTTATTTCCGTTTCCGTCGTTGGCGCTACATAGTCATTCCCCTCATCGGCCGCCCATACCGGCGCTGGCAGCGCCCTGCGATCCACTTTACCGTTCGCGGTCAGCGGCAGCGAATCCATCGGCACGAAAGCGAGTGGGATCATGTAATCGGGTAACCGGGACTGTAAATAACCGCGCAGCACCTCCGTCGTCAGCCACTCCGTATCCCTGCATTCTGCATCTGCACCGCTATCCGCCGAACCTTCAGTCGTTCGCTCCGGCACGATGTAAGCGACAAGCCGCTTTTCCCCAGTTTCGTCGTGTGCGATAACAGCTACCTCGCAGATGCCCGGATGACCTGCTAAGCTGGATTCGATCTCACCCAGCTCGATCCGAAAGCCGCGGATTTTCACCTGCTGGTCGATTCTGCCCTTATACTCAATCGTTCCGTCTTCGCAGAAACGAGCTAAATCCCCAGTCCGATAGCAGCGCTCCCCATCCTGGAACAAATCGTTGATGAATTTTTCTTCCGTCTGCTCCGGCTCCTTCCAGTATCCGCGGGCGACTCCGTCGCCGCCGACCACCAATTCCCCGGCAACACCAGCCGGAACGGGGCGAAGCTGCTTGTCCACGATGTAGGCAGTCGAGTTGGCGATTGGTCTGCCGATCGGAATAGCGCCCGTCTGCTCGCGATCTATGATATGCGTCGTTGAAAACGTCGTATTTTCCGTAGGGCCATATCCGTTCACAATCGTAAGGCCCGGATTGTCGCGTAACGCCCGGTTAATATGCGGGACTGACAACACATCACCGCCGACAAGCAACGTAGTTACTCCTGCAAACATCCGACTCCTTTGCTGAGAAAGCTGGGTGAACAGAGGAGAAGTCAGCCATAGCGTGTTGATGGCATACGAGTGCAAAGCTTCTTCCAGGACGACGGCGTCTAAAATCGTATCTTTGTCCACGACGACAAGCTGTCCGCCGTTCAGCAGAGCCCCCCATACCTCGAAGGTCGAAGCATCGAAGGCAACCGAGCCCGTTTGCAAAATGCGCGTATCTTCGCTGAGCTGTACGTAGCTGGTACCTTTCACCAGACGCACGACGTTGCGGTGCTCGATCATGACCCCCTTCGGTTTGCCAGTGGAACCCGATGTGTACATCACATACGCGAGATCGTGAGAGGAAGCCCCTTCCAGCCGTGGCAGGTTGGCGGATGCGTCCTCGTCTACGGGTCTGTGGTGACAATCTGAAGGCTCAGCAGCCAACCCAGCGGCATTGTGTTCTGCAGCTGCGGCGATCTCGAAGGCTTCTTCGGCCCACTCGCTGATCGCCAGCGTCTCGCCTTTGAACGAAGCAGCGGCGAATTCTCCCGCTGAAGCGGTAAGCAGCAGCGCCGAGCCGCTGTCAGCGATCAAATAATTGATCCGCTCAGCTGGATAATCCGAGTCGATTGGCACGTACGCGCCGCCAGCTTTCGCCACGGCGAGCATACCGATGACCATTTCCGGCGAACGATTTGCCAGAATGGGCACCAGGCTGTCACGCACGATTCCTTTGGCACGCAGCTCACGGGCGAGCCGGTTGGCTCGCCCGTTCAGCTCCGCGTAGCTCCAGGAACGGGAGCCTGCGATCAATGCCGTTTTGGCCCCATGCCGCTCCACCTGCTCCTCGAACAGCTCGTGGATCAGACTTTCCGCCGGGTAGTCCGTGTAGGTGTCGTTCCAAACGCTGACCACCGTCCGGCGCTCATCCTCATTCAGCAGCGACAAACTGGAAAGCGCCGCCCCCTCGCCTGCCGTAACCATCGCTTCCAGTAAGGAGCATAAATGGCCCACCAGTCGGGCGATTTGATTTTCGCTAAAGCGGCCAGTATCGTACATCGCGCGGATCAGCATTTCCTTGTCCGGGAGCACGACAAGCGTCAACGGCAATCCCGTCTGCTCCGACACGTCCTGATCGCTAACCGTCAAGCGTTCGTCTATAGTCCAGGCCGTGTTATCGGCGCGGAAATTCTCATATACAAACAAGCTGTCAAACAGAGATGTGCCTCTCGGGATCTCGCTCCAAGCCTGCACCTTGACGAGCGGGCTGTATTCGTACTGGCGCAACTCGGCCAGCAGCGTCTGGATTTTGCGCAGCCACGGCCCGATAACCGCAGCGCCGGGAGCTACCAAACGAACGGGAAGCGTATTGATAAATAAGCCTACCATCGTTTCCACACCTGGAAGCTCGGCCGGACGACCGGAGACCGTTGTTCCGTAAAGCACATCCTCCTCTCCAGAGTACCTGCTGAGCAGAAGCGCCCATGCCCCTTGGAACAACGTGTTCGGCGTCACCCGGCATTTGCGGGCAAAAGCTACCAGCTTATCCGTTAAAGACGCGGAAAGCCGCTCGGAGAAGCGAGCAAAGCCCGCTTCTCCGCCAGTTTCCTTGTCGTAGGGCAAAGGCGTCGGCACCTCGAAGCCGCTGAGTTGTGTGCACCAGAATGCTTGTGCTTTGTCCAGGTCCTGCTCAGCCAGCCAATCGCTGTACTCGCCGTATGGACGGGCTTCGGGCAGCACCGCATTCGTTCCAAGCACCGCCGCTTGGTAGAGGGTGAAGAGCTCTTTAATGACGATGGGAATCGACCATCCGTCCAGCAACAAGTGGTGAAATGTCCAAACAGCGCGGTATTCGTTGTCCTTTATGCGAATGACGGCGACCCGCATCAACGGAGGGACCGCCAAATCGAATGGCTCCGCCCGGTCTTCCGCCAAAAAAGCGGTCAGTCGTGCTTCGCCGTCCTCCCGCCAGTCGAACTCGCTGACGGGAATCGTGACGTCGAACTGCACGATCTGGTAAGGCTCTTCGACGCCTTCCCAGATCAGCGAGGTACGCAGCACGGGATGACGGTCGAGCACCTGCTGCCAAGCTTGGGCGAAGGCCTTCGGGTAGAAATCGCCGCTCAGCGTAAACGTCGCCTGCGTAATGTACGCCTGGGAATGTTCGTCGTACAAGCTATGAAAAAACATGCCTTCTTGCATGGGACTTAGCTTATAAATATCTTCGATTTGCGTCATTTCGGGTCCCTCCTATTGCGGCCAGCCACTTGATTCATGATTTTGTCCAGCGTTTGCTGGTTCAGCTTGGCGCGTTTGAAATCTGCCGGTGTATAATCAGCACTCTGGCCTTCGCGGCTTGCAGCGATAATCGCCCGCAGCGCCTTCAAGTACTCCTCCGCCAGCCACTCCACTTTAGTATGCGTATGAAGGTTACGGCTGTACGTCCAGGATACCGTCAAGCGGCCCCCGTTCACGACGCTTACGATGTCCAGCACATGCTGGCGCTCTCCTTGGCCATGCAGCTTCCCTGTCGGCTCGTCCGCTGGACCGAACCAGAGAGATTGCGACGTCATTTGATCGAATTGACCCAGGTAGTTGAAGCAGATATCCGGTACGGGACCTGCGGTCAGTAGTTCGCCGACTTTCTCATCGGCACTCAGCCAACGAAGCAAGCCGTAGCCAACGCCACGTTTCGGAATGGCGCGAAGCTGTTCCTTGACCGCTTTCAGGCGGCCTGCCGTATTTTCTGCGCCTGAGAACGAGAGATGAACCGGGAACATTGACGTAAACCAGCCGACGGTACGGCTGAGATCGGTATCCGGGATCAAGTCCTCGCGGCCGTGGCCTTCGAGTGTAACAGACAGCGCTTTTTCGCCGGTCCAGACTGATATTGCCTGCACAAGCGCCGTGAGCAGCACGTCATTGATTTCCGTACGGAATACCCCCGAAACTTCCTTGAGCAGCACGTCCGTTTCCTCAGCACTTAAAGTGGTGCTAACCGTATCTGTTGACAGCAGAGAGTTCGGGCCGAGCTCATGATCATACGGCAGCGGTTCACTGCTTCGTTCAGCGGCGTGCAGCCAGGTGTCCAGCTCAGCGTGCAGCGAGTCCGTCTGAGCATACTCAGCAAGAGCTTCAGCCCAGTGCTTGAACGACGTCGTCTTCGCTGGCAGTACAGGATGGGCTCCTTCGCTGAGTTGTCCGCACACCGTTTCCAAGTCTTCCAGCAAAATGCGCCAGGAAACTCCGTCTACCACCAAATGGTGGATCGCCAGCAGCAGACGCTGCTCCCTGCCGAGATTGAACAGCACGGCGCGCACGAGTCGTCCTTCCTCCAGGCTCATGCCCGCTTGGGCCTCAGTCGCCACTGCTTCCAGGGCACGAATTTGCTCCTCACCTTCCAGCGTGGACAGATCAACCACCGCCAAAGGCACCCCGAACCCCGCAGCTGGAGTCAGCGATTGTTCCCAGCCGTTCGCGGTATTCACATAGCGGAAACGTAGTGCATCGTGATGTGCCACCAGCGCGTTCAATGCTTTTTGCGCAAGCTCCAGAGGAAGCGGCTTACGCATGGCCAGCAGCATCGCCTGGTTCCAGTGATGACGGTCGGGAATATCCTGCGCGAAGAACCAGCTTTGGATCGGCGTCAAAGGCGCCTTCCCTGTAATCTCGCCCTGTTCTGCTCCACGCGCAACTTCGGCTTCCCCGGCCACGTCCGCCAGTTCGGCGACCGTCGGGTAATCGAACAACTGCTTGGGCATAAGATGCAGCCCTTCCTGATTGGAGCGCGAGACGATTTGAATGGCCAGAATCGAATCTCCACCTAGCTCGAAAAAGTTGTCATGAATGCCTACACGCTCAAGTCCCAACACTTGGGCCCAGATGGCGCTGAGCGTTATCTCTATATCGTTGCGCGGTTCTGTTTGCTCCCCGGTCTCTTCTATCCAGACTGGAGCAGGCAACGCCCGGCGGTCCACCTTGCCGTTTGGCGTCAGTGGCAGAGCCTCCAGCGTAACGAACGCGGACGGCACCATATAGTCCGGCAGCCGCTCCTTGAGCCTACTGCGCAGCTCGTTCAGCCGCAGCTCAGCGGTTAGAGCGGGGACTTCACCGAGCCCCGCTTGCGGCTCTGGCTGCTGTGTTACAACGGCCTGGCTCACAGGGGCAGCAATCGGCGAGTCCGCCCCTCTGACTGCAGTCGGCACGACGTAGGCAACGAGACGTTTTTGCCCCGGCGTATCCTCACGCACCACGACCACTGCTTCCCGAACGCCCGGATGGTGCGAAACAGCCGTTTCGACTTCACCCAGTTCAATACGGAAGCCGCGAATTTTCACCTGATCGTCGGTTCGTCCGACATATTCGATCTCGCCATCCGCTCGGTAGCGGCACAGGTCGCCCGTGCGATACATCCGCGCTCCTGCTTCCTCTGTGAACGGATCGCGGACGAAGCGTTCCTCCGTTAGATCCGGGCGATTCCAGTATCCGCGAGCCAGACTCGCTCCCCCGATGTACAGCTCGCCCGGCACACCGACAGGGACAGGCTCCAGATTGCGGTCCAGAATGTAGGCGCTCACGTTCGTGATCGGCCGCCCGATCGTCGGACTCCCTTCCGTTCCCGTAAGCACCGGCACTTCGCCGCACGTGGCGACGACCGTATTTTCCGTTGGCCCGTAATGGTTCATCACGGCAAAAGGCAGCTTCGCTCCCGGATGCCTGTGCAGCTTGTCGCCACCGGTTAGCAGCGCACGGAGCGCCGTCTCCTCCGGCCAAGGCAGCATAATGATCCGCTCGGCAAGAGGCGTCGGCAGGAAGCTGAGCGTAATACCGTTCACGACTAGCCAATCACGCAGCGCTTCTGGCATGAGCCGAGTTTCCTCCGACGGCACGTAAAGTCCTGCACCTGACGCGAGGTAAGGCCACACCTCCCACACAGAGGCGTCAAAAGCCGTACCCGCGATCAGCGTTGCGCGGTCCGACTGTGTGACCGTGTACGCCTCGCAGTGCCACTTGACGAGATTGAGCAGCGCACCGTGTGTAACCTCGACACCTTTCGGGCGTCCTGTTGATCCCGACGTATAAATGACGTAAGCCAAATTTCCGGCCTGAACGAGGCTTTCGAGATCGTCTGCGCTTTCGGCGAAAATCTCAGGCGAGTCCGCATCCAGGTCCAGGATGCAAGCTTCTAGCTGTGGCAGATCCGCCCGTAGCTTTTGCTGGGTCAGCAGCACCGGTACGGAGGTGTCTTCCAGAATAAACTTGATTCGCTCCTGCGGATAAGCCGGGTCGACTGGCACGTAGGCGCCTCCTGCTTTTAGAATACCGAGCAGGCCGACCAGCATTTCCGGGCTGCGCTCGGTGCAGACACCGACGAGCACATCCGGCCCGACACCCAGATTGCGCAAATGCCGCGCCAGTCGGTTCGCCTTCGCGTTCAGCTCGCCATAAGTGAGTGTGCTGGTTCCCGACAATACCGCGACGGCGTCTGGCGTGAGGGAGGCTTGCTTTTGCACCCGCTCGTGAATCGGCTCGGTCGTAACCAGTTGGACCGTACCACCGCTTGCGCGGTCGAGGAGCTCCTGCCGCTCAGGTGCGGTCAGCAGGCGCAGGTCCTTGAGCGTTGAACGATCGTTTGCTTCCGCCACGCCTTCCAGCAAACCACGTAAATGCTTCAGCATGCCCCAAACCGCTTCCGTCTCGAAAGCAGTACGGACAAACAAAGCACGCAGCGAAAGCTCTTCACCCGGCACGACCGCGATGGTCAGATCGTAGTTCGTCTGCTCGCTGGTCCGCACCGAATGGATATTCACCGTACCGTCCACCGATTTCCAAGCGTCGACCGGATAATTTTCAAAGACGAGAATGCTGTCAAACAGCGAAATACCATTCTGCACCTCGCTGACGTTCTGAATGAGAGACAGCGGTGTCGATTCGTACGCCTGCTGCTCAGCCTGTCTGTCTTGAAGCTCCTGCAGCCAAGCGAATAGCCCAGCATCTTCGGTCAGCTTCACGCGCACCGGAAGGGTGTTGATGAACAAGCCGACCATGTCCTCGATGTTCGGCAGATCGGCCGAGCGGCCGGAGTATGTCGCCCCGAACACCACATCCTCTTCTCCGCTGTAACGGCTTAGCAGCAAGGACCAAACGCCTTGTACGAGCGTGTTCAGCGTGACGTGAATGCGCTTCGCAACCGCTTGCAGCCGTGCTGTCAGATCGCCTGGCAGCTCCATGCGAAGCTCCTCGTGTCCCGGCTCGCTGCCGGGCTGAGCCAGCTTCACGACCAGTGGTGTCGGAGCGCTGAACCCCTTCAGCAGCTCGCGCCAGTACGCTTCCGCTTGTTTTGCGTCGCGAGCTTGCAGCCACTCGATATAGTCGCGATAGGAGCGGCCAGATACCGACAGCTTGGCACGGTCCGGCGAGAAGTAGCAGAAGAACTGCTGAAGCAGCTTGGATACACTCCACCCGTCCAGCAATAGATGGTGGAAGCTCCACACCATTCTGTACATGTCCTTGCCGGTCCGGAACAAGGCGACCTTCATAAGCGGGGGCTGCTCCAGCTTGAAGCCGCGCCGTTTTTCTTCTGCCAGGAACGCTTGCAAGCGATCTTCCTGCTCCGTCTCGCTCAGATTTGTCCAATCTTCCTGCCACAGCGGCAGATGAACGTCACGGTACACGATTTGATGCGGTACGCCGAGTCCGTTCCATAGGAAGCCTGTACGCAGGATCGCATGACGGTCCACCAGCGACTGCCACGCTTTTTCGAAGTCAGAGGGCTCGAACGGACCTTCGACAATCGCGTTCATATTTTCAAAGTACATGCCTGATTCTGGTGACGTGATCGTATGAAACAGCATGCCCTGCTGCATATCCGATAACAGGTATACGTCCTCGACGGAAGGATCGCTGCCGATAAAACGGTCGATCTCGTTCTGCGTCAAGCGTGCCTGTGGGAAATCGGAAGGCGTGTATCCTCCAGCTTCTGGCGACAAGCAATGCGCGATCAGTTCACGGAGCGACGTGACGAATGACTCTGCCAGTCTTTGGATCGTCTCGCGGGTATGCAGATTGTCGCTGTACTCCCACACCATCCGAAGCTCTCCAGCCGACACCATGCCGTACACATCAAGCAGATGGCGCCGATTTCCGTTCAATCTTTGTTCCAGCTCCACCATCTCGAATATTTCCGAGCCTGAAATAAGCTGGTCGAATTGACCCAGATAGTTGAATATGACGTCCGCCTCTGGCTGGCTCCACATGGTCGATTCCACCTCGGGATCCCCGGACAAGTAGCGCAAAATGCCGTATCCGATCCCGCGGTGAGGCACCGCACGAAGCTGCTCCTTTACACTTTTCAGTAGCGTTCCGGGACTGGCGGCGTGCTCCAGTTCGAGGTAAACCGGGTAGAGCGACGTAAACCAGCCGACCGTGCGTGAAACATCCATGCCTTCAAAAAGATCCTCGCGACCATGTCCCTCCATGTTCACAAGCAGGGACGATTGCCCCGTCCATCCGGCAAAAACTTGCAGCAGCGCCGTTAGCAGCACGTCGTTCACCTCCGTGTGATACACGGACGGCACCTCTTGAAGCAGGCGACGTGTATCCTCCGCCGTCAACGATACGGTCACTTGGCGGACCGCATCGAGCGAATTCCCTCCTCTATCGTGATCGGTAGGCAGAGGCACACTGGCAGAGCGCTTCGGCTGCAGCCAGTAGGCACGCTCCTCGTGGGCGGCGGGAGACGCCGCATACTGCTCCAACCTCGACGCCCACTCTCCATAGGACGTCTGCTTCGGTGGAAGCTGAAGCATTTCTCCCCGGTTAAGCTTGGCGTAAGCTGCCTCCGTATCGTCTAGCAGCATACGCAGCGAAATGCCGTCGGAGGCCAGATGATGGACAATGATTGTCAGACGGTCGGCTGCCCCTGCTCCCATATGGAAGTAGAGGAACCGTACAAGCGGACCTGTAGCCACATTAAGGCTCATCTGCTGCTCAGTCACAGCCATCCTGAATGCTTCTTGCCTTTTCTCTTGCGGCAGGTCTGATAAATCGAGCTCAGTCAGTGGCATCTCACCACCATATGCGGCATATTCCTGTGTCCAGACCGAATCGTTCTGTGTAAACCGCAGACGCAACCCGTCATGGTGACGCAAGAGACCCGTAATCACCTCGCGCAGCAGGTCAGTGCTAAGAGGCATGCGCAAAGTCAGATGCACGACCTGATTCCACAGGCTCCAGTTCGGGATATCCGATTCGAAGAACCAGCGCTGAATCGGCGTGAGCGGCGAAGCACCAGTGATCTCGCCCTGCTGGGCCGTCACCGAAGTCGCACTCACCTGTGCGACCGCCGCCACTTCTGCGATTGTCTGGTATCGGAACAGCTGTTTTGGCGTCAACTTGATGCCGGCCTGAGCAGCCCGGGAAATAATTTGAATGCTAAGTATCGAGTCCCCGCCGAGGTCAAAAAAGCCGTCCTTAATGCCGACACGCTCCAGGCCCAACACCTGGGCCCAGATAGTGCTGAGCAACTCCTCAATCTCATTGCGAGGAGCTTCGTAGCCTTCTTTGTTAGCAGCGAACCGCTCCGGCGCAGGCAGCGCTTTGCGGTCCACCTTGCCATTCGGCGTCAGCGGCAGCGCAGCCAGCGTGACGAACGCGGACGGCACCATATAGTCCGGCAGCCGCTGCTTCAAGTGCTGGCGCAGCGAGTCCGCTGCAAGCACTTCCTGAGGGTTTGCCAGCACGATGTAGGCGGCCAGCCATTTTTGCCCTGGCACATCCTCTCGGACCATCGCCACCGCCTCCCGCACCCCGGGGTGCAGGGATAGGGCGGTTTCTATCTCGCCCAGCTCGATACGGAAGCCACGCACTTTGACCTGATGGTCGATCCGCCCCAGGTACTCAATCACGCCATCTGGTCGATACCGACACAGGTCTCCTGTCCGGTACATCCGCTCACCCGGCTCGTCCGTGAATGGGTCTGGAATAAACTTCGCGTTCGTCAAATCCGGACGGTACAAATAGCCGCGAGCCAGTCCTTCTCCCGCCAGAAACAGCTCACCCGGCACACCGATCGGCACTGGTCTGAGGTGTGGATCCAGCAGGTAGCTGCGCGTGCCCATAATCGGTCGGCCGATATCCGGGGCTATCTGCGAGCCTTTGGGCACCAGCGACCAAGTGGAATAGGTCGTATCCTCCGACGGTCCATACAGGTTGTACAGCTTTTGCACCGTTCCCGTGCCGTATACCTGATGCGCTAGCACAAGCGGCAGCGGTTCTCCAGCAAGATTGACCGTTACCACGGAAGAAGGGATCGCATTCATCCGCAGCAGCTCTGCCATCGCTGATGGCACGCTGTTGATCAGCGTCACTTCCGCCGCTTCAGCCGGCCGTTCGATAAGCTGCAAAGCATTTTCCATGAGTATCACCTTGCCGCCCCGCGTCAGCGGGAAAAAGAGCTCAAACACCGACAGATCGAAGCTAACCGAGGTCGAAGCCAACACTCCGGCCAGCTCCTCCGACGTAAATACGTCCGCGCACCAGCGGAAAAACGCCACTGTATTGCGGTGCTCTAAGGCCACGCCCTTCGGCCGCCCGGTCGAGCCTGACGTGTAGATTACGTAGGCAAGATTTCGTTCAGAAACGCCGCTATGCACCGGTTCTCCGCTTAAAGAGCCGATTTTCTCCCAATCCTGGTCTACACACACCGTGACCGCTTGGTGGTTCGGCAGCCGTTCGACCAGTCGTTTTTGCGTCAACAGCACCTTGAGACCAGTGTCTTCGAGCATAAATCCGATCCGATCCTGCGGATAATTCGGGTCCAACGGTACGTAGGCACCTCCTGCCTTGAACACGGCGAGCAAGGCCACCACCATCTCGGCCGTCCGTTCCATGAACACCCCGATCAGGAACTCCGGTCCTACTCCCAGCATGCGAAGGTGGGCCGCCAATTGGTTCGACCGCTGGTCCAACTCGCTATACGTCAAGCGTTCTCCTCCAGCGATTAAAGCTGTCGCATCCGGCGTACGAAGCGCCTGCTGTTCGACCAGCTGGTGAATGGTGTGAGCGACATTTGGCTGTCTGGCAGACGCATCAACGCCGGCCAGCTCACGGGCGGCTGTCTGCCTGCTAATCCCTGCATGGGTTCCCGCCAACGCCGCTGGCTCTACCGCCCCACCTTCCAGTGCTTTCGCCTGAGCATTCCATTCCCGGAGCATTCGAAGCTCCGCCTCGGACAGCAGCGGTAGCTCCTTCACTTGCCGTACGCCGCCAGCCGCCGCCGCAACGAATCCGCCCAACAGCGTCCGCAAGTGGCCAAGCATACGCTCAATGGCCGTATCGTCAAATCTCCGCTGATCGTAAATCGCCCGGATATCCAAGCTTTCTCCCGGAATGACGATTAGCGTAAGCGGGTAAGTGGTGCGCTCCAAAATGCGCACTTCCCCGGCCTGAATCCCGCTTGTTCCACTCAGCGCGGTAGGCGCGATAGGGTAATTTTCAAACACAAGCAGCGTTTCGAACAAAGGCGTGCCCATCGGAACGTCGCTCCACTCGTTCACGAGCGTCAGCGGGGTATGAGCATATTGCAGCCAATCCATTTGGCGTTCTTGCAACTCTTCGAGCCACGTCAACAGCTCCGCCTCTTGCGATATACGGATCCGGACCGGCAGACTGTTGATGAACAGCCCGACCATCGACTCGATGTTCCTCAGCTCCGGAGGACGAACAGATACGGTAGCGCCGAACAGCACATCATCCTCTCCACTATACCGGCTCAGCAGGATGCCCCAAGCCGCTTGAATAAGCGTGTTGAGGGTAACGTGGCGTGCCTTCGCCAGCTTCTGCAACTTATCCGTATTCTCATTCAAAATGAGGATTCGCTGCTCCCCATAGCCCTCCTCCGCCTGCTGCGTCCGGTCGATTTGCAGCGCCGTCGGCGCGATAAACTGTCGCAGCGCCTCGCGCCAATACACCTCAGCTTCACCTAAATTCTGCTTGGCGCACCAGGTGATGTATTCGCGGTAAGACGCTGCAGAAGCCTGTTCTGGCACTCTTCCGCCATTCCATGTCGCGTATGCCTCGAACACCTCGCGCAAAATGGTAAACACGCTCCAGCCGTCCAGCAGAATGTGATGGAAGCTCCACACGAGTTGAGTACGGTCGTCCGTCAGCTGGACGAGCTTCAAGCGCATGAGCGGGGATTGCCGCAGGTCGAATTTCTGCTGTCGATCCTGCTCAAGTAGTTCCTCCAGCTTCGAGGCTAGCTCCTCTTCCTCAAGCCCACGAATATCCACTACGCTTACTGGAATCCGGATATCGTGGTGCACGATTTGATGCGGCTCGCAGACGCCTTCCCATACGAACGAGGACCGCAAAATCGAATGACGACCAAGCACAGTATGCCAAGCCTGTATGAACGCTTCCTCGTTCAGTTCGCCCTTCAGCTCACTAAGAGCCTGCTCAAAATAAACGGTTGATTCTGGTGAATACAATGCATGAAACAGCATCCCTTGCTGGAGCGGCGACAGCACGTGTACATCCTCCAGCGTCGGATGACTTCGAACAATTTCGTCCAGCTCGTCCTGCGTCAGACGTGCCGCCAGGAAATCAGACGGCGTCCAGCTGACCGCTTCTGGCGACAAGCAATGTCCGACTAGCACCGTCAATTCAGCGACGAAGCTTTCGGCCAGACGGCGCACCGTCTCCCTGTCATGAAGCGCCTCGCTGTACTCCCATGTCATTTCCAGCTTGCCTTCTACGACCAGTCCGAACACATCAAGTGCATAGCGACGCCGCCCGAGCGGGCTACGCAGCCCTTCGATCGCTTCGTGCTTTAGGCCAAACAGCTCGCTGCCCGACACGATTTGGTCGAACTGCCCTAAATAGTTAAAGCTGATTTCCGGCTCCGGCCGTGCACCAAGTGCCGCCGCCAGCTCGGCATCGCCCGTGAGATAACGCAGCAGACCGTATCCGATCCCGCGGTTCGGAATCTGGCGTAGCTGCTCCTTGACGGCTTTGAGCTCAGCTCCTGGCTCGTGTACCCTTCCCAGATCGAGCCGTACCGGATACAGCGATGTAAACCAGCCGACCGTACGTGAAATATCCGCCTGATCGATAATTTCCTCGCGTCCATGCCCTTCCAGTGCCACCAGCAGACGGCGGCTGCCTGACAGGCTAGATACCGCACGTGCCAAAGCCGTCAGCAATATGTCGTTAACATGTGTACGGTATGCCTTCGGAGCGTCCTGCAGCATTTGGCGAGTTCGCTCCGCATCGAGGGTTACCGTCACTTGACCAATGGAGCCGACCGTATTCAAAGCCGGATTGAAGCCGATCTCTGCTTCGCTATGCGAAGCTTCCACCTTCGCACGCGAATTTTTAGCAATCGCCAGCTCAAGCGACCTCTCCGCAGTCGAGCCTGTATCTTCCGCCAGCCAATACGTCGCCTCCGTGCGCAGCTCAGAGTTTTGCGCATACTCAACGAGCAAGTCGGCCCACTTGCGGAACGATGTCGTTTTTGCTGGAAGCGATACTGCTTCGCCTTGGACCACCTGCCGATATACCGTCTCCAGATCCTCCAGCAAAATGCGCCAAGATACTCCGTCTATCACAAAATGGTGCAGTACGATTAGTAGTTGCTCTGGCTGACCTGCTTCATAGCGGAACAGCACGGCCCGCAGCAGCGGCCCTTCTGCTAAATCCAGTCCGCTCTGCGCCTCAAACGTCGCCTCCCGCACGCGCTTCTCCCGCGCTGTTTGCGCTAACCCGCCAAGCTCGACTATCCGCATCGGAGCGGCCGCCACCGCCTTCTCATTCATCTGACGCCAGCCGAATTCCGTCTGCTGGTAACGCAGTCGCAGCGCATCGTGATGCTCCAAAAGGCGACTGAATGCTTCCTCCAGAGCCTTCGTATCAGCAGGCATTTTGAGCGTGAGCTTCATCGCCATATTCCAGTGATCCAGCCCGACCAGCTTCTGCTCCAGCAACCATTTCTGAATCGGTGTAAACGCCACATCACCCGTGACGAGTCCCTGCTCTGCTTCCGCTATAGTGCTCGTTCCTGCAGCGGCTGCAAGCTCAGCAACCGTCTGATCACGGAACATTTGCTTCGTCGTTAGCCGGATCCCGGCGGCACTAGCACGGGCCACGATCTGAATGCTTTGAATCGAATCGCCGCCCAAGTCGAAAAAGTTGCTATGAACGCCGATATGCTCCATCCCCAGCACTTGGCGCCAAATGCGCAGCAGAGTCTCTTCCGTCTCATTCTGCGGAGCACGATCCTCGCCTTCTCCCGCTCCCACCAGATCGGGTGCCGGAAGTGCCCGGGAGTCGATTTTGCCATTCGGTGTAAGCGGGAACTCCTCCAAATCGATGAACGCGGACGGCACCATATAGCCCGGCAGGCGGTCCTTCAAGTAACTACGCAACATCGTCGCATCCGCTTGCCCCTCCTGACCGACGACGTAAGCGACAAGACGCTGCTCACCTGGCCGGTCCTGGCGCACGAGCACGGCGGCCTGGCGCACCGCCGGGTGTCCTGACAGTAGCGTTTCGATCTCTCCCAGCTCGATGCGGTATCCACGGATTTTGACTTGAAAGTCCGCCCGGCCTACAAACTCAATCGAGCCATCTGGCAAAAAGCGGCACACATCACCCGTTTTGTAAACAAACTCGCCAGGGACAAAAGGATGCGGAACAAATCGCTCCGCCGTCAAATCTGCACGATTGCGATACCCACGCGCGAGGCCGTCTCCCCCGATGTACATCTCTCCCTGTACGCCTACTGGAACCGGCTGCATATGTGCATCGAGCAAGTACACTTGAATATTCGCAATCGGACGCCCAATCGTTGGTGTGCCCCCCGCTTCCGGGTGGATTTCGCCGCTCGTCGTTACAACCGTAGACTCCGTCGGTCCATAGTGATTGACCAAGCGGAATGCCAATCCTTCGGGCGGGGCAACGCGCAAGCGGTCGCCGCCTGTCAGCATATAACGCAAAGCTGTTCCAGAAGGCCATTCCAGCGTCAGCAGCGTTTCCGCTAGCGGCGTAGGCACGAAGCTGACGGTTATACCTTCCGCACTATACCAGTCGCGAAGCTTCAATGCGTCCAGACGTGTCTCGTCGTCGACCACGTACACACTCGCCCCCGCCGTCAAATACGGCCACAGCTCCCACACCGACGCATCAAACGACGTTCCGGCAAGCAGCGTCGCGCGGTCGTCTGGCGTAATGCCATAAGCCGACCGGTGCCAGAAAACCAAGTTCAGCAGCCCACGGTGACGGACCTCCACGCCTTTTGGCTGACCCGTTGAACCCGAAGTGTAAATTACATACGCGAGCTCAGATGGGTCGAACTCCAGTTCTGGCTCTGCATCTGGGTAAGTGGCCAGTCGTTCCCGCTCGCCATCCAAGCAGAGGACAGATGTGCCGTCCACCGACAACCCTGTTAGCTGTGGCAGCAGCCTTTCCAGCGTCAGCAGCACACTTGCGCCAGAATCACCGAGCATGTATGCGACCCGCTCCGGCGGATGGGCCGTATCAATCGGCAGATACGCCGCACCTGCTTTAAGTACGGCCAATTCGGCTACAATCAGTTCATACGAGCGCTCGATATAAAGGCCGACCACATCGCCGCTGCCTACTCCCCGTTCGCGTAGTGCATGAGCTAGCTGGTTGACAAATGTGTTAAGCTCGCCGTACGTGTACTGCTTTCCTCCTGCATGAACAGCTATATGTCCGGGTTCGCGCCGGGCAAAGTCCGCCACCAGCTCGTGCGCCCCTCGCTCCGTAGGATATGATGTGCGTGTAGCGTTCCAATTTCCCACTACTTGACGGTGTTCTTCCTCTGGCAGCAGTTTAAGCCCGCCTATCGGCTGAGCTGTATCCCGAGCCACCGCTTCCAGCAGCAGTTGGTAATGCGTATGCATCCGCTCAATCGTGGTGGAATCGAACAAATCGGTATTGTAGGTGATAACCGCTTCCAGGCCTTGAGCATTTTCTTCGAGCGTAAAGCTCATGTCGAACTTGGAGGTACCATTGTCCAGCTCGCGAAACGACATACATATCCCGTTAGCGTCGTCTGCATCCGTGGAAGAAGCTGCCGCGTTTTGTAGCGCGAATGTCACTTGGAAAATCGGCGTTGCCGACAACGTACGCTCTGGATTGAGCGCCTCTACCAGCTGATCAAAGGGCAAATCCTGGTGCTCATACGCATCCAGAGCCGTTACCCGCATCCGCTGCAAAAACTCGCGGAACGATAGATGTCCCGTCAAATCACCGCGCAGCGCGAGCGTGTTAACGAAAAAGCCGATGAGGTCCTCCGCCTGCTTGTGCTGCCGATTTGCCACAGGGGACCCAACCACAATTGTTTCCTGACCCGTATACCGGTGCAGCAGCACCTGAAACACTGCCAAAGAGGCCATAAACAGCGTGACGCCTTCACGTCGGCACAATGCATCCAGCTCCCGGGCGATCTGCGCTGGAACCATATGGCGAAGCGTCGCACCTTCGAAGGTCTGCACCGCAGGCCGCGGGCGGTCTGTCGGCAGCAGCAGAAGCGGAGGAATGTCTCCCAGTTGCTTGGTCCAATACGCAAGCTGCGGCTCTAAGCGGCCATCCTGCATCCGTTCGCGCTGCCACAACACATAGTCGGCATACTGAACGTCAAGCCCCGGCAAGCCGGACTCCGAACCGCTCACGAAAGAAACGTAAAATTCCTCCAGCTCACGCTGCAGTACACCCAAGGACCAACCGTCCGATACAATATGATGCATGGTCAAAAGCAGCAGATGCTCCTCAGCTCCCGTACGCAGTAGCTTGGCCCGCAGCAGCGGACCACTGCTCAAATCAAATGGACTGCGCGTCTCCTCCCGTACCACCGCTTCCACAGCTTCATTCGTTTCAGCAAACGGCGTCAAATCCTCGACAATCAGCGCCGCCTGCAGAGAAGGCGCAATCCGTTGAACAGGCTGCTCGTTCTCCAGCGGGAAGGTCGTACGGAACATCTCATGCCGATCGGTGATTGATTGGATGCTGTGCTCCAGCGCCTCCACCGAAAGCGGCCCCTTTAAACGCACCGACAGACACATATTGTAATAAGGGCTGCCTGGTTCCAATTGATCCAGGAACCACAATCGCTGCTGAGCGTTGGACAACGGCAGCTTTTCATTTCCGCTCCGGCGGGGAATACCCGTCCGTTCCTCTTGCCCGTTGCTGCCTCCCAGTCCTTCCAGACGTTCCGCCAGTGCTGCAATGGTGGGGTAATCGAACACTGCACGCAAAGGCAATTCCACGCCAAAACACTCGCGAATCCGCGAAAGCAACTGCGTCGCGATCAACGAATGACCGCCAAGCTCCAGAAAATGGTCCGTGATCCCGACCGGGTTTATATTCAGCACTTCCTCATAAATATGAACAAGCGTTTCTTCATTCAGCGTTCGGGGCGCGGTATAGCTTCGTTCCCGCTGGGCTCCCGTCTGCTGCTTCCATTCACGAATTCCCTCCAGTACTTGCATTCCTGTTTGAAACCGGGTGCTGATTTCGCTCCACAGGTCGCTTGTCGACCGGCCGGAGCGCCGAAGGCCAAACACCGATTTCAGATCGACCGACCGTTTCTCGGCCATCACTGCGCCGTCGCCGCCTTCTTGCTCGGCAAGGACTGCGGCCACCTCCTCCAGAGGCACAACCGCGCCGAACCCCCCTTCCTCCAGAGTGACTCGGCTTCTGCCGGTCTTTTTTACAAAGTCGGCCGATACGCCGTTGCGGGGGGTCTTGCGGTAATGCAGGGCCAGATGCGTACAGCCCCGTACCTCGGCCAAGGCGAGCGTCCGGCTCAGCACGGTTGTTTCCACATTCTTCCCAAGAATTTTGCAACTCAATATGTATGATTCGATATCCAGAACGTCCCCGGACTTGCGGAAAAGCATGGTGCCTGTGAGGCCGTAGTCCCCGAAACGGTCACCGACCTCCACCACCCAAATTTCTGCACCGCTCTCTAAGAGCCGTTCCAGCTCCTCACGGGTCAGCCCCTGTGCCGTCAAGTGAAAATCTGCCGTCCAGTTCGTCAAATACGAAACCTTTTCTAAATCCTTTTCCGCCGCCGGTCGGAATGCGACCTGCAGCCCCAGGCTTTTATAAAAATCGGCTAACCCCACCGAAATCCCTCCCATGCCTCTCAGAAAGAGCTATCTATGATCTCGAATGCTCCGCCGCTCTCCGCCTTTCTCAGCACTCGCCTCACCAGATCGGCAGCCGCTTGCTCCGGCGGAATGCTGCCGTAACGGCCCAGCGGAGTATTGCTTAAATCCGTTCGCATTTTTGGGGGACGCATGATCAAGAGGTTCCCCCCATGTTTTTTCACAGCCGCTGCCGCCAATCCTTCGACGGACAGCTTGGCCGCCACAAAGTGCGGATATTCGTGCGGTGCTTCCGCCACACTGGCGGCTGACAAGACTGCGCACCAGCCTTTGCGCGCCGCCACCCGCTTCGCCCAAGCAGCCAAAGGTGCTCCTGCCAGCGCCAGACTTTGCGACACGTAGCTCTGTATCTGACCGAGCGTGTCCGCATGTAAAGCCGATGGCAGCAGCGGCAAGCCTGCACCGACCACGAGCAGGTCTGGCTCGCCGTATAGCCGGGCCAGCTCCTCCGCCTTCTCCTCGCACCAACGCGGGTTGGCGGCATCTCCTTGGACAGGAATGATTCGTCCGCAGCCTTCTGGCACCAGTCCTGCCAGCTGCTCGGCCGCCTCCAGGCTTCGGCGATACACCGATATCACGGTACAGCCTTGCAGCGCCAGTCCCAGCGCCGTGGCCGCTCCAAATCCCCGGCTCCCGCCGATCACGACCGCAGTCTGCCCGTTGAGGGCGTTGGAGCGAGAAAGATAAGCTTCTACCTTCTGCAGCGTAAGCTCCTCGATCGGCTCGCGCAGGAACGCCTGCACTTCCGCCTCCGCCACTGTCCGCCCACCTGCTGACAGCTGTGCTTGAGCCTTCATGCGGTTAAAGCGGGCGTCATATCCAGCCACTTCTGCACGAAAAATCAGCTCAGCGACAAGATCCCTGTCGCCAGCCGTTTCAACAAAGCGCATATTCAGCTTTTGACAGAGCGAATGTTTGCCGGGAAGCTCCATCCCAGCGAGGTAGGTCTGCCACATCAGGGCGGCCACCTGGATTGATCCAATTCCTTTTTCCCTTAGGCGCAAACGCCGCATCCACATCTCCAGCGCCTCGCCTGTAGGCCAGTACGACCCTTCTGCAACGCGCCCCTTATACAGATCGTCCGCTCCGAATTCGGCCGGCTTCAGTCTTGCCTGGATGGGGGCACCCGCCGAGGAAGGCTCCAGCGGTACTCCCGGGCGGAAAAGCGCCTTTCCCATCACAAGCAGCCTTTCACCTTCGTAAATGCGGAACTCGCTTATCTCCGGTCCCGAAGAGACCGTAATCACTTCATAATCAAAATCCACAAACAGCGGATGCAAAAATTCCACCGTCACCTGTGCCAGGCTATACCCTTGCCGATCGGGAAGCGCGGCCAGACAGGCCAGCTCCTCCTGCACACCGTACGCAATTCGCGCTCCATAAGGTGTACGGTAAGCATACTCGTCATCAGCGTGCAGCGGACTCCAGTCATGGCTTGCCTGCGCAAACAAATCCAAATCCTCCAATGTAAAGCGCAGCGTGTTCCGCGTCCGGTCTTGAATCAAGCTCATACGGCCGCAGTCTCCGTTAACTCAATGTAGGACGGGTGCTCCACCAGCTCCAGCCGACTTTCCACGCTAATTTCAGCAGCCCCGATGGACGAGAAAAACACACGGGCTGGTTCATTGCGCGGATGCTCCTCTAGCGTCGCATAAAGACCCGCATCACTAGCTGGAGCAAGGGCTGCCAGCTCTTTCTGCATCGAAGCGATCATCGTTTGCTCGATGCCGCGCCCAAGCACCCGGCAGCTCAGCACGAACGTGTCAAGCACGCCACCGCGCTCTTCTCTTTTCACGATCAAAGCACCTACAATGCCATAGTCGCCGAAGCGGTCTGAGCATTGGCAAAGGCGGATGAGGTAAGCCGGATCCTGCACAAGCTCCATGACCTCCGTTTCCGTCCGTCGGCGCAAATTCAAATTGAACTGATTCGTTTTGTTGATCAGCTGCGTCAAACGCGCGATATCCAAAGACGACGGCTCGAACACGTTGGCGCGAATGCCGAGTCCCGCCCGGTATTCGACCACAGACGTTACTTGAGACGAGGCCGTACGGCGCTGCGACTCCTGCTCGTAGAATGCAGCCCGGCCAAGATCCTCCGTCGTCGGTGGAAAGCGGTCCAAATGACCGGATTGCTGAAGCACGCGTAGCGCCGAAGTCGGGTCTGCCGGCATTTGAATGCAGGCCACTTCTGGCAGTGCCGCCTGCACTTCGGCAATTTCCAGCGGATTATCATCAATGAAAATAAAGCTGCTCAGCCCGAGTCCCAATTCCTCGGCGATTTGCCGCAGACTTTCGGATTTCGGTTGCCAGCCGATTCGCGAAGCTGTCACATGCTCACGCTTCAGCCTCATCTCCCGGCGGCCGAACACTGCCCAGACATCTTCCTCGGCGTTTTTCGAGCAGACGACGAGCAGAACTCCCGTCCGGCGTAGCTCCAACAGATAGCTTTGAAAATCCTTGTAGGCTTCGCCCGGCCCATTGTCAGCTAGATCCACGCCGTCAATCCCGTCTTCCCCAACAACGCCTCCCCAAAGCGTGTTATCTGCATCGACCGCAATCACCTTGCGGGCCGGCTTGCAGCTGAGTTGCACTGCTTTGGCGATTCGACCCGCCACGGCGTGGAACACGTCCTCCGTGTAAGGGATCCTCGCCATAAAATATAGCCGGTCGTTATACGCGCGCGAAGCCCCGAACTCGCGGACAACTTCCTCAGCGTCCACCAGCAGCACTCCGTGATTACGCGCCAGTCTGCGCCGCAGCGCTTCGCGGACGTTCGCCGCTACGGCATACACGCCGTTCACGTTATTAGCATCGCCAACGCCAAGCCCCTTGCGCTCGGGAATCGAAGGCAGTACGAACACCAGCGTCGCTCCCCAGCGACGTGCCGCATCGATGCCCTGCTCCGCCATTTCCAATGCTTCGGCCGTGTAAGCTTCCACTTCATCCGTAAGAGGGAACGGCTTGCCGGACCACAAATCCTCCAGCCTTGGCCAAATGACAGCTAGGTTCGGCTGAAATCGTGCCGTAACACTATCCTCCATCAAGCACTCCTGCACTACCTGGTTATAGGGGCTAATCAGCCCTTCCGTCGCTAGTCCCTCATCCTCAAGCAGTACACCGAGGTACGGCTCCAGTGGATTGATCGTAAATGTCGATAAGTATGCAACCTTCGTATCGACCACCCGCTCCGACTTCTTGATTTGAGCCCAACGCAGTCGGATCTGAAAAAGACTCATGACGCCTCTCCCCTTTCCGGCGCTTACGCCGCCGCTCCTTTTTGCTGAAGCAATGCTCGCAGCCCGCCCACCGTATTCACTTCCTGGATTTCTTCGATGGTAAAGGATACGCTGTATGTCTCTTCCACAGCCGTGATCAGATTAATGTGGGCCATGCTGTCCCATTGCGGAAGCGTCGCGCGTCCCGCCTCGTCATTCAGTTCTCCTGCCGGTACGCCTGTAACAGCGCTTACAATGTCCTCTAATTTCATCTTTCTCCAGCCTCCTATAAAAAAGGTATATTAAAGCCCAGACGATCTAGCGCCCACGTATGCTTCAAAAATTGTTCCATTTCCAGACGCCCTAGCGGGCCTTCAGGCAACCGTACTACTTCAATGCCCGGCAAAGCGATCCTCACTTCCTCACAGAAAGCCCCGTTTGCCCCGATATATAAAATTTCCTCTGGGACGACCCCCTGCTCATTGGCCATTTCTGCTACCAGCTTCGAGACAGGTTCTGCCCCGAACCGCCAGTTATTCACATGTTTTAATCCGAAAGGCATATCCCGGTTTTCTCGGAATACACACACCGCATCGTTCCTTAGCTGAACTCCGCACAATCCAATTTCCACCCCGGTATGCCGCAGGTCTACAAGGAATTGCTGCATAGCCCGATTGCCTTCCGTGATCGTAGCGCCATCCTCCTCACTGGAGAAGCCGTTCCAGAGCACGCCATCCGCTTCCACGATGGCCAGCATGTAGGGCTGTCTAAGCCAAAGCAACAGCTTTCGTGCCGTCCACGTCCCAAGTGCAGCAAAGTATTCTGCCGTATACGGCACATGCCCTAGCTCGTCAGCGTAGCGGTCGTTTACCGTCTGCGTCGGATATATGGCCGAAATTTCCTCATGATTGGACAGCACGATTCCGTTCAGCCTGGCGCAGCCTTCTGCCAAGAAGGCGGTCACGGCACATAACAAAGCAGCCCGCCGTTCATCGACCGCCGCCTCGGATGGCGGACACAGCACGAGAAGGCAGGGGGCCGAGCTAGCGTCACGGTAGCCTTCCAGAGCCTGCAGCCACTCCTTGGCGATATCCCCGGCATACTCCTCCAAGCTCCGACCGCTGTCTTCTTCGTACGGCTGGCACACATCCTCCAAACGGAGTAAAATGACGTTCACTCCCTCATTGTTATCAGAAATAAGGCTAGTTGGGTCGAGCAACTGTTGGAATACTTGGTTATAAGGTGCAAATTTGAGCTGGTAAGGCACTCCGAGCTGATCCAGCCAAAATGCCAGCGAATCCTCCAGCAGTCCGGACGTAAATGACGACGCAATCGCTACCCGCAGCTTCTGTGGAGGGATCACCGTCAGCAAGGTAGAAATCCGAGCCTCTGGCTCGGCGGCAAAGCGGTCCAGTAGCGTCGCCAAGTGATGCAGCATGGCTTCCGCTTGTCCTTGGCTCACGGCCAGAGGGTCGTATGAAGCCCCCAGCTTCCCTTCCCGAATAAATGAGAACTCCAACGGCGGTTCCGTCTCCATATTAGCCGTTTCCTTAAGCTCCCAGCGCAATCCCCCAGCTTCGAACGCTTCCTCGCAAGCTTTCGTGTCGTGAGCGCTGGAGCCATCCAGCCGCTCTTCCTGCTCCTCGCCGACTTTCGATCCTGCACCAACAGTAACTGGCTGGGCCGTCTCGCGATACATTCTATCCGGTACTAAGCGCACAGCTGGATGCAGCTTCCCGCCCTCCTGCAAAAGCTCGCGCAGCTCAGCGGACCTGAGCCACTCCACACGTTCTTTTTGACGCGTCCGACCCAGACCACGCCTTTCTTTTAACTCTAACGCCGCTTGGGCCAACGTCCCCGGTTCCTGCAAATCCGAACGAACAAGCGTCGTGCCATAGGCGCCTTCCGTGATTCCAAGCAGGAGTCCCTCCTGCCCGCTGTAACGGTGCAAAAGCAATGCTGCCGCAGCCGTCCATATATCGGTGGACTCCAGCTTGTGCCGGGCCGCTTCCTTCCGCAGCGCTTCTAGCGTTTCGCCAGAAAGCGACAACCAGACCGCCTTCTGTCCCTTATTGTCGGCGCTCTCCCGCTCATGCTTTTGATCTACGGATAATTCAAGAGCGTTCGAGCTCTCCATAAGCTCTCTCCAATATGAAACAAGTACTTCCATACCTTCTTCATACTCAGTAGTCCACTGATCTTCGACGGAATCCTCGAAGCCCGGGCACAGCTCGCTCTCTTCATAACACCGTGCTACTTCTCGAACCAAGCCATATACAAGCGCCGATGAAGTCGCCGAATAAGGCGCACGCCATTTCAAGCCATACTCCTTCTCCGTAATTCGCCATAACACAGGGTTTGTCAGCTGGTTATTCAACTCTGCTTGCGGTCCGCTCTGCGAACCGTCCATTCGACGCAAACTCTCTCCTTTTACTTCGTCAAGTACGATCATTTCCCGAGGCTGCGGCCCTTGTTTATCGTAAGTCCGATGCCATTGCTGCAAGCTTCGCTCCAATCGCTCGAAATCCAGCTCTCCAGTTAATCGAATTTCGAGGTCGACGGCTTTCGGTTCCCCGCTCTTTTGGCCTTTGAACGATTGCCAAGCATTTACCCCTGCCTTTCGTCCGAGCTTAGCCTTTTTAGCTGGGGTTGAAGATATCATCGTCATTGATTCCAGAACTTCCACACTCTCATCCCTCTCCGGCAATTTTGAGAAATCACATGTTCGAAAGCAAGTCAACGAAGGGTTCTGAAATTTTGAGTGCTACTTTTCATCGCATTATGTACTTCTGTACCAAAAAATCTCGAGATATAGCATATACGTTCCTTTTTTTGTAAATAAAAGGTATGTTGTCTCAACTTTAGAATGGCCAATATTTGGAATAAATGTGAGGGTTGATTATAACCAAAATAACAAATTTATTATCCGAAACCAGCGTATCCCAACATCCCAACTATTGTCAATAATGCAATAACAATGGAGTCTGACACCATTTATTTACTTTTATTTATCATTAGGTCTTTTTAGCTAATTTTCCCCTATGATTCTCTTATTTTCTACATAATGCAACAATATTTGATGTCCCTTCCTTTTTAAATTCTCGAATTTTTTTTATATGAATTACTTGTAGATAATCAGGATCGAAGGTAAGGTTTGACACAAAATTTACTATATAAATCCATTTTTTAGTATTAAAGTAAAATGATTGTATGAATATAAGAGCGCCTTGCTTCTTTAAAAACGAATGAAGCAGGCTAAAGATTAAAAAAAGAAATGCTGTAGAAAATTGTGTCATATTGATGCAATTTCCGAAATCAGACTGGTAGCTGTTGTTCCACTAAGCCCGGGAATCATTAGCTAATCTCTTATTCTTCTGGCAAGGCTCAAGATTTATGCTGGTGGCCTTATCCAGCGCGGCAAAAAGGCCATCAAGTAGTGATTGACGGCCTTCTTAGCAACCTAGACTTAAGAATATGCAAATTTACTGTTACTTACGCCAAAACGCGAGCTTTCCGATCAACTTCAGCAGGACATCACCTCATAAATTCCCAACCACTTCAATACCGTCTGCCTCCTGCAAAGCTTCTCTCGCCCAATCTATGAAGGTATGTATGAAGCTCTGGGCTTCAGGATCATCGGGATAGAGGGATTCCAGTTCCTCAAAAATGCGGAACCAGACGTCCGCAGGAATGGGATTATCCCAACAAGCATCAAAAGCTTCATAGCCTTCCCCCACGTACGCCTCATCCAGTGGATATTGCTGCTTAATCACCTGAATGGGTCCAGTAAAATCCTCATCATAAATAAATATATGATCAGCATTCTCTACCGTTGATCCTGCCCGCAAGGGACAGAATGTATAACCAATGCCATTACGTGGCCCTTGATAACGGAACCGCCGATATGCGTCCGTCCAGATTCTGATGATCCAGTCACGTGTATTCCTCCAAGGCTGCCTACAGCAGAATTATCATTTCATTTACTGATACTGAATACTGCATATGACAGAGTTATTCTTATGGTACTTATGCTTATAGTTCTTTTGAATTGTATTATGAATTGAGGGCGGTGCTAGGCCTTCTCTAAGAGAAGATGTAGCCTAACCGCCCTCATCACGTCACGTTCCGCAGAAGGTCCGATAGTTGCACATCGAATCAGGTGGCCCTGCGCTATATTCCTCCTGCGCTGTTGAATAGGCGAATGGCTTCGCCAGCACATCCAGCAGTCGTTCCATGACACCATGATCCCCCTTCATCGCGGCCGCAAGCGCCTCCTCCACCCGATGGTTGCGAGGAATAACCGCAGGGTTACTGGAGCGCATGAGCTCAAGTGATTGTTCGCGCGTCTGCTGCTGCATCGCAAGCCTGCTCTGCCACCGTGTATACCATGACACATACTCTGCTGTCTCAGCCAGTGCAGGCTCTACTGGCTGCTCCAGTGTTAATAAGCGGAAGGTGTTGGTATAATCTGCACGGTGCTGATGCATGAGCTGAAGCAGGTCGAATATCAGCTGCTCATCCGCCTCCTTGTGCTCATCATGGTTGTGTCCATCACTCCTCGGCTCTATTCGCTTATTACCTTCGTTGCCCTTCTCGGTAGCTGACTGCTGTCCACCCACATCTGCTGTCTCACTAGCCAGAGCTGGAGTGAACAGTCCAAGCTTGGCCCGCATACCTCGTAGCCAGTGCGCTTGATATAAGTCTGGGAACTCCGCCAACGCCTCTTGCGCTATTCTGATCGCCGCTTCCTCATCCTCATGCAGCAAAGGCAGCAGCGCCTCAGCTAACCTGGCCAGATTCCAGAGGGCAATATCCGGCTGATTGCCATAAGCATAACGCCCTTGCTGATCAATTGAGCTATATACGGTCGCTGGATCAAATTGATCCATGAAGGCACATGGACCATAATCAATCGTTTCTCCGCTTAAGGTCATGTTGTCCGTGTTCATGACCCCATGGATAAAGCCGACCAGCTGCCATTGCGCAATAAGACTTGCTTGTCGCCGGATTACCTCCAGCAAGAGCGCCAGATAACGGGATTGACCTTCTGCTGGCGACACCTCCGAATAATGCCGGAGCCATGTATAATCAGCCAATGCTCTCAGATCCTCCATAGAACCCCAGGCGGCAGCATATTGGAATGTCCCAACCCGGATATGACTGGCTGCCACTCGCGTCAGGATCGCACCAGGTAGCTCCTGCTCGCGCAGAATCATCTCGCCGGTGGTCACAACAGCCAGACTGCGGGTGGTTGGTATCCCGAGTCCATACATAGCTTCGCTAATAATATATTCGCGCAGCATCGGCCCCAGAGCAGCACGACCATCCCCTCCACGGGAATATGGCGTTCGCCCCGAGCCTTTGAGCTGAATATCAAGTCGTTGGCCCGCAGGAGTCATATGCTCTCCCAACAGCAACGCCCGCCCATCACCCAGTCTGTTGAAATGGCCAAATTGATGCCCTGCATAGGCCTGAGCAAGTGGAGATGCGCCAGCAGGCACCTCGTTACCCGCCAAGGTCTGAACCGCTTCTTCGCTCCGTAGCGCAGCTGGATCCAGACCGAGAGCAGCGGCATAGCTTTCGTTCAGCACGAACATCTCCGGGGCACGTACTGGGGCCGGTGCTTGTCTGGTATACAATAACTCCGGCAGCTTGCCATAGCTATCATGCCACCTCCAACCAACACTCACTTCCGTCTTCTTCTCTGTCATTGGAGCCTCCCTCTATACCAATAATGGAATCCTAATAGAACAAGCACAATTACTTTCCCTTATTGTACCCTACATCGTCCAAGCCAACACTTGCTTCCTGTATGAGCACGTTCTAGAGCAGGATTGGCCGATAGGCCAAAGCTCTCGCTACAACCTCACTAGGCAATAAATCCTCCATGTAGATCAGATTCGATACGTCTGGCATCAGTACATTGCGCTGTAACAGCTCCAAATAGTAATCCACTGCTTCCTCACCGTAAGGCTCAAATTCCTGAATCCGCCTTACCAATTCTATTAATTCAACCTCTCGAATATCCGCTACCTGGACCGCAACTGCACCCATACGATAGTCCAACTCCGCCCGCAAGCTCATGTCTCTCCTCCATTCTCAATTTGTACGATGTATTATTTATACAGTTGAACTGCATTTTGTGTTCTGTCAAATGTTCCGTTAATGCTGCGCTAACAAAAACAGTCTAAGATAGGGTGTACCTTATCTGCAACAAAAAGAATATTAAAGGATGGTATACCCTATGGGCATTCATACGTACTTCAGATCACTTAATGACTTGGAACGAATTATTCGCTGTCCTGGCAAATTCAAATTCGAGGAGCATAGCGTCTCCGCACACTCCTGGAAAGTGGTACAATATGCAAAGACACTGGCTGACATCGAAGAGCAGCATGGGGTGAGCGTCGACTGGAAGAAGCTCTACGAGATTACCAGTAGCCACGACTACGGTGAGATTTTTATCGGGGATATCAAAACTCCTGTGAAGCATTATTCTATGGAGCTCCGTTCTCTGCTACAGCAGGTTGAAGAGGGTATGATCGAGCATTTCATCGATGAGAATATCCCGGAGGAATTCAAGGCGATCTTCCGCAGACAGCTGCGAGAAGGAAAGGACAGCTCGGTAGAGGGTCGAATTCTGGAGGTAGCTGACAAGCTTGATCAGGTATATGAGGCGTTCGCGGAGCTACAGCGTGGCAATACAGAGAAGGAATTCATCGTGATGTACCGCCAGGCCATTATCAAAATCAAAAGTATTGAGCTGCATTGCGTAGACTACTTTCTGGAGCATATCCTGCCTGATCTTGTACATGAGGGCATGCTGTCTCCGATCGATATCAAGCAGATAACCGAAGAAGCGCTCGCCCATCAGCCTTGACTGAGGGGCTTTTTGGCATGCAAGCCAAGCTCCACCTTTTTGTGATGTCTTGTCCTGGTGCTCATCCACAGTTGCTTGACAGCCTCACTGATATCCTCAACTGCCTAACAACCCACATTTATCGATGAACCTTACCACAATTCAATAACATACTACGAGCCGTTACCTTCTCTACTTCCTTCTCTACTTCCTTCTCCACTGAGACTTGCTTTGCCCATAAATATTACAGCTACTGCAGCCAATGCAATCGGAACAAGAGCAAGCAGGAAGATATAAGTAATGGATTCAGACATGGCCTCCACGATGACGCGTAGCACCTGCGGTGGAATCTGCGCGCGTACCTCAGGCTGGAACACCTGACGCAAATCTCCGAATTGTGCCATATCGGCCCCACCCTGGCCTGCAAATGCCTCCGTAATCCGCTTGGTCAGCACGCTCCCCTGAATCGTTCCGAAGATCGTAACCCCGAGCGTCATTCCAAGCGAACGCAAGAATGAATTCGTGGAATTGGCAGTTCCGCGAAAGCGCGGCTCTAGCTGATGAGCAGAGGCCGTTGGGAGCAGCGAGAATGAGAAGCCCACACCGAACCCCGTAAGAGCCATGTACAACGTCAATGCCCCGCGTGAGGTCTCCGGTGACATGAATGCGAGCAGAAGCATCCCAGCGAAGAAGGACACCACCGAAATGGTCATAAGGCGCCGGAACGTGGTCTTCGTCTGGAATATCCCTCCGACGGAACTCCCGGCAACAGAGCCCAGCATCATAGGAGTGAGAATAAAACCTGCATTAGTCGCCGAGCCGCCATATACAGCCTGAACGAACAGTGGGATATAGACCGTCAGGATAATGAAGGTCCCCCCATATAGGAAAGCCAGCGCCTGAGCGGAAGCAAAGAGCTGCCGCTTGAACAGCCAGAAAGGGAGGATCGGGTCCGAGGCTCTACGTTCAGCCAGGAAGAAGATTACAGCGAACAGCAGGAAGATAGCGAACAAGCCAATGATCACAGGAGAATTCCAAGCGTATGTACTGCCTCCCAGCTCCAGCGCGAACATTAGACTCACAACGGCAATGACCAATGTGATTGCACCAATCCAGTCAATCTGTTGCTTATGCTGTGAGGTTGATTCCCGATAAAAAGGTATCACCAAGACCAACGACAGCAATCCAATCGGCACATTGACATAAAAAATCCAATGCCAGCTGATCGTATCGGTAATATAGGCACCCAACAAGGGGCCTAGCACACTGGACAAGCCAAACACAGCCCCAATGAGACCTGTCATCTTACCGCGCTGCTCAGGTGGGAAAATATCGAATATAATCGTGAAGGCAATCGGCATGAGCGCACCGCCGCCAATCCCCTGAATCGCCCGAAACAGACTGAGCTGTGTCATCGATTGGGCGAATCCGCACAGCACCGACCCGACAAGAAACACGATTAAGCCAAAAACAAAAAAACGCTTGCGACCATACATATCCGACAGCTTGCCGAAAATAGGCATACCAGCCATTGTAGCTACCATATAAGCCGAAGTAACCCAGATGAATTGGCTAAGTCCACCCAGGTCGGCCACGATTGTCCCCATGGCTGTCGCTACAATTGTATTATCCATAGCGGCCATCAGAATGCCCAGCAGTAAGCTCGCTACGACCCACTTTCTATGTTGTTCAACCATTACACACCAGCCTTTTCCTTCAATATTGACTCCTATACCATTCAGGTAACCATTATATTGAACCCAGTCTACTATGTCACTGATTACTTATTACACCACAGTCAAGATTTATAATCCCCTTCAGGAAGTATGGACAAAATCCAATGAACTTATCAACATAACGGCAAATGAAACAACAGCAAGCACAACAAGGGCGCAAGGCTCAAATGCATCATCATTCAAGCCTCACACCCTGGCTGCTAACCATCACAAGCTCCACTCCACTTGCATCAACGCCACATTAATATAGCTACAGTTCCACCGCAACTCCGAAATGGTCGGAGACCACCTCACCATCGATTCCGTTCATGACGACTGTGGACGACTTCGCCTTACGTGGCTCGCGCGAGAAAATATAATCAATGCGAAGATCCTGCGTATTGCCCTCCCAACCACCAATGGACTTCGTTACAGTAGCTCCTGCATCCTTGAGCTCAGCGGCAGTATACAGGTCACACCAGCCTTTGGACATCATGTAGTCGTAGCCCTCACCAGAGACTTCAGCTACATTGTTAAAGTCACCCATAAAGAACATGGCCTCGCCGATATAATTGTGCAGAATCGCCTCTGCCCGATCCCATTGAGGACGGAAAGGCTCTTCCTCATCATGCCACCACCCCAGATGCCCATTCACAATCCAGGTATGAACACCCTCGATCGTCGTGCTGGCACCAAGTATTTTGCGGGTCTTGTAATTGTTATACACGGTTATACCGGACACATGCTCGCAGAAAGTCTCGCCAATAGGCGTCCGACTGAGGAACGCCAATCCTTCATCATATCTGAGCTTGCCCGTGTGCACCGGAGCCCATGTCCAGTAATAATCGAGCTTAAGCTGCTGCTGTACAAGGTATGCATAATTATTCGCTCTGATGGGCATAGAGGCATCTGTTACCACGAAGTTGCCTAGCTCCTCTAACGGAACAACTGGCTCGGTCTTCATTTGATTGACTTCCTGGAATGCAATCACATCAAATTCATGCTCGTTAATGAAATCAGCCATGTAACTAATCTTGGCCAATTGATCCTCTTCAAGCCAGGAGTGCGTATTCAGTGTCAATAATTTCAAGCTGTCTCACCTATCCTTTTGGGTGTGAATCATCTATTTCATCTAGTCCAAGTATACCACACACCTATTCAGCAGGATCGCATATCTCAGCATAGCCGCCCCAATTCACGATGAACCGTGAAGGCTTGGCCTTGATTCTGTTGTACTAAAGCCTGTAGAACAGCCTGTAATAGAAGAGCTACTCAAGTAAGCTGCTTGATCATCCTCGTAGCTACTAGCTGTTTGTCTCCCCATACCATATTGATCTGCTCTACTATGATATAGGAATCGAATCCGGCTTCCTTCATATCTGCAAGCTCCGCAGCTACCCATTCCTCGCTGATCCTTCTACAACCTAAATGGGTGATCAGAAAGGCAGGATTGGAATTATACACAGCGGCTATTTCTTGGAGATCCTGTTGCTGGGCACGCTCCAAATAAAAATTATCTGATGCAAACATATTCATTCTCCCTTGTTAAGCGAAACAATTTTTTTCATTTAAATTTTAACTTAATTTAAAGAACGAAACTATACAAAATTGCAAATTTTCTGTCGATATAATATTACTGAATTACTGAACAGTACTGTAAACACCCGAGGAGTGGAGATCATGACAAGCAAAGGAATAAAGAACAAAGAAGGACCGTCCAAAGTGAAATACAGCATCCGACTGAAGTTAATAACTGGTTTTATGCTAGTCGTTGTGTTGCTTGCTGCGGTAAGTGTTAACTCTCTCGTACAAATCAATAAAATGGATGATAATTCAACGCAAATCGACAAAGTTTGGATGCCGCTTGTAGTTTTGCTTGGCAATATGAACGGAGATATTTCAGATGTTGATCGTTTGGCCATAACTTTGGCCATTCAACTGGATCCTGCTGATATTGCTGAAACTGAGCAGACTCTGAACGATCTACTTGCCAAGCTTGATGAGGAGAGTAAGCAACTAGAATCAATGATAAAAGGATCAAGTCCTGAGGTTGATAGTTTACTTGAAAGCTACAACAGTAGTTTTGCATCATATAAGGAAGGGCTACCTGCCTTCCTGGAATTGGCGCGAAATAATCAGAACGAAGAGGCTCTAGACATACATGAAGATATTTATAAAGACTGGACTACAGCTAATGAAGCCATCGTCAAACTCGTTCAAAGTGCTTCTGACTACTCAAAACAGGTGACGTCTTCTTCATCTGAATTGACCGAGATTTCTTACCGTATTATCCTTATATCTACCATTATTGTCTCCATTCTTGCGGTGGGTCTTGCCATTATGATCTCGATCCTTATTTCCAGGCCGATTCAGTTGATCAATAAGGCAGCTCAGATGGTAGCTAACGGCGATCTGACCAATGAACCGATTGTATTGCGTAACCGTGATGAATTAGGGGTTCTTGCAAGCTCTTTCAATGAGATGACTAGCAACCTGAAACTCATGATTCAATCCGTCACAGACACGACAGCTCAGATTACAGCCTCTTCCGAGGAGCTTCTGGCCAGTGCCGAGCAAAACTCAAGAGCCTCTCAGCAAATTACAGAGCAAGTAGAGGAAATGTCACTAAGCGCCTCGGAACAAACGAATGTTGCTGAGCGCTCTTCCCAAGCGATGGGTGAGATGTCGATCGGAACTGATCAGATCGCTCAATTGGCGCAAAGCGTATCTGTGGCGGCTGTCGATGCTGCTACACAATCCACCAGCGGAAATGAAATTATTACTCATGCTGTAGATCAAATGGCAACGATTCGGGACTCCATTGCCTCGCTCAGTGAGCTGGTAACTGGACTAGGGGTACGCTCTGCCGAGATTGGTTCGATCACAGAGGTCATTAACAACATTTCAGGTCAGACCAATCTGCTCGCTCTGAACGCTACGATTGAAGCGGCTAGAGCTGGAGAGCACGGGCGTGGATTCGCTGTCGTAGCGAATGAAGTCCGCAAGCTGGCCGAAGAAGCTGCTGTCTCATCCCAGAAGATCACATCACTTGTACAGTTAATTCAAAATGATACCGACAAAGCCGTACAGGCCGTACAATCGAACCGTCAGGAAGCTGAATCTGGAATCAGGGTGATTAATGAGGCAGGACAAGCCTTCGGACAAATCTCTACGGCTGTTAATAAAGTAGCCAGCGAGATTGAGGAGGTCTCTGCCAGCTCTGAGCAGATGTCTGCCAGTACTGACGAGGTCGTTCGTAATGTCGATCAGGTAGCCGAGATCGCCAAGAGCTCAGAGGAGAATGTGCACAGCATCTCGGCAGCAACCCAGCAGCAGTTGGCATCCATGGAGGAGATCACTGCCCTTGCAGGCTCTCTATCCAGTGTTGCTGAGGAACTGCAAATGCAGGTCAGCAAGTTCAAGCTATAAGCTAAGCTATTAACAAGATATTAACTTCAAATAGCCTTATTCCTTCATTTGGGTTAAGGCTATTTTCATAGGCTAAGACTAATTAATAAGGGCTATTGGGTCCGTTAGCCACTAGACTGTTGCTCAAACATTCCCGTTGCAGGACCATACTACAACCTCGTGCCGTTCTCTTTGTCACGAATGTAGATATCAAGTGCTTTAATTCCACGTTGGGCAAGCTGAATGAACAGAATCAGCGCGTATATACCCAGACCTCCGAAGACAAGGGTAAGAATAATACTGATTAAGGAAATGATACCGAAGCCGGCACTTACATGCATACGATCTCTCCTTTCTCTCCAAGCTTAATAGATAATACAATTATTGCCAACCCTTAATAATCATAATAAGATATTCAGGATGGGGACGATTTACCGATCTGCTTTCATATCGTTCTATCACATTCCCAGCCACTAAGGAGACTTACTCATGTTAACTACAAATAATTTGTTCTTGGGCCCCAAGCTGAAGCTAACCACAGCCCGAGCCGAGGATGTTCAGACCATGCTAACTTGGAACGAGGACCCGGAATATCTGCGACATGTCGATACGGACGCGGCTATCCCCTATTCCGAGAGGCAGTTAGAGGGAGAACAGGATTCCAAGGATCGCGAGGTCTATTTCCGCTTGAGAACCCGGACGGAGGATGAATTGATAGGCTTCGTTGTTATTCATAGTATTGAATGGAACAACCGTACAGGGCAACTCGCCATTGGAATTGGACTGTCCAAGCATCGGAATCAAGGGTACGGTACAGAAGCACTCCAATTGATTCTTAGATATGCATTTTATGAGCTGAACCTTGATCGGGTAGGCCTGGACGTCATCTCTTATAATGCCAAAGCCATTCGCGCCTACGAGAAGGCGGGCTTCCAGCAGGAAGGGCGTCTGCGCTCTGCCGTGTACCGGGATGGACAGCGATACGATCGTATTCTAATGGGTATTCTGAGGTCCGAATGGGAAGTCCGGCAGCAGACTCAAGATAAAGTTGGCTTAGAATAACTAGCCTCAAGTAAAACAGGCTCAGAATGAGTGGAATCAGTGAATTGATCACCACTTTTGCCCCGTAATAGCTTGGACTACAGATTATTCCTTGCCCTCTAGACACGGGAGCATCAGTGTGGCTCGAAGCCCGCCTCCTTCCTCGTTCTCCAGAACAAGCTGCCCTTGGTGAGCCTTGGCAATCTGCGCTGCCATCGGCAGCCCTAACCCATGCTCACGATGTGCCTGCGATTTGTTATACCTGGAGAACGGCAGCTGCAGCAGCCAGGGAATTCGGTGCGCTTCAATCCCTTGCCCATCATCGGATACCCTGCAGCAGCACATTGTGCCTATCGAATCTACCATAATTCTTATATGACAGCCTTCAGAATTATGGCGGACACTATTGTGAACGAGGTTGGTAATTGCCCGCAGCAGTAGCCGCTCATCCCCAAGCACCTGAACTCCTTCATTTACTACCTCCAGGTCCACAGTATATTTCCCGTCAAGCCCATTGTTGATCAGCTCTGTCGCTACACGCCTTGCGATGCGCGAGAGACGCAGCGGCTGTCTGTTCAAGGGCTGCATCTCATATTCAAGCTTCGAGACCAGATTCAGATCCTGCACCAGCTCCCGAAGATGGACTACTTGCTGCCTGATGATCCCTGCTTGTCTCTGCTGCTCGTGAGGCAAGGCCTCGTTATCCTCCAGATCACTGGCATGCCCGAGGATCATGGACAGCGGTGTTCTAATATCATGGGAAATACCTGCCACCCAGTTCGAGCGTGCCGCATCACGACTCTGTATGGCGTCCTTCTTATGTCGCAGCAGCCGGGAGACGTGATTAATCCGTTCCGCCAGATCGGTTAAGATCCCTTTGGTCTCCAGCCGTACCTCCCGATCCTCTGCCAGCGCCTGTATCCCCTCTGTTAGTGGACGAATCGACTGAATCAGGCGGGAGCCGATCCATAAGGAGAGCAGCAGAGCCAACAGCATGTTACCTGCAAAGATGAGCCCCAGCTTACCTATCAGGCCCTCCACCCAGCTGACGGGAAGAATATACTGGTATTTGGCGAGACTGTGCTCGGGATATCCTATTACGACTAGTCCGCCGGGATGCTCCCAGGAGAAGACAGGATATTCCTGCAAATATCCCCGCGACCATTTCGCGACATCCGTCAATGAATAGACTCGCTGCAGATCATCCGGTAATTGATAGCTCCAGCCAACACTGCCATCCTCCAGCACCAGCATAGCCCATGCATGCTGCTCAGCCAGCAGCTCACTAGCTGCTGGCGCCAGTCCGTAGCCCTCGGCTCCAGGCTGCAGCTGATCCGATACCTGCTGTACGACTGCTGCAGGTGACAGCTCTGTACTCATTCCCTTACTGAACCACACGACAAGTACGATTCCATTGAGCAGCAGCAGCAAGATGGAGATTAGAACTGTCGAGCTTATGAATCGTCTCAGTATCCTGACGGTACCTTCCACTCCTGCCCCTCCTTCCCAATTTGATCACCGTTATAATCATCACGCACCCCCTACAGCTCCGTCTAGCACTAGCAATTTATATCCAAGACCTCTAACGGTCAGAAGATACTGCGGGCTTGAGGGAAGCGGCTCGAGCTTCTCCCGAATGCGGCGAATGTGCACCATCAAAGTATTTTCATAGCCATAGTAATCGTCTCCCCAGGCTGCCTGGCAGAGAGCATCATTCGTGACAATTCGATTGCGCTGCTCATAGAACGCTGACAACAGTAACAATTCCTTGGCTGTCAGTGCATATTCCTGTTGAAGCACCCGAATCGTACCGCTCTCCAGATTAACTACTCTCTCTCCCAATTGAAATACAGGACGTTTCTCCCGAACTGGGGAAGCGTAGACCCTGCGCAGAACAGCCTTCAAACGAAGCAACAGCTCACGTGGCAAGAAGGGCTTGACTATATAGTCATCGGCACCTAGACCCAGACCCAGCAATCGGTCCTCATCCTCTCCCCTGGCCGATAGAAATAGTACCGGGACATTGGACATTTGACGTAGTGCCGTGAGCAGCGAGAAGCCATCTCCATCCGGAAGCATAACATCCAGAATCACCAGATCAGGCTTCATCCCTTGATACATTTCCAAGGCAGCTTTACAGTCGGGGGCGTGATAAATTCGTGTAAAACCATCTTTACGCAGGAAGCCCTCTACCATCCTTCGGATGTCTGGCTCATCGTCCACGATCAACAGCTTTTTTTGCTGTAATTCATTCATATATTGATCACCTATATTACATCATACCGATTTTCTGTGGTCCGTACAGCTTGGATCAGCTTCTCTACAGACATTTAAGATTGGCGTAAGGTTGTGCTCAGACTCCTGTTAGGACGGTCCGCTACACTTGAACCATGTTCATAGGGACCAACAAGGACAGGAGTGAAGCATCGATGAGTGTTATTGTGTCAACACGAAAGCTGACCAAGCAATACGGCCGCGTAAACGTGGTGGACCAATTGAATTTGGAGATTAGAGAAGGAGAGATTTACGGATTTTTGGGGCCGAACGGGGCCGGCAAGTCGACGACCTTGAAAATGCTGCTCGGACTGACACGTCCTACAGCAGGGGAAGTACACATTTTCGGACAGGATCTGGCCAGACAGCGCCAATCCATACTTCGCCGAATCGGTTCATTGATTGAATCCCCCTCCTATTACAGCCATCTTACTGGTCTGGAAAATATGAAGGTCGTTCAGCAATTACGTAATGGCTCCGATCAGGAAGTGAAGGACGCGCTACAATTGGTTAGGCTGGATAGTCAGCAGGATAAAAAGGTAGGACATTATTCGCTTGGCATGAAGCAGCGGCTGGCCATCGCCATGGCTCTCGTAGGCTCGCCCCGCTTATTAATTCTGGATGAGCCTACGAATGGGCTGGACCCGGCAGGGCTGCAGGAAATGCGTGAGCTAATCCAGATTCTAGCCTCGCGCTATGGCATCACGATTCTCATATCCAGTCACCTGCTGAGTGAGATTGAACAGTTGGCAACCTCTGTTGGCATTATTCATCATGGCTCTCTCATCTTCCAGGGAAGCGTGGCGGCGCTTCAGGAGCGCAGCAGACCTGATATTCTCCTGCGCACCCGTAACGATGCCGCTGCAAGGAGGCTACTGCATACGTACGACATTGATGCACGCGCAGATGCTCAGGGGCACGGTCTGGTCCTGAAACTGCTGAGCGATGACGAGATTACCCAGATTGTGCGCTATCTAGTCCATGCTCAGATCGATGTGCTGAGGATTGAGGAACGCAAGAAATCGCTGGAGCATATTTTCCTGGAATGGACCGGAAAGGGGCAGCCGATATGCTAATGCTACTGAGGATCGAATTTTTCAAGCTGCGACGTCGAGGGATTCTTCTCTTCGGTATCGGTATGCTCATCATTGAGGTAAGCTGGGCCTTCACCGCCATCAGCATGTCCATGGCACGGAATCCACAGGTTGATGTATGGGCGTCCCTGATCCTGCTGGTAGCCTCCATGAACAGTCTGCTCCTGCCGCTGCTCGCAGCCATTATGGCCTCCAGAATATGTGATATGGAGCACAAGGGCAATACCTGGAAGCTGCTGCTGAGCGCGGCCATTCGCCCAGGGCAGCTGTACGCCGCCAAATACCTCTGCCTCTGTAGCATTATGCTTGGGATATGCATATTGCAAAGCAGTGCGATACTCCTCTATGGGTGGCTGATTAGCAGCCATGAGCCTGTGCCAGGTCTGCTGCTGCTTCGTTTCTTCTGTGGAACTATACTGACCACGGCGACTGTACTCGCCCTTCAGCAATGGGTGTCCATAGTTGTCCATAATCAAGCATGGGCTCTATGTCTCGGCATGCTCGGTGCTTGCCTTGGCATGACTGCCGAGTTGTTCCCAGCGTCGGTTCGTATCCTGTGGATCTGGTCGTATTACACCGTGCTTAGCCCTGTAACCAGCAGCTACGCAGACGAGCACCTGCAATTCATCATCCGGCATGTTCTGGATACTCTACCCGGAATCATCGGGCTACTGCTTGGTGCGGCATTGCTATACACAGCCGGCCACATGCACTTGTCTAGACAATATAAATAGGAGGCGATAGAATCATGCTACTGCGCTGTATTACCGCAGAATGGATGAAGCAGCGACGATCAGGAATATGGATACTTCTGTCGGCTCTGCCGCTGGTTAGCGTATTGATCGGCTGCGTGAATTTCATGCTGAACCAAGGTGTACTGCAGCACGAATGGTACAGTCTCTGGTCCCAGGTAGGATTGTTTTACGGTGAATTCTTCTTCCCTATACTCATTGCCATCGGAGCCTCTTATCTGGGGAGACTGGAGCACAGCAACGGGAACTGGAAGCTGCTGCTGAGCGCCCCGATTCGTCCAGCGTCCATCTGGCTTGCCAAGCTGTTCATGCTTGCTCTATTTCTGGGATATGTACAATTACTATTCCTTATCCTGTATTATGCTGGGGGAAGATGGATCGGACTTCCACCCGGTCTACCCGATGAATGGCCCGGTTGGATATTTCGGGGCTGGGTGGCCGGGATGGCTATTGGAAGTATGCAGCTAGCGTTATCCATGCATATTCGCAGCTTTGCTGTGCCTGTAGGCATCGGGCTATCCGCATGTATCATAGGCTTGGGACTGTATGTACTCAAGCTGGGACTGTTATTTCCGCACTCACTGCTTACGATCGGGATGGGAGTGTTGAATCAGGAGCCTCTAATCACCGGGACAATGCTAGGATTTTACGTCATGTGCATTCTCTACATTGCCGCTCTAAGTGCCTTGGCGATTCGACGCTTGGAACGGGGGGACGCAGGCTGAACGATTCTTTCCTGCCTTGAAGCTGACGCTACGTCCTGCGTCCCTATTGAAGCAACAGCTACTTGGTCTCATAGGGACGGTATTAATCGCCGATCCCAAAAGGATTAGTCGAAATGGATACATACTCCAGCGATTTCATTCGCTGCAGGAAGTTGGGCTTCTTATCCATCAAGCTATTGGCAATAGTCAGAGACTTCAGATTCTGCAATCTCTCCAGCTCTGGTGGCAGCTCACGAATACCGCTATAGGCAATGTCCAGATATTCCAATCTGCTAAGCTCTCCAATCTCGGCAGGAAGACTTCGTAATGGCAGTTCCTCCTTCGGTCTGGGATGCCAGCTCGGAGTAGGGCGATCCGAGCTGCCGCCATAGATTCTGAGTTCCCTTAATTGCTTAAGGCTCCCTATCTCCCTCGGAATCTCGACTAGCTCGGCGGACATGATACTAAGCGTCTCTAGACCTGTCAGTTCAAATAATCCCGAAGGCAGCCTGTCGAGATCCTGTTCGAACACAGATAAATTCTTCAACTGCTCCAGCTCACGAATGCGGACAGGCAGCTCGGTAAGTCCATACCCCTGAATCTCCAGCCAGTCGGTCTGGTGCCGAATGGCATCATCCAGATAGCAATCGAATTCCTTATGCTCCGGGAGCTCCAGGAATAGACCCGGAATCCGGGACATAAGCTCCCTTCCCTCACTATGTTCCACAATCAAGATCCCCATTCGTTCATGGGCAACCGAGCCCAGGAAGAGCGTGCCATCCTCGTTCAGAAAGGTCAGGTCCTCCGGGAGCGGCGAGCACCAATCGTACAGTCCGTGTACCGCTTCAGCCAGTATTTGGCCTGAAGCCTCACAGCAGCGGTAGTAATAGAATTCTCCTGCTCCGCTCATACCATGATCCAGCAGTGAGGGAATCTCCTCATTCTCAATGGCTGCAAGCACTTCCTCCTGTGTGACCCTTCGCACTTCCAATAGATAGGGCTGGAGCCTGTCCAGCAGTGCTGGAGGCGGAGGCTGTATATACTCAAAATCATCTCCGAAGGATGTTGAGTACCCTCCCACCCCCAGCATGAACCGTGAAGTACGCTGGATGGCATATTTAATAAGCTCCTTATAGGCTGTTCCCTTCGGATCAGTATACATTCGCATGCTATTCCTCCAATATCTAATGAACTCGCTTTCAGCATCTATTCCTTATTATGCCACTAAATGATGCCCTAGTTCAAAATACGACAGATAGACTCTCTTCTCCTGTATCCAGCATAGTTACGACTGATTTTTATTTTTGAGCTTCTAGCAGTTATACTATGAATATAGGAGTTAATCTTGCAGGAGGCTAAAGAGAGTTGTTCAGGTCGGAAGAAATAATATAGTTGAATGTACATTCACTATCCAACACATGAAAAACAGCTTGTCCTGAGGGCAAGTGCATGGAGGTCTGTCACATACATGTTCGCACTTATCGGAATTGCTATGCTGTTAGTCTACGCATTATTAGTATTTTACATAGGTTGGAGCGGCTGGAGCTGGATGAAGCCTGTCGTATCTACCAGATTCAGAATCTTGTATATCATTGCCATTACCTTTCTCGCCTCTTCCTTCCTTCTTGGCAGGCTATTCGGCAATTCTGCATTCCTGAGCATGATCGGCTCCTACTGGATGGCGGCCTTCTCTCTACTCATCATTCTCCTTCCCATCGTACATCTGAGTCTGTGGCTGATCCGTCTGACCCGACTGCGTCATCATGAGCTGCAGAAGTGGGCAGGTGCCGCAACTTTAGTCATCTTCCTTGGACTTATGGGTTATGGCTCCTTCAATGCGTACAGTCCCGTCGTCCGTAATTATGATATACAGCTAGATAAGCCTGCGGGGGACCTGGATGCTCTCAATATTGTCATGGTGTCTGACATGCACTACGGTGGCCTATCTGGGGCTGCCCATGCCCGCCAGATGGTCGAGGAGATTCAGGCGCTCCAGCCTGACCTGGTCCTCTATGCAGGTGATATTATTGATGACGACCTGAGCGCATATCTGAATAGCGGCATTCACAAGATTATGGCGGAGGTAAAGGCACCACTTGGCGTATATGCCGTACTAGGCAATCACGACAAGGATAAGAACTCCACTCGGGAACTGATCGAATCGCTGGAGGATAGTCATATTCAGGTGCTGCACGATGAGTCCATACAGATCGGGAACAATCTGACGCTGATCGGCCGCAAGGATCGCATTGATGATGATCGGGCTGAGCTGTCAGAGCTGATCAAAGACGTGGATCTCACCCAGCCTGTGCTGTTGATGGATCACCAGCCCTATGACCTGGATATTGCTGAGCAGCAAGGGGTGGATGTGATGCTCTCTGGCCACACACACCGAGGACAGATCGCTCCCTTTCATCTCATCACCGGGGCCATATATGAGAATGACTGGGGACATTTGCAGAAAAATTCATTCCACTCCATTGTCTCTTCTGGCTACGGATTCTGGGGCCCCCCGATTCGGACCGGCAGCAGATCAGAGCTAGTGCAGCTTCAGCTCAGCTTTAGGCAGCCTTGAAGATATACGCAAGTAACTCGACTATCACCTTGACCAGATCAAATATGAGTGTAGAACCGATGCATCCTTTTGTTCCAAAGGGGCGTCGGTTTTTTTGTGTCCCTGACTCCATCTGCACGCAATTTCATTTCTTAATAATGCATAATCGTGTAAATGGTGGAGGATTTATGCATATGAGCCCGAATACACTCGCTGTCTATAACCAAATTTAGTATATATTTACCAACGTAGGTAATCCGTGAAATTGGCTTTTATAAGCGGTATTACTGAGGTTTTGCAATCCATATAAGGGTTCAATTCTGAATTAATAAAAATTTGAAACTTAAGCACTATAAACATTGCAAAAAAATGGTCCGATACATAATTTGTGAATAGAATACATTTTATGGAGGTAGAGAAATGATTTGGGGTAATAAAATCAAAAAGCTGGCATGTGCAGCTACTACACTGGCTTTGGTACTGTCACTTGGCAGCACCAGCCTGACCAAGGCATCGGAGCTTGAATTTGAGAATGTGAATACGGACCAGCTCTCCAGTTCAGTCATTGATGCAACCTATGGAGAGATTCCTGTCCTGACGGAGGACATGCTGCTTACTTCCCTGGCTGCTGCCAGCAGCAGTGAATATGGAGTAGCAGGATTCGCAGCAGACACCACTGGTGGAGGTGTCGTTGCTGAGAGCAACTCCAAATACATCAAGGTATACAATGCAACGGATCTGGCTAAAGCGCTGAAGAAGGGTTCGGGCTATAAAGTTGTCGAGATCATGAACGATCTCGATCTGGGATGGAATGAGATTCCTTCTGCTGCCAAGAACAATCCTTTTGCCCAATACGCCACTCCCCTCACACATCCTGTGTTGAAGAAGACTGGTGTAAGCAAAATCAGCATTGATGGATTTAATGGACTAACTATCTTCTCCTCCAATGGAGCCAAGATTAAGCATGCGGGCTTCACCCTGAAGCGGAGCGAGAACGTTATTATTCGCAATCTGGAGTTCGACGAGCTGTGGGAGTGGGATGAAGCGACCAAGGGCGACTATGACCGCAACGATTGGGACTACATCAACATTGAGGAAAGCCATAAAATCTGGATCGATCACTCTACCTTCAATAAAGCATACGATGGACTGGTCGATGTGAAGAAGGGTAGCACAGGTGTCACGATCTCCTGGTCCGCCTTCCTCGGCGATAATGGTAACTCGAATAGCTGGGTGAACCAACAGATCAAGGAACTTGAGGCCAATCGCTCCAAGTATCCTATGTACGACCTGTTAAGATCCCAAGGTCTGAGCACGAAGGATATTGCAGCAGTTGCAGCCAGCCAAAAGAAAGGCCATCTGGTAGGTGCCAATGAGTTCGCAAGCGACAACAAGGATCTGCAAGTGACGCTGCACCATAACTACTACAAGGATGTTCAGGATCGCATGCCTCGTCTGCGCGGCGGTAATGTCCACGCCTACAATATCGTGATGGATAACGGCAACGCATGGCAGGCCAAGAAACTGATCACCTCAAAGATTGACAAGGCCCTGGCCGATAAAGGCTTCCACTTCGGTGTAACAAGCAACGGAGCAATCTCTACTGAGGGTGGCTCGGTCCTCGTGGAGAAATCCGTCATTAACGATGTCTCATCGCCTGTGCGCAACAATCAAAAGGACGCCAAGAAGAGTAACTACACTGGTAAAATTCAAATACTGGATACCATCTACACCATGAATGGCGTTACCTTCCGTGGAGGCAGTGAAGATGCCAAGAGCCCGCTCTCTCCAGTACCAGCATCCACCATCAAGTTCGCCTGGACAGGCTTCAGCAAGCTGCCTTACAGCTATACACCTGATGATCCTTCCAAGCTGAAATCCAGATTGATCAGCACAAGCGGTGCTGGTGCAGGCAAGCTGAACTGGAAAGCATCTCAGTGGTTGGACGCTAAATAAAGCATTTAATGACACGAGGCTAACCCAAGCATAACTACAAAGTCCTATACTTCTTTATCTCAAGCGAGTCCAATGAGAGGATGCCCCCCTTCTCAAGGGGCTTGCTTTTCTATTATCTAGCAATTGTTATTGCTCTCTTTCGTATAAATGGGTCATTCTTATAGGAACTTCATCCATACCAAGCTGGAAGACTCACATAGTATGGCTGTGAAGGAGGAATGATCAAATGAGAAAACTAGTTCATGCTTCACAGAGTTACCCTCGCCTTACGGTGTATGAGGATGAGAACTACAGAGGGCGCAGCAGAGTGTATACAGGTAATCTTGGCATTCGTAATACCGATGCGATCCTGGACGGAATCGAGAGCCTGCGCTTCTTCTCTACCAACAGCAACGCTACTCTCGTACTATTTACGAGAACACGCTTCAGAGGCAACTTCCGCGTGCTGCGCGGTAATCACAGCATTAGCGACCTGGAGGATTATATCAACGGCAATGATGTGGAATCCCTGATCTCCACCAACCAACGTCTTACACTTACCCAGATACGGAATATCCGCAGCAGCGGCGACCTCCCCTCTGGCTATCGTCTGATCTGACTATCATTCCTCAAATAATATCCTTCTTAACGGCTCTGTAAGGGGCCGTTCTTTTTTTTTGAGCTACACACTACAGCACTCCGATTAATTCAACAGTTCCATGGGTATATATGAACAGGTACTACATATCCGACCTTGTCCCCATACATAACGCTCTTATTTCATACCTACGGCTTAATTTTGCTCGAAAATGGCCACTAGGTTTTGCCAACACTGATAGAGTTCCCTTAAAATATGCATATTGTTGTTTACATTCCAGTCCACAAGAGGTGCAGAACATGACGAAAATTATGGTCCCCCCCGAGCGTCTGGAGGAGGTCTCCAAGCAATTTGCCCAGGCCCGTGAAATGGGGGCTGACATCTGCGGCCGTCTCTCCCAGCATATTCAGATGCTAGAGAGCGGCTGGGCAGGAGCAACGCAGGAGCGATTTTACCACGATTTCCAAAGAGCACAATCTCAAATGGCATCCTTCACTCAGACTATAGCTTCCGTCAGTACCGAGCTGCATTCCATCGCCGTCAAGTTCAGCGAGACTGATGCCGAGCAAGGACCAGGGATTGGCGCACAGGCTGGGGATGCTGTGAAGCCAGGGAGCGGTAATGCTGCTTCATCTGGCCCCGATGCCGTGGACCGCACGATTCAGGGGGCCTCGGATCTGAATGCCGTACGCGGTAATCTATCCTTCTGGGGAACCGCTATGTACTCCGGGCTAGCTACCTCCCTGGTCCTGAGCAAGACAGTCCAATTCAAGACAAGTCTGAGAAATCCGACACGTACGGTCATTCATAACGCTGCCTGGGTTAAGGGCAAGGGCAATAATCCATTCATGGCGAAGCTTGGGAGAACACTTAATCGTCAATTCGCCAAGCCCGGCTTGATCATGAAGGGACTGAAGGGCTTTGACCGACTCGCAGGCAAGCTGCAGGTCGGCAAGCTGGGGCTTGGCTTCAGCAAGGCGAACAGCTTCAAGCAATGGACGCGCAATGTCATCGTGGGGGTTGAGAAAGGGCGCTACGGGATTGCAACCAAAAAGATACCCGGCATGATCGCCAAGAAGCTGTATCCGATCAATGCGACCATGAATATTGTCGGTGAGGGCATCAGCCTGGCCGGTAAAATAAAAAACGGCACCATCACAGGTACCGATGTTGCCGTGTCCGCTTCGAATGTAGCTATCAAGACCGTCTCTACCTATGGTGGTGCGGTTATAGGCGGTAGCATTGGCGCTGCTATCGGTGGCCCCATCGGCGCGGCTGTAGGCTCCTACATTGGAGGCACCGCTGGCAGCTGGCTGGGCGGTAAGGCAGCGAAGCTGGCGGAAAGCGGCATTCGTTGGGCCAGCAAGCTGTTCAAATAGCAGCAGGCGGCTCTACACTCATCTTTACCGATCTGAACAATACGAAAATGTACGAAGGAGAATGACATGGATAATCCAACCGTTGTACTCACACTGGAGGAACTGGGGTTCATGCTAACTGCGCTTGGCGCAGAGGACATGGCCTCGGGCTTGCTCAAATCCTACTATGGCGACCTGAGCGAGGACCGCTGGGAGCTACTGTTTCAGGCAGCTACACACAGCTTGATGTCCAAGGGCTTCATCGCAGACCTGGATGAGCAGCAGCAGCAGATTGAATTCGATCCCGAAATCGTCGGGATGCTGGCCCATATGGCCCAGAGCCGTAGCATGCTGCGGGGACATCGAGACAATCAGACGAAGGAAAATACACTGACACTCCATGAGCAGGAGGGGAAATATCTCTATCATGTATCCAGCAACAATGAGCTGCACTTCTTCCGGTGGTCCTCTCCTGACGAGTGGTATGGCCAGATTAATGAAGTGTTTGGGCTCCGCCCTCTTGCCTTCAGAACCGATAGCCGTGGCGTCAGTCTTACCGAAGCACAATGGGAGCAGCTAACGTCCCCTGAATTTACGCTGAAGCTGACCTCCGATTGGAATGTTGGCGAGCAGGGTGAACAGGTTCTATTGAATTGGCATAAGGACTTTCACAATAATGGCAGCAGCCTGGATAATCTGAGCCGGATGATCTATGATGATTCCGATACGGATGGCCCGACAGTCACAGGGGTGCTCTTCCTTCTGCAAGGAAGCAATGATATCTGGGTAGTGCGTAATACCGAGCCCGACATGCAGGCACCTCCAGCACTTCGCATCGAGAGCGTTACGGAGCCGGAGTGGAAGGCCCTGATCGCTGACTTTACGGAGCCATTCCGGCAGAAGACAGAGCTTCATGGATAATATCAGCTATCGCAAATCACTAGCATTTTGGAAGATGATGGGCAGCCTACTATTCGTGGTTGTCTGTATATTATTGGTGCTGATAGTATTTTGGGATCGGGAAATATCCAAGATCCAGATTTTCTTCTGCATTAGCTCAGCGATGCTGGGCATTCCGTTCTTTGGCGGCTATCTTGTCGCCTCGGCCAGCAAATGGCTGCGGAAGGATACCCGTCTGCTCATATACGATGAGCATCAGATCACAGACGGTGTACGCTCTGTCCCCTGGAATTCTATTGCCAGACTCGATTACAGAGGAGCGTCCTTCCGAAAATGGATGCTGCCGAGGTTCCCCGCTTATATTTTTCATCTGAAGGATGGAAGCAGGTGGGAGGTCAGCACGTATTACATGCTGAATGATGAGGAATTCGCCAGCAGCATTAAGCTGCTGCGCTCACTGATCTCACGCAACAGGCAGAGAAGCAAGAAATAATCTGATCGCAATAGCCTCACATTACCTTGCATATTGAATGATCTTACACATTGATCTTTATACATTGATCTTGCATATAAATTTTACACATATCCCATACAGCTTCTGTTCCCATTCCCTGTATGCATACACGCACACATGCCCGCAGTTCTGGACTACAATCCAGGGCTGCGAGCATGCCTTGCCTATGATAATCAGTCTTCCTCTGTGATGCCCAGCAATCTATTCTTCTCCTTGAAGCGATCATTATGCGAGGATACATAGGCCTTCTTCGGGGCTTCGGGGTCTATGAACAGCTTGGCACTATTGACAGCCAGTACAGCATCTGTGATGGCTCCTGCAATGAGATTGACCTTGCTATCGTAGACGGCGAAGTCACCAGCCCCGAAAATACCAGGCAGATTCGTATGCAGCTTGGCGTCCACGTACAGGAACCAATCATCCATGTTCAGTCCCCAATCTCGAATGCCGCTGAAGTCGGAGGCTAGGCCATGGTTGACGATCACGGCATCCACCTGCAGGCTTGTCTGATCGCCGGACTCCTTGTGCTCGATATGGACCCGATCAATCGACTGACCGTCTGAGCTGCTTAACTGGGTCACCTCATAGGGCGTAAGCACCGCTACCGAGGAATTCTTCATACGAGCCACCTGCTTCTCATGGCCGCCGAATTCGTCGCGCCGATGGACTACAGTGACCTGCTCAGCGATTGGCTCCAACTCGTTGGCCCAGTCCACTGCCGAATTGCCGCCGCCAGAGATCAGTACCTTTTTACCGCGAAATCCTTCCAGCTCTTCTACGGTATAATGCAGATTCGTCACTTCATACCGTTCCGCCCCGTCTAGCTCCAGCTTGGCCAGCTTCAGAATTCCGCGTCCAATCGCCAGGATAATCGTCTTGGTCCAATGCCGTTCTCCTGCTTCTGTGACGAGGATATAGGTTCCATCCTCACAGCGCTCCAACTGCTTGACATGCTGTCCGAGCACAACCGTCGGCTCGAAGATCTCCGCCTGCTGACGCATTTGACCTATAAGATCATTGCAGAGGATCGGCGGTACACCACCCACATCCCATATCATCTTCTCCTTATAAATGAGCATCCGTCCGCCCAGTTCCTCCTGAGCCTCCAGCAGCTTGGTCTTCATATCTCTCATTCCGCTATAAAATGCCGCGTACATCCCCGCAGGGCCGCCGCCAATAATGGTCAGATCATATAATTCCAGATTCTCCGTCATGATGAAAGAGTCCTCCCCTGAGCAAATGTTCAATCCAGTTGATATTGATAATTATTATCAGTGATATGAACATCATATAGGGGAATTGGTCGATTCGTCAATTATTGGAGGAACAGCCTCTGACAAAATGGACCCTAGTTGGGGGTGATAGCATCACCAGCAGGAACAAGAGACTGCTCATGCTGAAGGAGCCATTCCTTGCGCCATAATCCTCCGGCATAGCCTGTCAGCTTACGATTCGAGCCAATGACCCGATGACAGGGAATGATAATGCTTAGCCGATTTTTACCATTTGCGTGTCCAACAGCACGATTCGCCTTCATGTTGCCGATCTGATTGGCAATGTCCTGGTAGGAGCATGTCTTGGCATAGCCAATCGCGCCCAGTGCTGTCCACACCTTTTGCTGGAATTCCGTCCCCTGCACCCTATAGGGAACAGTAAAGACTTGCCGCTGTCCCTTGAAATACTCATCAAGCTGGGTAGCGCATAGTTGCAGTGTCTCTGGCGCTCCCTCTGTTCCGCTTAGCATGTCTATTGACGCAGTATCTTCGACGAACATAATCGAGAGCACCGCCTCCTCCGTACCTTGAATCTCAATAACACCCAACGGTGATTCGTAATACAGCTTATCCACGTTCATCATATAGTGACCTCCAAAGGTAAAATGTAGCATAGGCCTGCCAGCCTGCCCAGCGAGTGCCCCATGCCTCAAGCTCGGCCATTTCTGGCTTATGCGGCAGGCTGAGCTGGGCTCTTATCGCCTGATGAAGTCCTGCGTCCGCTATGGGAAAGGCCAAAGGATCACGCAGACATTTCATCCGCACATAATCTGCTGTCCATGCACCTACGCCCCGGATCGCCAGCAGCCTGTCACGGGCCTGCTGAGGGTCAAGCTGTAGCAGCTCTGATCTGGACAATGAGCCCTCTGCGATCTGCCGGGCAATTCCGATAATATATTCTGCCTTGCGGGTCGTGAACTTTAGCGGACGCAGATCCTCTGGCTCCAGAACGGCAATCTCCGCTGGCTCAGGGAATAACCAGCACTGTGTACCTTCAATACAAATATCTCTTCCATACTGCTGCACCAGATTCCGTTTCATTCTATAAGCAAGCCCCAGGTGGATCTGCTGACCAGCCACAGCCCACACCAAGGCCTCGAACAGCTCAGGAATGCCAATAACCCGGAGTCCCCGATAACGCGTGATCAATGGAGCCAGCAGCGAATCCTTGGCACCCAATTGATAATACGCCTCCAGATCCTTGTCCAGATCGAACCATTCCATAACATACTGCGCGGCTAATGCCCGCTCAGTGTCGCTCGGCTGCTGCTCTGGAAATGTGATGTGAAGTGTTCGGTGGTTCGTGTAAGTAATCTTCAATAGCAGCATACAACCTGCCTCACCTTGTCCTGACCGCTCTGACAAGGATAGTGCTTTATAGATGCATTCACCCTGTATGGTATGCATGATCTCTTCATCGGATCGACTTAAGAATATGAGGCATTCTCTAAAGCTGAAATCCGGCGGCGGTATAATCTCCACATATTCCTGTCTATCCATCCATGAGGCTTGGGTCGCGCTCATTATGATTCCTCCTGTATTCGCCGGGTGAGCAATGCTTCAGACGGCGGAATGCCTTGTAAAAATGCGATGTGCTCTGAAAGCCGCAATCGTAGCTAATCTCAAGATTGGAGCGCTCGGTATGCCGTAACAGATAAGCCGCCTTGTCTATCCGTATCTGCTCCAGATACGTTCTTGGTGTCTCGTCAGTCTCCAGCTTGAACACCCTATCCAGATAAAAAGGACTCACTCCAACATGTGCAGCTACATCCTCCAGCAGCAGCCTCTGCTTGTAGTTCTGTATCAGAAATGCAGAAGCTTGACGGACAAGAGTCACGCTTGGGGAATCCGCCTGATCAGGCTGGCATCGCTTGCATGCACGATAGCCTGCTTGCTCTACTTGGTGAATGTTCGGGTAGAATTCCACGTTCATTTTCTTAGGCTTTCTGGAGCGACAGGAGGGACGGCAGTAGATTCTCGTGGTCTTCACTGCTGTATAAAAGATGCCGTCATAATGACGGTCACAAGCCATAATTCGCTCCCACATCTCCTCGAAAGACAGTGCGGGCTCTGCCATGGTTCTCCCTCCTCTTTATGCAATGATTGAACAATCTGATGTATCTATTCTAGCAGGGATGATGGTCGCGTGTGTCCTCATTCTTGCGCTTATGGTCTAGATACCTTCATACTCACCGCGGTCGCCATCAATCTTCCTACCTCTTCCATGATAGACTTGATCAAGGAACGTGTGTTCTATATAATATACTAAAAAGCTACTCTCGATTCCAGCGGGCTCTATACTCGTATTTGATCTGGTCAATATATTACTACTGCCAATCATTCAGGATTTGGGAACTACTATCGTTTAATGAGTTATATGTCGAATTGAAATCGGATAACAAATCCGCGTCTGCCAGGTTCCCACACTGACATTCACGCCGATATTCTTATCGATAATCATATGGAGATGATGAGATGGATGACCAATTTATTAGACAGCTGCGTAATACCGGAAGGCAGGACAAGGAGAGATCGGAGCTGCTGATTACAGGCCTGAAGGAGGAGCTACGACAGCGCAAGCAGGAGAATCCGCTTCAGCGCTGGCTGCGTAGCCGCAAGCGGCGGAAGAACGCAGAGCACACCTTCAAGCAATGAACCCGTTGCAGCAGAGCCTTTTTCCATACTGAATAGTGGCATGCCCATTATCAGGCTTCCCATATAGGACGGATTGGCTTAGTATAATCAGGTTAATGGATTATTTCCGATCACTTTTGCCGCAGGAGCTGATTCAGTATGTTCAGTGAACAAGAAAAGGAAACATTGTACAAGGTCATCTACACCCGAAGAGACATACGCACGTTCGTGGACAAGCCTGTCCCCACAGAGGCAATTAGCCGTATATTGAATGCTGCTCATCACGGGCCATCCGTTGGATTCATGCAGCCCTGGAATTTCATAATCGTTACTGACGAAGCTCTCAAGGCTCGTCTCGCCTGGGCAGCAGACAAGGAGCGCAGAGCATTGGCCATTCATTATGAAGACGACCGGAAGGAAGAATTCCTGAATCTAAAAGTAGAAGGTCTTATGCAGGCACCACTGACCATCTGCGTGACCTCCGATCCTACACGAGGCGGATCACATGTCCTGGGCCGGAATTCCATCCCCGAGACGGATCTGCTATCCACTGCATGCGCAATTCAGAACATGTGGCTGGCATCCTGTGTGGAAGGCTTAGCCCTCGGCTGGGTAAGCTTCTATAAGAAGAACGACGTTAGAGACATTCTGAGCATCCCGCCCCACATTGAGCCTGTTGCCTTGTTATCTATCGGATACACAGACCATTATCCCGCCAGTCCGATTCTAGAGATGACTAACTGGGCGAGTAGAAGGGATCTGCAAGAACTGATTTTCCATGACGCATGGGGTCAAGCATAAGAATTCAAGCATACATAATCACAACAAGACCAGTCACGGAGTCTCTCCATGACTGGTCTTTCTTTTGTGTCCAAGCCTTTTGCGCAAATTCCACTCCCTAGCTGTCATAGCTGATGGGACTAAGCTTAAGCACCCGGATTAGCCCTTAATCGCTCCCTCAGCAATACCATGCATAATGAATTTCTGGAAGAAGGAATAGATGACAATGACCGGAATCGCCGTCAGGACAAGTGCCGCTAGGATGAGCGACCATTCCTTGGTGTACTCTCCGAATAATGCATTGGTGGATAGAATCAAGGTGTAGTCATTGGAGTCCGTCAGCATTAGTAAAGGTAGCAGAAAGTCATTCCATATCCACAAAAAGTCCAGAATGGCGATCGTCACCGAAATCGGCAGCAGCAGCGGGAAAATAACGCGGAAGAAGGTCTGCAGCTGATTACAGCCATCAATCACAGCCGCCTCCTCCAGCTCACGGGGAATCGACTTGACGAAGCCGTGATACAGGAAGATCGCCATATTCACGCCCAGCCCGATATAGATTAGTGCCAGTCCGTAGGTGCTGCCGCTAACATTCAGCGCCTTGGCCATACGGGTCAACGGGATCATCATAGAGTGAAATGGCACGAGCATTGAAGCCACGAACAGCGAGAAGAGAAAGGCACTTAATCTGCCAGGTGTTCGTGACAGCTTATAGCCCGCCAAGGAAGAGCATAGGATAATTCCCCCGATGCCTAATACCGACACAACTGTCGAATTGATCGTGCTTTGTACCAGCTGGATTCGTTCAAAGGCTTGAATGTAATTATCGAAATTCAGTGTTGTAGGCAGGGAAGTAAAGGAAGCGAACATCTCTCCTTGGGTTTTGAACGAGTTAATAATCGCCATGTAGACCGGGAAGAAGGAGATTACGGCACCCACACTCAGGAATACACTGATCAGTATGGAAGACATTTTGCGAGCCTTCATGCCTCCACCTCCCGCTTCTTCATGGCACCAATCTGAATAAAGGTAATAATCAATACAATCACGAACAAGATGACAGACTTGGCACTCGCGTAACCATATCTGAAGTTGTTGGAGAAGGCCTCCTCATAAATGTTCATTGTAATGACCTGCGTGCTGCGCCCTGGTCCACCACCTGTCAGTCCATACACGACCTCGAACACCTTAAAGGCGCCATTGAGAGTCAGGAAGAAGCAGATCGTCACGGCATGCGAGATCAGAGGCATGGTGACATGACGGAAGCTCTGCAGCGGTGTCGCACCATCAATCAGCGCTGCTTCCTTGATACTTTGCGGTACACCCTGCAATGCCGCCAAGTAAATAATCATCATATAGCCTACACCATTCCAGAGCGAGACGATGAGAATCGAATAGAAGGATACGCTCGGATCACCGATCCATAGCTGATCGAGCAGTGCCAGTCCTGTCTTCTCCGCCAGCTGTGGCAGCACTTGAGAGAAGATAAAGGTCCACATGAAGGCACTGATAATAACACTGATCATATTCGGCATGAAGAAGATAGTGCGAAAAAATCCCTTCGAGCGTGTTCTCGTCTCGATCAGTGTCGCCAGCAGTAGTGCAAAAGCATTCTGAAGCACGACCATGAATAGCACATATTTCAGAGTGAACCATAGTGAATTGACGAAATCAGGGTCCTCGCGCAGGGCCTCCGTGAAGTTCTCCAGACCGATAAATGAATAATTCTGATTCAGTCCGTTCCAGTCAGTGAAGCTGTAGTACATGCCTCCCAGAGTAGGAATGAGCAGGAATAAGGCATAGATTACAAATGCAGGAGCCACGAAAGCGAGCAAGGAGAGTATACGGCGATAGCTACCTCCAGTCACACAAATCCCTCCTTCTCACGATTAACGGTTCACCTTGTTAAAGGATTTCCAAGCTTTGTCCAATGCGCTAATTACATCGTCCTGATTAATCTGTCCAGCATAGTAGGACTGGAGTGCTTTTCCGGCTTCATCCTTCACGGCTTGCGGAATCGTAGGGTCCTGCACAGATTTGCCTTCCTTCACATAAGCTGTTGCTTCGTCCACCCAAGGGAAGTTCTTATAGGTGTGAATCGTAGCGACTGGATTGAACTTCACGGATTCGAAGAAGGAATTAGACTCCTTGTCATCTAGCATAAAATTCAGGAATTCCTTGGCCAGCTCTTTATTCTTGCTCGCAGAGGAGACAGCCAGAGATGTCGATGCACTTAGGTTAATCAGCGTTGCGTCTGGATTATCGTTCAGTGGCAGTGGAGCAACGCCAATCTGAAGATCGGGATTGGATTTGAGAATCGTCTCGGCGTACCATGGACCTTGCAGCCACATTGCCGTTTTGCCTGCGGCGAAGGAGGCGGCACCATCATCGGCGCTGGCTTCAGTGGCCTTCGCTGTTCCGTTCGCGTTAATCAGGTCGAACACATCGAAGATTGCAGTCTTCATTTCGGCAAATGAACCCTCATCCTTACCCATCCGATCTACAAAATCAGGATTCTCTGTCTTCACCATCCCGCCCACAGCCAGCGGCAGTATGAGCTGAGGAACCCACGCCTCCTTGTACGACAGCTCAAATGGGGTGATGTTGCTGGCCTTCAGCTTCGCAATCACCTCTTTCATTTCCGAGAGGGTCTGCGGAGGGGTCAAGCCCTGTTCCTCGAAGATCGTCTTATTGTAGAGATACCCCCATGACAGCGTTTCCAAAGGAAGGGCGATGATTTTCCCATCCACACTGGTCACTGACGGCTTGACATTATTGAGCAGCTTGGAGGCGAACGGCTGATCCGACAGATCCTCCAGATAGCCTGCTTTATAGAAGGAAGGAGATTCATTTACCGCATGTAGTGCGAAAATATCAGGACCATCATTGGAAGCCAGTCGGGTCTTCAGGATCTGCGCAGCATTGTCGGCTGTAGGCATCTCCAGTTGGACATCTACATTCACATTGTTCTCAGCCTTCTGCTTGGCTACGAACTTAGCAATATAGCTATCGTACTGCTCCTTGAAGCGAGGCTGGGCAACGAACATTTTGAGGGTTACGTTCTTCACACCATCCCCTCCCTGGCTGGATGTTCCTGTACTGTCCGTTCCCGTCGAGCCACACCCTGCGAGTAAGCCTGCTGTCAGCATAGTGCACAGCATTCCGGTCCAAAGTTTTCTCATCTTGATGACCTCCCTAAGCTTTTCATTGTGATGTCTCTTGTGTTTTGGTTGCGCTTTCATTATAGCCTGTGGGGGGTTCTTTGAAATTGGACAGCATTGTTCTCTTGGATTGGATATTATTAATTAGGCTCTATTAATTAAGCTTTATCCATTACGTCTCATCTCACCAGGAGCCATACCGAAATGCTTCTTGAAGACACGGTAAAAGTACGTCACATCCTCATAGCCTACCATTTCCGCTACCGCCTTGATCGGCATATCCTCATCAGCTAGCCATTTGCGAGCCTTGTTCATACGCTGGCGAATAATGTAGTCATTCACTGTGCAATCGAATCTCTGCTTGAACATTTTACTCAGATACTCCTTGCTGACGTGGAAGACTTGAGCAATTCCTTCCAGCGAGATGGATTTGGCAAAATGGTCATCAATATAGCTCTGCACCTCATCCAGATTCAGTCTGAATCTCATTCGCCGCTGCTCCTGCAGCAGTCGTAACGCCTTCAGATAAGCCTTGCACAGCTGCTCGTGCACAGTGTCCAGCGTGGCTGCTGCCCCCAGCCCAGCTTGCACATGAGGCTCAGTACTCTCACGCAGCGCACGGATCTCCGTCTCACATTCCACCTCATTAGCTCTGCATAGCTCCTCCAGTTCCAGCCTTAGCTCATAGATGACCTGCTTCAGGGAGTGGGGTGTAAGCGCAGCGCTAGCCGCTAATTCATCATGAAGCTGGCGGAATACGGCTAGCAGTCCCTCCTCATCCCATTGCTTGAAGCCCGTGTGGAACAGTCGCTTATAAGGAAGCAGCAGTGCCGTCACTCTGGAGTCATAGTCCAATCCCGCAGTTCGGACTACGGTCCGTCGAATGTCCTCTCTGCATCTGTCCAATACAATATTCAGCTCCTGCGGATCGATCGGCTTCAGCAAATAATCCACAGCACGATGCTTGATCGCTTGCCGTGCATATTCAAAATCATCATAGCCGCTTACGACGATCACCTTGGTATCGGCATATAGCTCCCGGATGCGGCCCATGAGCTGAGCACCATCCATGCCTGGCATCCTCATATCCGTAATGACGATATGCGGTCGCATGGCCTCAATCTGTCTCAGAGCCTCCTCTCCATCAGCGGCTTCCCCGACCACTTCCATCTCAAGGGCCTCCCATTGTCCCAAGCTGCGAAACAACTCCCGGTTCCAACTCTCATCATCCACGATCAATACCTTGAGCATCCAGCCACCCCCATAACAAAAAGTACAAAGCCATAATGTCCCGAATACGTAGCATTGTTGATCCGAATTCATTCTCTTGCACACCAGATTGCAGAGATTGCTGGATGATTGTGACTATGAATACTTAAGCACCCTCTCTGCGAGGCCAGGAGCCCATGTCCTGATGGGCAGGAATATGGATGAATACCGTCGTACCCTGACCAGCGCTGCTCTCCAGTGAGATTCCATACTCCTCACCAAAATGCAAGCGAATGCGTGCAGCCACATTATGCAGCCCGATTCGGCTTCCCTGCCGCCACAATTGTCCATCCTGCTGCTCAAGTCGCATACGCACCTCGTCCAGCCTATCTGCACTCATGCCGACACCATTATCCCGGATCGCTATGGTAAGCTTGCCTTTCTCTTTGTAAGCCTTAATCTCCAGCTCCCATGAGCCTTGTCTGGGCTCCAAGCCATGAAAGAAAGCATTCTCAACCAGCGGCTGCAGACTAAGCTTGGGAATGGCTGCCTTCAGCTCTTCCCCTTCTATGCTTACCGTGTAATGCAACTGATGAGAGAAGCGCTGCTGCTGAATCTTCATATAATTGCCCAAATGCTTGAGCTCCGCACCGAGATTTGTCAGATCCTCAGGCTCGCGAATCACATAACGGAACATATCACTAAGTGATCTGATAATCTCATAGCTTTCATGTGGCTGCTTGGCAAACAGCATACTTCCGATTAGCTGTAGCGTATTCTGCAGAAAATGGGGGTTAATCTGGGACTGCAGCGCCTTCAGCTCAGCTGTGTTTTTTTCAAGGCGCATGACGTATTCCCTGCGGACCTGCTCTTTGATCCGGCGGGACATCTGATATAGCCTTCGTTCCAGCATGCCGATCTCGTCCGTCCGTGTACTGCCTGGTCCTGTATTGCCATGAATGGGGTCCAGATCCCGCAAGGAACGGGCCAATCTGACAATGGGCGTTGCCGTCCGCCAAGCCAGCAATGCCGCTACCACTACCGCAAGCGCCGCTGCGAGCGTACCTACCAGAAGTCCGGACCGCATGGTCGTCCAGGCACTCTGATTAATTACGCTACCAGGGATCAGAGACACAATCCTAAGCCCAGTCGACTCTATCGAGCTGCAGAATACGTAATTCTCTCCCTCCTTCATATATCCATCTTCAATCTCCGTGGTAAGATTGCCTACTAGTCCTCGAGGTATCGCGGCCTCACCGCGTGAGCGATATAATATGTGTCCGTCGGCGTCGGTAATGAGTACAGTCATTTCATTTTGCCGTCCCAGCAGCTCCAGCGTCTTCTCCACAGCATCCCAGCGAATATCCAGTGATATCGCTCCCAGCTTCTCCTTGTTCTCGAATCGATTAATGCTGCGAATGAGCTGAAAGCGCCCAGGATCCAGTGGGTCGGTACGAATGAGAAAGTCCTTATGCTGCTCCAGCAATGTGCTATATATATCCGGAAGCACGGCTGGAGTTCGCATCGAGCTGGTGGAGGCATTGACTACGAACAGATGGCGGGTATCTCTGGCATAGAGCCTGACACCAAGCACTTGATTTCCAGCGGAATAGTACATATTCGTGAGAGAATCGGTAATATTTCGTTGAGCCGCGAATTTTCTGGATAAGTCTGCTTCCTCGGACGCTCTCAGATATCCATTTAGATAGGGATTGATTAGCATGGAATAGATGAGCTGATTCCAATCTGCGAACTGCTCATCCAGATAGGAGGCGGTCCATTTCATATTGGACAGGTTCGTTCCGATAATCTCCATTTCCATCGATTTTCGATTGTTCTCGGCCGCTACGATCGTCAGAATAGCAATAGGAATAACCGCTACCAGAATCATGGACAAAATAAGACGACTTCGGATACTATGCCGAAAGGGTATGCCTAACTTGCCGCGCCATAACCTCATCACCTCTCACCTCCGCCTCTTCTTGACTGCACTTTGAATTGCTCACTGGAAGCATACTCTTCATTCTAATTTAAGAAAATATCATTTTATGTGTACGCTTACATTATAACTGTCACTTCACTTTTTGGCGTTGGAAAATTGAGTGACCTGCTGTTGGACAATATTAATCTATATACTGCGATAACCTGGATTACAGAAACGCACGAATCGACTTGCACTAAGTGATTGACAGAGACAGAGTGCTTTGATACATTTTATTATTGATAATGATTCCCAATATCATTCATGCCGATTGAGGCATCGTACTCTGCATGAGCTCGTTCTGTAGATGGTTGCTAGTACCTTGACCAGATCAAAGTAATAACTTGTCGGTATTATTATTCTAGGAGGCTTATATGAATCACAATCGCTATCTGTTACCGCTATTTATGTTGATTTTTGTCTGTACAATTATGCTGTCCGCTTGTAGCGGTGGCGGTACGAGTACCACACCTACGACAGCCTCGCCTGAAGCTGCACCCACGACAGCTGCCACTACTGAGGCAGCCACGCGTACCTTCGATACGGACAAAGGACCTGTCGAGATTCCGCAGCACCCGGGGCGCATTGTCACAGATTACTATGCAGGCGAGCTGCTGTCCGTTGGAGGTAACGTCATTGGTGCAGAGCCACTCGCCTTCGACAATCCTTTTATTACAGACAAGCTCTCGGAAGCCCAGGATGTCGGTGCTCCCATTAACGTGGAGAAGGTGCTTGAGCTTCAGCCGGACCTGATCGTTGTGATGTATGATGAGAGCTACGAAGCTTTGTCGAAAATCGCTCCAACGGTACATATCCCATACGGTACTACGAAGAGCATTCAAGAAACAGTCGAGCTCTTCGGTGATCTCATGGGACAGCCTGACAAGGCTGAAGAATTCCTTGCTGAGTTCGATAAGAAGGCGGCTGAGGGACGCGAGCGGCTTAAAGGAATCGTAGATGAGAATACGACGGTTGGACTGTACGAACTGACCGACAAGGGAGATCTGTGGATATTCAACGATAACGCAGGTAGAGGTGGACAGACTGTCTACAATGCACTTGGGCTCAAAATGCCGGATAAGATGGCAGGACAGGATCAGACCGTACAGCTCTCCATGGAGATGCTCCCTGATTATGCCGCAGACTATATGTTCCTGACGTTCTATAATCCTGAGAATAACAGCGACGCATTGGATAAATTAAAGAGTTCTCCTGTATGGAAAAACCTCGATGCCGCCAAACAAAATCGTCTGTTCATCAATGATTTTGACACCTTTTATCGCTATGATCCGATTGCCGTCATGGCACAGATCGACTTGTTTGTGGACATGCTGATTGAAGGTAGCAAGCAAGGCAGCTCCAACTAACCTGGTATTTTAACCGCATCAATTGCGAATATAGAGCCACTCCAAACGGGAAGCCCTGTCGACCGCCATTAAGCTTGTTATTCTTTGACCTGACATGCGCAGTAGATGAGCAGCAAGCTTAACGGCGGATACTCTGGTACTCAGGTCCTCAGGTGCTCTGGTACTCTGGTACTCTAGTACTCTAATATTCTGGTACTTTGATACTTATCTTGACTCTCTATAGCTTCCCCTTTTCGCTGGCTACAGGCCATCCACAGTGTCACTCCCTATTCTCTCCGTTTCACACCTTTCTTCCAGCTGGAAAAACTAAATCCCCCCCTGGGCGGAAATCATCTATTTTTGAGATCATTTGCCCCCCAGAGCACTGCAAATTTCAAAAAAATATTTTTTTTGAAATGAGGCAGCTGCCTCCCTATCAGATTAAGCGAATAGCCGTCTTGTCCCGAGTATACAGCCCAGGCTCACAAACCCTTAACCAGCTTGTAATGAAGCGTTTTCCTAAATATTGCATTCAGGCCTAATTGGCAGCTATGAAAGCCACAAAAACGTCTTGAAAAATGTAATTCAAACACATTATGCAAGCGCTTTATAACGACGTTATATTCCCTTACAAACTTGAACGATCTGGAAGGCTATGTTACGGTTTTTATAGCAAACAGCGATGATTTTACCCCATTCACTTCCAGAAAAGCTCGACTTGGAGCTTGTGAGAGGTGAAACGTGTGAGATTTGCTAACTAACTGATTGAAGAGGAGATGGTTGAACTTGATCAGAGGGATGATCTTTGATTTTGACGGAACGATTATCGACACGGAGACAGCTTGGTACACCGCTTTTCGTGAGGCTTACCAGGAGCATGGAGTTGATCTTACCCTAGAACAATACTCCACCTGCATCGGCACAAGCCTGAATAGCTTCAACCCTTATGAATATCTGATGACCGACCTGCATTTGCCCATTGATAAGGACGAATTCCGCATACTAGTGCAAGCAAGACATGCTGAACTAATGGAGCTGGAACAGATCAGACCGGGTATCCAGCATTATCTGGACTCTGCGAAGGAAGCTGGCTTGCGTCTCGGATTGGCAACGAGCTCATCTACAGCATGGGTCGAGAAGCATTTGGACCATCTTGGCATTAAGCACTATTTCGAATGCATACGTACCGCCGATCATGTCGCGAATGTAAAACCTGATCCTGAGCTGTACGAACAGGCTCTTGCTTGCCTGGAACTGACACCTGGAGAGACTGTGGCTATCGAGGATTCGCCGAACGGTTCGCGAGCTGCAGCTGCGGCTGGTATGCATTGTGTGGTCATTCCTAACGAAATTACGAACTTCCTTGAATTCGACGCTCCGCATTACAAGACAGACAGCTTAAGCTCCCTCGATTTCGAGCATGTCATTTCCCGTGCATTTGCGAACAGCTCCAACATACTCGCTTAACATAATTTCGCGCGACAGTCACTATTTCCATACAGCCTGCAGTGGAGCAGGATTCGGGAAACAGTGGAGACGCTATTCGAGCATATCCTGTTCCTCTCCCCTGTCAGGCTAGCATTAGCAAGCTGAAGGAGGAACCCTATCTATGAAAGCAATTCACTTTGGAGCGGGAAATATCGGCAGGGGACTCGTAGCCCCTACGTTGACCCAATCCGGATATGAAGTTTGTTTTGTGGCACGCAATCAGAAGCAGGTCTCTCAGCTGCAGCAACGCGGCAAGTACAGGGTCACACTCGCGAATGACGACCGTGATAGCTTCATGGTCCATAATGTAACGGCCATTAGCATTAGCCACACGCAAGAAGTGGCACAGGCCATAGCCGAGGCCAATATCATCACTACCGCAGTCGGCATGTCTGCACTCAAGGATATTGCTGAGTCGATTGCCAGAGGACTGGAGTACAGATTGAAGCATCGCCGTGACGCCACACCTGTGCAGATTATCGCCTGTGAGAATGGTCTCAAGGCCAGCGATCAGTTAAAGCAATATATCATGCGTCATCTAAGACCAGCTTCAGTTGAGCGGCTGGAGTCGCTCATGGTGTGTCCGAATACATTGATTGACCGGATCGTTCCCGTTCAGAAGCACGCAGATCCACTACAAATCATGGTGGAGCCCTTCAGTGAATGGGTCATTCATGATATTGACTCCATTCAAGGCTTACCGCGAATTGAAGGAGTACGATATGTGAAGACACTCGATCCCTATCTGGAACGGAAGCTCTTCACCGTGAATACAGGTCATTGCTGTGCCGCTTACTTCGCTTATCTTGAAGGCTGTTCTACCATCCAGGAAGCTATGGGCAATCCGTCCATTCGTGAGCGGGTACGTGCCGTACTTCAGGAGACTGGAGCGCTACTGGTGAGTAAGCATCATTTTGACCCGGAGATTCACGAGCGTTATGTCCTTAAAATTCTACGGCGCTTCTCCAACGCCAACTTCACGGATAAAATCGTGCGAATCGGTAGATCACCGCTACGGAAGCTCTCTCTCAATGAGCGCCTGCTCAGGCCCGCACTCGATGCCCATGCCTTGGGACTTCATACCGGCGCGATCGTCTCAGCTATAGCCTCAGCCCTCATGTTCGATACCGCAGAGGACCCGGAGGCTGTACGAATCCAGGAGCATGTCCGTGCACAGGGCATCAAGTCAACAGTAACCGAGCTGCTGGGTCTTCCAGCCAGCCATCCGCTACATTCGGATATCTGCAAAGAATATCAGCGCCTATGCATGAAATATCCACATATGGCTCGTACCGGCTTTGAAGCAATGATCAGCGCCTGGCTTCCCCCTGCCGTATCGGGCAAGTAACTCGGCCATATACCACGCCTGGTTGCCATGAATGAATCAATGACTAGCATCTAAGACCTTAAGCTGTGCTTAAGACTATATTGTACTGATAAGCCAATCAGCCCTTTCGTGTTCCCCGCAAGGAATTCGAAAGGGCTGATCTATGTTACTTCAATATGAGCAAATGAGTTCGGGATTCTCGTTTATTTGGAGCTATTGTAGCTTGCCAGCAGTTCCTTGACTTTGGCTGGATCTGCCTTCAGCTCATTGCTTGTCTCCACGAGCGGGCTCAGTGTGGATACAGCCTTCAGCTTGTTACCTTCATAGAATTGCTGAATCTCTTCCTGATTGATGGAGTACAGCACAGCTTTTCTCAGATCCTCACTATCAGACACGGCTCTGCCTTTGGTGTTGAATAACAGATAAGCTACAGCGTTACTCGGGATGGTGTTCAGCACCAGCTTGCTGTCCCCTTTGACCACGTTGTACTTCGTCTCAGGAACATTATAGTAGTAGTAGATCTCACCGCTACGAAGAGCTGACAGAGCACTGTCTGCATCGGCAATGAAGCGCAGCGAGATGGAAGAGATCTTAGGCTCATTCTCGGTTCCCTTCATGTAACCAGGGTTCTTCTGGAACACAGCTTCGTAATCGTTCTTGAAGGTCAAGATATACGGTCCACTTGCATACAGTGTGTTGTTGTATTTGTCGCCTTCGGTCACAGTGTTCTGATCTCCATAAGGGATATCCTTATTGACATCGAAGGAAGCCACGTCATACGTATTGATGCTCTCTACCTGCTTCTTGGATACAATACCAGCAGATTGGTGACCCAGATAGTTCAGCACCTGCGGGAATGGCTCTGTAGTAGTCAGCTTCACGACCTGGTACTTACCTTCAGCATTGTTGGCCTGCTTTTTGTCTGATACGAGCTGTGTGATACGACTATCCAAGCCCTTCTCCAGAGCTTCGCGCACGCTACCACCATCATTGCTCTTCACAGCATCCAGTGCAGCTACATCGGTTACTACCTCTACATCCTTAATGTGCTCATGCAGAGAGAACGTACGGTGATCTGGCACAGAATCCTTGTTCTTCGCTCTGTTCAGGGAGAATACTACATCATCTGCACCGACACGCTCGCCAGTATCTACTGCTTTCTTGTCTGTCACTTTGGCAAAATTAATATCATCGCGCAAAATGAAGTAGTACTCGGAGTTCCCATCAGCAATCGTAAAATTACGGGACAGCGAACCATCCGAAGTAATCTTGTCGTCATCCGTCAGATTGATCAGACGAACATACAAGTTCGTGTTAATCGTATTGATCGAGCCATCATTTCCTTTGATCGGGTCCAGAGAAGTCAATGTAGACGCAGTCTGGGTAATGACCAGTGGGTCTTTGGCATTCTTGCTGCTATCCGCAAAGGTAATATGCTCCCAAGCCAGTGCACGGGATTTGGACAGATGTACCGATTCCGGCTGCAGGATATCCTTGTTGATCGCTTGGCTCTTCAACGAAATGTATAGTGGAGCTATGTAAGCCTTGTCGAACACCAGGCGCTGCTCCAGCTTCTTATAAGTCTCTGTATATTGCTCTGGGGTCTGTGTGGAAGCTTCGTCAACCAGGGCATCAATATCCGAATCAGCCAAAATGCTGTAATCGCCACCTGTCTTGAACAGGGAACGGACCGCATAATCCGGGTTACCCGTTACAGTCGTCCAGCTGGACAGCGCAATATCATAGTTACCAGCATCCTTCTGGGCAGTGAAGCCGCCGTAGTCTGGCTGCAGATTCAGCTTCACATTGAAGCCGTTCTTGGTCAACTGATCGCGGATAATATTTACATCAGATTCACTGGCCGTCTGTGCCAGCAATTCAATCTCTACACCATTTGTATTAGTAGCAGTCTCCTCCGCCTGGGACTCGGTGTTACCTGCAACTTCTGATTTGGTAGCTACGCTGCAACCGCTAAGTACTATTGCGAATACGAGAAATAGCGATAATACATGTCTCAACTTCATGGTTGAACTCCCCCTATGTGTATGTTCCTGTTTTTATATTACCATTATCCCTATCATTTTGCTAGGTATAATTTCATTGACAAGCGGCGGCACTTTATGCAGCCCTGGGAGGCCGAATAATTGCACACTACCGCTTACTGAACCGAGCTCACTACGAATTGAACCAAATACCTTTACACAAGTTCACTACGTGATCAGAACAATACTTCCAATTGATTTGATGCCCAGATTTTGAAATTTCATGTTCGACCATCTACGAGGACTGCTCCATTCGTGGATCGAGTGCATCACGCAGACCATCCCCGAGGAAGTTGAATGACAGTACAAGCGCAATAATCGCCAGCCCTGGATAAATGGCCAGGTATGAATGACTCTCCAGATACGTACTGCCCAGCTTCAGGATGTTCCCCCATTCGGGAATATGTGGCTCTACTCCAAGTCCCAAGTAGCTCAGACTGCTCGTGGCAATCACAGCACTACCGATGGTTAGCGTTGATTTGACGATCATCGGAGCCATGGAATTCGGAACGATATGCTTGAAAATAATCTTCAAATGTCCTGAGCCAAAAGCCCGGGCTGCGTCGACGAACTCAAATGTAGATACCTGGAGCACATTGGCTCTCATGGTACGCGCATAGGTCGGGATCGCTCCGACGCTCAAGGCTACAATTAGGTTCACGGTGTTCGCACCGAAGGCCGCGATAATTGCGATTGCCAGCAGAATGCCTGGCACAGCATACAGAATATCCAATGCACGCATGATGATATGGTCGGTATAGCGTCCGAAATAGCCGGATACGGCGCCAAGTATACCACCGAGCAACAGCGGTATAAGCGTCGAGATTACACCGACTATAAGTGAGATTCGTGCACCGAATATAATCCGGGAGAATAGACAGCGCCCGAAATTATCGGTACCTAGCGGATAAGCCAGGGATGGCTGCTGCAGGATCGCACTATAATTATTTTCGATGGCCATGCCATAATCAAAGGTGAAGAAGCTGGCTATCGAGATGTTGAACAGAAAAATAACGAAAAATGCTCCGAGCATAGAAGTGGTATTTCCCGTTAGATGCTCACTGATCCGCTCCCAGCTGCCTACCGTATGACTAGCTTGTCTGCGAATTCTGGAGATTAACGACAGACCCAGGATAAGAGCGAAGATATTACCTGTCACGGCGCTTACCATCAAGGGAATCGCCAGCCACATCATCCACCCCGGAATATGATCCCTCTTAACTGTGAAAGCAATCAACAGCAATGCTGCGAGATAGAACACCGCCACTACGATCAGAACCAGCATACCTGTAATGAAGGTATCCGCCACGTAAGGCTTGAATACATTCAACCCGGATACAGCAATGACAGCCAGCTGCGTGAGCAGCATGTAGATACCGATCGTGTACTCCGGCACTCGCTCCTTCTTAATCAATTGACAAGCGGCGAGAAAGATAAATATATTGCCTGTTAGCAAGCTAAGCAATTGCACGTACCCCAGCCGGCGTAGCCCTGAAGAGATATGTCCCTCACGAAGCAAGCTTCTGCGGAGCAAGAGCGTAAGACCCGCCTGTAGAAGCGTGAACACACCGTATACGATGCCGGCAATGAGAACAAACGGACGCAGCCGTCCATCTGCAAAATCATAACTGCCTATCAACCAGATCAAGGTCACGATGAGCGAGCATACCCCAGCCAGACTGGCTTGCTGATACTCTGACGAGGATTTGAGTGCGATGGCTGCTCTGTGCTTGGAAATGTGGAGCATATCAGCCAATGAAGTCACCTGCTTTATCAATATTGTTTCATCCGGGAACGAATTCGCGGATCGAAGAAGGCATAAGAAATATCGATGATCGCATTAATGATGGAGATGGTAATCGCGATATATACGACACCGCCCATAATACCCGGAATATCGGGTATGAACTGCTTATCCACAATATAGCTGCCCAGACCGCTAATGTTGAATACTTTCTCCGCTACTGCCGCCCCGCCCATCATAGCCCCGAATTGCAGGCCGATAACCGTGATGATCGGGATAATCGCGTTGCGAACTCCATGGCGCCAGATAACCTGCCGTTCTGTGAGCCCTTTGGCCTTGGCTGTCAGCATGTAGTCCTCGTGAATGACCTCCAGTGTCGACGAGCGAGTCATCCTTGCTACGGCTGCCGTCAGCCCCGTGCCAAGCACCGCTATCGGCATAATCATCGATAGCCAGTTCTGCGGATTATAGGTCGGCGGAAGCCATTGGAGCTTAATAGAGAAATTCAGAATGAAGATCAACCCCTGCCAGAAGTTAGGAATCGACAGACCAATCAATGCAATCAGCATAAAGGAATAATCTAGCAGCGTATTCGGTCTCGTCGCCGACAAAATCCCGATCGGCAGGGCGATTACAACGGCCAGCACTAATGAGAGCACTGACAATACAAGTGTCACCGGGAATTTCCGGGCAATCGCTGAGGCAATCTCTTCATTACCCGAGAAGGATTTGCCCAGGTCAAACATGGCAATGCCACGCAAATAGTTCCATAACTGTACCCAATAAGGCTGATCAAGCCCATACACTGCATTAAAATTAGCGATCTGCTCCGGCGTCGCCGTCACACCCAGAATATTCGCCGCCGGGTTGAACGGGGACAGGTACAGGATGGTAAATACAAGCACAGATACACCGAAAATGACGAATAATGTCATCAATAGACGCTCCAGCATGTATTTCAGGTAAGGATTGCTATACATAAAAAGAAGACCATACATCAGCAGGCCTGGCAGGAATGACAAAATACAGAACAATGGACTTGCCAGCAGCGACCGAAACGTAGACGCATAAGTCGGCTTCTCCTTGCCCTGCTCCTCCATCCTTCGGGCAGCCTGCTCCCGGACCAATGCCTCGATCCGTTCATCAGCCAACTGTGCTGCCTCCTTACCAAGCTGTTCCTCATCTGTCATCCGCTGAAAGAACTGCTCCTTCAAATGCAGCTGCTCCTTGAATTCGGCAAGCAGCTGATCACGGGTGCCGGCCTCCAGCAATTCACGCCTCGTCTCCCGCTCGACTGCAAAGAAGGGATGATTCCTTTTGCGCCCCAGATGCACCATGCCAGCATACAGATGAACCGGAGCGCCGAGCACGAATACGGCTCCTTTATATAACGGGCTATGTAGCATTTTGCCAAAAGCTTCACTAATATTGCGACCTAGTACACTGTGTTGAACAGCTCCCGATAATTCCATAGAACGACAAATCCTCTCCAAGATTGCTTGAAAGTCCAATAATAGCAGAACTCAAATTGACAATTCCGAGTATATTAGTATACTTAATTATTAGTCCATACTGTGGTGAAGTCAAGCATAAATTTTCCCAAGTTCATATCATTCGACATGGTGCAGGTGAGAGAGATGACCCCGTTATTAGAAGTGAACAATTTGAGTATTTCTTTCCAGACAAGAGGCGATGAATTCGAGGCTGTGCGTAACGTCAGCTTCACGCTGAACAAGGGAGAAACGCTCGGCATCGTCGGCGAATCCGGTAGTGGAAAAAGTGTGACTGCACGCTCGATCATGCGTCTGCTTCCCTCCCCTCCCTCCTATCTGAAGAACGGAGAAATTCTTTTTAATAGTCAAAATCTGGCGGAGCTGACCCAGCCGGAAATGGAGCGGATCCGGGGCAAGGAGATCGGCATGATCTTCCAGGACCCGATGACCTCGCTGAACCCGACCATGAGAATCGGGCAGCAAATTATGGAGAGCCTTCAGAAGCATCAAAAGCTATCCGCTCAAGAAGCACGGGCACAGGCTCTGCAGATGCTGCAATCTGTAGGCATACGCGATAGTGAGGTACGATTCAACCAATATCCGCATGAATTCTCAGGCGGGATGCGGCAGCGGGTCATGATTGCGATTGCGCTGGCCTGTCGCCCTTCCCTGCTCATTGCTGATGAGCCGACGACCGCGCTCGACGTGACGATTCAGGCGCAGATTCTGAATCTGATGAAGCATATGCAGCAGCAGTTCGGCACAGCCATCATTCTGATCACCCATGATCTGGGCGTCGTAGCAGGTGTGTGCGATCGCGTCGCTGTTATGAAGCAGGGTGAGATTGTCGAGACAGGCACGACAACCGAGATCTTCGCGAATCCACGTCACCCTTACACACAGAAGCTGCTGAATGCGTTGCCGCGACTGGACGAGCCCAAGAAGCCCAAGCCTGCTTCCGCAGTGATTTCCCGGGATGAGCGTCCACTGCTGGAGGTGAGGTCCCTCAAGCAGCATTTCAATCTAGGCAAAGGCAAGGTACTCCGAGCCGTCGATGACATTAGCTTTCATATCCAGCGCGGAGAGACACTTGGAGTCGTAGGAGAATCCGGTAGTGGCAAGTCTACCACCGGACGCTCGATCCTGCGCCTGCATGAGCCGACAGGTGGAGATATCCTGTACCAGGGGATGGCGATTAACCGCTTTTCACGAAAGGATATGAAAGCAATGCGTCGGCATATGCAGATGATCTTCCAGGACCCCTATGCTTCGCTCAATCCCCGATTGAACGTGCTTGATATTATCGGAGAGTCGATGGATGTTCAAGGTCTGTCCGGCAGCAAGCAGGAACGCCGTAAGCGGGTGGAGGAGCTATTGGATATGGTAGGCCTTGAGCCTAGGCATGCCCTGCGTTATCCGCATGAATTCTCGGGCGGTCAACGTCAGCGGATCGGAATAGCAAGAGCACTGGCGGTAGAGCCTCAGTTCATTGTGTGCGATGAGCCACTTTCTGCACTCGACGTCTCCATTCAGTCCCAGATCGTCAAGCTGATGGAGGAGCTGCAGCAGCGTCTAGGTCTAACCTACCTGTTCATTGCTCATGACCTGTCCATGGTCAAGCATATCAGCGATCGGGTTGCTGTAATGTATATGGGCAAAATCGTAGAGCTAGCAGAGAGCGAAGAGTTGTACACGAATCCACAGCATGAGTATACGAAGTCATTACTGGCTGCTGTACCGATTCCTGATCCCGTCAGAGAAGCAGCCAAGAAGCGTCTGGCACCAGAGGAAGCACGCACACCTGACAACTACCAACTGGATCGCTCAGAGCTGGTGGAGGTATCCAAGGGCCACTGGGTAGCTATTCCGCAATAGGACATATAAAATACTAGCGTAAATCATAAGACCTTCTAATTCCTTGAAACAGATCTAAATGATATGTAAAAATAATAATATGAATTTGAAATATTCAAATTTTCGTAACTTTCCGGTGGTCACAGGGCACTTTCTATGGGATATATTATAAAAAAATAATAATATTCATCGTATATGAATCTCACCATATTCATGTACGGTCATTTTACATATTCTCTCTGGAGTGCATTGCATTTCAGGAAGGGTGTAAGATGCTGAAAGGGGCTGCCTGGATTGACTGGTCGTGCACTACAGATTCTTCGTGTTGTAGGTATTTTTGAAGCCATATCCTACCTGCTGCTTGTATTTATCGCTATGCCGCTCAAATATGGAGCGGGTCTACCGCAGATGGTCACCTGGACCGGGATGATTCACGGTATTCTATTCGTAATGTACGTTGCAGCCATCTTGTTCGCGTTGGTCGTACGCAAAATTACACTGTGGCAATCCTTCCTTGGTCTACTCGCTTCCCTGCTGCCCTTTGGTCCATTCGTATTTGACCGCAAGCTTCACCGGGATCACACTCAGGCAAGCACCAAGCAGGCTGAAGCACACTGATTTTGAACATGCCGCTGAAGCAGTAAACACCAGAGCAATAAGCAATAGCGTAATTAAGTAAAAGAGCACCTTGATGGACGAATGAATTCATTCGCCCATTGAGGTGCTCTTTTTCAGTAACAGTGTTGAGTACACAAAGGAAATTATAGGCTAATTAAATTATAGTTAATAATTTCTTTTTAAAACTCGCTTGATAATTATTTTATATCATATTACCTTATCCTGGAAGGGAGGAGAACTATTAATGAAAATTACTATTGAGGAATTAACTGAATCAAGAATTGCTTATTTCCGAAGCGTTGGAGCGTATGGTGGAGAGCAAAATAAAGGATTAATGGAATCTTTCAAGCATTGGGCACAGTTGAATGGTGTACTGAACCAAGCTGCGATTCTAGGCATACCACAGGATAACCCTGAGGTTACCCCTAAAGAGGAATGTCGCTATGATGTCTGTGTTGTTGTAGATCAAGACTTTACCGTGGAGCAACCGGCGCAGGTTGGTAATCTACCTGGAGGAAAATACGCTGTGTTCTTACTTGACCATTCAAAAGAGGCCGTCAGTCAATTTTGGGACAATATTTTTTATGAAATAAAGAAAAATAATCTATCCATCAGAGAACAACCAATTATTGAAAGATATACTTTACCAATGATTGATATACACTTGTGCGAGATTTTAGTCCCTATTCAATAGAACTGACTTGAATGTCATCTTTTTTATTGAAATAAGAGTATACAAGGCCGTTGGATTGCTATATAAAAGGTAGCGCGAACAGGTTAGAGGTCCCGAGGTTGCTCACCTGTTCGCTATTTCGTACTCATTATTCATAGTTATGCCACTCGTTCGAGACTTTGCTTTGCCAGCCCCATTAAAGCACTCTAAATAACTCGACTATCCATTGTTACACGCATCATATTCATGCTCTAGTACTTAAGCAGCAGACTTATTAGCCTGGGATCAGCCCCATGTAAAGGAATTCGGAAGGCTTGGCGGGATTGGACGCAAGCCCTACGGTATCACCTGCCCGAGGAATCTGTAGCTTAGATACCAGTGTCTCCATCGTCTTGTTATAGCTATTCCCGCCTGTCTCCGTTACACTCAACTCCAGAATGACCACCGGATCAAAGTTGATCAGCTTACCGGTATCTGTAACACGCAGCACCTTCGCCGTAGCCGTTAGCGGCAAGCCGCCATGAGCAGCAAGCTGAGCATCCTTGGCTGAATTAAGGCTTTGATTGATCGCATCCCGATGCTCCTTCGGCACAAAGCCCTTCATCATTAGCCCCGTTAATCCTGTATTCATGACGCGGTCGGCATGCTCCAGAGCATCTTCATTCTTTTTCTTTTTTCCGAACCATCCTAGCATGGCTGCACCTCTTTTCATTAGTTATAGTGTTTATAGCGTTTAGCTATGTTTCTGGCTTAATTAAAGTATAAACACCCGCGCAGCCTCACGACAATACATCTCGGGACATCCAATAAAACAGCAAAAATCCCTGCTTCACAGGGATAATCGGGCTTAATATTTGAGCGAAAAACGAAATAACCGCAATAGAAAGTCCACTTCTCGAATCTATACGCACCAATTAAGAGTAGAGTTTTGTGATTTCACGCGCCTGGCGAGTCTAATCCATATTACCAGGCTTACTGTGTCGTCTAAGCAAATACACCAGCTTTCGATAGTATGCAGCGGCTTCCTTATATTTTCGTCCTTCCTCACATATGGTCGCAAGTGCTTCATAGAGCTGCTCTAGTCGAAGCTCCTGCTGCGTCTCTTCATAGTATTCCAGACACGCAAGTGCCAGCTCCATGAACTGTTCATTGGCGCCGTGAGAGAGAGCTAATTGACTTTGGTAAAAAAGCTGCGTCATGTGCTGATCTCGGCTCAACGACAGCTGCCCTAGCTGCTCTACCTCAGCCGACAATGTAGGCCAATGCTTGCGGGCCAATGCCAGCTCACAGCGGTAGATAGTAAGGGTAGGCCTAAGAAGCTGCTGTGTCTCCTCCGGCTCCTTCTCCACCATCGACTGCAGTCGGGTAACATCCTCTAGCGCCCTGTCGTATTTTCCTGCCATCGTCTACATAATAATGCGATTATTCATAATTGAGAGCATCACTTCACCAGCACTGGGGGCATAGACCAGATGAGCCTCGGCCATATTCAAGGCCAACAGGGCTTCCTGCAGCCAGCCTACGGCATAGCAGTATCCACTATAGGCTACATACAGACCTGATAGCCTGTGGAATAAGCGGTCCTCGTATACCCCCGTCGCAGTGTTTCATCGAAGACACGCTTGGCCTGCTCGAATTGCTTAAGAGATACATATGCTTCCATTTTCATATTTTGTGTAGTCAGCCATATCTCTGTTCCTGGCTCCACTTTGCTCAATAGCCTCTCTACATGGTGCAGTACATCATGATAGTGATTTTTCGAGCGATAATGCTGTATTTTATAGAACAATAATGCCTTCTCCTGGTCCCCTTCCCAGCGGGTCGGAGTGACAGCATTAGCCCTTCAATTAGTCCTTCAGCGTGTAGAAGGTTTCTAGCTGACTCACAATCTCAGCCTTGTCGTTATCTACCACAACCTGATATTGAGGCATGGAGGACAAGCGTGCAATCGGCTCTGGGAATTGCTGTTCAATCCCCGTCAGTTCGATAGCTTCGTTGAACTTGGCAGGATGAGCCGTAGCACAGGTGATCGTAACCTCTCCAGGCTCCTGATATGCCTCATATGCAGCGATACCACAAGCCGTGTGTGGGTCCAGCAGATAGCCATACTCGGATTGGTACGACTTGATAATCTCCAGACATTGCTCATTGCTGGTACCATAAGCCGCAAAATCAGCCTGTACCTTCGCAAGATCCTCAGGACGAATGACGATGGCTCCCTGCTCCTTCAGCTGTGCCATATACTCAGATACCTGCGCAGCATCCTCACCCAGCAAATAATACAGATAGCGCTCAAAGTTGCTCGCCACCTGAATATCCATAGAAGGACTATGTGTGCTCTTGAAGCCACCCGGACGATATTCGCCAGTCTTCACGAAGCGCTCCAGGATGTTGTTCTCATTCGTAGCAATGATCAGCTTGTTCACAGGCAGGCCCATCTTCTTGGCCAGGAAGCCGGAGAAGATATTGCCGAAGTTGCCGGAAGGCACGCTGATGTTCACCTTCGCAGATGGACCGCTCTGCTCAATGTGTAGATAAGCGTAGAAATAATACACAGTCTGTGCCAGAATACGTACAAAGTTAATGGAATTAATAGCCCGCAGATGGTACTGACTCTTGAAATCAAGGTCAGCAAACAGCTCCTTGATCACACCCTGGCAATCGTCAAAGTTGCCCTTAACCGACAGATTCAGTACGTTCTCGTCCTGTACCGTCGTCATCTGCAGCTCCTGAACCTTGCTCACCTTCTGGTGCGGATGCAGGATACAGATCTTGATGCCTTCCTTACCACGTACACCCTGAATGGCGGCAGCTCCGGTGTCCCCGGATGTTGCGCCCAGAATGTGAATGATCTGCCCCTTCTTCTTGGACACATAAGAATAGAATTCACCCATGAACTGTAGTGCTACATCCTTGAATGCGAAGGTAGGGCCATGGAACAGCTCCAGGATATACAAAGAGTCGTGCACCTTATGCACCGGAGTCACCTCTGGTGTACGGAAGCTGGAATAGCTGTGACGCACCAGCTCTCTGAGGTCCTCACGTGGAATCTCATCATTGATGTACAAAGCGAATATTTCTAGGAATAGCTCCTCATAGCTCAGCGTCTTCCATTGCTCCAAAGTGGCGGCTGTTACCGTCGGAATCTGTGCCGGAAGCATAAGGCCCCCGTCATCCGCCAAGCCCATCAGTACTGTCTCGATAAAGCCTTTACCTGTTATCTGTCCTCTTGTACTTATATATTCCATAAACAAAGCATCCCCCATTGCTGATTAAATCTTGCTACTTAAGACCAGTGAAGTCAACTTACGCTACATCGTCCGCTAACATCAATGGTACTTGTTATTATAGACGTTTATCTTCGTACACTCACCAAGTCAGGCTCCTTCTTACACAATTCTTCTTGTAATAGCATGGCACTGCCCCTCGGGAGTGTATACTTTCTGATATTATAGAATAAGACAGTCCACAGTACAAGAACTATATTCCTCCATGGAGAGACAAATTCACATGATATGCTGTGACGTTCTCTTCTATTTCTGCGAATTCACATAGTGGCGAAGGCAGAAGCAAGACCATCCCTCATCCCCCAAGGCCCTAGACTGAACAAAAAAAATCCCTGAGTCCTAGCTTGCGATTCAGAGATTCATCTGTTCCAGAACGTTTATCACATTGCTATTTCATTAGCTGCTGATGGAACATTTCCAGCATCGTACGAAGCTCTGCGATAGCTACCTGTCCTGGTGCCGAGGCTTGTGCGGCTGCGCCAAAGGTGACCGCCGAGCCAAATAGCTCCCCGGACAATCGACTGATCACTCCGCTCGCCGCCATCGACATCGTAATGATCGGCCGATCTGCATACTGCTCCTTCATCGTGGTGGTGGCATCCAGCAGAGTAATCACATCCGCAGTGGAGGTTGGCATAACGGCGATCTTGGGCAGATCGGCACCAAGCTCCTGCATTTTTCGCAGACGTCCTACCAGTTCATCCTTGGCGGGGGTCTTGTGAAAATCATGATTAGACATAATCACATGCACCTGATGTTCATGTGCTGTATGAACCAGCTGGCGCACATCCTGTTCATCGTTGAACAGCTCGACGTCGATCAGATCTGCCAGTCCAGTCCGTGCAATCGCCTGATTCAGCTCTACATAATATGCTGAGCTAACCTCCTTCGCCCCTCCCTCTCTCGCGCTACGGAAGGTGAATACAAGCGGTAAATCAGGCAGAAGGCTGCGAATGGTAGTCAGGGCTTCGTGGACAAGATCGAGATCCTCTACATGCTCATATAAGTCCACTCGCCATTCAACAAGATCGGGACCGAGAAGCCGCAGCTCTGCTGCTTCCGCCTTCAGCCTCTCCAGATGGGTACCAACCATGGAGACACAGATTTTTGGAATACCCGCGCCAATGGTTATGCCCTTGATGGTTAGTGTATTTGCCAATGTGACCTACTCCCTCTTCCTGATATGGATATGATAATACAATTATGATGGGTCTACCGCTTGCGAAGCAACATGAACTAGTGTCATATCGCCAACAGACATAGTGTATAGGCTTAGGTATTACGTACTCTGACGCGTCTCCTCTGCCTGACAAGCATTATCGAATGAGCCGTACAGCTTCAGGATTGCCTGCGAGCGCGCAACAATCGTATCTATCAAATGCTCTGGCTGTACCAGCTTCATCCGCTCGCCAAAGCCCATGACGTATTCAATAATCTCCTCTTCATCATTAAAACGAAGGCTCACCCGAGTCCAGGAATTCGCGTCCGCTGCTCCCTCTCCGCTGCTCTCTTCATGAAGATGTATGTGCTTGACGAATTTCCCTGTAAAGGTTAGCCGCCCCACAATAGAGCGATGTGCCAGCACTTCAGCCTCATAGACAGGAATGCCTTGTACGAACTCGCTCTTGCTGCGGTGCCAGTATTCCCGCAAGGAAAATTCTGCTGGACGAACGATGGCGTCAGGGCTGATCTGAACAGACAGCATGCGTGACAATCTATAGCTGCGCAGCTGCTCCTTCCCGGAGCTCGCTACCAAGTACCATGTATTGCCCTTCGCTACCAGCCCGAGCGGAGCCACACTGCGCTGGATACGGCTGCCGTCGGCTTTCTCGTATTCCATATGTAGCTGAAGCTCCTGCCACACGGCCTCATACACAAGCGCGAACTGCTCCTCTTGCTCCTTACTCTCCACAGCAGGAGTCCAGGTGCCTGTATCGATATAGATTTTGTCCAGGAACTGCTCGGCCTCCCGCTTCATCGGTGAAGGAAGAGCATGCAGCAGCTTGGTGCGGACCTCATCCTCCCGAGTGGGCAGCCCTAGCTGCCTCATGATCCTGTCGGAAGGAACGATGAACAAGGATTTGATCTCATGCAGCCTCATCATCCCTAATCGACTGCGGAAATCCTCCATTAGTCGCCAGCCCCCATCCGGCCCACGCTCCGAGTAGACCGGAAGACCCGCCACGCTTAACGCCTCAAGATCACGTATGACTGTACGACTGGACACCTCCAGACGCTCTGCCAGTTCACGGGTGGTCTGCTTGCCGTGGGTCTGCAGCAGCAGAAGCAGCGCAAGCAGCCGATCGGCTCTCATAGGCTCCCTCCTTACTGAATCGTATTATATATGACAATAGATGACATCATTATATTGTAAAGTGAACAGTAAGACAACGAAAGGAGCTGTAACATATGCAACCATTACAGGGAAAAGTAGCTTTAGTAGCTGGAGGCACCCGTGGTGCCGGAAGGGGCATAGCTGTCGAGCTGGGCGCAGCCGGAGCCACAGTATACGTCACTGGCCGCACGACGCGTACGCAGATTTCGGAGTACAATCGGCCCGAGACTATTGAGGACACAGCAGAGCTGGTGAACGAAGCCGGAGGGCACGGCATTCCCGTGCAGGTCGACCATCTGCAGCCAGAGCAGGTCAAGGCTCTGGTCACCCGCATTGAGCAGGAGCAAGGCCGACTGGATATCCTCGTGAACGATATTTGGGGAGGTGAGCTGCTCACAGATTGGAACGTCCCGGTCTGGGAGCATTCGCTGGACAACGGGCTGCGTCTGCTTCGTCTTGCACTCGATACCCATTTGATTACAAGTCACTATGCCTTGCCATTGTTAATCCGTCAGGCAGGAGGTCTGGTCGTGGAAATGACAGACGGTACCGCGGAATACAACCAATCACACTATCGTCTGTCGCTCTTCTACGATCTGGCCAAGACGGCTGTAAGCCGGATGGCATGGGGGCTAAGTCATGATCTGAAGCCGCATGCTTGCACAGCTGTCTCCCTGACGCCAGGCTGGATGCGATCCGAGATGATGCTGGAGCATTTTGGCGTAAACGAGTCGAACTGGGAGGATGCGACGAAGCAGGAGCCTCATTTTGCCATTTCGGAGACGCCCTTCTATGTAGGTCGCGCCGTGGCAGCCCTTGCCAGCGATGAAGACAAGGCGCACTGGAATGGGCATTCGTTGTCCAGCGGCCAGTTGGCCCAAGTATACGGATTCACTGACAGGGACGGGTCCAGGCCAGATTGCTTCCGTTATCTGGTGGAGGTGCAGGAGGCAGGAAAGCCTGCTCAGACCGAAGGATACCGCTAGGCAGCCATTGGTGAGTAGATTTGGCTAGATCGACGCGCCTAGCCCCCACAAGACTGGCCTCTATGAGACTGGCTTATAGAGGCTAACTCGTGGGGTCAGACCCCATAAGACAGCTCCTATGAGTATGACTTCGAGAATGATTTATAGCGGCTAATTCGTGAGCCAGCCCAAGCTAATAAGCTAGAACTTTGACTGCATACGACTGCGGGTTTGAACGATCTCTAGAGATCGTGGTAAGCGGAAAGCGGGGAATCCCTAGGGAAACGGAGTGCCCATCTTTAAGCTTGCTGTTCATCAGCTTTTTCATTTTGTTCGAAAGAACAGAGCGGTCGACAGGGCTCCCTGCTTGCAGCGGCTCTACGCTTACATTTAATCTGGTCTAGGTACTAAGAAGTCTGAGAAATATGATGTCTGGTGTGTACTGTCTAATGTAAAGCTACCGCTCCGTCCTAAGCTCGGAGGGGGACAGTGATTTATATTTCTTGAAGGTACGGCTGAAGTAGGACACGTCCTTGAAGCCAATGGCCCAGGCAATCTCGGAGACCGTCATAGTGGAATGACGTAGTAGCTGCTCGGATCTATTGATACGAAGCTGATTGATGTACTCCGAGATCGTCCTGCCCGTCAGGCTGCTGAACAGACGACTGAAATGATAACGGCTCAGACCGATCAGGTCAGCGAGCTCACTCGCTGTAAGCTCCTGGTCCAGATGCTCGGCAATATAATCGAAGACCGGAGCGAATCGCTCCAGATTCCTCGTTCGACTCTCATGCTGTGGGAGCTGGCTGCACTCGGTGACATAGCTGCGGACCAACAGGGTCAGCAGGCGATACAGGGAAGACTTGATCGACAGTTCGTAACCTGGCTCCTGCTCTCTGAACTCCTTAATCATTGCATCCATGCATCGGTTCAGATTGGCATCGCTCTCAATCCGGTTCTGGAACAGAATCTGGTTCCGAGCGATTGGGGCTATGTATTTGGTCTCAATTGCATCCGGCGACAGGCTATGCAGCAGCGCAATATCCACAATGAGCACATGGTATGCTAGCTCGTCAGATTGGCACACACCCATGTGCAGATCATTGCTATTTAGCACGACAAGATCCCCGCTTTTTACACACAATGGCACTCCATTACATTCAATAACCGCTTCCCCTGATACAAAATATTGCAGCTCCAGGTGGGTATGCCAGTGGTGCTGGAATATGACCTGCCCTTTGGTATCGTAGCGTAGTGAATTAAGCTTGGCTGGAAAATAGGGATCTGGCATATCCATTTCTTCTCGTAACGCTATCATTCTGCTCACGTCCATCCCTCCTGAAGGGCACAATTATTCAAATAAACAGCACTCAGCTACATAGCCTAGACGCTGCTCCCCCGATACAATGAAGTCAATCCTCATGAAGTTGTACATCGCTTACGTCCACAATGGGAGCAACAAGCAGCCGAAAGGAGCTGGTTCGATTGAAAAAAGTACATATCGGTGTCATTGGGGCAGGAAGTATATCGAACTTCCATCTTCGACCCTACCGTAACCATCCGGACGTCGTCATCGAGGCCATTTGCGATAACAACAAAGCACGAGCAGAGCAAGTAGCCACGGCGAACGGTGCCGTGAAGGCTTATTCCGACTATCGCGAGCTGCTGGCTGACAGCGCCATCGATGCCGTCAGTATCTGCACATGGAACAGCACCCACGCCGAGATTAGCATCGCCGCACTGCAGGCGGGCAAGCATGTACTCATCGAGAAGCCGCTATGTCGCACTGTAGATGAAGCTATTCGTATACAGGAGGCTGTTCGCAGCTCCGGCAACATTTTGCAGGTTGGCTTCGTACGACGCTATGATCCCAATGTTCAAATGCTTCGTTCGTTCGTCGAAGCTGGAGAATTCGGAGAACTGTACTATGCCAAGGCTTCAACCATTCGCAGAATGGGTAATCCCGGCGGTTGGTTCAGTGATGTGGACCGCTCTGGCGGAGGCCCCTTGATTGATATTGGCGTACACGTCATTGATCTATGCTGGTACATGATGGGCCGCCCCAGAGCTGTATCCGTCAGCGGCAACACCTATAACCGCTTGGGCAATCGCGCCCATATCGTGAACCTCTCCCGTTACCAGGCTGCAGATTATGACGCGAGTAAGAACAATGTCGAGGACATGGCCAATGCCCTGATCCGATTCGAGAACGGCGCCTCTCTATTCGTCGATGTTAGCTTCTCACTCCATGCACAGCGCAACGAAAGCTCAGTCAAGCTTTACGGAGATCGCGGTGGGCTTGAGATTGATCCTGAGATGGTGATGGTCTCGGAGAAAAACAACACCATTCTAAATATTCACCCGCAGACAGACAGTACCTCTTTCCAGGTCGACACCGCATTCGCGAATGAAATTGCCCACTTCATCGAATGCATCCAATCAGGCAAGGAGCCGCTTAGTCCTGTCGAGGATGGTGTTGAGATTACAAAAATCCTCAATGCCGTCTACACATCTGCCCAACTTGGAAAGGAAGTGTACCTGTGAAGCTTGGATTAAGCAGCTATAGCCTGTATAACGCACTGCACAAGGGCGAAATGGACCTCACCGGCTTCATTGATTATGCAGCTGAGATCGGAAGTGAGCATATCGAAATTGTGCCACTCGGCTTCGATCTGACAGAGCAGCCCGAACTGATCGAGCTGATTCGTACCCGAGCGCTTGCCGCCGGGCTGGAGATATCCAACTACGCTATCGGCGCCAATTTCCTAACGGACAATGATGACGCTTACGAAGCGGAGATTGAGCACGTAAAGAGCCAGGTGGACATCGCCGCTCGTCTGGGTGTCAAGCTCATGAGACATGATGTGGCTTCCAGCAAGGATGTGTCCATTGGACATTTTAACAAGCAGCTCGATCGCTTGGCCCACGCTTGCCGCACTGTGGCACGCTATGCCGCTTCCTTCGGAATCACTACGAGTGTAGAGAATCACGGATATTTCATTCAGCATAGCGATCGTGTCCAGGCGCTGCTTGAGGCGGTGAATGAATCGAATTACAAGACCACACTGGATATCGGTAATTTCATGTGCGCCGACGAGAACCCGGTGACTGCTGTCCGCAACAACCTTCCTTATGCATCCATGATTCACATCAAGGATTTCTATCTTCGTCCTGCTCGTGCAGATTCACCAGATGGCCCTGGTGAAGGCTGGTTCCGAACCACCGGCGGCAACTATCTGAGAGGTGCTATTGCCGGCCATGGTGATCTGGATCTACGAGAGGTGCTGCGCACCATCAAGCAATCAGGCTATGACGGCTATCTGTCCCTGGAGTTCGAAGGGATGGAGGACTGCCGCACAGGTTCCAGGATCGGCATGGCCAACGTTCGCCGGATCTGGAATGAGCTATAAATGAGAGACAGTACAATCAGGCGTCGCGATAGCGGCGAATGAAACGGATGGCAGCCTCAAGCTCGATACGTGGCTGCTGTCCTGCTTCCCGCTCAATCGTCAAATACCCGGTATATCCGATCGCCTGCAAGGCTGCAAAATAGGATTCAAAATCAACCGCTCCCTCCCCTAGCGGAACCTCCCGAAAGCCTGCCCCTGTCTCAGCCATAGCTGCAATCTGATCATGACTTAATTCTCCGTATACCTCATAAGGATTAACCTCCCTTAGCCGGATACCGTCCTTCACATGTGTATGAACAATATAATCTCTCAGGCAATATACACCTTGAACGGGATCATCACCCGTCACCATCACCATATTCGCCGGATCATAATTCACCGCAACACCAGGCGTATCCAACGAATCCAGGAACTGCTTCAATCGGTCGGCAGGCTCTGGTCCTGTCTCAATTGCAAAATATCCCCCAAGAGCCGAAGCCGCGCGTCCCAGCTCATTGCAGGCCTCCTGCAGTACTTTATATTCATCATGATTCGTATCCTCGGGAATGATGCCAATATGGGTCGTCACGATCCGGCAATCCAAGTCAAGCGCTAGTTCCATGACCCGCTTGGATTGCTCAATTCTGTGCGGATTGTCCAGTGCCTGCCGAAAACCCCAGCCACCATAATCGGCGCATAGTGCGGAGATATCCAAGCCGAGACCACCAGCATACTGGCGCAGTTCCTTACGCCTGTCTGTGGTCATCTGTGCGGGGTCCATTTCCCCTTTGGTTGCCCAGATCTGGACGCCCTCCGCTCCTAGCTTCCGTGCTTCAAGCAAGTCCTGATACAACCCTAGCCCAAAGCTGTCCGAGATTAATCCTATTTTGTTGGAAAACCCTTCCATTATTCTCACGCCCCCTGTTCAGAATATGATTAGCCATATAGCCTTCATGTCAACAAGTGAATGGGAATCGATGGATCTATACTCTATTCTATCTTTTCGTTGTTCATTTTCCTACTCATGCCACACAAAGCTCGCTTGGATCTGCGAACGCCTGGATCATGGAATACCGTGATTGCACTTGTACTGCTAGCAACTAGAGTAAAGGGCTGGCGTAACCAGCCCCTCCTCATCAAACCGTACGTGAGGTT